>JAESFK010000018.1_pt1 | contig 371155 bp, 352 predicted proteins | sample 9269391 | NCBI WGS metagenome assembly JAESFK01 (sample SAMN14506231, study PRJNA617097) | algae metagenome | isolation source: Drouetiella hepatica UHER 2000/2452 and co-occurring heterotrophs from... | place: Slovakia: Slovak Paradise National Park, Hrabusice, Kosice Region | collected... | reverse complement strand
AGACGAGCTACGCGAGAGAGCTGGCGCCGCTCGCGGGCCATTATCCGGCGCTGAAGCTCGGCCCCGCCTGGTGGTTTCACGACAGTCCCGAGGGGATGCGGCGCTTTCGCAGCCATACGACCGAGACCGCGGGCTTCTACAATAGCGTCGGCTTCAACGACGACACACGCGCCTTCCTGTCGATCCCCGCCCGCCACGACGTCGCGCGGCGCATCGATTGTGGCTTCCTCGCGCAGCTCGTCGCCGAGCACCGGATGGAGGAATGGGAGGCGGCCGAGCTTGCCGTCGACCTCAGCTACAATCTCGCCAAGGCCGCGTACAAGCTGTGAGGCTGTCCGCGGACACGCCGATCCCGGCGTCGGTGCAGGCGCCGGGCTACGACCGCGAGCGCCAAGCAGCGGGCATCGTCCATATCGGTATCGGCGCCTTCCACCGCGCGCATCAGGCGGTCTACACCGACGATGCGATGCGCGCGGGGGATCGCGACTGGGGCATCATCGGGGTGTCGCTCCGTTCAGGGGACGTCGCGGCACAGCTGAACCCGCAGGATGGCCTGTACACAGTCAGCACGCGCAGCGCGGCAGGGTCCGGGTTGCGTCTGATCGGCGCGGTACAGAAGGTGCTCGTCGCGGCCGACGATCCGCAAGCCGTGATCGGCGCCATCGCCGCGCCGACGACGCACATCGTCAGCTTCACGGTAACCGAGAAGGGCTATTTGCGTCGCCCTGACGGCTCGCTCGACCTTGCCGCAGCGATCGGCGGCTCAAGCCTTTATCGCTTTGTTGCCGCTGGCCTCGCGGCGCGCAAGGCGGCCGGGCTGTCGGGGCTGACCCTGCTCAGCTGCGACAATCTCGCGGGCAATGGCGGCGTGCTGCGCCGGCTGATGCGTGAATATCTTGCCGCCTATCATCCGGGCCTGTCCGCATGGTTCGACGGCGAATGCACCTGCCCCGCGACGATGATCGACCGCATCGTCCCCGCGACCACCGATGCCGACCGCGCCGCCGTCGAAGCCGCACTCGGCGCGCGCGACGAAGGCGCGGTCGTCACCGAAGGCTTCAGCCAATGGGTGATCGAGGATGATTTCGCCGGCCCGCGCCCGTGCTGGGAAAAGGTCGGCGCCGAGCTGGTCGCCGACGTCGCGACCTACGAGACCGCCAAGCTGCGCATGCTCAACGGCGCGCATTCGGCACTCGCCTATATCGGGCTCGGCCGCGGGCACGCGTTCGTCCATCAGGCCATCGCCGATCCCGATATCCATCCGGTCATCGAAAGGCTGATGCGCGACGAGGCCGCGCCGACGATCGCCGCCGCGCCGGGGCAGGACCTTGCCGCCTATGCCGATGCATTGCTCGGCCGCTTCGCCAACCCCGCGCTCCACCACCGCCTGATCCAGATCGCGATGGACGGTAGTCAGAAGATCCCGCAGCGCTGGCTCGAAACGTTGGCATGGCATCAGGCGCGCGGGCAGCATTGCCCCTCGCTCGAAGCCGCGATTGCGGCATGGATCGCTTTTCTGCGCAGCGACCATCCGATCGACGATCCACTCGCGGACAAATTGCGCGAAGCGGCGGCCGGTGCGGATGTCATGGAACGCCTGTTCGGCGACGGCGGCCTGATCGCCTCCGGCTGGCGTCCGGCTTAAGCCGGCACCAGCAACCCCCGGCTCTCGCGCACCTCGGCATCGAGCCAGTCGATAAACGCTCGGATCCGCGGCTGCGGCGCGACGTCGCGGTGGAGCGCGAGCCAGAAGGCGCGCGCGACCGTCTGCTCGCGCCGCACGCGCACCAGCCCCGGATCGCCCGCCGCGAGGAAGCAGGGGAGCACGCCGATACCCGCGCCGCCCGCGATCATCCGCCGCTGCGCGAGGATCGATGACGAGCGCACCGTCGCGCGCAGCCCCGGCTCGATCTCGCCCAGATAGTCGAGTTCGGGCGCGTAGAGGATGTCGGGCATATAGCCGATCACCGGAATCCCCGTGCGCGACAGCGGCGCGGCGGCAACCGCTTCCTGCCAGTCGGGTCGATCAGCAGGAGCATAAATGCCGAGGCTGTAATCGGACAGTTTGCGCGTAATCAGCGGGCCTTTGCGCGGCCGCGCGAGCAGCACCGCCATGTCGGCCTCGCGCCGCGACGGATTGAGGAAGCCCGACGAGGCGACAAGGTCGATCTCGAGTTCGGGATGCGCCGCCACGAAACCCGCAAGCCGCGGCGCGATGAAGCTGTTGCCGAAGCCTTCGGATACGCTGACCCGCAACTGCCCCGACAGTGCCGCCGCATCCTCGCGCGCCGAATGGATGCGTGCCGCCGCCGCCGCCATCGCTTCGGCGTGCGGAACGAGCGCCCGGCCCGCCGCGGTCAGAACGAAACCCGACGGCGCGCGTTCGAACAAGGTCTGGCCGAGCGCGGCCTCCAATGCGCTCACCCGCCGGCTCACCGTCGTCGCATCGACGTGCAGCGCCGCGCTGGCACGCGCGAGCGTGCCGTGACGCGCGACGAACAGGAAATATTGCAGCCTATCCCAATCCATGACCTGCAAATATGCAGTATCGTCCTGCAAGTCTATCCCTTGCAAATCGGGCGTACATGGTCTGTGGCAGCGGCAAGATTTTACGGGAGACTCGGGATATGCGACAGATCGACCATCACATCGTCGGCGGTGCCGGCGGCAGCGCCCGCCAGGGCGACGTCTTCGACCCCAACAGCGGCGGCGTCCAGGCGCAGGTCGCGCTCGGCGACGCGGCATTGCTCGACCGCGCGGTCGCGGCGGCGAAGAAGGCGCAGCCGGCATGGGCCGCGACGAACCCGCAGCGCCGCGCGCGCGTGATGTTCGAATTCAAGCGCCTCGTCGAAGCGAATATGGACAGCCTCGCGCACATGCTGTCGAGCGAGCATGGCAAGGTGATCGCCGACTCAAAGGGCGATATCCAGCGCGGGCTCGAAGTCATCGAATTCTGCTGCGGCATCCCGCATGTGCTGAAGGGCGAATATACGCAGGGCGCGGGCCCCGGCATCGACGTCTATTCGATGCGCCAGCCGATCGGCATCGGCGCGGGCATCACCCCGTTCAACTTCCCCGCGATGATCCCGCTGTGGATGTCGGGCGTTGCGATCGCCACCGGCAACGCCTTCATCATCAAGCCGAGCGAGCGCGACCCGTCGGTTCCCGTGCGCCTCGCCGAACTCTTCCTCGAAGCCGGCCTTCCGGAGGGCATTTGCCAGGTTGTCCATGGTGACAAGGAAATGGTCGACGCGATCCTCGACCATCCCGATATCGGCGCGGTCAGCTTCGTCGGCTCGTCGGATATCGCGCATTATGTCTACAACCGCGGCGTCGCGAACGGCAAGCGCGTGCAGGCGATGGGCGGCGCGAAAAACCATGGAATCGTCATGCCCGACGCCGACCTCGATCAGGTCGTCAACGATTTGACCGGCGCGGCCTTCGGCTCGGCGGGCGAGCGCTGCATGGCGCTACCCGTCGTCGTCCCCGTCGGCGATGAGACCGCCGAGCGCCTGAAAGCCAAGCTGATCCCCGCAATCGCCGCGCTGCGCGTCGGCGTGTCGACCGATGCCGAGGCGCATTATGGCCCCGTGGTGACGCAGGCGCACAAGGAAAAGGTCGAAGGCTGGATCCAGAAATGCGCCAACGAGGGCGCCGAGCTCGTCGTCGACGGCCGCGGCTTCTCGCTTCAGGGGCATGAAAAGGGCTTCTTCATCGGCCCGACTTTGTTCGATCATGTCACCACCGACATGGAAAGCTACAAGGAAGAAATCTTCGGCCCCGTGTTGCAGATCGTCCGCGCCCCCGATTTCGAAACCGCGCTCGAACTGCCGTCGAAGCACCAGTACGGCAACGGCGTCGCGATCTTCACGCGCAACGGCCACGCCGCGCGCGAATTCGCCGCGCGCGTCAATGTCGGCATGGTTGGTATCAACGTTCCGATCCCGGTGCCCGTCGCCTATCACAGCTTCGGCGGCTGGAAGCGCTCGGCGTTCGGCGACACCAACCAGCACGGCATGGAAGGCGTGAAGTTCTGGACCAAGGTCAAGACGATCACGCAGCGCTGGCCCGACGGATCGCCCGACGGCGGCAATGCCTTCGTCATCCCGACGATGGGGTAAGGCGATGGAGATGATCCCCCATAATCCGACCGAGGGCGTTTACGCGACCGGCGGTGACTGGGTGCATGCGATGGAGGTTCGCGGGGCCGGGCGGCTGCTGTTCGTCAGTGGCACGATGGGTTTGAGACCGGATTTCTCGGCTCCCGCGACGCTGGAAGAACAGCTCGATTGCGTGTGGAACAATCTCCGCGCGATTCTGGCCAGCGCAGATATGGACACCGCCAATATCGTCCGGCTGACCAGCTATTTGCGCGATGCAAGCTATGCGGAGGCCAATGCCGCCGCCCGGCTCAAGGCGCTCGGTACGCGGCGCATTCCAACCACCGCGATCGTCGCACAGACGCTCGAAAGCGATTGGTTGGTCGAGATCGAGATCGTGGCGGCCGCCGAATGAGGCTGTGGCTCGCGATCTTTTTCCTGCTTCTCGCGCAGCCCGCGCACGCGCAAAAGCAGATCGCGCTCAGCTTCGACGATGTTCCGCGCCATGCCGGTGCCTTCTTCGCCTCCGACGAGCGCGCGCAGCGCATCATCGCGGAACTGAAGAAGGCAAAAGCCCCGCAAGCGGTCTTCTTCGTCGTTCCGGGTGCGATCGGGCAGGGCGACGGCGTGGGCGGGGCGGAACGCATCGCCGCCTATGTCGCAGCGGGCCATGTCATCGCGAACCACAGCAACAGCCACAAGCGGCTGAGCACGACCGATACCGCGGCCTATCTCGCCGACCTCGACGCCGCTGAGGTGTGGGTCAAGGGCCGCCCCGGCTATCGTCCCTGGTTCCGCTTTCCCTTTCTTGACGAGGGCGGGAAGGACAAGGCGAAGCGTGATGCCTTGCGCGCAGGCCTCGCCGCGCGCGGCCTTCGCAACGGCTATGTCACCGCCGAATCGTCGGACTGGCACCTCGAAAGCCTGACGCGCGAAGCGGTGCAGGCGGGAAAGACGATCGATCGCAAGGCGCTCGGCGACCTCTATGTCAGCTGGCATGTCGAGGCCGCCGATTTCGCCGACGCGATGATGCGGCGCGTCACCGGCCGCCAGCCGGTCCAGATGCTCCTTCTCCACGAAACCGATCTCGCCGCGCTCCATATCGGCGACCTCGTCCGTGCGTTGCGCAACGCGGGCTGGACCGTCGTCAGCGCCGATACCGCCTATGCCGATCCGATCGGCAAGGAAATGCCGGACACGCCGGCCGCGAACGGCACACTGACCGAAGCGCTCGCTTGGGCTGCGGGTGTCCCCGCGCCGCGCTGGTATCGCTATAACCAGACCGATCTCGCAACCGCGGTGTTCAATGACAAGGTGCTGGGCGAATGATGCGCGGCGATGAAACCCGTACGCTGCGCCGGGCATTCTCCTTTCTAAGGAGATTGCCGATGACCCGCCTGATGCTTCCCGCCGGATTGCTGCTGCTCGCCGCGTGCAGCGGCGGCGAGGATAAATCGCAGCCCGAAGACAGCGCGGCGATCTCGCCGCTGCAAAAGGCCGAGCGTCCGGCGCCCGCCGAACCGGCGGTCGATGCGGACCTGCCCGATGTCGCCGAGGAAACCCCGCCGAAGCCCGAAGCCAAAACCGCTGGCGACGGCAAGACGATCCCGTCCGCGATCCGCGGCCGCTGGGCGCTCAAGGTCGCCGATTGCAAGGCGAAGAAGGGCACCGACCTCACCGCGCTGACGATCGATGCAACCAACCTGCGCTTCTACGAATCGCATGGCGAACTCGCGCGCGTTCGCGAAAGCGACGCCGACCGCATCGTCGCCGACTACAAGTTCAGCGGCGAGGGCGTCGAATGGGATCGCCGGATGCAGCTCGACCTCGCCGACGGCGGCAAGACGCTCGTCCGCCGCGATTCCGGCGAGGGTGCCGCTGCGGGCGCGATGCGCTATACGCGCTGCGCCGGATGACGGTTTTTTGAAAGGGAGATTCACGATGGACATTCGCATGCTGGCAATCGCCGCCCTTCTGCCGCTCGCCGCCTGTACGCAGGAGCGGCCGCCCGTCGAATCAACCCCGACCCCGCCTGCCGAGGCTGCGTGCAACGCCGACGCGGTGCAATCGCTCGTCGGCCAGACCGCGACTGCCGACGTCGGCGGCCAGCTCCTCAAGGGCAGCGGCGCGCGGACGCTGCGCTGGGTGCCGCCGCGCACCGCGGTCACCATGGATTTCCGTCCCGACCGGCTCACCGTCTCCTATGACGATGCGCTCAAGATCGAGCGGATCAGCTGTGGCTGACAGCACGCGCCGCAACCATAGCTCGGCGTCCCCGTTCGAACCGGTCTACGGCTACAGCCGCGCGGTTCGGGTGGGGAACCGCATCGACGTCGCGGGCTGCGCGCCGATCGAGGCTGACGGTACATCGACCCCCGGCGACGCGGGCGCACAAGCGGCCCGCTGTATCGCAATCATCGGCGAGGCGCTCGAGGCGCTCGGTGGCAGCTTCGCCGACGTCGTGCGCACGCGAATGTATATCACCGACGCGGCCGACGCCGACCTTGTTGGTCGCGCGCACGGATCGGCATTCAAAAATGTCCGACCGGCATCGACAATGCTGGTTGTGCCCGCGCTGATCCGCCCCGAGTGGAAAGTCGAAATCGAAGCCGAAGCCATCATCGAGAAATGACCATGACCGACCAGTTCCAGCTTACCGACGACCAGCTCGCCATCCAGGATATGGCGCGCAAATTCACCGCCGACCGCATCACGCCCTTCGCGGCCGAATGGGACGAGAAACATCATTATCCCGTCGACGTGTGGAAGGCGGCGGGCGAGCTGGGCTTCGGCGCGATTTACGTCGGCGAGGAATCGGGCGGCATCGGGCTCGGCCGGATGGAAGCGGCGCTGATCATGGAGGCGATGGCCTATGGCTGTCCGGCAACCAGCGCTTATGTCTCGATCCACAATATGGCGACATGGATGATCGACCGCTTCGGCGGCGCGGAGATCAAGGCGCGCTTCCTGCCCGACCTCGTCAGCATGGAGAAGATCGCCAGCTATTGCCTGACCGAACCGGGTTCGGGCTCGGACGCCGCTGCGCTCAAGGCGACGGCAAAACGCGATGGCGATCATTATGTGCTGAACGGCACCAAGCAGTTCATTTCGGGCGCGGGCTATAACGACATTTATGTCTGCATGGTCCGCACCAGCGAGGAAAAGTCGAAAGGGATCAGCTGCCTCGTCGTCGAAAAGGACACGCCGGGCCTCAGCTTCGGCGCGCCCGAAAAGAAGCTCGGCTGGAACGCCTCGCCGACGGCGCAGGTGATTTTCGAAGATTGCCGCGTCCCCGTCGAAAATCTCGTCGGCGCCGAGGGTGACGGATTCCGCTTTGCGATGGCGGGGCTCGACGGCGGGCGCCTGAACATCGGTGCCTGCTCGCTCGGCGGCGCGCAGCGCTGCCTCGACGAAGCGATCGCCTACACCAAGGACCGCCAGCAGTTCGGCCAGCCGATCGCCGATTTCCAGAACACCCAGTTCATGCTCGCCGACATGGCGACCGACCTCGAGGCCGCGCGCGCCCTGCTCTATATGGCGGCGGCAAAGGTCACCGCGAACGCCCCCGACAAGTCGCGCTTCTCGGCGATGGCGAAGCGGCTCGCGACCGACAATGGCAGCAAGATCGTCAACGACGCGCTCCAGCTGTTCGGCGGCTACGGCTATTTGCGCGATTATCCGATCGAACGTTTCTGGCGCGACCTGCGCGTCCATTCGATCCTCGAAGGCACCAACCAGGTGATGCGGATGATCGTCGGAAGGGACCTGCTGCGCCAATGACCGAAGATGTGCTTGTAGGCGCCGACGTTCGCGTCGGCCGCCTGTCGCTCAATCGCCCGAAGGCGATCCACGCGCTCAACCTGCCGATGTGCGAAGCGATGATCGACGCGCTCGTCAAATGGCAGGGTGACGATGCGATCGAGGCGGTGATCATCGACCATAGCGAGGGCCGCGGCTTCTGCGCCGGCGGCGACATCCGCATGCTCGCCGAAAGCGGCGCGAAGGACGGCACCGAAGCGCGCCGGTTCTTCCACACCGAATATCGCCTCAACCATCTGCTCTTCACCTATCCCAAGCCCGTCGTCGCCTTCATGGACGGCATCACGATGGGCGGCGGGGTCGGCATTTCGCAGCCGGCGAAGTATCGCGTCGCGACCGAGCACACGCGCTTCGCCATGCCCGAAACGGGGATCGGCCTGTTCCCTGACGTCGGCGGGGGGTGGTATCTGCCGCGCCTCGAAGGGCGCGTCGGCGCCTATCTCGCGCTCACCGGTGCGCGGCTCGACGGGGCGGAGTGCCTCGCGCTCGGGCTCGCGACGCATTACCTTCCGTCCGAGAAGCTCGCCGAAGCAAAGGCGCGCATCGCGGTCGACCCCGACCGCATCGGCGGCATATTGGGCGAACTGTCTGTCACCGCGCCGCCCGCCGGAATCACCCAGCATCTCGAACGGATCAACCGCCTGTTTGCGAGCGATACCTTTGAGGATATCCTCGGCGCGCTCGAAGCCGACGGCGGCGAATGGGCCGAAAAGGAGCTCGCGACGCTCCACGGCAAATCGCCGCAGACGTGCAAGGTCGCGCTCCGCCAGCTGAAGCAAGGCGGCGAGATGCACGACTTCGCCGCGCAGATGACGCAGGAATATGCAATCGGCAGCCGCGTCGTTCAAATGCACGACTTCATCGAGGGCGTCCGCGCGCTGATCGTCGACAAGGACAACAGTCCCAAATGGGACCCGCCGACCGCCGAAGCCGTCACCGACGACTGGATCGACGCGATTTTCGAACCGCTGCCCGAGAATGAGAAATGGACCCCGCTTACCTAAGCTCGTCTCCCCGGACTTGATCCGGGGTCCACGCGGCCATGGATGCTGGATCAAGTCCGGCATGACGAAAATCTGGAGAATACCGAATGACCTATGAAACCCTCCTCGTCGAAACGCGCGGGGCCGTTACGCTTGTGACGCTCAACCGCCCGCAGGCGCTCAACGCGCTCAACTCGGGCGTGCTCGACGATCTGATCGCGGCCTTTGCCGCATTCGAGGCCGATGATAGCCAGCGCTGCGCGGTGCTCACCGGATCGGGCGACAAGGCGTTCGCCGCGGGCGCCGACATCAAGGAAATGGCCGACAAGCCGGCGTCCGATTTCTACCTCGAAGATTTCTTCTCGAAATGGACGAGCGACTTTGTGAAGAAGGTCCGCAAGCCGTGGATCGCCGCGGTGAACGGCTTCGCGCTCGGCGGCGGCTGCGAACTTGCGATGATGGCCGACTTCATCATCGCGTCGGACAAGGCGAAGTTCGGCCAGCCCGAAATCAAGCTCGGCGTCGCCCCCGGCATGGGCGGGTCGCAGCGGCTGACGCGCGCGATCGGCAAGGCGAAGGCGATGGAAATGTGCCTCACCGGCCGGATGATGGACGCCGCCGAAGCCGAACGCTCGGGCCTCGTCGCGCGTGTCGTCGAGCATGCGACGCTGGTCGACGAAGCGGTAAAGACCGCGACGGCGATCGCCGCGATGCCGCCGATGGCCGCGATGGTGAACAAGGACATGGTCAACGCCGCCTTCGAAACGACGCTCGATCAGGGGCTGATCTACGAACGCCGCCTGTTCCAGATTCTCGCCGCGACCGAGGACAAGGCCGAAGGCATGGCCGCCTTCATCGAAAAGCGCGAAGGCGTGTGGAAGGGGCGGTGAGCCCAGTTCCCCTCCCGCTTGCGGGAGGGGTTAGGGGAGGGCCTGTTTCCTCCTCGCCAGTGCAATATTCGGGACAGGCCCTCCCCCGGCCCCTCCCGCAAGCGGGAGGGGAGAGAATATGAAAATCGCATTCATCGGACTCGGCAATATGGGCGGCGGCATGGCCGCGAACTTGGCGAAAGCGGGGCACGAAGTCCGCGCATTCGACCTCAGCGAAGAGGCGCTGGCGCGCGCGGTCGAGGCGGGCTGCACTCGCGCGGCATCGGCGGCCGAAGCCGTCACCGGCGCCGAGGCCGTGGTGACCATGCTTCCGGCGGGCAAGCACGTTGCTGCTGTGTATCAGGAAGCCGTTTTCCCACACGCCGACGACGGCACGCTACTGCTCGATTGCTCGACAATCGATGTTGCAACCGCGCGTAGTAATATTGAAGCCGCCGCCAATGCTGGCCTCGTCGCGGTCGACGCACCGGTTTCGGGCGGCATCGCCGCGGCCAACGCGGGCACGCTGACCTTCATGGTCGGCGGCACCGGTGAGGGCTTCACGCGCGCCGAGCCGATCCTTGGCCTTATGGGCAAGGCGGTGATCCATGCCGGCGACGCGGGCGCGGGGCAGGCAGCGAAGATCTGCAACAATATGCTCCTCGGCGCCTCGATGGTCGCGACGTGCGAAACGCTTGCGCTCGCGCAGAAGCTCGGGCTCGACCCGCAGAAATTCTTCGACATCGCGAGCGTGTCGTCGGGCCAGTGCTGGTCGCTCACCAGTTACGCGCCGCTCCCCGGCGTCGGCCCGACCACCCCCGCCGACAATGATTATAAGGGCGGGTTCGCCGCGGCGCTGATGCTCAAGGACCTGCGCCTTGCGATGGAGGCCGCGGCGAGCGTCGATGCCGACGTCCCGATGGGATCGAAGGCGCGCGAACTCTACGAAGCCTTTGTCGGAGCCGACAAGGACGGCCGCGACTTTTCGGCGATCATCAAGACGCTGCAGGGCTAACCGCTCCCCATTTCGTCATCCCGGACTTGATCCGGGATCCATTGGCGGCGGCGAAGTCATGGGCCCCGGATCAAGTCCGGGGTGACAATAGCATGGAGATTATCCTGCGATCGGAATCGGATCGCGGCGACGGACACTCAGTAAAAGTCGGCGGTCTCGCCGCCATCGCGGCGTTCGGTGCGATGCACCTGCGTCGGTGCCTTGCGCTCGCCGGTCCGGACCTCGATCCGGTCACCGACCCGCCGCACCTCGGCAGGCGCCAATATCCGCGCGCGCGCCACGCCGATCGCGGTGACCTGCGGCGCCGCCACCGGAGCGGCCACCGGCACGCTGCCGGTCAGCAGAAGGACGGCGAGGGCGGACATGGCGTTCATGCTCTGCCCTAACGGCAGGTCTTGCCAGCGCTTTAACCCTGAATCGCAAGTTTCCGGTCGCACCTGCGGCGCCCACGGGGCAAAAGAAAGGCCGCCTGCCCCGCGCTGGGACAGACGGCCTCTGTTTTATAAAGCTGTGCGCACCCGCGAAGGCGGGTGCCTATCTCCTGTCGGTGCGAGTTTGAACCCATCGGAGATGGGTCCCCGCCTTCGCGGGGACACACAAACTTGCGTTAGAAGCCCATCTTCGCCTCCGCCTTTTCCTTGAGCAACGGCGCGACCGCGAAACCATGTTTCTCGAGCGCCGCGACGATCTTGTCGGTGCCTTCCAGCCCCGCCCAGAACATCGGGCCGCCGCGATAGACCGGCCAGCCATAGCCATAGATCCACACGACATCGATGTCCGACGCGCGCTGCGCCTTGCCTTCGGACAGGATCAGCGCGCCTTCGTTGACCATCGGATAGAGCGTGCGTTCGATGATTTCCTGATCGCTGATCTCGCGCTTCGCCTTGTTCGACCGTGCACGGAAATCCTCGATGATTTCGGCGACTTCGGCGCTGGGCGACGGATTGCGCTTTTCGTCATAGTCGTAAAAGCCCTTGCCGGTCTTCTGCCCCCAGCGACCGACCGCGGCGAGCGCGTCGCGGATGCTTTCGATGCGCGTCGGGTCGCGGTGCCAGCCGATGTCGACGCCGGCGAGGTCGCTCATCTGGAACGGACCCATCGGCATGCCGAATTCGACATGGACCTTGTCGATCTGCTGCGGCGTCGCGCCTTCCATGAGCAGGTTCATCGCCTCGACCTGGCGCGGTTTCAGCATACGGTTGCCGATGAAGCCGTCGCACACGCCTGCGACCACCGCGACCTTGCCGATCTTCTTGCCGATCGCCATCGCGGTCGCCAGCGCATCGGGCGCGGTCTTGTCGCCGCGCACGACCTCGAGCAGCTTCATCACATTGGCGGGCGAGAAGAAGTGCATGCCGAGCACGTCGCCGGGGCGGCTCGTCGCGGTCGCGATCTCGTCGATGTCGAGATAGGAAGTGTTCGACGCGAGGATCGCGCCGGGCTTGGCGATCTTGTCGAGCTTGCCGAAAATGTCCTTCTTGACGTCCATATTCTCATAGACCGCCTCGATGATCAGGTCGCAGTCGGCGAGATCGTCGAGATTGAGCGTCGGGGTCAATATGCCCATCATCGCCTCGACCTGCTCGGGCTTGAAGCGGCCTTTCGCGGCCGATGCTTCATAATTCTTGCGGATCACGCCGGTGCCGCGGTCGAGCGCTTCCTGCTGCATCTCGACGATCGTGACGGGGATGCCCTTCTGGAGGAAGTTCATGCTGATCCCGCCGCCCATCGTGCCGGCGCCGATCACGCCGACCTTCTTGATGTCGCGCAGCTGAGTGTCCTTGGGCAGGCCGTCGATCTTCGCGGCCTGACGCTCGGCGAAGAAGATGTGGCGCTGCGCCGCCGACTGGCTGCCGAACATCAGCTTCATGAACTGCTCGCGCTCGAACGCGAGACCTTCCTCGAAGGGCAAGCGCGTCGCCGCCTCGACGCAAGCGAGGTTGGCGTAAGGCGCTTCGAAACCGCGCCAGCGCTTGGCGTTTGCGGTCTTCAATTGTTCGATCACCGCGACGTCGCCGAACACCGGGCGCTCGCGCGTCGGGCGCGGGCCATCGGCGATCTTCGCGCGCGCAAAGGCGATCGCGTCGGCGGCGAGGCTGTCTTCGCCCGCGAGTTCGTCGACGAGGCCGAGTTCCTTCGCCTTGGCGGCGGGAAGCGGATCGCCGGTCGAGGTCATCGTCGCCGCGGCTTCGACGCCGACGACGCGCGGCAGGCGCTGCGTGCCGCCCGCGCCGGGGAGCAGGCCAAGCTTGACCTCGGGCACGCCGAGCTTCGCCGAAGGGACCGCGATGCGGTAATGACAGACAAGCGCGGTTTCGAGGCCTCCCCCAAGGGCTGTGCCGTGGATCGCGGCAACGACGGGCTTCGATGCCGCTTCGATGCTGTTGAGCACCGCGTTGAAATCGGGACCGCGTGGCGGCTTGCCGAATTCGCTGATGTCGGCGCCCGCGATGAAGGTCGCGCCGGCGCAGCGCAGCACGATCGCCTTGACGCTGTCATCGCCGAGCGCGGCGGCGAAATGATCTTCCAGCCCCTGACGGACGTGCCAGCTCAGCGCGTTGACGGGCGGGTTGTTGACGATAATGACGGCGACTTCGCCATCCTTTTCCAGCGTGACGCTGACGGGGGTTTCTTCGGACATGTGAGACTCCTTCAATCTGGAACCCGTTCGCGCGGTGCGAACGGAAAGGGGTGTTGCATCTTCAATCGTCGATCGCGGCGTGGACAAAGGTCTTGACCTCGCGTCGCACGGGATAGGTGGAGGAGGGCATCAGCTGGGTCATGAAGACCATGCAAATCTCTTCGACCGGATCGACGAAGAAGCCGGTCGAGAACATGCCGCCCCAGTAAAAATCGCCGATCGAGCCGGGGGTCATCGTCTGCGCGGGGCTTGCGTTCACCGCGAAGCCGAGACCGAAGCCGATGCCGGCATTCTCCGCCTCGGAGAAGATGCCGACGCTGTGCTGCGTCAGGTCGCCGCCGCCGGGCAGATGGTTCGACGTCATCAGCTCGAGCGTTTTGCGGCTGATGATCCGCACATCGCCGAGCTTGCCGCCGCCGAGCAGCATCAGGCAGAAACGGTGATAATCGCCGAGCGTCGAAGCGAGCCCGCCGCCGCCCGAATGGAAGCTGCGGTCCTTCGCCCAGCGGCTCTTCGCGCCACCGTCGAAATCCTGCTTCTTGTCCCTGGGGTGAAAGGCATAGGCATCGGCCAGCCGGTGCTGCTGGTCGGCGGGCACCTTGAATCCGGTGTCGACCATGCCGAGCGGGCCGAAGATGCGCTCCTGCAAAACCTGCGCGAAGGGCTTGCCCTCGATGCGTTCGATCACCGCGCCGAGCACGTCGGTCGCCATCGAATAATTCCAGTGCGCGCCGGGGTCGAATTGCAGCGGGATCTTCGCCAGATCGGCGATGAAGCTGTCCATCGTATAATCGGCGTCGAAATCGTCGATCTTTGCCTTGCGGTACGCGGCATCGACCGGCGTGCGTTCCTGAAAGCCGTAGGTCAGCCCCGCGGTGTGGCGCAGCAGGTCGACCATGCGGATCGGCTGTACCGGCGGCCGCGTCAGGAAGGGCACATTGCCGCCGCCCGCGACGAACACGCCGGTATCCCTGAACTCGGGGCAATATTTCACCAGCGGGTCCGACAGCGCGACCTTGCCCTCCTCGACGAGCATCATGAAGGCGATCGAGGTGATCGGCTTGGTCATGCTCGCGATGCGGAAGATCGCATCTTCTTTCAGCGCCTCACCGGGCCGCGCCTCACCGATGACCGATTGGTGCGCGATCTCGCCGCGCCGCGATACGAGCGTCGCGGCGTGCGGCAAACGGCCGGTGTCGACATATTTGGCGGCGAGGAAAGCGGGAATGCGGTCCAGCCGCGCGGTGTCGAATCCATGTGTCATGCTGATCGATCTATCAGTGCGAGGTCTGGCCGAGCAACTGGCGTGTCACCGGGTGCGAGCTGGTGAGGCCGCCGTCGACCGCGATCGCCTGTCCATTGACATAGCTCGCCTGATCGCTCGCGAGGAACAGCGCGACATTGGCGAGTTCCTCGGGTTGCGCCGCGCGGCGCAGCGGGTTCAATTGGCCGAGCTTGTGCGTGACCTCTTTCGCCTTGGCATAATCGAAGGTCGGCTTGGTCATCCCCGTTTCGGTGAGGCCGGGGCACACTGCGTTGACGCGCACGCCGCTCGTCGAGAGCTGCTGCGCCGCGACCTTGGCGAGGTTGATCACCCCCGCCTTCGACGCTGAATAGGCACCCGGGCCCGCGCCCGAATTCAAACCCGCGACGCTCGCGGTGAGCACGATCGCGCCGCCGCGGCCCTGGTCGACCATCGCCTTGCCGGCGTGCTTCACCATCAGCGCGGGGCCGATCAGATTGACGCGCAAAGTCTCGGCCCACGCATCGGGGTCGAAGTCGAAAATGCCGCCCATGTCGCCGATGATCCCGGCGTTGGCAAAGGCAACGTCGAGCGCGCCATAAGTGTCTTTCGCGGTCGCCACCAGCGATGCGACATCGGCCTCGACGCCCGCATCGATCTCGAGCGCGACGACCTCGCCCCCCGCATCCTTCACCAGCTTGGCGGTCTCGTGCACCGCTTCGGTCTTGTCGCCGATGACGAGTTTCGCACCCTCGGCGGCGAAGCGTAGCGCGCTTGCGCGTCCGATGCCCGATCCGGCCCCCGTGATGATCGCAACCTTGCCGTCCAACGCGCCCATCATGCGCCTCCCGAAATCGTGGCCCCGCCATCGCACACGATGGTCTGGCCGGTGGTGAATGCTCCCGCCTTGCTGGCGAGGAAGACCGCGGCGCCCGCGATCTCGTGCGGTTCGCCGATCCGCTTCAGGGTCGAGGCGGCGGTCGATCGTTTGAGGTTCTCGGGATTTTCCCACAGCGCGCGCGCCATGTCGGTGCGCACTAGCCCGGGTGCGATGCAATTGACGCGCACGCCGCGCGGTCCGAATTCGACCGCGAAATTGCGCGCGACCTGCATGTCCGCGGCTTTCGAAATCCCATAAGCGCCGATGATCGGTGACCCCTTCAGCCCGCCGATCGAGCTGATGATTATGATCGACCCTTCGCCGCGTTCGAGCATCTCGGGCGCGACCATCGAAATCAGCCAGTGGTTCGACAATATATTATTGTCCATGATCTTGCGGAACTGGTCGTCGCTGATCCCGAGCCCGGGGCCATAATAGGGGTTCGACGCGGCGTTGCAGACGAGCGTGGTGATCTTGCCGAAGGCGCGGCGCGTTTCGGCGACCAATATCTCCAGCTCTTCCTTCGACGAGATGTTCGCGCGCACTGCGATCGCGGTGCCGTCGCCGAAGCGCGCGTTGATTTCGGCTGCGGTTTCTTCGCAGGCATCGGCCTTGCGGCTCGAGATCACGACCTTCGCGCCCTGTTCGGCCATCGCTTCGGCGGTCGCCTTGCCGATGCCGCGCGACGATCCGGTGATCAGCGCGACCTGACCCGTCATGTCGAACAGGCTCATGCGCCGGCCTTCTTTGCAAAATCCCATGCCTTTTCGGCGAGCGGACGGACGCGTTCGGACATGTCCTTCGCGTGCTGCGACGAAGCGGTGCCCTCGATCACGCGCTTCTTGATGCCCTGGATGATGCCCGCGAGGCGGAAGAAATTATACGCAAAATACCAGTTCATGTCGGGCACACCGTCGCGCCCCGTGGCGGCGCAATAACGCTCGACCATCTCGTCGAGTTCGGGGATGCCGAGCGCCTTGCGATCGAGATCCATCACCCCCGAACGCCCGCCATTTTCGGTCACCCACGCCATCGCGACATAGGTGAAATCGGCGAGCGGATCGCCCAAGGTCGACAGTTCCCAGTCGAGCACCGCGAGCACCTCGGGCCGGTCCTTGGCATAGATCATATTATCGATGCGGTAATCGCCGTGGACGACGCTGGTGCGCGTCTGTTCGGGCAAGGTTGCGGGCAACCACGCGATCAGCTGCTCCATCTCGTCCATCGTTTCGGTTTCGGAAAGCCGGTATTGCTTGGTCCAGCGGTCGACCTGGCGCCCGAAATAATTGCCGGGCTTGCCGAAATCCGAAAGCCCCGCCGCCTCGACGTCGACGCTGTGCAGCGCGGCGAGCGTGTCGATCATCGCTTCATAGGTCGCGCGGCGGTTCTCGGGGGTCGATCCCGGCATCGCGCCGTCCCAGATCGTGTGGCCGTCGACCATCCCCATCACATAGAACCAGCTGCCCACCACCGAGTCATCGGTGCACAGGCCATATTGGCGCGCGACCGGGAAGCCCATCTTGTGGAGCCCCGCCTGCACCTTATACTCGCGGTCGACCGCGTGCGCCGACGGCAGCAGCGGGCCAAAGGGTTTGCGCCGCAGCACATAATTGCCCGACGGCGCCGAAATCTTGTACGTCGGGTTCGACTGGCCGCCGGCGAATTTGCCCTGCGTCAGCGGACCTTCGAAGCCTTCGACATTCGCTTCCATCCACGCCGTCAGCTTCGCCTCGTCGAGCACATCGGCGCCCTCGGGCGCGACGGTGCCGCTGAAGGCCTTTTGCGCGTCGAGCGTCATTGATCGAATACGATCACCGACCGTGCGGCGTCGCCTTTCCTCATCTTGTCGAAGCCCTCGTTGACCCTGGCGAGCGGGATCGTCTCGGCGACGATCGAGTCGAGGTCGAGCAGGCCGCGGAGATAGAAGTCGACGAGGCGCGGGATGTCGACGGGGAAGCGGTTGCCGCCCATGATCGCGCCCTGCAATTTCTTGCCCGAGAGCAGGTCCATTGCCGAGAGCCCGACCTTCTCGCTCAGCGGCATCATGCCGAGGATCGTCGCGGTGCCGCCGCGGCGCAGCGACGCGACCGCAAGGCTCGCCGAGGCCGGACGCCCGACGGCTTCGATCGCATGGTCGACGCCGCCCTTGGTCAGCTCGACGATCTGCTTCGCGGCATCGTCGGCGAGCGCGTCGACAACGTCAGTGGCGCCGAGCTTGACCGCGAGCGCGCGCTTTTCGGGAACCGGGTCGGCGGCGATGATGCGTCCCGCGCCCGCAATCTTCGCGGCGTTGATCGTCGCCAGCCCGACGCCGCCGCAGCCGACGACCGCGACGGTCTCGCCCGGCGTCACCTTGCACGCGTTGAAGATCGTGCCCGCACCCGTCGTCACCGCGCAGCCGATGACGGCGGCGCGGTCGAGCGGCATCGCGGGGTCGATCGCGACGCACGCATGTTCGTGGACGAGCATCGTTTCGGCAAAGGCGCTGAGGTTGAGCATCTGGTTGACGATGCTGCCGTCGGGGCGCGTGATCCGCGGCGGCTGCCCGACGGCGCGGCGCGTATCGCCGCCCATGCACAGCGACATGCGGCCCGAAACGCAGAACTCACAGTGGCCGCAGAAGGCGCTGAGGCAGGTGACGACCGCGTCGCCGACCTTCACCGTGCGCACCTCGCTGCCGACCGCCTCGACGATGCCCGCGGCTTCGTGGCCGGGGATCGCGGGCAGGGGGTGCGGATAGGCGCCGTCGATGAAATGCAGGTCCGAATGGCAGAGTCCGCACGCGGCGGTGCGGATGCGCACCTCGTGCGGGCCGCAGTCGGCAATCTGTACCGTCTCGATCGACAGCGGCTTGCCCGGTTCGATCAGAATCGCGGCTTTGGTCACTATTGCTCTCCGGTTTTCAGGTTTTAACGCGAAACGCCGACGTCGCCCGACGAGAAGCCCGGCTCGCTCGCTTCGCTATGCTTGGCGAATTCGATTCGTGCGATCGCGCGTTCGTGGACTTCGTCGGGACCGTCGGCCAGGCGCAGCGTACGCTGATGCGCATAGGCTTTGGCGAGCCCGAAATCCTCCGACACACCGCCGCCGCCATGCGCCTGGATCGCGTCGTCGATGATCTTCAGCGCCATGTTCGGCGCCTGCACCTTGATCATCGCGATTTCGGCCGCGGCCGACTTGTTGCCGACCTTGTCCATCATGTCGGCGGCCTTGAGGCAGAGCAGGCGCGTCATTTCGATATCGATGCGCGCGCGCGCCAGACGATGTTCCCAGATGCTGTATTCGGCGACCTTTTTGCCGAACGCGACGCGCGATTGCAGCCGCTTCGCCATCTTCGCAATCGCTTCTTCCGCCACACCGATGGTGCGCATGCAGTGATGGATGCGCCCCGGCCCGAGGCGCCCCTGCGCGATCTCGAACCCGCGCCCTTCGCCGAGCAGCATTGCCTCCTCGGCGTTGACGCGCACGTCTTTCAGCTCGATTTCCATATGGCCGTGCGGCGCGTCGTCATAACCGAAGACGGGCAGGTGGCGCAGGATGTTCACGCCCGGCGCATTCAGCGGCATCAGCACCATCGACTGCTGCGCGTGGCGCTTCGCGGCAAAGTCGGTCTTGCCCATCACGATCGCGACCTCGCAGCGCGGATCGCCCGCACCCGACGACCACCATTTGGTGCCGTTGATCACATAATCGTCGCCATCGCGCTCGATGCGCGTTTCGATATTCGTCGCGTCGGACGAGGCGACGCGCGGCTCGGTCATCAGGAACGCCGAGCGGATCTGGCCGTTCATCAGCCGGCCGAGATATTTATCCTTCTGCGCGCGCGTGCCGTAACGGTGGAACACCTCCATATTGCCGGTGTCGGGCGCCGAGCAGTTGAACACCTCGCTCGCGAAACCGACGCGGCCCATTTCCTCGGCGCACAGCGCATATTCGAGGTTGGAGAGGCCGGGTCCTTCGAACTCGAACGTCTCGTCGACATGGTGGTGCGCGGCGGACTTGGGCGGCATGAAGAGGTTCCAGATGCCGGCTTCTTTCGCTTCGGCCTTCAGATCCTCGACGATCTGGATGACCTTCCAGCGATCGCCCGCTTTGTCCTGTTCGTTATAGGTCGGGACCGCGGGGCGAACCTTGCGCTCGATGAAATCGCGTACCCGGTCGCGCCAATAGACCTGCCGGTCGGTGAGATCGAAGTCCATCTGCGCGTCCTTTCCCTTTACGTTCACGTAAACCTTTGGACCGATTCGTCGGCCTTGCCAAGTCCCGCGGCCCTAAAATTACATCATTCCGCCGCTAGGCGACATGATCGTTACGGATGCGCCCCCGTGGCATCGGGTTCGCCGCGTGCGACGTCGCCCAGCAGCGCCAGCCGCGCCTCGTGATCGGCGCGCGAGATCGGGAATTTGCGCATCACGATCAGCCCCAGCGTGCCGATGACCAGCACCGCGAGCGCATAGCCGAGCGCGAGATTGCCGAGCACGTCGCTCCCGACTTCGCCCGGCTTGGCATTCGCCGGAAAGGCCGCGAACGACAGGATCAGCCCCGCAGCGAAGATGCCGATACCCGTCGCGCATTTCTGCATGAAGAAATAGCCCGCGAAGAACAGCCCTTCGGACCGACGCCCGGTCTCGCTCTGCGACGCTTCGACGACATCGGCCATCATCGACGACGACAGGATCATCAGGATGATCGAGAAGCTGTTGGAGACGAACACGAGCGCGAACATCGCTGCGACGCTCGGCTTGCCCGGCATGCCGGGGAAAAACCCCTGGATCCACGCGAAATAGATGCCGCTGTTGACGAGCAGCGAGATCGCGCCCGCGAAAATCGCGCCGTCGCGCTTGCCGAGCCGCGCCGACACGGGCGCGACGAGTATGAAAGCCGCGATCATCGAGGCGAACAGCAGAAAGACATAGGCGACCATCTCGCCCTGCGTGAACTGCCAGAAGAAACCGAGCAGGTAATTGTTCATCGAAAAGGTGATGCCCTGATTCACGAAGCCGAACAGCGCGGCGAAGATCAGCCACAGGAAGGCGCGGTTCGACAGCGTGTCGCGCATCTCGCCGAGGACCTGGCGCAGCGTCATCGCGGGTTTCACATCGGCGACGTTCGACACCGCGATGCGGCTGTGCTGCCCCGCGGCGGAGGTCAGGACCGCGCCCGCCATCAGCAGCGCGCCGGTCAGCGCATAGGGGAAATAGCCGTCGGGATCGACGAGCCCCTTCGCGCCGCCGAAAAACACGCCATAGGCGAGCAGCAGGATGAGCAGGCCGCCGCCCCAGCCGAAGAGGAAGCGATAGCGCATGACGACGGTGCGTTCGTCATAGTCGCCGGTGAGTTCGGGCACGATCGCGACCGACGGCACTTCGCACATCGACACGAGCGAGCGGACGATGATCGCAAAGCCGATCAGCCACGCCACGGTCATAGCGTTGCTCATTTCGGGTGGGTGCCACAGCAGCATCCACATGATCGCGAGCGGGATCGGCGCGCCATAAAGCCACGGCAGGCGCCGCCCCCAGCGGCTGCGCGTGCGGTCGGTGAGTTCGCCGATGATCGGATCGACGAACGCGTCGGCGATCAGCGCGACCATGATCGCGGCACCGACGACGCCGGGGTCGAGCCCGATCACCTGATTGTAGAACAGCAGGAGGAAGGTCGAAAAGCCGTTGTCCTTGACGCCATAGGCGATGCTGCCCAGCCCGTGCATGGCCTTCAGCCGGACCGGCAGGTGCGTGGCTTTCGGCGCGGCGATCGCCGCGTTCACGCTGGCGCCCCGGCCTTCGCCGCATCCTCCATCGCGACGAGGGCGTCGAACAGCCCGGGGGCTTCGGGGTCCCACGCATGGCGCTGGCCGATCGTCAGCCCGCCGTCGACCAGCATATGCGTGCCGGTCATAAAGCTCGACTCCTCGCTCGCGAGGTAAGCAACGGCGTTGGCGATATCCTCGGGCTGGCCGCCGCGCGCGACGGGCTGCGCGGCCTCGCTCATCCCCGCGATGATCGCCTTCGCCTGGTCCTTATGCTCGTCGGGCACATCGAGCGACGAGGTGAAGATATTGGTGTTGATGAAGCCGGGGCAGATCGCGTTGACGCGAATGCCGTAGCGCGCGAGGTCGGTCGCGGCGATCTTGGAAAGGTGGAGCACGCCCGCCTTCGCAACGGCATAGGCGATCGGCGAGTAACCCGCGCCCAATGCCGCGACGCTCGCGGTGTTGACGATGCTCGCACCCTTGCGGCCCTTCATATGCGGTGCGGCATAACGGATCCCCATCGCGACCGATTTCAACACGAGGTCCATCGTCAGGTCCCAGCCCTCGGGGCTGATCTCGTCGATCGGCGCGCGGTCGCCCGCGGCGGCGGCGTTGTTGAAGACGATATCGATGCCCCCGGCTTTCGCCGCGGCTTTATTCATCAACGCCTCGATGTCCGATGGCTTGGTGACGTCGCAGCGGACGAAGTCGATCCTGCCGTTCGACTGTTCGGCGAGCGCGCGTCCGCCCGCCTCGTCGATGTCGGCGGCGAAGACGTGCGCGCCCTCGCCCGCGAGTTTCAAAACCGCTGCCTTGCCGATGCCCGACGCCGCTCCGGTGACGACGGCTATCTTGCCTGCGAATCGCATTGACCCATTCTCCCGTTTTCTTTTGCCACTTAGCTTAGGCGCCAAAGGGGACGCGTCAACGGCGGTCAAACCGACGCTACGGCGCCGTAAGGGCAGGCTCGTTTCTCCAAGTTGACGCTTGCGTAAACTAGCGAAGCGGACGTAGATTTGGCCGCAGAAGAGGAGCCAAAAGGATGAGCGAACTGGACGCTTTCCGCGCCGAGGTGCGGGACTGGCTGGAGGCGAACTGCCCCGCTGAAATGCGCGAGCCCGTGCGTGACGAAGGCGACGTCTGTTGGGGCGGGCGCAATTGGGTGTTCAAGAACGACGCCCAGAAGGCGTGGCTCGATGCGTGCGTCGCCAAAGGCTACACCGTCCCCGACTGGCCCAGGCCCTATGGCGGCGCCGGGCTGACTCCCGAGCAGACCAAGGTCCTCAAACAGGAAATGAAGCGCATCCACGCGCGCTCGCCGCTCGACAGCTTCGGCATCTGGATGCTCGGCCCCGCGCTGCTGCAATTCGGCACCGAGGAGCAGAAGGTCGAATATCTGAACCCGATCGCGCGCGGCGAAATCCGCTGGTGCCAGGGCTATTCGGAACCCGGCTCGGGCAGTGACCTCGTCAGCTTGCAAACCTTTGGCGAGGACAAGGGCGACCATTGGGTCGTCAACGGGTCGAAGATCTGGACGAGCTATGCCGACAAGGCCGACTGGATTTTCTGCCTCGTCCGCACCGACAAGGCGAACAAATATCAGGGCATCACCTTCATGCTCTTCGACATGGCGAGCAAGGGCGTCACGACCAAGCCGATCCTCTTGATCAGCGGAAACTCGCCCTTCTGCGAAACCTTCTTCGACGATGTCGAAGTGCCGAAGACGCAGTTCATCGGCGAAGTGAACCGCGGCTGGGACGTCGCCAAATATCTGCTCGGCCACGAACGCGAGATGATCTCGGGCGGCGGCGCCGGCGGCGACATGGTCAGCATCGGCGGCGCGTTCGCCAAGGCGTTCGGCAAGAATGCCGCGGGCGAACTCGACGATCCGATCCTGCGTGCCGAAATGGCGGCGTTCGACGTCGACGTCTTTGCCTATCGCGCGATGGGCGAGCGTTTCATGGACATGTGGAAGACCGGCCGCGCGCATCCCGCCAGCTCGAACATGATGAAATATGTCGGCACCGAACTCAACAAACGCCGCCACGAACTCGTCATGTCGGGTGGCGGCAGCGAAGCGCTCGAATGGGACAGCGAAGAGACCAAGGGCGGCGCGCGCGCGCGCGGCTGGCTGCGTACCAAGGCCAATTCGATCGAAGGCGGGACGAGCGAAGTCATGCTCAACGTCATCGCCAAGCGGATATTGGATTTGCCGGGGGCTTAACAACGCGTCGCCCCAGCGAAAGCTGGGGCCGCTATTGGAATAGGGCGGTGCACGCCGCCAACGATCCCAGCTTTCGCTGGGATGACGAAAAGAGATTGGGACAGATATGCCGCTCTATCACAATGACGACCAGGCGATGCTCAAGGACAGCGTCGCGCCCTTCGTCGCCGAACAGGCGCCGGTGTCGCACCTCCGCAGCCTCCGCGACAGCGCCGACGCCACCGGCTTCTCGCGCGATCTCTGGGCGCAGTTCACCGAAATGGGCCTGCCCGGCATGCTCGTTCCCGAGGCGCATGGCGGGCTCGGCATGGGGCATATGGAGGCGGGCATCGTACTCGAGGAAATCGGCCGCAACCTGACCCCGTCGCCCTTCCTGTCGACCAGCGTCGGCGCGGTCGCCGCGCTCGCCAAGGCGGGTGGCACGCAGGCGGGCCGCTGGCTCCCCGCGATCGCATCTGGCGAGGCAATTATCGCGCTCGCGATCGACGAGGGCGCGAAGCATCGCCCCGACCGCATCGCGACCACCGCGACGCGCGCGGGCAACGGCTTCCGTCTCGACGGCAAAAAGAGCTTTGTCCTCCACGGCCATGTCGCCGACATGAGCATCGTCGCGGCGAAGACCGACGGCGGCATCACTTTGTTCGCGGTGCCGAAGGATGCGAAGGGCGTCACCGCCGACCCGCGCCGCCTCGTCGACAGCAGCTTGGCGAGCCACGTCACGCTCGACGGGGTCGAAGTCGATGCCGACGCGGTGATCGGCGAAGTCGATGCCGGCGAGGAGGTGCTGAACGCGCTGCTCGCCGCCACCCGCACCGGAGCGGCCGCCGAAATGGTCGGCGTCGGGCAGGGCGCGATGGACATGACGGTGAATTACCTCAAGGAACGCAAGCAGTTCGGCAAGCTGATCGGCGAGTTCCAGGGCCTCCAGCACCGCGCCGCGCATCTCTATGGCGAGATGGAAGTCGCGCGCGCCACCGTGATGAAGGCGCAGCAATTGCTCGACGAGGGCAGCGAGGGCGCGAAGCTGATGGTCTCGGTCGCCAAGGCGAAGGCCGGCCGCGCCGCGAACCTCGCGGTGCGCGAGGGCGTCCAGATGCACGGCGGCATCGGCATGACCGACGAATATGACATCGGCCTCTATATGAAACGCGACCGCGCGCTCGCCGAATATATGGGCGATGTGCATTATCACATCGACCAGGTTGCGCGGATGAACGGCTACTAATCTCACCCCTCCCGCTTGCGGGAGGGGCAGCGAGCCCCGGATCAAGTCCGGGGCGCAGCGGGGAGGGCATTGAGCCCGACATGCCCCACCCCAACCCTCCCCTGAAGGGGAGGGAGAAAAAGGATTGGACAATGAATCTTCAGGACATGTTCGGCCTCGACGGCCGCATCGCGCTCGTCACCGGCGGCTCGCGCGGCATCGGCAAGATGATCGTCGAGGGCTATCTCGCCGCGGGCGCGGCGCGCGTCTATATCTCGGCGCGCAAGAGCGCGCAGATCGAGGAGGCCGTCGCCGATTTCGAAACGCGCTATCCGGGCAAGGTCATCGGCCTGCCCGTCGACCTGTCGACCGTCGAAGGTTGCCGCGCGCTCGCGTCGGAGCTCGAAGCGCGCGAAGAGCGCCTCGACATCCTCGTCAACAACGCCGGCGCCGCGTGGGGCGAACCGTTCGAGGGTTTCCCCGAGGCGGGCTGGGACAAGGTGATGGACATCAACGTCAAATCGCCCTTCTTTCTGACGCAGGCGCTCCACGGGCTGCTCAAGGGCGGCGGCACCGCCGAACGCCCGGCGAAGGTGATCAACATCGGCTCGATCGACGGCCAGCGTTTGAACCCGTGGGAAACCTACAGCTACCACGCCTCGAAGGCCGCGATCCTCTACCTCACCAAACGCCTCGCCGCGCGGCTGGTGCAGGATCATATCCTCGTCACCGCGATCGCGCCGGGCGCGTTCCAGTCGGACATGAACAAGGCGGCGCGCGACCATGGCGACGCGGTGGCAAAGAGCATCCCCGTGAAGCGCATCGGCGTGCCCGAGGATATGGCGGGCGCCGCGATCTTCCTCGCGTCGAAGGCGGGCGACTATGTCGTCGGCGACACGATCACCGTCGACGGCGGGCTGGTCCACGGCGACGTCCGGACGAGCATCGACGCCTGATCCGCCCTATCTTTCATCGTCATGCCGGACTTGATCCGGCATCCCGCTTTGCAACGTCGAATAGCGGGACCCCGGATCAAGTCCGGGTGACGAAAGAGGAATTTGACTCGGCTGTCTCCAAGGTGTATTATGTAACTAATGCACCAAGGAGATAGTCCATGCGTCTCGCGTTCCTGATCCCCCCGATGATGCTCCTCGCCGCCTGCGGTTCGGAAGAGAAAAAGGCCGGTGAGGGCACCGAAGTCTCGATCAACGCCGGCGACGAGCATGGCGGGGTCCAGATCAAGACCGGCAAGGACGGCGGCAATATCAAGATCGGCGGCGATGGCGCCGCGATCGACATCGACATCCCCGATTTCGTCGACCTCGATATCGAGAGCGATTTCGATATCGACGGGGTGAAGCTCTATCCGGGGAGCAAGGTCACCAAGGTCGACGTCGACGCGGTCGACAAGAGCGGCGCCGACAAGGCGACGGTGAAACTCGGCTTCACCTCGCCCGCGGCGCCGACGAAGGCGGCCGACTGGATGGCCGCCGAGTTCGCCAAAAAGGGCGTCAAGATCACGCGCAGCGGCGACGCGCTCGCGGGCAAGGACAAGGACGGCGCCGATTTCCGCATCAACTTCGTCCCCGACGGCGCGAACGCCAGGGGCGAGGTGGTGATCGTCAAGAGCTGACCTTACACCGTCGCCCCAGCGAAAGCTGGGGCCGCTGGCGATTGGAAGTAACGAGAGCGGTCCCGGCTTTCGCTGGGATGACGATCAGCCGCTATTCCGCAGCGCCGTCGCGATCGCGTTGATCGTCAGCTGGATGCCCTCGGCAATCCGCGGATCGGTCTCGCCGGCGCGGTGGCGCTTCATCAGCTCGATCTGGAGCAGGTTGAGCGGTTCGATATAGGGCAGCCGCAGCCGGATCGATGCCTCGAGCGCCGGGTTCTTCTCAAGCAACCGCGTCTGGCCGGTGATGCCGAGCAGCCCGTCATGCGCGCGGTTCCATCCGCCCTGGATGCGGCCAAAGATCGCGTCATGCCCGTCGATTCCCGCCGCCAGCTCGGCGTAGCGCGCGGCGATCCCCATGTCCGATTTCGCGAGCACCATCTCCATATTGCCGAGTAGCGCGGCAAAGAACGGCCAGCCCGCCGCCATGTCGGCGAGCAAAGCTTTGTCCTCGAACGCCGCAAAACCCTCGCCGGTCCCATACCAGCCGGGCAGCATCGCGCGCGACTGCGCCCAGCTGAACACCCACGGGATCGCGCGAAGATCCTCGATCGCGCTCGACTTGGTGCGGCTCGACGGCCGCGACCCGATCTTCAGCGTTGCGATCTCGGCGATCGGCGTCATCGCGCGGAAGAAATCCTTGAACGCCGGGGTGTCATAGACGAGCCCGCGATAGGCGGCGAAGGCGCCGTCCGACAGCTGGTCCATCGCCGCGGTAAAGCGCGCGGCATCCTTGTCGCTCAGCGCCTCGGGCTCGAGGCTCGCGAGCAGGCTCGCCGACACCATCGCCTCGAGGTTCGTCGCCGCGCTCGCCGCGGTGCCATATTTCGCCGCGATCACTTCGCCCTGTTCGGTGATGCGGATGCGCCCCTGCACCGTGCCCGCGGGTTGCGCGCGGATCGCGGCAAAGGCGCTGCCGCCGCCGCGCCCGACCGCGCCGCCGCGGCCGTGGAACAATTGCATCGCGGTGTCGGCCTCCTCGAACACCGGGGTCAGCGCCTGCGACGCCTGGTGCAGTCCCCAGGTCGAGGTCAGATAACCGCCGTCCTTGTTCGAATCCGAATAGCCGATCATCACTTCCTGATGCCCGCGCTGGCCGATCTGCGGGCCGATTTCGGGCATCGCGAAATAACGCGCCATGATCGCGGGCGCGCGGCCCAAGTCGTCGATCGTCTCGAACAGCGGCACGACCATCAGGTTCGACTGGCCCGCGTCGCCGCCGCTCCGCCACAGTCCGGCTTCGCGCGCGAGGACATGGACTTCGAGCAGGTCGGACAGCTCCTGCGCCATGCTGATGATCCACTGGCAGATCGCGTCATTGCCCAGCCGTTTGCGCACATCGGCGGCGGCGTGGACGATCGCGAGTTCGCCCGCGGTCTCGTCGCTCCACTGGTGCCACGGCGCCGCGAGCGGCCGGTCGCTTTGTAGCTCGGCGGTGAGCAGCGCGACGCGTTCCTCTTCGCCCAGCGCCAGATAATCAGGACAAACGCCCGACACGCTGAGCAACTCGGCGAGCACGCGTTCGTGCACCGCGCTGTTCTGGCGCATGTCGAGCGTCGCGAGGTGGAATCCGAACACTTCGACCGCGCGGATCAGCCGCCCGAGCGCGCCGATGCCGCCGAACTGGCCCTGGCTGTTCGCCGACAGGCCGTTGGCGATGGTGACGAGGTCGCGGCGAAGCGAAGCCGGGGTGGAATAGGGGGCGCCGCTGAGTGCTGAAGGGCGCGGCGGCGCGCGGCCGACGATCTCGGCATAAGTGGCGCAGAGCCGCGCATAAATCCCCGACAGCGCGCGGCGATAGGGTTCGTCGCGGCGGCTCGGCGCCGTATCGCCGCTCGCCTCGGCCAGCGCTTCGACCGCTTCGGGAACCGCGGCGAGGCTCGCCGACACCGACAGCTCGGCGCCGAGGTGGTGGACCGCGTCGATATAATGGCCGAGCACCGCGGCGGCGTTGCGTGCCGTCGCCATGTGCATCGTTTCGGCGGTAACGAAGGGGTTGCCGTCGCGGTCGCCGCCGATCCAGCTGCCGACGCGCAGGAAGCTCGCGGGGCGCTGCCCCAGCTCGGCTTCCCAGCGCGCATAGAGCTTGGGCACCACGGGCAGGAAGACGTCGCGCAAATAGGTCAGCGCATTGTCGATCTCGTCGGCGACGAACAATTTTTCGGTGCGCAGCGGGCGCGTCTGCCACAACAGCACGATCTGCCGCCGGATCGCATCCTCGACGACATCGCCCTCGGGGGTCTCGTCGGCCCCCGCGTCGCGCAGCAGCATCAGCTCGGCGATGCGGTTCTTGTGGTCCAGCACCGACTTGCGCCGCACCTCGGTCGGGTGCGCGGTCAGCACCGGCGCGACGAGCGAGGCGCTCAGCAGCGCCGCGATTGCATCGCCGTCGATCCCGTCCTCGCGCAGCTTTTCGATCGCGGCGGCGACCGTCGCCTCGGGCTCGGCCGCAACCCCCTGCCGGTCCTCGGCAAGATTGGCGAGCATCGAAAACAGCATGAAACCGCGCACAAAGGCGATCGTATCGTCGAGGCTCAGCGCATCGAGCCCCGGGTCGATCGCCTCGGCCCCCGCGATCCCGCGGTGCCGGTCGACGCTCGACGAGCGGATATATTCGGTCTGGCGGAACAATTTGTCGCCGCCATAAGCGCGGATGACGTCACCGAGGATCCGCCCCAAATAGCGGATGTCAGGGTTTTGCGAGATCTGGATAGGCGGGCCCATGCGCCGGATTGCTGCACCTGCGAAGGCGCAGCGTCAAGCGGCGCATAGCTATGCGCGCGCCAGATCTATGCGCCTTCGCGGGCCGGTTCGCCTATATCTATCTCGAAACGTGCCCTTCGAGTAACACTATTGCGCGTTCTCCATGCGCTCGTGGAGCAACAGGCGTTAGGCAAAGGTCTCGTAGACGTCGTCCGAAAATCCCTCGCCTCGTTTTAGCGCGATGGCTCCGCGCACTCCGCCGACCATCGCGCCGAGTAGAACCGCGCCAACGATCCATGAGGTGGGCGTTCCATTCAGGATCGTGCTGAGAAAATATAGTAATGTGGCAAGAATTCCGACGATAATCCCGCGGCCCTGGCGAAGCAGCGCCGCTGCGACGAACATCAGGACGATGTGAGCTACCGCTATCAGGATAATTGGGTTCGCGTCGCCAATGAGCCGCACAAGATTGTCGGTGCCCACGGAAAACCACAGCCTCAAAACACTGAGTGTCGCGACGATGGTCAGTGCCGTTGACGCAGTCTGGGCTGCACTGAGCGCCCCCGCGCGTGTCGTCAGGTCGGGCGACCACAGATTCTTGAACGTGCCGCCGATGCCGCCTTGATAGGCCATGCTATCCTCCCCCTTGCCGGCCGCCTGCGCCCCCCGCGCGGCGATTGCCGACGGATTGGCTATCAAGTTTCAGGATGGCCGTCCAGCAGGGTGGGAATCAACGCGTTTTCACGAGGTTGAGCGTCCCCATATCGACTGTGCGCCGCCCGTCGAACGTAACGCTATTGCGCGTGTCGGTGATGAACATCAGCTTCCCCGACGCGTCGGTGATGCGTGCCGCGACGGCATAGCTGTGGCGCGGGTCGAGCTGGCGCTGGTCGACGGTCAGCGAAAAGGCGAAAGGCACCTGGCGGCCGTCGGCGGTGAACGATTGCTGCGCGATCGTCTTCGACGGGGCGTCCATCAGGCTGACATCGCTCAACGTAACTTCGACCTGCGCGGTCGGCGGCAGCGCGATGCGCTCGCGATAGGTGATGCTGCCGGTCACCGACACGGGCTGTTCGGCGGGCGGGACTGTCGCGCACGCGGCGAGCAAAGGTGCGGTGACCATGCCAACGGCGAGCAAGCGAGCGATGCGAACCATGATGTTTCTCCTTTTTCGATGGTTGGCGGCCGCCTAATGCCATCGAGGTGAACCCACGCTGTCGCGCCCGCCCATGCGCCGTTCAGCCTTCCAGCTCGACGTCCCAATAGAGCCAGTCGATCCAGCTGGTGTGCAGATAGTTCGGCGGGAACGCCCGCCCATTGTCCTGCAGCTGCCAGCTCGTCGGGCGCCAGGGCTGCCGATAGATCGGCATATGCGCCTGTTGCGGGGTGCGGCCGCCTTTTTTGAGGTTGCACGGCGCGCACGCGGTCGCGACATTTTCCCACGTCGTCCGCCCGCCCAGTCGGCGCGGCACGACATGGTCGAAGGTCAGATCCTTGCCCGACCCGCAATATTGGCACGAAAACCGGTCGCGCAGGAACAGGTTGAAGCGCGTGAACGCCGGATGCTGCGACGGCTTCACATATTGGCGGAGCGCGATGACGCTGGGGATCGGCATCGTCTTCGTCGGCGAGTGAATCTCGCGCTCGTAATTTTCGACGATGGTGACGCGGTCGAGGAAAACCGCCTTGACCGCCGTCTGCCACGGCCACAGGCTCAAGGGGTAGTAGCTGAGCGGCGTATAGTCTGCATTGAGAACAAGGGCCGGACAGGAATCGGGATGCCGGGCGAGATCGGGATGAAACATGGCTACGCTACGCTGCCCCCTATACTGCGCGGGATGGCGCGCCACTGCCAGTCCCGGGTGACAGCATCATTACATCACGCATATGATTCGCACGTCAAGAGGCGATGTGCCGCAAGATATGGAATGTCCGGCGGGGCAGAGGCACAGTATCTAGACCCGGACGGCGCCGCATGCTGACCCGCTTCGCCCCCAGCCCGACCGGCGAACTCCACCTCGGCCACGCCTATAGCGCGGTGCTCGCGCATGACGCGGCGCGGCGCGCGGGCGGGAAGTTCCTGATCCGCATCGACGATATCGACGGCAGCCGCTCGCGCGAGTCATTTGTCGGCGCCTCGCTCGCCGACCTCGCCTGGCTCGGGATCGACTGGGACGGCGATCCGGTGCGCCAGTCGGCGCGTCTCGGCGCCTATGCCGCCGCGCTCGACACTCTGCGCGCGCGCGGCCTCGTCTATCCCTGTTTTTGCACCCGTGCCGATATCGCGGCGAGCCTGTCGGCGCCGCATGGGCCATCCGGCGCGATCTACCCCGGCACCTGCCGGGGCTTGTCCGAAACCGAGCGGACACGCCGCCTCGCGGACGAACCGCATTGCTGGCGCCTCGACACCGCGCGTGCGCTTGCCGAAAGTGGCGATCTGCAATGGGAAGAGGCGGGGCAGGGGCTTCGGTCCGCCGATCCGGCGGCGCACGGGGATATCGTCCTCGCGCGCAAGGACGCCCCGGCGAGCTATCATCTCGCGAGCACGCTCGACGACGCCGCGATGGGGGTGACGCACGTCATCCGCGGCGCCGATCTGATCGCCTCGACCGACGTCCACCGGCTGCTCCAGGCGCTGCTCGATCTGCCGACCCCGCTTTATCGCCACCACGCGCTCGTCTGCGGCCCCGATGGCAAAAGGCTGGCGAAGCGTGACGCCGCGGCGTCGCTCGCCTCGCTCCGTGCGGCCGGGATCGGCGGGCGCGCACTCGCCGCCGATTTGGCCGCAGGGCGGCTTCCCGCTGGCTATTCGCTGCAAAATCCCTAGATTGGGGTTATGGAAATCCTGCTCATCCTTGGCGTCGTTATCGCCGCCGGCTTCGTCCTCTTCTCGCTCGCGCGGGGGCTCTTCTATTTCTCGCAAGGGCACAAAGCCCAGATGGACGGTACGGTCCACGAGAATCAGGTGATGCAGAACCGGATGATGATGGCGCGCGTGAAGTGGCAGGCGATCACGATCATCCTGCTTGTGCTGATCGGCCTGTTCGCCGCGGGAAAATAGGCCGGGGCGCATGGTCAAGCTCAACAAGATCTACACGCGGACCGGCGACGACGGCACGACGGGGCTCGTCGACGGATCGCGCGTCGCCAAATCGGACGCGCTGATGGCGGCGATCGGCGACGTCGACGAGGCGAACAGCGCGATCGGCATCGCCGCCGCCGCGCTCGATCCGGCGAGCGACGAAGCCGCTATGCTTGCGCGGATCCAGAACGAGATGTTCGACCTCGGCGCCGACCTTGCGACCCCGCCCGACATCCAGTTCGGCTTCGGCCCGCACGAAATGGCGCTGCGCATGGTGCCGAGCCAGATCGCGCGGCTCGAGGACGAGATCGACCGCATGAACGACGCGCTCGATGCACTCAAAAGCTTCATTCTGCCCGGCGGCACCGAAGCCGCGGCGCGACTCCACCTCGCGCGCGCGGTGACGCGCCGCGCCGAACGCGCCGCCGTCGCGGCGGGCGCGGCGCGCGACCTCAACCCGATCGCGCTCAACTATCTCAACCGCCTGTCGGACCATCTCTTCGTGCTCACGCGGCACATCAACGCCGCGGCGGGCGGCGATATCCTCTGGAAACCCGGCGCGACGCGCTAAGATATCGTCGCCCCCGCGAAGGCGGGGGCCGCTGGAGAGGTAGCGCAAGGCTGATGGCGGCCCCGCTTTCGCGGGGGCGACGAATGCATGTTCCCTAAATGTTCCTAGACATTCCATCACGGCGTAACCATAATCGGGCACGCAGCGAAACCGAATCGCACCCCGGGGGATTGTCTCACCATGGCCAGCCGCACCGACGCCCAAAATCGTACCGATCCGCTGGAAGAGCTGACGCGGCGCTTCGTCGCGACGCGCCGTCTGTCGCTCGATCTCGTCGCAACGCTGTCCGATGCCGACGCGAGCGCACAGTCGATGCCCGACGCTTCGCCCGCCAAATGGCACCTCGCGCACACGAGCTGGTTCTTCGAAACCTTCATTCTGCGCGACCATGTTCCGGGCTATACGCTCTTCGACGCGCGCTACCCCTTCCTCTTCAACAGCTATTATGAGGCCGAAGGGCCGCGCCACGCGCGCCCGCATCGCGGCCTGCTGACACGCCCATCGCTTGACGAAATCTGCATCTGGCGCGCGCATGTCGATGCCGCGGTCCAGACCGCGCTGCCCGATCTCCCGGCAAATGCGCTGACGCTCGTCGACCTCGGCATTCATCATGAGCAACAGCATCAGGAATTGCTGCTCACCGATCTCAAGCATCTCTTCGCGCAAAATCCGCTCGGCCCGGCCGTGTGGGAAACGCGAATCGCGAGTGAAGTTGCGCAGTTTTCCGCGATGAAATGGATCAAGGGTGCGGACGGCGTGGCGAAGGTCGGCCATGCGGGCACTGGCTTCGCCTTCGATTGCGAAGGCCCGCGCCACGATGTGCTGCTGACCCCGCACGCGCTCGCGAGCCGTGCGGTGAGCAATGGCGAATGGCAGGAATTCATCGCCGACGGCGGCTATCACACCCCCTCGCTCTGGCTCAGCGACGGCTGGGCGTGGGTGCAGGGTGACGATATCGACGCGCCGGCCTATTGGCAGGACGGGCAAAGCTTCACCCTGTCGGGCTGGCAGGATATCGACCCCGCCGCGCCGGTGACGCATATCAGCTTCTTCGAGGCCGACGCCTTTGCGAGCTGGGCGGGGGCGCGCCTCCCGACCGAACAGGAATGGGAGGCCGCGGCCGCCGCTTTCGATCCGCACGGCGGCCAGCAGCTCGATACCGCCGGACCGGTGCAGCCTGTTCCCGCCGCCGGCGACACCGATCTGCAACAGATGTTCGGCAGCGTGTGGGAATGGACCGGCAGCGCCTATCGCCCCTATCCCGGCTTCCGCGCCGCCCCCGGCGCGGTCGGCGAATATAATGGCAAGTTCATGAGCGGCCAGTTCGTGCTGCGCGGCGGCAGCTGCGCGACCCCGCGCGGCCATCTGCGGCCCTCCTACCGCAATTTCTTCTACCCCCACCAGCGCTGGCAATTCACCGGCGTGCGGCTCACAAAGGATCTTTGACATGGGCGTTGTGCGCAATCTCAGGCAAGTTGCGGCGGACAACGCGGGCGTCGACATCGCCTTTCGCGCCGACGTCCATGCCGGTCTCAGTCAGCAGCCGAAGGCGATCCCCGCGCGCTGGTTCTACGACGCGACCGGCTCGGCGCTATTCGAGGATATCACCGCGCTCCCCGAATATTATCCGACGCGCAGCGAAACCGACATGCTCACCCGCCATGCCGCCGACATCGCGGCCGCGATCGGTCCGGGCCGTGCGGTCGTCGAACTCGGCTCGGGCAGTTCGACGAAGACGCCGCTGTTGCTCGATGCGATCGCGCCCGCCGCTTATGTGCCCGTCGATATTTCGGGCGACTTCCTGCGCGATAGTGCGGAGGCGCTCGCGATACGCTTTCCGGGGCTGCCCATTTATCCGGTCGAGGCCGACTTCACCCAGCGTGTGACGATGCCCGACGAAATCGCCGACGTGCCCAAGCTCGGCTTTTTTCCGGGCAGCACGATCGGCAACATGGTCGCGCGCACCGCGATCGACCTTTTGCGCAACTGGCGCTGCGCGCTCGGCGAAGCGTCGCTCCTCCTCATCGGTATCGACCGGATCAAGGATGTGGCGACGCTCGAGCTGGCCTATGACGATCCGGCCGGCGTGACCGCGGCGTTCAACCTCAACCTGCTCGAACGGATCAACCGCGAGCTCGGCGGCAACATTCCGGTCGAGAATTTCGCCCATCGAGCCGTGTGGGACGATGTCCATGCGCGCATCGAAATGCATCTCGTTGCGGCGTGCGACATCGAGTTCACCGTCGACGGCCGCGGCTATACGATGGCGAAGGGCGAGACGATCCACAGCGAGAACAGCCACAAATACGGCGCGCGCGACGCGAACCTGCTTTTGCGCGCGTCGGGTTGGACGCCGATCGCAACCTGGGACGACGCCGATCCCGCCTTTGCCCTGATCCTCGCCGAAGCGACCGCTTTCCGCTCCGCTCCCTGACGCGCGCTCTTGACGCACGGGGCCGAAGCCGTAGGGGCACAGGCACGGTTTTCAGCGAAAAGGGCAGCATATGATCGTCGGCGTTATCGGTGCGGGACAAATGGGCGCGGGCATTGCGCAGGTGTCGGCGGGTGCCGGGCATGATGTGCTGCTCTCCGACATCGACCTCGCGCGCGCCGAAGCGGGCAAGGCGGGGATCGCCAAGGCGCTTGGCCGCCTCGTCGCCAAGGAGAAGATGACGCAGGCGGACGCCGACGCGCTGCTCGCCCGCATCACCCCCGTCGCCGACCACAGCGCCTTCGCCCCCGCCGACCTCGTGATCGAGGCGGCGACCGAGCGCGAAGAGATCAAGCGCGCGATCTTCGCGAGTGTTGGCCAACATCTGTCGGCGACCGCGATCCTCGCCAGCAACACCAGCTCGATCCCGATCACGCGGCTGGCGCAGGCCGCACCCGACCCGGCGCGCTTCATCGGCGTCCATTTCTTCAATCCGGTCCCGGTGATGGGGTTGATCGAACTGATCCGCGGCCTCGCGACCAGCGACGACACGCTCGCAAAGGTCGAAGCCTTTGGCCGCGGTCTCGGCAAGGAAATCGTCCACGCCAATGATGCGCCGGGCTTCATCGTCAACCGCGTGCTGATGCCGATGATCAACGAAGCGGTGTTCGCGCTTGGCGAAGGCGTTGCGACGATGCAGGATATCGACGCTGGTTGTCGTTTGGGCCTCAACCATCCGATGGGCCCGATCACGCTCGCCGACTTCATCGGACTCGACACCTGCCTCGAAATCATTCGTGTGCTCTACAGCGGCACCGGCGATCCGAAATTCCGCCCCGCGCCGTTGCTCGTCCAATATGTCGACGCCGGCTGGGTCGGGAAAAAGGCGGGTCGCGGCTTCTATGACTGGACGGGGCCGGAGCCCGTGCCGACGCGATAACGCCGGTAACCGACGTCGCTCCCGTTTATGACTGGACGATCGACGCGTCGTTGCACAGGATGATGCGTCCGCGGTAGGGTGGTACAGCCGCCGGACAGTGGAGCCGACGTTTTTCCGCGCGTCGAATGGGTGCGGCAATCCGGGCCGGGCAACCGAGGGGAATGATCATGCGCCGCATTTTGTTGACGAGCCTGACCGCCGCCGCTTTTGTCCTGCCTTTCCATGCGCACGCCCAGCAGGGCGCGCCCGAAGATTCGACGATCAAGGACACCGCCAATTCGGTGACCGAACCGTTCGACGGCAAGGAAATCCCTCCCAAGCTCCTGGCGATTCAGCACGACCCCTATTCACTCGCCGGCCTGGGAAAATGCGCGGCGATCATCCGCGAGGTTGGCGAGCTTAACGAGGTTCTCGGCGCCGACGTCAACGAACAGGTCGACAAGAGTCTGGCCAAGAAGCGCGAAGAAACCGCCGGCCGCGTCGCCGGTACGGTGGCGGGCGGGATTATTCCCTTTCGCGGGTTGATCGCCGAGGTCACCGGCGCGAACGCCGAACGGCGGCGCTACGCGCTCGCGGTCTATGCCGGAACGGTGCGCCGCGGTTTCCTGAAAGGCGTCGGGCTTGAGCGCGGTTGCAAGGCACCCGCCCGGCCGTGACGACGGAAAGCGGCCCGCCGTAGGCGAACCGCTTTTCGAGCTTTACAGCGGCGTCGCGATCGCGCGGCAGCTTTCGGGCGCCGAACGCAGCGCGGTGTTCCACGTCACGCCATTGCCCTGCCGGTGCAGTCGTGCGCCGTTCTTGTTCTCGTAAATCTGGCCGCTGTTCGCCGGCGTCGATTTGAGCACCATCGTCTGCCCACCGTTGACGCGCACGATCGCGCCGTCACCGACATAGTTGACGTTCAGCCGGGTGCCGCGGTCGCATTCATAGGCGGTTCCGGTTTGGCGGGGCACCGACGAACAGGCCGCAAGCGCGAGGATCGCGGCGCCCGCCGCGACAAGAGCTGTTGCCTTCATATCTGTTTCCCCCTTAGTAGCCCGAACGCACGCACAGCACGTCGGCGAGGTAGACCCGCCCGCTGATCGTTTCCATATGCTCGCGCGCCGACCCGTTCCAGCCGATCGAACGGCACCAGCTATCGGCGGTCTGCGCCGCGCAATTGGCGGTCGCCGATCCGCGCGCGCAGGTGAGCACGCGATAGTTGCGCTCTGCGGGCTGGGTGTGGAATTCGGCAAAATTGCCGCGCGCTACCTGGTCGTTGGCGGGCGGATTCGGGTTCCAGCCGCCGCCCCCGCCACCGCCGCCAACCGGGCGGATCGATTGGATGGTGAGGCCGCGCAGGACATTGTTGAGCATCGGCGTGTCGCGATCGACCGTCCGGCAATTGCCGCGGTAGCGCGTCCTTTCGCACAATTCCCAGCGTCCGTTCGGGACACGGATCGAATTGACCGGCCAGGCGAGGCCGAGGTTTGGCTTTTCCTCGCCGATGAACACCGCGGGGCCGCGATAGCCGGCGTCGCGATAGATCGTCGCCTCGGGCGGGCGATCGGGGCGGTAGCGTTCGGTCTCGGCCGTCTGGGCATAGGATGTGGCGAGGAAACCCGCCCCTATCGACGCCGCGGCCGCGGCAAGGATCGACAAACGATACGCGGTTTTCATGACAGCCTCCCATTTTGCGAAAGCGACCCGGGATCTATTATTTGCCCAAGTTTACGCCATTCGCTGGCGGCTTGCAAATTCTCCCAATCGTCCGGGGCGGTTACGTTACGGCGCGTAGATCAGGGTGCCTTGGCGGGCTCGGTTGCCGGGGTGCTTTTCGGCGTGGTCGTCGGCGTGGCCTCGGCGGGTGCCGCCGTCGCGGGCGCGGTCGGCGGCGGCGCGGCGAGCGGCGGAGCGACACCGAGCATCAGTCCCGCGAGCGCCGCCGACATCAGGTTCGACAGGCTGCCCGCGAGCAGCGCCTTCAGCCCCAGCTTGGCGATCATCGGGCGCTGGTTCGGGGCGAGGCCGCCGGTCACCGCCATCTGGATCGCGATCGAGCTGAAATTGGCGAAACCGCAGAGCGCAAAGGTCGCGATGGCGACCGCCGCCATCGACATGTCGCCCTGCGCCTTGCCGAGGTCGATGAAGGCGACGAATTCGTTGAGCACGATCTTGCTGCCGAACAGCCCGCCGACGATCGCGCTTTCCTCCCACGGCACGCCCATCAGCCACATCACGGGGCGGAAGATCGTGCCGATGACCGCCTGGAACGACAGGCCGTCGACGCTGAACCAGCCGCCGATGCCCGCAAGCAGGCCGTTGGCGAGCGCGACGAGCGCGACGAACGCCATCACCATCGCGCCGACCGCGACCGCGAGCCGGACGCCGGTCTGTGCGCCCTGCGCCGCCGCCATGATGATGTTGGCGGGCTTTTCCTCGTCATGGCTCGCCTCGGGCATCACGACGGGTTCGATGCCGATGTCCTTGGGATCGTCGGGCATCATGATCTTGGCCATCAAGATGCCGCCGGGCGCCGACATGAAGCTGGCGGCGAGCAGATAGGGGAGGAGGTGCGGGCCGATCATCCCGGCATAAGCGCCAAGGATGGTGCCCGCGACCCCCGCCATGCCAACGGTCATTACGGTGAACAGCTGCGGCGGGGTCAGCCCCGCGAGATAGGGCCGGATGACGAGCGGCGATTCGGACTGGCCGACGAAGATGTTCGCCGCCGCGCCGAGGCTTTCGACCTTGGTGATGCCGGTGACTTTCTGGATCGCGCCGCCGACCCATTTGATGATCAGCTGCATGATCCCGAGATAATAAAGCACCGAGATCAGCGAAGCGAAGAAGATGATCACGGGCAGCGCGCCGATCGCGAACACCGCCTTGCCATAGGGCGCCTGCGTCAGCACGTCGCCGAAGAGGAACCGGGTGCCCTCGTCGGCATAGCTCAAGAGGTTCGACACGCCGTTCGACATCGCCTGGATCACCGCGCGGCCCCATGGGGTGCCGATGACGAGCACGGCGAAGCCGGCCTGGAGCAGGAAGGCGGGGATGACGATGCGCAGGCGAATCCAGCGACGGTTCGACGAAAAAAGCACGGCAATCGCAAGCAATGCGACGATGCCGAGCAGACCGATCAGGCGTTCCATGATGTAAGTGCGTCCCCCGCAAGTTTAATGCGCCTGTCTAACGGGCTTTGACAATGGGGCAAGGGCCGCGCGTCGAGCCGTGTTTCTCGGACTTTCCAGCACCCGCAAAAGCGATTAAGCGGCCTCGATGGAAAATAGCTCTTCGCGCGTGATCGCGCCTTCGTTGCTGCTGTTCGCGATCCTCTACGGCGGCATGGTTCCGCTCGGCGGTTTCCTGGGGGCAAAGCAGGTCGCGCTTGGCCCGCTGGCGGTCGAGGCCGGGATTTTCCCCTTTTTGACGCTGATCGCGATCTCGAGCGGGATCGCCGAACTGCACGGGCGTGTCGTGGCCGACAGGCTGGTGCGGCTGGGCTTCATTCCGCTGATCCTCGCGATCGTCCTGACGGTGTTCGTGCTGCAATTACCGACCGATGCGGGCATGTACGAGCCCGCGAAGGAGGCTTTCCCGATCATCGTCGGCCAGGGATGGCGCATGATGGCGGCGGGAATCCTCGCTTATGGCGTGTCGGTCAGCCTCAACGTCTGGCTCTTTGCGCGGATGACCGCGAACAACGGCCGCCTATTGCCACTGCGCGGTTTTGTTGCCGCGGCGCTTAGTCAGATCATCGATACGTTGATCTTCATCACCGTCAGCTTCTATGGGGTCCGCCCGATCGGCGACCTGATGCTCGGCCAGATGATCGCCAAGGTCGTGCTGTCGGCGGTAATGGTGCCGTTGCTGGTGATGGCGGTGGTGGCGCTGGGCCGCCACCTTGATGCGAAGAACGGCGGATGATGTCGATGACCGATCCCTCGAAAATGCCCGACCTGCTCGCCAAGGCCGAAACGCTGGTCGAGGCGCTGCCCTATCTGCAGCGCTATGCCGGCGAGACCTTCGTGATCAAATATGGCGGCCATGCGATGGGCGATCCCGAAGCGCAGCGCGACTTCGCCGAGGATGTCGTGTTGCTGAAAGCGGTCGGGATCAACCCCGTCGTCGTCCATGGTGGCGGGCCGCAGATCGGCGCGATGCTCAAGCAGCTCGGGATCGAATCGACTTTTGTCGGCGGGCTGCGCGTCACCGACGCCGCGACCGCCGAGGTTGCGGAGATGGTGCTCGCGGGCAAGATCAACAAGGAAATCGTCAGCTGGATCGCCGCGCTTGGCGGCCGCGCGGTCGGCATTTCGGGCAAGGATGCGAATCTCGTCCTCGCCGAAAAGGTCACCCGTACCGAGCCCGACCCCAATTCGGGGATCGAGCGGCATGTCGACCTGGGCTTCGTCGGCGAACCGGTGGCGGTCGACCCGACGATCCTCGTCAATCTGACCAAGGATAATTTCATCCCGATCGTCGCGCCCGTTGCGCTCGGCGCCGACGGCGCGACCTATAATATCAACGCCGACACGATGGCGGGCGCGATCGCGGGTGCGCTGGGAGCAAAACGCTTTTTCCTGCTCACCGACGTTGCCGGGGTTCTCGACAAGTCGGGCGCGCTGCTCACCGACCTCGACCGCCCGGCGATCGATACGCTGAAAGCCGACGGGACGATCACCGGGGGCATGATTCCCAAGGTCGAGACGTGCGTCGCCGCGGTCGACGCCGGGGTCGAGGCGGCGGTCATCCTCGACGGGCGCATTCCGCACGCGATGCTGCTGGAAATTTTCACCGCGAGGGGTGCGGGGACGCTCATTCACCGCTAAGAGACGCGGCAAGACCCTTTTACGGAGAAATCGCCTTGCTTCTCATGCTCCTCCAGATCGTCCACATCATCCTGACGGTCCTGTGGTGGTTCATCATCGCGCAGGCGGTGATGTCCTGGCTGATCGCGTTCAACGTCATCAACACGCATAACCAGTTCGTCGGCCAGCTGTGGACCGTGCTCGACCGGATCACCGAGCCGCTCTATCGCCCGTTCCGCCGCATCATGCCCGATTTTGGCGGGCTCGACCTGACCCCGATGCTGGTGCTGATCCTGATCATCATCATCGACGGGCCGGTGCTGAACTATCTCGCGAGCCTCGCCTACACCAACGGAATGGCGTGATGACCGCGGCGCAGGTGATCGACGGCAAGGCATTCGCCGCCGGCCTGCGGGCGCGGATTGCCGATGCGGTGCCGGCGTTCGAGGCCGCGACGTCGCGTGCGCCCGGTCTCGCGGTCGTACTCGTCGGCGATGATCCGGCGAGCGCGGTCTATGTCGGGTCGAAAGGCAAGGCGACGATCGCCGCGGGCATGGAAAGCTTCGAGCATCGGCTGCCCGCGACCGCGTCGCAGGCCGAAGTCGAAGCCTTGCTGCGCCAGCTCAATTCCGACGATGCCGTCGACGGCATCCTGTTGCAATTGCCGCTGCCCGGCCATCTCGACGAACAGGCGGCGGTCGCGACGATCGATCCCGACAAGGATGTCGACGGACTGACACCGGTAAGCGCCGGGCGCCTCGCGCTCGGCATCGCCGGAATGGTGCCGTGCACGCCCTATGGCTGCCTGTTGCTGCTCCAGGACCGGCTCGGCGACCTGTCGGGCAAGGATGCGATCGTCGTCGGGCGCTCGATCCTCGTCGGTAAGCCGATGGGGCAGCTGCTGCTCGGCGCCAATTGCACCGTCACGATGGCGCACAGCCGGACGAAGGATTTGCCCGCGCTCGTGCGCCGCGCCGATATCGTCGTTGCCGCGGTCGGCCGCGCCGAAATGGTGAAGGGCGACTGGATCAAGCCCGGCGCTATCGTGATCGACGTCGGCATCAACCGACTGCCGCCCGCCGAGGGCGCCGCGAAAGGTCGGCTCGTCGGCGACGTCGATTATGACGGCGTCGCTGCGGTTGCCGATGCGATCACCCCGGTTCCCGGCGGCGTCGGCCCGATGACCATCGCGTGCCTGCTACGCAACACGCTCGTCGCGGCGCACCGCCGTGCGGGCCTCGCCGATCCGGAGGGTTTTTGATGCGCCGTCTGGCTATCGCGGTCCTTTCGCTTTTGGTGATAGCCGGCGGCGCCGTGATAGCACGCGAACGCGATCCGCTCGCAGCGAATCCCAGCGCTTTTATCGCCGCCGAAATCGGTTTTTCGCGGCTCGCGCAGGAAAAGGGCCAGTGGACGGCGTTTCGCGAAACCGCGGCGCCCGAAGCGGTGATGTTCGTGCCGCAGCGCGTCAATGCGCGCAATTGGCTGAAGTCGCAGAAGGACCCCGCCGAGGCGGTGAAGTGGCAGCCGCACGCGGTCTATACCAGCTGCGACGGCAATGTCGGCGTCACCACGGGCGCGTGGCAGAAGGGGCCGGCGAACGGATATTTCACGACGGTCTGGCTGCGCGATCCCAAGAAGGGCAAGCTCGCCTGGACCCTCGACCATGGCGATACGCTGGCGACCCCGCGCGAAGCCCCCGATTTCATCGCGTCGAAACAGGCGGTCTGCGGTTCACGCCCTGCGGTAGCGGTCGAGGCGGGCGGCGAGGGTGACGATAGGACTGTCGGCCTGTCGCCCGACCAGACCTTGAGCTGGACGTCGACGGTGCGGCCCGACAAATCGCGCCGCGTCACGATCCGCCTATGGGACGGCAAGGACATGGCGACCGTCATCGACGATCAGGTCGCGGCGCCGAAGCAGCCATGATCGACCTTTTCATCTCGGCGTTCGTGACGCTGTTCGTTGTGATCGACCCGCCGGGCTGCGCGCCGATCTATGCCAGCCTGACGACGGGGGCGAGCGCGGCGCAGCGGCGTTCGATGGCGATCCGCGCGACGGTGATCGCTGGGCTGATCCTCGTTTTCTTCGCGATGTTCGGCGAAGCGCTGCTGAGCTTTCTTCACATCGATCTCGACAGTTTTCGTATCGCGGGCGGGATCATGCTGTTCATCATCGCGATCGACATGGTGTTCGAAAAGCGCACCGAACGCCGCGAACAGCGCGCCGAGAAGGTGATGGCGACCCCCGAGATCGAGGATGTGTCGGTGTTCCCGATGGCGATGCCGATGCTCGCCGGTCCGGGGTCGATCGCGTCGGTGATGCTGCTCGTGTCGCAAAACAGCGGGCTCGACCGCGCTTTCGTGATCTTTGGCGCGCTGCTGCTCGTGCTGTTGCTGACGCTCGCCGCGCTGCTTTCGGCGGGGCCGCTGATGCGGCTGATCGGCAACAAGGGCGAGGCGGTGATCACCCGCCTGCTCGGCGTGCTGCTCGCGGCGCTTGCGGCGCAGTTTGTGATCGACGGGCTGAAGGCGAGCTTCCCGAGCCTCGGATAAAAAGGGGCGCCGCCTTTCGGCGACGCCCTTTCTTTTCCACGGGAATGGAACTGGATTATTGCGCCGCGTTGACGTCGTTCTGGGTGACCGGCGCGATACGGATTTCGACGCGGCGGTTGCACTGATAATCGGCTTCGCTGCGTTCGGGCGAGCATTTGAGCTGCGATTCGCCGTAGCCGAGCGTCGCCATGCGCGCGCGCTGGATGCCGCGGCCGCCGAGATAGTCGGCGACCGACGCGGCGCGGCGTTCGGACAGACCCTGGTTATAGGTGTCGCTGCCCGTCGAATCGGTGTGGCCATAGACGTCGATATAGGTGCTCGGATATTCGGCGAGCGTCGAGGCGACGCTGTCGAGCGCGCTGCGGAACTGCGATTTCACCATCGCGCTGTTGAGGTCGAAGGTCACGTCGCCGGGCATGTTGAGCACGAGCTGGTCGCCCTGACGCTCGACGTCGATCCCGGTGCCCGCGGTGCGTTCGCGCAGCTTCTTTTCCTGCTGGTCCATATAATAGCCGACGCCCGCGCCGGCGACCGCGCCGATGCCCGCGCCGACGATTTCCTCGGTGCGGCTGTTGCGCCCGCCGATCAGGTCGCCGAGCAGATAGCCGCCCAGAGCGCCGCCGACGCCGCCGATCGCGGCCTTCGAGATCTTGCGCTCGCCGGTCACGGGATCGGTGACGCAGCCGGTCAGCGCGATCGCGCCGATGCTGGTCAATATGGTGAGCTTGATCGTCCTGCTGTTCATCTTTTTCGCTCCCTTTATCCGGCGGATGCCTCGCGTCCTTTGCATGCCGCCCTTCCTTGCCGATAACATATGGCTGGCGATCTGGTTCCAAAATTCGCCTGAACGCCGACTGAGCAGGGCATTCAGGTGTGCGCCATTGTGCAATGCGCCGCCTTTCGCTTATAGGGCGGACATGACCGACACTGACAGGGGCCGGGCGCCGATGCGCCGTACGAGCGCCCAATGACCCCCTTCCCCTGGTCCGATGTGGCGATCATCGCGGTCCTCGTCCTCCTCAACGGCGTTTTCGCCATGTCCGAACTGGCCATCGTCTCGTCGCGCGACCCGCGATTGCAGGCGGCCGAGAAGCGCGGCAGCCGCGGCGCGAAGATCGCGCGCCAGCTCGCCTCCGACCCCGGCCGCTTCCTGTCGACGGTGCAGGTCGGCATCACGCTGATCGGCGTGCTGACCGGTGCCTATTCGGGCGCGAGCCTCGGGCAACCCGTCGCCGACCGGCTTTCGGCCTGGCTGGGCCTCGAAGCCGAAACGGCCGAGGCGGCGGGTTTTGCCGCCGTCATCGCGCTCACCACCTATTTCTCGCTGATCGCGGGCGAACTGGTGCCCAAGCAATTCGCGCTGCGCGCCCCCGAACGGATCGCGATCGCGGTGGCGCTGCCGATGTACTGGTTGTCGAAAATCGGCGCGCCGCTCGTCGGGTTGCTCGACGCGAGCTCGGCGCTCGTCTTTCGCCTGCTCGGGCTCAAACGCGAATCGGAAGATCGCGTGACCGCCGAGGAATTGCACCTGATCGTCGCCGAGGCATCGAAATCGGGGGTGATCGAGGAAAGCGAACGCGCGATCATCTCGGGCGTCGTGCGCCTGGCCGACCGGCCGGTGCGCGAGGTGATGACGCCGCGCAAGGACGTCGACTGGGTCGATATCTCGCTCGACGCGCGCGGTGTGCGCGACAAGCTGGTCGAAACGCCGCACAGCCGTTTGCCCGTCGCGCGCGGTTCGGTCGACGACATCGTCGGTGTCGTGCAGGCGCGCGACATCGCCGCAGCGCTGTTCCAGGGCGAGACGCTCGACCTCGAGCAATTGATGCGGCCGGCCAAAGTGATCCATGACCAGATCGACGCGATGGACGCGCTCGAAGCCTTGCGCGCCGCTGACGTGCCGATGCTGTTCGTCCACGACGAATATGGCCATTTCGAAGGGCTGGTGACCCCCGCCGACCTGCTCGCCGCGATCGCGGGCGAATTCGCGTCGGATCAGGACATCGGCAGCGAGCCGTTTGTCGTCGAACGCGACGACGGCAGCCTGCTGATCGCGGGTTCGATGCCCGCCGACCAGATGGCCGAACGACTGGGGATCGAACTCGGCGACGACCGCGATTATGCGACCGCGGCGGGTCACGCGCTCGCGATCCTCAAGCATCTGCCCAAGGAAGGCGAGCGTTTCACCGACAAGGGCTGGCGGTTCGAGATCGTCGATATGGACGGACGCAAGATCGACAAGCTGCTGGTCACCGAGGTGCGCAAGCCGAAGGACGACGAAGCCGAATAGGCGTGGCTTAAGGCCACAAAAGCCCCGCGTGAGCGCGCTCAAAGTGAGTCCTTTGTGGCCTTAAGCGGCGCCGCATCCTCGCGCAGCGCCGAATGGACGATGTCCATATCCGGGCCGCCGGTCACGTCGATCGCACCGCCGCGCAGCACCCGGACGGTGGTGATGCCGTTGAGCGCGCGATCCATCGCATAGTCGAACTGCCGCATCCGGCCCATTGCGATCGCCCGATCCCATGCCTGCGCAAAGCTCTCCGCACCGGGGCGGTCGCGCAGCCGATAGGCGGAGCGGCGACCCATGCCGACGGCGCGCGCCGCCTGCCCGACCGAGCCCATCGCTTCGAGCGCGCGGATGAAGCATTGCTGCGTTGTCGGTGTCCAGCCGTCGGCGCGGCGGCGTTGCTGCGGCACGGGATGGAAGGCGAGGCAGGTGCCGGCGAGTAGCGGCGCGGGTGGGTGCGTAGGTTCCATCGGCCAGTTTGGAGCATGGCGTAGGAATGTAGGAAAGCGAATTTTGCGGGTCTGCTTCCGCTTCGGGGTGGTGAGTTGCCGTGGCCGATCCTCCCTGTCGCGGAGCGATGGGGAGGGGGACCGCCGCCGCAGGCGGTGGTGGAGGGGCCGCGACGTCGCGCCATTGCCCCTCCGTCAGCGCTGCGCGCTGCCGCCTCCCCATGGCTTCGCCACAGGGAGGATCGTATCGTCCGCAACCGGTCGTTAGCCGCCCTTATAGCTCCCCGCCCAGCGCCCCATATTTCGCCTCGAACCCGGCTTTGTCGCCGCGCGCAAGATAGCCTGCCTGATCGACGATATTGTCGCGTGCGATGCGGCCCTGGAAGGTACCGAGCTGCGGATCGATCCGCGCGATGTCGGCGTCGGTCCAGTCGGCGATCTGCCGGAAGCTGCTGACGCCGAGGCCGTTCAGCAGCACGACGAGCTTGGGGCCGACACCCTTCAGCAGTTGCAGATTGTCGGGGCCGCTTTTGGGCTTTGCCGGGGCAGGTTTTGCCGCGGGTGGCGGCGGAACGGTCGGCTCTTCGGGAATGGCGGCGGCCGCCTTTGCGGGCGCCGGTTTGGTGGCCTTTTTGGCGGCGGGCTTGGTTGCCGTCTTTGTCGCGGGCTTTGCGGCGGGCTTCGCCGCCGGTTCCTTGGCTGTGGTTTTCTTCGCGGCAGGCTTCGCGGCGGCTTTTGGTTTCGCAGCAGGTTTGGGCGCCGGGGGCGGGGTCTTGGCAACCGGCTCGGCGACGGGTGCGGGCTTTGGAGCGGGTGCAGGCTCGGGGGGCGGCGGAGCGGCCTTGGCGACCGGTTCAGGGGCGGGAGGCGGAGCCGCCGGCGTGACGGGCTGGGGCTTCGGTTCGATCGGCTTGAAGCGTGCGGGCTCGGCGGCGATGATTTCGGGCTTCACCGGTTCGAGCGGCTTCGCGGGTTTCGCCGGTTCGACGACGGTCGGTGCGATGTCTTCGGGTTTCGCGCGTCCGAACAGCCACCACAGCAGCACGACGGCAACGACGAGGCCGACGACCGCGATAATCCAGTTTTCCTGAAGCCAGGCCATGATCTTCTCCCAATGTTGCGGATAGCCTATTCGGCCGTACGGACTTGGTCGACCTATATTTATTCGTCATTCCCGCGAAAGCGGGAACGCAGTTGCAACGTCGGCTCGCTGGGTTACCGCTTTCGCGGGAATGACGAGGTCCGTGTTCACTTCGCTTCGCGCGCGACCTCGCGCCAGCCGATATCGCGGCGGCAGAAGCCGGTCTTGAAATCGAGCTTGTCGACGGCGGCATAGGCCTGCGCCTGCGCCTCGGTCACGGTGCGCCCCGTCGCGGTGACGCCCAGCACGCGCCCGCCCGCCGCGACGATCTGGCCGCCCTCGCACGCGGTGCCGGCGTGGAAGACGCGCCCGCCGCCCGCTTCGGCGTCGGCGATGCCGTGGATCGCGCCGCCCTTTTCGGGGGTGGCGGGGTAGCCGTTCGCCGCCATCACGACGGTCAGCGCATAATCGCTGGCGAAGGCGGGCGGGGCGGCGCCCGCGAGCGCGCCGGTCGACGCGGCGTAAAGCAGCGCGGCGAGGTCGCCGACGTAGCGCATCATCAGCACCTGGCATTCGGGATCGCCGAAGCGGGCGTTATATTCGATCAGCTTGGGGCCTTCGGTGGTGAGCATGAGGCCCGCGAACAGCACGCCAACGTAAGGCGTGCCCTCGGCGGCGAGCGCCCTGACCGTCGGGCGGATGATGCGATCCATCACCTGGGCTTCGAGATCGGGGGTGAGCACGGGGGCGGGGCTGTACGCGCCCATGCCGCCGGTGTTCGGCCCGACGTCGCCGTCGCCGACGCGCTTGTGATCCTGCGCGCTGCCGAACGCCATCACGTCGGTGCCGTCGGAGAGCGCGAAGAAGCTCGCCTCCTCGCCGGTCATAAATTCCTCGATCACCACCTCGGCGCCCGCGCCGCCGAACGCGCCGTCGAACATGTCGTCGATCGCGGCTTGTGCTTCTTCGATTGTTTCGGCGATGATCACGCCCTTGCCCGCGGCGAGGCCGTCGGCCTTGATCACGACGGGGATTGCAAAGCCTTCGAGCACGGCGCGCGCTTCGTCGGCGGAGGTAGCACGGACATAGGCGGCGGTCGGGATGCCGGCGCGCGCGCACAGATCCTTGGTGAAGCCCTTCGAGCCTTCGAGCCGCGCCGCGGCGGCGCCGGGGCCGAAGACCGCGACGCCGAGGTCGCGCAGCCGGTCGGCGAGGCCCGCGACGAGCGGGGCTTCGGGGCCGACGACTACGAAATCGATCGCATGCGCTTTGACGAAGGCGATGAGGCCGTCGAGATCGTCGGCGGTTATCGCGACGCATTCGGCATGCGCTTCGATCCCCGGGTTACCCGGTGCGGCATAGAGCTTGGCGCAGCTTGGCGATTGTGCCAACTGCCAGCTGAGCGCATGTTCGCGGCCCCCCGATCCGACCAGCAGGATATTCATGTCAGTCCCTTTTCCCGATACGGCGTCCGACGATGGCACCGAAGCGCGGCTGTTAGCCGAGGCGGCGCCGGGGGACAATGCACCGGCACTGTCGGTCAGCCAATTGTCGGCGGCGATCAAGCGCACGGTCGAGGACGGCTTCGCGCGCGTGCGCGTGCGGGGTGAATTGTCGGGGACGAAACGCGCGGCGTCGGGGCATTTTTATGCGGCGCTGAAGGACGATAATGCGCTGATCGACATGGTGATGTGGAAGGGGCAGGCGGGGCGTCTCGCGTTCCGGCCCGAGGACGGGATCGAGGTGATCGCGACGGGCAAGCTCACCACCTATCCGGGGCGGTCCAAATATCAGCTCGTCGTCGATACGCTGGAGGTCGCGGGCGAAGGCGCGCTGATGCTGCTGTTCGAAAAGCTCAAGGCGCGGCTCGGTGCCGAGGGGCTGTTCGACCGCGAGCGCAAATATGACCGGCTTCCCTATCTGCCGCGCACGATCGGCGTCGTGACCTCGCCGACCGGGGCGGTGATCCGCGATATCCTCCATCGGCTGGCCGATCGCTGCCCGACGCATGTGATCGTCTGGCCGGTGCTGGTGCAGGGCGACGGCGCGGCGGCGCAGGTTGCGAATGCGATCCGCGGCTTCGATGCGATCGAACCCGGCGGCCCGGTGCCGCGCCCCGACCTTGTCATCGTCGCGCGCGGCGGCGGGTCGATCGAGGATCTGTGGGCGTTCAACGAGGAGGTGGTCGTGCGCGCGATCGCCGATTGCCGCATCCCGACGATCAGCGCCGTGGGGCACGAAACCGACGTGACGCTCGCCGATTATGCCGCCGACGTGCGCGCGCCGACCCCGACCGCGGCGGCCGAGATGGCGGTGCCGGTGCGCGCCGAGCTGCAGGCGCAGCTGGCAACGTGGAACGGCCGAATCATCGGGGCGGCGAACCGGCATCAGGCACTGGCTAGCGAGCGGCTGACCGCCCTCGCGCGCCACCTGCCAAAGCGCGACGCGCTCTACGCGCCGCAGCGCCAGCGGCTCGACGATGCCGGCGACCGGCTCGACCGCAGCCAGCGCCACCGGCTGACGGTGATTTCGGAGCGGCTCGCGACGCGCGGCGCGGCGCTGCGTCCCGCGCTGCTCGCGCGACGCTGGGACCGCGACCGGGCGCTGCTCGAAGGGCTGGGGCGGTTGCTCGACAGCCTCGACCCGCGTGCGCTGTTGTCGCGCGGCTATGCGATGGTGCGCGATGATGGCGGTGCGATCGTCACGACGGCGGCGAAGGCGCGCGCTGCCGGACATCTGCAGCTGCAGTTCGCCGATGGCGAGGTGCCGGTCGCGGTCGGCGGCGATGGTGCGCTCTCTCCCGCGACGCCGAGGCCGGCGCGCAAGGCGCCGCCCGCGGAGCCCAAGCGGGGGCAGGGCGAGCTCTTCTGAGCTTGGCCAAGGGACCGGGGGGGTGGCCGCGCGGCGCGATACTGTTATAGTTGCGGCCTGACTTGCCCGCTAAATGGATAGAGAATCATGTTGATCGCCAGCCGCAACCGCCTTGCCCGCCTGCAATATGGACCGAACGGGTTTCGCGTCCTTGCGCCCGGCGACCATGTGCTGTGCGCGGTGAGCGGCGCGCCGATCGGGCTCGACGAGCTGCGCTATTGGTCGGTCGCGCGGCAGGAGCCCTACGCCAGTGCCGAGATATCGGTGCAGGCCGAACTGGACGCCGCGCGCAAGGCATGAGGGTCGGGGCCGACGGGCTGCGGTACGGGGCGGCGTTGGGGCTCCTGATCGTTGCCGCGGGTTGTGTTCCGGCGGCCGAGACCGAAACCAGGCCCGCGCCGCGGCCCGCCGTTCAGCCCGTCGCCACCCCGCCATCTCCGCCCGCGTCGCCGCGCGCGCCGGTGCGCGCAGACTTCACGCTCGCCGGGCTCGCCGAACAGGGCGCGGCGATGGTCGGGCAGGCGCCAAGCGACACGCGTGCGCTCACCCTCGACGGCAAGGCGATTCCGTTCGCCGACGACGGACGCTTCCTGATCGCGTTCGACCGCGATGCCGGGACAAGCGCGCGGCTGGTCGCGACGCTGACCGGCGGGCGCGAGGTCGAGCGCATCGTCGCGGTCGCCGCCGGCAGCTGGCGGCTCGAGCATATCAACGCGCCCTATCGCGGCGGCGCGGCGAGCGACGCCGATTTCGAGCGCCGCCGCCCCGCCGAACTCGCTGAGATCGCGGCGGCGCGGAACATGCAGGTCGATTCGGACGGCTGGCGGCAGACGTTCCGCTGGCCGGTGATGGGGCGCCTGTCGGGTTTTTTCGGGTCGCAGCGTGTCTATCAGGGCAAGCCCGGCAGCTATCACAGCGGCACCGATGTCGCGGTGCCGGCCGGAACGCCGTTCGTCGCGCCCGCCGACGGGGTCGTCGTGCTCGCGGCGAGCGCCCCCTTCACGCTCGAGGGCAATCTGCTGATCGTCGATCATGGCATGGGGTTGTCGAGCGCCTTCCTCCATTGCCAGCGGCTCGATGTCAGGGTCGGCGACCGGGTCGTGCAGGGGCAGCGGCTGGGCACGGTGGGGCGAACCGGGCGCGCGACGGGGCCGCATATGCACTGGGGGCTGAAATGGCGTGGCGCGCGGCTCGACCCCGGCAAGCTGGCGGGGCCGATCGGCGGCTGAGCCCTGACCGGGTGCCCCGCGAATTCGTAACCAGTGAAACAATATGTCGCGGAATGCCGCGCTGCAGCATATAGTATTTCGCGGATTCCCGCGTTTGTTGCAAATACGTCACAATGGCTCGCGAAACCGCCGATTGCGCCGGGAATTCGCTTTACTCGACATGAACGAAGTTACATCCCGCACGCTATCGGGGCATCTGTGCGCGTCGGCTTTGGCCTGCCGCGGGGGCGTCCGGGTAATTCAATCCACCAGTAGCAAGGGACTGCACTGTGAAGAAAACCCAATATTCCAAGCTGAGGCTAGGCGCTGCGCCGCTCGTATTGAGTGTCGCCCTGGTTTCGGCTCCTGCCTTTGCGCAGGACGCCGCCGAAGAGACTGCCGCGCAGTCGGAAATCGTCGTCACCGGCTCGCTGATCCGTAACCCGAACCTCGAACAGTCGACCCCGGTCAACGTTACGACCTCGGACACGATCGAACTGAAGCAGTCGAACGTCGCTGAAGAAGTTCTGCGCGAAATGCCCGGCGTCGTCCCCAGCATGGGTTCGGCCGTCAACAACGGCAACACCGGCGGTTCGTACGTCGATCTTCGCGGCCTCGGCTCGACCCGTAACATCGTCCTGTTGAACGGCAACCGCGTCGCTCCGTCGGACGTGAACGGCCGCGTCGACCTTAACAACATCCCGCTGGCCCTGATCGAGCGCGTCGACGCGCTGACCGGCGCCGCCGTGACCACCTATGGTGCCGACGCCATCACCGGCGTGGTGAACTTCGTGACCAAGCGCGATTTCGCCGGTCTGGAAGTCACCGCTTCGAACCAGATCACCGAGCAGGGCGACGGCAACGTCTTCCGCGTCGACGCCACGATCGGTGCGAACTTCGACGATGGCCGCGGTAACGCCGTGCTGAGCATCGGCTATCAGTCGGCCGACGCCGTCTATCAGGGCGACCGCGACTTCTCCTTCTTCCAGGTGGACAGCTACACCGGCGGCAACGGCGGTTCGGGCACCGCGGTTCCGTCGCGCTTCTCGGGCACCCGCCCGCTGATCGCCGGCACCAACACGCCGAACCTCGATCCGACCGTTGTCAATGGCGGCGTCCGCCAGGTCAACGCCGCTGGTCAGGCCGTTGCGCCGTTCGCATCGTTCAACTTCAACCCGGACAACATCTTCCAGACGCCGTTCGAACGCTATAACATCTATGGCCAGGCGAACTACGAAGTGTCGGACGCGATCGAAGTCTACACGCGCGGCATGTTCTCGAAGAACAAGGTCTCGACGATCATCGCACCGTCGGGCTCGTTCGGCGGCACGGTCACGATCAACCTGAACAACCCGTTCCTGCCGGCAACGCTGCGCAATCAGTTCTGCGCATTCAATACCGCAACTCCGGCTTCGGGTCTTTACACCCCGCGCTTCACCCCGGGTGAATGCGCCGCGGCTGCCGCCGCGCCGGGCCGCACCAACGCCGACGGCACGACCAACGCCGACTATCGTGAAGTCACGGTCACGCTGAACCGTCGTACCCCGGAAGTCGGTCCGCGCGTCAGCGATTATCAGACGACCTTCTTCGACTATCGCGTCGGCGCACGTGGCGGCATCACCGACACGATCGACTGGAACCTCGAAGGCGCCTATGGCGAATCGGAGAATATCCAGAACATCCAGGGCTACACGCTGCAGTCGCGCTGGCGGCAGGGTTCGCTGGTCAACGGCACGCTCGCCGCTCCGGTCTGCCAGGACGCGTCGAACGGCTGCGTGCCGATCAACCTGTTCGGCCCCGAAGGCTCGATCACCCCGGACATGGCTGGCTTCCTCCAGGAAAACAGCACCTCGACCAACCGCACGACGCTGTCGCAGGTTCGCGCGATCGTTTCGGGTGACGTCGGCTTCGCGTCGCCGCTGGCGGTGCAGCCGATCGGCTTCGCTCTCGGTGGCGAATATCGCAAATACACCGCGCAGCAGGCGTCGGATCTTCTCGCCAAGACCCCGGGTGAACTCGGCGGTGCTGGCGGTGCGGCTCCCGACATCGACGGCGCGTACGACGTTTATGAAGCTTATGCCGAAATCGTCGCCCCGCTGGTCGAAGACAAGCCGTTCTTCGAAAGCCTGACCCTCGAAGCCGGTATCCGTTATTCGGATTACAGCATCAAGGGCGCCGGTGGTTATGACACCTGGACCTGGAAAGCCGGCGGTAGCTGGGAACCGGGCGCGGGCGTCAAGTTCCGCGGTAACTACAGCCGTGCGGTTCGCGCCCCGAACATCGGCGAGCTGTTCACGCCGACCTCGGTCGGTCTGACCAACCTCGGTCTCGACCCCTGCGCGGGCGCCGCACCGACGGCTAACGCCAACCTGCGTGCGATCTGTATTGCACAGGGCGCTCCGGTCGGCACGATCGGTTCGATCACCAACCCGACCGCGGCTCAGGCGAACATCACCACCGGTGGTAACCTGAACCTCCAGCCGGAAACGGCGAACACCTGGACGCTCGGTGTGGTCTTCCAGCCCGACTTCCTGCCGCGGTTCAACCTGTCGGTCGACTATTACAACATCAAGATCGACGACGTTCTGGGCGTGCCGCTTCCGGGCGACATCATCAACGCCTGCTTCGGCGCCGTCACGGCGGCGAGCGCAAGCGACCCCGCCTGTACGTCGATCCGTCGTAACCCGATCACCGGCGGTCTCGACGGCGATCCGGCGACCACCGCGGGCCTGTTCGGTACGACGAACAACCTCGGCCGCCTGTTCACCGACGGTGTCGACTTGCTGATGAACTACAACGCGGATCTGGGCTTCGCGAGCCTCGACTGGTCGTTCGTCGGTAACTGGACGCGTAGCTCGAAGTTCAACGCGAACGCGGCGGACCCCGACTCGATCAACCGCGAATGCGTCGGCTTCTACAGCGTGAACTGCTCGTTCACGGGCTCGATCCAGCCCGAGTTCCAGTTCTCGAACCGCTTCACGTTCGGCTTCGACAAGGTCGACCTGTCGCTGCTGTGGCGTTGGCAGGACAGCGTTCAGTTCGAACCGCTGCAGCTTCAGGCCGATCTCGATGCCGCTCTGGCCTCGCCGGCTGACTGCCCCGATCCGAACGGCGCCGATACCGGCGGTTGCATGGTCAATCCGGAGTTCCGCAAGATCAAGGCGGCACACTATTTCGACCTGACAGGCCGCTTCAGCGTTAGCGACAATCTGACCGTGACGCTGACGGTGCAGAACCTGCTGAACAAGAAGCCGCCGATCGTCGGCAACTCGATCGGTTCGACCACCTACAACAGCGGTAACACCTACCCGTCGTCGTACGACGCGCTGGGTCGCCGTTACGCTGTGTCGGCAAAGCTGAAGTTCTAGTCACTTCACGCTTCGGCAAGAATTGGGGGCGGGCAGCAATGTCCGCCCCTTTTTCTATGGCGTAAGAGCGCCAGATCGAATGGCGGCTTTGGGGTGGGAAGCGGCCACCTTCCATTTTCGTCATCCCGGACTTGATCCGGGATCCATTAGCCCGACGGTGGTTGTGGACCCCGGATCAAGTCCGGGGTGACGACGACAAAAAATGTCCGCAATCGGTCGTTAGCTACCGAAAGCGCCGGTAAAAGAGATCGACCGCCAACCCGGCGGACGTCAGCGCGTCAGAAGCGGTGCGGGCAGGGCGAGCGGAATGCCGGCCTGATCGGCGACGGCTTCGGCCCATCCGGCGACTTGCGCAATCTCTTCGCCATAGGCGGCTTCGGCCGCGGCCAGATCGCGCTGCCGTTCACCCGCCGCGAAGGGCGCGCCCGATTTGCTGTTGCGGCCGAGCGCGGGGTGATCGGCGATCGCGGTGCGATCACCGGCGAGCCCCAGATGATCCATTGCCGCCGCGATCGCAGCGACGGGGTCCTGTGTCAGCACCTCGCTGTCGAGCGAGGCAATCCGGCCCGGCGCCCATGCGAGCAGCGCCGCGAAGGCTTGTTGCTGGGCGAGCCAGCCCACCGCGGCGACCTGCAGATCCGACTGGCGGAAATAGTCGCGCGCTTCGAAACCGAGCTGCACATACCCCTCGGCCAGATAGCTCTCAAGCAGTTCGCGGCACCACAGCCGGCACCACATGCCCTTGCGCGCGACCGAGAGCAGGAAATCGCGCAGCGGAGCGTGGAGCAGGATCGCACGCGCCTGCGGCCGCAGCGTCAACGCGCCGCGCGCGAGCGGATTGAAAATGTTCGACGGCTTGACGATCACCGCCTCGCTTGCGGCGAAGCCGCGACCGAGCAGCGCCAGCGCATCGTCCATCACCGCCGCATGGTCGCGCGGGCTGGCACCGCGGCGGCGCCAGCCAACCATGTCGTTGAGCAGCACCGGCTCGGACAGGCTGGTCGCGGCCCCGGGCTGGTCGAGCGCCTGCGCGAGCATCGTCGATGCGCAATAGGCCGAATGGAACAGGAAATGGATCGGCGATCGCTGTCCTTCCATCGCTGCGCGGCAATCGGTCCGCCGCAACACGACGGGCGAATTTTCCTCGCCCAGATGAAGATCGGTGAGGAAGGGAACATCGGCGCGCGCGGCGCGATCGACGCGGCGAAAATGAAAGGCATCGTGGCCCGGATCATAACGGTGCGCGAGCCATTCGGCGTCGTCGACAATGGCGGTCACGGAAGGCGCAGCGGTCATCAATCGACCTTGCCGATTGCCCCAGTCGATGGCAAGCATGGGAGGGTCAGGACCTAGCCAGCGTGCGCTCGAGGTTTGAAGCGATTTTGTTCAGGGCAAGGAAGCGGGACGCAGGCATATGAGTATATTCCAAGGCTCGCTGACGCAGCCATGGACAAAATCGGTCAAATCCCGAAGGGACGTCGAAATGGCTTCGATATCGTCTCCGCGCGGCCTTGCAGATGGAACCACCATCGGCGGCGGCCACACGAAGCCGATATCTTCGCCATTTCGACGCCTCGAGCGCACGCTGGCTAGGTCCTGACCCTTATGACCAGCGCACCTCCGCCCGCCTCAGCCGTTGAGGCCAACCGGCTTGGAATCGTCGCCCTTCAGGGCGGCGATCCCGCGGCCGCCGCCCAACATTTTAGCGTAGCGATCACGGGTGACCCGCAATCGGGGGCCCTGCAGCGCAATCTCGCCTCCGCGTGGCGCGCGCTCGGCGACGATGCGCGCGAACTCGCGGCGCTCGAGGCCGCGCTGGCGATCGATCGGCGCGATCTGATGGCGTGGATTCGCAAGGGCGAGCGACACGAAGCACGGGGCGACAAGGGCGCCGCGCTCGCGGCATGGAGCGCGGCGATCGCGCTCGGCGGACAGCTCAATCCGGTGCCGCCGCCGCTCGAAGCGCTGCTCGCGCACGGGCAGGTTTTTGTCGCGGCGGCGACCGAGACGATGTTTACTGCGGCATCGGACGCACTCGACGGAATGCGTGGCGACCTGTCGGAAATCGAGGCGCGGCGCGGCGACGCCTTCATCGCGAGCGCGCTTGGCCGCCGCCGCATCTATCAGAATGAGTGCGCGGGCATTTATTACCCCTTCCTGCCCGCCGACGAATTTTTCGATCGCGGCCATTTTCCATGGTTCGCCGAAATCGAGGCGCAAACCGATGCGATCCGTGCCGAGCTGCAGGCATTGCTCGACGATCCGGGCGAGTCGCTGCGGCCCTATGTGAAGATGGACCCAGGGACGCCCGAATCGATCTGGTCGGGGCTCGACAACCGGCTCGACTGGGGGGCTTGTTTCCTCTGGGAGTATGGCGAGCCCAACCAGGCGGTGCTCGATCGCTGCCCCGCGACGGCGGCTGCGCTCGCCGGTATCCCGGGGGCGCGCATCGCGGGGCGCGCACCGAGCGCTTTTTTCTCGATGCTGAAACCGCATACGCGCATCCCGCCGCACACCGGCGTCACCAATACCCGCGCGATCGTCCATCTGCCGCTGATCGTCCCGCCGGGCTGCGGGTTTCGCGTCGGCGGTGAAACCCGGGAATGGAAGGAAGGCACGGCGTTCGCCTTCGACGACACGATCGAGCATGAGGCGTGGAACGACAGCGACGATTTGCGTGCGGTGCTGATCTTCGACGTCTGGAATCCGCATCTGACGAGCAGCGAGCATGAACTGCTGCGGCGTTATTTCGCGTCGGCCGACGGATCGGGTTATGCGGTCCCGCGCTGACCGCGCGCCGGACTGTCCGTCCTTTGCGAAATTCAGCTTTGCGAAAGCCCGTGCGACCAATATGATGCGCCATCGAGGCTGCGGGCGGGGGTCCGCGGTAGGAGGATTGCCATGAAGACCAGCTTGTCCGCTTTTGTCGCGGCCGCCCTGATCGCCGCACCCGCGGCCTTTGCCGCCGAAGCGACGCCCGCCGATCGCGCACCGCCGGAAAAGGCGCCGTCGGCGATGACGCCGACCGAGATCAAGGCGTATAATGAAGGGCTGCCGCAGACCCATCCCTATTATATCAAATGCCGCAAATCGGTCGAAATCGGCTCGCTGGTGAAGAAGAACCGCGTCTGCCACACCAATGAGCAATGGAAGGTCGCGCTCGAGAAGGGCAGCACCAGCGCGCGCGAAACGGCCGAAGCAATGCAGAGCAAGGCCGGCAACAGCTCCAACTGAACGCTGCCTGGAACCCTTTATGGGAGGATCGGATGCGTAAGATCGCGAGTTTGGGAATTCTTATAGGCCTGTCGGCGGCTTCGGCCGCGGTTGCGAGCGAGACCGAAGCGCCGTTCGCGCGCGTACCGTCGGAAATGACGGGCGAGGAGATCGACGCCTATAATATGGGGCGCGCCGCGAATGCTCCCGACTATATCCGCTGCCGCCGCATCGAGCAGATCGGCTCGCTGGTGAAGAAGCTGCGCGTCTGCAACACCAATGCCGAATGGCGGCGCATCACCGACAAGGGCAATCAGGATGCGCGCGATACGCTGGAAGCCGTTTCGCGCAGTTTCAACAACGGACAGGAACCGCTCGATCAGGCGGAGCCGCTGATCGGCCGACCGCGCTAGGGAAAGGGCGGCATTTCTGCCGCCCTTTTGTTTATGCCGGCGTGAGTTTCAGCGCCCCGTCGCCTTCGTCGACCTTGATCGCCTGTCCGTCCTTGACCTCGCCCTTCAGGATCAGGTCGGCGAGCGGGTCCTGCAGATATTTCTGCACCGCGCGCTTCAGCGGCCTCGCGCCATACACCGGATCATAACCGACGCGGCCGAGCCACGCACGCGCGGCATCGGTCAGGTCTAGCGTGACTTTGCGATCGGCGAGCAGCTTCTGGACGCGCGCGACCTGGATATCGACGATGCCGCCCATATGCTGCTGCGCGAGGCGGTTGAAGAGCACGATCTCGTCGAGCCGGTTCAGGAACTCGGGGCGGAAATGTGCGCGCACGACCTCCATGACGGCGGGTTCGGCCTGTTCGACCGGCGCGTCGTCGGGGAGCGCCGCGATCGCCTGGCTGCCGAGGTTCGACGTCAGGATGATCAGCGTGTTGGTGAAATCGACCGTGCGGCCCTGCCCGTCGGTCAGGCGCCCGTCGTCGAGCACCTGGAGCAGGATGTTGAACACGTCGGGGTGCGCTTTCTCGACCTCGTCGAACAATACGACCTGATAGGGCCGGCGGCGCACCGCCTCGGTGAGCGTGCCGCCCTCTTCATAACCGACATAGCCCGGGGGCGCGCCGACGAGCCGTGCGACGCTGTGCTTTTCCATGAATTCGGACATGTCGATGCGGACCATCGCATTGTCGTCGTCGAACAGGAAACGCGCGAGCGCCTTGGTGAGTTCGGTCTTGCCGACGCCCGTGGGGCCGAGGAAGAGGAAGCTGCCGAGCGGGCGGTTCGGGTCCTGCAAGCCCGCGCGCGCGCGGCGGACGGCGGTCGAAACGGCGCGGACGGCTTCGTCCTGGCCGATCACCCGCTGCGTCAGCGTGCCTTCCATGCCAAGCAATTTCTCGCGCTCGCCTTCCATCATCCGGTCGACGGGAATGCCGGTCCATTTGCTGACCACCGCGGCGATATCGTCGGCGGTGACTTCCTCGCGCAGCATCGCGTTGCCCGCGGCGGCTTCGGCGTCGGCGAGCCTTTTTTCGAGGCCGGGGATGGTGCCGTAGCTGAGCTCGCCCGCCTTCGCGAGATCGCCCGCGCGCTGCGCCTGGTCGAGCGCCGAACGCGCGGCATCGAGCTCTTCCTTGATTTTCGCCTCGGCGTGGATCTTGTCCTTTTCGGCCTGCCATTTCTGGGTGAGGCCCGCCGACTGCTGCTCGAGGTTCGCGAGTTCGGCCTGCAGGCTTGCGAGCCGGTCCTTCGACGCGGCGTCGGTTTCCTTCGAAAGCGCCGATTCCTCGATCTTCATCTGGATGATGCGGCGGTCGAGCGTTTCGATCTCCTCGGGCTTCGATTCGACCTCCATGCGGATGCGGCTCGCGGCCTCGTCCATCAGGTCGATCGCCTTGTCGGGCAGGAAGCGGTCGGAGATATAGCGGTTCGACAAGGTCGCGGCGGCGACGATCGCGCCGTCGGTGATCCGCACGCCGTGGTGCAGCTCATATTTTTCCTTGAGCCCGCGGAGGATCGAGATCGAATCCTCGACCGTCGGTTCGCCGACGAACACCGGCTGGAAGCGCCGCTGGAGCGCGGGGTCCTTTTCGACATGCTTGCGATATTCGTCGAGCGTCGTCGCGCCGATGCAGTGAAGTTCGCCGCGCGCGAGCGCGGGCTTGAGCAGGTTCGACGCGTCCATCGCGCCCTCGCCCTTGCCCGCGCCGACGAGCGTGTGCATCTCGTCGATGAACAGGATGATCTCGCCCTCGGCCGCCTTCACATCGTCGAGCACGCCCTTGAGGCGCTCCTCGAACTCGCCGCGATATTTGGCGCCCGCGATCAGCGCGCCCATGTCGAGCGAGAGGAGGCGGCGGTCCTTCAAACTGTCGGGGACGTCGCCGTTGGTGATGCGCAGCGCGAGCCCTTCGGCGATCGCGGTCTTGCCGACGCCGGGCTCGCCGATCAGCACCGGGTTGTTCTTGGTGCGGCGGGCCAGGATCTGGATCGTGCGGCGGATTTCCTCGTCGCGGCCGATCACGGGATCGAGCTTGCCCTCGCGTGCGACTTCGGTGAGGTCGCGGGCGAATTTCTTGAGCGCTTCGTAGCGGTCTTCGCTGCTCGCAGTGTCGGCCGATCGGCCGCCGCGCAATTCGTTGATCGCAGCGTTGAGCGCGTCGGCCTTCACGCCGGCATCGGCGAACGCCTTGCCGACCGGGGTAGTGGCCGAAAGCACCATCGCGAGGAGGAGCCGTTCGACGGTGACATAGCCGTCACCCGCCTTGGTCGCCACTTGCTCGGCCTGATCGAGCAGGCGGACCGCATCATTATCGAGCCCCGGCGTTTGCTGGGCGCCCGATCCCGACACGGCGGGGACCTTGGCGAGCAGCGCGTCGATGCCCTGTACCGCGCGCGCGGCGTCGCCGCCGCTCTTCGCGATCAGGCCCGCGGCCATGCCTTCATTGTCTTCGAGCAAAGCCTTGGCGATATGCTCGGGCGAAATCCGCTGATGGTTCATGCGAATCGCGATCGTCTGCGCCGCCTGCAGGAAGCCTTTGGCGCGGTCGGTAAATTTTTCGAGGTTCATTCAGAAAGCCCCTTTCTTGCCGAGCAAGATAGTGTTGCTATTTGGCAACACAAGGGGCTTGCTACCAGTTCCGTTCGCATCGAGCGAAGTCGAGATGCCCATCGTGGCACACGCCTTCACGGTGTCTCGACTTCGCTCGACACGAACGGGAATGAGGGCGTCACTCCCCGCTACGCGCAAGCTGGTCGAGCAGCCGCACGCCGAAGCCCGTCATTCCCTTGGGAACGAGCGAAGTCGCTTTCTCGGACCGGTTGACCCCGGCGATGTCGAGATGCGCCCACGGCGTAGCCTCGTCGACGAAGAAGCCGATGAAATGCGCGCCGAGGCTCGCGCCCGGTCCCTGCCCGGTCGCGGAGTTGCGGATGTCGGCGATGTCCGACTTCATCCGCTCGGCATAATCCTTGTGGAGCGGAAGGCGCCACAGTTCCTCGCCGCTCGCGGTGCCGGCGGCGATCAGGCGCGCCGCGAGCGCCTCGTCGCGCGCGAAGAGTCCCGCATAGCTGTTGTCGAGCGCGCCGACGACCGCACCGGTGAGCGTCGCGATGTTGACGATCGCGCTGGGCCGATAGGCTTTGGCGACATATTCATTGGCATCGGCAAGGACGAGGCGCCCTTCGGCGTCGGCGTTGACCATCTCGATCGTCTTGCCCGACATGGTGCGGGTCACGTCGCCCGGACGCTGCGCATTGCCGTCGGGCATATTCTCGGCGAGCGCCGCGACGCCGACGACATGCACCGGTGCGCGCGATTTGGCGAGCGAGACAACCGCGCCCATCACCGATGCGGCGCCCGACATATCGCCCTTCATATTGCCCATTCCGGCGCCGGGTTTCAGCGACAGGCCGCCCGAATCGAAGGTGATGCCCTTGCCGACGAAGGCCGTCGGCGCGTCGGGCGAACCGGCGCCGCGATAGCGGATAAGTAGCAGCCGCGACCCGCGCGGGCTGCCCTGGCCGACGCCGACGAGCGTTCCCATGCCGAGTTTGCGCATCGCGGCTTCGTCGAGCACCTCGATGCTGACGCCCGGGGTGCCCGCCAGCGTTTCGCGCACGCGCGCGACGAAGCTTTCGGGATAGATGACGTTCGCGGGCTCGTTGGCGAGATCGCGCGACAGGCGCACGCCTTCGACGAGTGGTTTCCAGCGATTGGCGAAAGCGGTTTCGGCGCCCGACGGATTGGCGCCGACAAACGTCACCGCGCCCGTCGACGGCGCCTTTTTGTCGACGGTCTTGTAGCGGTCGAAGCGATATTGGCCGAGCGCGAAGCCATAGGCGACATCGGCGGCCGAAACGTCGCCGAAGGCACCCGCGATGGCCAGGGGCTGCGCTTCGCTCTTGAGTTCCTGCGCGGCCTTGCCGCCCGCTTCGGCGAGCGCGAGCGAAGAGGGGGTGGCACCCGCGCCGACGAGCAGGATGCGCGGGTACGCGCCGATACCGCGCAGCGACAATGTCGTGCCCGCCTTACCGTCGAAGCTCGCTGCAGCGATCGCGGCGGTGATCGCCGTGCGCTCGGCAGCGCCCAGCGCGATTCCGTCGAGCGGCGGCAGGGCGGCGTCGGTCATCACGATGACGAGCGCAGCGCCTGCCGGAGCGTTGGGTGCAAAGCCGATCGCGCGCTCGGCACTATTGCCGACGGTTGCCGGAACGACGCCCGATCCGGCGGTAGTCTGCGCCATCGCGGCGGGCGCGAGGGTGAGCGACAGGCAAGCGGAAAGGAGCAGGCATTTCATGTGCATGGTTCGATAATCCCCGTTGTTCAATGACCTGACCCATGCATAGCGGCACACCGCTTGCCCGCAAATCCGGCTCGACGAACGACAGTCGCTTGCCATCGGACGACATGGCCGCCACAGATGCGCCGACCAGGTGCGAAGAGGACCAGAGATGCTGCGACGGATTTTGCTGGGATTCCTGCTGCTGGTGCTCACCGCCGCCTCGCTCGCGCTCTGGGAGCCGCTGACCGCCGAAGCGCCCGCCGCGCCCGCTTTCAAGCCCACCGACGTTCGGATTGCGCGCGACAAATTCGGTGTGCCGCATATCTTCGGCAAGACCGACGCCGACGTCGCTTATGGCGTTGCCTACGCGCACGCCGAGGATGATTTCTCGACCTTGCAGGAAGTGCTTGCGATGACGCGCGGCCGGGCGGGGGCGATGCTGGGCGAGGATGGCGCGAAGATCGATTATGCCGAAGCGCTTCTCGGCGTCCGCGCGACGACGGCGCGCGACTGGCCGCGGCTGCCCGCCGATGTGCGGGCATTGTTCACCGCCTATGCCGCGGGACTCAATCATTATGCAGAGAAGCATCCCGACGAGGTGCGCCTGTCGGGGCTGTTCCCCGCGACCGGCGAGGATGTCGTCGCGGGTTTCGTGCTGCGCTCGCCCTTTTTCTTCGGGCTCGATTCGGTGCTGGGGTCGCTCGTCGAAGGCAAGGAGATCGGGCGCGAGGGCGGGCCGGCACTCGATGCGACGGGCAAGCTGGTCCCGCGCGAACTGACCCCGGTCGGCACCGATCCCGCCGACAATGGATCGAACGGCATGGCGGTTGCGCCGGCGCGCTCGACCGACGGCGCGACGCGGCTCGTGTCGAACTCGCACCAGCCGTGGACGGGCGGCGTCGCCTGGTACGAATTGGTCGTCCATTCGGAGGAAGGCTGGGATTTCGCCGGCGCGAACTTCCCCGGGTCGCCCTATCCGTTCCTCGGCCATAATAAATATCTCGGCTGGACGAATACGGTGAACCGGCCCGATCTGATCGATGTCTACAAGCTGACCCTCGACGACAGCGGCGAAAATTATCGCTTCGACGGCCAATGGCGGCCGCTCGAAAAGAAGCGCATCTGGCTGAAGGTCAAAGTCGGCCCGTTCGTGCTGCCGATCCCGCGCACCACCTGGCGCTCGGTCCACGGGCCGGTGGTGAAGAATGAGAAGGGCGCGTTCGCGATCCGTTATGCGGGGATCGATCAGGCGAATATGGTCACCCAATATTACCGGCTGAACAAGGCGAAGAGCTTCGCCGAGTGGCGCGCCGCGATGGCGGGGCAGGGCGTGCCCGCGACCAATTTCATCTACGCCGATGCCAAGGGCAATATCGGGCTTTTCTATAATGCGATGTTCCCCGACCGCCAGCCGGGGTTCAACTGGCGCGGCGTGCTGCCCGGTGACACGTCGGCGGATCTGTGGACCAAGACGCTGCCGTTCGACCGCGTGCCCGCGCTGGTCAATCCGCGCTCGGGCTATGTGATGAACGCGAACAACACGCCGTGGGTCGCGGCGGGGCCGGGCGACGAACTCGACGCCGCGGCCTTTTCGCCACTGCTCGGCATCGAGGACGATATGACCAACCGCGCGACGCGGCTGATCGAGCTGTTCGAGGCGTCGGGGCAGATCGACGAGGCGCGGCTGAAGGCGATCAAATATGACACCGCCTATGCAAAGACGGGCTATGCGAAGGCGTGGATGAACCGCGTGCTCGCGCTCGACACGAAAGGCGACCCGGCGCTTCGCGAGGCCCAGAACCTGCTCCGCCGCTGGGACTGGAACCTCGACGGCAGGGGGAAAGGCGACGCGCTGGCGCTGATGGTGCTGCGCCCGGCGAACGGCAGCCATTACCAGCGCCGCCCCGCGCCCGATCCGCGCACGGTGCTCCAAGAGACGGTCGCGCATCTGCAGGATCATTTCGACGGGCTCGATCCGAAGCTCGGGACCGTATTGCGCCTCCGGCATGGCGAGGGAGCGAACCGCGTCGACCTGCCGCTCGACGGCGGCAACGACACCGTGCGCGCGTCGACCTTGTGGGACGCCGAACCCGACGGGCGGTTGAAGGTGCGCCACGGCGACAGCTTCATCATGTTCGTGACGTGGGATGCTGAGGGCCGGGTCCGGTCCGAATCGATCCAGCCTTTCGGGTCGGCGACGACGCGGCCGGGCAGCCCGCACTATAATGATCAGGCGCCGTTGTTCGTGGCGCACAAGCTCAAGCCCGTGCTGTTCGATCCGGCGGCGCTGAAAGCGAGCGGGGCGCGCTTCTATCGACCTTGAAAGCCCGATGCTGCTGTCCTAAACCATTGATACAGTGCCGTCCGGCATCCGGTCGCACGCGGGCATAAAGCCTGCGCCCGAACAAGAGGATTTTCATGCCCCGTTTCCATCGTTTCGCGCTCGCTCTGGCGGTCACCACGTCGCTTGTCGCCGCGGGCCCCGCGCTCGCCAAGGCGAAGGCCGCCAACCCCGCACCGATCGCGGATCTCGTGAAGGCGGTCGATATTCCGTACGAGGCGTTCACGCTCGACAACGGCCTGCGCGTGATCGTGCACGAGGACCGCAAGGCGCCCGTCGTCGCGGTGTCGGTGTGGTATCGCGTCGGGTCGAAGCATGAGCCGAAGGGCAAGACGGGCTTTGCGCATCTGTTCGAACATCTGATGTTCAACGGGTCGGAAAATTCGCCGGGCGACTTTTTCGAACCGCTGCAACAGGTCGGCGCGACCGACAGCAACGGCACGACCAACGTCGACCGCACCAATTATTTCGAGACGGTGCCGACGGGTGCGCTCGACCGTGCGCTCTTCCTCGAAAGCGACCGCATGGGGCATCTGCTCGGCGCGGTGACGCAGGAAAAGCTCGATAACCAGCGCGGCGTCGTCCAGAACGAGAAGCGTCAGGGCGATAACAATCCCTATGGCCTGCTGCGTTACGAGATTTTCGAAAATCTCTTCCCGACCGGGCACCCCTATCACCACAGCACGATCGGTTCGATGGGCGACCTCAATTCGGCGAGCCTCGGCGATGTGAAGAAATGGTTCACCGACAATTACGGCCCGAACAATGCGGTGCTGGTGCTCGCGGGCGACGTGAATGTCGCCACCGCAAAGGCCAAGGTGCAGGAATGGTTCGGCGACATCCCGCGCGGCCCCGAAATCGCGGCGCCCAAAACGTCGATCCCGACGCTGCCCGCGCCGCTGGCGAAAGAGGTCAAGGACCTCGTTCCCACGACGCGCATCTATCGCATGTGGGCGATCCCCGGCCTCAACGATCCCGAGGCGGTGCCGCTGCAGATGGCGATGGGGGTGCTCGGCGGCCTGTCATCGTCGCGGCTCGACAATGCGCTGGTGCGCAAGGACCCGGTCGCGGTGAGCGTTTCGGCGGCGGCGCAGCCGTTCGAAGATGCCGGTATCCTGCTGGTGCAGGCCGATGTGAAGCCGGGCGTCGACCCCCAGCTCGTCGCATCGCGGCTCGACGCCGAAATCGCGAGCTTCCTCGCCAGCGGGCCGACCGCGGACGAGTTGCAGCGCACCGCGGCGAGCTATCTGGCGGGCACGATTTCCGGGCTCGAATCGGTCGGCGGTTTCGGCGGCAAGGCGGTGACGCTGGCCGAGGGCGCGCTCTATTCGAACAATCCCGCCTATTATAAGGTCGAGCTCGACCGCATGGCGAAGGCGACCCCCGAACAGGTCAAGGCGGTCGCCAACAAATGGCTGTCGCGTCCGGCTTTCTCGCTGACCTATACCCCCGGCGAGCGCACCGAGGGCGGGGAGAATCGCGGCGGCGCAGTGACGGGCGGCAAGATGACGGCACCGGTCCAGCCCGACCGTTACTGGAACGAAGCGCTCGGCGATGTCGGCCCCGATACGGGCGGCGTTTCGTCGTTCGCCGACCGTTCGCAGCTGCCCGCGGTTGCCGACCTCAAGGCGCTCGACTTTCCCGCGATCGAACGCACCAAGCTGAAAAACGGCGTCGAGGTCGTTTTCGCGCGGCGCACGACGGTGCCGACAGTCAATGTCGCGGTCAGCTTCGACGCGGGCTATGCCGCCGATCCGCACAATGCATTGGGCACCCAGTCGCTGATGCTCAGCCTGATGGACGAGGGCACGACGAGCCTCGATTCGATCGCCTTTGCCGAAGCGAAGGAGCGGCTGGGCGCGCAGATCGACGGAACCGCCAATGCCGACGAAACGGTGTTCAGCCTGTTCGCGCTGAAACCGAACCTCGGCGCCTCGCTGAGCCTGCTCGCCGACTATATTCGCAACCCGGCGTTCGACGCCAAGGAACTCGAGCGCGTTCGCGCGCAGCAGCTCAACCGGCTGAAGGCCGAACTCAACAATCCGAACGCAATCGCGTCGCGCATTTTGACGCCGGTGCTGTACGGCGCCGACCATCCCTATGGCATCCCGCCGTCGGGACTTGGCAACGCGAAATCGGTGGCGGCGGTGACGCAGGGCCAGCTTGCGGCGTTTCATGCGGCGTGGATCCGTCCCGACAATGCGCGCGTGTTCGTCGTTGGCGACACGACGCTCGCCGAAGTGAAGAAACAGCTCGATACGACGCTCGGCCAGTGGCAGGCGCCCGCGACCGCGAAACCGGTCAAGCATTTCGAGATCGCGATCCCGGCGCCACGCCCACGCATCCTGCTGTTCGACCGGCCGAAGTCGCCGCAGTCGGTGATCCTCGCGGGCAAGGTGCTCGCTGCCAAGGGTGGCGACGATCTTGAGGTTTTGCGGTCGGCGAACGATATTTTCGGCGGCAATTTCCTGTCGCGCTTCAACACCAATTTGCGCGAGACCAAGGGCTGGTCCTATGGCGTGCGCAGCCGCATCTCGGGCGACCAGGACCGGCTCACCTGGGTCGCCGCGGCGCCGGTGCAGGCCGACCGCACGGGCGATTCGATCAAGGAGCTGCAGAGCGACCTCAAAAGCTTCCTTGGCGACAAGGGCGTGACGAAGGAAGAGCTTGAACGCACGATCAACGGCAGCGTCCGCGAACTGCCCGGCAGCTTCGAAACCTCGGGCGACGTGCTCGGCGGAATCCGGCAGATCGTCAAGTTCGCCCGTCCCGACAATTATTACGAGACGCTGCCCGCCACCTATGAAGCGATGACCGCGGCCGAAATCGATGCGGCGGCGCGCAAGGCGCTCAGCACCGACGGTCTGGTCTATGTCGTCGTCGGCGATGCCGCGGTGGTAAAACCGCAGCTTGACGGATTGGGTCTGCCGGTGGAAACGGTGTCCCTCGATAACTAACATCAGTTTCAGTAAGGAGAGCCCATATGTCCCAAGTCGATGGCAGCTATGATTGCGTAACCAAGTCGCCGATGGGCGACCAGAAGTCGGTCTTTACCGTGAACAGCGACGGCGACGGCTTCACCGGCCAGAACGCCGGCGCGATGGGCGCGCTCGATGTCGAAAATGGCAAGGTCGATGGCAACAAGCTGACCTGGACCATGAACATGAAGGTGCCGATGCCGATGACGCTCGAATGCGAAGCGACGATCGACGGCGACGCGCTGACCGGCACGATCAAGGCCGGTGCGTTCGGTTCTATGGCGATGACCGGCACCCGCCAGGGCTGAGCCGCCAGCCACGAAAAGCGAAGGGCCGTCCGCTCCTGCGAAGGGAGCGGGCGGCCCTTTTGCTTTGCATAGCAATGCCCTTTGGCTCTGTGGACCATTGGGGGGCTATCCAAAGCGGCGGCATGGGCGCATAGGCTGCCGCCATGCACAAGCCGGCCCAATCCCCCCAACGGAGCCTGCCGGGCGACCGTGAGATGGTGGTCATGATGGCGATGGTCATGGCGCTCAACGCGCTCGCCATCGATTCGATGCTGCCCGCGCTGCCGGCGATCGGCGAGGCGCTGGGCGTCACCGTCGCCAACGATCGTCAGCATGTCATCTCGGTCTACCTGCTCGGTATCGGCTTCGGTTCGCTGCTGTACGGCCCGCTGTCGGACCGGTTCGGGCGCAAGGGTGTGCTCGTCCCCGCGCTGTTCGCCTATCTCGCACTCTCGATCGGTTGCGGCCTCGCGACCAGCTTCGCGATGCTGCTCGTGCTCCGCTTCATCCACGGGCTGGTCAGCGCGGCGCTTGGCGTCATCGTCGTCGCGGTGATCCGCGACCTGTTCGCGGGCGATGCGATGGCGAAGCGGCTGTCGCTGATCTTCCTCGTCTTCATGATCGTACCGATCATCGCGCCAACGATCGGCGCCGGGATCGCGGCGGTGGCGGGCTGGCGCGCGATTTTCGTCGTGCTGGCGGTGATGTCGATCGTCATGCTGTTCTGGTTGCGCCGGCTTCCCGAGACGCTCGACCCCGCCGATGTCCGCCCGCTCGACCTCAAGACGATGATCGCGGGCTGGGCGACGGTGACGCGGCATCGCCGCGCCGCGGGCTATATGATCGCCTCGGGGATGATGCAGGGCGCGCTGTACGGCTATCTCAACAGCAGCGAGCAGATCATCGCCGAAGTGTTCGGCGCGCAGGCGATGTTCCCGCTGATCTTCGCGTGCGTCGCGGTGGGTATTGCGATCGCCAATTTCTCGAACGCCGCGATCGTCGAGCGCTTCGGTGCGCGCCGCGTGTCGCAGGCGGCGGTCTTTGCCTTCATGGCGACCTCGATCCTGCAGATCGTCGCGGCGCTGAGCGGGGTCGAGACGCTGTGGATGTTCACTGCGCTGATGATGGTGAACGTCGGCCTCGTCGGCTTTATCGGCAGCAATTTCGGGTCGATCGCGATGGAGGATTTCGGGCATATGGCGGGCGTCGCGTCGTCGTATCAGAGCTTTGCCAAGACGTTGCTCGCGGCGACCGTTGGCGCGACGATCGGCCAGCAATATGACGGCACGACGCTGCCGCTGGCCTATGCCTTCCTGATCAGCGCGGTCGTCGGCCTCGCGCTCGTCTTCTGGGCCGAGCGCGGCAAGCTGTTCACCCGGCCGGGAACTGCGCCGAAAAGTCCATACTGACGATTATGTTGGCTAGCAGCCGGCGACCGTCCGTTTTGGGGCAAAAAGCGGACGTTCAGCCGTAGTCGCGCGTTTCCGCCCTCACTCGTTCCATCAGTCCATCGTAGATACGGTTCATGAAGTTTCGGGCATCGATCGGCTCGTCGAACCAGATGGCAACCGAAAATCCGTCATGCAAGGACGGACGAATATCGTTCACGGCCCCCTCAGAAGCGTTCCAATCGCGCCATTCTTTAAGAACGGCGCGCCTATGCTCAAGTGAACCGTCATGTAACGCCGCATTAATGGCGCCCGTCAAAGAGCCGTGGATGATGTCGAAATCTTGATTGAAATAGCAGGCCATAAGATTCGAGAGCAGCGGCCACTGCTCCTCCGCAAACTTGCGTCGTTCCTGTCTTGCCCTACCCATGAAAACGAAGTTGCCACGCTTCCATGGTGTCTGCAATCGGTCGTTTCCAGTCCTTCGTCATCCCGGACTTGATCCGGGATCCACCGCAGTGCTCAAGTCATGGACCCCGAGTCAGCCCTGTTGGAGAGTTCGTAATCGGTGGTTAGCAGCTGTGGATCTGTTCGATGCACTCGCCAAAAAAGAAAGGGGGCCGAAGCCCCCTTTCCCTTTAGGTTCGAACCGTCAGTTGAATGACGGGGCCGGCGGGACCGGCGGCGGCGGTGCGTCGGGGTCGTCCTCGTGCACCTCGATATGTCCCTGACCCACATGGCTGCGCGAGCGGCTGTAGGCGAAGTAGACGACGAGGCCGATACCCGCCCAGATCAGGAAGAGGTTGATGCTCTTCTGGTCGAGGTTGAAGAAGAGATACAGGCAGCCCGCGATCGCGATCGGCGCCGTGATATAGATCAGCGGCGTCTTGAACGGACGGTGACGGCCCGGATCGGTCCTGCGGATCACCATTACCGCGATCGACACCGCGGCAAAGGCGAAGAGCGTGCCCGAGTTCGAGATGTTCGCCAGCTGCCCGACAGGGAAGAAGGCGGCGAACAGCGCGACCGCGATGCCCGTGATGATCGTGATCACGTGCGGCGTGTTGAACTTCGGATGGATCTTCGAGAAGGCTTTCGGCAACAGGCCGTCGCGGCTCATCACGAAGAAGATGCGGGTCTGGCCGAACATCATCATCAGGATGACCGACGGCAGCGCGAGACCGGCAGCGAGGCCGATCAAATTGCCGACCTGCGGCCAGCCGATTTCACGCAGCGTCCATGCCAGCGCTTCCTTCGAGCAGACCACCGCCTGATCGCCCATCGCGGCGCAGGCAGCGGCGAGTTCGCGGCTGCCGGGTTCGAGCGCATGGGCGCCCGCCGCATCGATGCCGACCGGCTGTGCGCCGACCGAGCCGATGACGCCGGCGGCGACGAGCAGGTAGAAGATGGTGCAGATCGCGAGGCTGCCGATCAGGCCGATCGGCATGTTGCGCTGTGGATTTTTGGTTTCCTCGGCGGCGGTCGAGACCGCGTCGAAGCCCACATAAGCGAAGAAGATCGATGCTGCGGCGGCGCCGATACCGCCGAAGCCGAGCGGCGCGAAGGGTTCGAAATTCTCCATATTCATCACGGGAACTGCGAGGACGACGAACAGCGTCAGCGCCGCAACCTTGATGACCACGAGAAACGCATTGACCGTCGCCGATTCGCGGGTGCCGATGACCAGAAGCATGGTGACGAGGCCGGCGATGAACATCGCGGGCAGGTTAATCATGCCGCCGTCATATGGCCCGAGCACCAAGGTAGAAGGTATGTCTATGTTGAAGGCATTTTCAATCAAGCCGACAACATAGCCCGACCAGCCGACCGAAACGGCGCCCGCGGCGACCGCATATTCGAGGATCAGCGCCCAGCCGACCATCCATGCGATCAGCTCGCCCATCACGGCGTAGCTATAGGTGTAAGCCGAGCCCGACACGGGGACCATCGAGGCCATTTCGGCATAGCAGAGCGCCGCGAAGGCGCAGACGAAGCCGGCGATGATGAAGCTGATCATCATGCCCGGGCCGGCCTTTTGCGCCGCTTCGGCGGTCAGCACGAAAATCCCGGTCCCGATGACGGCGCCGATCCCCAGCATGGTGAGCTGAAAGGCCCCGAGCGTGCGCGTAAGCGACTTTTTCTCCGCTGTCGCCAAAATGGCATCCAACGACTTTACGCGGTCAAATAGCATAATCTTCCCCTTGGGAGCGGCTGAACTGCCGCCCGTCTCATGGCGGGGCAGACTAGCCGCTCCGCACGCCAGCGCAACTTAATTTCATGGGGTCAACGCTGCATTCGACGAGGACCAAGGCCGCTTACCGTACGGTAAAGCGCACTCGGTCAATCATTCGGCCGCCTGGATCAACCAGCGTCAGCATATGGGCGCCGGGGCGCGGCAGGATTTGCTGCCCCGCATCGGCATCGCCGAGCGGTGTCTTGTCGAGGATCAGCCGGTATCCGGCGACCGATCCGCTGACGATGACCGCGAGCCGCTGACGGTCGATCGGGATGTCGGGGTCGAGCGCGTAGACGCTGCCGCTGACCGGGCTGGTGATGCGCGGGCGGCGCGCCGCCTGCGGCGCGGCCGCCATTTCGGTCTGCGCGGTGCCGGCGAGGAAATATTCGCGGCGCGGGGGCTCGCGCGTGCCGGGGAGGCTGATCCGGCGCGCCTCGACGCCTTCGGGCATCGCGGGCGGCTTTCCGGGGCGGCCGGCGTGGAGCGCCATCATCACGTCGCGCCACACCGGCGCGGCGCCCGAGGTGCCCGAGACGGCGCGCATCGAATCGCCCTCGAGATTGCCGACCCAGACAGCGACGGTGAAGCGGTCGGACCAGCCGATGCACCAATTGTCGCGCATGCCTTTTGACGTGCCGGTCTTGGCCGCGGCCCAGAAGGGGAGGCGAAGCGCGCTGTCGGCGCCGAAAGCGTCGGTGCGGGCGGCGGCGTCGGCGAGGATGTCGCCGACGATGAAGGCGGCGGCAGGGCTGACGATCTGGCGCGCCTCTTCCGCTTTTTCGCCGCGCAGGAAATGGACGGGGGCATAGCGGCCAAGGTTGGCGAAGGTGCGGAAGGCGTTCGCTTGTTCGACGAGCGACACTTCGGCCGAGCCGAGCGCGAGGCTGAAGCCGTAATATTCGCCGTCCTCGACAAGGCCGTGATAGCCGAGCGCCCAGAGGCGGTCGCGGAACTGCTGGACGTCGTCGATGACGAGCGCGCGGACCGCGGGGACGTTGAGTGAGCTGGCTAGGGCGTGGCGGACGCTGACCGGTCCTTTGAAGCTGTGGTCATAATTCTTAGGGACGTAGAGGCCCGAGGCGGTGTCGAGCTGGACCGGGCTGTCGTCGAGGATCGATGCGGCGGTGAGCCAGCCATGCTCGACCACCTGCGCATAGAGATGCGGCTTGAGCGTCGAGCCTGCCTGCCGCCGCGCGTTGGCGCCGTCGACCGACGCCGCGGTCGATTTGAGGCCGACGCCGCCGACATAGGCGAGCACTTCGCCGGTGGCATTGTCGAGCACGACGACCGCGCCGTCGCGCACGCGGTCCGAACCTAGGCCGGCGAGCTGACGGCGCAGCGCGACGATCGCGGCGGCCTGGATGCCGCGGTCGATCGTCGTGGTGACGCGCTTGCCGGGCTTGTCGAGCAGGCGGACGGCAAGATGTGGCGCGAGCGCGGGGTCGAAGCGCGCGGCATGTTCGCCCGAAACGAGCGTCGCAGCGGCGGCGCGGATCGCGGTGCAGTCTTTCGCTTTTGCCGCCCGGCATGCGCGGCGGCCGAGCGCATCGGCGCCCGCGGCGGGGTTGGGGAGGAGGCCCGCGAAGAGCGCGGCGTCGGTGCGGTTCAGCTCGGCCGGTTTCTTGCCGAACAGACTTTGCGCGCCCGCGCCGATGCCCTGCGCTTCGCCGCGCAGCGGGAGGAGGTTGAGATAGGCCTCGAGCATTTCGTCATGCGACCAGTTCGCCGCGAGCGCCTGTCCGGCGCGCATCTGGCGGATCTTGGTGCGCCAGTCGCGCTTGCCCGGCTGCGCGAGGCTAGGGTCGAGGAAGGCGGCGAGCTGCATCGCGAGTGTTGAAGCCCCGCGCGATCGGTCGCCTGTCCAGCGCGCGCGGACGGCGCTGGCGATCGCGAGCCAGTCGACCCCGCCGTGCGACCAGAAGCGGCGGTCTTCGCTTTGTACGACGGCGGTGCGGACCGCGGGGCTGATCTGGTTCAGCGGCACCCATGCGAGGCGGCGGCGTTCGAAATTGACGCGCTCGCTGTCGAGTAACTGGCCGTCGCGGTCGTAAAGCCACGCTTCGCTTGGTTTCCAGCCAGCGCGGACCTGGTCGAAGGCGGGCATCGCGGGCGGTCGCGTGAGGAGGTGAGCAGCGGTGACGAGGACGAGCAGGGCGAGGGCCGTCCACGCCAGAGCATCAAACCAGCGACGTTTGCGGGGCGTCATTTATCGAAAGGCCTAAAAAATCCTCCTCGTGCCGAAGGCATGGGGAGGGGGACCATCCGGAGGATGGTGGAGGGGCTGCAACGGTGCGCCAAAAGCCCCTCCGTCAGCGCTGCGCGCTGCCACCTCCCCATGCCTTCGGCACGGGGAGGATATTGTTGGTGCGCCGTCCGATCACTGCCCGACGCTCGCCACCGTGATCGGTGCGTTCGGCCACTGGCCGCGGATCGCGGGCGAATACATCGCCTCGACCCGCGTCGGCGGCAGGGTGAAGCGGCCCGAGCCGTTCAAGCGTACGACATATTCGACCGCGTGGGTGCCCGCGGGCATCCAGCCGAAATAGCCGCGCCAGCTGTCCTTGCCGCGTTCGACATAGCTCGGCTGCGCGCCCGATCCGCCCGCCTGCTGGCCAAGCATTTCGGACTGGCCGCCAAGGTTGCCGACGATCGTCGCGCCCGGCGCGATCGGATCGCTCACCACGACCCACGTCCGGCCCGCGGCCGCGACGACCTCGATCCGCACCTTGATCACATCACCGCGCGTCAGCCGGTCCTTGTTCGCCGCCTTGACGATGCTGACCGAGCGCTTGATCCGGTAGCCCGCGTTGAGCGGTTCCTTGAGCGGGACCGCCGCCTTGACGCTGACGGTCGCCCATGGCGCGCCGGTGCCTTCGTGCTTCAGGCTCATCGTCGCGGCGTTCAGCGCGACGCGGAGCGGCGACACGGGTTCGGTCGGAAGCGGCCAGCTTTGCGAGGCGGTTCCTCCCGCAAGGCCGATGTTGGTGACGCCCGTGATCGCGCTCGCCGGATAGAGCTCGGCGAAGCGGCGGACGGTGACGGCGCCCCATGCGTTGGCGGGGGTGGTGTCCCAATGGCCTTTGCGCTGGCGCTGTGCGACGCCGACCATCAGCTTGCCCGCGTCATCCTCCCAGCCTTTGCGGCCGAGCACGGCTTCGAGCGCCTTGATCGCCATTTCGTCGCCGCTGGTCATCATCCACCAGGGTGCCCTGGCATCGTCGACGAGGTCGAGGCGCGTGCCTTCATAGACGAGACGCTTGCGCAGTTCGGCCTCGGCCGCGGCACGCAGCGCGGGTGCGCCGCGCACGCCGGGCGTCTTCTCGATCGCGACGAGCCAGTCGGCGAGCGTGCCAGTGGCCATGTCGACCGGCGCGACGTCGATCGCGGCGACGAGGCTCGCGCTCGACGCGTTGTTGCGCGCGAGTGCCGCCAAGGCTGCGATGCGGACGGGGCGGATATCCCACGGGCCATAGCCCTTGCGCGTCAGACGCCCTTCGACGACCGCCTGCAGCGCCTTGACCATCTTGGCCTTCGACGCCTCGGGGATCGCGAAGCCGTTCGCGGCGGTCACGCTCATCACATAGGCGGTGAGTTCGATCGACCCGGTGAGACGTTCGTTGGGCCAGTAGCGCAGCAGCCCGTCGTCATCGAGATAGGTCGGCATCGCCCCGGCGAGCGCCTGCCAGCGGCCGACATCGCCGAGCGCCACGGCGCGCGAGGTCGACTGTTCGAAGCAATTATACGGGTAGATCGCCATATAATCGCGCACCCCCGACAAGGGCGGTGCAAGCGTGCCCGCGAGCGCGACGTCGACATAGCCGCCGGGCAGCGCGCCCGCGGGGATCGCGATCGGTAGCGTCGTGTTGGGGCCGACGCGGAAGAGGCTCGCGGCCCAGGTTTCGACCGGCACCGCGGGTTCGACACTCTGTTCGAAGACGAGCCGGTCGCGCGCCTTGCCGCCCTTGGCCACTGCCTCGACGGTCCATTCGATCGGGCCGGTTTGCTCGGGCGCGGTCATCGACCAGCTGATCGGCACCGCGCCGCCCGCGGGGATGGTGACGGTGAGCGGCGGCGCGGTCGCGACGGCGGGCGACAGCGTCGGGGTCGCGGTGACCTCCATCGGCTGATCGGTGCCGTTGCGCAGCGTGAAGCGCGCGTCATAGGTGTCGCCGGTGCGCACCAGTTCGGGCATGCCCGCGAAGACGCCGAGATCCTGCACGGTGCGGACGGTGGTTTCGCCGGTCCCGAAATATTGCGATCCGTCGGTCGCGATCGCGACGAGGCGGAAGCCCGAGAGATTGTCGCTGAGCGGGACGTCGACGCTCGCGCGGCCCTTGGCATCGAGCGGGACATTGCCTTTCCAGAGCAAGACCGGGCGGAAATCCTCGCGGGTCAGCCCCGAAAGGTCACCGCCACCGCCGCCGCCGGGTTCGAGCGCCTTGCGTCCGTAATGCCGCTTGCCGACGACCTGCATCTGCGCGGTCGAGGTGAGCACGTCGAGCGTGCGTTCGCCCATCATCGCGTCGATGACCTGCCAGCTTTCGTTCGGCGCGAGCTGGAGCAGCGCCTCGTCGACCGCGGCGAAAGCGACGTCGGCGTTTTTCGGCGCCTTGCCATCGGGGGTCTTGACCTCGATCGCGACCTTCGCGGTTTCGCGGACCGAATATTTTGCCTTGTCGGCCTTCACCTTGACGCCGAGCTGATGGCCCTCCCAGCCGACCTTGATGCGCGCGATGCCCATGCGGTAGCTCGGCTTGGCGAGATCGACGAGTGCGGTCGGCGGAGCGCCCTCGCTATTCTCGATCTTGAAGCCGACCGCGCGCTTCATCTTCCGGAACCAGCTTTCCTCGCCCGTCACGCGCCCGCGCACCGCCATCACCGAAACATAGACGTCGGGGGCGTAGGTCGCGGGAAGCTTGACCTTCACGACGGGGTTGGTGCCCTTCAGCGGGACGACGAAGCTCGACAGCACGCCTTCGCGCTCGACGGTGACGAGCGCGGTCGCTTCGCGGAACGGCATGCGGACCTGGAAACTCGCGGTGTCGCCCGCGGCATAGCGCGGCTTTTCGGCGATCACGTCCATGCGGTCGCCATTGTCGCCGCCGAACCACCAGTCGTTGTCGCCCGCGAGCCACACCGAACGGACCGCGCGCGCTTCGTTGCCGCCCTCGTCCTGCGTCGTCGCGACGACGGTGACCTCGCCCGAGATGCCGGGCGCCATCGCGCAGCTGGCGCGGCCGAGCTTGTCGGTCGTCGCCGAGCAAGTCGCGTCGAGACGGGTGGTGCGCATCTGGTTGTCATAGGCGTAGAAGCCGCCGATGAGGCGCCGCCGCGCGGTGATGATCTCGCGGTTGTAGAGCGCGACCTGGACGCGCTGGCCCGCAATCGGCTTGCCGTCGAGGTTCAGCGCGATGAAATTGAGGCGCAGGTCATTGTCGCGCATCAGCCAGCCGTCGGTCTTGAGCCCGAGGCGGACGGCCGACGGGTAGAGGGTGATGCGGCGGCTCGACGTCAGCGTCTCGCCATTCGCATCCTCATAATCCATTTCGGCGGCCATCAGCGTCGGTTCGGTGATCGGCTGGTCGACCGTGACATTGGTCGTCGCGGCGCCATTGGCGTCGAGCTTCAAGGGCACCGAGCGTGCGAGCGGCAATTCGGCCGAAGGTTCGTCGCCGCTGTCGTCGAGCTGGACGACGCCTTCCTTCACCGGCTGGCCGTCGAAATCCCAATCCTTATAATCCTCGGGCGGTGACCAGCTCGAGCGGAAATTGGTGCGCAGTTCGACCGGGATATTGGGCGCGGGGCCGCCCGAGAGATAGCCGACGAAGAGGTTGAGCGGGACGGCGGCGGGGCGGACGAGCGCGGTCTTCGGGCCGGTGATCGTCGCCTTCATCGTCGGCAGGCGATATTCATCGACCTTGACCGACTGGCCCGACCAGATCGTCTTGTCCTCGCCGTCCTTGTCCTTGGTGACGAAGACGAGTTCATAATCGCCCATGGGGGCCGAGGCGGGGACGTTCCAGACCGTCTCGCCGCTGCCGGTCGCAGCGATGGCGAAGGGCATTTCGAATTCGGTGTCCGAGCCGCGGTGGACGAGGCGGAGCTTGCCCGACAGCGCCTCTGGGGTCCGGAAGCCAAGGCCGACCGGGCGGCGGAGCAGATGCTTCATATGCACCGTCTCGCCCGCCTGCACGAGCGCGCGGTCGAAGACGGTGTGGAGGATGTCGCTGCGCTCCGACCAGCCATAGGGGAGGTCGAAGTCATAGGGGCGGATGCCGTTGCCCCAGTCGGTGAGCGTGAAGCTGAAATCGTCGCCCGAGCGCGCGCTGACCATCAATGCATGGCCTTCGCTTTTCGCCATGTCGGGCGTTTCTTCGCAACTCGAATAGGTTTCGGGCTCGGGCAGCCCGCCCGCGAAGGCGAGGCGGCCGGCCTTGTCGGCGGTGCCGCGCGCGAGCAGGCGGCCGGTACAGCTGTCGGAGACGCGGATTTCGGCGCCCGCGACGGGAAGGCCGGTGTCGAGCGCGGTTACCCACGCGAGCGAGCCCTCGCGGCCCCATTTGAAGTGGACGGCCATATTGGTGACGAGCGCCGCGGTCGCGACATAGCGCGTCGATTTGCGGCCGAGCAGCGCGGCGCCAAGCTCGGGACTCGCGATCTCGACGACGTGAAAGCCCTTTTCGCCGAGCGGGATGCCGACGACCTCGAATTCCTTGCCGCCCGCAGCAGGCGCGAGCTGCATGTCGCGGCGTTCGCCGCCGGCGGGGGCATCCGCGAACACCGATTTGGTGCCGGTGTAATTGACCGTGCCGTCCTTGCCGGCAGCGTTCTTTTCCTCGCGATAGTCGGTGTCGTCGGCGTCATCGACACGCTTCAGCCAGCGCGCGATCGCGGCATCGTCGTCGCCGACCTTGAGCGCGGTCGCGGGCATTTTGAGGTTCGCCTGGACGAGCGAGCTTTCGACCCCGCGCACGGTTACCGGCAGCACGCCGCCTTCGCCGGCTTCGAGGATGCCGAATTCGGCAGCGAATTTGACGAGCGGCGGGGCGCGGTCGATGTGGAATTTCAGCGGGAAATTCGACTGGTTCTGCAGCTTGCGGCCGCTCTGGTCGGTGACGTCGGCAGGGAGCACGAGCGTCGCGTCGACATTCTGCGGCAGCGGACCGGTGAAGCGGACGCTCGTCAGCCATGCGTCATTCTTGTCGTCGTCGTCGATCTTGGGCGTCAATTTCTTGCCGTCGGCGGTGTTGAGCGTCGCGGCGAGGATCGTCTCGCGCGATACCGGCGACGCGAAGCTCAGCGTCACATCCTTGATCGGGTTGCAGCCCGCCTGCGGATTGATGCGGCTGCACGACATTTTCGCAGTGAAGGCGGGACGCACATCATGGTCGAAGCGCTGGTCGCGGCCGGCGGTGCGGCCCGGCACGCCCGCCTGCGAAATGCGCGAATCCCAGACAAGTGCCATCTCGCGGCCGGGGGGCAGCGGGCGGCGGCATTTGACGGGGACGATGCGGTCGAGCGCGGCTTCGCGGTCGGCGCCCGCGGCGGGGAAGCGCTGCGGCAGGCCGGCGTCGTAGGTGAAGGACTGGCGCGACCAGTTATTGTCGCCGAGGCCGGTCAATATCTCGGTTGCGGTCTCGCGTGGCAGGACGTCGACGGGGATTTTCTCGCCGATGCCGTCGACCGCGCAATAGGCGAAGCGGCCGACCGAGGCGCGGTCGGCGGCGACATTGGTCGCGACGAGGAAGATCTGCTGCTCCTCGATGTCGCCGTCCATCCCGCCCGCGAGCACGGCGCGCGCCGAGGGGCCGCCGGTGTCGAGCGCGAAGCGGCTGTTGCCCGCGACCGAGACGCCGCGGGCGGTCTTGAGCCTGTCGCGCAGCTCGACATGGCAGGCGAGCCCGCCGGGAAGCGGTTTATCGAACTCGAGCACCCAGGTGCGCGTGTCGACCCAGCGGCCGGTCGAAGGAAGTTTGCAGTCGTTGGTCGCGGGGGCTTGGGCGCGGGGGTCACCGAGCGGGACCATGTCTTCGGAGAAGCGCAGGGTGAAGCGGGTGATCGTGCCGTCGCCGGTGCCCGAGCTGCCCGGGGTCGCGAGCGTGACCTGCGGGACGGTGTCGGCGGCGGTTGCGGCCATCGCGAGAGTGAGGGGCAGGATCAGCGCCAGTTTTGCCTTGCCGGCCAATATAGTAGCCAGCGCGCGCCATCCCTTGCCCATCGTCAACTCCCCGTTCGGTCCGAACATCTATCCTGCTGGAAACAGGGGACAGAGTCCACCCGTTGCCGCATATCGCACACGGTTAGTCGCGGTCCGGGAAATTGCTGTGCCCGCCGTCATAGACGGCGCCGAAAGATCAGCGCGCGAGCATCGGCCCGAGCGGCTGTCCCGCGAAGATATGGACGTGGAGGTGCGCGATCTCCTGGTGGCTGTCGAGGCCGACGTTCGCGAGCAGGCGATAGCCGGGGGCGACGAGGCCGGCGTCGCGCGCGACCTTGCCCACCGCGCGGACAAAGCCCGCGATTTCGGCGTCGCTGCCGCGCTCGGAGAAGTCGTCCCAGCTGACATATGCACCCTTGGGGATCACGAGGATGTGCAGCGGTGCCTGTGGGTTGATGTCGTGGAAGGCGAGGGCGAATTCGTCCTCATAGACCGTCTTCGACGGCAGCTCGCCGCGCAGGATGCGTGCGAAAATATTGCTGTCGTCATAGGGGAGGGTCGCGTCGATCGGCATGCGGAGTTCCTTATTGTCGGCCGGCTTTTTCGGTGTGGCCCGAGGTGCCGTGGCGGCGGTCGAGTTCGGCGGCGATCATGTCCCAGCTGAGGCCGCGCTCGGCGAGCAGGATTGAGAGGTGGAAGACGAGGTCGCTCGCCTCGCCGATCAGCTCGGGGTCGTCCTCGCTGACCGCGGCGATGACGGCTTCGACGGCTTCCTCGCCGAGTTTCTGCGCGATCTTGCTGCGGCCTTTCGCGGCGAGGCTCGCCACGTAGGAGGCTTCGGCCTCGCCCGCCGCGAGCCGGTCGTGGATGACCGCTTCCAGCCGTCCCAGCGTGTCGCCCATTGCCTTGCTCATCGCCCGATCCTTTCACGCCCGACCTTGGCAGCGTGCCTAGCCGCGCCGCGCGGCCGCGACAAGCACGCGACGCGCCAGCGAAAACTTACCGCGACGTAAACCATATCGAAACGCCTTTTCGCGTAATTTCCGCCCTGCCGGGGGGCGAGATCAACTTTATAAATCGGACGAAGATTATGAAAATGGGCACCAACCCCTCGGTGTTTCTGACTGTGACAGCCTCGGTGATCGCGCTCGCGGCTTCGCCCGCGACGGCGCAGACGAGCGGCGACGAAATTATCGTCACCGGCTCGCGCATCGCGAAGAGCGAATTCACGAGCGCCGACCCGATCCAGGTCATCGACCCTGAGAGCGCGAAACTGCAGGGGCAGGTCCAGCTTGCCGATGTGCTGCGGTCGACGCCGGCGGCGCAGGGATCGATCCAGATCACTTCGGCGATCTCGAACCGCTTCGTCGCCAATGGCGGCAACGATGTGCAGACGGTGTCGCTGCGCGGGCTTGGTGCGGAGCGGACGCTCGTGCTGATCAACGGCCGCCGCGCGGGCCCCGCCGGGATCCGCGGCGCGGTCGCGCCGTTCGACCTCAATGTCCTGCCGCTGTCGGTGGTGCGCCAGGTCGAGGTGCTCAAGACCGGCGCCTCGTCGATCTATGGCTCGGACGCGGTCGCCGGCGTGGTCAACATCCTGACCCGTAACGATCTCGACGGGTTCGAGGGCGGCGGCTTTTCGTCGATCACCGAACATGGCGGCGGCGAGAGCTATGGCGCCGATGCGAGCTTCGGCAAAAAGTTCGATCGCGGCCACATCTTTGCGACGGTCGATGTTTTCCGCCAGCAGAATCTGACGCGCCGCGATCGCGGCTTTCTCTTCTGTTCCGAAGAATATCTGAGGCGCGAGGCTGACGGCAGCCGCGCCGATATCGTCGATTTCCGCACCGGCCGCCCGGCGTGCAGCAGCACTCAGGGCAACCAGATCGCCTTCAGCGACTTTTCGGGGGTCAACCAGAATGGCGTCCCGACCTTTGGTCCCGGGCTGATCGCGCCGAATGGGCAAGCGATCCTGTCGGGCCAATATGGCAGCGAGTTCGCGGGGGTCGGCATCCCGATCAATGCGTATAACCGGATCGGGGTGTTCGGGCCCGCCAATTTCTTCGGGGTCAATTTCGACGGCCCGTCGACTGGCGCGCTCAACCAGTTCGAGCCGGCCGAGCAGGATTCGGACGTGTTTTCGAGCGTGCGCCGGATCAGCGCCTTCGTCGAGGGGGCCTATGATGTGACCGAAGGCATCACCGCCTATGGTGAATTCCTGTTCAGCAACCGCAAGTCGCATAATAATGGCTTTCAGCGGATCGAGCTCCAGCAATTCACCGGCGCGTCGATGCTGCCCCGCTTCCTGTGCAACCCGGCGGCGAACAATTGCAGCCCTAACGACAGGGGCGATCCGTTCAACGCCGAGTTCGGCGGCAACATCATCCTGCGCCCGCGCGTGCTGGTGAAGACCGAAAGCCAGGCCGACGTCGATTATTATCGCGGCGTGTTCGGTCTGCGCGGCGAGATCGGCGGCGTGTGGAAGTGGGATGTGAGCGGCCAGCACAGCCGTTCGGACGCGCGCTATACGCAGGACGTCATCTATCAGGACGCGCTCGCGTCGCAGACTTTGCGCACGCGTTCGTGCGTCGGCACCACGACGGCGATCCGCGGTGTTCCGTGCATCGATATCGACTTTACCGACCCGCGCGTGCTGCGCGGCGATTTCACGCCCGCCGAGCGCGCCTTCCTGATGGGCCGCGAGACGGGACGCACGCTGTTCAAGCAGACCTCGGCCGAGGCGTTGCTGACGGGCAAGCTGTTCAACCTGCCCGCGGGGCCGGTCGGCGCGGCGTTCGGGGCGAATATCCGCCGCGACGAAATCAACGACACGCCGGGCGAAGCGACGCTCGCGGGCAATGTCGCCAACTTCACGACCTCGGGCATCACCGCGGGGCGCACCGTGTCGAAGGAAATCTTCGGCGAGGTCGAGGTGCCTTTGCTCGAAGGCGTGCCGATGATCGAGCGGCTGACGCTGTCGGGCGCGGCGCGCTACACGCATGTCGAGGCGACGCGCCGCGACGGGGTCGAGGACAAGTTCAGCGACACGACGTGGAAGGTCGGCGCCGATTGGGCGGTGACCGACTGGCTGCGCTTCCGCGGCACCTTGGGCACCTCGTTCCGCGCGCCCGCGCTGTTCGAGTTGTTCCTCAACGACCAGACCGGCTTTCTCGGCCAGCAGACGATCGATCCGTGCGTCCAGACCGCCGCGCGGCTCGCTTCGGGTGCGATCAGCCAGCGCATCTTCGACAACTGCGCCGCCGACGGCATTGCTCCCAATTTCGCCGGCGGGATCCGCCCCGCGACGATCGTATCGGGCGGTGGCATCGGCCGGCTTCGCCCGGAAACCTCGACCGCCAAGACGGTGTCGGTGATTCTGACCCCCGATTTGTCGGGCGCGCTTTGGGGCGGGCTCCGCACGCGGCTTGCGGTCGATTATTTCGACATCGATGTGAAGGACGAGATCACGTTGCTCGGCGCTGGGAATATCCTGCGCGGATGTTATGATTCCGATGTCGCCGACGAGCCGCTGTGCGGCCTGTTCACACGCGTGACGGCCGGTCCCGACGCGCGGAGCGTCGCGACGGTGACCGACCGCTATGTCAACATCAGCCGCCAGCGGAACCGCGGTGTCGACCTGTCACTCGCGGTCGATCAGGATCTCGGCAACTTGGGCTCGCTCGCGTTCCGCGCGCAGATGACCTGGCAGGTGAAGGACAAGGTTTCGCTCTTCCCCGGCACCGAGGTCGACGACAATGGCAAGATCGGGAACCCGAAGTGGGTGGGCGATTTCAACCTTGGCTGGATGAAGGATGGCTGGACGCTCTTCTACGGGCTCGATGTCACGGGCGCTGCGTCGAACATGAAGGACCTGCTGCGCGCACAGGGCGGCGATGCGTGCCGTACCTCGGGCTTCCGCCCGGGCGGGCGTTTCTGCCCCGACGTCAGCCTGCCCGCGACTTTTTATCACTCGCTGTCGCTGAGCCGCGACGTTGCCGAGCGATTCCGCATCACGCTGGGGGTCGCGAACCTGTTCGACACGCCGCCGCCGCGCGTGTCGACCGTCGTTACCGCGACGCCGCCGGTGATCGGGCAGGCCCCGGCATTCGGCACGCAGTACGACTATCTCGGCCGCCGTTTCTTTCTGAGCGTGCGCGGTAGCCTGTAAGCCTCTGGACAAGCCCGCGCTCCTCTGGTGAAGCGCGGGCATGTCCGAGGTCAAACTGCATCCCGACTGGCTCGCGCGCATCGGCGGCGAGTTCGAGCAGCCCTATATGGCGGCGCTCAAGGCGTTTCTTGGCGCCGAGCGCGAGAAGGGCAAGGCCATCTATCCGCGTCCGCGCGACTGGTTCGCGGCGCTCGACGCGACGCCGCCGCAGGATGTGCGCGTCGTGATTTTGGGGCAGGATCCCTATCATGGGCCGGGACAGGCGCATGGGCTGTGCTTCTCGGTCCAGCCGGGGGTGCGCACGCCGCCGAGCCTCGTCAACATCTACAAGGAAATGCAGAGCGATCTCGGCATAGCGCGTGCCGCGCACGGCTATCTCAAGCATTGGGCCGAACAGGGCGTGCTGCTGCTCAACAATTGCCTGACCGTCGAGGCAGGGATGGCGGCGTCGCATCAGGGCAAGGGGTGGGAGAAGTTCACCGACGCCGTGGTTGCCACGGTCGCCGCCGATCCGGCGCCGAAAGTGTTCATCCTGTGGGGCAGCCATGCGCAGAAGAAGGCGGCGAATGTGCCGGGTCTCGGCGCGGGCAGCCCGCACCTGATCCTGCGCGCGCCGCATCCCTCGCCTTTGTCGGCACACAACGGCTTTTTCGGGTCGCGGCCGTTCAGCCAGGCGAATGCGTTTCTGGAAGCGCATGGGCGGGGTGCGATCGACTGGCGGCTGCCCGAAACGGCGGATACCGCCGCCGAATGAGCTTGCTTGCCGACCCGCTGACTTTGTTCGTGCTCGCCATCGCGGTGATCCTGCTCGGGCTCGCCAAGGGCGGCTTGTCGGGGGTCGGGGCGCTCGCGACGCCGCTCGTCGCGCTGGTGCTGCCGCCGACGATCGCCGCCGCGCTGCTGCTCCCGATATTGATCGTGCAGGACGTCGTCAGCGTCTGGTCGTTCCGCAAGACGTGGGACGGGTGGGTCATCGCATGGATGCTTCCCGGCGCCGCGGTCGGGATCGCCGCGGGCTATGCCTATGCCGAGCGCGTCGACGAGGCGAAGCTGATGGCGGCGCTCGGCGCGATCACGCTGGCGTTCGGCCTCTATCGGCTGTGGGTCGAGCGCGGCGGACGTGTTGTCGCGGCGTCGACCTCGCCGGGCTGGGTCGGCAGCCTGTTCGGGGTCGCGACGGGCTTCACCAGCCAGATCGCGCATGCGGGCGGGCCGCCGTTCCAGATGTGGGTGACGCCGCGGCGCTTGCCGCATCTCGTCTTCGTTGGCACCAGTTCGATCCTGTTCGCAGCGATCAACTGGATGAAGGTGCCCGCCTATATCGCGCTTGGCGCCTTCCCGCACGAGGTGCTCGTCGCCGCCGCGCTGCTGATGCCGCTCGCGATCGTTTCGACCCTGCTCACCGTACGCTGGCTGAAACGCATCGATGGCGCGCGTTTCTATGTCCTCATCTATCTGCTGATGGTGCTGCTCGGCGCCAAGCTGGTCTGGGACGGGCTGGCGGGATAGGGGGCGACGCGGGGCGGCAAAGGGCGTAGACTGACCGCGGCGGGCACAGGCGTCCGCCGCCTTCCAAGGTATTGACCATGGCCAAGAGCCAGAAGAAATCGAACCGCGAAACGCGCAAACCCAAGGCAGAAAAGCCCAAAAAGCCCAATGCGAGCAATCCGTCGACCAAGGTCGGCGTGGTCGCCGGGCTCGACAATATGAAGAAATAGGCGCGATGGTTCAGGCACGGTGGAATGGCGCGGTGATCGCCGACAGCGACGATACGGTCGTCGTCGAGGGCAATCATTATTTTCCGCGCGGCGCGGTCGACGCGGCGCTCTTGTCGGACAGCGCGACGACGAGCCTGTGCCCGTGGAAGGGCGTCGCACATTATCACCATGTCACGGTGGACGGACAGGTGAACGAAGACGCCGCCTGGTATTATCCCGATCCCAAGGAAGCGGCGGCGGCGATCAAGGATCGCATCGCCTTCTGGAAGGGCGTCGCGGTCGGCTGACCGCTTTCTTCCATGTCCACGCCGGTCCAAATCCTCGTCGATGCCGACGCTTGTCCGGTGAAGGACGAGATCTACCGTGTCGCGTGGCGGCATGAGGTGCCGGTGAAGGTCGTGAGCAACAGCCGGCTGCGTGTCCCCGACCATGTGTTGATCGAACGGATTACCGTGTCGGACGGTTTCGACGCCGCCGACGACTGGATCGCCGAGGCGGCGAATCCGCGGAGCGTCGTGGTTACGGCCGACATATTGCTCGCCGACCGCGCGCTGAAGGCGGGGGCGGCCGTGCTCGGGCCGAACGGAAAGCCCTTTACTCTGGCGTCGATCGGCCCCGCGATCGCGACGCGCGCGATCATGGCCGACCTGCGTTCCGGAATGAGCGACGGGATGGGCGGGCCGCCGCCCTTCTCGAAGGCCGATCGTTCGCAATTCCTGCAGGCGCTCGATAGCGCGCTGGTGCGGCTCAAGCGCCAAGCGTGAATTTCTTTCGTTTCTTTCCAATGCTTTGTGAAATTTGTTCGGCCGAGTGATGGCGATCACGGCCGGGTGATCGGCTGTGCGTCATAAGCGGGGCATCGGGGACGACCCGAGCCCAATTCGAACCAGATCAACGAATGTGAAAAGGAAGAGACGATGACCAAGAAGACGATCCTCGCCCCCGTGCTTGCCCTCACTGTTGCCCTGTCGGCGACCCCGGCGATGGCGCAGTCGGCGCAGCCCGCACAGGGCGGCATGACGGTGACGTCGAACCCGGTGCAGATCCTGATCGGCCTGCTGCTCCCCGCGGTGCAGAAGGTCCGCGAAGCCGCGGCGCGCTAAGCCCGATACCAATTTTCGTCTCCGGGCCGGCCCACCACGCCGGTCGGGAACACAGCCCTCCCGCCCCTGCGACCCAGGCGGGAGGGCTGTCTTGATTCCGGGCGGGTTGAACCCCCTGCGTATCGCGCGTAGATTTCTGCGCGAAGGGGGAAGGGGCCATGCTTTCCATATTGCCTTTGCTTCTGGCCGCTGCGGCGCCCGAAACCGCGCTGCCCGCGGAAAAAGCTGCGCCAGCCGCGCCGACGATGACGCCGGTGACGATCGAATATTATTATCGCATCCGCTGGGGCGGGATGGATGAATTCCGCGCGCTCTATGCCAGGAACCACCAACCGATCCTCGACGAGATGAAGCGGCGCGGTTTCATCACGCGGGTCGAAACGGCGACGCCGTTCACCCACATGGTCGGGGCGGCGCGCTGGGATTTGCGCGTCACCATCACCTATCGCGGCGCCGAGGATGCAGTCGGCGACGGCACGGGCTATAGCGCGGCCGCCGAAGAGGTCGGCGCGCGGCTGTTTCCCGACCTTGCAAAATTCAAGGCCGAGGAGGCGAAGCGTTTCGCACTCGTCGAGGAGCATTGGGATGTGGTCGTCGATCGCGGCGAATAGCCGCGTACCGATCAATTCCCCGCGCGCCGGTGCATGACGAAGGCGAGCAGCAGCACGACCGAGATCACGCCGACCAGCATGCCCGCGGTGGTTGTGACCATCGTGATCGAACCCGCCGGATCGTTCGAATTCCACGCCCCGCTTTGCGTCCGGTCGATCATCCACCACGCGCCGGCGACGACGATGAGGTCGAGCAGGACGAGCCCGATCAGCGCGCGCGTCGATTTTTTCATGAAATTCCCCTCCCGAAATCCCGCCAGCGTTCTTCGCTGTCAGGTCATTGCCGGGCATGGTAGCTTCGGGTCTCGCGAAATTCTATAGGAGTCGGGATCATGGCGGCGCTTCCTACGATCATCCTCGTGCACGGCTTTTGGGGCGGCGCGGCGCACTGGGCAAAAGCGATCGTCGAGCTCGACAAGCTGGGGCACAAGGGCATGCGCGCGGTCGAATTGCCGCTGACTTCGCTTGCGGGCGACGCGGCGCGAACGCGGCAGATCGCGGCGCAGGTCGATGGACCGGTGCTGCTCGTGGGGCACAGCTATGGCGGCGCGGTGATCACCGAGGCGGGGACGGCGCCGAATGTCGCGGGACTCGTCTATATCGCCGCCTTCGCACCCGATGCGGGCGAAAGCCCCGGCGCGCTGACGCAGCAGCATCCGCCCGCGGGCGCGTCGAATCTGGCGCCCGACGGCGACGGCTATCTCTGGATCAAGCCCGACAAATTTCACGAAAGCTTTTGTCAGGATGTGAGCGCCGACGAGGCGCTGGTGATGGCGGTGACGCAAAAGGCGCCGCTCGCGTCGACCTTTGGCGAGGCGATAAGCGATCCGGCGTGGCGGGTGAAACCGAGCTGGTATCAGATTTCGAGCGAAGACCGGATGATCGACCCCGCGAACCAGAAGGCGATGTCGGATCGGCTCGGCGCGCGCAAGATCATCACGCTCGACGCGGGGCATGCGTCACTCGCCTCGCGTCCGGCCGAGGTCGCGGCGCTGATCGACGAGGCGGCGCGCAGCCTGTAGTTGACCCGCGCCGCGGCGAAGGGCAGCATCGCGCGATGGCGCGCCAATATACGACCTTTGCCGAATTCTGGCCCTTTTACCTGCGCGAGCATAGCAAGGCGTCGACGCGCGCGCTGCATTACGTCGGGACGAGCCTCGTCGTGCTGATCGCGGTGGTCGCGGTGGTGGCGGGACGCTGGGGCTGGTTGATTGCGCTGCCGGTCGCGGGTTATTTCTTCGCGTGGGTTGCGCATTTCGGGGTCGAGAAGAACCGGCCCGCGACCTTTACCTACCCGATGTGGAGCCTCGCCGCCGATTTCAAAATGTGGGCGCTGTGGCTGAGCGGGCGGCTGGGGCAGAACTCGACCGGGCCGGGGTCGTGCGGGAAAATCGATCAGACTGACCGAAGGCACCCTCTGGTATTTATTGCGAATCATTCTTAACTTGAGCGAGTTCGCATTTGCTGGAGACGGGCCATGCCCACCGATCTGATCAAGACCTTCACCTATCTCTCGATCCACCTGACGATCGGGTTCAGCGTCGCCTATGTGATGACCGGGTCGGTCGCGCTCGCGGGCGGGATCGCGATCATCGAGCCCTGTATCAATGCTGTCGCATTCTTCTTCCATGAAAAGGCGTGGAAGCGCGTGGGCGCGCGGCGTAAGCTGCTGCCCGCCTGAGACCCGAGTCCCGGGCCGCTTTTCCGTTTACTCCCCCGACCCCACCAAGGAGATACGATCATGACCGTCAATCGCGCGTCGGCCCGCTACGAAGGCTTCGGCAAGGAAGGCAAGGGATCGATCACGACCAAATCGGGCGTGCTCGATAAGCAGCCCTATGGTTTCGGGACGCGCTTCGAAGGGCAGCCGGGGACCAACCCCGAGGAGCTGATCGCCGCGGCGCATGCGGCGTGCTTCACGATGGCGCTGTCGTTCGGCCTCGCGCGCGCGGGCTATTCGGGCGACACGCTGGAGACGAGCGCGGCGGTGACGCTGGAGCAGCAGGACGGCGGCTTTACGATCACCAAATCGGCGCTGACGCTGACCGGCAAGGTGCCGGGGATCGGCGCCGAGGAATTCGCGAAGATCGCCGAAGAGGCCGAGAAGAATTGCCCGGTGTCGAAGCTGCTCAACTGCGAAATCACATTGGAGCACAATCTGGAGGCTTAAGCGGCGCGCCGCAGCGGTGCGGGCAGTTCGTCGGCCATGAAGCCGAAGCTGCCTTGCGCCGGGGGCTCCAATGTCCAGCTTTGCAGCACGCGGTGGCGGCGATGGCCGATATGGCTTTCGATGAGCACGAGGTCCTGCGGCGCCCAGTTCCACGCGATCGGGACGGGGTCGAATTCGCATGTCCCATAGCCGAGCGTGATGTGCGGGCGGAGGCCGGATTTGCGATGCATCGGCTCGATGCGCTGCGCCGCGAGGCGCGCGACAATCGCGTCATAGGTCTGGCGGATCGCGCCGGTGCTGCCTGCGGTGATCAGTTCGGCGCCCGCGCCGCGTGCGACGATGCGCCCGAAGGGGATCGGGGCGGCGGCCGGGAGACCTGGGGTGAACGCCTTGGCGACCTGACCGCGCAGGAAGGGCTGCGGCTCGATCGTCTCGGCGATCGTGCAGAGCGTCAGATGGTAAAGCTGGGGCTTCAGCCCAGCAAACAGATCGCCCGAAACGGGCGGCAATTGGCGCGCGAGCCAACCGGCGCGGTCGGCATTTACCTGAAAACCCAGGAAATAGCGGAACATCGGGTCCATCGTCCATTCCTCCGAATCGGATCAATGTTCCTATTATGTTCTCATCGAGAGTGAGAGTCGAATCCTTCTCGCTATTCGCGCTCGATCGCCATTCGCGTCACATGGATATAGGTCGCCTGCCAGCTGTCGCCGTGGCGCTTGAAAATATCGGTGAAGCGGATGCGGACGCGGAAGGGCTTGCCCGCCGAACGGCCCGACAGGATCGTCTCGGCGCTCGCAAGACCCGCATCCTCGCCGAGCGGCAGGATCACGCGATCGCTGAGCGTGACGGGATCATAATCATCGTCGGCGCCGGTCCAGCCGTCGATGAAAAACGCCTTTCCATACCGTTTCCCGCTGCCGTCGATAAAGACCAGATCGTCGGCGACCATGCGTTCGAGCGCGGCACGATCCTGCGCGATCTGCGCCGCGTCGAAGGCATCGGCAAAGGCGCGCAAGTCCGTGGCAGCATCGCGTGCCTGGGCCGGGGTCAGGATCAGCATCGAGGCGATGGCGACCGCGCAAGTTTTTCGCATGTTAGAACCCTTGTTGCGGCCGGCCGGCACGCCATGACCTGTCGTCATTCCTTCGTGTTGGAAGGCGGGGTTTTGCCGCCATCCGTACGCTCCATCTCCCGTTCCATGACACGGCCAATTTCGGAGCGCTGCGACGGGGCGTAGAGATTGCTGGGGCTGGAATAAAGCCCCTTCAGAAAGCTGAAATCCCATTGGGTCAGCGTGACCGGCACTTCGCTGTCGGCCGCGGCGTCGAGCACCCGCAGGATCGTCGAAGGCGCCGACGCGTCGATCCGCGCCGGGTCGATCCGTGCCAAAGCGCGCATCGCCGCATAATCGGCGAGTTGGGTGGTCGAGAGTCCCTCGATCGCCTTGCTCTCCACGACCACGATCGCGGCCATGAACGCGGGCCGGGCCGGCGGCGTGATGCGTGATTGCGCCCGCGTCGAACGATTGATCGGGGTGCCTGCTTCGTTGAATATCGGCCTGCCGTCGCCGTTCACCATTGCCTGAATCTGCCATGCCGTCGCCGGGCCTGGCTGGGCCAAAATGCGCCTGACCTCGGCAGGGGATCGGTCGCCGAACATATAATAGCGTTTTTTGCCCAGCGCTTCCAGAAAGGCGGCTTTGTCCGGCGTGACCATGACCACCAGATTGGGTTTGCAGTTCGCCTTTGCCACTTTGAGTCCGACGCCTGCGACCACGGTCCGGATGCGTGCATCGACGGCTGCGCGTTGGGCGTCGGGCATCCCGAAGGCGCCGGGGCATACTGCCTTTTCGAACCGCGCGATCTGGCCACGCGGCGACGCCTGGGTCAGCGCACCGACGAAGCTTTCAATCTGTTTCTCGACACCGGTGACGACGATCGGTGCATCGCCCTGCGCAGCGGCGGGAACGGCGACAAGGGCCGCGGCGAGAAGCATGAAGCGCATGGGCGTCTCCTCCGGCATGGTCGGCTGGCGGCGTCGAGCGCCGCCAGCCGACCATGACCAAAATCTTTTCGGCCGTCGCCGGCGCTTCGACAAGGTGCGGGCGCTTGGCGACGAGCGGGCGGACGGCTGGGCGCTATTGCGCCGGACGGCAGTCCTTCAACCAGATGACATGCTTATATTCGTCGAAATCCTCAACAGTGCCGGTCAGTTTGATGCTCTTGTTCGGCTTGAGCTGGAGCGAAAAAGCGGCCTGTCCCGGTGCCATGTAACAAACGATGTCGGTCTTGAACGGCGCCTGGTTCGGCAGCCGGATCGCCTGTTCATAGGGCTGGGGAATCTTGTAGCCGACGCGGAAATCCTTGCCGTCCTTGGTCACATAATCGACGAGCCCGTCGATCGTGAACTGCTTGCCCTTGTAGCGGGTGAGGATGCCCGCCGAATTGCGTTCGGTGTCTTTCGACACCTGCTGCGAGAAGCTCAGCGAGTTCATCTTCACCGGCGCGGCGGCGACGGTTGTCGCGGTCGCGCCCTTCTTGGCGGCGGCGGCGCCGGCCTTGCCGCCCTTTATCTGGTTCAGGATGCCGCACATTTCAGCCTTCGCCGCATCGCTGCCGACCGACTGGCCCGCGCGCAATTTCGCCTCCATCACCACCGTTCCGATTCCGCCCGTTTGCGTCGCGGTGATCTGGATCGGGAAGGCGCGCACGGTCCCCGTCATCGGCTGTTCGATCAGCATCGATCCATATTCGGCCTCGTCGGCCATGATGTCATAACCCTTGGCGGCGACGAGCCCGCGCATCTGGCCGATCGCGACCGCGGGGGGCAGGTCGGCAACGGTCACCGCGGCGGTGAAGCGCAGCGCAGTAATCGGATTGCCCTTTTTGACGAAGGCTTCCTCGCAGGTCGCGGCGTTGGCGGTGCCGGTGGTGAGGAGAATGGCGGCCGTCGCAATGGCGATCGCGAGGCGGGAATAAGTCGTGGTGCGCATGAGTGGCTCCCTGAGATGTTCATGTTATGCGACTTATGTTGTGAGATGCATCTGCCGCAGTGCGTGGCCGCCTGCAATGGCTAAGTTCCCAATATGATGGCGCTTTGGAACGTCGGCGGGTTTCTTCGCCGGCCGGCTTGACCTCAACTGGGCTTCAGCTTTCATAACGCTGGACAGTTGATTCGCGAACGGAGCTTTGTTCATGCTGCACTATCCCACTGCCACGCCTGCCGACCCCGTCGATAGCGATACCGCCGCACCCGCTGCGGCTTTCCTGCCGCGTTATCTGGCGCGGATCGGTTATACCGGGCCGGTGGCGCCGACGCTCGATGTGCTCGCCGCGCTGCAGGCCGCGCATATCGCCGCCATTCCCTTTGAGGCGATCGACGCGCTGACCGGCGCGGGGATCGATATCGGGGCCGACGCGATCGACGCCAAGCTGATCGGCCAGCGGCGCGGCGGCTATTGCTTCGAACAGAATGCGCTGTTTCTCCGCGCGCTGCTGGCGATCGGGTTCGACGCCGAGGGGCTGCTCGGCCGGGTGCGCTGGATGCTGCCCGACGATGCCCCGCCGACCCCGCGCACGCATATGGTGGTGCGGGTGAAGCTGGGTGGGCGGCCCTGGCTCGTCGACGCCGGCTTCGGCGCGGCGGTCCCGCCCGCCCCGCTCGCGATGGACAGCGAGGAGCCCCAGCCGACGCGGCACGAGAGCTATCGTGTCGTGCGGCATGGCGATATGTGGCAGGTCGCGGCGCTGATCGAGGGTGAGTGGCGGACGCTGTACCGGCTCGACCATGTCTCGCCGCCGGCGATCGATTATGAAATCGGCAACTGGTACACCTCGGCGCATCCGGACTCGCATTTCCGGCACCAGCTGATCGCCGCGCGCACGACCGCCGACGCGCGTTATGGTCTGCGCGACAACCGGCTGACGACGCGGCTGACCGACGGGCGGCTCGACCGGCGCTACCTGACCGCCGACGAGATCGAGCGGACGCTGGCGGAGATTTTCCTGCTGCCGGTGCGGGCGCACTGGCGCGCGGCGATCGAGCGCGCCGCGACGGCGGAGATCGCCGGCTAGGCGCGCGCGGCTTGACTCGCCGCGGCTATCGCGTTCTTTTGACGGCGAAACAAGGGAGCGCGAGTCCATGGCCGATAAAGCACCCGTGCTGCTGTCCGGCGGCAATCCGCAGATCGCGAAAGGCTATGGCGACGCGCCGGTGCAAGCCTATATCGCCGCGATGCCGGGGTGGAAGTCGCCCGTCTGGCGCCGGCTCGACAAGCTGATCGAGAAGAGCATTCCGGGGGTTGCGAAGGCGGTCAAATGGAACTCGCCTTTCTATGGTCCGCCGGGGCAGGGCGACGAGCCGACCCACTGGTTCCTGAGCATCCATTGCTTCGACAAATATATCAAGGTCGCCTTCTTTCGCGGCCAGTCACTCGATCCGGTGCCGCCGGTCGCGTCGAAGAGCGGCGACACGCGCTATTTCCATATCCATGAAGACGAGCCGGTCGACGAGGCGGCATTCGCCGACTGGGTGAAACAGGCGGCGGCGCTGCCGGGCGAGAAGATGTGAGGAGGACAGGATGGCGGCGGATCTGATCGATGCGAAGATCGCGGGGCTCGGCGACTGGCGCGGCGACACGCTGGCGAAGCTGCGCACGCTGATCCACACCGCCGATCCCGACGTCGAGGAAGTGGTGAAGTGGCAGAAGCCGTCGAACCCGTCGGGCGTCCCGGTGTGGGAGCATGCGGGCATCCTGTGCACGGGCGAGACGTACAAGGACAAGGTCAAGCTGACCTTTGCCAAGGGCGCAGCGCTTGCCGATCCAAAGGGGCTGTTCAATTCGAGCCTCGACGGCAATACGCGGCGTGCGATCGATTTGTTCGAGGGCGACAGCGTCGATGAGGCGGCGTTCAAGGCGCTGGTTCGCGCCGCGGTCGAGGCGAATCTCGAGAAGCCGGCGAAAGCGAAAAAGTAGCGCGAAACAGGGGCGGCATCGGCCAGCCGCACCTCGCGCCTTCGGCTGCCGGTCGTGTCGCGGCAATGATCGCCGGCTAGGCCGCCCTGCAGAATCCGGGTTCGCCATCGGGCAAGGGCCAGCGGCCGTGCACTATATGGCGCGCCTCGCCGGTTACGCTTTCGACAAGCAGCATCTCCGCGGCGGTCCATTCGACCGGATCGATCGCTTCGGCGCCAAGCCCGTCGCCGCGATAGTTGATCGTGACGTGAAGCTCTGGCGGCAGGTTGAACCATTTGAAATCATGCCGGTGCAAATATTCGGCAAGCTGCCGCTGGAATTCCCACGCGGCCGTAAGCGGTGTGGAACTTCGCAGCGTCGTCGCCTTCCGGCATTCGATCCGGTCGAACCGCACAGGGAAGGCGCCGGCGCCGAAATCGTCCAGCCCGCGGATCACCAGTTCGAGGAAGCCAGCGGGGGCTTCGGCCAGATCGACGAATGTCGCGAGCGTCATATGCAGCAGATCGACCCCGCGGCGCCGGTCGTTTCGAGGCAGGGCATCGATGCGCGCTGCGATGTCGGCCGGCGGCTTGACCATCAGATAGAGGGGACGTCGTGCGAAAATCCTGCGTGGCATGATCGGTTCCTCTTGATGTCGAATCGACAGAGTGGAGAAAGATCATGCCATTAGAACAAATAGCGAACAAATTCCAGTGCGGTCGGGCGGCACGCGGTTGAAGGTTCGCGCCGGGCGGCGCGGGTCGGGCGCGACCTTCACTTCGCGGGTTCACGCGGCTTCATATGCCACATCGCATTGACGATAACCCATCGCTCGCCGAACTTGCCCATGTGGAAATAGTCGACGAACCACGGGGTTTCGACGCGCACCGCGGCGGCGTTGCCCGCGACGTCGAGGATCCTGCACGCGCGGTTCCACTCGGCGCGCGGGGTCTTGAGTGCGCCACCTTTGGTAAGGTCGACGAGTTCCTCGCGGCTCATGCGCTGGAGGCCGAGCCGCTCGTCGGGCGTGTCGCCGAGCACGCGGCGCTTGGCGAGGTCGGGGTGGAGCGCGCGCTTGACGCGCTCGGGATCGCCCTCGAGCTGGCCGTCGACATAGTCGAAACACGTCGCCTCGATCGCCGCGAGGTCGGCGGGGGATGCGGTGGGTACGGGCGTTGTGGTCGCGGCGGCGAGGGTGAGCAGGGTCGTCAGCATGGCGGCTCCCGATGGGAATGGTACGCTCAACCTAGCGCGCTTAGCGCCCCTGTCACTCTCCTTCGTGTCACCCGCCGCGGCTAGCGGCAGCGCACATTGTCGCGGTCGATCGCGGTGCCGACCGCCGCGCCGCCGACCGCGCCAAGGATCGTGCCGAGCGTTTCGGAGCGGCCCGGTGCGATGACGTTGCCGATCACCGCGCCGGCAATGCCGCCGACGATGAGCCCGGTCGAACCGTCGTTGCGGCGGCAATAATATTTGTCGTCGCGGCCGCGATAGACGCGGTCGTTGTTCGACAGGCGGCGTTCGCGATAGCGGCGATCGGTGCGATAATATTGGTCGGCATAATAGCCACCGTGGCGCGGGTCGGGGCGGTCGTAATCATAGCGGCCATACTGGTCGTAATAGGCGCGGTCGTAATAGCCGTAACCGCCATCGTCATAATTCGAGGCGTAACCGTCGCCGGTGGTGGCACAGCCCGCCAGCGCGGTCGCGGCGGCGAGGGGCAGGATCATCAGCTTGTTCATCGACATCACTCCATCAAGGTCGCGTGCCGGGCCAAGCGGGCGGGGCATGCTTTGCCCCTCTGCCGGGATAAACCCTCAGGAGCGGGGGTGGGTTCCGCCCATCCTTCCGCTCAGGGCGCGGGCTAATCGGCGGTCTTCGCGCGATCGGGCGACCAGGCGACGGGTTCGAGCGTGCGTACCGCGACCGATTCGACATATTTGCCGTCGCGCGCCGAGGTTTCCTTCTTGATCGCGATCCATTCGGGGTCGGCGAGGAAGGCCGCCCACGCGGCGTCCATCGCGCTGACGTCGGGCCAGTCGAGGAGATAGACGAACTCGACCTTGTCTGCATGTTCGCTGCGCCAGATCGAGCGCACCGCAAAACCGTGGCGCGCCATGATGCGCAGCGCATGATCGCGGAACCGGTCGTGGAACACGCCCTCGTTGGCGCGCGGAATTTCGTAGATGCGAAGCTGTTGCAGCGGCGCGGGGTGGTTGGCGGCGAGCGCGACGGTGACCGGCGCAAGCGCGAGGATCGCGGCGATGGCGATGGCAGGAATGGAGGACGGCATGGCGGTTTCCTTGACGGGGGAGGAACGGGTCAGTCGATAATCGGCGCGCCCTCGGCCTGCAACCGCGCGAGATTGTCCTTCATCGCCTGCAGCATTTCGGGCGGGTGCGGTTCCCACGCGGCCACCTCGCCGACGATGCGCAGCGGGAAACGCGAGCGATAACTGCGCGTCGGGTTTCCGGGGAATTTCTTGTCGGTGAGGTTGGGGTCGTCGAACCAGTCGCCGGTGGGTTCGACGATATAGATGCGCTCGCGCCCGTCCCCCGCCGCCAGCTCGCAGCCCCAGATCGCCGATTCGAGCGCGGCGGAGAAATAGATCCACGACATCGGCGCGGCCTGATAATTGCTGCCCCAACCCGCCGCCAGCAGGTCGCCGGTTTTCAGGTCGGCGCGGGTGCCGTGGTAGAAGGTCGCGCCCATATCGGGGCCGGTGGGTGCGGTATCGGCCATCGGGTCAATATGCGTTGCGTTCGGTGCGGAGTGCGGCCTTGCCGTCCTTCCAGTTCACTTCGGCGGCGGGTTCGTCGGCCTTGCCGGGTGCGAACAGTTCATAGACGATCGTGCCGTCGTCCTGCGTGCTTTCGATGACGCGCGCGGGGATGAAGGCGTCAGCCGCGGCGCCGGCGGCGGCACGCACCGGGGCGGGCGCGTCGGCCCACGCGATATCGCGCTGCATCTCGACGACGCGGTATTTTCCCGCTTCCTCGATCAGGTCGAGCTCGACCGGGCTGCCGTCGGGGCGCGTCCCCTCGACGTCATAGAAGATCTTGCCGTCCCGTTCCTTTCGTTCGGCCTCGGCGATTTTCATGCCGGGCACTTTGGCGAGCACCGCATCGCGCACGCCGGGCGGCAGGTCGGCTTCGGCGACCGTGCTGATCTCGGCCGCGGGCCCATCGGCGAGCACCGATTTTTCGGGCGCTGCGCCAGATGCTTCGGTGGGAGCCTCTGCTTTGCCGCATCCCGCAATTGCGAGCAGCGCGCCCGCGATCAGCCACGTCCGTCCACGCATTATGCTCTCCCGTCTCTGGTAACCGATGTCAGCCTATCGGCGACGAACGCGCGAGTCGACCCGGCGCGGCGCGAAGCTCATTCGACATCGTCCGACGGATCGAGCCGCACCACCCAGATCGGGCGTCCGTCGGGCGACAGCGTGATGTCGTGCGAGGGGACCATGTCGGCCCCGGTCTCGATCCAGCCGCGCCCGTCGCATTTGGGGCAGGGCACGCGGATCGAGCGGTGGCTAACGAGGTCTATCTGGCTGTTCCACTGGCCATGGCCGCTGCACAACGGACACAGCACGTCCAGATCCCCCGTGCGGTGGCGGACCGAAATGCCGTCGAGCGCGTGCGGATCGTGCGGGCCGGAACAATGGACGATGTTCGAGGCGTGGGACATAGGGGGAGGATAGGCGGCGGGGCGGCGGTTTGGCAATGCCGGGAGATTCAGGGCCGTCGCACCTCTCGACTTCAACCGGGCATCACGCCCTTCCCGGCCGGAGCATCGGCGTCAGGACCGGCGAGGTTCCGGCCTGGATCTCGCCGATGATTTCGAAGCCGAAGCGCTGGTAGAGCGGTATGTTGCGCGGGTTCGAGCTTTCGAGATAGGCGGGGCGGCCGTCGGCGTCGATGCGCGCGATCGCCGCCTCCATCAACGCGGTGCCGAGGCCGCGGCCGCGATACGCCGGATCGGCGGCGATCAACGGCAGATACCAGTGCGGCTCCTTAGGGTGGAATCGCTCCATCTGTTCGAAGAGCGCGTCCATCTCGCCCATCCGGCTGTCCGGCGTCTGCTCGTCCATGATCGCGGCCATAAGCGCGCCGTCGGGCGCGACGCCAGGGGGCAGCCATGTCGCGACCGCGGCGCCGTCATCGGCGACGAAGGCGCTATCATGCTCGAACGCCGCGCCGCCGAAGGCATCGAAGAATTCAAGCCGGCGGTCGAGATAGGTCGCGGCGTCGGGCGAGGCCCAGCGCGCCATCGGATCGCCCGAAAAGCCGAGTACCAGCGTGTGGAGCAAGCGGGCCTTGTCCGCGGGTTTGCCGATCGTGATCCTTGCCATGTCTCGCGCTTCCTTTCCTGCCGCCCTTTGCGTACCGGGCCGCGCTCAGTCGCCGGGTGGCGTCAGGGGCCAGCGTCCGTGCTCGATATGCGTGGTCTTCCCCACAACGCTTTCCATCAGCAATATTTCCCGGACCGTCCAGCCGATCGGCGGCATTTTCTGGGCGTTCAACCGGTCGCCGCGATAGTTGATCGTGATGTGCGGTTCGGGCGTGGTGCCGTCCATGATCGGCGCTTTTTCGCGCAGCAGATGGTTCACCAGCGCCTTCTGGAACGCCCGCGCCTCGGCCAGCGGATCGCGCGTGCGCAGCGTCACCGCCTTGCGGTTCTCGATCCGGTCGAAACGGAGCGGGAAGGGCGGAGCGGCGAAGCCGTCCAGCGCGGCGATGGTCGCGGGCAGCCACTCGGGCGGCGCATAGTGGAAGTCGTAGAGCGAGATGAGCGTGACATGGAGGAGGTCGGGGCCGCGCCCGGGGTCGTTGCGCGGCAACGCGGCGATCGCCGCCTGCACCTCCGGCGGCGGCTTGGCCATGACGTAGAGGGGGTTTCGGGCGCGCATGGGTGGGAGTGTAGCATGGTGTGGGGGTGGGGCCGAGTGGTGGTCGTTCCGTGAGGCGTGGAATTTGGGGATTAGTAAACTGTCATCGGAATTTCGGCTCTTATTGACATAGACAACAATCTGTCGAAGTGTTTTGGGGATCAGGAGGGGGGACGTCGATGGGAACGAGCAAAATATCCGTTGATTTGAATCAGCGGACTTTCGAAATCGAAGTACCTGACGAGAATGTCGGAAGTGTTCTAGACCAGTTGGTTCAGCTGTTTGATAAACTTCCGCCTGCAGCTGCTAGCGAGCTAGAGAAATCGGTGGATAGAGACGATCCGCATGATTCTGCATCTTCCGAAAACGGCGCTGTAGATAATGATTCAGAACGGGAATCTAAACCTAAGCGTAAACGCGGTGCGGCAAAAGGGCCCACCAAAATCAAGGCCTATGAGCTCGTAGATCTTGGCCTGACTCAACCTCAGCGGCAAGAAATGCAGAAATTCTTCCAAGAAAAATCTCCGCATGGTCAGAATGATCAAGTTGCCGTTCTTGCGGTAAAGCTTAAGGAGTTCAAAGGAAAATCCGACTTTTCGGTCGATGAAATTCATTCTGCATTTAAGGTAGTAAACAAGCCAACGCCAAGGAACTTGACCGCTGTACTGGGCAATATGAAGCGTGATGGGCGAGGAGGCTATAGCGACAGCAAACTCATAGTAAATTCTTTTACGGAAGATCATGTCGAGTTCCACATGACCTCTGGTCCTAAAGAGAAAAAGTAAGTGGACAAATTTGATAGCGTTATAAAAATTCTTCGAGATAATGAAGGGTCGAGAGCGGATAAGGCCGTAATTATTGTGTCTGCCGCAAAGATGTTTAAGGGAGATCCGTCTCTCAGTATGAAGCAAATATGTGATTATTTTGAGCAAGCCCATCTGGCTCGGCCTAATTCAACAGTTCTTGCTCGTGCTCTCACTTCCGACCGTCGCGTTAGCAGCCGAAAACGAACCATACGTGCCCTTGCCTCGGCGGATAAATTTTTGGAAGAGACTTATCCCGCCATCGTTTCGGCTCCAGATGCCAAGCCGAGCTCCTTACGCGCCGATGTGAGCGTCAATCTCAAGCGGACGCCGCTGATCGACAGTGAATATGTTGAAGATCTGGAAAAAATGCTGGAGCTTTACGCGACACTTCACACCCTTGAAAATTCAATGCGCCGTTTGGTAGAGAAGGTCCTTACCGACAAGTTTGATAGCGATTGGTGGGAGAAGTCATCTTCCGCCCCGCACAAAAAGAAACACTTAGATCGGATGTCGAAAGAAAGTGAGCGAAAATGGCTTCCTGCGCGAGCAAGCCTTGGCCCGCTTTATTCTCTTGATTGGTCTGATTTAATATCAATTATTCGAAAGTATGAAGATGATTTTATACCATATATCGGAAAAATCGATTTTATGCATAGATTCTCTGATCTTGGCTTAGTTCGTCATGTAGTTGCTCATCATGGTTTTATCGATGAAGCAAAAGATTATGACCGAGTGAAGCTCGCACTTCACGATTGGCAAAAGCAGGTGGCGGGGACGCTAAATAAATAACGCGTTATCAAGGCTTTGATTTAGATATTGCCGAATTACGGCAACGGGTGAGACAACTACCAAATTGCTCGCTCGTCAGCTCATCGGTTCTGCTATCGTTTTGCCTGACTCGCGACGATAACGCGGCTTGCGCCATCGTTGACCAATATGTCGAGGAGATCGAGCAAAGCATCGGCCGACGCGGTGCCGAAGTCGATGGTGAGAACCAGAAGGTGCCGTCGGTCTCGATCTGGGTCGCCGAATGGATGGCGCCCGATATTGGCTCGCCGCGATTATAGGCAGCATCCTCAAGGTCGAGCCACTTGTCGAGAAAGTCGCCGATCAGGCTTTCGTCGCTCAACTGCCGATCAAAGCCGACCTGCACACCGCACCAAGTAAAGGGGTGAATTTCAAGGGTCACCGGGCCGAGGTCGAAGGCCCGGCCTTCCGCGTCAGCGCGAGGATCTAGCCAAAGCTCCATCACCCTCGTCGAACCATCGGGTGTTTCGCCCAGCACATCCGCGCGGAAATAGCGGTAGGGGAAAGGAATTTCCTCATTGTTCAGCGAGATCAGGATTTCGCTGACGCTATCGGGGTTTTCTGCCTTCGCTGCCTGCGCTGCGGCTTCGAAATAGGAGACGTAACGATCCCGCTCGTCCGTAATGATCGACGAAATCGACATCGTTACGCCCCCTCGATCTTGTCAGTCGTGTTCGCGACCACCCGCGCCCATATACAGTTCGCGCCCGGTGTCCTCATACACTTGGCTCATCTGCGCCATGCCCTTCTCCGCCTCCTCGGCGGCGATGAAACCCGCACTGTCCTGATTTTGCAGCTTCGCGAACTCGCGCACTTCCTGGCTGATCTTCATCGAGCAGAATTTCGGGCCGCACATGCTGCAGAAATGCGCGGTCTTGGCGCCTTCGGCGGGCAACGTCTGGTCGTGATATTGCTCGGCGGTGTCGGGGTCGAGCGACAGGTTGAACTGGTCGCGCCAGCGGAATTCGAAGCGCGCTTTCGATAGCGCGTCGTCGCGGACCTGCGCGGCGGGGTGGCCCTTGGCGAGGTCGGCGGCGTGCGCGGCGAGCTTGTAGGTGACGACGCCGACCTTCACATCGTCGCGGTCGGGCAGGCCGAGATGCTCCTTCGGCGTGACGTAGCAAAGCATCGCGGTGCCGTACCAGCCGATCTGCGCGGCGCCGATGCCGCTGGTGATATGGTCGTAACCCGGCGCGATGTCGGTGGTGAGCGGCCCGAGCGTGTAGAAGGGCGCCTCGCCGCACGCTTCGAGCTGCTTTTCCATATTCTCCTTGATCTTGTGCATCGGGACGTGGCCCGGGCCCTCGATCATCACCTGCACATCCTGCGCCCAGGCGCGCTTGGTGAGCTCGCCCAGCGTGTAGAGCTCGGCGAACTGCGCCTCGTCGTTCGCGTCGTAGATGCTGCCGGGGCGGAGGCCGTCGCCGAGGCTGTAGGCGACGTCATACGCCTTCATGATCTCGGTAATCTCGTCGAAGCGTTCGTAGAGGAAGCTTTCCTTGTGATGCGCGAGGCACCATTTCGCCATGATGCTGCCGCCGCGCGACACGATGCCGGTCATGCGCTTTGCCGCGAGCGGCACGTAGGGCAGGCGGACGCCGGCGTGGATGGTGAAATAGTCGACGCCCTGTTCGGCCTGTTCGATCAGCGTGTCGGCGAAAATCTCCCAGGTCAGGTCTTCGGCGACGCCGCCGACCTTCTCGAGCGCCTGATAGATGGGGACGGTGCCGATCGGGACGGGCGAGTTGCGGATGATCCATTCGCGCGTGTCGTGGATGTTGCGCCCGGTCGACAGGTCCATGACGGTGTCGGCGCCCCAGCGGATCGACCAGACCATCTTGTCGACCTCGGCTGCGACGTCGGATGCGACCGCGCTGTTGCCGATATTCGCGTTGATCTTGACGAGGAAGTTGCGGCCGATCGCCATCGGTTCGCTTTCGGGGTGGTTGATGTTGCTGGGGATGATCGCGCGGCCGCGGGCGACCTCGTCGCGGACGAATTCGGGGGTGACATAGTCGGGGATGCTGGCGCCGAAGCTTTCGCCGTCGCGCTTGTACTCGGCGAGGCGCGCGCGGCCGAGATTTTCGCGCTCGGCGACATATTCCATCTCGGGCGTGATGATGCCGCGGCGGGCGTAGTGCATCTGGCTGACGTTCTGGCCCGGCTTGGCGCGCAGCACCTTGCGGCGGACGTTGGGGAAGGCGGGGACACCGCCGCTGCGGTCGGGGCCGAGCTGGCCGTTATCCTCGGGCTTTACCTCGCGCTGGGTGACTTCCTCGACGTCGCCGCGGCCGCGGATCCACTGGCTGCGGATTTCGGGGAGGCCGGCGTTGATGTCGATCGTCGCGTTCGCGTCGGTGTAGGGGCCCGACGTGTCATAGACGCGGACGGGGGGCTCGCCCGAATGCGGGTCGAGGTCGATCTCGCGCATCGCGACGCGGATGCCGCTGCCGGTCTGCGTCGCGACGTGGATCTTGCGGCTGCCACGAATGGGTCCGGTGGTGACGCCGATGGGGGTGGCGGCGCTCTTGTCGAGGCGGGAATCGATGTCGGCCATGTGCAGTCGCTCCATTTGTCCGGAGCGAAGACGGAGATTCCGCGTGTGGAATACCGACCCTCCCTCCGCCGGTATTAGCCGGATCAGGTTCAACGGGTCGCGGTTTATTCCGCTCTCAACCGGCCATCACAGACGCGGCTCCCCGGGGATGGGGAGGGTTATAGGCGCGGGCGGTGGGAGAGGCCATCCCCAATCTCGTCATTCCCGCGAAAGCGGGGACCCAGTTCAACGACAGCTCGCTGGGTTCCCGCGTTCGCGGGAATGACGAAGGGAGGTTGGCGGCGCGTCAGCGCGGGCGTAGTGATGGCAAAGAGGGAGGTGCTTATGCGGATCATGGCAGCGGCGTTGGCGGCATTGCTGATCGCGGCGAGCCCGGCGGTGACGGTCGCGGATCTCGGCTGGCTCGCGGGGGACTGGGTGAGCGAGGCGGACGGGCGCTGGACCGAGGAGAGCTGGGCGCCCCCGCGCGGCGGGGTGATGCTCGGGCACAGCCGGTCGGGGCGCGGCGACAGCTTGCGCGAGTTCGAGTTCATCCGCATCGCGCGCGGCGAGGATGGCGCGCTCGCCTATATCGCGATGCCGCAGGGCGGGGCGCCGGTTGCGTTCCGGCTGGCACAGCGCGACAAGGCGAGCGCGACCTTCGAGAACGCCGCGCATGATTATCCGCAGCGCATCGCTTATGCCCGCACCGGCGACACGCTGACCGCGACGATTTCGGCGATCGACGGGTCGAAGGCCCGCAGCTGGACCTATCGGCGGCGCTGATGGACAAGACGGGACGGTTGTTCGCGATCATCGACAGCCTGCGCCGACGCCGGCGGCCGGTGACCGCCGAGATACTCGCCGAGGAACAGGGCGTGTCGGTGCGCACGCTGTACCGCGACGTGCAGGCGCTGGTCGCGCTCGGTGCGCCGATCGAGGGCGAGGCGGGGGTCGGCTATGTGCTGCGCCCCGGATTTTTCCTGCCGCCCTTGATGTTCACCGCCGACGAGCTCGAGGCGCTCGTGCTCGGCGCGCGCTGGGTCGAGGGGCGGCAGGACGGCAGCCTGTCGCGCGCCGCAGGACTGGCGCTCGCGAAGATCGCGGCGGCGAGCCCCGACGAACTCAAACAGCGGATCGACGAGGCGGGGCTGTGGCCGGTGAGCAGCGGGTGGCGCGAGATCAACGCGCCCCTCTTGGCGACCGTGCGCGCGGCGATGCGCGCCGAAAAGACGCTGCACATCGGCTATGCCGACGCGAGCGGCGCCGCAACCGAACGCGCGATCTGGCCCGCGACGCTCGCCTATTTCGAAGAGAAGCATATCATTGCTGCCTGGTGCCTGCTGCGCCAGGATTTCCGCAGCTTTCGTATCGACCGCGTGACCTCGGCGCGGATCGGCGACGAGGGGTTCGGGCGCCGCCGCGCGGTGCTGATGGCCGATTTCTGGCGCCACCGCGATTATTCCGAACAGCCTGCTGACATGATCTGTCAGGAGACCCGGCTAAACCCTGCTGCGTGAAGGGCGGCCGGCGATCGGCGCCCGAAAGGCCAAGGATTTTCAGCGATGACCCAGACCTATCACGGCTCGTGCCACTGCGGCGCGGTCAAGTTCGAAGCCGACATCGACCTCGCGGCGGGGACGGGCAAGTGCAATTGCTCGATCTGCACCAAGAAGCGCGGTTGGAACGCGCAGATCAAGCCCGACGCCTTTCGCCTGCTGAGCGATCCCGCGGCGCTGTCCGACTATCAGTTCGGATCGAACAGCGCGCACCATGTCTTTTGCAAGACATGCGGCGTGGCGTCGTTCGGGCATGGTTATGTCGAGGAAATCGGCGGCGCTTATTATTCGGTGTCGATCGCGTGCCTCGACGACCTCGAGCCCGCCGAGATGGCGGCGCTGCCGGTGATGTTTATGGACGGCGCGGGCAACAATTGGTGGAACCCGCCCGAGATCACATCGCATATGTGAGATGTCCCGGGGAGCGGAGGTTTTCCTCCCCCGGAGTCGTCATTCCCGCGAAAGCGGGAACCCAGGTGCGGCGTCAGCTCGCTGGGTCCCCGCTTTCGCGGGAATGACGAATTAAGGAATGATGCGGCGGCAGCTTCCGGCCGAAAGCTGCTGTCAACCCGTCCGCCGCGCCAGATAGACACCCGCGACCATCAGCGCGATCCCCGCGAGGCGCTTCGCGTCGATCGCCGAGCGCATCGCGCCGAACAGGCCGAAATGATCGATCGTCGCGGCGCTGATCAGCTGGCCGACGAGCACGAAGAAGATCGCGTTGCCGACCCCGAAGCGCGGCGCGATGAAGGTGACCGAGATGGCGTAAAAGGCCATGAACGCCCCGCCGAAATAGAAATGCGCCGGAATGTCGGCCGACAGGCGCACCTGCCCGAGCGAACCGGTGGCGAGCGCGCCCGTGACCGCGATGAGCAGGCCGAGGGTGAAGAGGATCACCGATGCCGCCATCGGGCTTTCGAGCCGCGCGCCGAGCCCGCCGTTCAATGCGGCGAGGATCGGGATACCGACCCCGGTCAGGAACATGATCGTGGCGAAGGCGGGGGCGGCATTGTTTGCGGTCATCGCTGGGTCTCCTTGGCGGCCTCGGCAGCGCGATAGGCGAGGATGGGCCATCCGCCTAATCCCCAATTGGCGGTCCGGGCCGCGCCGATCGTCACGACGGTGGCCCCCAGCCCGGCATGGCGGGAAAGCCGGGCAGCGCGGCGATCCGGCGGGTCCAGGCGTCGATTGCGGGCCAGCCGGCGAGGTCGATCCCCGCATCGCCCATCAGCGCCAGATACGGACTCGCCGCAAGGTCGGCGATCGTGAGCCGGCCACCGACGAGCCAGTCGCGGTGCGCCAGATGCGCCTCGATCACGGGCAGAAACCGCGCGGTGACCGCCGCGGCATGATCCTCGGGAATCGATATGCCGAACCGCCGCGCGAGGCGGAGCGCGGCGGGGCCGTTCGCGATCTCGTTCGCGGCGTGCGAGAGCCAGAGGGCAATCTCGCCGCGTTCCTCGGGCGTCTGGCCGTCCCACACGCCCGCGCGGTGGCGCGCGGCGAGGCAGGTCAGGATTGCCTGGCTGTCGCGCAGCGTGACATCGCCTTCGACGAACAGCGGGATCTGCGCCATCGGGGTGAGCGCGCGAAAGGCGTCCGACTGGCGTGCCGCGGCGTCGGTCAACCGCTCTTCCCACGGCAGGCCGAGGAAGGCGAGCGCCATGCGAACCTTGTGGGTGTTGCCCGACAGGGGGGTGCCGTAGAGGGTGATCATTGAGGGGTGTTCCTTTTCCTTTTGTCCGACTTGCGTCGGACCCGCACCAGCCCGCTCCCCCACCCGACCTCCCCAACAGTTTATCGTCATGGGAGGTCGGGTGGGGAAGCGGGCTGGTGCGGCATTGAACGAAGCGCCGCGATTTCGGCGCGCAGCTGGTTGATCTCGGCCGCCATCGGGCGGACCGCGGCGGCAATCTCGGCTTCGGTGAAGCGCGGCGTGATGTGCTGCGAGCAATTCCATTCCCAGCCGATGACATCGATGAAGAAGGCGCGCTCGGGGGTCGCGCGATAGCCCTCGGGCATCAGCGCGGTGACCGCGGCGGGATCGTCGGCGAGCTCGACACTCACCGCATGGCCGACAAGTTTGAGCCGGTCCTTGTTCGGATAGTCCATCAGGAACAACGAGACGCGGTCGTTGCCGGCAAGGTTGGCGGTGCTGATATATTGGCGGTTGCCGCGATAGTCGGCGAAACCGATGCGATTGCCCGCGATGTGGCGCAGAAAGCCCGCGGGGCCGCCGCGATGCTGCATATAGGGCCAGCCGTCGGCGTTGACGCTCGCCATGTAAAAGCTGTCGCGCAGCGCGATATAGTCGAGCTCCTTGGCGGTCAGCGCGTCGGGGGTGCCGTCGGCGCCGGCGTCCATCTTGATATAGGCGGCGCGCGAGCCATGGCGTTCCTGCACCGCCTTCACCGCGTCGCTGAACAGCGTGTGCCGATAATTTTGCGCCATGGGCCGTTTCCTTTCGGTGAGCGGTCTAGGCTGTTGCGTCGTTCGTGATAATGAGTGAAGATCGAACAAGTTAATTCCGGAAACTGGAATAATCATGGACCGGTTGCTCACGCTCGAAATGTTCGTCGCGGTCGCGACCGAGGGCGGTTTTGCCGCCGCGGCGCGCAAGCTCGGCAGCTCGCCGCCCGCGGTGACGCGCGGAATCGCGGCGCTCGAGGCGCGGCTGGGAACGAGCCTGTTCCACCGCTCGACGCGTGCGGTGGCGCTGACCGATGCGGGCGCGGCGTTTCTGGAGCAGGCGCGCCGCATCCTAGCCGATCTCGCAGGCGCCGAGCGCGAAATCCGCGGCGCCGTGGCCGAACCGCGCGGGCAGCTGCATGTGACAGCGCCGGTGATGTTCGGGCGGCTGCATGTACTGCCCGTCGTGGGCGAACTGATGGCGCTGCACCGCGAGCTGTCGGCGCGGATGATGCTGATCGACCGTAATGTGCGGATCGTCGAGGAGGGGATCGACGTCGCGGTGCGCATCGGTCCGCTGGCGGACTCCGGGTTGAAGGCGGTGCGCATCGGCCGGGTGCGCCAGATGCTCGTCGCGAGCCCCGCCTATCTGGCGCGACGCGGCGCGCCGGAAAGGGTGGCGGAGCTGGCGGGGCATGATGTGATCGCAGCGATGGGGCCGCGCGCCGCGGGCGAATGGCAATTCGTATCGGGACGCTGGCGCGTCGAACCGCGCCCGCGGCTGGTGCTCAACACCGTCGATGGCATTTTGGCGGCGGCCGAGGCGGGGCTGGGGATCGCCAATCTCTTGAGTTACCAGCTCGCCGCGGCGGTCGATGCGGGGCGGTTGATCGCGTTGCTCGCCGGCGAGCAGCCGCCCGCGCTGCCGGTGCATCTGTTGTTCGAACCGTCGCGCGCGGTGCTGCCCGCGGTGCGGCTGTTCATCGCGGCGATGAAGGCGCGGATGCGAATGGTGGGGCTGGTTTGAGGGTGGGGGCTGGCGGGTGGCGGCTGAGGCAGGTTATTTCGCGGCCGGCGCTGCGGGGTCGTAGGACGAAACATGGTTCATCGCGATCACCCAGCGGCCGTCGATCTTGCGAAACAGACGGGTGTTGATCCCTTCTTGCGACCGCTCGGGCCGCGCGAGATGATAGTGGCTGATGAGCAGCGCGGCGTCGGGCGCGAGGATGTCGATGCTGATGTCATAGAAATGGAGCGTGCCGCGCCGCCCGGGTGAGCCGCCATAGTCGCGGACATAATGGTCGAGCGTGCCCTGCCACCCGTCCTGAATCTTGCCGCCCGAGACAAAGGTCACCCCGGGGTTCCAGAAGCCCGCCATATAGCCGGTAAAATCGCTGCGGTTCCACGCCGCCTCCATATCGGCGACGACCTTCAGGATCGCCGCCTTCTCCGCCGCATCGTCGGCGCGTGCCGGAGTTGTGGCGCCGAACAGCAGCAGCGCCGCCAGCAGCATCCTTATCCACTTCGTCATGGGATCTCTCTCCTCAGGGTTTGCGCAGGAACAGCGGATGTTCGGGCAGGCGCGAGCGATCGACGATCTTCCCGCCCGCGATCACCGTCTCGACCTTTTCGATATTGCGAATGTCGGCGAGCGGGTCGTCCGTCAGCAGGACGAGGTCGGCGATCTTGCCGGGCTCGATCGTGCCGAGGTCGGCGCTCATGCGCGCGGCGGCGGCGCCATGTTTGGTGCCCGCGACGATCGCCTCCATCGGGGTCATGCCGAGTTCGACGAGCCCCTCGATCGCGCGGATCGTGCCGATCCCCGGCTCGGCCTCATCGCCCTTGGGCACGCGGCGGAATTCGGGAGCGTCGCCATAGAAGCTGTCGGTCGCCGGGGTGACCCGGCATCCCGCCTTGATCAGCCGTTCGGCGTTGCGGCGCTGCACGTCCTGATTGTCGTCCATCATTTCGAGCCGCCGCCAGCGTTCGGCGCTGGTCGTCGGGGGCGGCATCTTCGCGATCTTCGCCTCCAGTTCTGCGCGCTTGGCGAGGTGCTTCTTTCGATAGTCGCCGGTGATGTAATTCGACCGGATCCCGCACAGCACATCCTTCTTCACGATCAGCGCGATCAGCTCATCAGGCAGGTCGCGGCTCGTCAGCTCGGGATGCTGGATCAGGTCGATCCCCGCCTCGACGGCGAGCGTCAGTCCTTCCGAACTGGTGGCGTGCGTCTCGACCGGCTTGCCGCGCTTGTGGGCTTCCTCGACGATCACCGCCTGCTGGCGCGGCGAAAAGCCGATCAGCGCGGGGCGCAGGAAATGGCTGGTGCCGCCATATTTGATGAAGTCGACCCCCTTGTCGAGATAGCGGTTCATCGCGGCGCGCAGCTCGTCGGGCGTCATGTCCATGATCTCTTCGCCCATGTCCTGCGCGAGCAGGTCGTTCCATTTCTCCTGGAACAGCGACAGGTCCGAATCCTTGGTGAGCGAGAAGGTCAGCGAGAAGGGCCCGCCCCAGCCGAGGATGTTGCCCGCTGCCTTGAGCCTCGCGCCGACGACTTCGCCACGGTCGATGCGGTCGCGCACCGTCAGGATCGGCGGCAAGACGCCATAGCTGTCGCGCATCGTCGTCACGCCATAGGTCAGCGCGCGCTGCGCGAATTCGAGCGCGAGTTCCTCGCCGCGGTCGGCATATTTCAGCGACGTGTCGCGTCGCGCCGGCTGGCCATAGACCGAGACATGGACATTGCTGTCGATGAAGCCGGGCAGCAGATAGCGACCGCGGCCGTCGATGACTTGCGCCCCCGCCGTGTCGGCACCGCCCTTGGCGATCGAAACGATCCGGCCCTTTTCGACGACGACGGTCACGCCCGGCTTCGGCGGGGCGCCCGTCCCGTCGATCAGCGTGACGCCGGTGATGGCGATCCGCCCCCCGGCAGGCGCCTCCGCGCGAGTCGCCGCCGGGACGAAAAGCGCGGAAAACATCAGAAACATGCCGGCAAAAGCGGTTCTAAGACAGTTTGTTGCGGTCAAGCGACCCTCCCCGGAAACATGTGGCATTGACTCTTCGAAGATTGAGTATATCGTATTTCGTATACAGTAATAGCAAAAAGGGGTCCTGATGCTGTACCGCGAGGAATTAGCGACGCGTGGCGCCGCCGCTTTTTCGCGGATGGCCGCTCACGCGCCAAGGCTATCCTATCAGACTCAAATGCCCGGAGCCCGCAAGGGCATTCCGGCGGCCACCGATCACCGCCCCGCGCGCGATGAAGGGACGTGTTTCCCCTTCGATCCCGCTGCCAGCGAGGGCGCCCAAAGCTCCGACATGTTCACCGTTCAGCCAGCCGGGTCGCGGCGCGAAAAATCGCGCCTGTCCCGGACAAAAAATGAGGCCTGAGCGGCGTCCGGGGAAGTGTGCAGGAGAACGACGTCGCCCGCCGGTCGGCGGGCGGCACAAGCGAAATCAACGACAGGCCAAAGGCCGTACACAGGGAGCGTCCATATGTCTTACGATCGAATCAATCCGCAGGTCCGTTTTCGCCGCATACTTCTTGCCACCAGCCTGTTGTCCACCATCCTGCTGCCCGGCGTCGCATCCGCGCAGGATGTTGCGGCCGACGAAACCGCCGCTGAAGCGCCGACCGACATCATCGTGACGGGGTCGCGCCTGCAGCGCACCGACCTGACCGCGCCGAGCCCGATCACGGTCGTCGGACAGGAAGATGTCCAGCTGTCGGGCAACCTCACGCTCGAAAAGACGATGAACGAATTCCCGCAGCTCGCCTCGGGCAATACCTCGACCGTCAACAACGGCGGCGGCGCGGGCGTGCTCACCGCGAACCTGCGCGGGCTGGGCGAAACGCGCACGCTGACGCTGGTCAACGGTCGCCGCTTCATTCCGGCGAACTCGAACGGCTCGGTCGACTTGACCAGCATCCCCGACGCGCTGATCAAGCGGGTCGAGGTGATCACCGGCGGTGCGTCGGCGGTCTATGGTTCGGACGCAATCGCGGGCGCGGTGAACTTCATCCTCGACGACAGCTTCGAAGGCCTGCAAATGTCGGCGCAGGCCGGCATTTCGGACCGCGGCGACGCCGCGTCGAAAAAGATCGACATCACCTTCGGCGCCGATCTCGGCGGCGGCCGCGGCAACGTCGCGATTTCGGGCGCCTGGGCAAAACAGGATCCGATCACGCAGGCCGACCGTCCGTTCGGCCGGGTTCCGCTCGCCGAAATCAACGGCCAGCTCGTCTATTCGGGTTCGGGCAACATCCCGGGCACTCGCGTCCCGCTCAGCCAGGCGCAGCGCAATGCGCTGGTCGGCGTCAACTTGACGCCGAGCGGCCCCTGCACCTCGATCACCGGCATCCGCTTCGGCGCCGGCGGCACCCCGCTGCCCTATTGCCAGCCCGAGGACACCTATAATTACGCGCCATTCAACCTGCTCCAGCGTCCGCTCGAACGCATCAATTTCTCGGCGCTGGCGCATTATGACGTCACCGACCATATCACCGCCTATGCCGAAGCCTTCTTCGTCAACGCGCGCAACAATTCGAAGCTGGCGCCCGACAGTTTCACGCCGGTAACGCCCGGCGCGGCGTCGTCGACGCTGCTCGTGCCGAACTATGCGACCAGTGCCAGCCTGTCGCCCGCAGTGCGCGATTTCTTCATCAACAATCGCGCGCTGTTCGATGCCGATGGTGACGGCACCGCAGCTGTGGTCGGCGGCGGCCGACGCGCCGACGAACTCGGCACGCGCGACAGCTTCTTCGAACGCCAGTCCTATGCGATCACCACCGGCCTGCGCGGCGATTTCGACGTCGGCAAGCATAGCTGGCGCTGGGATGCTTTCTATCAATATCTGCGCAACCGCACCGATACCCGGGCCGAAGGCGTGATCAACCAGACGCGCCTCAGCCTTGGGCTCGATTCGATCGTCAACGGTTCGGGCCAGGTCGTTTGCAGGTCGGGAGTTCCGGGCTGCGTCCCCGTCTCGATCTTCGGCCTCGGTTCGATTTCTCCCCAAGCCGGCGTCTATCTGACGCCGCCGCGTACGAGCCACGACATCTTCGAACGCCAGGTCGCCGGCGCCTCGCTGAGTGGCACGTTGTTCGACCTGCCCGCGGGGCCGGTCGCGGTGGCGGTGGGCGTCGAATATCGCAAGGACAGCTATCAGTCGACGCCGAGCGCGATGGACCTCAACAAGGAATATGGCGCCGCGTCGAACAACGCGCTGTCGGGTTCGTTCGACGTGAAGGAAATCTTCGGCGAAATCCGCATCCCGATCCTGTCGGACACGCCCTTCTTCGACACGCTCGCGATCGAAGGGGCGGCGCGCTATTCGGACTATTCGACCGTCGGCGGGGTCTTCACCTGGAAAGCGGGCGGCGAATGGGCGCCGGTCAGCTGGGTCCGCATTCGCGGTGCGTATAACAGCGCGATCCGCGCGCCGAACATCAACGAGCTGTTTTCGGCCGTGGGTCAGGGCTTCACCGGGGGCACCGATCCGTGTGCGCGTCCGAACCTGACCGGCACCGACCCACGCAGCCAGCAGCTGCGCGACTTTTGCGTCGCGCAGGGCGTTCCTGCGGGCGACATCGCGACCTTCACGCAGGCGACGTTGGGGCTGACGCAGGAAACGGGCGGCAATCCCAACCTGACCGAAGAAAAGTCGAAGACCTACACGATCGGTGCGGTGATCTCGCCGCCGTTCATCCCGCGCCTCAACATCACCGTCGACTATTTCAATGTCGAGGTGAAGGGCGCGATCACGACGATCAACGCGCAGCAGACGCTGAACGACTGCTACACGGGCCTCAACGCGAACAGCCCGACCTGCCGGTCGGTCTTCCGCCTCTCCAGCGGCCAGATCGACTATGTCCGCACCAACCAGAATAATATCGGTGCGCTCAAGGTCCGCGGTCTCGACGTACAGGGCGATTACACCATCCCGCTTCCCGCGGCGCTCGGTGACGATGCCCAGCTGCGCCTGACCGGTGTTGCGAGCTGGCTGTTCGAACGCTCGACGCAGGTGCTCAGCACCGTCGCCCCGCAGGATTGCGCCGGCTTCTATGGCGCGGGCTGTTCGACCGGCACCGGCGGGTTTATCGTTCCGGACTTCAAGCTGAATCTTGGCGCCGCCTACACCAGCGGTCCGCTGAGCATCCGCGGTCAGGCCCGGATGATCGGCGGCCTCAAAGTGTTCCCGACGGTCACCACCACCAATATCAAGACGGCCCCGGCCACCTGGTATTTCGACCTGACCAGCACCTTCGAGATCAACGACAACTTCACCTTCTTCGCCGGCGTCGACAATCTGCTCGACAAGATGCCGCCGATCCTCGGCACCACTTTCGTCGGCGACGCCAACGTCGACGTGTCGCTCTACGACACGCTCGGCCGGCGCTATTTCGCCGGTGTCCGGATGAAGTTCTAAAAAGTTGCTCCCGGCCGGCGGCGCGTCACTGCTCCGCCGGCCTTTCTTTTTCCGCTATGGAAGGCGCTATTTCATGACCTTCAAACCGCGTCGTATCGCCGCCCTGATGGCGGCCGCTTCCTTATTCGCCGTCCTCCCCGTCACCACCGCAGCGGCGCCCGCGCCGGCCGGACAGACGGCGGCCGACGTCATCCCCGCACGCACCGAAGGAATCGGTCCGTTCAAGCGCGTCGTGCTGCGCAACGTCACCATGATCGACGGCACCGGCGCGCCCGCGCAGGGTCCGTTCGATATCGTGATCGAGAACGACCGCATCGCGCAGATCAAGTCGATCGGTTCCCCCGGAGCGATCGATCCTGCCGAGCGCGCCGCGCCCGGCGATCAGGAGATGGACCTTGCCGGCTATTATGTGATGCCGGGGTTCGTCGACGCGCACGTCCACCTTCATTCGCTCAGCGATTCGCAGAAGGTGCCGTCGGACTACATCCTGAAGCTGTGGATGGCCCACGGCATCACCTCGGTCCGCGACCTTGGCAGCGGTCACCCGATCGAATGGCTGGTCGACATCAAGAAGCGCAGCGAGCGCAACGAGATCGTCGCCCCGCGGATCGACATCTATCCGATGTTCCACCAGATTCGCGGGCCGGTGAACGACGCGGCGACAGCGCGCGCAGTTATCCAGGAGGCGAAGAAGCGCGGCGCCGACGGCATCAAGTTCATCGGCGGGGCGCCTGAGGATGTGCTCTTCGCCGCGATCGATGAGACGAAGAAGCAGGGGCTGCACAGCACGATGCACCATGCGCAGCAGCTGGTCGCCTATGCCGATGTGGTGGACACGTCGGGCGCCGGTCTTGAAAGCATGGAGCATTGGTACGGGCTGCCCGAGGCGATGTTCACCGACAAGCGCGTCCAGTCCTTCCCGACCGACTTCATCAACAACGACGAGCAGATGCGCTTCGGCGAAGCCGGGAAGCTGTGGGCGCAAACCGCCGAGCCCGGGTCCGACGCGTGGAACAAGGTGATGGACACCTTGCTCGAGCGCAAGTTCGTGCTCGACCCGACCTTCACCGCGTACCTGACCAGCCGTGACTTCATGCGCATGAGCCGCGCGAGCTGGCACGACGAATATACGATGCCCGCGCTGTGGGACTATTACCGCCCCAGCCGCGTCAACCACGGCGCTTACTGGTTCGACTGGACCACCGAGCATGAGATGGCGTGGAAGGACAATTACCGGCGCTGGATGCGCTTCGTGAACGATTACAAGAATCGCGGCGGCCGCGTGACGATCGGCAGCGACGCCGGCTATATCTATAACCTCTATGGCTTCGGCTACATCCAGGAGATGGAGCTGATGCGCGAGGCGGGCTTCAGCTCGCTCGAGGTGATCCACGCCGCGACGCAGGAAGGCGCCCGGCTGCTCGGCCATGACGATCAGGTCGGCACGATCCGCGTCGGGCGCAAGGCCGACCTCGTCGTCGTGAAGGGCAATCCGCTCGCCAACCTCAAGCTGCTGTTCGGCACCGGATCGGTGCGGCTGAACGATGCGACGGGCAAGGTCGAACGCGTCGGCGGCATCGCCTACACGATCAAGGACGGCATCATCTACGACGCGGCGAAGCTGCGCGCCGAAATTCGCGACATGGTGGCGAAATCGAAGGCCGAGCGCGGTTTGCCGCCCGGCCCGATGGTGATCGAAAATGCAGGGACCGCGAACTGATCCGAACGGACAAAGGGAGAAGACAATGAACGGAGTTTCGGTGGCGCGGACGGTCGCGCTGGCGCTGGCGGCCTTTGCCGCGCAGGCGGCGATCGCACAGGCGCCCACGTCGGGCAGCGCGGATGCGCGATTGAAGGCGCTGTACGAGCGCGAATGGGACTGGCGTCAGCAACAGGGGCTGCGCAGCGGTCGCGGCGGCGATGGCGACGGCCCGACGCACCTGCCCAGGGTCGACGCTGCGACGCAAAAGGCGCGGCTCGATTACTGGACCAAGGCGCTCGCCGAACTCGATGCGATCCCCGCCGATCAGCTTTCGCCCGAAGAGAAGATTAACGCCGCGGTGTTCCGCCAGTCGATCGAAACGATGGCGGACGACATCAAATACAAGACCTATGAGGCGCCGTTCAACGCCGACACCTTCTTCTGGTCGGGGCTCAATCCGCGCAGCGGCGGCTTTGCAACCGCGCAGGCGTATCGCAACTATATCGCCCGGATGCGCGACATCCCGCGCTTCTTCGACGAGCAGACCGCGAATATGCGCGCCGGGCTCGCGCGCGGGTTCAGCGTGCCGCAGATCGCGGTGCAGGGCCGCGACGTCACGATCAAGCCGTACCTGCCCGCCGATCAGACCAACTCATTCTACGACGCGTTCAAGGAAATGCCCTCGACGATCCCCGCCGCCGACCAGGCGGCGCTGCGCGCGGAGGGGGAGAAGGTGATCCGCGAGACCGTCGCGCCCGCCTATGCCAAGCTCTACGCTTTCATTCGCGACGACTATATGAAGAAGGCGCGCACCACGCTGGCGGGCGAGAAGCAACCCGACGGCCCGGCCTTCTATCAGGCGCAGATCAAGGGTTTCACGACGCTCGACCTGACGCCCGAGCAGATCCACCAGATGGGGCTCAAGGAGGTCGCGCGGATCAAGGCCGAGATGGAGCAGGTGAAGGCGAGCACCGGGTTCAAGGGCGACATGCCGGCGTTCCTCAAATTCCTGCGCACCGATCCGCAATTCTATCCGAAGACGCCTTACGAGCTGCTCGCCAAATCCTCCTATGTGGCGAAGCGGATGGATGCGAAGCTGCCCGAGACGATCGGCTTCCTGCCGCGGCGGCGCTTTGCGATCCTGCCGGTGCCGCCCGCGCTGGCGCCGATCTATACCGGCGGGCGCGGCGGGCTCGAAAGCTGCCTGATGAACACCTACGATCTGCCGTCGCGGCCGCTCTACACGCTGACCGCGCTCACCATCCACGAATGCAATCCGGGGCACAGCTTCCAGTCGGCGGTCGCGCAGGAAGCGACGCGCCGCCCTGCATTCCGGCGCGCCACCGGCTTTTCGGGCTATGGCGAGGGCTGGGCGCTCTATTGGGAATGGATGGGCAGCAAGCTCGGCATGTACGAGACGCCGTACGAGGATTTCGGTCGCCTCTCCTATGAAATGTGGCGCGCGTCGCGGCTCGTCATCGACACCGGCCTCCACCATTATGGCTGGAGCCGGCAGCAGGCGCAGGACTATCTGCGCGGCAACACCGCGCTGTCCGAGCATGAGATCACGACCGAGATCGATCGCTATATCGCATGGCCGGGACAGGCACTGGCGTACAAACTCGGCGAGATGCTGATCCGTCGCAAGCGCGCCGAAGCCGAAGCCGCGCTCGGCGACAAGTTCGACCAGCGCAATTTCCACGACGCGATCCTCGCGCTGGGTTCGGTGCCGCTGCCGGTGCTCGAAGCGCGGCTCGACCAGTTCATCGCCGACGGCGGGGTCAATCCGCCGGGCTTTAACCCCGCGCTGCCGGAGGTCGCCAGCGCGCCGTAGGAAATTCCGTCATCCTGACACTGGGGCGGCCGCAGCGATGCGGTCGCCCTCTTTTTTGAGGGATAGCTTTGATCGCCGTCTCTTGCCTCAATATGCGAGCGCGCAGCCGTCGGCGCGCATCTCGCTCGCCGCGGCATAGACGCGCGTCTTGCCATCCATGCGATGCTCGACGCACTGATAGCGCCCGAAACCGCCATCGGATTCACCCAGCGTCCAGCCGATGTCGGCCAGCTGCCGCTGCGTCGCCGCGGGGACGCCGCTTTCAAGCCGCAGCACGCCATTGATGCCATCGCCCGGCGAATCCTCGCCCATCGTCTCGGACGATCCCTCATGGTGCCAGCGCGGCGAGTCGCCTGCCGCCTGGATCTCCAGCCCGTAATCGACGCGGTTGATGATGATCTGCGCCTGCCCCTGCGGCTGCATGTCGCCGCCCATTACGCCGAAACTCATCCACGGCACGTCGCCGCGCGCCGCGAAACCCGGGATGATCGTCTGGAACGGCCGCTTGCCCGGCGCATAGATGTTCGGATGGCCGTCCTGAAGGCTGAACAACTGCCCGCGATCCTGAAACATGAAGCCCAGCCCGTCGGCGACCAGCCCCGACCCCATGCCGCGGAAGTTCGACTGGATCATCGACACCATCATGCCGTCCTTGTCGGCGCAGCTGAAATAGGTGGTATCGCCGCGGCTCGGCGCCTTCCCCGGATAGACCGGCGACAGCAGCCGGTCGGGGCGGATCAGCTTGGCACGCTCGGCGGCATAATCCTTCGACACCAGCCATTCGACCGGCACCTTGGCGAAATGCGGATCGGCATAGTAACGCGCGCGATCTTCATAGGCGAGGCGCTTAGCCTCGGCCTGCAGATGGATCGACAGCGCCGACTGGAAGCCCGCGCCCTTCAGGTCGAAATTCTCGAGGATGTTGAGCATCTGCAAGGTCGCGATGCCCTGTGTGTTCGCGCCGAGCGCATAGACGTCGGTGCCGCGATATCCGGCCTTGTGCGGTTCGATCCATTCGGACTTGTGCGCGGCGAGATCCTCGTAACGCAGCCAGCCGCCGATCCGCTTGAAATAGCTGTCGATCGTGCGCGCGATCTCTCCGGTGTAAAAGGCGTCGCGGCCCCCTTCGGCGATCAGGCGGAAGGTGCGCGCGAGGTCGGGGTTGCGGAATATCTGCCCTGCATTCGGCCCCTTGCCGTCATTGACGCCCCAGGTCCTCATCGCATTGTCGATTTCCTCGATCCCGCGGCCGGGCTGGCGGAAATTGGCGAGTGCGCGGCGGATATAATAAGCGATCATGTCGGGCACCGGCGCGCCCGCCTCGGCATGCGCGATGACGGGTTCGAACAATTCCTTCCAGGGCAATTTTCCGTAACGCTGGTGCATCGTCCACCAACCGTCGACCGCGCCCGGCACCGACACGCTGATCGCGCCATAGGCGGGCAGCGTGCCACCCTTCGCGCGGCTGCGCACCGTCGCGAGGTCGAGCCCGCGCGGGCTTTTCCCCGACCCGGCAAGCCCCGCGAGCTTCTTTGTCTTGGGGTCCCAGATCATCGCATAAACGTCGCCGCCGATGCCGTTCGCGGTCGGTTCGAGGAGGCCGAGGCACGCGTTGATCGCGATCGCGGCGTCGACCGCCGACCCGCCGCGCTTCAATATGTCGATCCCCGCCTGCGTCGCGAGCGGATGCGCGGTGCCCGCCGCGCCATGGAGGCCATAAGCCGCGGTGCGCGAGGCGAAGCTTGCACCGACCGGCCGGTCGCCGCCCTGAACGTCGGGCCGGATGAACCGGTCCGCGCCCGCCTCCCAGACCGGCGGCGCCGACCCGCTCGCCTTGGGCGCCGCCTTGGGCTGGCCGCCCTGCGCAAAGCCGGCGGTCGGCAGCAATGCGGCGGCCGGAACGGCGGCAAGGAGTGTGCGACGATGCATGGGTTCAAATCCTTGTGAAAAAATCATTCTGCGAGATGCGGGCGCGATAGCAAGACCGGATTTGATATACGATCGCGCAAAGGTGCGGCGCGGAAAGCGAAAATCGAAAGGGCTATGGGACATTGCTGCCCCATAGCCCTTCGATAGACCGACCGGCCGGCGATCGCCGCGCCGGGCCCTGTCAGATTCCGACGACCGCTTGATCGCGCCGTGCGAGACTACGCGCGCGGCCATAAGCGAAGTAGACGAGGACGCCGAGGATGTTCCATCCGAGGAAGCGGACCAGCGTCATGCTGGGCAGGCTGAACAGCAGATAGAGGCAGCCGAGCACCGCGAGCGTGCCGACCAGATAGGGCGCCGGGCAGCGGAACACGCGCGGCAGGTCGGGCGCCTTTTTGCGCAGCACCATCAGGCAGACGCCGACCGCGATGAAGGCGATCAGCGTGCCCGCATTGGCCAGCTCGGCGATTTCGTCGAGGCGGAAGAAGCCCGCCACGCCGGCGACGAAAACACCCGTCACGCCGGTGACGAACACCGGCGTCCCCGTGCGTTCGGACACGCGGCTCAGCGAGCGCGGCAGCAGGCCGTCGCGGCTCATCACAAAGAAGACGCGGCTCTGGCCGTACATCATCACGAGGATGACCGACGGCAAGGCGATGAGCGCCGCGAGCGCGACGAGGTGCGAGGCGACCGGGTGGCCGAGCGTGCGGAGCACGAGCGCGAGCGGCTCGGGCGAATTGCCGAGCGTCGTATAATGCATCGCGCCGACCGCGCTGACCGCGACGAGCATATAGATGAGCGTGCAGATCGCCATCGACCCGATGATGCCGATCGTCAGGTCGCGCTTGGGGTTCTTGGTCTCTTCGGCCGAGGTCGCGACCGCGTCGAAGCCATAGAAGGCGAAGAAGACGATCGCGGCGGCCGCCATCACCCCCTTGGTCGCGCCACTCGCGTCGACATGGCTGGCAAAGCCATAGGGCATGAAGGGCTGGAGATTGTTCGCGTCGAACGCGGGCGCCGCAAAGGCGACGAAGATCGACAACGCGACGAGCTTGATGATCACGAGGATGATGTTGAGCGTCGCGCTTTCGCGCGTCCCGGCCATCAGCATGCCGGCTACGCCAAGCGCGACGAGGACGGCAGGCAGGTTGACGATGCCACCGGCGTGCGGGCCGGATAGCAGGGCGGGGGGCAGATGAATGCCCGCCGACTGGATCCAGCCGACCAGATAACCCGACCAGCCGACCGCGACGGTCGAACAGGCAAGCGAATATTCGAGGATCAGGCTCCACCCGACGATCCACGCGAGCGTCTCGCCGAGCACCGAATAGGTATAGGTATAGGCGCTGCCCGACGTGGGGATCATCGTCGCAAGTTCGGCATAGGCGAGCGCGGCGCAGGCGCAGACCGCACCGGCAATGGCAAAGGCGAGGATCACTGCGGGGCCCGCGCGCTCGGCGCCGACGCCGGTCAGCGTGTAGATACCCGTTCCGACGATCGCGCCGACCCCCAGCGCCACAAGATGCGGCCAGCTGAGCGTGGCGCGCAGGCTATGCCCCGCCTCCTGCCGCGCAACCGCGATGGGCTTTATCGGCCCGAAAAAACCTGCTGCCACCTATTGCTCCTCCCTTATTTGGAGCCGACGGCAGCCGGCCCCCCTGTTAATCGTCGACGAGTTGCTGTCGCAGATCGTCCAGCGTCTTGCGGATATGCGCATCGACCAGCACCGCAATCTTGTCCGCATCGCGCGCAAGCCACGCCTCGAGCAGCTGGTGATGTTCCTCGTTCGCGCGCTCGTCGCGCCCCAGCGGTTCGAGGTGGACGCGCACATAGCGTTCGGAGAGCACCTGCAGGCGCTCGAGAATGGTGATCGTGACAGGCTGGCCGCACGGGCGGAACAGCGCGCGGTGGAAAGCGCGGTTGAAGGCGCCGACCCCGTCGCCATGCTCATCGGTGACATGGTCGAGCGTATCGAGCGTTTCGATCGCATGGGAATGATCGGCCTCGGTCGCGAGCAGCGCGGCGCGCGCGGTGGCGTCGGGTTCCAGCTTGATACGCAGCTCATAGACTTCCTGCGCCTCCGAAGCGCTGAGCGACCGCACAAAGAAGCCGCGGTTCGCCTGTGATCGGACCAGCCCTTCTTCTTCGAGGCGGGCGAGCGCTTCGCGCAGCGGAATCTTGCTGACGCCGAGTTCGGCGGCCAGCGCGTCCTGGCGGATTGCATGTTCGCTGGAAACGCCGCCCGAAAGGATGCGGTCGCGGACGAGGTCCACCAGCTGGTCGGACAGGTTTCGGATGATGAGGCTCATACAGACCTCATAGCACCGAAAATCCATTCCAGAAGCTGTCTGCTTGATCGACCCAGATCGTGTTGAATCCGGTCGCGATCGCCGATCCCTCGATCGAGGGAATAATGCCGGGCGTATCGCCGAGCATCGCATTGTCCTCGACCCGTCCGATGAAGCGGCTGCAGATATAGCTTTCGTGGACGAAACGGTCGCCAACCTGCAGCCGTCCCTTGGCGACGAGATGCGCCATCCGCGCCGACGTGCCGGTGCCGCACGGGCTGCGGTCGATCGCGCGCTCGCCATAAAAGACCGCGTTGCGGCCGTCGGCGCCTTCACCTTTGGGCCGGTCGGTCCACATCACATGACTGACGCCGCGGATGCGGTCGTCAACGGGATGCACCGGCTCGTACGCCGCCTGCATCAGCGAGCGAATGGTGCGGCTCAGATCCACGATCCGCGCCGCGCCGAGCGCATCGAGACCGATATAGGGGCCCTGCGGCTCGATGATCGCATAATAATTGCCCCCATAGGCAACATCGACCTTGAGCCGGCCGAAGCCGGGGACGTCGATTTCGATCCCCTCGGCCGCGAGATAGGAGGGCACGTTGCGGATCCGCACCCACGAAACCCGGTCACCCCCGGTGCCATATTCGATGTCGATCGTTCCCGCGGGAACCTCGACGCGCAGCTTGCCGGGCACCCGCGGGGTAATCAGCCCATTCTCGAGCCCGAAGGTGATGAGCCCGATCGTCCCGTGGCCGCACATCGGAAGGCAGCCGCTCGTTTCGATGAACAGGATGCCGATGTCGCTGTCCGGCTGAGTGGGCGGATAAAGAAATCCGCCCGACATCATGTCGTGCCCGCGCGGTTCGAAACAAAGGCTCGCCCGGATCCAGTCGAACCGGTCGAGGAAATCCTGGCGCCGCTCGGCCATCGACCCTCCGCGGACGAGCGGCGCACCACCGGCGACCAGCCGGACCGGATTTCCGGCAGTGTGGCCGTCGATGCAGAAGAAGGTGTGGCGCATGGACTCTCCCTGGCTCGTCAGGCTGCGATCTTGCTCGGCTGCGTCGCCGCGCATTTTTCGACCATCGCGATCACATCCTTGCGGCGCTGGCCAGCGAGCGGCAGGCGCGGCATGCGGACGCGTTCGGAACCGCGCCCCATGATCTCTTCGGCGAGCTTGATCGACTGGACCAGATCGCGGTCGGCGTCGAGATGGAGAAGCGGCATGAACCAGCGATAGATCGCCAGCGCCTCCTCATGTCTGCCCTCGTTGAACGCCGCGACAAGGCGAACCGATTCGGTCGGGAAGGCGCTCGTCAGCCCCGAGACCCAGCCACTGGCGCCGAGGAACAGGCCCTCGAGCGCGACGTCGTCGAGCCCGGCCATCACCGTATAGCGATCGCCGAAACGGTTGAAGACATCGGTGAAGCGGCGCGGATCGGGCGCGCTTTCCTTGATCGCGACGATGTTGGACACATCGCGCAGCGCCTCGAGCGTCGCGAAATCGACGTCGACGCGGTACGCGGGCGGATTGTTATAGAGCATGACCGGCAGCGAGGTCGCCTCGGCAACGGCACGGAAATGCGCCTGCAGCTCTTCGGGAGTCGGCACATAGACCATCGCGGGCAAGAGCATGATCGCATCGGCGCCGAGCTTTTCGGCATCCTTCGCATATTGGATCGCGCGCGCGGTGGTGAGTTCGGACACGCCCGCGACGACGGGCACGCGCCCGGCAACCGCCTCGACCGCGCCTTTCAGGATATTCCGCTTTTCGTCGGGCTCGAGCGAATTATTCTCGCCGCACGTGCCGAGAATGATGAGCCCGGTCACCCCGTCATCGACAAGCGCGCTCTGCACACGCTGGGTTGCATCGAAATCGACCGACAGATCTTCGGCGAATTGAGTGGTAGCTGCGGGATATACGCCCTCCCACAGTGTCCTTATCACGCTCATTCATTACCTCCGTTGAAGCTTCAGATCGTATACGGTATATGATACAAGATGCCAAATGATTTTCCATCTCGCTCGTCCGATCTGCAGAATGCCGTCGTAATTGGCGGTGGCGTCGTCGGACTCGCCACCGCTCTCGCGCTACAAAAACGCGATATTTCAGTCACATTGATCGATTCGCCCCCGGCATCCCCTGCCGCATCATGGGGTAATGCAGGTCATATCGCCATCGAACAGGTCGAACCGCTCGCGTCGCGCGCGACGATCCGCTCGATGCCGCGCCGCCTGTTCTGGCGGGGCGGCGCGCTGTCGTTGCCGCTGCGCGATATCGGCGCGTGGCTGCCCTTCTCGCTGCGGCTCGTCGCCGCGACGAGCCCCGTGCGCTTCGCGGCCGGCCGCGCGGCGCTCGGTCAGGCGCTGGGCGATGCGATGGGTTCGTGGCGCCGGTTGCTGGGCCGAATCGGGGCGGGCGACCTCCTCGTCGAGGATGGCCATTATATCCTGTGGGAAAGCGCCGCGAGCGCCGAAGCTGGCCGCGCGCACTGGGCGGCGACCGATATCGGCCAAGCGAGGATGCGCGATGCAACGCCCGCCGAGATGACGCGGTTGGCCGCGCTCACCTCGGCGTCGGTCGCGGGAGCCGTCCATATTGCGGGATCGGGCCAGATCACCGACCTCGATGCGCTGGGCGCGGCGCTGCGCGCGGGCTTCGATGCGGCCGGCGGTTCGCGAATCGAAGCGAGGATCGACCGGCTGGCGATCGAGGACGGCCGCGCCGTCGCCATCGCCGCGGACGGTACACGCCACACCGCGGATGCGATGGTGATCGCGGGCGGCGCCGCGTCGGGCGCGCTGATGGCGTCGATCGGCCAGTGCGTGCCGATCATCGCCGAGCGCGGCTATCATATCCAGTCGGCCGACACCGGCTGGCCGCATGATATGCCGCCGGTGGTGTTCGAGGACCGGTCGATGATCGTCACTCGTTTCCGCTCGGGGCTGCGCGCGGCGAGCTTCGTCGAATTCGGCCGCGGCGCCAGCCCCGCCGATCCGCGCAAATGGGCGCGGCTGCGAAAACATGTCGCGGCGCTCGGCCTGTCCTTTGGCCTGCCCGGCGCCGAATGGATGGGCGCGCGTCCGACGCTGCCCGACTATCTGCCCGCGATCGGGCGGAGCGGCCGCGCGGCGAACCTTTTCTATGCGTTCGGCCACCAGCATCTGGGCCTGACCCTCGCCGCGACGACGGGCGATGCCATCGCCGCGCTCGTCGCTGGCGCCGCGCCGCCCTTCGACCTCGCCCCCTTCGACCTCAAGCGTTTTGGAGCCTGACATGACCAACGGAATCGGCGGATCGACCGCCGCGCAGGAACTCGCCGCCATCGCCCCCTGGGCCGATCGCGCCGCGCCGATCGCCGCGGCGGAGCGCGAGCAACGAATCGAAAAGGCGCGGCGGCTGATGCACGCGAACGGCGCCGACGCGCTGCTGGTCGGGGCGGGCGCGAGCCTGCGCTACTTCGCCGGCATCCCGTGGGGCGCGAGCGAGCGGCTGGTCGCGATGCTGCTGCCGCGCACGGGAAAACCCATCGTCATCGCGCCCGCGTTCGAGCTCGGCACGCTCGAGGCCGACCTCAAGATCGAGGTCGAGTTGCGCTTGTGGGAGGAGGATGAGAGCCCGTCCGGACTGGTTGTCGGCGCGTTGCGCGAGACCGGCGCGACCAGGCTCGCGATCGATCCGGGGATGGCTTTCCTGTTCGTCGATCGCATCCGGCGCGCCGGTCCGGCGCTCGACATCGTCGACGGCGGGCCGATTGTCGACGGCTGCCGGATGGTTAAATCCGCCACCGAACTCGCGCTGCTCCAGCAGGCGAAGTCGATGACGCTCGAAGTGCATCGCCGCGCCGCGCGCATCCTCGCCCCCGGCATCCGCGCGAGCGAGGTCACACGCTTTCTGGAGGAGGCGCACCGCGCGATCGGCGCGCCGGGCGGCAATGATTTCTGCATCGTCCAGTTCGGCCGCTCGACCGCCTTTCCGCACGGGCTTCCCGGCGACGCGCAATTGCACGAAGGCGACGTCGTGCTGATCGACGTCGGCTGCGTCGTCGAAGGCTATCATTCGGATATCACCCGCACCTATGTCTTCGGCGACGCCGATGCGGAGCAGCGGCACATCTGGGCGCTCGAAAAGGAAGCGCAGGCCGCGGCCTTCGACGCCGCGCTGCCCGGCGCGCCGTGCGAGGCGGTCGATGCCGCCGCACGCGCCGTGCTGGAGAAGGCGGGGCTCGGCCCCGACTATCGCTTGCCCGGGCTGCCGCATCGCACCGGCCACGGCATCGGGCTGTCGATCCACGAACCCGCCTATCTGGTGCGCGGCGACACGACCCCGCTCGCACCCGGCATGTGTTTTTCGAACGAGCCGATGATCGTTATCCCCGACCGCTTTGGCATCAGGCTCGAGGATCATTTCTACATGACCGAAAGCGGCGCCAAATGGTTCACCGAACCCTCGCCCGCGATCGACCGGCCGTTCGGCTGAGCTAGCCCAGCAGCGCGCGCACGTCGTCGTAGAGCGGACGCGGCACCTGCACGCCATTCGCGAGGCTGCGCGCGCGCGCCTCGAAGCGGCGCTGCGACGGCAGGCGCGCGCGCTGCCCGGTGATCGCGTCGAATACCGCTTCGGCACGTTCGATATGCTTCGCCGCCTCGGCACCGAGGAAGCCCGCGGGATCGATCGCGAGAATGAATTCGCCGCCGATCGGCGATGAGCCGGCGCCATCGTCGAGTGCGATCGATTCGGCGCTGGTGAGATCGCCGATCAGCGGGCCCGCGATCAGTTCGACCATCGTCGCGAGCGCCGACCCCTTGTGCCCGCCGAACGTCAGCATTGCGCCGTCGAGCGCGGCTTTGGCATCGGTCGTCGGTCGCCCTTCGGCGTCGATGCCCCAGCCTTCGGGAATCGGCTTGCCTGCACGGCGATGCAGTTCGATCTCGCCGCGCGCGACCGCGCTCGTCGCGAAATCGAAGATATAGGGATAGGCGCCAGGGCGCGGCCAGCCGAACGCGATCGGGTTGGTGCCGAACAGCGGCTTGATGCCGCCGGCCGGGGCGACCCACGCGTGGCTGGGGGTGCAGGCGAAGGCGACGAGGCCCGCGGCGGCAACCGCTTCGACCTCGGGCCAGAGCGCCGCGAAATGGACGCAATTGTTGATCCCGAGCGCCGCAATTCCATTCCGCCGTGCCTTTTCGACGAGCGTCGGTAGCCCGGCGCCGAACGCGGTCTGGGCAAAGCCGCCGCCCGCATCGACCCGAACCAGCGCGGGCGCGATAGCGGACACGAGGGGGATGGCATCCTTGATCACTTTGCCTGTTTTCAGCGTGTTGACGCAAACGAGCAGGCGATAAATCCCGTGACTCGCGCATTCGTCGCGTTCGCCGGCGACGATTGTTTCGGTCACCGCCTCGACATGCTGCGGCGCGAGGCCGTGGTGCGTCAGGATTTCGCGCGACAGCGTCGCCACGTCATCCAGCGAAAGTCGGACTTTTTCGTCGCTCATCACTCATCTCACACAAATGTTCCAAGGGCCATTATAGCCGCTTGCTAAATTCGTATACTATATAATATGCTGTTGCCAAGGCGAGCGAAGTCTCAGGGGAGCATGATGCAAATATGGCACGTCGATCGCCGCACCCTGCTCGCGGGCGCCGCAGCCGCCGCGCTTGTCCCTGTTTTCGCCCGCGCCGCCCCCGTTTCGACCACGACGTTCGGGCCAGCCAAACCGCTGCCCCTGTCGGCAGTCCGCCTGCTCGAATCGCCCTGGCTTGAGGCGATCGAAGGCAATCGTCGCTATCTCCACGCACTCGAACCCGACCGCCTGCTTCATAATTTTCGCGCCAGCGCGGGACTCGAACCCAAGGGTGCGGTCTATGGCGGGTGGGAAAGCGATACCATTGCGGGGCACAGCCTCGGCCATTATCTGACCGCCTTGTCGCTGATGTATGCCCAGACGGGCGACGAAGAATGCAAGCGCCGCGCCGGGTACATCATCGATGAACTCGCCGCGGCGCAGGCGGCGCATGGCGACGGCTATGTCGCGGGTTTCACGCGCAAGCGCGGCGATGTCGTCGAGGACGGCAAGACGATCTTCGCCGAGCTGACGCGCGGCGACATTCGTTCGATGGGATTCGACCTCAACGGCTGCTGGGTCCCCTTCTATAACTGGCACAAATTGTTCGCCGGATTGTTCGACGCGCAGGAGCTTTGCGGCAATGCCAAGGCGCTACCCGTCGCGGTCGGACTTGGCACATACATCGATGGCGTGTTTGCGGCGCTGAACGACGATCAGGTCCAGCAGATACTCGATTGCGAGCATGGCGGGATCAACGAGAGTTTCGCCGAGCTTCATGCCCGCACGAAAGACCCCCGCTGGCTGCGCCTCGCCGAGCGGCTGCGCCACCGCAAGATACTCGACCCGCTCAGCGAGGGCACGGATTCGCTGCCGTGGATCCATGCCAACACCCAGATCCCGAAAATCATCGGCCTCGCGCGGCTGCACGAGCTGACCGGCAAGGCGGGCGACGCGGCGGCGGCGCGCTTCTTCTGGGAAACGGTGATCCGCGACTATTCCTACGTCATCGGCGGCAATGCCGACCGCGAATATTTCCCGGCGCCGCGGACGATCTCGAAACATATCACCGAGCAGACGTGCGAAAGCTGCAACAGCTATAATATGCTCAAGCTCACCCGCCACCTCTATGGCTGGCGGCCCGAGGCGCGGCTGTTCGATTATTATGAGCGCGCGCACACCAACCATATCCTCGCGCATCAGGACCCGGCGACGGGCATGTTCGCCTATATGGTGCCGCTGATGTCGGGGTCGGCGCGCAAATTTTCGAAACCCTTCGACGATTTCTGGTGCTGCGTCGGGTCGGGAATGGAAAGCCACGCCAAGCATGGCGATTCGGTGTGGTGGCAGAGCGACGATACGCTGCTCGTGAACCTCTACATCGCCTCGACCGCGACATGGGAAAGCCAGGGCGCGGGATTCCGGATGGAGACCGCCTACCCGTTCGGCGATCGGGTCGATCTCACGCTCGAGACGCTGGGCCGCTCACGCGATTTTGCCGTCGCGCTGCGAATCCCTGGCTGGTGCGAGGGCGCGGCGCTGACGGTGAACGGCAAATCCGTGCCCGCGGGAACCTCTGGCGATTATGCGGTGATCCGCCGCCGCTGGGCGAAGGGCGACCGGATCGCGCTGACGCTGCCGATGCGGCTGCGCACCGAAGCCGCGAACGACGATCCGGCGACCGTCGCGCTGCTCCACGGCCCCGTCGTACTCGCCGCTGACCTCGGCCCCGCCGACCAGCCGTTCGAGGGGCCCGCTCCCGCGCTCGTCGCGGCCGACCTGCTCGCGGGCTTCGCGCCGGTCGATGCCGCGGCGGGGAAGTTCCGCACGACCGGCATCGCGGGGCCCGCCGACCTCAGCTTCGCACCCTTTTACCAGCAGCGCGATCGCCGCACCGCGGTCTATTTCAAAAGCTTCGACGACGCCGGCTGGGCGCGCGAGCAGGTCGCCTTTGCCGCCGAGCATGCGCGCCAGCAGGATCTCGCGCGCCGGTCGGTCGATGTGATGAATTTGGGCGAGATGCAGCCCGAGCGCGACCATGGGCTGACCGCCAAGAACAGCTATGCCGTCACCTATCGCGGGCGCCACGGGCGCGATGCCCGGACCTTCGGCTTTTTCGAATATAGAGCGAAGGTGCGCCCCGGACCGCTGGTGCTGCAGGCGACCTATTGGGGCGAAGAGCGGAACAAGCTGTTCGACATCCTCATCGACGGAACGAAGATCGCGACGCAGGCACTCGACGGCGGGCACCCCGGCGAATTTTTCACGATCGATTATCCGATTCCGGCCGACCTGACCCGCGGCAAGGGCGAAGTTACCGTCCGCTTCCAGCCCGCCAACGACACGACACGCTGCGGCCCCGTTTTCGGCGTCCGCATCTTCACGCCCGCTTCAGCCCCCGAAACAGCCAAAGGGACGGTTTGACGCACGGCTAATCCGACAATGAAACAGGGGGTCGCAAAAATGGATAGACGCTATCGATTGCTGGTCACGCTCGGGCTTGTGATATTCGCGCAGCCCACGCTCGCGCAGGAACAGGGCGCGAAGCCCGCGGTCCACGCCAAGTCGGCGATGGCGTCCTCGTCGAACCCCACCGTGACCAAGGCGATGGTCGAGGTGATGAAGAAAGGCGGCACCGCGCTCGACGCCGTGCTGACCGCGGTGCCGATGCAAGCGGTGATCGAACCGCAGATGACGACCCTCGCGGGCGGCGTCTCGATCCTCTATTATGACGCCAAGACCCGCGAATATCATTATCTCGACGCCGAGCTCGATCATACCAAGGACGCACAGGTCGGCGGCGGCTGGGCGCAATATACCGGCGGCGGCGGCGAGCGGCTGCCCGACACGTCGGGCAAGCGCATCGGTATTCCCGGCACGGTCGCGGGGATGAAGGCGGCGGCGGACCGCTTCGGCACGCTCAAATGGGGCGATTATTTCGCCCCCGCGATCAAGCTCGCCGACGATGGCTACCCGATGTATAGCTTCCTCTATGGCGAGCTCGCCGAGGCGGCGCTGACGCGGCTTTCCGCTTACCCTTCGGGGCGCGAGGAATATCTGCCCGACGGCTATGTGCCCCCGGTCGGCACGATCGTGAAGCATCCGCGGCTGGCGCAGGCGATGCGCCGCATTTCCGCCGAAGGACCATCATATATCTACACCGGCGAATGGGCGCAGCGCTTCGTCGCCGCGGTGCGCGCGACGGGCGGCGGGCTGACCGCCGAGGAGCTTGCAGGGTACAAGGCGCGCTGGGAAATGCCGCTGCGTTCGACCTATAATGGTTACGAGGTCATCGGCGCGCCGCCGCCGTCGACCGCGGGCACTTTGATCTCGATGGTGCTCAACGTCGTCGAGAATTACGACCTCAAAGCGCGCCCGCATTATGCGCAGTCGGCCGAGGCGCTCGAACTGATCCGCCGCGCCTTCGGCTTCGCCGAGACCGCGACCGACGAATTCGTGCGCGATCCGCTGAGCTATGATGTGCCGACCGAGATGTTGCTGTCGAAAGACAATGCGAAGCGCTTTGCGGCGCAGGTGACCGCGAGCCTGCCCAAGCCGGCCACGACATCGCCGCAAGCCGCAGCCACGCCGGGCAGCGCGCTCGAACTCGCGGCGTCCTTCGATAGCCACGACCGCCACTCGACCGACACCAACCATCTCGTCGCGGTCGATGCGCAGGGGAATATGGCCTCGGTCACCCACTCGGTTTACGGCAGCACCTTCGCGACCGGCATGGTGGTCGACGGGATCGCGATGAACAGCGGCAATAATTTCCCCGGCAACACTGCCGGACCTGGCCGCCGCGTGATCTCGCCCTTCCCGCCGACGATGGTCGCGAAGGACGGCAAGCCATGGATGACGATCGGCTCGCCCGGCCTGTCGTCGCGCGCGGTGACGATCACGCTGATCAACCTGCTCGGTTATGGCATGCCGCTCGAACAGGCGGTCGACGCGCCGCGTTTCCAGGGATCGCAGGCGGGCGTGCCGATGGTGGTCGAAAGCCGCGTGACGCAGGCCGTGCGCGACGAACTTAAGACGCGCTACGGCGTCAATGTCCGCCCGACCGCCCCCTATAATTGGCACTTCGGATCGATCCAGGCGATCCAGCGCAATCCCGACGGCAGCCTGACCGGCGTCGCCGATCCTCGCCGCGCCGGCCTCGCGGCCGGTTACTGATCAACAGGAGAAATTTCGATGCGATATCTCGCTCCCGCACTGCTGGCCGTCTCGGCCATCGCCCTCGGCGCTCCCGCTTTCGCGCAAGCTCCGCAATCGGCCTCACAGTCGGCAGACGCGCGGCTGAAGGCGCTTTACGATGCCGAGTGGAAATGGCGCACGCAGGAGCTCGCGCTCGACCCGGACGGCGACCGCGACGGCAGCGACCGCTTTCCGAGCGTCGATGCCGCAAGCCAGGCGCGCCGCGCCGCCTATTGGAACAATGCGCTGGCCGAGCTCAACAAGATCCCGTTCGACCAGCTGTCGCCCGAAGAGCGGATCAACGCCGAGGTGTTCAAGACCGCACTCGAAGAGTTCGGGGTCGAGCAGAAATACCGCGAATATGAGGATCCGTTCTTTTTCTGGACGTGGATCGCGCCGCGCGGCGGGCTGCCGAACGCCGACGCCTATCGCAATTATATCAAGCGGCTCGGCGATATGCCGCGTTATGTCGATCAGCAGATCGTCAACATGCGCGCAGGGCTCAAGCGCGGCTTCACCAAGCCGCAGGTCTCGCTAGCCGGCCGTGACGCGCCGATCGAACCGCTGGCGTCGGCCGATGTCGACAAGAACCCGCTGTTCACCAGCTTCGCTGCAATGCCCGGCAGCATCCCCGAAACCGAACGCACGGCTTTGGTAGCCGAGGGCCGCGCTGCGGTCGCTGCTGCGGCACCGGCGTTCGCAAAGCTGCGCGCCTTCGTCCGCGACGAATATATCCCCAAGTCGCGCACCGCGATTGCCGGCGAAGCGCTGCCCGACGGCAAGGCCTATTATGCCGCGAAGATTCGCCAATATACGACGCTCGACCTGACACCCGAGCAGATCCATGAAATCGGGATCAAGGAGGTCGCGCGGATCGACGCCGACATGCAGGCGACGATGAAGAAGTCGGGATGGACGGGCGATTTCGCCGGCTTCCTCCATTTCCTGAAGACCGACCCGCAGTTTACTGCGAAATCCCCGTACGAGCTGATGGCGAAATCGGCCTATGTCGCGAACCGGATCAACGGCCAGCTCAAATTCCTCGTCGGCCACCTGCCGCGCTATCGCTTCACGATCCGCCAGACCCCCGACAATATCGCGCCCTTCGCGACCGGCGGCAACGGGGGGCTCGAGAGCTGCCTGATGAACACCTATAACCTCCCCGCGCGGCCGCTCTATACGATCCCGCCTTTGACCGCGCACGAATGCGCGCCGGGGCATAGCTTTCAGGCGGCGCTCGCGCTCGAGGCGCCCGACCGGCCGCAGATCCGTCGGACGACCTATTTCTCGGGCTATGGCGAAGGCTGGGGGCTCTACACCGAATGGCTCGGCATCCAGATGGGCATTTACGAGACGCCGTATGACGAGTTCGGGCGCGAGACGTACGAGATGTGGCGCGCGGCGCGGCTCGTCGTCGACACCGGGCTGCATCACAAGGGCTGGACGCGCCAGCAGGCGCTCGATTTCATGAAGGCGCACACAGCGCTGTCGGATCACGAGATCACGATCGAGGTCGATCGTTACATCAACGATCCGGGGCAGGCGCTCGCATACAAGCTCGGCGAGATGCTGATCCGCCGCAAGCGTGCCGAGGCCGAAGCGAAACTCGGCGCCAGTTTCGACCAGCGCTGGTTCCACGACACGCTGCTCGGGCTCGGGTCGGTGCCGCTGCCGACGCTCGAACGCGTGCTCGACGAATGGATCGCGGGCGGGGGCAAGAACCCCAATCCCGAACCCGCCGCCTGATTCTTCCGACAAGGAGACGCAAATTGCTCACCCGCACGATCCTGCTTTCGACCCTCGCCCTCCTGCCGCTCGCGCCTGCGGCGGCAGAGGCACAAGCCGCAGCTGCCCCTTCGGCCGCGGCGGCCACGCCGGGAAGCGCCGACGCCCGGCTTCGCGAGCTGTACGAGGCCGAGTGGGCCTGGCGGCAGAAGGAATTCGCCCGGCGCATCGGCGACCCGCCCTTCACCGCGTCGGCCGACCATCTGCCGCGCGTCGATGCGGCGACGCAGGCGGCGCGGCAGGCCTATTGGCAAAAGACGCTCGCCGCGCTCGACACGATTCCGGTCGATCAATTGTCCGAGAATGAGAAGATCAATGCCGCGGTGCTGCGCACCAGCCTCGAGGCCTTCGTCGCCGAGGGCAAGTACCGGATGTGGGAAATGCCGTTCAACGCCGACAGCCAGTTCTGGTCGGGGCTGAGTGCGCGCGACGCCTGGCCGTCGCTTGAGGAATATCAACGCTACATCGGCCGCATGCGCGACATCCCGCGCTATTTCGACGAGCAGATCGTCAATATGCGCGCGGGGCTGAAGCGCGGCTTCAGCGTGCCGCGCGCCTCGCTCGAAGGACGCGACGCAACGATCGCCGCCTATGTCGACACCGACCCGGCGAAAAACCCCTTCTACAGCGCCTTCACCAAGATGCCTTCGACGATCCCGGCAGCGGATCAGGAGCGGTTGCGCACCGAAGCGCAGGAGGTGATTTCGGGGACGGTGGCGCCCGCGTATGCCAAGCTGCTGACCTTCTTCAAGCAAGAGTATCTGCCCAAGGCGCGCACGACGCTGGCGGCCGAGGCGATGCCCGACGGCAAGGCCTTTTATCAGGCGCAGATCCGCGAATATACGACCACCGCGCTGACCGCAGAGCAGATCCACGAAATCGGCCTCAAGGAAGTCGCGCGGATCACTGCCGAGATGGAGCAGGTGAAGGAGAAGGCGGGGTTCAAAGGTGACCTTGCGGCGTTCATCCAGTTCCTGCGCACCGACCCGCAATTTTATGCGAAGACGCCCGAGGAGCTGCTCGCCTTCTCGGCGCTTGTCGCCAAGCGCGCCGACGGCCAGCTCAAATATACGATCGGCTTCCTGCCGCGCTACCGCTTCACCATTCTGCCGGTGCCCGACGCCATCGCGCCGACCTATACGTCGGGGCGCGGCGGGCTCGATGCGTGCCTGATGAACACCTATGATCTGCCGTCGCGGCCGCTGTACCAGATCCCCGCGCTGACGCTCCACGAATGCGTTCCCGGGCACAGCTTCCAGGCCGCGGTTGCGCTCGAGACGACGAAATGGCCCGCCTTCCGCCGCCAGACCTATTTCTCGGGCTATGGCGAGGGCTGGGGACTCTACACCGAATGGCTCGGCACCAAGATGGGCATCTATCGCACGCCCTACGAGGATTTCGGGCGGCTTTCGTTCGAAATGTGGCGCGCCTCGCGGCTCGTCGTCGACACCGGCGTCCATCATTATGGCTGGAGCCGCGAGAAGGCGATCGACTATCTCGCGAGCCACACCGCGCTCGCGCAACATGACGTCGAGACCGAGATCGACCGCTATATCAGCTGGCCCGGACAGGCGCTCGCTTACAAGCTGGGCGAGATCACGATCCGCCGGCTGCGCGCCGACGCCGAGGCAAAGCTCGGGCCGAAGTTCGACCAGCGCAAGTTCCACGACACCTTCCTCGCGCTGGGGTCGGTGCCGCTTCCGGTGCTCGAACAGCAGCTTGAAAAATTCATCGCCGATGGCGGCGAAGGTCCGACCGCCGTCGCCCCCTGATTTCCTTCCCCCCCCGACAGAATATTCCCAGGAGAGATCCATGCGTATCAACCGCTATCCGATCCTTGTCGCGCTGGCCGCGGCACTCGCGCTGCCCGCCGCCGCGCAGGAAAAGAAAGCCGAAACCGGCAAGAGCGAAAGCGCCAAGGCCGACGCGAACGAACCCGAAGAGGATATCGCGCGTGCCAGTGCCGAGGAGGACGCGCAGCCGAAACGCGGCAGCGTGACCGTCAAGGGCCGGACGATCGCCTATACCGCGACCCCCGGCACACTCACCATCCGCGACGACGATGGCGAGGCGGTCGCGAGCATGTTCTACGTCGCCTATGTCGCCGACCGGCCGAAGGGTTCGGCGCCGCGCCCGGTGACCTTCACCTTCAACGGCGGGCCGGGCTCGTCGAGCATGTGGCTGCACATGGGATCGATCGGCCCCGTGCTCGTCGAAACGCCGAACGCGGGCAGCACCGCTCCCGCACCCTATCGCATCCGGAGCAATCCCGAGACGATGCTCGACAAGACCGACATCGTCTTCCTCGACGCGATCGGCACCGGCCTGTCGCGTCCGATCGGCAAGTCGAAGGGTCCCGAATTCTGGGGGGTCGATCAGGATATCGACGCCTTCTCGCGCGGTATCATGCGCTACCTCACGCTCAACGACCGCTGGGACAGCCCGAAATTCCTATTCGGCGAAAGCTATGGCACGCTGCGCGGCGCGGGGCTGGTCTATGCGCTGCAGCAACGCGGGGTGCAGATGAACGGCGTCGTGCTGCTGTCGTCGATCCTGAACTATGGCGTGCGCCAGCCGGGCTACGACCAGATCTACCTCACCTATCTGCCAAGCTATGCCGCGACCGCCTGGTATCACAATCGGCTGGCTAACAAGCCCGCGGCGCTCGAACCCTTCCTGACCGAAGTGCGGCAATGGACGACGGGACCCTATGCGGCGGCACTCGCCAAGGGGTCCGACCTCAGCGACGAGGAACGGAGTGCCGTTGCGCAGCAGATGAGCGCCTATACGGGGCTGCCGGTCAAATATATCCTCGACGCCGACCTGCGCGTTGAACTGTCGCGGTTCCGCAAGGAGTTGATGCGTGACCAGAAGCGCACCGTCGGCCGGCTCGATTCGCGTTTCATCGGGATCGACGTCGATGCGGCGGGCGAAGGCCCCGAGTTCGACACCACCGACGCCGCGATCAGCGGGCCCTATGTCGGCGCGCTCAACAAATATCTGTTCGGCACGCTCGGCTATAAGACCAAGCTCGCCTATCGCCCCAATTATTACGTCAAGATCGGCGGCGGCAATTGGGACCAGCGCCACCGCGCGCCCGGCGGACGGCAGGGCGGCGCGCAGATGGCGCTTGCCAACACCGCGCTCGACCTGTCGGCCGCGATGCGCCAGAATCCCTATCTGAAAGTGCTGTCACTCAACGGCTATTACGACATGGCGACGCCCTTTTTCGGCGCCGAATATGATCTGAAGCATATGCAGATCGACCCGTCGCTGCGCCAGAACCTGACCTATCATTATTATGAATCGGGCCACATGGTTTACATCAACCCGGCAGTCATCGGGCAGTTCAAGCGCGATCTCGACGCCTTCTATGACAGCGCGGCCGTAGGCAACTGAGCGGGGGGAGGCAGCGCTCGCGCCCACCGCCGGACGCGAGCGCTGCCTTATCAATCGCCCAAAACAAGCGCACCGTCGATACGGCGCGCGATGCCCCACGGATTGGCTGGCTTCAGCGCCGCCGGAAGCAGGCTTTCGGGCAGATTCTGATAGCTGACCGGGCGCAGGAAGCGCTCGATCGCGAGCGTGCCGACCGAGGTGCTCCGCCCGTCCGAGGTCGACGGATAAGGCCCGCCATGGACCATCGCATGGCCCACCTCGACGCCCGTCGGCCAGCCATTGGCGAGGATGCGCCCGACCTTGCGCTCGATCAGCGGCAGCAGCCGCGCGGCAAGCGCCTCGTCGTCGGCATCGATCTGGAGCGTCGCGGTGAGCTGACCCTCGAGCCCGGCAATCAACGCCGCAACCTCGTCGATATCGCGGCAACGGACGATCACCGACGATGAGCCGAACACCTCGTGGCCGAGCGCGGCGTCGGCGCGGAAACCCTCGGCGTCGGTGATGAACAGCGCACCGCGTGCCGCGCAAGCGCCCGGCCCTTCGGCCCCGCGCGCGACAAGCCGCGTCGCCGAATGACGTTCGAGGGCATCGACACCGCTCTCGAAGCTTTTGTGGATGCCCGGCGTGAGCATCGTCGCAGGGGCAATGGCCGACAGCGCAGCGCCCGCCGCCGCGGCGAAGCGGTCGAGATCGGGGCCGTCCAGCGCGACCAGCAGGCCGGGGTTGGTGCAGAATTGGCCGGCGCCCATCGTCAGCGACTGGGCGAACGCCTCGCCGAGCGCCTTCGCCCGGTTCCCGAGCGCGGCGGGGAAAAGGATGACCGGGTTGATGCTGCTCATCTCGGCATAAACCGGGATCGGCTCGGTGCGTGTCGCGGCGATCTGCATCAGCGCGAGTCCGCCGCCGCGCGAACCGGTGAAACCCACGGCCTTGATCCGCGGATCGGCGACGAGCGCGCCGCCGAGTGCGTTCGACGGGCCGGGCAGATAGGAGAAGACGCCTTCGTGAAGCCCACAGCTTGCGACCGCCGCGCGGATCGCGCGTGCGACAAGCTCGCCCGTGCCGGGATGCGCGGGGTGACCCTTGACCACGACCGGGCAGCCCGCGGCGAACGCCGACGCGGTGTCGCCGCCGGCGACCGAGAAGGCGAGCGGGAAGTTGCTCGCACCGAACACTGCGACGGGGCCGAGCGCAATGTGCCGGCGGCGGAGGTCGGGCCGCGGCAACGGCGCGCGATCGGGCAAGGCGGGATCGATCGTCGCGTGCAGCCAGTCGCCCGCGCGGACAAAGGCGGCGAACATGCGCAGCTGCCCCATCGTGCGGCCGCGCTCGCCCTCGAGCCTTGCGCGCGGCAGGCCGCTCTCGGCCATTGCGCGTTCGATCAGATCGTCGCCGATCGCGGCAATGCCGTCGGCAATGGCTTCGAGAAACGCCGCCCGCGCTTCGAGCGTGGTTTCGGAAAAGCTGGCAAAGGCGGCATCGGCGAGCGCACAGGCACGGTCGACATGGCTCGCGTCCGCGGCGCCAAACGGCGGTTCGATCGTCTGTCCGGTCGAAGGATCGACCGCGAGGAAGGTCTCGGTTGCACTGTCTTCGGCCGCGCCGACGAAAATCGAACCAGCTATCATTTTGGCGTCCTTCATTGTTCCTGGGGGAGAGTCTGCGGCCGGAAGGCCCGGGTCATTTCGTCGTTGCGCGCCGCCGATGCGGCGATGGTGTCGCCCATCAACCGGGTGAGCGTGTCGTCTTCGTCGAGGACCCTGAGGCCGGCGTGCGTCACGCCCCCCGGGCTTGCAACGCGGCGTGCCATGTCGGCGGGGTCGGCTCCGGCCTCGGCCAGCATCGCCGCCGATCCGGCCATCGTCTCGGCAATCAACCGAAGCGCTTGTTCGCGGCTTAGCCCCTGAGCCTCTGCAGCGAACGCCATCGCATCGGCGATCCGGAAGAAAAAGGCGGGAGTCGCGCCCGAAACCGTCGTCGCAATGGCGCAAAGGCGCTCGTCGCTCATCCATTCCACGATACCGAGCGGAGCAAAAAGGGTTTCGGCCAGTGCCCGTGACGCCCCATCCACGCCGTCGCCCGCGAGCGCGGTGACCCCGCGCCCGATCGCCGCGGGAAGATTGGGCACCGCGCGCACCAGCGGCCCGGCCGCCCGAAAATGATATCGCAGCGTCGCAAACTCGACCGCCGCGAGCACCGAAATCATCATGGTGCCGGGGGCCGCCAGTTCCGCGAGCGATGGTGCGATCTCTGCAAGCTTCTGCGGCTTCACGGCGAGGACCAGCACCGCGGGCGGGGCGAGCCCGGCCGGGACCGAGCCGAACAGCCGCACCCCTTCCGGCGCCGCCGCGAGCGAAGGATCGACGACCGTTATTGACGAGGCCGGCACGCCGCTCTGCAGCCAGCCGGCGAGCATCGCGCCACCCATATTGCCGCAACCGACCAGCATGACGCTGGCGGGCCGCACTCCGCGCAGAATATCTTGAGAATCCGAGGTCAAGAAAGGCGTCTCCGCGACGATATTGTAGAGGAGCGCCTTAGTACATCGTATACGATTTTGGTCAAGTCATCGCGGGGCAGCCGCCTTTCCGTCGGGCTCAGAACTGGTAAGCCAAACCCCCGCCGAAGACCCACTGGTCGGCGCTGCCGGCGTCCTTCACGATTGGCGAATCGGCGAAGCGCGAGAGGAGGCGGCCATATTGCGCGCCGCCGAGCAGCACGAAGCCCTTGCGAAGATCGCCCGACAGTCCATAGGCGCCCGCCACGCCGAGCGTATATTTGCCCGCGGTCGCCTTGCGACCCGCGCCGGTATAGACGGGGAGGCCGCTCGCTGCGCTGCCCAGCGGGTCGATGTCGTAATAATAGCGGCCGAAGCCCTTGCCGTAGAAGTTCACCGACGCCGACACGCCAATATAGGCGCGTTTCGACAGCGGCGTGCCGTAATCGATCGTCGGCGAAGCGGTCCAGCTGCCGTGTTTGCCCGATATGTCCTTCGTCGCGACGAAGCGGAAGCCGAGCTGATCATAGGCGCTGGTGATCACGCCGGTTTTGGTGACGCCCGTGAAGAAGCCGGCCTCGACCGCCATTTTGCGGTCGGGGAGCAGGTCGACCTGCGGATCCTTGACGCTGCCGGTGCGGTCGCCGCGCAGGCTGATGATCGGACCGAACTTCCAGTCGATCTTCTGGCCGCGGCGATGGCGGATCAGGTCGACCTGGAAATTGGTGCCGCGGGTCGAGAAGGAAAAGCCCTCGTACCGGCCGCGGACGTAAAAGGCCGGCAGAAAGCGGCGGTCGTCCGAGCCATTATAGTCGGCCGAGTTCAGCACGCCCGCCGCGACGGCGATATAGTTGCGCGACCATTTGCGATCCGAATCTTCATCGTCGTCGTCGGGCCGCGCGCCGGGGAGCAGGATATTCTCGTCGATATCGGTGTTTTGGAGGTAGCGCGCGGGTTCTTCCTCGATTCCGGTCGCGAGGCCGGTGTCGGGGGGCGTGGCGGTTATCTCATAGGGCAGCGGCGCCTCTTCGGCGGCGGCGGGTGCGGCGAGCGCGCAGGCGGCAAGAAGCGGGACGATGCGCGCCGGCGGGCCGATGCGGAAGAACAGTCTCAAATCGGCGATGGTCATCCGCTCAAATATCCTATGGTCTTGCCCGTCCTTACGGGGGTGTAAGTAAACAATCCGCCATTGCAACGGCTTCGTCTTGCCGAAGGATGCATTTGATCGCATGTGCCTTTCATGAACCAACGCCTCTTCGCCGCTTTCATATTCCTCCGCATCGCCATTGGTTCCGCGGCCGATACCCGGCGGGAGCGCGTATCATGAGCCGCGTGCCGCGTTTCATCGGCTATGCTTTCATGACCGCCGCGGCGGTGCTCGCGGCGGTGATGAAGAAGGAAGGCGTCGAAAGCGTCGGCCCGCTGCCCGCGGTTGCGGTCGCGCTTTTCCTCGGCATGGTCGGGGTGATGCTGGTGTTCACCGACCTGATGGTGCGCGGGCTTTATGCGCAGGTCGATGCCGCGAAGGCGCGCGAGGAGGGGGAGGGCGAAGATTGATCCGCCGCGCTCGCAGGGCGGAGGATCGGCTGCCGCCTTGATCCCTTTTCGTTCGACACCCCATGCGCTTGGCTTTATGACGACGACATGACCGATCGTCCGCATACGCCGCTGCTCGACACGGTGGATGTCCCCGCCGACCTCCGCAAGCTGAAGCCCGAAGACCTCCGCCAGTTCGCCGACGAGCTGCGCGCCGAGATGATCTCGGCCGTCGGCACAACGGGCGGGCATCTGGGATCGGGGCTGGGTGTCGTCGAGCTGACGACCGCGCTCCACTATGTGTTCGACACGCCGCGCGACAAGATCGTGTGGGACGTCGGGCACCAATGCTATCCGCACAAGATCATCACCGGGCGCCGCGACCGCATCCGCACCTTGCGCACCGGCGGCGGGCTGTCGGGCTTCACCAAGCGCAGCGAAAGCGAGTACGACCCGTTCGGTGCGGCGCATTCGTCGACCTCGATCAGCGCCGCATTGGGCTTTGCGATCGCGAACAAGCTGAAGGACGAACCCGGCCGCGCGATCGCGGTGATCGGCGACGGGTCGATGTCGGCGGGCATGGCCTATGAGGCGATGAACAACGCCGCCGCGGCGGGCAACCGGCTGATCGTGATTTTGAACGACAATGACATGTCGATTGCGCCGCCGGTGGGCGGGCTTTCGGCCTATCTCGCCAAGCTCGTATCGTCGCGGCCGTTCATCGAGCTGCGCGAGATCGCGCGGCGCTTCGCGCGCAAGCTGCCCGAGCCGCTGCACAAGGCGGCGAAAAAGACCGACGAATATGCGCGCGGCATGGCGATGGGCGGCACGCTCTTTGAGGAGCTCGGCTTTTATTACGTCGGGCCGATCGACGGGCATAATCTCGAGCATCTGATCCCCGTGCTCGAAAATGTGCGCGACAGCGACCATGGCCCGGTGCTGATCCACGCGGTGACGATGAAGGGCAAGGGTTACGCCCCCGCCGAGGCGGCCGCCGACAAATATCATGGCGTCCAGAAATTCGACGTGATCACCGGCGAACAGGCGAAGGCGCCGCCGGGACCGCCCGCGTACCAGAATGTGTTCGGCGAGACGCTCGCGAAGCTTGCCGACACCGACAAGCGCATCGTCGCGATCACCGCCGCGATGCCGTCGGGGACCGGGGTCGACAAATTCGCGAAGGCGCACCCCGACCGCACCTTCGACGTGGGCATTGCCGAGCAGCATGCGGTGACCTTTGCTGCGGGGCTCGCGGCGCAGGGGATGCGGCCGTTCGCGGCGATCTATTCGACCTTCCTCCAGCGCGCCTACGACCAGGTCGTGCACGATGTCGCGATCCAGAATCTGCCGGTGCGCTTCGCGATCGACCGCGCGGGACTCGTCGGTGCCGACGGCTCGACGCACGCGGGCTCGTTCGACGTCACCTATCTGGCGACCTTGCCGAACATGGTGGTGATGGCGGCGGCCGACGAGGCCGAACTCGTCCATATGACATACACGGCCGCCGAATATGACGATGGCCCGATCGCCTTCCGCTATCCGCGCGGCAATGGCACCGGCGTGGCGCTGCCCGCGGTTCCCGAGAAGCTCGCGATCGGCAAGGGGCGCGTCGTGCGGAGCGGCAAGACCGTCGCGATCCTGTCGCTCGGCACCCGGCTCGCCGAGGCGCTGAAGGCGGCCGACACGCTGGAGGCGCGCGGGCTGTCGACGAGCGTGATCGACCTGCGCTTCGCGAAGCCGCTCGACGAGGAGCTGATTCGCAAGACGCTCGCCGCCCATGAGGTGTGCGTGACGGTCGAGGAAGGCAGCGTCGGCGGTCTGGGCGCGCATGTGCTGACGCTCGCGAGCGACGAGGGGCTGATCGATGCGGGGCTGAAGCTGCGCACGATGCGGCTGCCTGACATCTTCCAGGACCAGGACAAGCCCGAGCTGCAATATGACGCGGCGGGGCTCAACGCGCCGCAGATCGTCGATTGCGTGCTGAAGGCGCTGCGCCACAACAGCGCGGGCGTCGAGGAAGCGGGCGCGCGCGCTTGAGCCGATAAGCAAGCCGGGGGGCACGGGGCGGCATGAACTTCTTCAACCTCCTGCAATCGCTCGACGAGCTGCTCTACGAGGTTATGTCGTGGCTGGTCTTTTATCCGATCACGCTGTGGCGGACGCTCGTCCACCCCTTGAAGATGATGGATTATTCGGACCTCGAGCAGCGCGATACCGAGGACCAGCAGTATACCGACACGCTGTCGCCGCCGCTGTTCCTGCTGCTGTCGCTGATCATCGTCCACGCCGCAGAACTGGCGCTGGTCGGCACCGAAGCGGTGGTGACGAGCAAGATCGGCCTGTCGGCGCTGGTCAGCACCAACACCGACCTGATCATGCTGCGCATCGTGACCTACAGCCTGTTCGCGGTGTTGATGGCGACGCGGTTGGTTCGCGCGCGCAAGGTCGAACTCACGCGCCAAACGCTACGCGCTCCCTTCTACAGCCAATGTTATGTTATCGCGTTGCTCGCGATCCTGCTCGGCGGCGCCACGATATTGATCCGGCTGGCGCATACATGGTCGCTGGTCACCGGTGTGGTGCTGGCGCTTGCCGCGCTGCTGTGGTTCGGCACCCTGCAGACCGCGTGGTTCGTCCAGCATCTGAAGTGCAGCCGGCTGCGCGCCTTTGGCCAGGCGTCGCGCGCGATGGTCGAAAGCATTGTCGCGGTGCTGCTGCTGTCGAACCTGTTTAGCTGAGCCGGACAAGAAAACGGCCCGGTTATGCCGGGCCGTCCTCATCATCGGTCGAAGGATCGCTCAGGCGGTCGGGATCGCCGCCGATGCGTCGCGGCCGTCGCCTTCGGGGGCGGCGAGGATGTCGCGGACGACGAGGCCCTTGTCGACCACCTGCGTGTCGGGGCTGCCGACCTGGCTGCGGATGCCCGGATCGGCGCGCGCGCCGTCGGCGCTGCCGATGATCTGCGTTTCGCTCGCGCTACGCGCCGACGGGCCGCCGAAGAGCGCGCGCAGCGTCTGTTCGGCGGTCGTTTCGCCGCCGGGGCGCGCGGTGCCGGGGGCCGGCGGGGTTAGCGCGAAATCGGGCGGCACGACGAGCGGCGCCTGACGCGACACCATCATTTCGTCGGGACGGTCGCGGCTGAACAGGCTGTTCGACCCGCAGGCCGAAAGCGTCGTGGCAAGAATCGAGGCGGCCAGGATGGCGGTGGTCCGGTTCACTGTAATAACTCCTATGCGCCCCGTTTATTCGGCGGACGGCTGACCGTCAGCGGCTGGGGCCTTTTCGCCCAAGAGCAGCGCGCGCGCAACCAGCAAAAGCACACCGAGCGTGATGCACGCATCGGCGACGTTGAAGATCATGAAGGGACGGAAATCGCCGAAATGCAGGTCGGCGAAATCGACGACATAGCCGAAGCGCACGCGGTCGACGATATTGCCGAGCGCGCCGCCGAGGATCATCGCGAGCGCGATCACGTCGCCCTTCGCCTGTTCGCGCGTCATCCAGAAGGCGACCGCGGCAGCGACGATTCCCGTCACCGCAACGAGCGTCCAGCGCGTCGTGTCGGTACAGCTGGCGAACATCGACAGCGAAATCCCGCAATTTTCGGCCCAGGTCAGGTTGAAGAAGCTCGCGAGCTCGATCTGTCCCTTCGGTTCCAGCGACAGCGGGACGGTGACGACCCATTTGGTGATCTGGTCGAGGATGAAGGCGGCCGCGGCAAAGATCAGGCCGAAGCGCAGGTGGGGCGAACGTTGGCTGCTCATGCTGCGTCCAATACCGTGTCGCAGCGATTGCACAAGCTGCCGTCCTCGGTGACTTCGGGCAGGTGGCGCCAGCAGCGGCCGCATTTGTGGTTTTCGGTACGGGTGACCGCCAGTTCGTCGCCGGCGCGGGCGACCGACACGATGAAGATTTCCTCGAGCGCGGCGGGATCGAGCGTCGGATCGGGGATCGTGACTTCGGCCTCAAGGCTCGACCGGATCGTCTTTTCGCGGCGATAGGGTTCGATCGCCTCGGTCACCGCTTCGCGCTGGGTGCGGACGTTCGCCCATTTGCTCGCGAGCGCGGCGTGGTTCCATGCGGCGTCGACCGTCGGCCATTCGAGCAGATGCACGCTGCCCGCATCGGGATAGCGCGTGCCCCACACTTCCTCGGCGGTGAACACCAGCACCGGCGCCGCATAGCGCACCAGCGCGTGGAACAGCGTGTCGAGCACGCTGCGGTACGCGCGGCGGGTGTCGGTGCCGAGCGGCGCGGCGGGGCCGAGGTCGCAGTAGAGGACGTCCTTGCGGATGTCGAAATAGAAGGCCGACAGATCCTCGTTGCAGAAATCGGCGAGCAGGCGCGTGTAGCCGTTGAAGTCGAAATCATCGACCGCCCGATGCATCTTCGCGTCGAGATCGGCGAGCAGGCTCAGCATGTAACGCTCCAGCTCGGGCATCGCCGAAACGTCGGTGACGCGTTCCTCTTCGGTAAAGCCGTCGAGCGCGCCGAGCAGGTAACGGAAGGTGTTGCGCAGCTTGCGATACTGGTCGGCGACGCCCTTCAGGATCTCGTCGCCGATGCGATGGTCCTCGGTGAAGTCGACGCTCAGCGCCCACAGGCGGATGATGTCGGCGCCGTTGGTTTCCATCACCTTGACCGGGTCGGTCGTGTTGCCGAGCGACTTCGACTGTTTGAAGCCCTTGCTGTCCATCGTGAAGCCGTGGGTCAGCACCGCCTTGTACGGCGCCTGCCCGCGCGTGCCGCAGGACTCCAGCAGCGACGACTGGAACCAGCCGCGATGCTGGTCGCTGCCTTCGAGATAGAGGTCGGCGCTGTGCGTGCCGCCGTCGTGGCGGACGAGCGCGGGCCACCGCCCACTCTCCAGCACGAAGACGTGGGTGCAGCCCGAATCGAACCAGACGTCGAGAATGTCGACGATGCGCTCATAATCGGCGGCGTTGTACGCATCGCCGAGATATTCCTGCGCGCGCGCGTCGTTCCACGCGTCGACGCCGCCCGCCTTCACCGCCGCGACGATGCGGTCGTTGACGGCGGGGTCGTTCAGATACTGGCCGGTCTTGCGGTCGACGAAGAGGGTGATCGGCACGCCCCATGCGCGCTGGCGGCTGAGCACCCAGTCGGGGCGGCCCTCGACCATGCTACCGATGCGGTTGCGGCCCTTGGCGGGGACGAAGCGCGTGTCGTCGATCGCCTGCATCGCCGCCTGCCGCAGCGTCGGGGCGTCGCAGAGATCTTCCTCGTGCGGGTTGATCGCGCCGCCCTCATTCTCCCAGCGCTTTTCGCGCGGGGTCTTGGGCTCGATGTGCGTCATCACCTTGTCCATCGGCACGAACCATTGCGGGGTGCAGCGATAGATGACCTTGGCTTTCGAGCGCCAGCTGTGTGGGTAGCTGTGCTTGTAGTCGGCCGAGGCCGCGAGCAGCGCGCCGGCTTCGCGCAAGTCGGTGCAGATCGGGCCGTCGGGGGCATTGAACTTCGCGTTGATGACGCTGCCCTGACCGCCGAGCCAGCCCCAGTCTTCGCGATATTTGCCGTCGCCCTCGACCGCGAACACGGGGTCGATGCCGTTCGCCTTGCAGAGGTCGAAGTCGTCCTCGCCATGGTCGGGCGACATATGGACAAGGCCGGTGCCGCTGTCGGTGGTAACGAAATCGCCCGCGAGGAAGGGGCGCGGGCGCGCGAAGAAGCCGCCGAGCGCGTGCATCGGGTGGCGGGCGATGGTGCCGGCGAGGTCGGAGCCTTTGTAAACGCCCAAAACGTCTTCGATGTCCGGATGATCGAGGCTCTGCTCGGGGTCGAGCCGCGAACGAAACGTTTCCAAAAGATCTGATGCGACCAAAACGCGGATTACCCGCCCGGCATCGATCCACTCCCACTGAACATGCGAATATTCGACCTCCGGCCCATAGGCCAAAGCCTGGTTGACCGGGATCGTCCACGGCGTCGTCGTCCAGATCACCGCATGCGCGCCGACCAGTTCCTTGATCGGGCTCTCGACGATCTCGAACGCGACATCGATCTGGGTCGAGACGATATCCTCATATTCGATCTCGGCCTCGGCGAGCGCGGTCTTTTCGACCGGCGACCACATCACCGGCTTCGCGCCGCGATAGAGCATGTCGTTGGCGGCGAATTTGAGCAGTTCGCGGACGATCGTGGCTTCGGCCTCATAATCCATCGTCAGATACGGATGGTCCCAGTCGCCGCCGATGCCGAGGCGCTTCAATTGCTCGCGCTGGGTGTCGACCCAATGCTGCGCATAGGCGCGGCATTCGGCGCGGAACTCCTCGACGGGAACCTCGTCCTTGTTGAGCTTCTTCTTGCGATATTGCTCCTCGACCTTCCACTCGATCGGCAGGCCGTGGCAGTCCCAGCCGGGGACGTAGGGCGCGTCCTTGCCCTTCAGCGTCTGGGTGCGGACGACCATGTCTTTCAGGATATGGTTGAGCGCATGGCCGATATGCATGTCGCCATTGGCATAGGGCGGGCCGTCGTGGAGGATGAACTGGTCGCGGCCCCTGCGGCTTTCGCGAATCTGCCCCTCAAGACCCGCCTCGATCCATTTGGCGAGAATCTGCGGTTCCTTCTGCGGCAGGCCGGCCTTCATCGGAAAGTCGGTCTTGGGCAGGAAGACGGTGTCGCGGTAGTCGCGCTGTTCGGCGGCGGGCGTGCTCTCGGTCATGGGCGGCCGCTTAGCGCAGATTCGCGTGCGCGCAAACCTTCACGATTGGGCATGGCGCACTGGGCCCCGGCTTTCGCCGGGGTTCACGAGGAGCGCTGGCAATTTGTGAACCCCGGCGAAAGCCGGGGCCCAGACGGCTAGCGCAAAAGCTCGAAATAAAGATCGCGCCATTCGGGGTTTGCCGTCTCGATCAGCTCGATCTTCCACGCGCGTTTCCATTCTTTCATCTGGACCTCGCGCCGGCGGGCGTCGTGGAGATTCTCGAAATGCTGGTACCAGACGAGCATCTTGAGGCCATATTTCTGCGTGAAACCGCCGACCTTTCCTTCGCGATGCTGCCCAATGCGATGCGGGAGGTCGCTGGTCACGCCGATGTAGAGCGTTCCGTTGCGCTTGTTGGTGAGAATGTAAATCCAGCCTTGCTTCATGGCGTGGGGTTATACTGGGCCCCGGCTTGCGCCGGGGATCACCTTCGTCCGCACTGGAGCAATCTCCTAGGCCAGCCTATTTCTGCCGCGGACGCAGTGCGGGGCCGAGATTATAGATGTCGTCGATCCACACATAGCCGGTGAAGCTGGCGGGCACCTTGGTGAGCTGACCGACCTCGGACAGCCCCATGCCGCTTTTTTCATCGCCGCGCGGGCCGGTGAGGAGGACGCGCGTGCCATGCTTTTCCGCGCGGTCCTGCAGGCGGTCGGGCCAGCCCCAATAGGCCCATTGATAGTTCAGCGGCACCATGATCGTGCCCCCGGCGCAGCTTGGCGGATACCAGCCCGACCAGCCATATTTGATATAATCGGTCGTGCAGCGCTTGGCCGCGTCGGGGTCCATCGTCCACGCCTTGGGCGCCTTGGCGCGGATCACGTCCATCAGGCGCGCGTTGCCGAAAAAGCCGAAGCGCGGATCGTCGGGGTCGATGCCGGCGCGCGCGAAGGCGGCGAGGACGAGTTCGGCCTCCTTCGGATCGCGCGACTTGAAGTTGATGAGCAGCGATGCGTGGCCGAGCGCGGCGAGCACTTCGTCGAGGCTGGGCATTAGGCCGACGCCCTTGCCGCGCAGAGGGAAGGTCCGGCCGCCGTCGGCTGTATAGCCATAGCCGATATCGAGCGCCTTCAATTCGGCCATCGTGTGGTCGCGGATCTCGCCCTTGCCGTCGGTGCGGCAATCGAGCGTCCAGTCGTGAAAGACCGCGACCTGCCCGTCCTTCGTGGCCGCGACGTCGAATTTGACCATGCCCGCGTCGCGGCCGATCGCCGCCTTCATCGAGGGCAGGCTGTTTTCGATATAGTCATGCTCGGGCGCGCGGATGCGCGTTGCGGTGCACGTCTCGTCGGTGACGCCGCTGTGATCGAACAGCTGCGATACGCCGCGATGCGCGATCAGCACGCGTTTGCCTTGCGCGTCGGGGGCGAGGAAGCTGGCATTGCTGAGGGTGAACCAGGCGACGACAAGCGCGAAGACCCAGAGCAGGATCTTTGTGCGCCGCTTCATCGGCTTTTTGGTCGGGCCTTCGAGCGCGGTCGCCCAATCGTCGCTGTTGGTCATTATTCCCCCCTGATTCCCTCTCCCCTTGCGGGAGAGGGCGTGAGACTTGCGAGCTTGCTCGCTAGTCGCAACGGGAGAGGGGGCTGCCTTATCGATAGGACGCTGCCTCCTCTCCCAGCTGCGCCTAGGCAGCAAGCTGCCAAGGCTGCACAACCCTCTACCGCAAGGGGAGAGGGGTCAAATTTCCGCCAGCAACCGCTTCGCCTCGTCGCAATCCGCCGCGATTTGCGCCATCAGCGTGTCCATGCTGTCGAACTTCGCTTCCGGCCGGATGAAGGCATGGAAGGCGACGTCGATTTCCTGCCCGTAGAGGTCTTCGGCGAAGTCGAAGAAATGCGGTTCGAGCAGCTCCTTGGGCGGGTCGAAGCTCGGGCGGATGCCGAGGTTTGCGGCGCCCTTGAGGATGCGACCGTCGGGGAGTTTTCCGGTGACGGCGTAGATGCCGTAACGCGGGCGCAGATACTGCCCCATTTCGAGGTTCGCGGTCGGGAAGCCGAGCAGGCGGCCGTTCTTGTCACCGTGCTGGACGACATTGCGCACGGTGAAGGGGCGGGTGAGGAGGCGCGTCGCGGCGGCGCAGTCGCCCGCCTGCAGCGCTTCGCGGATGCGGCTCGACGAGACGACTTCCTCGGCGTCGTCGACGGGGGCGACCATTTCGGTGAAGAAGCCGAGGCGGCGGGCATGATCGGCGAGCGTCACGACATTGCCGCCGCGGCCCTTGCCGAAGACGAAGTCGGCACCGGTGACGACCCCCGCGGCGCCGTAGCGATCGAGCAGCAGTTCGGTGATGAAATCCTCGGCCGTCGTCGCGGCGAGCGTCGCATCGAACGGCAGGACGAGCATCGCGTCGGCGCCCGCGGCGGCGAACAATTCCTGCCTTTGGTCGAGCGTGGTCAGGCGGAAGGGCGGGACGTCGGGTTTGAAGAAGCGCACCGGATGCGGATCGAAGGTCGCGACGATCGCGGGGCGGCCCTCGTCCTGCGCATGGCGCACCGCGCGGCCGACGACCGCCTGATGCCCGGCGTGGAAGCCGTCGAAATTGCCGAGCGCGATCACCCCGTCGCGCAGGGGGGCGTCGATGCGGTGGTGGCCGTCGAGGCGGATCATGGGGCCGCTGTAATGGAAAGGGGCGGCGTCAGGGGCACGAGCCCCGCCTTGAGCACGCGGATCGCATTGCCGCCCATCGCGGCGCGGATTTCGTCGTCGCTGAAACCCGCGTCGATCAGCGCCTGCGTGACCTGCACGAGCTTCGACGTGTCGAACCGCACCGTCGTCGCGCCATCATAGTCGCTGCCGAGTGCGACGTGGCTAATGCCGACGAGGTCGCGGACATGCTTCATCGCCTTCGCGATGCTCGCGGGCGAGGTGTCGCACACCGCGGCGTCCCAATAGCCGATGCCGATCAGCCCGCCGGTCGCGGCAACGCCCTTGATCTGCTCGTCGCTGAGGTTACGGTTGACCTTGCACGTCGCCTGCACCCCGCCATGGCTCGACACGACCGGGCGCCGCGCGATCTTCAAAATGCCGGCGACACAGGCGTTCGAGCAATGCGCGATGTCGACGATCATGCCCTTCGCTTCCATCGTCTCGACCACCTGCCGGCCAACGGGGGTGAGCCCGCCCTTTTTGAGGCCGTGCATCGATCCCGCGAGATCATTGTCGAAGAAGTGCGTCAGCCCCGCCATGCGGAACCCCACGGCGTAGAGCCTGTCGAGGTTCGCGAGCTTGCCTTCGAGGCCGTGGAGCCCCTCGATGCTGAGCATCGCGCCGACCGGCGGCACCTTACCGCGGCGTTCGGCGAGCAGGGCGTCGAGATTTTCCGGCGTGGTGACCGCGCGCAGCTTGCCGCTCGATGCAGCGACCGCGCGGTGGAGCTTTTCGGCGTGCCAGAGCGAGCGTTCGAGCAGCGAGTTCCATGTCCGCACCGGCTGAAGCTGCGCGATCACGAGGCTGGTGATATTGTCGGTTTCGGCGCTGTTCGCGTCGTAATTCTGGCCCTTCGGCGACTTGGTCGTGCTCGCGAGCAGCTGCAGCGCGACATTTCCGTCCTCGAGCCGCGGCAGGTCCATATGGCCGCGGTCGGCGCGGTCGAGGAAATCGCGCTTCCACAGCAAGGTATCGCTGTGGAGGTCGACGATTGTCAGCGTCCGGTGCAGTGCCTTCGCGCGTTCGCTGACCGTCGGCAGCGGCTTGCCGTCGATCTGGTTCATCCCGCGCTCGAGCATGCCGGGGGCGAGGGCGAAGAAGGCGAGCGCGGCGACCGCGACAACGAGCAATATGCCGATCAGCCAGCGACGCATGGGCCTATTTCCTTGTCAGCGTGACGAAGCTGTACGCCGGGCGGCCGGCGTCGTCGGCCGGGTGATCCTCGCGAGCAGATTCTTTCCAGTCGGCGGCGGCGGGATAGTCGATCACGGCGTTGCCCTTGGGCTCGAGCGCGACTTCGGTCAGCTCGATGCGGTCGGCGAGCGGGAGGAAGAGGCGATAGATTTCGGCGCCGCCGATCACCATCACATGCGGCGCGTTGGCAAGCTTCAGCGCCTCCTCGATCGTTGCCACGGGCTCGGCGCCCTCGTCCTGCCATTCGAGATCGCGGGTGAGGACGATGTGGCGGCGGCCCTCGAGGATGGCGGGCAGGCTGTCGAAGGTCTTACGCCCCATGATCATCGGGCGGCCCATCGTGACCTGCTTGAAGCGGCGAAGGTCGGCGGGCAGGTGCCAGGGCATCTTGCCATTCGCGCCGATCACGCCGTTCGATGCGCGCGCGAGGATCAGCGTGATTTCGGGATGATTCATGTGGGAGAAGTTCCAACCCAGGTTGCATGGCCGAGCTTGCGGCCGTCGCGGACCTCGGCCTTGCCATAATGATGGACATGGCAGGCGGGGTCGGTGAGCAGGTCGGGCACCGTCTCGATCCCGCCGCCGATCAGATTGTGCATTACGACCGGCAGCGCCGCGGTGGCGGTGCTGCCGAGCGGCAGGCCGGCGACGGCACGGATGTGATTTTCGAACTGGCTGACCACCGCGCCCTCGATCGTCCAATGGCCGCTGTTGTGGACGCGCGGCGCCATTTCGTTAAAGACGGGGCCGTCGGCGGTAGCGAAAAACTCGCCGGTGAGGACGCCGACATAGTCGAGGGCTTCGGCGATCTTTGCCATCAGCGCGCGCGCCTCGTCCTGCTGGTCGAGCACGGCTTGCGGCGGAGGTAGCGTCGAAGTTGCGAGGATGCCGCCGTCGTGGACGTTGACGGGCGAGTCCCAGAAGCGGACCTCGCCGTCGATGCCGCGCACGAGCAGCACCGAAAATTCATGGTCGAAGTCGACGAAACCTTCGAGAACCGCGGCGTGGCGTCCGATGGCATCCCATGCGGCATCGGCGTCGGCCGCAGTGGCGAGGCGTGCCTGCCCCTTGCCGTCATAGCCCATGCGGACGGTCTTGAGGATCGCGGGTGCGCCGATCTGTTCGAGGGCGGTGTCGAGCGCGGCGCGGTCGGGCACCGCGGCGAAAGGCGCGGGGCGGCCGCCGAGCCCGGCGACGAAATATTTTTCGCTCAGCCGGTCCTGCGCGATTTCGAGCCCGGCAGCACCGGGGCGCACCGCGACATGCCCCGAAAGGAAGCGCACCGTGTCGACGGGTACATTTTCGAATTCATAGGTGACGACGTCGCACGCCGCGGCGAAAGCGGCGAGGCGCGGCTCGTCGTCCCACGCGGCCTGGCTGTGATGCGCGGTGACTTCGGCGGCGACGCTTGTCGCGTCGGGGGCATAGATATGGACCTTATAGCCGAGCTGCGCCGCCGCAACGGCGAGCATGCGGCCGAGCTGGCCGCCGCCGAGAATGCCGATCGTCGAACCGGGTGGCAGCAAGCGATCAGCCCTCGCGCACGGGGGTGGGGGCGACGCTGTTCGTCTGCGCCTCGCGCCAGGCGTCGAGTTTTTGTGCCAGATTGGCATCATTATTCGCGAGCAGCGCGGCGGCGAAGAGGCCGGCGTTGGTCGCGCCTGCCTTGCCGATCGCAAAGGTCGCGACGGGAATGCCGCCGGGCATCTGGACGATCGAATAGAGGCTGTCGACGCCGCTCAATGCCGCCGACTGGACGGGGACGCCGAGCACCGGCACGCGCGTCATCGACGCGACCATGCCGGGCAGATGCGCGGCGCCGCCGGCGCCCGCAATGATCGCCGCAAGGCCGCGGTCCGCCGCGCTTTTGGAATAGTTTACAAGGCGGTCGGGGGTGCGGTGCGCGGAAACGATCTGCACCTCGTGCGCGATGCCGAACTCTTCGAGGATCTGGACCGCGTGCGCCATCGTCGGCCAGTCCGACTGGCTGCCCATGATGACGCCGACTTGCGGGGCGGTTTCGCCCATTTCAATCCCTCCTGCCCCGGCTTCATCGCGTGTGAATCGCCGCCGATCCCCCCTAGCGACTGCTTTGCGCGCGGGCAACGCCGCGCGATTGATGCCATCGCGTTTACCGATTGGTATCAAGTCGGGACTAGGGTTGCCGCTCAATATCTCGCGGCATTCGGCCGGGGATCGTGGGTTGGGTTCGGGGACGTTGAATGGATAGCGTAGGGGGGGCACGGATCGCGGTCGACCAGTTCGGCACCGTCGCCGTAGACTCCATCGAGGACCAGCTGCGTGAAATACGCCGGGAACGCGATGCATTGCGCCGCGAGAACCGCGTGTTGAAGATCGCCGTCGCCGAGCTCGAACGCGTGTCCGAGCGCGATACGCTGACGCCCTTGTTCAATCGCCGCTATTTCCTGACCGCGATTCACCACCGCATGGCGCGGTTCGAGCGGCACGCCGAACGCGCCGCCGTCGTCTTTATCGACGTCAACCAGCTCAAATATATCAACGACAATTTCGGCCACGCCGCGGGCGATTTCGCGCTGCTGGAAATTGCCAAGCGGCTCGCGGGCTCGATCCGCGCGACCGATGTCGCGGCGCGCATCGGCGGCGACGAATTCGGACTGATCCTCGACCAGTCGAGCGAGGATGGCGCGCGCGTGCAGGTCAACCGGCTCTGCGACGTGCTCACCGCGGCGCCCGCCGAATATGACGGGCACGAGATTGCGCTGTCGGCGTGCTTCGGGGTCGCGATGCTGCAGACGGGGATGACCGAATCGGACATTTTGGCCGCTGCGGACCGCGATATGTATCGCAGCAAGCAGGGGCTGGGCGGGCTGCCCGGCCACCGCTAACCGCGCGTTAACCAAAAAAGCGCATCGTATCCCATGACGACAGGGGGTGAGATGCGAAACCAGACCGACCCATATCTCGACATCCAGAACCGGATTACCGGACAGATCGGCGCGCTCGCTGAAGCGCTGCCGCACTGTGCGCTCGCGCAGATCGTGCAGGGGATCGACGACATCCGCTGCCTCGCGCGCGACCACGGCTTTGCCGCGGTCGAGACGCTGGCGAGCCGGCTCGAATCGGCGGTCGCGGGCGGCGGTTATCGCGCCGCGATCCTGACCTATCTCGACGCGATGAGCGATGCGGCGGCGGTGCCGCAAGGGCCGCTGCCGTCCGCCGTGCAGGAAGCATGGCTGGCGTCGGTCGCGGTTCGGCTGGGCCATTGACGCCAAACGCCTGACGATTCAGACTTAATCGATGGATGCAATCATGCTTGCGCTGGTGGCGGTGCTGCTCGCCAATGCCGACGGGCGCAGCGGGATCGCGCTGTCGCGGTTGGTGAGCGCGCGCAGCGACCGGCGCGTCACGGTCGTCATCGCTTTTGCCGCTTTCATCGTCAACGCGGTCATCGCCGCGGTCGCGGGCGCGATCGCCAACGGGATGATCGGGCACGGGGTTGCCGCTCTGCTCGTCGCGCTCGCAATGCTCTCGGCGGCCGCCGCATTGCTGTGGCGGATGAAACCTGCGTTCGATGCGGGCGCCCAGGATGCGTCGCCGGTCATGCTTGCCGGCCGGATGCTCGCAAGCCAGTTCGGCGACCGCAGCCATTTCCTGATCGGCGCGCTCGCCGCGACGAGCGGCGCGGGGCAATGGGCGGCCGCCGGTGGGCTGGTCGGCTGGACGCTGGCGATGCTGCCTTTTCTCGCCTTTGGCCCGGCGCTCGCCGAGCGGCGCGCGGCGCGGAACCTGCGCTGGGCGGCGGGGGCGATCCTGATTCTCTGGGGGCTGCGCACCGCGCTGGGGGCGTTCGGACTGATCGGCTGATACGTTGGGTTGGTTCGGTTTCATCGTTTTTGTCGATCAAGCTCACCCAAAGCTTCAATGGGAAACCTGTGCCCCGCTTCGCTATATCGGCGGGACAACAGAAAGGATGCTCCCATGTCCGACAAAAATGACAATGCCCCCGCCGTCGCCGATGCGCTCAACGCGCTGCTCGCCGACAGTTTCGCGCTCTATCTGAAGACCAAAAACTATCACTGGCACGTCCAGGGCCCGCGCTTTCGCGAACTGCACCTGCTGTTCGACGAGCAGGCGGCGCAGATTTTCGCGACGACCGACCTGATCGCCGAGCGCGTGCGCAAAAATGGCGCGCCGACCTTGCGCTCGATCGGCGACGTCAGCCGCCGCGCATCGATCCGCGATGATGACAGCGCGGGTTCGGATGCCGAGGTGATGATCCGCACGCTGGCCGGCGACAACAAGATTCTGCTGGGTCAGCTCAAGGAAGTGAAGGCCGCCGCCGAGGCCGACGGCGACATCGCGACGAGCGGGCTGGTCGACGGCTGGGCCGACGAGGCGCAGCAGCGGATCTGGTTTCTGGAAGCAACGCTGGGCTATTGATGGCGCAAGCCAGATTAGACGTGCCCCATTCGTCATCCCGGGCTTGACCCGGGATCCCGCTTTTTGAGTATCGACTGGCTTCGGTCGCAAGCGGGACCCCGGATCAAGTCCGGAGTGACGATGAATGAGAAGGCCGCTTGTCGCTCGAAAGCGGCGGGTCCCTCATGGCAAACAAAAAAGGGCGGCCCGAGAGCCGCCCTTTTCGTTTTCTGTCCGACCGATCAGTCCTGATGCGGCTGGATGTTCACCGCGGCGAACTTGCCGCGGTCGTCGACTTCGATGTCGAACGCGACGCGGTCGCCTTCGTCGAGGCCCGCCATGCCGGCGCGCTGCACCGCGCTGATGTGGACAAAGGCATCGGCCTGTCCGTCGTCGCGCGCGATAAAGCCGAAGCCCTTCGTCGTGTTGAAGAATTTGACGGTGCCCGAGGTGCGTTCACCGGTCAGCTGACGACGGCCGCGGGCACCGCCCGGGGCGCCGCCGGGTGCGCCGCGATCTTCGCGTGCACGCGGAGCGAATTCCTCGACCGGCATCGGCTCGCCTTCGATCTTGAGATCGATGGCCGAAACCTTGCCATTGCGTTCGACGAGCGTGAAGCCGAGCGGCTGGCCCGAAGCGAGACCCTGAAGCCCGGCCTGTTCGACTGCGCTGATGTGGACGAACACGTCTTCGCCGCCATCGTCGCGGGCGACGAAACCGAAGCCCTTCGATGCGTTGAAGAATTTCACCGTGCCATTGCCTTCGCCGACGACCTGCGCGGGCATGCCGCCGCCACGTCCGCCGCCGAAGCCACCGCCGCGATCGCCGCCGCCGAAGCCGCCGCGGTCGCCGCCGCCACGATCACCGCCGCCGAAGCCGCCGCGGTCGCCGAAGCCACCACCGCGATTGCCGCCGCCATAGCTGTCGCCGCCATAGGGTGCAGGTTCGAAGCTGTCGAAATTGCCGAAATCATCGCGCTTGCCGCGCCCCCGCTGGCCGCGGCGATCCTTGTTGAAACTCATTGTCTAATAGTCGCTTTCGGTTCGTCCATACCCCATTCGATCAGCGCCTTGCGTCGGACGGGGACGCAGTTCACCATGGGCACAGACTCGCCCCGTGCCTCTAACGGCGCAATATATAGCCTAAATGAACGCCATCTGCGAACGGAAAATTCAAGTCCCGGCGGTGGAATAAAGCGCGCTTTGCCGCAGCCCCGCGGCGCGCGGTCAACGCGCACGAAAACCAGTCATTGAGCGGCACGGCCGCTTGGCCTAAGGCGACCTTATGACTGTCTATTTCCACGAAGAAGATTTGCCCGAGGGCGTGCTGGGTTCGGGCGCGGTTGCGATCGATACCGAGACCATGGGGCTGAACCCGCTGCGCGACCGGCTGTGCCTTGTCCAGATCAGCGACGGGTCGGGCGACGAGCATCTGGTCCGCTTCAAGCCCGGCAGCAGCTATGACGCGCCGGTACTGAAGGCGATATTGACCGACCCCAACCGGTTGAAATTATTCCATTTTGCGCGCTTCGACATCGCGGCGCTACAGCAGGCGCTCGGCGTCGTCACCGCGCCCGTCTATTGCACCAAGATCGCCTCGAAGCTGATACGCACCTACACTGACCGCCATGGCCTGAAGGAACTGGTGCGCGAACTCCTGGGGCAGGAAGTGTCGAAGCAGCAGCAGTCGAGCGACTGGGGTGCTGCCGAACTCAGCGACGCGCAGCGCGACTATGCCGCGAGCGATGTGCGGTTCCTGCACGCGATGAAGGAGATCCTCGACATGCGGCTGGCGCGCGAAGGGCGCACCGGCCTCGCGCAGTCCTGCTTCGATTTCCTGCCGACGCGCGCGGCGCTCGATCTCGCGGGTTGGCCCGAGGTCGATATTTTCGCGCACACCTGAAGAGGCGATTCGCAAGAGCATGTCCGAACGCGCCGATCTTGACCGTACGATGCGCCGCATGTGGGCGGCGAGCGGGTCGAGCCACGACCGCGTCGTGCGCATCCTGCGTTACGGCCTGCCGCTCGTCATCGGCGTCGTCGCGGCGGTGCTCGTCTTCTCGCCCTTCACTCAGCGCGCCGAGATCAGTTTCCTCTTGTCCAAGGACAAGGTCGAGATGGCCAAGGAGCGGATGAAGGTGACGCGCGCCGAATATCGCGGCCAGGACGCGAAGGGGCAGCCGTTCGCGCTGCTCGCGGGCAGCGCGGTCCAGAAAAGCTCGGCCGAGCCGATCGTGCGGATGACCGACCTGTCGGGGGCGATCAAGCTCACCGATGGCCCGGCGACGATCGTCGCGAAGGACAGCGCCTATAATATGGAGACCGAAAAGGTCGCGGTGCCCGGGCTGGTGCAGGTCAAGAGCGCCAATGGCTATCGCATCGACGCGAGCAATGTCGCGGTCGATTTGAAGACGCGTAGTCTCGCCGGGCAGGGCGGCGTCAACGGAAGTTTGAACATCGGCCATTTTTCGGCCAACCAGCTGTTCGCCGACCTCGACAAGCGGGTCGTTCGCCTGCAGGGCAATGCGCGGCTGCGGATCAATCAGGGAGTGCTCAAATGAACCGCGTATCGCCGATGAAGAGCGTGGCGCTTGCGGGCACCGGCTTTGCACTCGCCAGCCTTGCCTTGCTGTCATCGGGTAGCGGCGGCGACGCCGCGCAAGCGCAGGCGCTCGCCAATCACAACAGCGGGGCGCCGGTCGATTTCGCCGCGGGCAGCATCGAGGTGCAGGACCGCGCCGACCGCGTCGTTCTGGAGGGCAATGTCCGCGTCACGCAGGCGGGACTGACCGTCACCGCACCGCGGATGACCGTCGCCTACACGCGGAGCGGTGGCACCGATGTCAACCGGCTCGACGCCACCGGCGGCGTGACGGTGGTGAAAGGCGACGAGACGGCGAAGGGCAATGTCGCCATTTACGACCTCGACCGGCGGCTAATCACGATGGTCGGCAATGTCGAACTGCGCCAGCGCGGAAACAATCTGCGCGGCGGGCGGCTGGTGATCGATCTCAACAGCGGGCGCGCGACGGTCGACGGGCGCGGCGCGGCGCGCGGTCCCGACGGCAACCCGGTGCAGGGCGGCACGGGCGGGCGCGTCACCGGCACCTTCACAGTACCGGAAAGAAAGCAGTAACCAACGCCTTTAACCGGGCTGCAACCACGCGCCTTCACCAAGGGTGCGGGACCAGATCATCCGCGGAGCCGGGGGGCGACGCCGCATAGTCGAAAGCAGCCCCCATGCGCTTTTCCCCGATCGTCCCGCCCCGGCGTCCGCTGTTCGGCCGCCGCCAGGAACCCCCTGTGGTGATCGTGCCCACCCCGACATCCGAAGAGCGGCGGCTGATCGACCGCATCATTCGTCACGCGGGCTATCGCGAGTCGCGGTAAGCGTTGTTAGCGCAGCATATCGCCCCTACATGGGGCGCGCATGCCGCCTGACACCTCCACTTCCGCCGACGCCTCGCGTGAGCCGCCCGTCCTTGCGACGCTGCGGCGCTTCCTGCCCTATCTGTGGCCGGCGGGGCAGACCGAGGCGAAGGTCCGCATTGTCCTCGCGGGCCTCATCGTGCTCGCGTCGAAGGGCGTGCAGCTGTCGATGGGCTTCCTCTATGGCGCCGCGATCGACCGGATGGCGCCGGGGATGGAGCAAGGCGTCGCGCTCGCGATCGGGCTCGTCCTCGCTTACGCCGGCGCACGCTTTGCCGGAGTGCTGTTCGACAATTTGCGCAATGTCGTGTTCGAACGCGTCGGGCAGGATGCGACGCGCGAACTTGCGATCACGACCTTCAGCCATTTGCACGCGCTGAGCCTGCGCTTCCACCTCGCGCGGCGGACGGGCGAGGTCACCAAGGTGATCGAGCGCGGGACGAAGAGCATCGACACGATGCTCTATTTCCTGCTGTTCAACATCGCGCCGACGATCGTCGAGCTGCTCGCGGTGCTCATCATTTTCTGGACCAAGTTCAGTTTCGGGCTGGCCAGCGCGACCGCGCTGATGGTCGTCGTCTATATCATCTTCACGCGCAAGGTGACCGACTGGCGCAACGCGCTGCGCACGCGGATGAACGACCTCGACACGCTGACGATCGGGCGCAGCGTCGACAGCCTGCTCAATTACGAAACGGTCAAATATTTCGGCGCCGAGGGGCGCGAGGAAGCGCGCTACCGCGACGTCGCCGACCAATATGCGCGCGCCGCGGTCAAGAGCGAGAACAGCCTCGCATGGCTCAACATGGGGCAGAGCCTGATCACCAATATCGCGCTCGCGGGCGCGATGGCCTACACCGTATGGGGCTGGTCGCAGGGGCAGTTCCAGGTCGGCGATGTGGTGCTGGTGAACACTTTGCTCGCACAGCTCTTCCGCCCGCTCGACATGCTCGGCATGGTCTACCGCGTGATCCGCCAGGGGCTGATCGACATGGAGGCGATGTTCCGCCTGATCGACACCCCGTCCGAGATCAGCGATGCGCCGGATGCCTGGCCGCTCGTCGTGAACGGCGGCGCGGTGGCATTCGAGAATGTCGTTTTCGGCTACGAGCCCGACCGCACGATTTTGAACGGCGTGAGCTTCGCGGTCGGCGCGGGCGAGACGTTGGCGATCGTCGGCCCGTCGGGCGCGGGCAAGTCGACGATCGCGCGATTGCTCTTCCGTTTCTATGACCCGCAGGGCGGACGGATCATGATCGACGAGCAGGATATCGCCAAGGTCACGCAGAAAAGCCTGCGCGCCGAGATCGGCATCGTCCCGCAGGACACGGTGCTGTTTAACGACAGCATCGGCTACAACATCGCCTATGGCCGCGAAGGCGCCAGCGCGGATGAAATCGCGGCGGCGGCCGAGGGCGCGGCGATCGACGGCTTCATCGCGATCCTGCCTCAGGGCTATGATACCGAAGTCGGCGAACGCGGGCTGAAGCTGTCGGGCGGCGAGAAGCAGCGCGTCGCGATCGCGCGCACCTTGCTCAAGAACCCGCCGGTGCTGATCCTCGACGAAGCGACGAGCGCGCTCGACAGCCGCACCGAGGCGGCGATCCAGGACACGCTCGAACGCATCGCCGCGCGGCGCACGACGCTGGTGATCGCGCACCGGCTGTCGACGGTGACGGGCGCCGACCGGATCGTGGTGCTCGACAAGGGGCGTGTCGCCGAAACCGGCACGCACGACCAGCTGCTGCGGATGCGCGGGCTTTACGCCGACATGTGGGCGCGGCAGCAGGCGGAGAAGGAAGAGGGGACGGTTTAGGGCGGCGGCGCGCCTTCGACGTCGCCGGGGGCCGGCGCGTCGGTGCTGTCGACGGCATCGCCCGGACCATCGCCGTGCGCGGCCGGTTCGGTACTGGCGCTTCGTGCAAAACCCATCGTCGCAAGCACGCCGTCGCGGCGGACGAAACCGTGGATCAGCGCGACGGTCAGATGACCGAGGATCAGCGCGAAAAAGGCGAAGGCGACCAGTGCATGAAGCTGGCGCAGCCCGCCAAAGACGAGCGCGTCGGGCGGCAGGATGGGCGGGAGGACCAGCCCGGCGCCGAGGCGGACGGGATAGCTGCCGGCCGAAAGCATCGCCCAGCCGATGATCGGCAAACCGATCATCGCCAGATAAAGCAGGACGTGCGAGACGCGCGCCGCGCGTTGCTGGATGCGGGGCAGGTCGTCGGGCAGCGCCGGTGCCCGCGTGCCGATGCGCAGCGCGAGGCGGATGCCGGCGAGCAGCAGGATGGCGATGCCGAGCGGGCGATGCAGCGCGAGGAGCGCGGTATAGGCGGGGCCTGCGGTCGAGACCATGGCGACGCCGATGAACAGCATCGCGATGATCAGCGCAGCCATTGTCCAGTGGAGCAGGCGGATCGGGAGGGGGAATCGATGTGGCATGATCAGCGTGCCCCCCTTGGCAGCGCCTTGCCAGCCGCGCTTGGCCCCGGCGCCTCGATCGCGCGCCGCCGGAACGAGGCGGCATAGGCGGCCGATCGCGCGGCCAGCAGCGGGTCGTCGGACAGGGCCACACCGTCGGGAAGGATCGTGGGGTCGAAGGTGATGTCGCGGCACGCGCCGCTCTCTTCGGGCTCCGCGCGCACGATGGTCAGCGTGCCTGCATCCATCCGTGGCCGCGCGGCGGGCCACGCGATGGTCGCATTGTCGGTTTCGTCCCCCGGCGCCGCGACCGTTACGATCATCCGCCAGCGCAAGGATTCCTTGGCGAGCCGGCCCTGCAACTCGTCGAACAGATAGTCGGTGGGCAGGCTGGCGAGCGTGGCTTTGTCGAGCGCGCCGAAGGGCGCTTCGGGTTCGAACGCCCAGCGAACCGCGTGCGACGTGCCCGCGCTGTCGACAAAGCGAAACGCGTTGATACTGTAATAGGTGCCGTTGGCGAAGCTGTCGGGCAGCGGCGCGGCCGCAATATAATCCTGATAGGCCCGGGTTTCGGGATGGCTTGCAAGATAGGCCTTCATCGCGGTGGGGTCGGGTTTCCCGGTCGCGGAATCGGGGCGCGTTGCGTGCTGGAGTGCGACAAAGGCTTGGGGCGTCGCCACGGGAAAGATCGGCATATGGTCCATTGCCATGCGCCAGATCTGACCGTCGGGTCCGGCCAGCTGCAACGCCATCGCGTGAAAGACATTGCGGCCGTCGGTCGCAAAGGGGTTGCCGCCCCCGGTCGAAAATCGGCCGGTCACCGCGTAGCGGCCGGGCGCAAGTTGCGGCGCCGCGGATAGCCTTGCCGCCTTGCCGCTCGCCTCGAACTGGCCGGTGAAGCACAGCCCTTTCGCATGGGCGCGGCGATAGCCGGCCTGCCGTCCGGCGTTGAATTCGAGGGCGTCGGCGATTGTTTTCCCGCCGACGCGCGGCGAACCGATCCATCCGCCGGCCCAGGCAAAACCCGCCAACAGGGCAAGCGGGGCCGCCACGATCGCGGCGATGGTCAGGCGGGATGGGCGCGGCTTGGTCACGGTGGGATCCTTGCGATCGGGCGCCTGGGACGGCAGCGATGGACTCTTGGTCAGCTTTCGGACGGTGCGACGCGAAAGTTACCCCGTGCCGGAAAATTACGGATCAGAGCTGCGTTACGGCCCGCAGGGGCGCGGCGCCTGTTTGATCGTCGCCAAGGTGAGTGGGCGGGGGCTCACATTTTGTGTCGCGCGAACTTGACCCCCTGCGCTTCCGACCCCTAGGCATGGATCATGCCGCATGACACCAGCCTGATCGGAACCATCGTCGCCGGGCTGGGTGTGGCGTTCCTGATGGGGGCGCTGGCGCACCGGCTCAGGATATCGCCGATCGCGGGCTATCTGCTTGCGGGGGTGCTCGTCGGGCCGTTTACGCCGGGGATCGTTGCCGACACCGGGCTCGCGCTCCAGCTTGCCGAGATCGGCGTGATCCTGCTGATGTTCGGGGTCGGGCTGCATTTTTCGCTGAAAGACCTGCTGTCGGTGCGCAAGATCGCGGTGCCGGGAGCGATCGCGCAAATCGCGGTCGCGACCGCGCTCGGCATGATGCTCGGGCTGTGGCTCGGCTGGCCGGTCGAGGGCAGCATCGTCTTTGGCCTGGCGCTGTCGGTCGCGTCGACCGTCGTGCTGCTCCGCGCGCTGCAGGCGCGCGACATGGTCGAGACCGAAAAGGGGCGCATCGCGGTCGGCTGGCTGATCGTCGAGGATCTCGTGATGGTGCTCGCGCTCGTGCTGTTGCCTGCGATGTTCGGCGACCGCGGCGATGAGGGCGGGAGCGCGGGGCTGCTGCAATCGGCGGCGATCGTGCTGCTCAAGGTCGTCGGCTTCGGCGCCTTCATGTTCGTGATCGCGCGGCGGGTGTTGCCGTGGGTGCTCCACTGGGTCGCGCATTCGGGGTCGCGCGAGCTGTTCCGCCTCGCGGTGCTCGCGATCGCGCTCGGCGTCGCGTTTGGCGCGGCGGTGATTTTTGACGTGTCGTTTGCGCTTGGCGCCTTCTTCGCGGGCATGATCCTCGGCGAGACGCAATTGTCGCGCCGCGCCGCCGAGGAGACACTGCCGCTGCGCGACGCCTTCGCGGTGCTGTTCTTCGTGTCGGTCGGCATGCTCTTCGATCCCAAGGTGCTCGTCGAGCAACCGGGGCCGGTGCTGGCGACGGTGGCGATCATCATTCTCGGCAAGTCGGTCGCCGCCTACGCCCTCGTCCGTGCCTTCGGGCATCATTCGGGGACCGCGCTGACGGTGTCGGTCAGCCTTGCGCAAATTGGCGAATTTTCGTTCATTCTCGCGGGGCTGGGGGTGGGCCTGAAAGTGCTGCCCGAAACGGGGCGCGACCTGATCCTCGCGGGGTCCTTGCTGTCGATCCTGTTCAACCCGATCCTCTTCTCGCTCGCGGTAAAATATATGCGCGACGCGGAGGCCGAGGAGGAAGAAGCGGAGGCGGAGGGCGAGGTTGCGCCCGCGCCGTGCAACGCCGGCGTCGTGCTGATCGGCTATGGCCGCGTCGGCAGCCATATCGGCAGCCTGATCTGCGGGCGCGGCGAGGGACTCACGGTGATCGAAGATCAGAAGGATATGGCCGTGGCGGCGCGCGAAGCGGGGGCGACGGTGATCGTCGGCGACGCAACGAAGGAAAGCATATTGCGGCAGGCGGGGCTCGACACCGCGTCCACGCTGCTGATCGCGATCCCCGAGGGGGTCGAGGCGGGCGCGATCGTGCGGCGCGCGCGCGCGATCAATCCGAAGCTGGTAATCGTCGCGCGCGCGCATTCGGACGAGGAGGTCGACGATCTGGTGCGCCGCGGCGCCGACCATGTCGTGATGGCCGAGCGCGAGACGGCGTCGCGGATGGCCGAGCGGGCGATGCTGACTTTGGCGTAGCTCCCCTTATCCCAATTCTCGTCAGGTTGGTTTGTGGCCTATTTGGAGGCGGTCGGGGCTTCCCTCTCCCCATCATCCGCCCTATCGCCTTCGACAATGTCCGCCGACGCTCTCCTTCCGCTCCTGAAATCCACCTTCGGCTTCGACCATTTCCGTGGCCGTCAGGGCGAGGTCGTCGATCGCGTGATGGCGGGCGCGCGGACGCTCGCGGTGATGCCGACGGGGGCGGGCAAGTCGCTGACCTATCAGCTGCCCGCGGTTGCGCTGAACGGCTGCGTCGTCGTCGTGTCGCCGCTGATCGCGCTGATGCACGACCAGCTGCGCGGTGCGCGCGCGGCGGGGATTCGCGCCGCGAGCCTCACCAGCGTCGATGCCGACTGGGCCGAGACGCGGCAGGCGTATCGCGACGGCCAGCTCGACCTCTTGTACGTCGCGCCCGAGCGCGCGACGGGCGAGGGGTTTCGTACCTTGCTCGAGGCGCAGACGCCGGCGCTGTTCGCGATCGACGAGGCGCATTGCGTTTCCGAATGGGGGCATGATTTCCGCCCCGATTACCGCTTGCTGCGGCCTTTGCTCGACGCCTTTCCGGCGGTGCCGCGGCTCGCACTGACCGCAACCGCCGACAAGCACACGCGCGAGGATATTCTCGTCCAGCTCGGGATTCCTGCCGACGGGCTGATCCTTGCGGGCTTTGACCGGCCGAACATTCGCTATGCGGTGCGTCCGCGCGTGAGCCCCGCGAAGCAGCTGGTCGATTTCATCGCCGCCAATCCGGGGCCGGGGATTGTCTATGCCCCGACCCGAAACGGCACCGAGCGGCTCGCCGAGCAGATCGCGGCGGCGACGGGGCGCAGCGTCGCCGCCTATCATGCGGGGCTCGACCCTGAACGGCGCGCGCGGGTGCAGCATGATTTCGTTGCGTCGGAGGACGGCATCGTCACCGCTACGGTCGCCTTCGGCATGGGGATCGACAAGCCCGACGTGCGCTTCGTCGCGCACGCCGGCCTGCCGAAATCGATCGAGAGCTATTATCAGGAAACGGGGCGCGCGGGGCGCGACGGCGACCCCGCCGAGGCGATGATGCTGTGGGGCGCCGACGATTTCGCACGTGCAAGAATGCGGCTTTCGGAGCTGCCCGAGGGGCGCGTTGCGGGCGAGCGGGTACGACTGAACGCGCTCGCGGCGCTGGTCGAGACGGTTGAATGCCGTCGCGCGCTGCTGTTGCGGCACTTTGGCGAGAACCCGCCCGAGCGCTGCGGCAATTGCGACAATTGCCTCGAGCCCTCGGCGCAGGTCGATGCGACCGTGCTCGCGCAGAAGCTGCTCAGCGCGGTGTATCGCACCGGGCAGAGCTTTGGCGCGGGGCATATCGAGGCGGTGCTGACCGGGCGGAGCGACGAGCGGATCGCGAGCCGCGGGCACGACAAATTGTCGGTGTTCGGGATTGTCGCGGGCGAGGAAGCGCGGCTGATCAAGCCGCTGGTGCGCAGCCTGATGGCGCGCGAGGCATTGGACACCACCGAGCATGGCGGGCTGATGCTCGGCCCCGCCGCGCGCGCGATGATGAAGGGTGAGACCGCGGTGCTTATGGCCGAACCGCCGGTGAAGCGGACGCAGCGCGAGGGTGGGCGGACGAGCCGCGCCGACCGCGCGGCGGCGAACCCCGTCGGCGATCCGCTGTTCGATGCGCTGCGCGCGATGCGGCGCGAACTGGCGGCCGAAGCCGGGGTGCCGCCCTATGTCATCTTCCACGACGCGGTGCTGCGCGCGATGGCGAGCGGGCGGCCCGCGACGCGGAGCGCGCTGGCGGACATCCCCGGCGTCGGCGGCAAGAAGCTCGAGGCGTGGGGCGACGCGTTCCTCAACGTGATCCGGCAATTTTGAGCCGATCGTCGGCTAGCCCGGCGAAATGACCGAAACGATGTCGCTGCGCAGCGTCCAGCCGAGCCGTTCGTAAAGCGCCTTGCCGTCGGCTGTGGCGACCAGCAGGCAGTCGGTGGCGCCGCGGCGAAGGGCGCAGCGGCCGAGTTCGGCCATGATCGCCGAGCCGAGCCCGCGGCGGCCGAACTGCGCCTCGGTCACGATCTGGTCATAGACGGCGGTGGTGCCGTGGATGCCGAGGACGCCGCGCGCCGCGGGCGAGCCGTCGGCGTCCCGCGCCACGGCCTCGAAACGGTGGGCGCTTTCGTTGACCTCGATCATGAAATCCGGCGTGGGCCGTGCTTCGGGCATGTCAGTTCCGGTCGCCATCAGCCACATCGGATCGCGCGGCTGCCAATTTGGCGGAATATGCGGAAGAATCGCATCGCGCGGGGCCGCGAAGTCGACATAGATGTGGGGCGCATCAACCGCAGCGAAGGCGGCGGCTGCGGCGTCGCCCGAGGCATTCCCGAGGATGAAGCGGCCGGCCTGGTCGGGCTTGCCGACATCGAACCACAGCGCCGAGGGAAGCGTGGCGGCAACAGGTTGGGCGTATTCACGGGCCGCGCAGTAACCGAAGGCCCAATCGAAATGTTCGTTCATGGTCGCGACCATAGGTGATGCGCGCGGCAAGGAAAGTGACAACGCGCCTTCGTGCCCCACCTTCATGCTTGTCAGCAAGCGCGCGGCAGGAGTAGATCGACGGCATGAGCGATTTTCGAACCCTGTCCGCCGACTATAGCGTCGCCCCGCAAATCAGCATCGAGGATGTCGCCGAGGCGAAAGCCGCGGGCTTTGCGATGCTGATCAACAATCGTCCCGATGGTGAGGAGCCTTCGGCGCCGCAGGGCGACGATATCGCGCATGCCGCGGCGGCCGAAGGGCTGGCCTATGCCGCGATCCCGATCGGCCATGCGGGCTTCAGCCATGCGCAGATCGACGCGCTCGACAAACTGCTCGGCGATGCGACGGGGCCGATCCTCGCCTATTGCCGTTCGGGCACGCGCTCGACGCATCTGTGGGCGCTGACCCGCGCGCGCGCGGGTGACGATGTCGATGGCATCGCCGAGGCAGCCGCGAATGCGGGCTATGATCTCAGTGGGTTGCGACCGATGCTGGACGCGCTCGCGGGGGAAAAATGAATCAGGCGGCGCTGATCCAGCTGGGCGCATCGCTGATCGCGGTATTTTTCATTGCCTGGCTGGTCGGGAAGATCGGGCTCGGCGGCGATCCGCGGATCGCGGATGCAAGCCACGCAATCCGGCTGGCCGAAGAGGCCGAGGCGGGGTTTCGCGGGGTCGAGGTCGCGCGCGACCGGGCGGGCTTTGCCGCGATCGTGCAAAATGCCGAGGGACGGATGATGCTGGTTCGCGCGCATGGCAATTTCTTTGCCGCGCGGCCGGTCGATGCCAGCGTGATCGGGCGGCTCGACAAGGATTTCCTGACACTGACGACGCCGGAGCGGACATTCGGCGCGGTGACGCTGCAATTGGGGAAGGATGCGGGGATGTGGGCCAGCCGGATGCGCGAGTTCAGCCGTGGATAAGCTGCCCGATCCCGTCGTCTACGCCGTTCCCGCCTTCATCCTGCTGCTGGTCGCCGAGATGCTCATCTCGCTGCGCGCCGACAAGAGCCGGTACGAGGCGCGCGACACGCTGACGTCGCTGATGCTTGGGACGGTGAGCCAGGTTGCGGGCGCGCTTGTCGGTGCGGCGGTGATCGGCATGTCGGTGTTTGTGTACCAGTTCCGCCTGTTCGACATCGGGATCGAATTCAGCCGCTGGTGGTGGGCGTGGGTCCTCTGCTTCTTCCTCGACGATCTGGCCTATTACGCCTTCCACCGCAGCGCGCACCGCGTGCGCTGGTTCTGGGCGAGCCATGTGATCCACCACAGCTCGCAACATTATAATTTCTCGACCGCGCTGCGGCAGACGTGGACGGGCTTTTTCAGCCTGACCTTCCTGTTCCGCCTGCCGCTCTTCCTGATCGGTTTTCCGCCCGCGATGGTGTTCTTCTGCGCGGGGCTCAACCTGATCTACCAGTTCTGGATCCATACCGAGGCGATCAGGCGGCTGCCCAGATGGTTCGAGGCGGTGATGAACACCCCGTCGCATCACCGTGTCCATCATGGCGTGAACCCGCGCTATCTCGATGCGAACTATGCCGGGGTCTTCATCATCTGGGACAAGATGTTCGGCAGCTTCGTTCCCGAACGCGACGACGAACCGGTGCGCTACGGCATCGTCAAGCAACTCGGCAGCTTCAACATCCTCTGGGCCGCCGTGCACGAATGGGTCGGGATCGCGAAGGATGTTTGGGCCGCGCCGTGGCGGCACAAGCTCGATTATATGTGGCGCGAACCCGGCTGGAGCCACGACGGCAGCCGCGCGACGAGCGCGATGATCAAGGAACGCTGGGCGGCGGGGCGGCCGGTGGACGAGCTGGCGGAGTGAGCGAGACGCGCTGGCGATATTGGGATGTGCTGGCGTTTGGAGCTGGCGCGGTCCCGATTTTTCTGGCGATCGTCGCGAGCGCGATCGGGCTACACTATGGCGGGTTCATGATTTTTGCGGGGTCGGCCGGCTCGGAGCTATGGCTGGCTTCGCTTCTTTAAGTTGCAGTTTTCTTCATTGGCGCCACGGCTGGCTGGCGTTCCGGCAATCGCTGGCTGATCGCCAGCGGGGGCCTGTTGCTTGCGCTTTGCGCCATGCCCTCGCTGCTCCTGCTGGCCGCCTGCTTCAACGGCAACTGCATTTGAAAGCCGTTGCATCTAGCAGCTTGCCTCACTCCCTAATGACATTCATGTAAGCACCCGGGCGACCGCCAGCAGGCGGCGTAAGGGAGAGTCGCAAGCATGGATCAGTTCGACATCATCGTCATCGGCGGCGGCAGCGCGGGGAGCGCGGCGGCGGGGCGGCTGGCCGAGGACGGCAAGCTTACCGTCTGTCTGGTCGAGGCGGGCGGGCGCAACGACAATATGCTGATCAAGACGCCGGGGTTCATGCCCTTCATCCGGAACAGCTCGAACTATAAATATGAGACGGTGCCGCAGGCGGGGCTGAACGGGCGCACCGGCTATCAGCCGCGCGGGCGCGGGCTCGGCGGGTCGAGCGCGATCAACGCGATGGTCTATATCCGCGGACACCAGTTCGATTACGACCAGTGGGCGGCGCTCGGCGCGACGGGCTGGAGCTATGCCGACGTGCTGCCCTTCTTCAAGCGCAGCGAGGGCAATGAGCGCGGCGGCGACGAATTCCACGGGGGCGGCGGGCCGCTCAATGTGATGGACCAGCGCTGGCCCAATGTGACGAGCCGGCGCTTCGTCGAAAGCGCGGCGTCGCTGCAATTGCCGCGCACGGCCGATTTCAACGGCCCGAGCAACGAAGGCTTCGGCCTGTATCAGGTGACCCAGAAGGCGGGCGAACGCTGGTCGGCGGCACGCGCCTATGTCGAGCCGCTGCGTGAGCATGGCAATTTCGCGGTGCGCACCGGGGCTTTGGTCGAGAAGATACTCGTCGAAGACGGGCGCGCGATGGGGGTGGTGATCCGCCGCGGGGGCAACCGCGAGACGCTGCGGGCGCGGGGCGGTGTCATATTGTCGGCGGGGGCGTTTGGCAGCCCGCAAATCCTGATGCTGTCGGGGATGGGGCCGGGCGCGCATCTGAAGGACAAGGGGGTTGAGGTGACGCTCGACCGCGCGGGGGTCGGCGACAATCTGCAGGATCATATCGACTATGTGTCGAGCTGGGAGACGCGCTCGACCGAGCCGTTCGGCGACAGCGCCGGCGGCACCTGGCGGATGGTGAAGGCGATCTTCGAGCACCGGACGAAACGCAGCGGGATCATGACGACCTGTTTCGCCGAGGCGGGGGGATTCTGGAAATCGCGGCCCGACCTGCCCGCGCCCGACATCCAATATCATTTCGTGCCCGCGATGCTCGAGGATCACGGGCGCACCAAGGTGAAGGGGCACGGCTTTTCATGCCACGCCTGCGTGCTCCGGCCCGAGAGCCGCGGGACGGTGCGGCTGGCGTCGTCCGATGCCGCGGCGGCGCCTGCGATCGATCCGGGCTTTCTGACCGATGCGCGCGATATGGCAACCTTGCGGGCGGGCGTGCGGATGATGCACCGGATCGCGGCGGCACCGCCGCTGGCGGATTATGCAGGGGCCGACCGCCATCCGGTGGACCTCGACGATGATGCCGCGCTCGACGCGCTGATCCGCAGTCGCGCCGACACCGTCTATCACCCGGTCGGCACATGCCGGATGGGGAGCGACGCCGATGCCGTGGTCGATCCGACGCTGAAGCTGAACGGCATCGACGGGCTGTGGGTCGCCGATGCGAGCGTCATGCCGCGGCTGGTGTCGGGGAACACCAATGCGCCGAGCATCATGATCGGGGAGCGGGCGGCCGATTTCGTGAAGGCGGCGCTGAACTAGGCGGTGCACGCTGCGGCCAGCAGCGCGCCGCTTTGCGTGAGGTCATAACGGCTCGCCGGCGGACGCATATCGAGTATTTCGCGCGTCACCAGCCCGTGCTTGCCAAGCGCGGTCAGCCCCTGCGACAGCGCGCGCGGGGTGGCGGGAGTCAGCAGGCGCGACAGTGCGTTGAAGCGGTCGTGGCCCGCGCCGATCCCGACGACGAGCGGAAGTCCCCAGCGCGTCGCGGCACCGGGTGGCAGGTCAATTGCCGCTTGCGCCTCGCTAATCGTTGCGGCGCGTGCGGCGGCGGCGGCGCCGGCTTCGGTCAGGATATATTCGGGACGGAGCGGGTGGCCGTGACCGGGGTTGCGCGCCACCCAGCCGATCGTCGCCGCGGCCTCCAGCGTGCGCGTGAGGCTGTCGCGCGAGAGTCCGAGGCGGTGGATCAGTTCGACGAAGCGCGCACCCTTATGTGCCGCCAGATCGGCGAGCAGCGGCACCAGCCAGCGATGGCTGCCGAGCTGAATCAGCACGGGGTCGGACGCGGTTGACGGCATTTGCAACTAACTATACAAACCAGACCATTGAGGCAAGCGATATGGGCCATGCGATTCTCCGCGCGGCTCGGTGCTTCGCGAAAAGGGAGGAATGGCATGGCGCTGCAGATCGGATCCGAACTCACCTGTTCGATGGGGGTCAAGGACATGACCGCGTCGATCGCCTGGTACGAGCGGGTGATGTTGTGCGAACTGCTCTACCGCGCCGACGAGCTCGGCTGGTGCGAGCTCAAGACCCCGATGGCGGGGGTGAATATCGGGCTCAGCCAGGTCGAGGCGGTCGTGCAGGGCGGCGGCGCGACCAATGTGTTCGAGGTGGCTGACATCGAGGAGGCGAAAGTGCATCTCGATGCCGAGGGTGTGCGGCAGGATGGCGATATCCAGCATATTCCGGGGTTGGTGAAATTGCTCACTTTTTACGATCCCGACGGCAACGCCTTCATGTTCTCGCAGTCCGAGATCGCGGCATGACATCGCTCTGGTGGGCGGCGGCGGCGCTGATGGCGCCGGCGGCGCCCGCCGCCGAAGCCCCGTCGCTCGCCGCCTGGCATGGCAGCTGGGCCGGTGAGGGCCAGGCGTTCGGCAAGCCCGCGACGGCGACGCTCGACATCGCACCGGGCGCGGGCGAGGCGACGACGCTCGCCTATCGTCTGCGCATCGCGGGCACGCCGCCGATCGCCTATTCGGCCGAGGCGACGTACGCCTTCGACACGAAGGGGCGCGTGCGCGGAAAATGGACCGACAGCTATGGCGGGACGCGCGCGGTGGTCGGCGGGGTGAATGCGGCGAAATGGTGGACGCATTGGGGCAGCGCCGATGTCGAAATCGGCCGGTCGACCTATGTCCTTCAAGCGGACGGAAGACTCGTCGTCAGCGATTCGATTCTGCAGGACGACGGCAGCTGGCGCATCTTCGCCATGCTGCGCTATGCGCGCACAAATCGCTGAAAACTGCCGATTTTAGGCAGTATCTGTGTTGCGCACAAAAAAAGAGGGCCGGGACTTGCGTCCCGGCCCAGCCTTTCAGGCTCTCCCCTCCTGAAACTGTTGACGCAATGAATGCCATATTAATGTCATGATGGGAAGGCTTAAATTGCGGCAATGTTGCGCAAATTTTGTGCAACATTTCAGCGCCTGAAAATGGGCCGGAACGCGTCCGCGCCCGGCCCATCTCTCCCCCTCAGAAGCCCTTGCGAACCGTGACGCCGAAGGTGCGCGGCTGGTTCGTTGCAAAGCCGAGCCGCGCGCGCCCGCCGCGTTCGCGGTCGAAGGCGAGCAGCGCATTTTCGTCGAGCAGATTGTTTACATAGACCGAGATTTCGAACTCGTTCGGAAACTCGATCCCTGCGCCGAGGTTCACCAGCTGATAATCGGGCAGCTTGAGGTCGAGCGTCGTCGCCGAACCGATCGGCGCGCCGCCAAAGGTGAAGCCGTGGACGAAGGTCCGCGGGTTGTTTTCCTGATCGCCGGGCTGGGTATAGCGGCTGCCGACATGCTGGAAGGATGCGGTGACGAAGGCGTTGGTGTCCGACGACGCATCGATCGGGAAGCTGTAGGTCGCGTTCGCCGCCATCTGGAACTTGGGCACCGAGGGCAGGCGGTTGCCGTCGCGGATGCCCTCGATCACCGTCCCGTTCGGACGCGTGAGCGTCGAATCGAACTCGGCCTCGACATAGCTGCCCGACAATCCGAGATCGAGCCCGGTGAAGGGGCTGGCCGACAGCTCGACCTCGAGCCCCATCGTATGCGCATCGGCGTTGAAGACGATACGCGACGAGCAACTGCCGGCATCGGCGGTGACCTGCAGATTGTTGATCTTGGTATAGAAGCCGGCGGCGTTGAAGGTGATCCCGCCGAACTGCGCCTTCACCCCACCTTCATAGTTCCACAGCGATTCGTCGTCGTAGCGCGGGCGGCCGCTGAAGGTCTGCGCGTCGGGCCCGTTCGGCACCCCGCCGTCGCACAGCGGCAGGTTGAGCGGATCGTTGACGCCGCCGAGGCGGAAGCCCTTCGATGCCTGCGCGTTGAGCGTGATGCCGTCGGCGACGTCGTAGCTGAGCAGCAGGCGCGGCGAGAAACCGGTCGACGAGGTCTTGTCGCGGGCGTTGTCGCCGTTGGGGAATAGCCCGCCCGATACGAAACGCCGGCTTTCGTCGAAAGCATAATAACGACCGCCGAGCGTCGCGGTGAAGGCTTCGGTGAGGTCGTAGCTCAGCTCGCCGAAAATAGCGATCTGCGACAGGTCATAAGGGATGTCGGCGTTATAGGGCGAATCGGGACCAAAGCCGTTGGCGAGCGCCGCCGAGGTGCCCGCGCCGAACCTCGCATCGGTGAACACGTCATAACCCGGCGTCGGAAGGCGCTGGGTATAGTCACGTTTGACGTTGGCATAATAGCCGCCGACGAGCCACTGGAAGGGGCCGCTTCCCGCCGAGTTCACCCGCAATTCCTGCGTGAATTGCTTGACGCCCGTGGTGTCGACAAGGTTCGAGGGCAACAATATGCCCGCAACCGGAAAACCGAGGTCGGCCGAAACGCTGCCCGTCAGCGCGCTCGCGTCGCGGCTGACGAGGATGTCGCGATCGGTGTAGGTCGTCACCGACGTCACGCCGATCACGTCACCATCATAGCTCATTGTCAGGTCGAAGAGCTTGACCTCATCCTCGAACGCCTCGTCGAGCAGCAGATATTGCTGGCGTTCCTTGAAGGTCACCTGCGGCCGCGTCGTCGTGAACTGGTTGGCGAAGAGGTTATAGACCTCCTGCCGGTTGAAGCCGTCGGTCTTGACTTTTTGATAGACGAAGCGCGGGGTGATCGACAGATTCTCGGCAGGTTTCCACAGCAGCGAGAAGCGCCCGCCATAGCGTTCACCGCTGTTGACGTCCTCGCTCTCGCCGCCGCCTTCGCGCAGCGCATTAATGAAGCCCGCGTAACGCGTATAATAGCCGACCGCGCGCATCGCGAGATTGGGGCTCAATGGCAGGTTGATCGCGCCCTTGAGGTGGCCGCCGAAATCGTCGCCGTCGACAAGATTCACATTGCCTTCGACCTTGCCCTCGATGCCGTCGAGATTGGGCTGGTTGGTAATGTAGCGGAGCGTGCCGCCGACCGAACCCGAGCCGAAGAGCGTGCCCTGCGGCCCGCGCAGCGTCTCGACGCGGTTGAGGTCGAACAGGTCGAGGTCGGGGGTGAAGAGCGACAGCGAGACGACCGATTCGTCGAGATAGACGCCAACCTGTTCCTTCACGCCCGGCTGGTCGCGCGCGATCTGGCCCGCCGAGACGCCGCGCACCGACACCTGGCTTTGCCCGGGCCCGAGATTCTGGACAGTCAGGCCCGCGACGTTGCGCGACAGATCCTCGACCGTACTCGCGTTTGCGCGCTCGATCGCCTGTTCGGTCTGAGCGTTGATCGAAAAGGGAACGTCCTGCAGGCTCGCGTCGCGCTTGGTCGCGGTGACGATAATCTCGTTGCCGTCATAGCTGTTCGCAGGCGCGTCCTGCGCCACTGCCGGGGTGCTTGCAAGCGCAAGGCACGACAAGCCCGCGAGCATAGATGCTCGTGCATTCATGATAATCCTCCTCCTGATGGCCAATCTACGCTGGTCCGGGCGGGAGGGTGCGCTTCTTGTTTCCATTACGCAATGGCGCATGAATATTGCGCGAAATAAAGGCCGGGACATGTTGCGCGCCAGCCACAGTAAGAAAATGACAAAAATGGACGGGACTGTGCCCCGCGCTCGCGGCCGTTCCCGCCAGAAAAAAAAGGCCGGGACCTGTGTCCCGGCCAGTGGCCGTTCGGGCCACAAACTTAAAAAATGGCCGGGGGCAAGCCCCGGCCAGTGGTTCGCAGGAGGAACCTCGGTAGGATCCCGCCGCCGCCGTTTGAAAGGAGAGAGACGTGCGGCGACGGGTATCCTGTTTCGTCAGTAGTTGTAGGCGCGCTCCCCATGTTCGCCGAGGTCGAGCCCTTCGCGTTCGACCTCTTCCGAAACGCGGAGGCCGGTGAGCAGCTTGGCGACATAGATGGCGATGACGGTGCCGACGCTGGCCCAGACGATCGTCGCGGCAACCGCCGAAATCTGGGTCACGAGCTGCGGTCCGATCGCAAAATCGTCGCCGCCGGGGCCGCCGAGGCTGGGGGCATAGACGATCGCGGTGCCGATCGCGCCGACGATGCCGCCGACGCCGTGGATGCCGAAGGCGTCGAGCGAGTCGTCATAGCCGAGTTTGGGCTTGAGCACCGTCACCGCATAGAAGGCGATGAGCGAGGCGACCGCGCCGAGGACGATGGCGCCGAACGGCCCCGAATTGCCCGCCGCCGGGGTCACCGCGACGAGGCCGGCGATGATGCCCGAGCAGAAGCCGAGCGCCGAGGGCTTATGGCCCGCGAGTTTTTCGGCGAGCATCCAGAACAGCGCGGCCGAGGCAGTCGCGACGAAGGTGTTGATCATCGCGAGCGCGGCCGAGCCATTGGCTTCGAGCGCCGAGCCGGCGTTGAAGCCGAACCAGCCCACCCACAGCATGCCGGTGCCGACCATCGTGAGGGTCAGCGAGTGCGGCGCCATGATTTCTTTCTGGTAGCCGATGCGCTTGCCGAGGATCATCGCGGCGACGAGCGCCGAGACACCCGCGTTGATGTGCACGACGGTGCCGCCGGCGAAATCGAGCGCGCCCATTTCGAAGAAGAGGCCGCCCGCCGCCCACACCATGTGCGCGATGGGGAAATAGACGATCGTCAGCCAGATCGCGCCGAACACCATCACCGCCGAGAATTTCATGCGTTCGACGACCGATCCGAGGACCAGCGCGAGGGTGATCGCGGCAAAGGTCATCTGGAAGCTGATGAACACATATTCGGGCAGCTTGAAGCCGTCGCTGAACGTGTCGGCGAGGCTGTCGGGCGTGACACCGGCGAGGAAGAATTTGCCCCAGGCGATGAAGGCATTGCCCTCGGGACCAAAGGCGAGGCCGTAGCCATAGATCACCCAGATGATCATCGCGAGGCAGGCGGCCGCGCCGATCTGCGTCATCGTCGACAGCATATTCTTGGTGCGCGTCAGACCGCCGTAGAAGAGCGCGAGGCCCGGCAGGATCATCAGGAGCACGAGCACGGTCGAGGTCATCATCCAGGCGGTGTCGCCCTTGTCGACCACGGCCGCGACCACCGGTTCGGGTGCCGCCGCGGCGACTTCCTGCGCCCAGGCGGGCAGCGCGGCGAACAGCGAGAGGCCGACGGCCCCGGCGCCCGCCGCAAATTTCTTTGCGAACGTCATGTTTTCCCCCTTCGTCATTACAGTGCCGCCTCGCCGGTCTCGCCGGTGCGGATGCGCACCGCCTGACCCACGTCGAGGACGAAAATCTTGCCGTCGCCGATCGAACCGGTTCCGGCGGTCTGTTGCAGCGTTTCGACAACCCGTGGCGCAAGCGCATCGTCGCAGACGAGCTCGATCTTCACCTTCGGCACCATGTTGGTGGCATATTCGGCGCCGCGGTAGATTTCGGTCTGCCCCTTTTGCCGGCCGAAGCCCTTGACCTCGGTCACGGTCATGCCGGCGATGCCCAGACCGGTGAGCGCTTCGCGCACCTCGTCGAGCTTGAATGGTTTGATGATGGCCAAGATCAGCTTCATGACGCCCCCTTTTGCTAATGGCACCATGTTGCACTGCAACGGCCGTGCCAGATTGCGCGGGGCGCGCGAAAGTTAACATTTTGTGACGGCGTGAGCGGGGTAAGCGACCTATTCGGTCGTTCGGTGGGCAGGGAAGGCAGCGGATTGCCTAAAATTTGGGCAATGGCCGTCGCGCCCGCGAAGGCGGGGGCCGCAGTCTGCCTTGCGTAACATCTCTCGCGGCCCCCGCCTCCGCGGGGGCGACGGTTTCTACTCGGCCGCCTTGAACCGCGCCCAGATCGGCAGATGGTCCGACGCGCGTGCCGCGAGCGCGCTCTGGTGGACGCCCGCCTCGACGGCTTCGAGATCGGGCGTCGCGAAAATACGATCCAGCTTTGCGACCGGGCGGCGGCTGTGGAAGCTGTGGCCGGTGTCGACAAGCCGGTGGCGCTCGCCGAAATCGGCGAGGCAGCCGCCTCGAGGACGCCATTCGTTGCAGTCGCCCATCAGGATCGTCGGCAATTCCTCGCCCTCGGCGACATGGTTGAGGATCGCGCGCGCCTGCTGGCGGCGGCGCAGCCCCGAAATGTCGAGATGCATGCCGACGACGCGGAGCCGCGTATCGCCGATGCGCACCGTCGCCGCGACGGCTCCGCGCGGCTCGAGCGTCGGCAAATGGAGCGCGTGGCTTTCCTCGACCACGGCGCCCTTGCGCACGAGCAGCGCGTTGCCGTGCCAGCCGATCGCATAGGGACGGCCGCTGAGCAGGTCGACCGGGACATAATCGCTATGGTCCTCGAACATATGCGGCGGGATCGCGCTCGCGCGCGTGCCGAAGCGGCGGTCGGCTTCCTGCAGCGCGACAATATCGGCGTCGAGCTCGCCGAGCACCGACAGCACCCGGCCGGGGTCGCGGCGCCGGTCGAGCCCGATGCCCTTGCGCATATTGTAACTGGCGACCTTGATCATGACGTGTTTTTCAAGCGCTCAGGCCGCGTTTCCGTTCCCGCCGGACTCGAATTCGGCGATCAGCGCCTGCGCCTCGTCCAAATCCTCGTCGAGCACCATGATGCGGACGGGGATCATCAGCCCGACGCTTTCGGCGATATTCATGCCCGCGTCGAAACACACCGCATGGACGCCCGCGCTTTCGAGGCGTCCGCGCAGCAGCTCGGCCTCGGCGCCGTTGGGCAGGCGGACGAGCTCGACCAATGGCATCAGGCGTCGCCCGCGATGAAACGGTCGGTCGGGCGCGTCGGCAGGCCGTCGATGCTTTTCGTGCGTTCCTTGAATTTTTCGACCCACAGCGTGCGGTCGGCCTGGCGGTGATATTTCTGCAGCGTGTCGCGTTCGTGCTGCAGCTCCATCATCGGAACGCCCCAGCCGCAGCTCGTCTGCACGCTGTCGACGTCGATCACGAAGATCTGGCGCGTACCGGGGATGAGCGTGAAATGCGCCGCGAGCGCGTCCCAATCGGCATCCTGCGGCAGCACGGGGCGCCCGCGGCCATAGATGCGCAGGATCAGCGCGCTGCGGTCGAAGGCGCAGAACATGATCGTGATGCGGCCGTCGGCGGCGAGATGCGCGTGCGTCTCGTTTCCCGATCCACCGAGGTCGAGGTAGGCGACCTGTCGGTCCGACAGGATCTTGAAGCTGTCGGCATAGCCTTTGGGCGACAGGTTAATGCGCGCATCGGCGGCGGCGGTCGCGGTGAAATAGACCGGCTGCTTTTCGATGAAGGCGATATGCTTGTCGGTCAGCGTATCGGTGAATTCGGCCATGGCTGTCCTCCGTGTCGCGCCCGCCCTATCACCAATTCCTGCCCTCTTCTATCGCGGCTTCCTCGTCGGCGCGGGTGGCGCGGCCGAGCGCCGCGTTGCGATGCGGAAAGCGGCCGAAGCGGTCGACGATGTCGAAATGCTTTTGCGCATAATCCTGGAACATCGGGGCGTCGAACTGGGCGAACAGGCGCAGCGATTCGCGTTGGTCGTCCATATTCTCACTATGCTGGAAGGGCAGGCAGGCGAATTGGCGCCGCTCGTCGGGCCAGTTTTCGTGCCAGCCGCGCGCGACGATGCCGCGCGCGATCGCGCGGGCGAGATCGTCGGTCGCGAAGGCGTCGGCGTGACCGCGATAGATGTTGCGCGGCACCTGATCGAACAGGATCGTCGCGGCGAGCGCGGTGTCGGGATCGGTGAGGAAGGCTTCGGCGGGCTGCGAGCGCAAGGCGTCGTGCCAGCCTTCTGCCAGGTCGCGGACGGCATCGTCGAATTCGGTGCCGCCGCCGTACCAGTCGTCCATGCCATGCTCGTCAAACCAGAAGGCGAGGAGTTGCTGCGCCCAGTCGGCGGGGGGCGGGGCGTTTTCGTTTTCGGCCAAGGTCTTTGTTCCCATCAAGCGTCATCCCGGCGAAGGGTGTTCAGAGGCACGTGACTCTGAAACCGGATCTCGACGTAACGGTTTGACGCAACGTGGAGATCCCGGCCTTCGCCGGGACGACGACTTTAATGTGGATCGAAGGGCGCGCAACCGCGCCCTAGCTTATTCGCCCTTGACGCGCTTGTACGGCACAAACTGGCCGAGCGATACGAAGCCGGCGTACATATGGCTGGTGCGGTCGCGCAGTTCGACGGCGTCGATGCTGCACAGCTGGCTGCCGATCGTCTTGGTGACGAGGATATCGTCATCGTCGAGCGATTCAGCCCCGCCCTTCGGCCGGTTGACCCAATAGGTGCTGCCGACCTTGTAGACGATCGCGGTCTTCTCGATGATCTGAGAGCTGCGCGCGGTCGAGAGCGAGATGCAGTCCTGCGGCTCGCCCGCGACGCGCCCTTCGAGCAGCTTGGCAAGCTGATCTTCGGGCGCAAGCTTTTCGCGTGCGGTGGCGGCGGGGGCTGCCGCGATGGCTGCGGCGGCAAGAAGCGCCGGGATGAGGTGACGCATGGTTCGACTCCTGTCTTTCATACCCTACCCGGCGCCTTTTTGCGCCAACGTGCGTGAACAGGGGCTGACTCGCCGCCGTTTCAGCACGCCCCGTCGGGAAGCGGGATGCCCAGCGGACCTTTGCATTTCTTTTTCTTCGCGGGTTCGGCCGGGGCGCTGCCGCCCGTATTCGATCCGCTCATCCTGCCGAAATCGGCACCGACCATCAGCATCGTATGCGAGCGGAAGCGGACTTTCGCGGTCCAGTCGATGTTCCACGCCGCATTGCCCGCGGGCTTGGGCGGATAGGAGAAATTGGCCTCGGGCCCGAAAGCGTTGAGGTTGCCGATCAGCATTTCGCCCGACGCTTTCTTGACCTCTGCGGGGATCTGACAGCTCGTCTGCGTTGGTGGCATCACGATCTTCTTGGTGATCAGATTCGCGACGACCGATGGCGGCAGCCAGTCCCACAGCCCGCCGCCGAATTCCTTCGACGCGCTGCTCGTCCACCAGACGATATCGCCCATGTCATTCTTGCCGCCGCCATTGCCCATGCCGCCGATCGTCCACGCGACATAGCCCGTAGCGTTCGGCACGCTGTTCCAGCGGACCATCACCGACTGGTCGCCCTGGATCGCGGTCGAGGCGCTGAGCCCCTGCATATAATCCTGCGCCAGCGTGAAGTTGATGTCGGGGCCGATATTGCTCGCGACGCGGTGCGCGCCGAGCAGCGATGAGCCCGATCCGGGCTGCTTGCCGCCCTTGTTGTTCGGCCAGTCGACATAGGAACGGCTATTCGCCTTGCTCACTTCGCGGATCACCGGGACCGCGCTGGAGAAGAGACCCTGCGGCATCTGGCCCGCGGCGACCTTGGCGAAATCGATCACCACCGGCTGGCCTGGCCCCGCCTTCGCGCCGCAGCCCCAATAGAGCAATAGGCGGCCTTTCGGGCGTTCGAACGGGGTGGTTCCGGTCTCTTCCTTGCCCTCGATCGTCGTCAGCGGGACCGACTTGCCCATCTTCGCCTGCGGCAGGAAGAAATGGTCGCCCTTCGGTGGCGGCGCGGTGGCGGCATCATTCGAGCCGAGGCGGAGGAGGAGCTGGTGCGCGACCTTGCTCGACGGATCGCCGCCGAACATCATCCCCATCGCGCCGCCGAGGCCGCCCCTGCCGCCGCCCGCCATCGCGGCGAAGCCCGACATCGTCGCGACGTCCATTTCGTAACGCTCTTTGGGGCCGGTGGTTTTTTGCGCCGAGCCGGGAACGGCGGCGAGGACCGCGGCGACGGCGGCCACGGAAACGAAACGCAGATTCGAACGCATATTACCCTCCCTGTTGCAGGGGATCCCCCCACGGATGATGCGACCGATTCTTCTTCTGTTTGCGTAAGCTATATGCGCGGGAGGGCGGAACGCCAAGTGAGGGTGATCACAGGCTGTATGCGATGCAAATCTTCGTCACCCCGGACTTGACCCGGGGCCTGCCTTCCTTCGCGAAGAAAAGGCGGGTGCCGGGTCAAGCCCGGCATGACGGATATGGGATCAGGCCGTGCCGCCCACCGTCAGCCCGTTGACCAGCAGGGTCGGCTGGCCGACGCCCGCGGGGACGCTCTGGCCGGCCTTGCCGCAAATGCCGATGCCCTCGTCGATCGCCATGTCGTTGCCGATGCCGGTGACCTTGGTGAGCACGCTCGGACCGTCGCCGATCAGGGTCGCGCCCTTGATCGAATCGCCCAATTTGCCATTCTCGATCTTGTACGCCTCGGTGCAGCTGAAGACGAACTTGCCCGACACGATGTCGACCTGTCCGCCGCCGAAGCTTTTCGCGAAAATGCCGTTCTTGACGCGCGACAGAAGCTCGGCGGGATCGTCGTTGCCGCCGCGCATGAAGGTGTTGGTCATTCGCGGCATCGGGGCGTGGGCGAAGCTTTCGCGGCGGCCGTTGCCGGTGGGCTCGACTCCCATAAGACGCGCGTTGAGGCGGTCCTGCATATAGCCTTTGAGGATGCCGTCTTCGATCAGCACCGTTTCGCCGGTCGGAGTGCCTTCGTCGTCGATGCTCAGCGAGCCGCGGCGGCCGCCGCCGACAGGGCTGTCCATCGCGCCGTCGTCGACGACGGTGACGCCCGGCGCGGCGACGCGCTCGCCGATGCGGCCCGAGAAGGCGCTCGTGCCCTTGCGGTTGAAATCGCCTTCGAGCCCGTGGCCGACGGCTTCGTGGAGCAGCACGCCGGGCCAGCCGGGGCCGAGGAGGACGGTAAATTCGCCCGCGGGGGCGTCGACCGCGCGCAGATTGACGAGCGCCTGCGCCAGCGCCTCGTCGATCGCGCGGTTCCACTGCGCGGGTTCGAACAGATGGTCGTACATATAGCGACCGCCGAGGCCGAAATAACCGGTTTCGCGGCGGCCATTTTCCTCGACAACGATCGACACGTTGAGGCGGACGAGCGGGCGGATGTCGGTCGCGAGGAAGCCGTCAGCGCGGACGATCTCGACCACTGACCAGCTGCCCGCGAGCGCAACCGAGACCTGCACGATGCGGGGGTCACGTTCGCGCGCGGCGGCGTCGATTTCCTGGCAGAGCGCGACCTTCTTCGCGAAGGGGATGAGGTCGAGCGGGTTCGCCTCGTCATAGAGATGGCGGTTGGTGCGCGGCGGCGGCGCGGCGTGCGCCTGATTCGAAGGGTCGAGCAAGGCGAGCGTCTCGGCGGCGCGGCGGATCGCGCCGGCGCTGATGTCGCTCGCGTGCGCAAAGCCCGTCATCTCGCCCGATACGGCGCGGAGGCCAAAGCCCGCGTCGGTCGAATAATCTGCGGTCTTGAGCCGCCCGTCGTCGAAGCCGAAGCTCTCGGTCGCGCGATATTGCAGGTAAAGCTCGCCGTCGTCGGCCTTGGCGAGCGCTTCGCGCGCGAGCGCCTGCGCCAGATCGGGGTCGAGCGCGTCGGCGCGATAGAGGAAGCGGCGGGGATCGAGACTGGTCATGCCGCCGATATAGGCACGCGCATCCCCCGACGCCAGCGGTCAGAGATAATTGACGGTGAGCGTGAAGGTGCCGCTGTAATCGCCCTCGGGCTGGTTCGCGGGAACGGTGAGCGTGCCGCCGATATAATAGCTCTGGACCCCGCTCGGCAGCAACGTCCCGCCGAGCAGCGCGATGCCGCCGCCGCTGGTGCTCGCGGCGCGCACAAGGCTCGCGGTCATCGGTGCCGCACCGCCGCCGGCACGCGTGAGCGTGACCGAGGTACTGCCCGATACGGTGATCAGCAATATGCCGCCGGTGCCCTGGAACACCGCGCGCTGCGCCGCCGATCCGACCGGGGTGACGCCGCCGCCGGTCGTGCGCGCGTTGGTGACGGGGCTGATCGTGACGGTGCCGCCGGTCGCGCCGCTGATCAGCGTGCCGAAATCGAGATCGTCGGTCTTGATCAGCGTGTTCGGGCGCACGACCGCCGCGTTGGCGGTGCCGGGCATGTCGGCGGCATAGGCTGGTCCGCATAGTGCTGCGCTCGCCATTGCCACAGCGAGGGTCAGGGCGCGAGTAGCCCCCCGACTATGTCTGGTCCCCTGAATCCCCACAGATTCTGCTCCTGTCTGGCACATCTTATGCCAGCGGGACCTTCATCACTGATGCATGGGGTTGGTGAATCGGCCGTTTACTTCCGGCCCGGGAATCACGCGTTGTCGGCAACGCCGACGTTCAACCTTTGTCGGCGATCCCGCCGATGAGAATGAAGCGGCGGTCGCAATAGCCGCAGTCGGCGAAACCCTCGTCGGTGTCGATTTCGAGCCACACGCGCGGGTGGCCGAGCGCCGCGTCGGCGAGGCCGTCGCCGGTGCCATCGCAGGCGATGCGGGTCTTGGGCGTGCGGATGGTTTCGGGTGCAGGCTGGGTCATCGACCGCGCCCATAGCAAGCAGGACGGGCGCCCGCAATCGGGTCTGCGCATCTTGATCCTCCCTGTCGCGAAGCGATGGGGAGGGGGACCGTCCGCGAAGCGGATGGTGGAGGGGCCGAGACGTCGCGTCCTTAGCCCCTCCGTCAGCGGCTGCGCCGCTGCCACCTCCCCACCGCTGCGCGGCAGGGAGGATCTTTGGGTGTGGGCTTTGACGGCACCGGTGCAGGCACCCTTTCGGGTGCAAGTGGTCCCCCGGTGCCGTCTTCCCCCCACAGGAAGGCCTAAAGATAGTTTAAGGTGATCGTGAACGTACCGCTGTAATCGCCCGGAGCCTGGTTCGCGCCGACTTCGAGCGTGCCGCCGACGGGGAAATTATAGTTGCCGAGCGGCGAGGTGATGCGGAAGCGCGTCGGGGTCGTCGACAGGATCGCGGTCGGCGTGCTGCCGATCTCGAAATTGCGGACGCGCATCCGGACGCCCGGCCCGGTGATCCAGATAGTGTTCGATCCGAGCGAGATATTGACCTGGCGGTTGAAGCTGCCGAGCCCCGCGAAGCGCGCGGGCTCGCCGCCATTGCCCGCGAGCGTGACGCCGCCGGTGCGGCTGCGCGATCCGTCGGGCTCGATTGTCACCGTCCCCGCGGTCGCCGACGGAATGATATCGCCGAAGTCGAGATCGTTGACCTTGAAGAAGGAAAGCGGGCGAAGCACGATGGCTTCGGCTTCGCCTTGCGCGCTGCCCTGCGCCAGCGCCGGCGAAGCGGCGGCGGGCGCGATCAGGAGCGCAAATATGGCTAGGCCGCGCTGCATTGGCAGCGGGCAAAAGATGTGACTGGTCCCCACATCCGCCGTCCTAGCGGCGAGTTTCCAATTTAGCGTTAACGCGGGGCTGACGAAAAATTAGCAGGCTTTCGCACGCCGAGGCGCGCCGCTATGGAGGCGGCCATGAGTGAAGCCGCCATCCGCATCGACGCCGTCTCCAAACTTTATGCCGGCGGCAAGCAGGCGCTCGACAATGTCAGTTTCGACGTGCCGCGCGGCCAGATCTTCGGGCTGCTCGGGCCGAACGGCGCGGGCAAGTCAACGCTGATCAACATCCTCGCGGGGCTTGTCAACAAGACGACCGGGCATGCGAGCATCTGGGGCTTCGACATCGACGCCGATCCGCGCAACGCCAAATATTCGATCGGCATCGTGCCGCAGGAGATCGTCTTCGACCCCTTTTTCACGCCGTACGAGACGCTCGAGAATCAGGCGGGGTTGTACGGAGTGCCGAAGGCGAAGCGCATTTCGGACGAACTGCTCGCCGCGGTGCATCTTTCGGACAAGCGCGACGCCTATGCGCGCACTTTGTCGGGCGGCATGAAGCGCCGCCTGCTCGTCGCCAAGGCGATGGTCCATTCGCCGCCGATCATCGTGCTCGACGAGCCGACCGCGGGGGTCGATATCGAACTCCGCCAGCAGCTGTGGGACTATGTCCAGCGGCTCAACGATCGTGGTGTCACCGTGGTGCTGACGACGCATTATCTCGAAGAGGCCGAGGAGCTGTGCGACCGCATCGCGATCATCAACCATGGCAAGCTGATCGCGAACAAGCCGACGCGCGAGCTGGTCGACATGGCGCGCGAGAAGATCGTTGTCGTCACGCTCGACGCCGACGTCGCTGAACTGCCGGCGCACCCCGCGTTCGACAAGGTCGAGCGCGAGGGCGAGCGCGGGCTCGCGATCAGCTATAACAAGGACCGGATGAACGCGGGCGAGGTGCTCGCCGCGGTGAACGCGATGGGGCATGGCATCGTTGACGTATCGACGCGCGAGGCCGATCTGGAAGATGTGTTCCTGAATTTGACGCGGGCGGCAAATGGATGACGGCATCGCGGCGTCAGTTTGTAGCGCTTCCTGTCGCTATGCTTTCTCTCTTCGCAATCAGAGGAAACGCCATTGCCATGATTCAGTCGTCGATCATTTCAGACGCCCTAGCCTCCGCCGAGTGGATCGCCACGGCCTTGTCGTCTTCGGGCTATCGGGCCGACTTCACGTTGGCGAGCTTTGGCGAAATAGACCGTTTTTTTGACGAACATGCTCCCAGAGGCGTCGCTCTGCCGGGAGGGTTACTATCGGAACAGGTCGGATCGCGAATTTTTGCTGTTGGAGCCTATGTTGGGGAAACGTTCCGTCGTCAGCTTGGTGGTGAATGGGTAGGGGATGACAAAGACCCGCAAGCGGAAATCAATATCAGCGTGAAGTTCGCCGATGGCTCCATCGTTTGGCCAGTGCAACGCGCGATGAAGCGCTTTCGCAATGGCCCTGAGGACAGCATCGTTGCCTACGGAATTGCGCTTTCCGAGAAAAGCAAATGAGCGTCGCCCCCCACGACGTCATCATCGTCGGCTCGGGCGCCGCAGGCCTTACCGCCGCGATCGCGCTTGCCGATCATTGCCGCGTCCTCGTGCTCGCGAAGGGGGAACTCACCGGCGGATCGACCGCATGGGCGCAGGGCGGGATCGCCGCGGTGCTCGACGCGGGCGACACGTTCGAGAATCATATCGAGGACACGATGATCGCGGGCGGCGGATTGAACCGGCGCGAGACGGTCGAGTTCGTCGTCGAGAATGCCCCGCACGCGATCGAGCGGCTCGTCGAGATGGGGGTGCCGTTCAACAAGGATGCCGAGGCGCTGCATCTGACGCGCGAGGGCGGGCATTCGCACCGCCGCATCGTCCATGTCGACGATGCGACGGGCTGGGCGGTGCAGGCGGCGCTATTGAAGACCGCCGAAGCGCATCCGAACATCACCCTTCTGCCGGGGCAGGCGTGCATCGACCTGATCACCGGACGGCACGAGGAACGCTATTCGGGGTCGGGCCGCGTTTGGGGCGTCTATGCGCTCGACGAAAAGACGGGGAAGGTCCGCGCGCATGTCGGGCGCGCAACAATCCTGGCCAGCGGCGGCGCGGGGCGCGTCTATCAATTCTCCACTGCCCCAAGAGGCGCGACCGGCGACGGCATCGCGATGGCGTGGCGCGCGGGCGCGCGCGTCTCGAACATGGAAATGATGCAGTTCCACCCGACCTGCCTCTATAATCTCGACGTCAAGAATTTCCTGATCACCGAGGCGGTGCGCGGTGAGGGCGGAATCCTGAAGCATCCGGTCACGGGGCATCGCTATATGCCCGATTATGACGTGCGCGCCGAACTCGCGCCGCGCGATGTCGTCGCGCGTGCGAACGACGACCAGATCAAGCGCTCGGGGCTCGATTATGTCCACCTCGACATCAGCCATCAGGATCCCGATTTCGTCGCGGGGCATTTCCCGAACATCTATGAAAAGCTGCTGACGCTGGGCATCGACATGACGAAGCAGCCGATCCCGGTGGTGCCCGCGCAGCACTATACTTGCGGCGGCGTGCTGATCGATCTCGACGGGCGCACCGACTTACCCGGCCTCTATGCCGCGGGCGAATGCACCGAGAGCGGGCTGCACGGCGCCAATCGCCTGGCGTCGAACTCGCTGCTCGAATGTTTCGTGTTCGGCGAGGCGGCGGCGAAGCATATCATCGAGAGCTGGGACCAGCTCGACACGCCGCCCGCGATCCGGCCGTGGGACGCGAGCCGCGTCACCGACTCGGACGAAGAGGTGGTGATCAAGCAGAACTGGACCGAAATCCGCCGCTTCATGTGGAATTATGTCGGCATCGTGCGCACGACCAAAAGGCTGGAGCGCGCGCGGCACCGCATCGACATGATGACGCACGAGGTCGAGGATTATTACGGCCATTTCCGCGTCACCACCGACCTGATCGAGCTCAGAAACCTGCTGCAATGCGCCGAGCTGATCGTGCGCAGCGCGCTTCACCGCAAGGAAAGCCGCGGGCTGCATTACACGCTCGATTACCCCGACCTCTTGCCGCAGGCGGTCGATACGGTGCTGGTGCCGTGATCGGTGGCTAAAGGGTCGCGGACGAAGCTTCCGCCGCCCTATCTGCGGCGGGTGTGGATGCGCGAGCCCACGCCGGATGCGGGCCCGCCCGCAGTCGATCGAGATCAATATCCCTTCAATATCCCGCTATTCGCCGACCCGGCGTTCGAAATCCGGCTCGAGAAACCCGTCACGATATTGGTGGGCGAAAACGGGTCGGGCAAATCGACCTTGCTCGAAGCGATCGCGGTGCTCGCCGGATTCAGCGAGGGCGGGGGCGGCTATGGCCATATGGCCGTCGAGCGGTCGGACATTTCGGGAAGCGATGGCGGCATATTGGCCGATGCCCTGCGCGCCGCGTGGCTTCCCAAGATCGGCAAAGGTTTCTTTTTCCGCGCCGAAACCTTCTTCACCCTGGCGCGCTACGTCGATCAGGCCGCCCATGACGTTGGCGCAGGACGGCCCGATTATCTGTCCTGGTCGCACGGCGAAGGATTCCTGGGTTTTTTCGAAGAGCGCGCCGATCAACAGGGCATCTATATTTTCGACGAACCCGAATCGGCGCTGTCGCCGTCGCGCCAGTTCGAATTCCTCAAATTGCTTCGACGCATCCAGCGCGCGAACAACAGCCAGGTCATCATGGCGACGCATTCGCCGATCCTGATGGCGCTGCCCGACGCCGATCTGTGGCAGATCAGCCCGCTCGGCATCGAGCCGGTCCAGCTCGAAGACACGGCGCATTACCGGCTCTATCGCGAATTTATGCTCTATCCGCACGAGACGGTCGAGGCGATGATCGAATAGGCGGTCAGCCCCCGACGCCGAGCAGCCGCCCGACCAAAATCAGCACGATCGCGCCGATGACCGAGGCGAGGCAGCCCGCGCGGCTGAAGTCGCCGCGGCCGCGCGAGGTCGCGAGGCCCGCAAGAAGCGAGCCGCCGATGCCGAGCAGGATTGTGGCGATCCATCCCATCTCGACCGCGCCGGGATAGAAAAAGCGCGCGAGTGCGCCGATGACGAGGCCCGAGATGATCGCGCCAATGATGTTGATCATGCGTTGAATCCTTCATTGAGGAAGCGCTCGGCGAGCGCGGCGTGCAAGGCGGCGCCGCGCGCCATCACGCTCTCGTCGAGCACCATATGATTCGAGTGGAGCCCGCAACATTGGCGCCAGTCGCTGCCCGCCGCGCTCGCGCCGAGCCAGAACATCGCGCCTGGGACTTTTTCGAGGACGTAGGAGAAATCCTCGGCGCCCATCACCGGATTGTCCATCGTCAGCCAGGCTTGCTCGCCAAAGGTCTCTTCGACCACCGACTGGCCGAAGCTCACCGCGCGGGCGTCGCATATGGTGACGGGGAAACCTTCCTCGATCGTCACCTCGGCGGTGCAGCCATGCGCCTCGGCGATCGCGGGGGCGAGGCGCTTCAGCTCGCGCGCGACCATCGCGCGGCGTTCGGGCGAGAGCGTGCGGATCGTGCCGAGCATCTCGGCGCTTTCGGGGATGATATTGTTCGTCGTGCCCGCCGCGATCTTGGCGATGGTGACAACCGCGGGGTCGAAAACTGATATGCGGCGCGTGACCATAGTCTGGATCGCGGTGACGATCGAACAGGCGACCGGGATCGGGTCGATCGCGTCCTGCGGCATGGACGCGTGTCCTCCGGCGCCCTTGACGGTGATCGAAAGGACATCGGACGAGGCAAGCAGCGGTCCCGCGCGCCCGGCGAAGATGCCGTGCGGCGCATTGGGCATGATGTGGAGCGCGAAGGCCGCATCGGGCAGCGGGTCGATGAGCCCGTCATCGAGCATGAAGCGCGCGCCATGATGCCCCTCCTCGCCCGGCTGGAACATGAACATCACCGTACCGGGCAGCCGGTCGCGCGCCGCGCAGAGCAGCTTCGCCGCGCCGACGAGCATCGCGACATGCGTATCATGCCCGCACGCGTGCATCGCGCCGGCGATCTCCGAGGTGAAATCGAGCCCGGTGTCCTCGAGCAAAGGCAGCGCGTCCATGTCACCGCGCAGCAGCACAGTGCGCCCGTTCGCGGGGCCGCGCAGGATCGCGATCAAGCCCGTGGTCGACGGCCCCTCGCGAAATTCGAGCGGCAGGCCCGCGAGCGCCGTTTTGATCTTCGCGAGCGTCTTCGGGTTCTGCAGGCCGAGTTCGGGCTCGCGGTGGATCGCGCGGCGAAGGGCGACGAGGTCGCCGAGGAGGGGTTCAGCCTCGGCGGGCCAGCTATGTGATTGCGTGTCCATGCCGAATATATTGTCCTGCTCGAATGCCCCTGTCGAGTTGACTTTCTCCAACCTCTAACTCGTTACAAGCGTCATTGGCGGCCAGTCGCTAGGAGTTTGCAATGGTCCTGCGAGTCCGAAAATTAAAGTCTCAATCTCTTCAAGCGGCACGCCAAGTTCGCGAGAAATATCATTCTTAGTCAGCTTCTTACTCCAAAGTGCAGAAAGTACCTTCGCTAGAACTGCTGAAGTTTCTCTTTCAATTCCGTTTGGTTCGCCACCTCGGTAACCCAGCTTCCCAAGCTCAATGCAAAACGACCTATAACTCCAATCACTTAGTAGTTTCAGAGAGTGGAGCCGGTACGAGAGCGCCATCGCGGAAACCTTCCAGCGAGATTTTGCCCTGATAATCTGTTGGGGAGAAATAACGTAAGAAATCTCGTTTTTGATATCGGCTTCGGGCATCAAGAAAGCAGAGGCAAAGCGATCTGCCTGAAACTCAGCTCCCTTGTCGTTTTTTGCTCCAGCATGGTTGTGAAGAACCAAATGTCCAAGTTCGTGCGCGCAGTCGAAGATTGAACGCTCCGCCGTCTTTTCTTGGTTTAGGAAAACGTAAGGCCTGTCTCCACTCCAGAATGAATAGGCATCAACATTTCGTGTGTTTTCAGACAGCGATAGGACCCGAACCCCTTTCGACTCCAAAAGCTTTATAACATTGCCAATTGGTCGATCGCCAAGCCCCCAATGTTGACGGAGCAACCGTGCGGCGGTGTCGGGCCTAGTCCGTTCCTTGTTTAGGTCGATCAAATCTGGTTCTGGCAAGTGGAATCGATCATCGATCCATTGATACAAGGCAACTCCGATTGAGCCTGCCGCAAGTGACGCGTCGCGTTCAGCAGCACTCATCTTTTTGAGGCTACGAAAGCTCACGGTATCTGCGTCCAACACCTCGGGCGTATCCATGAAAAAAAACTCGACCGGATACGCCAAAGCCAGGGCCAGTTTTGTCACCGTTTCCGAATCTACTTGATGCCCATTTTCTGCCTTGGAAATGGTGACAGAAGTTAAGCCCGCCAAATCGGCAAGCGCTTTGCCCGAGAGCTTTCTACGCTGGCGCGCGACCCTCAGTCTTTCTGAATTGAAAATCATGCAGAATCTTTAAATCGAACCGAGATATCAAAATCGTCAATTGGACCCGTGTCCGGATCGATTTCCTCGAGCCAGTCGTCGCCCGGTGCAGAGATAAAAATCCTCTCGACGAAATGCTTAAAGGAGCCATTCGCGATGATCGGCTGCGACAATTCCACGCTGCCGTCTTCGCCTACCATGACGTAAAAACTAGGTACGCCGTCACTGCGCACGCCAGTGAGCGGGCCTGCTTCAATGCCGGCGCGCTCGAACAGATTCGGCCCGCATAGATTTTCCGAGGCGCTGCCTTTGGCCGAGCGAGGCGTCGGCGGAAAATGGGTGTCGCAGGCACGATCTACGTTTTGATAGCCGATACGAAGGCCGAGTTCGCGATTAATAACTGCTTCGACGCCGCACGTCCGATCAACCTTCCAGCAGTCGTCCAAAAGCTGCTCACGAAGCTCGTTGACGCCATAAATGTATGCCAAGGTCCCCGGCGCGTTGGTTGGCATCAGCGGGCTCGCGTCATCGGCCCAAGTCTTGGCGACCAAGGCCACCGCGGTAAGCTGCTCCCTCACCAGCCCCAAATCGGTGAGCCGACGATCAACTTCATTCGCGTCTTCGACCACAATCGTTCTGGCAGGGATCATCGATTCGCTCCGTTTAATAATTTGTACCTCAATAGAGGGATAAAAAATTAAACGCAACAGTTGCTGCCGTGACGGTCACCGCCTCCCGAACAGCTGTCGGCCCGCGAGATCGAGCATGATTTCCTCGCTGCCGCCGCCGATCGCGTTGACGCGGACCTCGCGGTAGATGCGTTCGACCTTGCTGCCGGTGATATAGGACGCGCCGCCGAGTACCTGCGCCGCCTCGCGCGCGACGCTTTCCAGCATCCGCGTCGCCTGCACCTTGAGCATTGCGAAGTCGGCGGGGCGGTCCTTGCCGTTTTTGACCTGCCAGGCGCAGAGGTCGACCCATGCCTGCGTCGCTTCGATCTGGCGTTCCATGTCGGCGAGCTTGATGCGGATCGACTGGTGGCCGACGAGCGGCTTGCCGAAGGTTTCGCGGTTTTGCGCCCATTCGGCGGCCTCGGCCATCGCGACGCGCGCGTAGGCGCAGCAACCCATCGCCATGCCGAGCCGCTCGCTGTTGAAATTGCGCATGATGCCGATGAAGCCGGCGTTTTCCTCGCCGATCAGATTTTCAGCCGGGACGCGGACATCGCTGAAATGGATCGCGGCGGTGTCGCTGCAGCGCCAGCCCATCTTGTCGAGCCTTGTACGCTCGACCCCGGGGCTGTCCATGTCGATGAGGAGCAACGAGATGCCCGCGGCTCCCGGCCCGCCGGTCCGCACCGCGCAGGTCAGCCAGTCGGCGCGCATGCCGCTGGTGATGAACATCTTGCCGCCGTTGACGATATAATCGTCGCCGTCCCTGACCGCGGTCGTCTTGAGGTTCGCAACGTCGCTGCCGCCGCCCGCCTCGGTGATGCCGAGTGCAATGATCTTGTCGCCCGCGAGGACGGGCGGCGCGATGCGCTGTTTCAGCTCATCGGAGCCGCGCGCAATGATCGGGGGCAGGCCGATGCCGTGCGTCATCAGCGAGGCGCCCACGCCCCCCGCGCCGACCGCGGCGAGTTCCTCGGTCAGCACGAGGCTGTGGAAATTGTCGAAGCCGGTGCTGTGCCCGCCATATTGTTCGGGAAAGCGGAGGCCAAGGATGCCCGCCTCGGCGGCTTTCTTGTGGAGTTCGCGCGGCAACTCGCCCTCGGCCTCCCAACGGTCGATGTTGGGCGCGATCTCGCGCGCGACGAACCGGCGGACGCTCTGCGCCAGCGCTTCGTGGGTTTCGTCATAATAGGGCGATCTTGCGCGCCAGTCGTCAAAGGCTGTCATGGTGCGATGCTGCGCGGCGTTGACGTTCCCGTCAAGTCGGGCTTGCGCTGCGGCAACAAGGACTTAAGGTCGCGCGCCATGACAAAGCCCTTCCTGCTCGCCGGCCTCGCCGCATTCGCCCTCATCTCCACCCCCGCCATCGCGCAAAAGTCGCCCGAGGCGGTCGCCGAGGCCGCGCTGAAAAAGGCGCCGGTGTTCGACGGGCACAATGACGTGCCGTGGGAACTCCGCGGGCAGGTCGGCAATGTGATCAACGACTTCGATTTTCGCGACACCACCAGGCCCAAGCCCGACGGAACGGTGATGCACACCGACATCCAGCGGCTGCGCAAGGGGCATGTCGGCGCGCAATTCTGGTCGGTCTATGTGCCGTCGAACACGAACGAGCAGCAAGCGGTGCAGCAGACGATCGAGCAGATCGACGTCGCGAAGCGGCTGATCGCCCGCTATCCGAACGACCTTGGCTTCGCGTTGACCTCGGCCGAACTCGAACAGCAGATGAAGGCGGGCAAGGTCGCCGGCATGCTCGGGATGGAGGGTGGCCAGTCGATCGGCTCGTCGCTTGCCGTGCTGCGTCAGCTTTATGGCATGGGCGCGCGCTACATGACGCTGACCCACGGCAAGACGACGCCATGGGCCGACAGCGCGACCGACGCGCCGCAGCATGACGGGCTGACCGATTTCGGCAAGCAGGTCGTTCGCGAAATGAACCGGATCGGCATGATCGTCGATTTGAGCCATGTCAGCGAGGCGACGATGAAGGATGCGCTCGAGGTTTCGCATGCGCCGGTGATGTTCAGCCATTCGGGCGTGCGCGGCGTCAACGACCATCCGCGCAACGTGCCCGACAGCGTGCTGCCCGCGGTGAAGGCCAATGGCGGGGTCGTGATGGTGGTGCTCTATGCCGCCTTCCTCGACCCCAAGCTGCGCGCGCATGGTCTGTCGCGGACGGCGGAGAAGGCGCGGCTCGACGCGCTGTACGTCGGCAATCCCGATGCTGTCGCCCCGGCGCTGAAAGCGTGGGACGCGGCAAACCCGGCGCCGCAGGTGCCGATCGGGATCGCGGCGGACCATATCGATCATATCAAGAAGACAATCGGCGTCGAGCATATCGGGATCGGCGGCGATTATGACGGGATGGACGCGACGCCGGTCGGGCTGGAGGATGTCACTGGCTATCCGCGGCTGTTCGCCGAACTCGCGCGGCGCGGCTATACGCAGGCCGAGCTCGAAAAGATTTCGAGCGGCAACATGCTGCGCGTGCTGAAGGCGGTCGAGGCCTATGCCGCGAGCCAGAAGGGCCAGCCGCCGATCGAGACGCCGGTCGCGAAATAAGATCTAGGCGCGGCGGCGAAACGGCCAGTCGGTCGCGCCGCCCGCCCATAGCGCCCACCAGATGATCAGCGGCTGCGCGGCGAGGCGCGGACCGTGATACCACCAGCTCAAAGTCTCGCCGCCGATCGCGACATTGGCGAGCGCATGGTGGAAATTGGCGGGCCAGACGCACAGCGCATAGAGCGCGAGGCCCCAGCCGGCCGCCTTGCGTGTCGCGGGGATCATCAATCCGATCGCGCCCGCGATCTCGGCAACGCCCGTCGCCGCCACGACGAGGTCGGGCGCAGGCACCCACGGCGGTGTGATCGCGAGGAAGGGCGCGGGGCGCGCGAGATGCGCCCAGCCGGCATAGCCATAAGCGAGCGCGAGCAGCCAGCGCAGCGCGGTACGGACCGGCTCCTTCACCGCCCGATGGCTTGGAGCATCGCCTCGATGCTGGTGAATTTCTCGCGCGGGCGGCCGTCGAGTGCGGCGGCGACCTCGGCCTCCTCGATTCGGCGCCAGTCGCGGAAGGTGACGGGGGTGACATCGCGACTGGCGAGCAGCGCATCGAGACCGGGGCGTCCCGCCTTGCCCGCACCGCGGCCGATATCCTCGAGCACCATTTCGCCGATGCGCGCGCCGTCGGGTTTGTTGGTGCCGATTGTTCCCGACGGGCCGCGCCGCGCCCAGCCGACCGCGTAGAGACCGGGCAGGATGCGCCCTTCGTCGCTCGCGAAGCGGCCGCGGCCGTGCTCATAAGGGACGCCGGGGATCGGCGGGGTCTGGTAGCCGATGCAGCTGATCACCAGCCCGGCATCGAGCGCATAGGTCTCGCCCGTGCCGTGACTGGTGAGGTCGGCGTCGAGCGTCGTGCGCTCGACGATCACGCGCTGCACCCGGCCGTCGCCTTCGATCGCGACGGGCATGGCGAAGAAGTCGAAATCGATCGTCACCGGCTTGGCGACCGGGTTGGCGGTGAAGCTGCGCAGGTAGGTGACCGACTTGCGCATGCCGGGTTCGAGCATGGCGTCGTCGCCCTCGGGCGGCAGGTCGGCGGGGTCGACGCGCGGGCTGGCGCGTTCGAGATGGCCGAGTTCGCCGAGCTCCTTCGGCGTCATCGCGATCTGGTGCGGGCCGCGGCGGCCGAGGATCTGGATATGGCGCACCGCGCTTTGCGCCAGTGCATCGCGGGCGTGCGCGACGATGTCGCTGCCCGCGAATTCGCCCGGCGTCTTGGCGAGGATGCGCGCGACGTCGAGCGCGACATTGCCGTTGCCGATCACCACGACCCCCGGGGCGTCGAGCGGCGGGTTCAGATCGGCGAAATCGGGATGGCCGTTGTACCAGCCGACAAAGGCGGCGCTGCCGATCACGCCGGGCAGGTCGGCGCCGGGGATGTCGAGCGGACGGTCGTTGGGTGCGCCGGTTGCGAGGATGACGGCGTCGTAAAGGCCGACAAGTTCGTCGATCGTCACGTCGGTGCCGACCGACACATGGCCGACGAAACGGACGTTGTCGGTGAGCGCGGTGCCCTCATAGCGGCGCGACACCGCCTTGATCGACTGGTGGTCGGGCGCGACCCCGGTGCGGATCAGGCCATAGGGGACGGGCAGCCGGTCGATGACGTCGACCGCGATATCGTCCGCTTTCTGTAATGTTTCGGCTGTATAATAACCCGCAGGGCCCGACCCGACGATCGCGACATGACGCATCAACCCACTCCTTCGGGTGTCCGCGCGGGCGCGCGGCCCCTATCTTGTTATGCGGGCGATGCTAGCGGCGAAATGCGTCAGGGCAAGCGGACTTGTTCGAGTGGGCGAACCGGCCTTGACAGCGGGCCCGTGCAGTCATATTTGGCCCGCCTCTGCTGCCCTGTCGTCTAATGGTAAGACTGCGGTTTCTGATACCGCCTATCGAGGTTCGAATCCTCGCGGGGCATCCAGATTTCCTAGCTATCACATTGTTTTTGCTAGAGAATTTTGGAGTGGTAGCACTCTTCCCCCTATCCTCCACCAAAATTTGCCGGTGACGTTGGGTCAGCAGCGGCTGTGGGTATGAATTTCGAGCCTTTCCGGAATTGTGAAGCGAAATTCCTTTGGCGCGAGATCCTCAGGCGGTGCCTCACCCTCTCTACGTAGTGGCGACGTGCCATTGACCGCTTTGCACCTCAACCTGGCCATTCGAACGCTGGTTCGGCGACCCCAAAAGCGGTCCTTCATGTTTGCGGCGCCATCGGCGCAAGCCGGAGCGTCCACTGCCTGGGGCAGCCAGCCCGTTCACGACCGTCCGTCGATTTAGCGCTGAAGCTGCCATAGCAGAGGCAGTGTGGATCCCGTTTTTGGGGGCAACGCAAAGACCGGGGCATTTGGATCTCTAATTGATCTTGTGTTCGGGCGCGTTGAGGTCGATCCTCGCAGTTCCAGCGGGCCATTTTCCGGCGAGGAAAATAGGCAGGCAGGAGGAGAGCGACATGGATGGGACTATCCACGGCACCAGAGCCATCGCGATCGTCGGACCCGCCGGCACAGGCAAGACGAGCCTCGCCGAGGCCATGCTGTTCGCGGCGGGGGCCAGCGCCCGGCTGGGCGCGGTCGATGGCGGCAGCAGCGTGGGCGACGCCAGCCCGGAAGCGCGCGCGCGATGTGGTTCGACCGAACTGAACCTGATGCGCTTCGAATGGATGAAGGAAGGCTATGCGCTGATCGACGCGCCCGGGTCGGTGGGTTTCGCGGCGGACGCGGAGATGGCGCTGGCCGTGGCCGATCTGGCGCTGGTGGTGATCGATCCCGATCCGGCGCGTGCGCCGCTGGTCGAACCGACATTGCGACGCCTGGAAGCGCTCCGCCTCCCGCACGCGCTGTTCGTCAACAAGATCGATCAGGCGCGCGGCAGCATCGAGGATCTGCTTGCGGCGCTCCAGCCGCTGAGCGCCACGGCGCTTGTGGCACGGCAAATCCCGATCCGGGCCGGCGAGCGCGTAGCCGGCTTTGTCGATCTCGCGCTGGAGCGCGCCTATCATTATCAGCCGGGCCGCCGCTCGGAACGGGTGCCGTTGGCCGCCCATCTCCGGAGCGATGAGACCGATGCGCGCTTCCACATGCTCGAACAGCTGGCAGATCATGACGATATACTGCTCGAGCAATTGCTGAACGACGAGAAGCCAAGCTTCGACACAATCTTTGGCGATCTCGCCCGTGAGACCGCGGCGGGGCAGATCGTACCGATCCTGTTTGGCTCGGCGCTCAACGGGTTCGGCATCCGCCGCCTCCTCAAAATGCTGCGCCATGATACACCCCCCGCCGCGCTGACGGCGGATCGGCTTGCTATCGACGGTGCCGCGGCGCAGGTGTTCAAGGTCACGCATGGCAGCGCGGTGGGCCGGCTGGCGCTCGCGCGTGTCTTCGGTGCGCCGCTTGCCGAGGGGGCCGAACTGTTGGGCGCCGATGGGAACCCGATGCGTATCGGATCCTTGTTCGCACTGCAGGGAGCGGCGACCACGAAGATCGCTCGCGCCGAACCGGGCGACATCGTCGGCATCGCCAAGGTGGATGTCGTCCAGGCGGGCGACCGGCTCGGCGCAGCCGGTCGCCCGCATGCTGTCGTGGACGCGGTGCAGCGGCCGGCAAGCAATTATGCGCTGGCCATCGCGGTCACCGACCATAAGGACGAGGTGCGGTTGTCGACAGCGCTCAATCGACTGGTCGAGGAGGACCCCGGACTGCGCTGGAGGCTCGACGAGGCGACGCAGGAGACGCTGCTCCACGGGCTCAATGATGAGCATCTGGCCGTCGTCCAGGCACGGCTGAAACGGCGTTACGGCGTTGCCATATCGGTGCGTCCGCCCGCGATCGCCTACAAGGAAACGATCCGCAAGACCGTGACAAAGCATGGCCGACACAAGAAGCAATCCGGCGGGCACGGCCAGTTCGGCGACGTCATCATCGAACTCCGTCCGCGCGGGCGTGGCGACGGCTTTCAGTTCGAGGACCGGATCACCGCGGGCGCGATCCCCCGGCAATGGATTCCGGCGGTCGAGCAGGGCGTGCGCGATGCGATGGTGCGCGGACCATTCGGCTTTCCGGTCGTCGATGTCGCGGTTGCGCTGGTCGATGGCTCCTTTCACAGCGTCGACAGCTCGGAACTGGCCTTTCGCACCGCCGGCCGGATCGCCATGGCAGAAGCCCTGGCGGCGGCGACGCCCTATCTGCTTGAGCCGCTCGCGCACGTGACGATCCGGGCGCCGGGCAGCGCCGTTTCACGGATCACCTCCGCGGCGACCAGCCGACGCGGCCAGGTGCTGGGAATAACGCCGCTCGAAGGCTGGTCTCGCTGGGACGTGATCGAGTTGCTGCTGCCCGAGGCTGAACTTCCGGGACTAGAGCCCGAACTGCGATCACTGAGCCAGGGCATGGCGCATTACGAGGCGCGCTTCGACCATCTCGCGGAACTCAGCGAGAAGCTCGCCAGCGCGCTGATCCGCCGCACGCCCGAGCCCGCCTGACCCGAAATGGCCGGGCCCGCGCCACATGCGCGTCGCCATCTTGCAGTCATCTGCGAAATAGCGTAGCGGGCCCGTCGTCGATCCCGGCGTGTTTCTGAAACTGGAAAGGAGAAAATCATGCGAGCAGCATCCGTCCGCAACGCAACAATTTTCGAATTCCAGACTATTCAGGAACAAATTGCATGGGCAATTTCCTTTCGGGCGAGCCTGCTCGCCTGACCCGGTCGCGCGGTCCGGGTGCCGCTGACCACTTCATATTCCATTTCCAGACCGCCCGTTTCCGACGGGCCTTCCTCTATTCCGGGGAGACTCTTCATGCGGTCTGACATGTTCAAAGTCATCGTCGAACGGCCGCGCTGGGGCGCGAGCCATGCGCCGCCCGTCAAACTGAAAAGGAGCCGCGATCCGGATCGCAAATTTATCGGCCTGAAACGGCACGCAAAATGCGAAGCCGCCTATACCAAGTCGCTCAACGAGAATCTGCAACCGCTCGTCCGCTTCTTGCGAAGCAAGCGCGGATGCCGTTGGGACGATGTGTTCAGCGAGATTTGCGTGCAACTCGACACCGGCAGCACGGTGAAGATGCACGTCAGGCTCCATCTGGAGGACATTGTCGCAGCCCGGATTTCCGTCGGCCGGCAGGGCGAATGGATGTTCGAGGGCGAAGTGCTGGGTCGGCCCCACCGCTGGTCCCGCCGCCGCGCGTTCTTCGTCGATCCGCGCGACGGCATCCTCAAGGACTGGTTGGAATTGCCACAGGATATCGCGCCTCGCGATGGTGGGAAGGGAGGTGCCGCATGACCGGGGCATCGATCTCGATCATTTCGTCGGACATCGGCCGGATGGATCCGCTCGCGCTCGATCAGCTTGCACAGACGGCGCGACTGGAAGGCATCGACCGGGTCGTCGGGTTGCCGGATCTGCATGCCGGGCGCGGGATCGCCGTCGGTGCGGCCTTCTGGTCGCCCGACATGGTTTTCCCGCATCTGGTCGGCAGCGACATCGGCTGCGGGATGGGGCTGTGGGAGACCGATCTGCCGGTCCGCAAGTTCAAGCTCGATGCGGCCGAACGGAAACTCCGGGGGCTGGATGAGCCGTGGGACGGCGATGCGGATGCTGCGCTGTCCGGAGCCGGTCTCGCGCCCGGGCTTGGTGATGCCGCGCTGGGCACGATCGGCGGCGGCAATCATTTTGCCGAGTTCCAGCGCATCGAACAGGTCATCGACGAGGACCTGTTCGAGGGGCTTGGATTTCGCGCCGACGCCCTCTGGCTCATGGTGCACAGCGGCTCGCGCGGGCTCGGCCAGGCGATACTGGATGCATGGACGCGGCGCGACGGCAGCGCTGCCGCCGAGGCGGCGAGCGAGGCCGGAGCAGCCTATCTCGCGGCGCACGATCATGCGGTCGCATGGGCCGTGCTTAACCGCGACGTCATTGCGCGACGCTTCAGCGAAAAGCTCGGACTGGCGGCCGAGCGCAAGCTCGACATCTGCCACAACAGCGTGACGGCGCACGAAGGCGGCTGGCTCCATCGCAAAGGGGCCGCGCCCGCCGACAAGGGGCTGGTGGTGATTCCCGGGTCGCGCGGCGATTTCAGCTATCTGGTTGAACCGGTCGTCGATCGGGGCGGCGAGGCTCTATATTCGCTCGCCCACGGTGCCGGCCGGAAGTGGAGCCGCAACGATGCCCATGGCAGGCTCTCGAAGCGATTCCGGCCGGCCGAGCTGGAAAGAACCGCGCTTGGCGGGCGCGTGATTTGCGAAGACCGCCGCCTGATCTTCGAGGAAGCACCGCAAGCCTATAAGGATATCGGCGTTGTCATTCGCGATCTTGAGGAGGCAGGGCTGATCCGGGTCATCGCAAGCCTGCGCCCGCTGCTGAGCTATAAAACGAGGCGGACATGACCGAAATCATCATGCATCTGTCGTCGGGTCAGGGGCCGGAGGAGTGCCGCTGGGTCGTCGGCCAGCTGGCGCGCGTCTTTTTCAAGGAAGCCGCTGTTGCGGGGCTTGGCACTGAATTGCTCGAATCGGCAGCGGGCAACCCGGCGTCGCTCCTCCTGCGCGTTACCGGCGCCGGGGCCGAGCAATTCGCCAGGCAGAGAGCGGGGACCATCCAGTGGGTGGGCGCCAGTCCATTCCGGCCCAATCACAAGCGGCGTAACTGGTTTGTCGGTGCGGCATTGGTTCCCCCGATCGATGAAATCGCCGAACTCAGGCCGGAAGATATCGTCTATCAGGCGATGCGCGCATCGGGGCCCGGTGGGCAGCACGTGAACAAAACGGACAGCGCGGTTCGGGCGACACATCTTCCGACGGGCTTGATCACGACGGCGCAAGATCAGCGCTCGCAACATGCCAACCGCAAGCTCGCCCGCATAAAGCTTGCCCTGATGTTGATCGAGCGCCGGGACGATGGGGCGCGGAATGCGCGCAAAGAAGAGTGGGACCGCAACAGGCGGCTCGAACGGGGAAATCCGGTCAAGACATACTTGGGTCCGGGCTTCCAGCTCAAGCGATGATGAGGAGGTGGGAGTGGCCGTTCTGAACCATATTCTGGATATAAGCGGTCCTCTCGTCGCGGGCGATTTGCCGGGGCCACGCTGGTTGTCGCAGATGATGTGACGGCGGGCAGACATCTCTTTCCAAACCGGCGCATTAACGAGATAGCTATGGTCGAAGCCGGGCCCGCGCACGCCGACCTTTGCAGGGCATCCAGAGCTTTCCTTAAATCGCTGAAGTCGAAACGTCCGCAGAGTGCCGGGCGGCCCGATCGCGCGCCCGGCATATGCTCTCTTAAGCCAATGTCAGCGGATCGCTGATGCCGTGCGCGCCGCGTTCGATGCGGCCCGCGAGACGTACTTCCATGCCCGGCAGCGCGACGGTGACGTCGTACCAGTCATGATCCTTCGGGGTCGGCCACGCCTCGACCGCCTCGCCGTGGCTCGCGATCGCCACCGTCTTGCCGGCCGCGGGGGCATAGGCGTCGCGGAGGATCTTCGCTTCCTGCGCATCGCCGCCGTCGTTGACGAAGGCCAGCGCAAGCGCCCGCTGTTTGACGTTGTAGCGCGCCGTCAGCGCGGGCGCGCGCGCGGCGTCGGCGAGCGTGCCGCGGAAGGCGCGGTGGAAGCCGTTGGGGCCGAGAACCCAGAGGTCGAACGCGCCGTCGGTCCCGACGCTCCAGCGATCGTCGATTCGTTTGCCCGCCTCGACCATATAGCGGCGCGGGATGCTGTCGAGGTTGTGCTTATCATAGACGTGAAATACCGCGCCCGCCGCACCCTCGTTGATGAAATCGAGCACAACCGCTTGGCCGCCGGCGTCGATTCGCGCGTCGACGTGAAGCACATAGGGCAGTGCGCGCGAGCGGCGGATGCCCTTTTCCTGGAACAGGTCCTGCGGCACGCGCGGCGGCAGCGCTTTCGGGCGCTGGAGGTGCGCACCGAGAATCGTGGCCGATCCGCTGACATCGGGCAGCGCGGGGAAGGCCGCGTCGGCGCCCTTCGAGAAGTCGAAGCACGAGGTCAGGTCGCCGCAGACCGAGCGGTGCCACGGGCTGATCGCGGGGATGGTAACGCCGAAGCGTTGTTCGAGGAACTGGCCGACCGAGGTGTGGTCGAATACTTCGCTGCTGACCCAGCCGCCCTTGCTCCACGGCGAGACGACATACATCGGCACGCGCGGGCCGAGGCCGAACGGCCGCGTCGTTCCCGAGATAGTGTCGTCGCGCGAGAGATATTTATCCTCATGGTCGTCGAAATAATGACCGGGCAGCGCGAGCGTCGCCTTGCCCGCGAGCGTGCCGTCGGCATTGTACGATGGCGGCGCGGCGGGCGGGAAATGGTCGAACAGCCCATCATTCTCGTCGAAGGTCTGGAAAAAGACGGTGCCTGCCCATGTGTCGGGATTGGCGGTCAGTGCGTCGAGCACCGATGCGGTGAATTCGGCGCCCTCGATCGGGGTCGAGGCCGAGGGATGTTCGGACCATTGCTTGGGCGGCAGCACCCACGACACCGCGGGCAGCGTGCCGTTCTTCGCATCCTCGGCCAGCTTTTCGAGCGAATGATGCGACATGCCGCGTTCGTAGATCGGCGAGCCGGGCTTGGCGTCGCGAAAGCCCTTGAAGGCAAGGCCGCCGTGCATCGCCCCGGTCCAATTGTCGTTGGGGTCCTGATAGATGCGCCAGTCGACCCCGGCGGCTTCGAGTACCTCGGGAATCGTCGCCCATTCGAGCGCGTTTCCGGCATAGGTATAGCCGGGTTCGGGCAGTGCACCCTTGATCCAGCAGCGGAGGTTGTTGGGCTCGGACTTGTCGTCGCGGCAGTTGGTGCCCGTCGCGGCGACCTCGGGGTCGAAATTGGACCCCGACCAGAAGACGATGCGGTTCGGATCGGTGCCGGTGGTGATCGAGCAATGATAGGCGTCGCAGATCGTGAACGCCTCGGCGAGCGCGAACTGGAAGGGGATGTCCGCGCGCTTGTAATAGCCCATCGAATAGTCGGTCTTGAACTTGGGCCACAGGCCGAACTTGCCCTGGTTCCACGCCGCCTGCGCGTCGGAGAAGCTGTGCGGGGTGCCCGGCACTTTCAGGCCGTTGGTGCGCGCGGTGTCGAGGTGGAAGGGTGGCAGGTCGCGCGCGCCGTTACTCTGGAACCAGACATTCTTGTCGCCCGCGAGCGGGATCGGATGGCGGTCGCCGAAACCGCGAACCCCCTTCATCGTCCCGAAATAATGGTCGAACGAGCGATTCTCCTGCATCAGGATGACGATGTGGCGCACATCCTTGATCGTGCCCGTCGTGCGCTTCGCCGGGATGGCGAGCGCGCGGCCGATGCTGGCGTGAAAGGCGGCGGCGGAGCCTGCAACGCCTGCGGCCTTCAGGAAATCGCGTCTCGAATTGCTCATCCAAACTACTCCGGGTTCAAGGGGAAATGGGGTGTCATCGCCACGCCTGCCGCGCGCGCGAGGCGACAAGGTCGAGCGTCAGGATGACGAGGAAAATGGCGATCAGGATCGTGCCGACATGGCCATATTCATAGAGGTCGAAGCGGCCCTTGAGTTCCTGCCCGATACCGCCCGCGCCGACGAGGCCGATCACCGACCCCATGCGGACGTTGCGGTCGAAGGTGTAGAGCGTGCAGGCGATATGCTGCGGCAGCACTTGCGGCACGATCGCGCTGCCCCAGATGGTCAGTCGCCCGGCGCCCATCGCCGTCAGTGCCTGCTGCGGGCGCGGATCGGCATCCTCGATATCGTCGGCATAGAATTTGCCGAGGAACCCGGCCGAATGCAGCCCGAGTGCGAGCACTCCGGCGATCGGCCCGAAGCCGAAGGCGATGACGAGGAAGAGCGCGGCGATCAGTTCGGGGATCGCGCGGAGGAAAGCCGAGACGGCGCGCGAGCCTGTTCGCAACGCGGGGTGCGGCGTGACGTTGCGCGCGCCGAGCAGCGCGAGCGGCATCCCGATCAGTACTGCGATCACGCTGCCCCATAATGCGATCTCGAGCGTCTCGAGCATCTTGGCCGCGACGTGGAAGACATAGCCGAACGGTTCGACCAGCCACGCGGTGCGCACCGTCCGTTCCTCGCGGCGCAGCGTTTCGGGATTGAGTTCGGTGACGCGCGTTTCGATGGTTTCGACGCGCGCGAAGGGCGGCAGGCGATCGGGGTCGAACCCCTCGATGCGGCTGACCTCGCGCCGTGACGACAATTGGATCGGCACCAATTGCGCCAGCGTCGAGCCGAGCCCGTCGGCGACCTGCGACCGGTCGGCCAGGCCCGCCTCTGCCAGCACCGCCTCGCCGCTGAGCGCGAGCATCCGGCCGATCTCGACGCGCTGCCCGGTGTACCAGAGGGTCAGCAGCGCAGCGGCGAGCAGCGCGACGGCGCGTGCGTTGAGCAACGACGGGAAGCGCCAGGGCACGGCCGGGCTCACCGTGCCACCGCCCGGATTCGCGGCAGGGTCCGCTCGCCGTCGAGCATCGCGGGCGGGCCGTCGAAGACCATGCGCCCGGCATCGAGCATGATGATGCGATCGGCGAAGCGGCGCGCGAGTTCGGGCTGATGCAGGCTGCAAAGCAAGGTCGCGCCGAGGCTGCGCGCTTCGTCGCGGAGCAGCGCGAGCGTGGCCTCGCCCGTCGCCGGGTCTAGGCTGGCAATCGGTTCGTCGGCGAGAATGATCGCGGGACGATGGAGCAGCGCGCGCGCAACCGCGACGCGCTGTTGCTGCCCGCCCGACAGGCTGTCGGCGCGGCGCGTAAGCTGGGCTTCGTCGAGTCCGAGGCCGGCGAGCAAGTGTGCGGCGCGCATGCGGTCGGCGGGCGGGTAAAGGCCGGCGAGCGACCGCGCGATGCCGATATCGGCGACCGCCATGACATTGCGCGCGACGCTGGCGCGGCCGCTCAGCGCGAAATCCTGCGGGATCAGGCCGATGCGGCGGCGCTGCGCGCGGCTGGCGGGCGCGCCGTCGTAGAGGATGCGTCCCGCGCTTGGCGCCACAAGCCCGGCGATCGCGCGGAGCAACGTCGATTTGCCCGCGCCCGACGCGCCCAGCACGGCGCAGACCTGGCCCGCGGGAATGAAGAGCGTGACGTCTGCGAGCGCGTCGGCTGCGCCCGTGTGGCGGACGCACAGGTCGGCGATGCCGATATCCATCACCGCGCCTGCCTTTCGGCCGACTTGCGCAGCATCTCGTCCTTCAGCGCCGGGGTGACTTGCGCCATTTTTCGCGTGGCGGGCTCGAAATGCCCGGCGGGAACATGGCCGACATAACCATCGACCCGCGCGCCGCCATAGCCGCGGATCATCTCGGGCGTGATGCCTGGGGTGCGGTCGATTGTCTCGAAAGCATCGCGCAGCCGGGCGCGCAGCGCGGGCGCGAGGCGCATATTCGCGATCAGCGGCGGGTAGGGAATCGGCTCGCTGCGCGCGATCACGCGGAGGTCGCGCGCGCCGGGGACGTTTGCGCGCACCGCCTTGTCATAGCTGTCGAACGAGAGCGCGGCGGCGTCGACCTCGCCGTTGATCAGCGCGGCGAGGCTGTTGGCGTGGGTGCCCGTCATGCGCACCGCTGACAGGTCGCGGACCGGGTCGATCCCGGCGTCGAGGAACATCGCGACGGGGAAGATGAAAGCCGAGGTCGAATTGACGTCGCCGAACGCCACGCGCCGGCCGCGAAGGTCGGCGATCGACCGGACCGGCGAGTCGGCGCGGACGAATAGCCCCGAATAATAGACCGAGCGCCCCGACTTGACCGCGACCGCGAGCAATTCGGCGCAGTCGCGCTTTTGCGCCTGCAGATAGGTGACCGATCCGACAAAGGCGATATCGGCGGCATTGTTGCACATCGCCTCAACGACCCCGCCATAGGATTGCGCGACCTTGAGGTCGAAACGCAGCGAGGTGCTGCGCGCGACCGCGTCGAAGATCGGGCGATAGTCGGCGAGCGTGCCGCTTTCGGTCCCGCCATCGGCGGGGATCAGCAGCACGCGGAGCGGCGGCTGGGCCGAACGCGGGGAGGCCGATCGCGGTGACAGGGCCAGCCAGGCCGTGCCGGCGACGCATAGCGCCGCCAGCAGGCCCGCAATCATCCACCGCCGCATACACAATCTCCGTCGACCCGAAAAACGAGCGGCGATTACGACGGGGCTGTGACAGCGGCATGAACCGGGCTCTCCGAACCGGCTCGATCAGAATATCGTCGAGAAGGAGACATAGACCGCGCGCGGCTTGCCCTCGAACTCATAGCCATAGAAATATTCGGGGCTGTTGAGCGCAATCTCGCCGCGGATGAACGCCGAGCTGTAGCGCATGTTGCCGTAGCCGTAGCGTTCGGCATATTCCTTGTCGAAGATGTTGACGACGCGCAGCTGGATCTGGTGCTGGCGCTCGTCCCCCAGACGGTATCCGATCGATCCGTTGAGCAGGAAATAATTGCCGAAATTGTGGCGCAGCGAATTGTTGACGCCGCCCGTCGCATATTCGGGACCCTGATAGCGCGGGAACAGCGTGACCGAGAAGCGGTCGTCGGGGCTGGTCCAGCGGACGTTGCCGCCGATCATATATTCGGGGGTCTCGTTGATCTGCAGCTTGCTGCCGTCGAGGCGCGCCTTTTGCTTGGTGTAGTTGACGTTGAACGAAAAGCCCTTGCCGACGCGGACGTCGAGCTCGGCCGTGAGGCCGCGGATCTCGGTGATGCGGTCGTTGTTGAAATAGGTGTTGGGGGTGAGCCCCGACGTCGTCTGGATGCGGTTGGTGACATCGGTGCGGAACGCGCCGACCTCGGCATTCACCTCAACATTGCCGAAGCTCTGCGAAAAGCCGATGCCGCCGTTATAGGTTTCGGTTTCCTCGGTCTTGAGGTCGGGGTTGCCGACCAGCGTCGGGCTCTGGGCGAAAAGCTCGTTGGTGCGCGGCAGGCTGTATGAGGTGCCGCCGTTGCCGCGGATATAGAAAGCGCCGATCGGCTGGCGGAAACCGAATTTCCAGATCGTGCGCGACCCGAAGCTGTCGGCGAAGTCGGTGCGTAGCGCGAGCGACAATTTGGTGTCGGGGCTGAACGGGATCACCGGACGGAAATCGGCATAGACGCCGGTGATCGTGTTCGCCTTGTTCGAGATCGGGAAGACGGGGTCGGAGTCATTCTTGTACGACACGACCTGCACGCCCGCGACGACTTCAAGGATGTTGGGGAGCGAAAGCGTGTTGCGGAGGTTGAGCCCCATCTCGCGGAAACCGCCGACCTTCGAATCCTTGCCGAAGCCCTTGTTGGGGAAGGGGATCGACTTGCCCGTGGCGTCGCCGAAACGGATCAGCTTGCCCGTCGTCGGGTCGGTGCAGCCGGCGGGGGTCTTGCAGATTTCGGCGAAGGTCTCGGTGTTGTTGAGCCGCGGGTTGCTCCAGTAGCCCGCGATTTCGGTGTAGAAATTGTCCGACCAGCGGCGGTCGAGCGAGAAATCGACGATCGGATAGCGGACGCGGTTGGGCGAAAAGGTTTCGGCGTCGGGGAAGGGGTCGTGGAATTCGATCTGGGTATATTGGCCGTTGACCCGGAACTCGCTCTTGTCGTCGACCTTCCACAGATATTTGACGCCGATGTTGCTGCGGTTGAGCGGATAGTCCTGGATGCCGCCCGCCTTGGCGACATTGTCGACATAGGATTCGGGGGCGAAGATGCGCGGGCCGTCGGTCTGGATGCTGCCGCCATAGACCATCAGGCTGTGGCGCCCCTCGGGATCGATCGGGAAGCGCGCGTTGCCCCAGATTTCGCGCGTGTTGAACGCGCCATATTGCGCGCCAAGCTCGAACTTGCTGGAGCCGTCGGGGCGCTTGGTGACGAGGCTGATCACGCCGATGCCGCCGTTGCTGCCGAAGAAGAGGCTGTTGCCGCCACGGAACACCTCGGCGCGTTCGATCATATGCGGGTCGATCGTCGTCGAGCCCCAGATATCCTCGAGCGCGGGGCCGCGATCGTAGAGCGGTACGCCGTCGAGCACGACGAGCGTGTCGCGGTCGCTGCCGCCGTCGAGGCGGATCGTATATTCGCCCTCGTCGGGCGAATAGCCGATGTTCGCGCCCTTGATCAGGAACTGCGCGATTTCGGCGAAGTTGGTCGCGCCCGTTGCGGCGATTTCTTCGGAGGTCACGATCTGCACGGCGTTGCCATATTCGACCGCCGCGGCGGCGAGCGGCGTCGCCTCGACCGCTGCGGTGCCGTTGACGATGATCTCGTCGCCCGCGTCCGAACCGGCATCGGCGCTGTCGGCGGTCGCCTCATCGACGGCGGCGAAGGCGACCGACGGCAGCGCGCTCGCCGACAGCATCAGACCAAAAACCATGGCCGCACGAAATTTGGTAGCCTTGTGCACAATCATGCCCCTTTTGAAGAATCGCGATCACATTCGGTGGGGCAGGGGTGGCCGTGTTCACGACTCGATGCTGCGCCGCACCAATGTGCGAGGCATCCGCTAGGGGCGGCGTGTGACAGTTGAGTGAAATTGGCTCAATTTTAGATTTATATAAAAATGAGCCAATAGCACTTTCGGAACGCTGCGATCTCGGCTAATCTTCTCTGTCCCGCGGGGGCGGACATTCGGATTCTGACGGAGAATTGCGTAAGATGAATGACAAGGGCGGGGCGCCGAAAGCGACGGGTGACGATCGGGCGCCGATCGAAAATGCGCTCGAACGAATGAGAATGGCTCATGGCACTATGGCGCGGGGTGCGCGGCGCATCGCCGACCATATCCTGGCGCAGCCCGAAGAGATCGTCCGCATGTCGATCACAGAACTCGCCGAAGCCGTCGGGGTGAGCGAGGGCAGCGTCGTCAATTTCTGCCGCGGCATCGGCCTGTCGGGGTTCCAGCATCTGAAGCTCAGCCTCGCGCGCGAAGTGGTCCAGCCGGTGCAGTTCATCCACGAGGATGTCGGGCGCGACGACGATATGGATACCATCTGCCGCAAGGTCTTTCATTCGGGAATCCAGGCGCTGCGCGACTCGCTCTCGGTGCTCGATCCCCAGGCGCTCTCGCGCGCGGTGGGTGCGATCCGGACCGCGAAGCGCGTCGAAATCTATGGCATCGGCTCGTCGGCGCCGATCGCCGAGGACACGCATTACCGGATGCTGCGCATCGGGCTCGACGCGCGCGTGGTCACCGACAGCCATATCCAGGCGATCAGCGCCTCGCGCTGCGACCCCGACGTCGCGGTGCTGACGATTTCGCACAGCGGCGCGACGCATGAGACCGTGGCCGCGACGCGGCTGGCGAAAGAGGCGGGCGCGCGCACGATCGTCATCACCAACTTCGCGCGCTCGCCGATCCAGGCTTATGCCGATGTCGTGCTCTTCACGATGGCGCGCGAAACGCGCTTTCGCACCGAGGCGATGACGAGCCGGATTGCCCAGCTTTGCGTCGTCGACGCGCTGATCGCGGCGCTCGCGCTCGGCGATTATGATCATTCGATCGACACGCTGCGCCAGACCTTCGAGGTGCTGTCGATCAAGCGCTTCTGACCGACGGCGCGATCGCCTCCCGGCATTTGTGATCGGCGGATAAGCCTCGGCTTGTCCGCCGATAGATTTTCTTCGTCGCAAAAAGCGGCCTCCGGCGTTGACGAATCTAAAATCAATCGATTAAGTTGACATTGTCATTCGGGACTGGTCGAGACGAATGACGGGCTCTCCCCCTCGACCCGCGGCTTTTGACCGGGAAGCAGCTTGCTCCGCGTTACCAACGGCTAAAGCGCGTGATGCTCGGGCGACATCGCCAGGCATTGCGTTCCCCCAGAAGGGGTATTGCGATGCGTATGTGTAGCAGCATCAACTAGATCATCGCCGCGCGTTAGTGCGGGGTAGCGGACCGACCGCGCCCTTCTCGCTCAGCGGCCTCCCATAATCTCCAGCCGCGCCTCCTCTCGCGAGACGTTGCGGCTTGACGTCCGGCACCCGAGCGTCGGCGTGGGGAAACATCATGCCTTTGCTGACCCAATCCGACCTGTCGGATCTGGCTCGCTATCCTGCGTCCCTGCGCAGCGCCGCCCGGGCGCTGTGGGGGGCGGAGCTGGCGGCGTCCCGATCCGACACGGCGCACCGCGCCACCATCCATCACATCAAAAAGGGGGCGGGATCACCGCCCGGGGACCCAATATAATGAACCGCTTCTCTCCCGATCATCGTTTGAAGTTTCTGCTCGGTGCGGCGCTGTTGCTGCCTGCCGCACCGGCCTTTGCCGCCGAAGCCGAAACAACCTCTGCCGACGGCGCCGAAGTCGACGGAGAAGCCGCCGGCGCTGCGGTGGCGGCCGCGTCTGCCGCCTCGTACGACGGCGCCGAGATCATCGTGTCGGCGCGCCGCCGCGACGAAAGCGCGCAGGATGTCCCGATCGCATTGTCGGTTGTCGGCGCGTCGCAGCTCGAGGCGACGGGCAACTACTCGTTGACGCAGATCCAGCAGATCGTCCCGAGCCTGCAAGTGTTCAGCTTCAACCCGCGCAACACCAATATCAACATCCGCGGGCTCGGCAGCAATGTCGCGCTGACCAACGACGGGCTCGAGAATGGCGTCGGCTTCTATGTTGACAATGTCTATTATGGGCGCGTCGGCCAGTCGCAGTTCGACCTGGTCGATTTGCAGCAGATCGAGGTGCTGCGCGGGCCGCAGGGGACTTTGTTCGGCAAGAACACCACATCGGGCGCGATCAACATCAGCTCGCGCAAGCCGAGCTTCGACCCCGAATTTTCGGGCGAGGCGAGCGTCGGCGATTACGGCTATTACCAGCTGCGCGGGTCGGCATCGGGGGCACTGATCGATGATCTGCTCGCGGTCCGCGTCAGCGGCTCGGTGACCGAGCGGCGCGGCTTCCTTTATAACGACACCCAGAATGAGCGCGCGCAGGATTATTCGAACTGGAGCGTGCGCGGGCAGCTGCTGTTCACCCCCACCGCCGATCTCGAGGTCCGCATCATCGGTGATTTTGCGCGCCAGAAACAGAACCACGTCCTCAACATCTTCGCCGACTATTTCGGCACCTATGAGAATGGCGCGGCGATCCCGAACAGCTTCGCCGAGCGCGCGGCGCGCTTCCCGGGTTACAGCTTCCCGACGATCGACCCCTTCGCGCGGCGCGGCGAGGCGAACAGCCATTATCAGTCGAATATGGACGGCTATGGCGTGTCGGGGCAGGTCGACTGGAACATCGGCGCGGCCAAGCTGACCTCGATCACCGCCTATCGCTGGTGGGACTGGAACCCCGCCAACGACGGCGATTCGACCTCGCTACCCGTCATCGTCAAGGCGCAGCAAGCGAACCGCCAGCGCCAGTTCAGCCAGGAACTTCGCCTCGCCTCGGACAGCGACGGGCCGATCGATTATGTCGTGGGCGCCTATTATTTCTGGCAAGTCATCCGCGGCAAGGGCGCGAGCGCTTATGGCCCCGCCGCCGCGCTGTGGAACCGCCCCGCGACCTCGCCGATCCCGCTGGCCGCGTGGGAAGCGGCGCTCAACGGCTTCGAGGCGAACTCGACCTCGGACCCGCGCACCAAAAGCTATGCGCTGTTCGGCCAGCTCGACTGGAAATTCACCGACCGGCTGACGCTCACCGCGGGGCTGCGCTACACGCACGAAAAGAAGAGCGGTTCGTTCACGCAGATCCATGTCGCGGGAACCGATCTCGCGACCCTCCCGGCCGGATTGGCGGCGCAGGCGGCGGCGCTCCGTGCGCAATTTAACCCCGTCACCAGCTATTCGACGGGCTTCACCGACAATAGCGTGTCGGGGCTCGCGACGCTGTCGTGGCAGTTCAGCGATGACGCGCTGGCCTATGCGACCTATTCGCGCGGCAACAAGTCGGGCGGCCTCAACCTCACCAACCTGCCCGCCGGGATCGATCCCGATGTCGCGCCCGAAAAGGTCGACAGCTACGAACTCGGGATCAAGTCCGAGTGGTTCGACAAGGCGGTGACACTCAACGTCGCGGGTTATTGGACCGAAATCAGCGATTATCAGACCGCGATCACCGAGCAGGTGCCGAACACGGTCAACGTCCGCCAATATATCGCGAATATTCCGGGGGTGCGCTCGCGGGGGGGCGAAGGCGACCTGAGCTTCGCGCCGAGCGAACGCGCCAGCTTCTATGCCTCGGTCGCTTACGCCGACACGACGTACAGCGATTACCGCACCGCGCCGCAGGCGCCCGAGCGGCTCAATCAGGGGGGCATCCAGGACCTGACGGGCGAGCAGCTGCCCGGCGTTCCCAAGTTCACCTATACGCTCGGCGGCGACGTGTCGGCGCCGCTCGGCAATCTCGGCGGGCGCGACCTGTCACTATACGGCCACGCCGATTATTCGCACCGCTCGACCTTCAACACCTCGTCGAGTGACAGCCGCTATGCCGATGTTCCGGCGTACGGCATCGCCAATGCCCGCATCGGCATCCGCACCGACGACGGTCTGTTCGACCTGTCGATCTGGGCGCGCAACCTGTTCGACAAGGATTATTTCCAGACGCTGTCGGCGCAGAACACCGGCATCGTCACCTCGCTGATCGGCGAACCCCGCACGATCGGCGCGACGCTGCGGACGAAGCTGTGATGGCCATGTTCACCACACTCGCGCGTGAACCACGCGCCCACTCCATTCGACGACCGCCCGCAGAGGCTCTTGCCGGATACCCCCGCCGTCCAACCCCCAAAGGAGACTGACATGACGGACCTTCACAACAGCTATGCCAATGCGCGCGACAAGAATATCCCGCTCGAAATCACACCGGTGACCGGCACGATCGGCGCCATTGTCCACGGTGTCGAGCTGTCGGGCGATCTGCCCGCGCCGGTGGTGCAGGCCATCCAGGCCGCGCTGGTGCGGCACAAGGTGCTCTTCTTCCGCGACCAGCAGCATCTGACCGATCAGGAGCATGAGGATTTCGCGGCGCTTCTCGGCGATCCGGTCGCGCATCCGACGGTGCCGGTTGCCGAAGGATCGCGCTACTTGCTCGAACTCGACAGCAAGGAAGGCTATGCGGCGTCGAGCTGGCACACGGACGTGACCTTTGTCGACGCCTATCCCAAGGCATCGATCCTGCGCGCGCTCACCATTCCCGAAGCGGGCGGCGACACGCAGTGGGCGAATGGCGAGACGGCGTATGAAGCCCTGCCCGAAGTGCTGCGCCAGCTCGTGAACAATCTGTGGGCGACGCACACCAACCTCTATGATTATGCGTCGATCCTGCAGTCGGCGCCCGACGGCGAAAGCGCGGCGAAGCGGATCAAGGAGCATCGCAATGTCTTCGCCTCGACGGTGTACGAGACCGAGCATCCGGTCGTGCGCGTCCATCCGGTGAGCGGCCAGCGCAGCCTGTTGCTCGGCCACTTCGTCAAGCAGTTCGTGGGTCTGAACGCGGCCGATTCGGCGCGGCTGTTCCAGACGCTGCAGGACCATATCACCAAGCCCGAAAATGTCGTGCGCTGGCGCTGGCGCGAGGGCGACGTGGCGATTTGGGATAATCAGTCGACGCAGCACCGCGCGACCGCCGACTTCGGCCTGCAGCGCCGGACGCTCCGTCGCGCGACGATTTCGGGCGAGGTTCCGGTCGCGATCGACGGGCGCCGCAGCCGCACCGTCCGCAAGGAAAAGGCGGTTCAATACGAACCGGCGTAACGAAATGGCGAAATCGGCCGGCGCTTGTGGTTCTCCTCTCCCTTCCTGTGACTGCGCCGGCCCTGTCTGCGGCGCGCCCCGGTTCCATTCGCCCGGGCGCGCCGACCTTTTACCTTCGAAAGACCACCCGATGACCCATGGTTCGCGTTTCGCCCGTCTGCTTTTTGCCGCGCTGATCGGTGCTGCCGCGACCGTCGGGCCGGCGCAGGCGAAGGAGCGGCGACCGAACCTGCTCGTCATCGTCGCCGACGATCTCGGCTATTCGGACCTTGGCGCGTTCGGGGGCGAGATCCGCACCCCGAACCTCGACAAGCTCGCGCTGAACGGCATCCGCCTCGCGGGCTTCCACACCGCGCCGACCTGTTCGCCGACACGCTCGATGCTGCTGTCGGGCACCGATAATCATCGCGCCGGGCTCGGCACGATGGCCGAGATGATCCGCCCGAACCAGCAGGGCAAGCCGGGCTATGAGGGCTATTTGCGGAGCGACGTCGCGACGCTCGCCGAGCGGCTGAGCGTCAGCGGCTATCGCACCTTGCTGTCGGGCAAATGGCACCTGGGTTTGACCCCCGAAGAGGACCCGCACGCGCGCGGGTTCGAGCGCAGCTTTGCCTTGCTCCAGGGTGGGCACAATCATTTCGGTACCGACGCCGATCCCGAAAAGGGCGGGCGGGCAACCTATACCGAACAGGGGAAGCGGCTGACGCAGCTCCCCGCCGATTTCTATTCGAGCGACACGTTCGCGACGCGGCTGATCGAATTCCTCGGCGAAGAGCCGGCCAGCGGAAAGCCCGCGCGGCCCTTTTTCGGCTATCTCGCTTTCACCGCGCCGCACTGGCCGCTGCAGGCGCCGGCCGAGGACATTGCGCGTTACAAGGGGCGCTATGACGAAGGGTTCGACGTGCTGCGCGAACGGCGGCTGGCGCGGCAGCGCGAGCTGGGCATCCTTGGCCCCGATGTCGCGGCGCACACGCCGCGCAACCGCGACGGCAGCTGGGATTCGCTGACCGCCGATCAGCAGCGGCTCGCCGCGCGCAACATGGAAATCTATGCCGCGATGGTCGATCGGCTCGACCAGAATGTCGGCCGCGTGATCGAAACGCTGCGCGCTTCGGGCGAGCTCGACAACACGGTGATCGTCTTTCTGGCCGACAATGGCGCCGAGGCGCTCGATGTCGAGACGACGGGCGCGCAGATGCTCGCCGCGCCGCTGAAGGGCGCCGACAATGGCTTCGCCAATCGCGGCACGGCGTCGTCGTACCTGACCTACGGTGCGGGCTGGGCGCAGGCGGCGACCGCGCCGTCGTGGCTGACCAAGGGCTATCAAAGCGAGGGCGGCACGCGCGCGGTCGCCTTCATCAGCGGCGCGGGGATCGCGGCGCGCCCGGGCGCCGAAACGCAATATCTGTCGGTCGCCGATATCGCACCGACCTTGCTCGACCTCGCGGGCGCTGATGCGAAGGCGACGCAGATCGCGGGGCGCAAGGTCGTGCCGATCACCGGCCGGTCGTGGGCCGCGTGGTTGAAGAATGCCGAGGCGCGGGTCTATGGCGCGAACGACGGCGTCGGTGCCGAGCTGTTCGGATCGCGCGCCTATCGCCGCGGGGACTGGAAGCTCACCGATATCGGTGACGGCATCTGGCGCCTGTTCGACATCGCGCGCGATCCCGGCGAGACGCGCGACCTGTCGTTCGCCGAGCCCGACCGTAAGGCCGAGCTGGCGGCGGCGTGGGATCGTTATGCGCAGGATGTCGGCGTGATTCTGCCCGACGCCATCCCTTATCGGCCGTAGGTCGCGCATATCATGCGCTTCGGCGCGTTATGACTTGTCAATCATATAAGTTGAGTTACTTTCGCTGTTCTGGGAATATTCCGAATCGAACGAGCGAAAGGACCTCGTATGGCCACGCAGCTGAACACCCCCGACCTGTTCGAGACCGCGCGATCGCTCGGCGTTTCGATCTCGCCGTCGACCCCGACGATCGGGGCGGAGATCGGCGGGCTCGATCTCGATCGACCGCTCTCTTCCGAGGAGGCCGATTTACTGCGCGCCGCGTGGCTGCGCTTCAAGGTCGTGTTCTTCCGCGATCAGGACATCAGCCACGAAAGCCATGTCCGGCTGGGCGAATTGTTCGGCGATCTCGAAGGTCATCCGGTGATCCCCTCGGTCGAGGGCTATCCCGAAATCCTCAAGATCGAAGGCGTCGAGGGCGTCCAGCTCACCGCCGAGACGCTGGCGCCGTTCCAGGCGTATAACAAATGGCACACCGACGTAACCTTCCGCGAGCGGCCGTCGATCGCCTCGATCCTGCGCGCGCGGCACCTGCCGCCGCTCGGCGGCGATACGATGTGGGCCGACACCGTCGCCGCCTACGCCGGGCTGCCGCAGCCGGTGAGGGACCGGATCGAGGGGCTCGAAGCCGAGCATGACATTGTGCGCAGCTTCGGCGGCCGCGTGACCGAAGAAAAGCGTGCGCAGCTCGCGCGCGATTTCCCGCCGGTGCGTCACCCGGTCGTGCGCTCGCACCCCGAAACGGGCGAGAAGATCCTCTACGTCAATTACACCTTTACCAGCCGCATTATCGGGGTGAGCGAGGAGGAAAGCGACAGCCTGCTCCGCCTGCTGTTCGACCGGATCAAGGTGCCCGAATATCAGGTGCGCTTCCGCTGGACCCCGAACGCGATCGGCATCTGGGACAATCGCTCGACCCAGCATTATGCGGTCGGCGATTATTGGCCCGAGTATCGCGCGCTCGAACGCGTGACGGTGTCGGGCGACGTGGTAACCCGATGAGGATGATCGACGCCCAGCTGCACTCGCCGCGTCCGCGTTTTCGCACCGCGACGCGCGTCGCGATCGTCGGTGCTGGGTTTTCCGGGACCTTGCTTGCGATCAACCTGCTCGAACAGCCCGATGTCGAGGTGCTGCTGATCGAGCGCGACCGGCACCGGATGGGCGCGGGCGTTGCGTATAGCAGCACCGAAACCTCGCACCTGCTCAACGTCCGCGCGGGCAATATGAGCGCCTTCGCCGACCGGCCCGATCATTTCTGCGATTGGCTGGCAGCGCGCGGGCTCGGCTGCGAGGCGGCGTTCGTCACGCGCGCGACCTACGGCCGCTATCTGCGCGAGACGCTGCGCGCGGCGATGGAGAAATATGGCCGGCGGCTGAAGCTCGTCGACGACGAAGTGCTCGATATCGAGGAGAAGCGCGGGCAGGTCACGCTCGGGCTCGTCAACGGCGGGCTGATCGAGGCCGATCGCGCGGTGCTGGCGATCGGCAATCTGCCGCCGCACGACCCGCCCGCGATCGAGGGCGCGCATCTGCCGTCGCATCGCTATATCGGCGATCCGTGGGCGAGTGCCTTCGAGGAGGGGATGGACAAGCAGGCGCCGGTGCTTGTCGTTGGCACCGGGCTGACCGCGGTCGACGTGATCCTGCGCCTCGTTTCACACGGCCATGAAGGGCCGATTACCGCGCTCTCGCGCCGCGGGCTGCGCCCGCATCGCCATATCGATGGCCTGCCGCGGCCGAAGCCCGTGCTTGCCAAACCCGCCCCCGACCTCTCCGAACTGGTGCGCTGGGCGCGGGGCGAAGCGAGAGAGCGTGATTGGCGGCTTGTCGTCGATTCGATCCGCCCGATCACGCAGATGATGTGGTCGGCCGCCGACGCCGGCAAGCGCGCGCGCTTCCTGCGTCATTTGCGCCCCTTTTGGGATGTCCATCGCCACCGGCTCGCGCCCGAGGTCGCCGACCGAATCGACGCGCTGATCGCGTCGGGGCAGCTCCATTTCCGCGCGGGCAAGATCGCGCATGTCGCGGTCGAACCCGACGCGCTCGCCGTCGCATGGCTGCCGCGCGGCGAAGCCGAGCTGGTAACGACGCGCGCGGCGCGGATGATCAATTGTACCGGCCCGCAGGGTGATCTGCTGCGCTCGTCGGACCCGCTGGTGAAACGGCTGCTCGGTGCGCGGCGTATCCGCCCCGATGCGCTGCGCCTCGGGCTCGATATCGACCGCGACGGGCATATCGTCGATGCGTCGGGCCGTTCGTCGGAGCATATCCTCGCGATCGGCCCGATGACGCGCGGCGACCTGTGGGAAGTCGTCGCGGTGCCCGATATCCGGGGCCAGGTGAGCGCGCTCGCGCGCCGCCTCGTCAACGCGCACTGGACGGGCGGCGAGGGGCTTTAGGCTCCTCACCCCCCCAAAAAAAACTCTCCCCTTGCATCCATTGGCGCGCGTCGTGCCGTCCAGTCCATGATCGGCCCCGCGCCGGTCCGGGCGGCGGCGTCGCGCGGTGGTCGATATGTGCTCCCCGGTGCAGATCATCTCCGCCTTGCCGGAGGCCGCCGCCTGTGGTTTCACCATGTCGACGCGGCATGAAGGAGAGTGATAATGGGTTTTCTGATTGCCGCAGCGGCCGCTGCCGCCACGGTTTCCGCCCCGGCCGCGGTGCCCCCCGCCGTCACGACGATCACGGTGCCGGCCGGGGAATCGCTCAGCGCCGAAGATGTCGCCGCCTATATCAGCCCGCGGGAAGTGGCCTCCTATGTGCCGGCGCCCGCGCCGACCACCGAGCTGGTCGCGGTCAGCGACGGTTTCTTCAGCTTGCTCGAAAATATCACGATGGTCGCGCTGTTCGTCGTCGGCTTTTTCCTGCTCGCACGGCTGCTTCACGCCTGGATGTTGCATCGCTCGATCCGCCGCGCGCTCGAGGCCAAGTCGGATGCGGTGAGTCCGCTGATCGACAAGCTTAACAAGCCGTATGAGCATCTCGGCGGACAGGGCGACAAGGAAACGGCCAGTGGAGGCGACGACCGCAATGCGCTGGTGCTGCTTGCAATTGGCCTCGCGATGGCGGGGTTCGGGCTGATCCAGGGGAATGAGCAGCTGATCCGCGTTTCGGCGGGCGCCGCGCTCTTCCCGGCCTTTGTCGGTATCGCACTCTTCGTCCGCCGCCGCCTCGCGCGCGCCGCGGCTGCCGAGGAGCGCGCCGCTGCGTGATGAGGCCAGCGCCGATGAAGATTGGGCCCTCAACCAGCGTGTTGCCGGAGGAGATCGCGCCGCTTTCCAGCTCCTCGTGCTGCGGCACGAGGGGCGATTGCGCGCCTTCCTGTCCCGCGCCGCCGGATGCGACGCCGACGATCTGGCGCAGGAAGCTTTCGTACGTGCGTGGCAACGCGCGGGCGAATATCGGGGGCAGGGGAGTTATGCGGCGTGGGTCATGGGGATCGGCTGGCGGCTGTTCCTCGACCAGCGGCGCACCGCGCGGCGGCGCGAGGGACTGGCAGCGGGGGAGGAGGCTGCGGCATCGATCGACCCACGCCCGGCAAGTGACGCCGCGATCGACGCCGACCGCTTGCTCGGCGCCTTGTCGCCGCAGGAGCGCGCCGCGCTCACCTTATGCTTCGGCCATGGCTGGTCGCATGGCGAGGCGGCCGCGATCATGGGCTTGCCGTTGGGCACGCTCAAATCGCTCGTCTTGCGCGGGCGGGCAAAGGCGCAGAAGATGATCGGCGAAGGAGCGGACGCATGACGGCGCCGGATGATCAGAACATCGACGCGATGCTGGCTGCGATGCTGGCGCCGCCCGCGCGGCCGGGCGATCGCGGCTTTGCGGTCGGAGTCGAGCGCGCGATCGATGCGCAGGCGGCCTATGCGCGCGCGCGGTCGCGCTTCTGGCGCAGCTTCGCGTTCGAGGCGCTCGCTGTCGGCGCGCTGCTCGCGGCGCTGTGGCTGCTGTCATCGGCGCCCTTGCTCGCGCCGCTCGCCGGGGCGGGGCATTGGGGGCTTGCGCCGCCGCTGCTGCTTATCCTGCTGCTCTGGTTCGGGACGCAGCGCTGGCGGCAAGCCTAGCGCGTCCGACTTTAGCTGGCGGGCACATCCTCGCCATCGATGCCCTGATATTTGAGCTGGAGATAGCGTTCGCGCGTCGCGAGCTTGTCGAGTTCGCCCGCCGCGAGGCTGCGCGCGGCGTTGCCGATCTCGCTTTCGAGCATCTTCAGCCCGCCGACGAGTGTTTCGTCGGGGGTGCGCCCGGCGTGCGCTTCGGTGCGCAGCCCCGCGGGGATGCGCTGATAGCCCGCGACGAGTTCGGGCAGATCCTCGCCGACGAGCTTGCGGATGTTCGCCGCCGCCGGGCTCGATACGTCGAGCGTCTGTAGCTGCGGCGCGAGCAGGTCGAGCTGGACGCCGATGCCGTCGACGAGCTGGCGCGCGGGGGCGGGGAGCGCGGGGCGCTGCGCCTCGAGCCAGATTTCGGTGCGGCCGGCGAGCTGTTTCAAGTCGGCCTTGGGCAGATCGGCCTGGCGTGGTTCGGGGAAGGGCGAGCGGCCGAACAGCACCGCGACCCCGATCAGGAGGATGAACAAAGCGAGCAGCCCCGTGAAGCCGAGTGGCTGGATCAGCGCGCCGAACACCGCGGCGCCGATCAGCACGATCCCGCCCGCGATCAGCACGCGGCCGAGCTTTTTATAGAGGTGCTGGCGGCGCAGCGCGACGCTCTTGGTGCCGATCGGACGGCGGCGCTCGCGCGACCGTTCGATCGCCGAGGCGGCCGAAATGCGGATCTTGTCGACTTCGCTCATGCTCATCTTTTGCCTTAGCCTTCGAGCGATGCGAGCGGGCTGTCGGCGCCGCCGACGCTCGCCTGCGCCTGGCTCGCGCCCTCGGCGCGCGCGATATAGCCCTTCGACTTCGCGACCTCGCCCTCGAGCGTCGTCACCGTCGTCTTCATGCTATCGAGCGCCTTCAGCTTGAAGGTGTCGATCGCGTCCATCGTGTCGTAAATATTCTGGAACGCGCGCTGGAGCGTTTCCATCGGGATCGTGCTCGACGCCGCTTGCTCGTGGATGCGCGCGGTGTTGTCCTTCAGCATCTTCGACGTGCCGTCGATGATGTTCGCGGTCGTCGTATTCAGCGCAGTGATCTGTTCGAGCACGAGCTTCTGGTTCGTCATCGCCTGCGCTACGGTGATCGCGGTCTTCAAGGCGCCAACGGTGGTGGTGCTTGCGCGATCGACGCCCTTCACCAGCTCGACATTGTTCTTTTTGACGAGATCGAGCGCGAGATAGCCCTGCACCGTCACCGCCATCTGGGTGAGCAGGTCCTGCGTGCGCTGGCGTGCATAGAAGAGTGCGTTCTCGCGCAGCACCTTCGCTTTGGCGGGGTCGATGCCGTCGAGCTCGGTCGCCTTCGCCTCGAGCTTGGCATCGAGCGTGCCCGCGATGTGGACCATCTGCTCAAGCTTGCCCATCGCTTCCCACAGCTTACGGCGCTCGACGTCGATGGCGGCATTGTCCATCAACAGTTCGTCTTTGCCGTTCGACAGCGCGGTGAGCACGCCCGAGATATGCGTCTGCGCGCTGCGGTACTGCGCAAAATAATTGCCCACCTTGTTGCCGAGAATCTTGTCGAAAAAGCCGCGCTTCGTCAACAGCTTGCCGTTCGCCGAGGGGTCGAGCCGTTCGACGGTGTTGCGAAGCTCGATCAGGTTCATCCCGATATCGGTGTCGCGGTCCATCGCCTTGATCGGGCGGTCGAGGAAGCGGTTCGACTGGTTCGCCGCCTCCAGCATTTCCTTGCGGCCCATGTTGGTGATCTGGTCGACCTTTTGCCCGAAGGCGGGCGAATTGACGTCCTGCGCGACGAGGTCGTCGATAAAGCCATCGACGCGTTCCTCGAGCTTCGATTTCTGTTCGGTCGACAGCGGCACCAGGCCGGCGGCCTTTTCGGGGGAAACTGCGGGCACGGGATCGGGCGGGGTCAGCTTCAACTCGTCGCTCGCGGTTGCCGTCGCGGTCAGTTCGCTCATTCGTCTTCCTTCCAGCCACCCACAGAGAGAATTTGGGCCGCCTGCCTATATGGCATGCGCATCTGTGTTATTCAAGCACCACACCCTGTCCCGACCGCAGCACCGGCGCGATCCATGCGGACAGGATCAGTTGCGCCATATGATAGACGAGGATCGGAACGAGCACCATGCCGGCGATGGCGGGCGGGAAAAGCGTCGCGGCGAGCGGCGCGCCGACCGCGATGCTCTTTTGCGCGCCCGAAAACAGCAGGGTGATGCGGTCGGGCCGCGCGAGCTTCAGCAGCCCCCCGAGCACCCAGGCGCCGCCGAATGAGAGTGCGAGCAGCACCGCAACCGCGGCGAGCACGATGGCGATCTCGCGCCCGTCGAGCAGGCTCCAGATCCCTGCGACGACCGCCGCCGAGAAGGCAACATAGACCGCGATCGCGATCGCGGTGCGGTCCATGAAGGTCGCGAGGCCGCGATGGGCGAGCACCCACGGCCGCAGCCAGCGCTGGACGAACTGGCCGGCAACGAAGGGCACGAGCAGGATCGAAACGATACGCAGCACCGCCTCGCCATGGATCTCGCCCGCGCTGCCCGCGAGCAGCGCAAAGAACAGCGGCGAGAGCGCGACCCCGCTGAGGTTGAGCAGCGCCGCCGCGACGACACTCGCCGCGACATTGCCGCCCGCAAGGCTGCTCGCTGCGGTCGCCGACTGGACGGTCGAGGGCAGGATACCGAGGAAGAGGAAGCCGAGCGCAAGGGTCGCGGGGAGCAGCGACGCGGTCGCCGCCTGCGCGGCGAGGCCGAGCAGCGCCATGAAGCCGAAGCAGAAGGCGAGCGCGCTCCCCTGCAGCTTCCAGTTGCGGATGCCGTGGAGAACCTCTTCGCGCGGCAAGCGCACGCCGTTGAGGAAGAAGAGGAAGATGATCGCCGCGGTCGACAGCCCTCCCGCGATCGGCACCGCCGCGCCGCGCACCGGCAGCAGGCTCGCGAGCAGGATCGTCGCGAACAGCACGGGGACGAAGCGATCGGGGAAGACGCGGGCCAGCATTGGTTTGAGCGATGGCGGGATGAATGGGGATTGGCAAGCATATGATCCTCCCTGCCGCGAAGCGGTGGGGAGGGGGACCATCCGCAGGATGGTGGAGGGGCAGCGACGTCGCGTCATAGCCCCTCCGTCAGCGCTTCGCGCTGCCACCTCCCCATCGCTACGCGACAGGGAGGATTGGATATGTCGTGAACTTGGCTAAACACGCGTGATGGCCCATATCCTGATCCTCGCCGCGCTGCCCGAAGAGGCCGACGCGCTGTTTCCCGGCACCGGCGACCGCGCTGACGGGCTGTTTGCCGAACGGCGGCTCGTGGTCGGTGGCCACAGCCTCACCATCGCGACCTGCGGACTCGGCAAGGTCAATGCCGCGTTGTGCGCGGGCATGCTTGGCGGCGATGCCGACCTACTGTTGATGACGGGCACCTGCGGTTCGCTGGGTGCGGCGCCGGGCGCTTACTGGATCTCCGAGGCGTTGCAGCATGATTATGGCGCCAATCAGCCCGGCCTTTTTCGCCGCTACCGCGCGGGCGAATGGCCGATCGGCGAGGCGGGCGAGGCACATTTTTCGGCGATGCCCGACCCTGGGCTCCGTCTGCCGCACGCGCGCATTGCGAGCGGCGACAGTTTCGTCGCGTGTCCCGATGCCGCCGCCGATCTTGCAAACCTCGGCGCGACACTCGTCGATATGGAGGTTGGCGCGGTGGCGCAGGTCGCGGCGCGGCTGGGCAAGCCTTGGGCGGCGATCAAGGCGGTCACCGACGAAGCGAACGGCGACAGTGCGGGCGATTTCCACGCCAATCTCGTGCGCGCCGCGCGTGTCGCCGGGCAGGAGGTCGAGCGGCTGATCACGATGATCTGACCGTCGCTTCCTCGTTCCGCGCGGGCCGCATTTGTGATAGGCTGCGCCCGTATCGACCGCGGGAGAGACTCGTGATGCGCTATCGATCTTCACTATCCATCGCTGCCGCTTGCGCAATCTTCGTCGCGCCGCTCGCTTTCGCGGCGGGCGGCGGCGGAGGGGGCGGCAGCGCGCCGCCGAGCCAGAGCAGCTACGACCCGACGGTCGATTACAAGAAAGGCGCCGACGCCTTCGCCTCGGGCAAATATGACGAGGCAGCGAAAGCATTCAAAAAGGTCGTGTCGGCGGTGCCGAAGAACCCCCAGGCCAATTATCTGCTCGGTGCGAGCTATATGGCGCAGGGCGATTTCTCGCGCGCAGTGAAGCCGCTCGAAGCCGCGGTGCGCTATAACGAGAAGATGGTCGAGGCGCGCCGCGACCTCGGCATTACGCAGGCGAAGCTCGGCAAGACGGAAAAGGCGGCTGAGCAGGCCGCGGCGCTGAAGGCGATGCAGGAAGGTTGCGGCGGCACCTGCGCCGATGCTGCGAAGCTCGCCGATGCGGTTGCTAAACTCGATGCGGCGGTGGCCGCGGGTCCGCAGGCGCAAAATGCGGTCGAGCCCGAGGTTCGGCTCGCAGCGGCCGAAACGCTCGATGCGACCTATGTTGCCGCCGTCGGGTTGATCAACGAGCATCGCTACGAAGCCGCGATCGCCAAGCTCGACGCGGCGCTGTGGGCGGCGGGGCCGCATCCCGATGTGCTCACCTATCTCGGTTTCGCGAATCGCAAGCTGAAACGTTATGATGCGGCCGAGGCCTATTATCGCGAGGCGCTTGCCATCGCGCCGGCGCATCGCGGCGCGCTCGAATATTATGGCGAGTTGAAGCTCGAACGCGGCGACGTGGCGGGCGCCAGGGCACATCTGGCAAAGCTCGAGGCGATCTGCGGTTTCGGCTGTCACGAGGTCGACGAACTCAAACGCTGGATCGCGGAGGGCCGCTCATCGGCAAGCTGATCGCGCTCGCGGCGCTGCTCCTTGGCGTCGCGGCGACGCGGAATGCGCCGCCGGCTTTCGAACAACTGCGCTGGACCGCGCCGGGGTCCGAACGGGCGCTTTTGTCGGAGCAGCCCGCGAGTTGCCTTGCCAGCGACACGCCGCTCGTCCGCAGCGGCCGAGCGCTGTTCGGGGCGCCGACTTTGCTCGGCGGACAGGCGGCGAAGGCGGGGCTAAGCTGCGCGAGTTGCCATATCAACGGCCGCGACAATCCGCATTTCCTGCTCGCAGGCGTGTCGGCGGCGCCGGGGACGGCCGACGTCACGAACAGCTTTTTCAGCGCGGCGCGCGGTAATGGTCGCTTCGACCCCGTTGCGATTCCCGATCTCGCGATGCCGGGAAAGGTCGCGCGCGATCCCGATACGCGCGCGCTCGAAGCCTTTGTCCGCAACCTGATCGTCGAGGAGTTCGGCGGGCAGGAGCCGACCCCCGCGATGCTCGACGCGCTCGCTACCTATGTTCGCGCGGTGCGCCCCTGCCCGGTCGAGGAGCGGATTGGGCGGCGTCTCGGCGATCAGCTTTCGGCCATCGACGACGGCGTCGCGGGCGCAGAGCTGATGCTCGATCGCGCCGACCCGCAAGGCGCGCGGCTGGCAATCGCGTCGATGCGCCATCAACTTGGACTGATCGCCGAACGCTATTCCCGATCGGGGCTGGCACGCGAGCGCGAAGGGTTGCTCGCCGCATCGCGCGCGTTGCAGGCGATCGGCGATGGCGACGTCGCGCGGATCGGGCCGGCGCTCGCGCGCTGGAAAGGCGAATTCGACACGGGGCTCGCAAAGCGGCTGCGCCGCGCCGAGGGGCGCTCGCTGTACGACGCGAACCGTCTGGCGAAATCGCTGCGCTAGCTCGCGCCATCGGCAATCATGTTGCGCCGCAGCACCCATTCTGTTAGGGGCGCGGCGTTTCGCGGCGCTCCGGGCGCTGCCCCCTTCCAATAAGGCCCTTCCGCATGTCTTTGCGCAATATCGCCATCATCGCGCACGTCGATCATGGCAAGACCACCCTCGTCGACCAGCTGTTCCGCCAGTCGGGCACGTTCCGCGACAACCAGCGCGTCGAAGAGCGCGCGATGGATTCGAACGATCTGGAAAAGGAACGCGGGATCACGATCCTTGCGAAGTGCACCTCGGTCGAGTGGGGCGAAGGCGCCGACCTGACGCGCATCAACATCGTCGACACCCCGGGCCACGCCGATTTCGGCGGTGAGGTCGAGCGTATCCTCAGCATGGTCGACGGCGTCATCCTGCTCGTCGATGCGGCCGAAGGCCCGATGCCGCAGACCAAGTTCGTGACCGGCAAGGCGCTCGCGCTGGGCCTCAAGCCGATCGTCGTCGTCAACAAGATCGACCGTAGCGACGCGCGCGCCGCCGAAGTGCTCGACGAAGTGTTCGAACTGTTCCTGACGCTCGAGGCCAATGACGAACAGCTCGACTTCCCGATCCTTTACGCCTCGGGCCGCGGCGGCTTCGCCTCGGACAGCCCCGAAGCGCGCGAAGGCACGCTCGAGCCGCTGTTCAAGACGATCGTCAGCCATGTGCCCGAACCCGGCCTGCCCGAAGACGGTCCCTTCACCTTCCTCGCGACCTTGCTCGACCGCGACAATTTTATCGGCCGCATCCTGACCGGTCGCGTCCAGTCGGGCACGATCAAGGTCAACCAGCCGATCCACGCGATCGACATGGACGGCAAGGTCATCGAGACCGGCCGCGCGTCGAAGCTGCTCGCGTTCCGCGGGCTCGAGCGCGTTCCCGTCGAGGAAGCACGCGCGGGCGACATCGTCGCGATCGCGGGTCTCGCGCAGGCGACCGTCGCGAACACCATCGCCGACACCAGCGTCAGCGAACCGATCGCCGCGCAGCCGATCGATCCGCCGACGCTGTCGATGCGCTTTGCCGTGAACGATTCGCCGATGGCGGGCCGCGAAGGCAGCAAGGTCACGAGCCGCATGATCCGCGACCGCCTGTTCCGCGAAGCCGAAACCAATGTCGCGATCCGCATCACCGAAAGCGCCGACAAGGACAGCTTCGAAGTCGCCGGCCGCGGCGAGCTTCAGCTCGGCGTGCTCATCGAAACGATGCGCCGCGAAGGCTTCGAACTTGGCATCAGCCGCCCGCGCGTGCTGTATGGCGAGGACGAGGCTGGCAAGCGCACCGAACCCTATGAAACCGTCGTCATCGACGTCGACGACGAGCACAGCGGCACGGTTGTCGAGAAGATGCAGATCCGCAAGGCCGACCTCACCGACATGCGTCCGTCGGGTGGCGGCAAGACGCGCATCACCTTCAGCGGCCCGTCGCGCGGCCTGATCGGCTATCACGGCGAATTCCTGTCCGACACGCGCGGCACCGGGATCATGAACCGCCTGTTCGAGAAATATGGCCCGCATAAGGGCCAGATCGCGGGTCGCCAGAATGGCGTCCTGATCTCGAACGGCAATGGCGAAGCCGTCGCCTATGCCTTGGGCCCGCTCGAAGAGCGCGGCATCCTCTTCGTCTCGCCCGGCGAGGCGCTCTATGAGGGCATGATCATCGGCGAGAATGCGAAGCCCGACGATCTCGAAGTCAACCCGATGAAGTCGAAGCAGCTCACGAACTTCCGTTCGACGGGCAAGGACGACGCGATCCGCCTGACCCCGCCGAAGCGCATGACGCTCGAACAGGCGATCGCCTATATCGACGACGACGAGATGGTCGAAGTGACCCCCAAGAATATCCGCATCCGCAAGACGCTGCTCGACCCGCACGAGCGCAAGAAAGCGTCGCGCAAGAAGGAAGCGGCCTAAAGATCACGGGGGGCGGCCAGCGATGGCCGCCCCCTTTTCTTTTCGAACAGCGTTCCCTCGTGACGGGATGCCCATTACAGGCGTCCGATGCTTCGCCTGACCGAACTGACTTTGCCGCTGCACCATGCGCCGGAGGATTTGCCCGCTGCGATCTGCAAGCGGCTGCGCATCGGTCCGCGCGAACTGGTGCGCCACGTCGTCGCGCGCCGCGCGCACGACGCGCGCGACAAGACGAACATCAAGCTGATCTATTCGGTCGACGTCAATGTGAAGGACGAGGGCGCCGTTCTCGCGCGCTTTCGCAAGGACCGCAATGTCCAGCAGACCCCGAACACCGCCTATAAATTCATCACGCAGGCGCCGAAGGGCGTCAAACGGCCGGTCGTCGTCGGCGCGGGGCCGTGCGGGCTGTTCGTCGGGCTGATCCTCGCGCAGATGGGGTTCCGCCCGATCATCCTCGACCGCGGCAAGGTCGTGCGCGAGCGCACCAAGGACACATGGGATTTGTGGCGACGCGGCGTGCTCCACCCCGAATCGAACGTCCAGTTCGGCGAGGGCGGCGCGGGCACTTTCTCGGACGGCAAGCTCTACAGCCGGATCAAGGATCCGCGGCACCTCGACCGCAAGGTGCTGACCGAGTTCGTCAAGGCGGGCGCGCCGCCCGAAATCCTGACCGAGGCGCACCCGCATATCGGCACCTTCCGGCTGGTGACGATGGTCGAAAGCCTGCGCGAGACGATCGAGGGGCTGGGCGGCGAATATCGCTGGCAGCACAAGGTCGACGGGCTCGACATCGCCACCGACGGCGCGGGCGAGCGCCGCGTCCAGGGGCTGCACCTGGCGGGTGGCGAGTATATCGAGGCCGACCGCGTCATCCTCGCCGTCGGCCATAGCGCGCGCGACACCTTTGCGATGCTGCACGCGGCGGGGGTGCATGTCGAGGCGAAGCCCTTTTCGATCGGCGTCCGCATCGAGCATCCGCAATCGTGGATCGACACCTCGCGTTTTGGTGCCGATGCGGGCAACCCGATCCTCGGCGCCGCCGAATATCATATCTCGCACCACTGCAGGAGCGGGCGCACCGTCTACAGTTTCTGCATGTGCCCCGGCGGCACCGTCGTCGCCGCGACGTCCGAGGAAGGCCGCGTCGCGACCAACGGCATGAGCCAATATTCGCGCAACGAGCGCAACGCCAATTCGGGGTTCGTCGTCGCGATCGACCCTGCGCGCGACTATCCCGGCGATCCGCTCGCCGGCCTCGCCTTCCAGCGCCACTGGGAATCGCTCGCCTTTGTCGCGGGCGGATCGAACTATAAAGCGCCCGCGCAGCGCGTCGGCGATTTCCTCGCGGGGCGGCCGTCGACCGCGCTCGGCAGCGTCGTGCCGTCGTATCGCCCCGGTGTGACCCCGACCGACCTTGCCGCCTGCCTGCCCGATTTCGCGGTCGAGGCGATGCGCGAGGCGATCCCGGTGTTCGGGCGCCAGATTGCGGGATACGACCATCCCGACGTGGTGATGACGGGGGTCGAGACGCGCACCTCGTCGCCCGTGCGCTTTACCCGCGGCGAGGATTTTCAGAGCCTGAACACTGCGGGGCTTTTTCCGGCGGGCGAGGGCGCGGGCTATGCCGGGGGCATATTGTCGGCGGCGGTCGACGGGATCAAGGTTGCCGAGGCGGTGGCGCGGAGCCTGATGCCATGAGGCTGATCCTGTTCAACAAGCCGTGGGGTGTGCTGTCGCAATTCACCGACAAGGGCATGACGGCGAGCGCCGATGGCCCGCGCGCGACGCTGTCCGATTATATCGACGTCCCCGGCGTCTATCCGGCGGGGCGGCTCGACCGCGACAGCGAGGGACTGCTGATCCTCACCGACGACGGCGCGCTGCAGGCGCGCATTTCGTCGCCGAAGCACAAGACGCCCAAAACCTATCTGGCGCAGGTCGAGGGCGAGCCCGACGCGGCGAGCCTCGATCGGCTGCGAAGCGGGGTCACCCTCAACGACGGCCCGACGCGCCCCGCGACCGTCCGCCGCATCGACCCCCCCATGCTGTGGGACCGCGACCCGCCCGTGCGCTACCGCAAGAGCGTCCCCGACAGCTGGATCGAACTGACGATAACCGAAGGCCGCAACCGCCAGGTCCGCCGCATGACCGCCGCGGTCGGCTATCCGACGTTGCGGCTGGTGCGCTGGCGGATCGGGGGGTGGGAGCTTGGCGAACTGGCGCCGGGGGAATGGCGCGAGGCCGGGTGAAAGGTCCGCGCGCAATTTCGTCATCGAACGGCGCTACACTTGTCAAAGGCCCGGTGCCCCACTATCCGTCGCGAACCTGGCCCCAGGCATCTTGACCAGCCGACGCCGCCACCAAAGATTGCTTCAGCTGAGCCCTGTTCCAGCCACTCCCTATGTCGAACAGCTCAGCATCGGGGCGGGGCGCCGCACGCTTGCCATCAGCCTGGCGGTTCTGATCCCCGCGCTCCTGCTGCTCCTGCTCCTCTCCTTTGGCTTTGAAACCGAGCCTGACTATCGGGAGGCGCGCGTCAGCGTGGTCAGCCTCGAGGCCAGCCAGATTTCGGCGGAAGCGCCCGAACCGAGCAGCGCGAAGCGCGAGCAGGCCGAAGAGCCGCCCGTGCCTCCGCAGCCGGCAACCGAGGACCCGCAGCCCCCGCGCGCCGTGGAACCGAAGGTCCCGCCGATCATAACGACGCCGGCCGAACAGCCGCCCGCGCCGGCGCTTCCGCCGAGTCCCGTTCGTCCCCCGAGCGGAAAGGTCTATGGGCCGCCCAACACCGGCGGCTCCTCCGCCTCGCGCGATACGGAACGCGTGGGAACGGCTCCCAATGGCGAGCCGCTCTATGCGGCGGCCTGGTATCGCGAGCCGAGAGACGACGAACTGCGCGGCTATTTGTCGACCGCCAGCGGGCCTGGCTGGGGACTGATCGCTTGCCGCACCGCGCCTGATTATCGCGTCGAGGATTGCGTCGGGCTCGACGAATATCCGAACGGATCGCAGATCAATCGCGCCGTGCTCGCCGCGGCGTGGGCGTTCCAGGTGCGGCCCCCGCGGCTTGGTGGGCGTCCGCTGGTAGGCGCCTGGGTCCGGATCAGGATCGATTATGGGACCAGGCGGCGCTAAGGTCAGGCGAAGCCGTCGACGGCAATCCGTGGCATGACTGCGGCCGGTTCGACAGGGCGGCGCGGCGCGCTTCGTGGCCATTCTTCGGCCGTATTTCAGGGCGAGGATCGAGTTTCAGGGAGGGGCATCCAATGACCATGAAATCCATCGCCGCATCGCTCGCGCTGCTATCCTGCTGCGCGTCGCCGCTACACGCCCAGACGATCGGGGACAGCACACATCTGAACGGCGCCGGCCCGGTCGCGACGGGGGGCTTCGTCGGCGCGCGCCTGCGCATCCCGCTCGGCGGAACGAAAAGCGACGAGGTAAGGACGCTTCGCGTGGGCCTGACCGTGGCGCCGATGCAGCGGAGTGAGGGGGCGGGGCTGAAAGGGCCCGCGTGGCGCATCGGCGAGGGGCTCGAATTCGGCTTCTCGGGCGATGAGCGATCGCCGCAAATCTCGCTCGCCGGGCAGCGGCTGACGCCGGCGCGCTATGCGCCCGGCCGGTCGACGCCAGCGAAGGGGCGCAGCAACATGTCCGACGCGGGGACCGTGGCGGTCGTCGTGGGCGGTCTCGCCCTCCTCGCGGGGGTCGGGCTGCTCGTCGCCCTCGATGCGTCGGACGACCCCGACCGCTGCTGCGAATAGCCGCAGCGGTCGGACTGGGGGAGGCGTCTCGGCCTGAAGCGGCAGTGCAAGGATGCTCTGCTTCGCGACAAAGCCTCATATCCTTCCCCCATCGAGGGGGAAGGATAGCGGGTCCGGTCAGAACTTCAGGCGCGCCCCGACATAGAATTGGCGGCCATTGTCATAGATCGCGCGCGGGCGGTCGCGGGTGCCCGAATATTGCTCGATCTTCTCGTTGGTCAGGTTGATCGCATCGGCGGTGAGCGCGATATTATCGGTGATGTTGACGCTGACCGAGGCGTCGAGCGACGACAGGGCGGCCTGATTGAGCGGCGCCGCGCGGTCGATATCGATGAAGAATTTCGACCGATAGTTGTACGAGAGCCGCGCGCTGATCAGATCATTCTCATAATAGCCCGTCAGGTTGAGCGAATGCTTGGAGTTGCCCGGGATCGGGTCGCCATTGTTCGCCTTGGCGTCGGAGTAGGTGTAGTTCGCCACCATCCCGAAGCCGCCCCAGATCGGGCGCGATACCTGGAATTCAAAGCCCTGGTTGCGTCCGCCGTCGCCGTTGCTGCGACGGTTGATCTGATAGGGGCAGTTGAACAGGTTCGGATTGGCGCCGCCCGCCGCGACGCAGCCCGCGGGCTGCGATCCCGGCACGAAGACGCTCGGCAGGATTTCGGTCGAGGTCGTGTTGACGATGTACGACTGGATATCCTTGTAGAAGGCGGCGAGCGCGACGATCGTCTCGCGGTCGGGATACCATTCGATCGACAGGTCATATTGGTTGGCGCGGTACGGATCGAGGTTCGGATCGCCGCCGCGGCCGGTCAGCAAGGTGCCGTTGAGGTCGACGCCCGGGGTGATGTCGACGAAGTCGGGCCGCGTCACCGTCTTGCCCGCGGCGAAGCGCAGGATGACCTGGTCCGACAGGTCGACCGAGAGGTTCGCGCTCGGCAGAATGTCGGTGTACGAGCGTTTCGCCCGCGACGGGGTGAAGCCGCCGAACGGGTTGGTGAACTGCGGGTTCGCGCCGCCGATGATGAAGCCGTCGGAGGTCTGCTTGGTTTCGATCACGCGCACGCCGACATTGCCGCGCCAGCCGTCGCCGCCGAACTTGGCGAGGCCGTAGCCGCCATAGGCTTTCTCGTTGATCGAGTAAGTGTTGCCGGGAACGAGGAAGCGGTCGGTGCCGGGTGCGGTCTGCGCGCCATAGATGGCGCGCAGCTTGGCGGGATCGACGCGCCAGTAATCCTTGAGCGTGCCGGGCGCCGCGATATTGTCGAGGAAGTCGCCGGGCATCCCGCTGCCGGTCGCGAAATCGGCCGAGGTGCAGGGGACGCCGCCGCAGCGCAGCCCGGGGGTGAACACGCCGCCATTGGTCGCGAAGCGTTCGGCGACGCGGTCGTGGTCGGTATATTTGACCCCGAATTTGAGCGCGGTCATCGGGCCCCATTCGACCTGCTTTTCGACGTCGAGGTAGAAATATTTCTCCTCATCGTCGTTCGTCACCGACTGCATGCGCGCGAAGTCGGGGCGGATGCCCGCCGGGTTGAGCGGATTGGGGTTGGAGAAGCTGACTTCGGGCCGGCCGCTGCGCAGGTCGTAGCTGAAGGCGCCGGGGCCCGCGAATTCGATGAAATTCTCGTTGCTCGTGTCGCCGTTCGCCTTGGTCCAGCCGGCCTTGAAATGCACCGACAGGCTGTCGGCGGGGCGCCAGGTCAGGTCGAAATCGGCCGACACGGTCTTGGCGACCGCCGCCCGGTCGATCGCATCATAGACGACCCCGAAGCCCTGCGTGCCGCCGGCGCGCGACGCGACATTGCCCGCGACCGCGACGCCGTCCTGCACCACCGCATTGCTGATCGTGCCGCCGCCGCCGAGTGCCTGTTCGCCCCATGCGATATAGTTCTGGTTGAAATTGTCGGCGTTGAAGCGCGAATAGAGGCCGGTGATGTTGACTTCGAGTTCGTCCGACGGCCGGAACTGGATGCCGATATTGGCGCCGTAGCGTTCGCGGTCCTGTTCGAACATCGTCGAGCCGATCAGCGTCGGGACCAGCGCGCTCTGCCCGCCGCCGACGGGGAAGGAGCGGTAGCCGAAGATTTCGAGCCCGTCGCGGCGTGTGCGGCGCTTCTGGTAGATGGCACCGACGAGGACGCCGAAGGTTTCGGCTTCATTCTTCCAGCTGACGAGGCCCGAAAGCTGCGGGTCGAACTTGCCCGACAGGTCCGAATAGACGCCCTGCACCGAGGCCGAGAGGGTGAGCGGGTCGAGGTCGAGCGGGTTGCGCGTGATGACGTTGATCGTGCCGCCGACCCCGCCTTCCTCGACGTCGGCCTGCGGGCTCTTGTACACTTCGAGGCGGCCGATGATCTCGGCGGGTAGGGTCAGATAGTTGAAGCTGCGCGTCGAGGCGACCTGATCGAGGATGAACCAGTCGGCGGTCGCGACCGAATGACCGTTGAGCAGGGTCTTGGTGAGGTTCGGCGCGGTGCCGCGCAGCGAGACGCGCTCGCCTTCGCCGAACTCGCGGTTGACGACGATGCCGGGAACGCGCTGGAGCGCCTCGGCGACATTCTTGTCGGGGAATTTGCCGACATCCTCGGCGGTGACGACATCGGCGATAACCGACAGGTCGCGCTTGGCGTCGATCGCTTCGCGGAGCGATCCGCGGATGCCGGTGACGACGATTTCACTTTCCGCTGCGTCGGCGGCGGCCGGGGCAGGGGCTTGGGCGTGGGCCGCGCTAGCGGCAAAAAGCAGCGTACCAATGCTGGCCGAAGCGAGCAGATATCTTGCATTGGTCATGTTCAGTCTCCCTCTTTTTGATCTTAGATCAAGTTTTGCTCTAATTTTGAGGGAAATTTATACATACCAATCTATCCGTCAAGCTGAATTTGACGCAATTTATGCGCCATACACGCGAAGTGTGCGGAATTTTGGTACTTTATTGGTATTGTTCTGACAGTGCTTAGTGCCCTAACTAAATTCCGGTGCGCGAGTCGCGCTTGGCCTGATGGGCTAGAAATCCGGAAGCACCTGGTTCGCAAACCCCCAACCTTTGAGTTCGGGGCTCGCGGCGCGTTCGAGCAGGTCTTCACCATCCTTGATCGTCCAATGCCCCGCTTTTTCGACATCGGCGAGCGCATCCCAGCCGATCGGCACCGCGACGGGGCCCTGTTCGCGCGCGCGCGCCGAATAGGGCATGATCGCGGTGCTGCCGCGCTGGTTGCGCAGGTAATCGATGAAGATCTTGCCCTTGCGCTTCGCCTTGCTCATCGTCGCGACGAAGCGGTCGGGTTCGGCGAGGCTCAGCGCCTCGGCAAAGCGTTTCGAGAAATCCTTGTGCGCGTCCCAGCTGTGCCCCGGATCGAGCGGCACGACGACATGCACCCCCTTGCCGCCCGAGAGCATCGCGAAGCTGACCAACCCGATGTCGGCGAGCTGGCGGCGGATGTCGGCGGCGGCTTTCTTGACGTCGGCGAAATCGAGCCCTTCGTCGGGGTCGAGATCGAAGACCATGCGGTCGGGCTTTTCGAGCGCATCGACATGGCTGTCCCAGCCGTGGAACTCGATCGTCCCCATCTGGACGCAGGCGAGGATGCCGTTGGCGTCTTCGACATAAAGATAATCCTCGTGCCCGCCGTCCTTCTCGCGGATCGGGACGTGCAGCACATGCTCGCCGAACGAACCCGAATCATGTTTCTGGAAAAAGCATTTCTTGCCGCGCCCCTGCGGGCAGCGGACGAGGCTGATCGGGCGGCGCGCGGTGTGTGGAAGCATGACGGGCGCGATCGCGGCATAATAATCGGCAAGGTCGCCCTTGGTCGCCTTCGCCTCGGGAAAGATCACGCGGTCGCGGCTGCTGATCTTCACGTCGTTTTGCGGAGCGGGTGCGGGTTGCTTCTTTTCGGGTGTCACGTCCTTTGCCTCCTTGTCGCTGCGCAGGCCGAGAAAGCTTGCGTGGCGCACCGATCCGCTTGCGGTAAATTCGGCGAAGGCGATTTCGGCGACGAGTTCGGGTTTGAGCCAATGGACCTTGCGCGCCGATGCGGTGTCGACTTCGAGCGGCGCGGTCTTGCGTTCGCGGCTCGCGAACTTCTTCGCGAGGTCGGCCATGGTGGCGGTGTCGAAGCCGGTGCCGACATTGCCCTTATAGACGAGCGTATCGCCTTCACGCTGTGCGAGGAGCAAGGAGGCGAAGGGGCGCGCCTTGGTCGACGAGGGGTTCCAGCCGACGAGGATGAATTCCTGCCGCCGTGTGCATTTGACCTTCACCCAATTCTTCGACCGGCGGCCCGAGTAAGCGGCGTCGGCGCGCTTCGAGATGATACCTTCCTGCCCCGCACCGCACATCGCGGCGTAGAGCTTTTCGCCCGCGCCGATGACATGGTCGGCGACGGCGACCGGCGGTGCGGCGTGGCGGAGGAGTGCTTCGAGCCGTTCCTTGCGTTCGAGGTTGCCGAGCTTGGCGAGCGATTTGCCGCCTTCTTCGAGCAAGTCGAAGGCGAAGAAGAGCAGGTCGGTTTTCTCGTCCTGCGCGCCGTGGCCGCGCTTGAGCACCGCCTGCAGCGACGAGAAATCGGGATTGCCGTCTTTGTCATAAGCGACGATCTCGCCGTCGATCAGGCACGGCGGGAGATCGAGCGCGGCGATGTGGCGGACGAGCGGCGCGAATTTGTCGGTCCAGTCGAGGCCGTTTCGCGTGTAGACACGCACGTCCGGTCCTGCGGCGGCGATTTCGGCGCGGTAGCCGTCATATTTGATCTCGTGGAACCAGCCGTTGCCGCCGGGCACAGCATCGACGAGCGTCGCGAGCTGGAGCGGGCGGAATTTGGGCGGCTTGCCCTTTGCCGCGGGCTTCGCGACCTTTTTGTTGTGCGCGGCGGCCGCCTGCATCTTCTTCGTGAAGGCCGCGCCCTTGGCGCCCTTCAGCGATTGTTCGCCGCCGGCGTCGCCTGCGATCTCGGCCATCGTGCGGCCGGTGAGGATGCTCGTGAGCTGGCGGCCGACGAGGTCGTCGGTGCCGCCGGCATAAGCATCGTTTACCTTGCGGAGTAGCCAGTTCTCGCGCTTTTCGCCGGGGCGCGGCTTCATGCGGACGAGCAGCCATTCGCCTTTCATCCGTTCACCGTCGAGGGTGAAGTGGAGATGGCCTTTCTCGATATCCTTCGCGCTCTTGCCTTCGATCGGCGCCCAGGTGCCGCGGTCCCACAGCATCACGCTGCCGCCCCCATATTCGCCCTTGGGGATCGCCCCCTCAAACTCGGCATAGCTCATCGGATGGTCTTCGGTGCGTACCGCGAGCCGCTTGTCGGCGGGGTCGGCGCTTGGGCCCTTGGTCACCGCCCAGCTTTTGAGCACGCCGTCGACTTCGAGGCGGAAGTCGTAGTGGAGGCGCGTCGCGTCGTGCTTCTGGACGATGAAGCGGTTGCCCTTACCGGGGGCGACCTTGCCCGCGGGCTCGGGGGTCAGCGCGAAATCGCGCTTGGCGTTATATTGCGCGAGCGGATCGGCGCGCTTCGCCATGTCAGGCGCGCTTGCGCGCCGGTGCCTTCTTCGCCGGTGCCTTCTTCGCGGGCGTCTTGTTCTCCTCGGCGGCGGGCGCTTTCTTCTTGCCGTCGACCGAGGCTTTCAGCGCCGCCATCAGGTCGATGACGTTCGAGCCGCGCGAAACCTCGGCGGGCTCCTCGACATCCTCGAGCACGCGCTTGCCCTTGGCCTTCGCCTTTTTGGCGATCACGCGCTTGAGCGCGTCGACATAGTGATTGTGATAGTCGCTCGCGTCGAACTTGCCGCTCTTCTTGCCGATCAATGTTTCGGCGAGGTCGAGCAGGTCGGCGTCGGGTTTCGCATTGCCGACATCGCGGAAATAATTCGCCGCCTTGTTCACCTCGTCGGCGTAGCGCAGCACTTCGAGCACCAGCCCGCGCCCGCACGGACGCAGCGCGACAAGCTGTTCCTGCCCGCGCAGCGCGAGCTGGCCGAGCCCGACCTTCTTCGTGCGCTTCAGCGCCTCGCGCAGCACGATATAAGCTTCTTCGGCAAGCTCGTCGGCGGGCACGACATAATAGGGCTTGGTGTAATAGAGGACGTCGATCGCGTCGGTGTCGACGAACTGGACGAGCTCCAGGGTTCGCTTGCTCTCGAGCTTGACCGCCTCGATCTCCTCCTCGTCGAGCAGCACATAATTGCCCTTCGACAGCTCGAAGCCCTTGACGATATCGTCATGGTCGATCGCGCCGATGCCGGGGACGATCTTTTCATATTTGACCGGCTTGCCGCTCGGTTCGTGGATCTGGCGAAAGGTCACCGCGGCGCCCGATTTGGTCGCCGAATAGATTTCGACCGGGATCGACACCAGCGCGAGCCGGATCTGCCCCTTCCAGTAAGCGCGTGCGGCCATAATATCATCCTTTTGCGGCTCCCAAGTCACAATGATCGGGGCGGCGCGCGGTTCCCGGGCGGCACCTCATCGGACCCAACTTGATTTTATTGCACCATTATTGTCTCATGGAAGCGGTGGGGCAATGGATCTAATTTCTATCTTTGCAGGGCAAAAGCTCGTCGAATGCTGTATTTACGGCATTCTTGGAAATCGGGTCGATGCCGGCACAAAATGGCTTGCAACGGCGGGCTTCAACCGGCTGTCCGGCGAGGCATCGAGCGAGAGCCCGGTCGTGCTACAGTCTATGCACAAGGCGTTCGTCCTGTCGATCGCGGCAATGGAGAAGGCGTGCGATTCGGTCGGCGGTGATCCGGCGAGCAATATAGCTCGGCGCGCGTTGCGCGATTTTGCGCGATCGAAGGATTTGCGAACCTTCGATCGTGCGGCCCACCAGTTGCGAAGCGATCTGCTCGAGGAACAGGTGCGCACCATCTATGGCCAGCAGGCGAAAACGCCCAAGGCGGCGGCAACCGATCGGGCAATCGCACTGGTCGAAGCCGGGATGCGAACGGCGCTGAGTGAGCCGCTGCGACAGGTATTCCATGAGGGTCATGGGCGCTATCCCGGCTGGGCCGACCAGTTCGAGATGTTTTTTGCTGCAGAGGTCGGGCGCAATCAGGCGCTGGCCAACATTCTCGCGCTCGACCGCGAGAATGAGGCGGTTGCCCGGCTGGAAGAGTTACGCGTGCTTGGCACACGACATGCGCATGACCTGGCCGATCTGAAGGTCGATATCGAAAGTGGCTTCGACCGGTTCGACCAGCGGTTCGATGAAATCAAGGAAGCGATCCTGTCGCTCGAAACGACGCAGCAGGCCGAAACCATCTTTCCGGAGGCGGCGCTCGACGTACTGGAAACGGCCGCAAGCGATGGCGATCTGACCGACCGGCAGAAGCAGCGGATTGTGGAACTCTACGGAAAATATCTGGCACGCACGACCACGATCGCCGCCCCGATCGTCGAAGCAAGCATCCGCAATCTGGCGGAATCGGCGGACGATCAGCTACTCGCCATGGCGCTGCGCGACATGGCGGGTGAGGATCGGGCCAAGGCCGTCGCCGAACGCGAAGAGCAGCTCGAAGGAGATGTTGCGCGAACGGCGGGGCAGTTTCGTGAGCTTGCATCGGTTGCCGCGCTCGATTCAATCGCGAATGCGGTCCGGCTTTACCGGCGTGCCGCCGATCTCGATCCGGGCGATGTATGGACGTGGATAAACCTGGCGCGCCTTCAGGAAGCGGCGGGAAATCTGGTAGAGGCGCGCCGCGCTGCAGAGGCGGCGCGCCAATATGCCGAAGACGCGCGCGATCAGATGGCGGCTCATGGCGAGTTGGGGGATATATGTATTGCTGAGGGTGCTTTGACGTCCGCAAAAGAGCATTTTCATGCGGCCATGCAAGTGGCGGATGCGGCTGTGACTGCCGATCCCGAGAATGAATGGAAAATGCGCGATCTTTCGATCGCGCAAGACAGGCTGGGTGACATTGAGAGGATAACAGGCGACTTGGGCGCAGCCCGAGAGCGCTTTATGGCAGGCCTTGCCATTGGCGAGGCACTGGTCATTCGTGAACCTGGAAATGCGGAATGGCAGCGTGATCTGTCAGTCAGTCACAATAAGCTTGGCGATCTTGAAAGCGCCGTGGGGAATCTTGCCGCGGCGCGCGCGCGCTATGAGTCGAGCCTGGCGATTTGCGAAGATCTGGTTTTGCGCGAGCCAGGAAATGCGGAGTGGCAGCGTGACCTGTCAGTCAGTCACAACAAACTCGGCAATATCGAGATGCTGACTGGCAAGCTCGATGCTGCCCGGGAACGTTACGTCGCTAGCTTAGCCATTCGCGAGGGTCTGGCGTCACGCGAGCCGGGAAATGCGAAGTGGCAGCGCGATCTGTCGGTTAGCCACGCCAAGCTCGGCGATATGGAAGTTGAAGGGGGCGATCCCGATGCAGCACGCGCACGCTACTCGGCAAGCTTCGCCATTTTCGAAGCCCTTGCGCTGCGCGAACCCGGACATGCGGAATGGCAGCGTGATCTGTCGGTCAGTCACAGCAAGCTTGGCGATCTTGAAAAAAAGGCTGGAAATCTTACTGCGGCGCAGGTGCGCTATGCCTCGAGTTTGGCCATTCGCGAGGGTCTGGCGTTACGCGAGCCAGGAAATGCGGAATGGCAGCACGACCTGTCGATCGGCCACAACAAGCTTGGCGATCTTGAGAAAATGGTGGGCAATCTTGCTGCCGCGCGAGCATGCTATGTGGCGAGCTTGGCCGTTTCAGAAGCTCTCGCGCTGCGCGAGCCGGCAAATGCGGGATGGCAACGTAGTCTGTCGATCAAACATGAGCGACTTGGCGATCTGGCCGAGGCCATGGGCGATTTTCCCGAAGCTGTCGCGCGGTACCGCGCGTCGCTTCCGATCGCGCAGGCGCTAGCTGATCGCTGGCCTGACCGTCCTCAATTTGCCGATGACCTGGCGATCACGCAACGGAGGCTGGCCGAACTGGAAGACCAGCTCCCCTCCCGCTAGCGGGAGGGGAAGACCGTTCAGAATTCGATCGAGGCCGATGCCTTGAAGGTGCGCGGGCCGCCCTGGAGCAGCCGCGAGCCGAAAGCGCTGAACGCGTTATAGGCCGTGGCCCAATAGCGCTTGTCCGCGACATTATCGACGTTGAAGCGCAGCGTCAGCGGGGTGTCGCCGACCAGCGCGACGTAGCGCGCGCCAAGGTCGAAGCGCGTCCAGCTATCGAGTTCGAGCGTGTTGGCCGAGTCCACGGCCTGCTTGCCGGTGTAGACGACGCGGCCGACGAGCGTCAGCGCGGGCAGGAAGGGAAGATCCCATTCGACATTCGCGTTGGCGAGCACTTCGGGCACGCCGACCGCGTCCTTGCCTTCGTTCACGCCGCCCTCGGTCCGGCGCAGCTTGGCGTCGTTGAAGGTCAGGCCCGAGATGATGCGGAGGCCGTCGACCGGCTCGCCGTCGAGCGTGATCTCGACACCGCGGTTCCGCTGGGTGCCGTAATTGCCATAGACCAGCGTGTCGGGGTCGACGAAGCTGTTGGGCTTGTCGATCTGGAACAGCGCGAGACCCGCGTTGAAGCGGCCGAAGTTGAGCTTGCCGCCGACTTCATATTGCGTCGACTTGACCGGCGGCAGCACCGCGCCGCGGTTGACGACGGGGATGGCGTTGCCGTTGCCGTCATCGATCGTGAGCGGCGCGACGGAACCGGCGACCAGACCCTCGATGCGGTTGCCGTAGAGCGAAAGCCCGGGGGCCGGCTTGACGACGAGGCCGAGAACCGGGGTCGCCGCCGATTCCTTGTAGCCGCCCGTGCGGGCGCCGTCGGCATAGGAATAGGAGGTCGTCTTGATCTCCTGCAGGCGCAGGCCGCCGGTGATCAGGATGCGGTCGTCGAGCAACCCGAGCGTGTCCGAGAAGAAGACGCTCGCCACGCGGTTACGGCCGATCGGGAACACATTGTCGAGGTCGCCGCCGACGAAGCCGCCCGGCGTCGGCGCGGGCACGATGACCGGGGCATAGAGATTGGCGGGGTAGGCGGCGCCGAAGTCGAAGGCGTTGCGGTTGACCTGCCAGCTCACCGCGGCGCCGGCGTTGATCTCGTGGCTCATGCCGCCGCCTTCGAGCTTGATGCGGATGCCGGCGGTCGCCGATTCATTATTGTCTTCGCGCGGCACGTACGAGCCGCTGCCCGTCGCGGCGCCGGTGACCGGATCGTTGAGGGTGATGCCCGCGGTGGTCTGATCCTCGCGCCCGTCGCGCGCGCCGACCTTGGCATAGAGCATCGCGGCGTCGGACAGGTCATATTCGAGGCTGAAGGTGCCGAAATAATCCTTGGTCAGGATCTGGCTCCACGGCTGCGAATAATTGGTGTCGGCGTGCGGAACGCGCGGGATCACCCCGCCGATGCCGACCTGGCCGCGCCAGTATGTCTGGTTCAGCCGCTGATAGTTGAGGTTCAATGCAGCGCGCAGCGGGCCATTGTTGTAATCGAGCGTGGCGCCGAGGACGTAGCTCGAGTGGAATTCGTCGTCGATCGCGATGTCGCCGCGGCGCGCCGATCCGTTGATGCGCAGCCCCCACTCGCCGTTCGCGCCGAAGCGGCGCGCGACGTCGACCGCGCCCGAGAGGTGCGCGGCAGAGGTATAGCCGAGCGTCGCGCGGATCACGTCGCGCTCGGCCTTTTTGGGGAGCAGGTTGACGCTGCCGCCGATGCCGCTGCCACCCGGGGCGGCGCCGTTGAGGAAGGCGCTGGCGCCGTTGATGACCTGCACCGAGGAGACGAGTTCGGGCGCGACGATCTGGCGCGGGGTGATGCCATAGAGGCCGTCGAAGCCGACGTCGTCGGACGACAGGTCGAAGCCGCGGATGACGAAGACTTCGCCCGCGATGCCGAAGCCGAGCGCGGTGCGGACGGTGGGATCATTCTCCAGCACTTCGCCGAGCGAATCGGGCTGCTGGTTGAGGATCAGCGCTTCGTTATAGCTGCGGATGTTGAACGGAATGTCCTCGGCCGCCTTGGTGCCGAAGACGCCGACATTGCCGCCGCTGGTGACCTTGGTCTGGTTGTTGCGCTGCGCGGTGACGAGGATCTCGTCGGCGCCGGCATCATCCTGCGCCATCGCGGGCGTCGCAATGGCGATCACGGCGGTGGCGGCGGTCAGCTCCAGCGCGGTGCGGAAGGTCGATCTGGTCATGTGTATTCCCCTACGTGCGCGGCCCTGTCCCGCGCGGAAATTGGTCAGGTTCGGCGGGCGCGCATGGCCCAGCCGACGGCAAATACGGGTATGGCGAGCGCGGCCCACGACATCGCATCGCGCCATCCGTCGCCGGTCAGCGCGACGACGAGCCCGACGATGCTGACGGTCGCGAGCAGCAGCGGGACGGCGAAGATCGCGCGGAGGCCTTGGCTCTTCTTCATTCGGCGGGCTGCAATGTGCCGCCGCTCTCGACCTCGCGGACGAGCGCGTCGGTTCCAAAGCGGCGCTTGCCGAGCCAGAGATAGAGGCCCGATCCGAGTATGATCATCGTGAAGACGGTCAGGACCGCCCAGAGCAATTTGAGCGGCAGCGCGCCATAGTCGCCGAAATGCAGCGGCTGCGACAGCGCGAGCGCCTTGGCGTACCAGGGCATCGGGCGCGCGTCGGTGAAGTCGCCCGTCTCGGCATCGATCAGCGCCGCGGTGAGCAGGCGTTCGGTGAGCGGCGTGTCGCCCTGGAAAAAGACGGCATAATGATGCTTGCTGCTGAACGCGCCGCCCGGGAAGGCGATGAACTGCGGATTGTTGCCGGGAATCTCCTTGCGCGCCGCGGCCATCGCCTTGTCGATCGAGCCATAATTTTCGGGGGGCACCGCGCCCTTGCCGGCGTAGGTCTTCGTCATCTCGGCCAGCTCGGTCCGCTGCCAATATTCGAAGATCGGGGTGGCGAGCGCGTTGATCACCCCGGTCGCGCCGACGACGGTCATCCACGCGAGCGCGACGATGCCGAGCAGATTGTGATAGTCGAGCCATTTGACGCGGCGGCTGCGCGAGGTGCGCAAGGTGCCGAAGTCGAGCTTTTTCATGAAGGGCGCGTAGAGGACGACGCCCGAGACGATCGCGATCACAAAGAGCAGCCCCATCAGCCCGAGGAAGAGCATGCCGGGCAGCCCGAGGAACATGTCGGTGTGAAGCTGGAGCAGGAAATGCATCACGCCGCTTTCGTCGACGGTCGCGGTGGCCGCGCCGGTCGAGCGGTCGAGGATCTGGATCGTCATGTCCCCCGCCGGGGAATCGGCGCGCGGTGCGGTGGTGATCGTCATCGACGGCTGCTCGTTATCGAACGCCATGAAGACGGGCACCTCGCCCGGCCGCGCGGCGAGCGCCTTTGCGAGCATTTCGTCGAGCGGTTTGAGGCCGGGGGCTTCGCCCGACGACCCGACGCCGGGCATGCCATAGTTCGGCGCGTCCTCGGTCAGCGCGTCGATTTCATCGTGAAAGATCAGCGGCAGGCCGGTGACGCACAGCATCAGCAAAAAGCCGGTGCAGACGATGCTCGTCCATTTGTGGATCAGGAACCATGTCCGGATGGTCGATCGTTGCATGACAGGGGCTGCTGCTATTGCGAAGGAAAATCAATAGCGCCCTATGGCCTGACCCCGCAATTGACAACCGCCTTTGCGGCTGGAACCCCATCGTTCGGGCCGGCTGTACCATAGATCGGGCCAGTCGATGACGGCCGTTGGTCGCCCCGGGGCCAGGGAGATGTACGAAGAGGCTGCATTGTGGTGCGAACCCTTCGCGCGTTTCGAACCTATCAAATATCAATTTGCTTTCGGATTGCGGTGCCCTCAAGATGACGCCCGAGGGACCCGCTCGTATCGCTTGGAGCAGCTATGCCTTTGAGCCACGAAATAGAGCGACTGCGCGCCGAGCATACGGCGCTGATCGCGCTGGCGCGGATCGTGACCGAACTGACCAATACTCCCGGCCCGCCGCAGCTGACCGAGCTGGCGGCAGCGCGCGGACGGCTTCGCGAGACGCTGGTGCGTCACCTGAAATGCGAGGACTGGATCCTCTATCCGCGCCTGCGGGCGACCGGCGACCCCGACCTGATGCGCATCACGAACGAATTCGAATTGGAAATGGGCGATCTGGCGGCAGAATATGTCGCCTATGACGACAAATGGGACCCCAAAAGGGTCGAGGCCAAATGGGCAGAATTCGGCCGAGAGACGGCAGCGATCTTCGACGTGCTGGCGATGCGGGTCGAACGCGAGGAACGCGAGCTCTACCCGCTCGCCGACAAGCTTTATGTCGCGGCCGCGGCGCTCGGTCCGGCGATCACGGACGAAGCGACAATTTCCAGCTGAGCGCGACGCGCCAGTCCTGATCATAGCCGGGCACCGGCTGGTTCCACGCATCGGCGAGTTCGAGGCCGATCGTCGCATTTTCCGAATAGGAGAGGCGCACCCCGCCGCCCCAGCTGCCGAGGCTGAAACCGGTTTTCGGGATCGCGGTGCGCGCGAGCAGCGTGACGTCGGCATAGTCGATGAAGCTGTAGATCTCGCTCTTCGCCAGCTTGCCGCCGCGCAGCGGGCGCAGCGCGAGTTCGCCGAAGGTGGCATAGCCGCGGTCGCCATTGACCAGCCCGTCGTCGAACGCGCGGCCGAAAGTCGCGCCGCCGACGCTGAAGCGCTGCGCCGCGGGCAGGCGGTCGCGCGTCCAGCGCCCCGTTGCGGCGGCGCGGACGACGAGCGCTTTGCCGATCGCCTGATTCGCCTCAAGGCTGGCGTCGGCATAGAGGAAGCCGGCCTCGCCGACGCCGGGATCGACGCGCGCGCCCGCGAAATCGAGACCCTTGGCACCGCCGAGGCGCGCGCCGACGACGGTGCGCTCTTCGCTGAGGCGAAAGGCGAGGCTGCCGCTCGCGGTCCAGGTCTTCTCGGCGGCGATCGTCGAGCCGAACAGCGCGTTTTTCGAATCGAGATAGTCGATCCGCGCCGCGGCGACCAGATTGCGCCGATTCGCGCGGATCAGCGGGTGGGTGATGCCGAGCCCCGTGCTCCATGCTTCGCCGTCGATCGCGAGCCCTTTGGGCCGGGTGCGCAGCGCCGCGGCCGATAGTTCGGCGCGCGTACCGCCGGCGCCGATCGGGGTCGAATGGCTCGCTGCCATATAGAGCAAGGATTTGAGATTGACCGCCGCGGCGCCGGTGAGCCGCGTTTCGTCGCCGCTGCGCAGCAGGCTGGTGCCGCGTGCGTTCGCCTCGACGATGCCGTCGTTCACGAACTGGCTGGTGCGCGTCGTGAAGCCGAGGCCAATCGTCGGTTTCTTCGCGTCGATTGCGAGGTCGAGCGCGACCGCGCCCTGCTCGCCGCCGAGCGCGAGCGACGGGGTGACGGTAAGGCCCGGAATGTCGGCGATATTGCCAAGCGCGCGCTCGAAGCGCGCGCGCGGTAGCGGGCGCTGGCCTGTGAGGCTCCGGGCCATCCTGCCGACGAGCGGCGCGGGGCCGCTCTCGCGCTCGCCGCTCAGCGTCACCGAGCCGATATAGCCCTCGGCCGAGGCGACGGTGACGACGCCGCCCGACAGATCCTGCTCGGGGATGACGAGCGTGAAGAGCGCGACACTCGAGCGATTATAGGCGCGCGTCATCGCCGCGGCGAGCTTCGCGAGATTGTCCGCCGATGCGCGCTTGCCGACGAAGCGTTGCGCCGCGCGGCCGACGTTGGCGGGGACGCCCGCGCCGACGAAGCGGATTTCGCGGATGGTGACGTCGGGCCGCGCGCCGAGTTCGACCTTGCCGAGCGAGAGCGGCTTGGCCTCAGGATCGGGCAACGGGTCGCGGGTGCGATCGGGTGCGAGGGGCGGGCGGCCGTCGAGCGGCGTCGCCGCGGGCTGGGCCGCGAGCGCCGCGGCGGGGAGGAGCAGGGCTCCCACCACCGTCGCGGCACAGGCGTTGCGCAGATTGCGCATAGGGTGCGGCTTCAGTTGCCGCGCTTCGGTTTCAGACCGCCGAGAACGCCCCCGACGGTGCCGGTGACCCCGGTGACGAGGCCGGTGACAGGATCGACCGCGGTGCCGCCGTCCGTCGCGCCGCCGCCCACTTGTCCGAGCGCGCCGGTCGCCGTGGCGACGACGTTGCTGACCAGCGTGACGGGCGATCCGACGGGGCTGCCGCCGGGCGTCCCGCCGGTCAGGCCGCCGGTGGCGCCGCCGAGCAGATTGCCGCCGGTGCCGGGCTGGAGCGTGACGAGCTGGCCGCCCGATCCGACGCCGACGGTCAGCAGGCTGCCGTTCTGCTGGCCGGGCGAGAGGATGCTCGCGCCGATCAGCGGCGAGGCGGTGGGGCTGCCGATCGCGGTGGCCTTGCCGATCGTCGCGGTGATCAGCTGGCCGGGGGCGGCGGCGAGGCCGTCGACCAGATATTGCTGGCCATTGCCGGTCTGGACGAGCGCGACCCCGGTGCTTTTGACGACGCCGACGACGGTGCCGACGAGGTTGCTGTTGCCGGGCACCTTGCCGTCGACCGCGCTGGCGAGCAGCAGTCCCTTGTCGGCGATGACATTGACGAGCCCGCCCGTCTTGACGAGCACGCCGCCGATCACCGGATTGGTGCTGGCGGGATCGCCGGTGTTGGCGAGCAGGCCCGTACCTGCGACGCCGCCGGGGCCGACGAGACCGCCAACCGCGAGCGCCCCCGCGCTGCCAAGGCCGAGGCCGCTACCCGCCGGGCCCGCGGGACCGGTCGCGCCGGTTGCCCCGGCCGGACCGGGCGCGCCCGCCGGGCCGACGGTGCCGGTTGCCCCGCCGCTGCCGACGCTGCCGACGCGGTAACTGCCCGACGATTCGCAGGCCGCGAGCGCGAAGCACGCCGGGATGAGAATGAGATGGGCCGGGCGGAGTTCAAGACGGAAGAAAGGCATGAGATATCCCCTTCGTACATGATCTGGTCCCTGGACCCCATATTCCCAAACGAACTCCAAAGTTCCCTTTGTTGTTGAAATTAATTGTTATTAACCGAACATATAAACTAGTAAATTGGGAGATGCTACGCGTTTCCTTGCAATGAGTGGCAAGGTGTTAACTAAAATTTTTCTGTAGTTCGGTCTTCAAGCTAACTTGGCGTCGTCAATATGTGATCCATCAAGGCACATGATTTTCGCAAATTGATTTATGTAAAAAGTTCCCGTCGCAAGTTTGGCGCGGTTGCCGCTTATCCTTCTTCTTTTCGTCATCGCGCTGTCACGCCTTCGCCGCAGCGCAGCAATATCGCCCGCCTATGCCCCCGCGACCCCGGCGCCATTTCGCGACCGGGAAAAGGGGATCCATCGATGACCATTCAGTTCAGGAGCCGCCTGCGCGCCGGGGCCGCCTCGATCGCTGCGCTCGCCATGCTGGCCGCGACGCCGGCCTTTGCCGAAGACGCCGCGGCCGAAGCGGCCGATAGCGCCGATGTCGCGGAGATCGTCGTGCTTGGTCAGGGGCAGGCGCGTCAGGTGCAGGAACTGGGCGCCCCCGACATCGCACTCGAAGTGTCGGGGATCAGCCCGCTCAAGGCCATCGACAAGCTGCCCGGGGTCAATTTCCAGGCGGCCGATCCGTTCGGCGCCTATGAATGGTCGGCGCGCATCTCGATCCGCGGTTTCAGCCAGAACCAGCTCGGCTTCACGCTCGACGGCGTCCCGCTCGGCGACATGAATTACGGCAACCACAACGGCCTGCACATCAGCCGCGCGATCATCAGCGAGAATGTCGGCCGCGTCGAAGTCGCGCAGGGCGCGGGCTCGCTCGCGGCGGCGTCGACGAGCAACCTTGGCGGCACGATCGAATTTTTCTCGCGCGAACCGGCCGAAGAACTCGGCGTCGACGTGTCGGGCACCTATGGCAGCGACGAGACCAAGCGTCTCTTCGCGCGCATCGACAGCGGCGAGATCGCGCCCGGTGGCCCGCGCCTGTCGCTGAGCTATGCTTGGGCTGATGCCGACAAGTGGAAGGGCAATGGCGTCCAGCGCCAGGACCAGGTCAATGCGCGCATCGTCCAGCCCGTCGGCGACGGCCAATTCTTCGGCTTCGTCAACTATTCGAACCGCCGCGAGAACGACTATCAGGACCTCTCCGCCGACATGATCGGCCGCCTCGGTTATCAGTGGGACAATTTTGCCAAGGATTGGGACACGGCGGTCCAGGTCGCCAAAGTCTATCAGAATCAGGTCGCGCGCGCGGCCTATAACGCCGGCGTCGCCAATGGCAGCCTGCCGCTCGGGACGCCCTATGTCGCGCCCTATGCCGGGGCCGGCGAGGCATTCCCGGCGCCGGTCGCGACGGTTGACGACGCCTATTATGACGCGTCGGGGCTGCGCAAGGACTGGCTGGCCGGCGTCGGCGTCGAGGCGCCGCTCGGCGAATATTGGACGCTGAAGGCGATGGGCTATTACCATGGCAACAAGGGGCGCGGCCTGTGGTTCACGCCCTATGTCACGACCCCCGGCGGCGCGCCGATGACGATCCGCACCACCGAATATGACATCGAACGTTATGGCATCGTCACCTCCAGCCTGTTCGAGGTCGGCAACAACAAGTTCGAAATCGGCATGTGGTACGAGGATAACGCCTTCAACCAGGCGCGGCGCTTCTACGGACTCGCCGACACGACCGGCGCGCCGAGCCGCGGCAGCCTGAAATTCCCGAAGGACCCGCTCGCGACGCAGTGGGAGTTCGATTTCAACACCCAGACGCTGCAATATCATGTCCAGGACACGCTCGACCTCGGCAGCTTCCAGATCAATGCGGGCTGGAAGGGGCTGCGCGTCACCAACCTTGCGACGCCGATCGTGCGTGGCGGGCTCGCGTCGGGGAAGACCGAGGCGAAGGACTGGTTCCTGCCGCAGGCGGGGCTGCTCTATCGCCTCAACGACGATAACGAGCTGTTCGCGAGCTACACCGAAAATATCCGCGCCTTCGAATCGTCGGCGACCGGCGGTCCCTTCGCCACGACGCAGGCGGGTTTCGACGCGCTCGACCTCAAACCCGAAACCTCGACCACCTACGAACTCGGTTTCCGTACCAAGTCGCCCCGCTTTCAGGGCGTGATCGCGGGCTATTATGTCGACTTCAAGGATCGCATCATCGCGTTCGCCAACGGATCGGGCATTCAGGGTAATCCGGCGATCCTGAGCAACGTCGGCGACGTCCGTTCGTGGGGCGTCGAGGCGGCGGGCACGTTCCGCGTCACCCCCGAACTCTCGCTCTTCGCCTCCTATGCCTATAACGACTCCGAATATCAGGACGATGTCGTCAATGCGGCGGGCGGGGTGGTCGCGGCGACCGCGGGCAAGACGGTGGTCAATTCGCCGAGGCATCTCGCCAAGGGCGAAATCACCTGGGACAATGGCGATTTCTTCGCGCGCGTCGGCGCCAACTACACGTCGAAACGCTATTATTCCTACGAGAACGACGCCGAGGTCGGCGGGTTCGTGATCGTCGACGCCAGCATCGGCTATCGCCTCAACGACCGCATCTCGATCCAGGCCAATGCGACGAACCTGTTCGACAAGGAATATGTGTCGACGATCGGCACCAACGGCTTCGCCAACCGCGGTGATAGTCAGACCTTGCTGACGGGCGCGCCGCAGCAGTTCTTTGTGACGTTGAAGGCCGGGTTCTAGACCCGACGTCGCTTCTCAACGATTGACGATGATGGCGCGGTCCAGCTAGGGCCGCGCCATCATTTTTTGGGAAATATAGTCATGACCGATACGCCCCCCGACCGCATGTCGACCAATCCGCGCTCGCCCCATTTCGACATGGAGGTGCTGCAGCGCGGCATCGGAATCCGCTTCAAGGGCAAGGAGCGCACCGACGTCGAGGAATATTCGATCTCCGAAGGCTGGATCCGCGTCGCCGCGGGCAAGTCGAAGGACCGCTTTGGCCAGGCGATGACGATCAAGCTGTCGGGCGAGGTCGAAGCCTGGTTCGAAGACACCGCCGCCAGCGGCGAAGGCGACGAAGCCTAAACACACCGGCGTCACAGCGCACAAAGAAAGCCCCGGAGCGATCCGGGGCTTTCTTTGTGCGCGATGCGCTTGCCGAATGTCGTTCGGGCTTACTGGCCGAGCGAGGCGGCGACGAATTCGAGGCCGTTGCCGGGTTTCCAGTCGTTCTGGGCCCAGACGGGCGCCTTGAAGCTGGGAGCCTTGTTCGGTGCGCCCGCTTCGCCGTCGGCGTAGATGAAGCCCTGCACCGGATTGGCGCGCAGGCCCAGGTCGCCGATCGGCGCGTACCACACGCGAACCATGCTCCAGTCGCCATCCGAGCTGACGTCGACAACGCGGACGTTGCGTTCGATCTGGCCGCGGCGGCCGTTGATCGGCGACCAGTTGGCATGGTCGATCAGGATTTCACGGTCGCTGACGATCTTCTTGACGACGGCAACATGGCCGAGCGGCATGCCGCCGGTGCCGGCGAAGGCCATCACGGCGCCCTGGCGGGGCTCTTCGCCGCGCTGATAGGTGCCGGCGGCCTGTGCCCACCAGGTCTTGGCGTTGCCGCGGATTTCGACGCCCGATTCGGCGCGGGCAAAGGGGACGCACTGCAGATAGTCGCGTGCCGCGGCGGGCGCGCTGACGAGCAGGCCGGTGATCATCATCACAGACGCCATGGCGGCTGCCAGGTAACGACGAATAAGCATGGAAAGCGACCCCCCGATGGCTTGTCTTCAAGCGTTGGAGCGTCTTTGCCACGGTCCGCGCGGCACACCACCCGGATAGCGACGAGTCGCGCCGTCGATGCGGTGGATGGGGGAACCTTTTGTTAAGGCGTTCAATTCGTCGTGCGGGCATTTCGGTTTATCGACCAAATCGAATTCGTCGTCCCCGCGTAGGCGGGGGCCGTCATCGGCCTTGATCCGATGTTGCGGTCTAAAACGACATTGGCCCCCGCCTGCGCGGGGGCGACGATTTGGGTTTGTCAGGCGGCGACGGTCGCCACATCGTCGGGGGCGCGGAACAGCGTCAGCACGTCGCTCGCGGGCATCGGGCGCCCGTAATAATAGCCTTGGATATTGCTGCAGCCGAAGCCGCGGAGCGTTTCGACTTCGAGCTCGGTTTCTGCCCCCTCGGCGGTCGTCGACATGCCGAGGCTGTCGGCGAGCGCGACGACGGCGCGGATGATCGCGATCGATTCGATGCTGCCCTTCGCCGCGCCCACGACGAAGCTGCGGTCGACCTTGATCGTCGAGAATTGCGTCTTGCGCAGGTAACCGAGCGACGAATAGCCGGTGCCGAAATCGTCGAGCGACAGGCGGATGCCGAGCCCGATGAGCTGGTCGAGCAATTGCGCCGCGCCGCCGCCGTCGCGCAGGAAGACGCTTTCGGTGACTTCGATTTCGAGCCGCTGCGGCGAAAGCCCGCTTTGCGCGAGCGCCGAGACGACGACCGAGGCGAAGCTCGGGTCGGTGAGCTGGTCGGCCGAGACGTTGACCGCGACCTTCAGGTTCGACGGCCATTTCATCGCTTCGCGGCACGCGGTACGCAGCACCCATTCGCCGATCGGCGAGATCAGCCGCGCATCCTCGGCGAGCGGGATGAAGCGGCCCGGCGACACATTGCCGAGCTTCTGGTTGTGCCAGCGGATCAGCGCCTCGAAGCCGTTCAATGTGCCGTCGGCGGCGGTCACCACCGGCTGGTAATAGAGTTCGAATTCGCCGCGCTCGAGCGCGCCGCGCAATTCCTGCTCCATCACGCGCCGTTCCTCGGCTTGCGCGTGCAACGATGCGACATAGGCGGCGACGACATTGCCGCCCTTGTCCTTGGACTTGTAGAGCGCAAGGTCGGCGTTGCGGGTCAGCGTCTCGACCGTCGCGCCATCGGTCGGCCCGATCGCGAAGCCGACGCTGGCGCCGACGAACAGCTGGTGATTGTCGACCACATAGGGGCGGCTGATCGTCGTGATGATCCGCTGCGCGAGATCCTCGGCGCTGTCGGCCGAGGCGACATTGTGGAGCACCACGGCAAATTCGTCGCCGCCGAGCCGCCCGCAGGTCATCCCGCGCTCCATCAGGCCCTTCAGCCGTGCCGCGACCTGCGCGAGCAATTTGTCGCCGACGGGGTGCCCCAGCGTATCATTGACCGCCTTGAACCGGTCGAGGTCGATCATCAGCAGCGCGCAGCGCGACTTGGCCTCGAGCGCATGCGCCAGCGCGCGCGCCAGGTCTTCGTTGAGGCTCAGGCGATTGGGCAGGCCGGTCAGATTGTCGAAGCGCGCCATTTTGGCGATCTGTTCGGCGGTCGCGCGCTTTTCGGTGACGTCCGATCCGACGCCGCGGAAGCCGAGGAACTTGCCGGCTTCGTCGAGGCGCGGCGACGCGGACAATTCCCACCAGCGCGGCATGCCGCCGATCGTGACCGGCACGATCAGATTCGAAAAGCTCTCGCGCCGTTTCATCCGTTCGGCCATGTCGTGGAGGCTTTTGGGGAACAGGCCGGTTTCCCAGGCATCGCCCGACAGCGCCTGCAGCAGTGGGATGTTCTCGAGCGTCTCCGCGGTGCCCCCGAGCGCATAGGCGAGGCGCGGCGAGACATGAACGAGGCGGCGGCTGTTGTCGGTCTGCCACAGCCAGTCGGCCGAGGTTTCCTCGAATTCGCGCAGCAGCAAACTCACCGTTTCGGTCTTTTCGTGCAGCGTCTCTTCGGCGCGGCGAAAGCGGATATGGCTTTGCGCAAAACGGACGCAGAAGGCGCAAAGCAGCAGCCCGGCGGCGATCGCCACGCCGGCCAGCTGGGGCGCGCCGGCGCGCACCAGCGCGGCGGCCGCCGACAGGGTGACGGGCCCGATAAACAGCACGCAGGCCAGCGGGACGCTGTGCGCGACGATCGAGAGCGTGACCATCATCAGCACCGCGATCGTCCACATCGAAAGGACATGGTCGAGCGCCGGCGTCAGCCCCTGCAACCAGAAGGGCGACCCCCAAAGAACCGCCGAATAGAGCGCGTGCCGCACGCACAGCCGATATTCGGCCACCCCAGACAGCTTGGGGTCGCCGAGCGGGAGGTTGCGGAATTTGCTGTACGACCAGAGGCCGAAGACCAACGCGCCGCCCAGCCAGCCGGCGGCGACCGGCAACGGCACGCTGAGGATCATGGTGAAAGCCGCAACGAGCGCCATTCCCATGCCCATCACCAGGCGCAGCGATCCGCGGCCGCGAAGCGGCGCAAGCTGGAGCTGGCGGAGGTTGCCGATGTCCTGATCGCGCGGCCCCAGCCCCAAAAGGGTCCGCGCAGGAATGACTTCGGCAGCAATTGGATCGGTCAGCAGGCTTTTCACCCGCCCTGTTTAGCGCGCGGGGGTTACCCGAAGGTAACTATCGGCCCATTTCCAAAACGCTTTCCTGTTCCGTCGCGGGACAGGAAAAACGTGGCCGTTCAGCGGGTTGATCAGGCCGCCATCGCGAAAGGCTGGATTTCCCCGGCCAGATATTGCGCGCGCGCCTTCGACCGGCTGAGCTTGCCCGAACTGGTCCGCGGCAGCGTGCGCGGCGGGATCAGTTCGATCAGGCAGTTCATGCCGGTGATCGCGCGGACGCGGTCGCGAATCGTCTCGCGCAGCGCGAGGCGCTCAGCCTCGTCGCTGGTGCGGCACTGGACGAGCACCGCGGGGGTTTCCTCGCCGCCGGGCGCGGTGATCGCAAACGCGGCGATGTCGCCCGATTTGAAGCCCGGCAATTGTTCGACCGCCCACTCGATATCCTGCGGCCAGTGATTCTTGCCGTTGATGATGATCATGTCCTTGGCGCGGCCGACGATATAGATGTAACCGTCTGACAAATAACCCATATCGCCGGTGTCGAGCCAGCCGTCCTTCATGCAGGCGGCGGTCGATTCGGGATCGCGGAAATAGCCGGTCATCAGCGACGGGCCGGTGCACCACACTTTGCCGACGGTCTGGTCGGGCAGCGGGTTCCCCGCTTCGTCGCGGACCTCGATCACCATGTCGCGCGCGGCGCGGCCGCAGTTGACGATCGCGCGGTAACGCGTCGGGCGGCCTGAATCATTCGCGGCGCCCGACAGCTCGGTTTCCTCGACCAGTTCGACGACGATGCCTTCGCCCGGCGGCATGATGCTGACCGCGAGCGTCGCTTCGGCAAGGCCGTAGCTCGGCAGGAAGGCACTCGCCTTGAAACCCGCGTCGGCAAAGGCATCGACAAAGCTTTGCATCACGTCGGGGCGGATCATGTCGGCGCCATTGCCCGCGACGCGCCAGCGCGACAGGTCGAAGCGGTCGGCGACGTGCGTCTGGCTCGACACGCGGCGCGCGCAGATGTCGTAACCGAAGGTCGGCGAATAGCTGAGCGTCGTGCCTTCGTTGCGGCTGATCAGGTCGAGCCAGGCGAGCGGGCGGCGGGCGAAATCCTCGGTCTTGAGATAATCGACCGAGACCTGGTTCGCGACCGGCGAGAGCAGGCAGCCGACGAGGCCCATGTCGTGATACCAGGGCAGCCACGAGATGCAGCGGTCGCTGTCGCGCACTTCCATGCCGTGGCTGTGCGCGGCGAGGTTGTTGAGTAATGCGGCATGGGTGACGGCGACGCCGTGCGGGAAGCGCGTCGAGCCGCTGCTGTATTGCAGATAGCAGGTCTCATTCGACTTCTGCTCGGGAAGCGCGGCGACCGGTGCCGGACTCTGTTCGAACGCGCTCCAGTCGACGGGCTTCACGCCTTCTTTCTCGGCCGCTTCGACCGCCATCGCGGCGATTTCGGGCGGGAAGAAGAGCATCGTCGGATCGCAGCTGGAAAGCTGCACGACGAGCTGGCCGACATAGCTATCGCGCCCGCCGAAGCTGGTCGGCAGCGGCAGCGGCACCGGCCAGGCGCCGGCGTAGATCGTGCCGAAGAAGAGCGCGGCGAATTCGGGGCCGGTTTCGGCGATCAGCGCGATTCGGTCGCCGGGCTTCACCCCCGCGGCGATCAGCCGATAGGCGGCCCGAAGCGCGTCGGCCTTGAGCTCGCTGTACGGATAGGGGCGCACGAGCTTTCCGCGCGGATCGTGGAAATTGAGCCCGCGCATACCGTTCGCGGCATAATCGAGCGCCTCGCCGATGGTGGCGAAGTCCGAAAAGCGGCGCGGTTGCGCACAGAGCGTCGGGGTCGACGTCAGCGCGTCGGCCTGCGTTTCGATGATCTGAGTCATAGGGGGTGCGACATCCCGTGAAACGGGCCGCGCGGCAACAAGCATGTCATCTTTTGAAGCCATAGTACCGTGCGCGAGCCCTGTGTTGTTAGAACAATCGCCCATTTCCGGGCTTCATGGCCCGATATGGCGGTGTTGATCGTTCTCAATCAGGCCCGACTGTGGCACAAACATGGCATATGCCCAAGCATCGCGCTCACTCCGACCGATCGAAAAGGCCGCTTGGCGCCGCGAAGCTTGACGAACTGGCGCTCGCCTATGTCGCGCGATTCGCGACGAGCCGGGCAAAACTGACGCGCTATTTGTCGCGAAAAGTCCGCGAATCCGAATGGATAGACGACGTCGACGCCATGACGGCGTGCGAGGCGGTGGCCGACCGGATGGAGCGTTTGCACTATCTCGACGACCGGCAATATGCCGTAATGCGCGCGGGCGCGATGACGCGGCGCGGGCTTGGCGTGCGGCGGGTCAAGGCGCAGCTGTACGTCGACGGAATCGCGGAGGAAGACAGCGGCGAGGCGATCGAGACGGCGGAGGGCGCCGCGGTGGCCGCGGCGGTCGGATTCGCGCGCCGGCGGCGGTTCGGGCCGTTCGCGGTGCGATCGACCGACGATCCGAAACAGCGCGAGCGGCAAATCGCCGCCTTTTTGCGCGCGGGACACAGCATGGCGATCGCGCGCCGCATCCTCGCCGTCCCCCCGGGGGACGAGGCGGCGCTGGCGGTGCTGGACGATGAAGCGATGCTCGATTAGGTCCGGCGACATCACGGGATAAGGATTTGCCGATGCGCGCCATTTTTACCGCCCTTGCCCTGTCGCTCGTGCTGCCGATGGCGGCGTGCAGCGCAGATCCGAACACGCCGGCCGAAAGCGCGGCAGAGCCGGGCGGGCAGGCCGAAAGTGGGGCGACGATCCCGGTGACGATCGCCGCGGCGGGCAAGGCACATGTCTTCAACGTCGAGGTTGCGCGCACCGACGAGGAACAGGATCGCGGGCTGATGTTCCGCACCAGCCTGCCCGAGGGCGGCGGCATGATCTTCCCGTTCAAGAAGCCGCGAATCGGCAGCTTCTGGATGAAGAACACGCTGATTCCGCTCGATATGATCTTCATCCGCGCCGACGGCAGCATCGACCGCATCGCCGAAAATACGATCCCCGAATCGCTCGAACCGGTGGTCAGCGGCGGCGAGGTTTCGGCGGTGCTCGAACTTGCGGGCGGTACGGCGGCGAAGCTTGGCATCGACGAGACCGCCAAGATCACGTGGAAAGATGGAAAATAGCGCCCGTCCGCGTGGTTTGCGGCTTGCAGACCGCGCCGCCTTGCCTGTAAACGCCACGCCATGAGCATCTTGGGCAAGATTTTCACCTGGTGGGACGGTGCGACCGTCGGCACGTTGCTGAACAGCTGGAGCACCGGCACGAAGGTGGGCGAGGACAGCCTCGGCAACCGCTATTTCCGTGCGAAAAAGGGCGGCCGCCGCTGGGTGCTGTACAATGGATCGAACGACGCGAGCCGCGTGCCGCCCGAATGGCACGGCTGGCTGCACGGCACCTTCGACGAGCTGCCGACCGATGCCCTTCCCGCGCCGCGCGCATGGGAGAAGGAAGCGACCCCGAACCTGACCGGCAGCACGGGCGCCTATCGCCCCGCCGGTGCGCTCGAACGCGGCGGCCAGCGCGCCGCCGCGACGGGCGATTATGAGGCCTGGCGGCCCGGCGCCGAGTGAGCGCTGCGGTGCCCAGGCTGACCGCGACCGCCGGGCTGGCCATGCTCGCCGCGCTGTCGCTCGGCGCCTGCGACCGGAACCCGGCGACCAAGGCGGGCGGCAGCGACAAGGCGCCGCAGATCGCGAAATCCGAACGCGTGCCGCAGGAAGTCGGCGGCATCGAAGGCGCAACCCCGATGGCGGACCGCGTCGCGGTCGTCGGCCTGCTCAACAAGCGTAACGGGCTCGTCCGCGATCTCGAGATGAAGCCCGGCGAAACGGCGCGCGTCGGCCGCGCGATCGTGCGGCTCCGCGCATGCGAGATGACCGCGCCGTGGGAGGATCCGCCCGAAACTGGCGCCTTCGTCCAGCTGACGGTGCAGGATCAGCGCGACGACAAATGGTATCGCGTCTTTTCGGGCTGGATTTTCCGCGAGCGGCCTGACCGCAACGTCATCCAGCACCCGATCTATGACGTCTTCGTCAAAAGCTGCGCAATGACATATCCGGGCGGCGAACCCGTCGCGCGTTCGGCACCGAAATCGGGCGCCGCCGCGGCGCCCAAGGCATCGAGGGCGCCCCAGTCGCCCGCGACGAACGGCGGCGAGGGGACGGCAACGCTCGTCGCGCCGCCGGTCGTTCCGGCCCCGGCGCCCAAGGCCGCGGCACCGTCGCCCCCCGCCAACACCGAATAGAGCCGCGCGAGATAGTCGGCCTGGCGAATCTCGATCGCGCCGAGGCTGGCGAGGTGCGGCGTGATGAACTGGCAATCGAGCAATTTCCAGCCGCCGGCGCGTAGCCGCGCGACGAGGTGCGCCAGCGCGACCTTCGACGCGTCGCGCGCGCGGCTGACCATCGATTCGCCGAAGAAAGCGCGGCCGAGCGTCACGCCGTAGAGCCCGCCCGCAAGCTCGCCGTCCAACCAGCATTCGACGCTGTGCGCATGGCCGAGCTGAAACAACCGGTCATAGCTCGCCCGGATCACCGGGTTGATCCACGTCGTCGGCCGGTCGTCGGCGGGCTGCGCGCACAGCGCGACCATGTCGGCGAAGGCGGTGTCGGTTGTGACGCGAAAGCGGCCCGACACGATCACTTTTTTCAGGCTGTGCGAGAGATGAAAGCCGTCGAGTGGCAGGATCGCGCGCAGCCGCGGTTCGACCCAATGGACCGACGGGTCGTCCGCCCCGTCGGCCATCGGAAAAATGCCCTGCGCATAGGCGCTGAGCAGCAGCGCCGGATCTATGGATTCAAAATGTTTCAGCTCGCAGGCTTCACGAATTTCAGCGTCATGCGATCCGATTCGCCGATCGCGACATATTTTGCGCGATCGGTCTCGCCCTCGGTCAGGTTCGGGGGCAGCGTCCAGACGCCCTTGGGATAATCCTTGCTATCCTTGGGATTGGCGTTGATCTCGCTCTCGCCCGCCAGCTTGAAGCCCGCGGCTTCGGCAAAGGCGACGATCGAGCTCTTCTTCATATAGCCCGACTTTTCCTCCTTCGCGCTGTCGTCATTTTCGTTGAGGCGGTGCTCGACGACGCCGAGCGTGCCGCCGGGTTTGAGCATCGCGAAAATCTGCCTGAACGCGTTCGCGGTGTTGTCGGTGCCGTCGAAGCGCCAGTTGTGGACGTTGCGAAAGGTCAGCACGACATCGGCGCTGCCGTCGGGGACCTTCGGGTTCGTGCCCGCATGGGGGAATTCGGCGAGCTTTACCGCGCCATAGACCTCGGCATTCTCGGTCTGCTTGGTTTTGACGCGATTGAGGCCGCGTTCCCACGGCGCCGCGACATACAGCGTACCGCCGCCCGATTTGGTCAGCGGGGCGAGGATTTCGGTGTACCAGCCGCCGCCGGGCCACAGCTCGACCACCGTGTCGCCGGGCTTGACGCCAAAGAAGGCGAGCGTTTCGGCGGGGTGGCGATATGTGTCGCGCGGCGTGTTCGTCGCGGTGCGGGTCGGCGCGGCGACGGCGGCGGCGATCGCGTCCTGCGCCTTGTGCGCGGCGTGGGCGTCATGCTGCATCGCGGTCGCGGGAACGGCGATCAGGGCGGCAGCACTTGCAAGCAATAATAGGGAACGCATATGGGGCACCTCTCTCCAGGGGAAGGCCCTGTTTGCGAAGGGATGCGCGGCAATGCAAGTGTCCATGCTGTCCATAGGGATCGGCGCCGCGATTCTGTTCGGCGTGGCCGAGATCGCGAGCTGGCGCCGCAACAACCGCCGCGACGTCGAACAGGTCGGTTTCATGCCGTGGCGCGGGATCGCGCTGGCGTCGGCCGCCGTCGCTTTATTCGCGACGGCGTTCTGGCTGGCCGGGAAATAACGTCGCCCCCGCGAAGGCGGGGGCCGCTGGAGTGTAGCGCAAGATCGATAGCGGCCCCCGCCTCAACGGGGGCGACGAATATTACAGGCACGCCTCGAGATAGGGCTGGTCGAAGCCGTATTGGCGGGCTTTTTCGAGCGTATAGGGGCGCAGGCCCATCGCGCGATATTCGCCGACGATCTTGCCGTCCTTGTCCTCGTCGAGATATTCGAACTTGAAGAGTTCCTGCGTGACGATGACGTCGCCTTCCATCCCGATCACCTCGGTGACGTTGGTGACGCGGCGCGAGCCGTCGCGCAGGCGCTTGATCTGGATGATCAGGTCGACCGAGTCGGCGATCTGCTTCGAGATCGCTTCCTTCGGAATCTTGATGTCGCCCATCAGCACCATATTCTCCATACGGCCGAGGCATTCGCGGGGCGAGTTGCTGTGGAGCGTACACATCGACCCGTCGTGACCGGTGTTCATCGCGGCGAGGAGGTCGAAACACTCGGCGCCGCGGACTTCGCCCATGATGATGCGGTCGGGACGCATACGCAGCGCGTTCTTGACGAGGTCGCCCATGTGGATCGCGCCATTGCCCTCGAGGTTCGCGGGGCGCGTTTCGAGCGGCAGCCAGTGCGGCTGTTGCAGGCGAAGTTCGGCGGCGTCTTCGATCGTCAGCACGCGCTCGCCGGGGTCGATCATCTTCGACAAGGCGTTGAGCATCGTCGTCTTGCCCGAACCCGTACCGCCCGAGATGACGATGTTGAAACGGCTGGCGCCCGCGATCTTCAGCGCGGTGCACATCTTCTGGCTCATCGCGCCCCATTGGCAGAGCATGTCGAGCGTGATCGGCTTGGCCGAGAATTTACGAATCGAGATCGCGGTGCCGCGCAAGGAGAGCGGCGGGACGATCACGTTGACGCGGCTGCCGTCCTTGAGCCGGGCGTCGGCGAGCGGGGTGGTCTGGTCGACGCGGCGGCCGACGAGGTTGCAGATGCGCTGCGCGATCTGGAACAGATGCTGTTCGTCGCGGAACTGGATCGGCGCGATGACCAGCTGGCCCTTGCGTTCGATATAGGTCTGGTACGGCCCGTTGACCATGATGTCCGAAATGTCGGGGTCGGCGAGCAATTCTTCGAGCGGGCCGAAGCCGAGCAGTTCGTCGACGAGCACCTTTTCGAGCGCGAACTGTTCGCGGCGGTTCAAGGTGATGCGCAGTTCCGCGAGCACTTCGAGGATGATCGGACGAAATTCCTCGGTCAGCTCGTCCTTGTTGAGCGTCGCGGCCGCCTCGGGATCGACGCGTTCGAGCAGGCGCGGCAGCACCTGTTCCTTGATCTTGTGAACCGATGCTTCGAACCCTTGCGCCTTTTCGGGCTCCATCGCCTCGGCGGTCGAGCGCTGGTTCAGCCGCTCCATCGCCTCTTCTTCGGGCGTCAGGTTCGACGGCATCTGCGGGATGTCGACCGGGGTGTCGATCGCGGGGAACTGCGTTCCGCCCGGCACGCCGGGACCAGTCTGCATCGGCTTGGCCACGCCAAAGGCGGGGCGGCCAGCGGTTCCGGGTCGGCGTCCGAATGCACTCATCGGTTTTTCCTGCTTCCATATCTTCAGGAGCATCGCTGCCAGTGCAGACGAACCCCCATCCGACACGGTGAATAAACCGGAAACTTTGACATTGTCCTAATGCGCCGGACGATTGCGCGCGGGCACAAAAAAAGCCCGCATCCATGGGGATGCGGGCTTTTGATCGCCGTGGACGGCGGAAGCAATCAGCTTGCGATATGCTCGGCCAGAACGGTGAGGCCCGCTTCGTTAACCTCGGCAAAGCCGCCTTCGACCTCGATCACTTCGGGCGCGGCGCCCGCGGTCGCATAGATGGTCAGCGGCCCGTTGCGCAGCGTCGCCATGAACGGCGCGTGGCCTTCGAGCACCGAGAAATCGCCCTCGGTCCCCGGCACGGTGACCATATGGACGTCGGCGGTCCGCTCGAGGCGGGCGGGGGTGACGAGTTCGAACTTCAGAGCCATGATATGTCCTTAAACCCCTCCCGCCGGGGGAGGGGTGTAGGTGTGTTACGCGTCTTCGGCGAGCTTCGCGGCCTTGGCGACCGCTTCGTCGATGCCGCCGACCATGTAGAAGGCCGCTTCGGGCAGATGGTCATATTCGCCGTCGACCACCGCCTTGAACGACTTCACCGTGTCTTCGATCGCCACGAACTTGCCGGGGATGTTGGTGAAGACTTCGGCGACGTGGAACGGCTGCGACAGGAAGCGCTGGATCTTGCGCGCGCGGGCGACGACCAGCTTATCTTCTTCGCTAAGCTCGTCCATGCCGAGAATCGCGATGATGTCCTGAAGCGACTTGTACTTCTGCAGCGTTTCCTGAACGCGGCGGGCGGTTTCATAATGCTCCTGGCCGACGATCGCGGCGGTCAGCACGCGGCTGGTCGAATCGAGCGGATCGACCGCCGGATAGATGCCGAGTTCCGAAATCGCGCGATTCAGCGTCGTCGTCGCGTCCAGGTGGGCGAACGAGGTTGCCGGGGCGGGGTCGGTAAGGTCATCCGCGGGAACGTAAATGGCCTGCACCGAGGTGATCGAACCCTTGTTGGTCGAGGTGATGCGTTCCTGCAGCGCGCCCATGTCGGTCGACAGCGTCGGCTGATAACCCACGGCCGACGGAATACGGCCGAGCAGTGCCGACACTTCCGAACCCGCCTGCGTGAAGCGGAAGATGTTGTCGACGAAGAAGAGCACGTCCTGGCCTTCCTGGTCGCGGAAATATTCGGCGATCGTCAGGCCCGAGAGCGCGACGCGGGCACGGGCGCCCGGGGGTTCGTTCATCTGGCCGAACACGAGCGCAACCTTCGAACCCTCGGGGGTCGGGTTGCCGTCCTTGTCCTTGGCGATAACGCCGGCGTCGAGGAATTCGTGATAGAGATCGTTGCCTTCGCGGGTGCGTTCACCGACGCCCGCGAACACCGACGTGCCACCATGGCCCTTGGCGATGTTGTTGATCAGTTCCTGGATGAGCACGGTCTTGCCGACGCCCGCGCCGCCGAACAGGCCGATCTTGCCGCCCTTTGCGTAAGGCGCGATCAGGTCGATGACCTTGATGCCGGTGACGAGGATGCTGCTTTCGGTCGACTGGTCGACGAATTCGGGAGCCTTGGCGTGGATCGGCGCGCGGCTGACGGCGTTCACCGGACCCTGTTCGTCGATCGGCTCGCCGATGACGTTGAGGATGCGGCCGAGCGTCTGCGGGCCGACGGGCACCGAGATCTGCGCGCCGGTGTCGGTGACGGGCTGGCCGCGGGTCAGGCCGTCGGTCGCGTCCATCGCGATCGTGCGGACGGTGTTCTCACCGAGGTGCTGCGCGACTTCGAGGACAAGGCGGTTGCCGTTGTTGTCGGTTTCGAGCGCGTTCAGAATCGCGGGCAGGGTGCCGGTGAACTGGACGTCGACGACGGCGCCGATGACCTGTGCGATGCGGCCCGTGGCGGTTCCGGTGCTCGCGGCCTTGGGGGCGGCGGCCTTCTTCGGCGCAGCAGCCTTGGGCGCGGCGGCCTTCTTGGCGGGTGCCTTCTTTTCAGCGGGTGCGGTAGCCATGGTCTTCTTCCTTGGGTTGATCAGTTAGAGCGCTTCGGCGCCCAGTTCTTCGCGGAGCTACAGCGCTTCCGCGCCAGCAATAATTTCGATGAGTTCGGTCGTGATCGCCGCCTGACGCGTGCGGTTGTAAATGATGGTCAGCTTGTTGATCAGGTCGCCCGCGTTGCGCGTCGCATTGTCCATCGCGGTCATCGACGCACCCTGTTCGGACGCGGCGTTTTCAAGGATGCCCTTGAAGATCTGGATCGTGATGTTGCGCGGCAGCAGGTCGGCGAGGATCGCTTCCTCGTCGGGCTCATATTCGACCGCGGCGCCGCTCGATGCCGGAACGTCGACCGGCGCGGGAACGGGGATCAGCTGCTGGCCGGTCGCTTCCTGGAGGAGCGCCGAACGGAACTTCGAATAGAAGAGATGCGCGACGTCGAACACGCCGGCTTCGTACATCTCCATGACCTTCGCCGAGACTTCGTGCGCCTGGTCGAAGCCGATGTCGCGGATGCCGGTCGTCTCATACAGCTCGGTGATCTGGCCCGCGAACAGGCGTCCGATGACCGGACGGCCCTTGCGGCCGATCAGGTAGAAGAGGACTTTCTTGCCCTGCGCCTGCAGTTCGAGCGCCTTGTCGCGCGCCGCCTTGACGATGTTCGAGTTGAACGCGCCCGCGAGACCGCGGTCGCTGTTGAGCACGACGAGCAGGTGCGTGTCGCTCTTGCCGGTGCCCGACAGAAGCTTCGGCGCGCTGTCCGACCCACCGACCTTCGACGCCAGACTGGCGACGACGCCTTCGAGGCGCTCGGCGTAAGGACGCGCGGCTTCGGCAGCCGCCTGCGCCTTGCGCAGCTTGGCGGCTGCGACCATTTTCTTGGCCTTGGTGATCTTCTGGGTCGATTTGACCGAGTTGATCCGCCCTTTGAGTTCTTTCAGGTTTGCCATGAAGGCCCCTATATTTCGTCATCCCGGCCGGGGCCGGGACGACGTAAACCTTTAAGCGAAAATCTTGGCGAACGCTTCGAGCGCGGCAACGAGGCCCTTCTTGGCGTCATCGCCAAGATCCTTGGTGTCGCGGATCGTCTTGAGCACGCCGGCGTGGTCGCTGCGCAGATAGGCGATCATCGCCTGTTCGTAACGCGAGACGTCGGTGACCCCGACATTGTCGAGATAGCCGTTGGTGCCGGCAAAGATCGACGCGGTCTGCTCTTCGAACGGCATCGGCTGGAACTGCGGCTGCTTCAGCAGCTGCGTCAGGCGCGCGCCGCGGTTGAGCAGCTTCTGCGTCGACGCGTCGAGGTCCGAACCGAACTGCGCGAAGGCTTCCATTTCGCGATACTGTGCGAGTTCGAGCTTGATCGAGCCCGACACCTTTTTCATCGCCTTGGTCTGCGCGGCCGAGCCGACGCGCGACACCGACAGACCGACGTTGATCGCCGGGCGGATACCGGCGTTGAACAGGTTGGTTTCGAGGAAGATCTGGCCGTCGGTGATCGAAATCACGTTGGTCGGGATGTACGCCGAAACGTCGCCCGCCTGCGTTTCGATGATCGGCAGCGCGGTGAGCGAGCCCGAACCATTGTCGGCGTTCATCTTGGCCGAACGCTCGAGCAGGCGGCTGTGCAGATAGAAGACGTCGCCCGGATAGGCTTCGCGGCCCGGCGGGCGGCGCAGCAGCAGCGACATCTGGCGGTAAGCGACGGCCTGCTTCGAGAGATCGTCATAGACGATCACGGCGTGCATGCCGTTGTCGCGGAAATATTCGCCCATCGTGCAGCCGGTGTAGGGTGCGAGGAACTGCAGCGGAGCGGGCTCCGACGCGGTTGCGGCGACGACGATCGAATATTCCATCGCGCCATTTTCTTCGAGCTGGCGGACGATCTGCGCCACGGTCGAGCGCTTCTGGCCGATCGCGACGTAGATGCAATAGAGCTTCTTGCTCTCGTCATCGCCCGCGTTGGCTTCCTTCTGGTTGATGAAGGTGTCGATCGCGACGGCGGTCTTGCCGGTCTGGCGATCGCCGATGATCAGTTCGCGCTGGCCGCGGCCGACGGGGACGAGCGCGTCGAGCGCCTTGAGGCCGGTCTGGACGGGTTCGTGAACCGAGGTGCGCGGGATGATGCCCGGCGCCTTCACTTCGACGCGCATGCGCTTCTCGGCCTTGATCGGGCCCTTGCCGTCGATCGGGTTGCCGAGGCCATCGACGACGCGGCCGAGCAGGCCCTTGCCGACGGGGACGTCGACGATCGTGCCGGTGCGCTTGACGGTGTCGCCTTCCTTGATCTCGGCGTCCGAGCCGAAGATCACGATGCCGACGTTGTCGGCTTCGAGGTTGAGCGCCATGCCCTGCACGCCATTGGCGAATTCGACCATTTCACCGGCCTGGACGTTGTCGAGGCCGTGGACGCGGGCGATGCCGTCGCCGACCGACAGAACCTTGCCGATTTCGCTGACCGTTGCGTCGGTGCCGAAATTGGCGATCTGGTCCTTGATGACCTTGCTGATTTCAGCGGCGCGGATTTCCATGGTTTAGCCTTTCATCGCCTGTGCGAAGCTATTGAGACGGGTACGGATGCTGCCGTCGATCAGCTGGCTGCCCAGCTGGACGACGAGACCGCCAAGAATGGCGGGGTCGACGGTCGCGGCGACGGTGACGTCGCGCCCGACACGGGATTTGAGGTTCGCGGTCAGCTCTTTGAGCTGCGCGGCCGAAAGCGGATGCGCGCTGGTGACCTTGGCGGTCACTTCGCCGCGATGATCGGCGACGATCGCGTCGAAGGCGTCGATCATCTTGGGCAGATCGGCGAGGCGGCGGTTCTCGGCGAGCACGCCGAGGAACTTCGCGGTCAGCGAATCGAGCTTCATCGCCTTGGCGACCGCGGCGATGGCGTTCGCGGCGTCGGTGCGGGCGACGACGGGGCTGGCGATCAGCGCCGACAGGTCAGCCGATTCGGTCAGGCCGGCGCGAAGCGTCGCGAGGCTCTTGGCCACCGCGTCGATCGCGTTCGATTCGCGCGCCAGATCGAACAAAGCGACTGCATAACGGCCCGCGAGGCCCGCCGTGATGTTGCCCTGAATGCCGCCGGAATTCTCCACGCGTGAAAGTCCTTTGTTGCTATCCCGTGGGGGATGGGTCGCGCGCTTTTCGGGGATATTCGACGAATGCCCCCCACGCGAAGTCGCGGCGCGCCTAGCAACGATTTTGCTGCAATGCAAGGCGGGCGGGCGATTGCTTTTGCCCCTTCGTGCGATAGGGACGGGCGAACCAAAAAATATGACGTCGAAGGGAAGGTGGACGATGGGCGAGATGATCCGGATGACGATGGACGATGGCGCCGAGATCGCAGTCTATCATGCGCAGCCCGACGGTGATCGTCGCGGCGGGTTGGTGCTGATCCAGGAAATCTTCGGGGTTACCGACCATATCCGCGAAATGTGCGACGAGTTTGCCGCCGAGGGCTATGAGGTGCTCAGCCCCGCGCTCTTCGACCGCGAGCATCCGGGGTTCGAGAGCGATTATTCGGGGCCGCAGTTCCAGCGCGCGGTCCAGCTGGCGCGCGAGCTGCACCCGTTCGAGCAGAGCCTGAAGGATGCGCAGGCGTGCATCGATGCGCTCAAGGGCAAAGGTCCGGTGTTCATCACCGGCTATTGCTATGGCGGCTCGGTCGCATGGCGGATGGCGCAGATCAGCGCCGACCTTGCGGCGTCCTCGGCCTATTATGGCAGCCTCGTGCCGACGATGTTCAAGGACGAGGCACCCGCCTGCGCGGCGATCGCCCATTTCGGCCGCTATGACGACGGCATCCCGATGGAAGGCGTCGAGGCGCTGATCGCGAAGGATCACCCGACCGCGCAAATCTTCGTCTATGAAGCGGGGCACGGTTTCAACAGCGACCGGCGCAAGGATTATCACGAAGCGAGCGCAACCCAAGCGCGCGAGCGGACGCTGATGCTGTTCAGGGCGTGTGGGGGGTGAGGCTGGTCTTCATCCATGGTCCCGCGGCGTCGGGCAAGCTGACCGTCGCGCGCGAACTTGCGGCGCAGACCGGGCTGCCGCTGTTCCACAATCATCTGATCGTCGACGCGCTGCTGGCGGTATTTCCCTTCGGCAGCGACGCCTTCGTCAAACTGCGCGAGACGATGTGGATGGATGTATTTCGCGAGGCCGCGGCCGGCGGGCGATCGCTGATCTTCACCTTTCATCCCGAGGCGAGCGTCGCCCCCGATTTTCCAGAGCGGGTCGTTGCGCTGGTCGAACAGGCCGGGGGGCGGGTCGATTTCGTCGCGCTGACGTGCGCGCGAGAGATTGTCGAAGCCCGTCTCGACGCGCCGTCGCGGCAGGCAAGCGGCAAATTGTCGTCGGTTGCGTTGTATCGCGAACTCGCGGCGACCGGCGCCTTCGCCTATCCCGCGCTTCCCGCCGCGCGGGTCGCGATCGATTCGGGGGCCATGCTTCCCGCCGAAGCGGCGGAGCGGATTCGCGCCGCGCTCGGCCTCGGATAGCGCACGAAGGGTGAAGCTTGCCCTGAACCTGCTACTGGCGCTTGCCGTCTTCGCACTCGTCGCGGCGACGCTGCTCTATACGCAGCAGCGCCGGCTGATCTTTCCGGCGCCATCACACTATCCGCAGGCGCCGCCGCCGGGCTTCCGCCTCGTCCACACCCAGACCGACGACGGCTTGCGCCTTTCCGCATTCTATCGCCCGGCGCTGCCGGGCAAGAAGACGCTCCTCTTCTTCCACGGCAATGGCGACAATATGCTCGGCGCGATCGAGGCGACGCGCGGGCCGGCGGCGGCGGGGCACGGGCTGATGCTGGTCGAATATCGCGGCTATGGCGGCAATCCCGGATCGCCGGGCGAGGCGGACCTCTATCGCGATGGCGCGGCGGCGATGCGCTGGCTCGCCGGGGCCGGGGTCGATCCGCGCCAGATCGTCGTCGTCGGCAATTCGGTCGGCTCGGGCCCCGCGACCGAAATGGCGCTGCGGTACGACGTCGCCGCGTTGATCCTCGTGTCGGGGTTTTCGGATTTGCCGTCGGTCGTGAAGAGCCAGATCCCGCTCGTCCCGCGCTGGCTGGTGCGCGACCGGTTCGACAATGCGGCAAAGCTGGCCCGCGTGAAGGCGCCCGTCTATCTGATGCACGGCGACGCCGACACGCTGGTGACGCCCGCCAATCTGGATCGACTGGCGCGGGCGCGGCCCGACGCGACGGTCGCGCGTGTCGCAGGGGTTGGGCACGAGCTGGCCTACACCGCCCCCGCGCAGGCGATTCTCACGAAATGGGTTGGCGGACTCCGCTGACGGTCAGCCGCCGGTCGCCGGCTTGACCGCCGCTCCCGAAGCGGGCTGGCAGCGATAGACGAGCCGCTCGTTCGGGCTGGCGGGCAGCGCGCTGCGGATCGCGTCCTGCTGCGCGGCGAGCCCTGCGAGCTCGTCGGGGTTGGCGGTGCAGCTCTTGAGCGTGACCGTCGCGCGCGTCTCGCGCGCCTTGGTCATCGTTTCGGCGTCGAGCAGATAGCGGTCGACGCGGTAATCGCGCCCGGTCGAATCGATCGACGCGACGGTGACCGTCGCCTCGTCGTTCGGCACGAGGATGCGCTGCCAGCGGTCGTCGGCGCCCTGCGTATATTGCGTGCGCCCGTTGACGCAGCCGCCCTTGCCGATGGTGATCGGTACGTCGGTCGTCGCCGATACGGTGATGCGGCTGCGGTCGGGGCGGATCGTGCAGAGGAAATTGCCCTGCGCAAGTTTGGGCGTTTCTGTGGTCGAGGCGACGGCCGCCTCTTCGGCGATTTCGGCGTGCGCGTCGGGACGCGTGACGAACAATATCGCGGCGCCGAGCATCAGCACCGCGCCCGCGCCGCCCGCGATCTTGGCGTTGCGCAGATTCTTCTGGCTGTAGAAGAGCAGGCCGGCGCCCGCGGCGAGCGCGCCGATCACGAAGAAAACCCCCGCGAGCGCGATCCGGTTTTCGCGCGCGGCGAGCGCGTCTTCCGCGGCGCGCGCCTGCTTCAATTCGCGGTCGAGCCGGGCGGCGGCGTTCTTCGCGGCATTCGCCTCGGCGCTCGCGCGCGCTTCGGCGTCGATCGCGGCGCGATCGCGGGCGTCGGCTTCGGCGAGCGACAGGCACGGCGTGCCGACGCTGGTATATTGCTGGTTCGCATCGGCGAGGAAACGCATGAGCTCGCGCCCGGAAATGGCAAAGGCGAAGGGCGAATCGCCGTCGTCGGCGCGCGTGATCGCGGTGTTGATCCCGGTGATGCGGCCGCACTGATCGACGAGCGGTCCGCCCGAATTGCCGCGCGAAATCTTCGCGGTGTGGATCAGCATCGCGACCCCGTCGACGCTTTGCGTGTTCGACATATTGCCCTCGCTGCGCGTCGGGGTGCGCGGGGTGATATAGTCGTTGGCGCTGCGTGCGGTCGCAAGGTCGACATTGCCCGGATAGCCCAAGGCGACGACATCGGCGCCCGAATCGAGCGGGCCGGTGTAGATCGCGGCGGCGGGCAGGCGGCCCTCGGTGATCTCGATCAGCGCGAGGTCGCGCGCGGTGTCGATCGCGATCAGCTTGCCCGCAAAGCTCTTTTGCCCTTCGGACGGGACGACGCCCAAAGCGACATTGTCGGGATATTTGGCGGCCGATTCGACGACATGCGCGTTGGTGACGATCCTTGTCGGCGAGATCGCGATGCCGCTGCCATGGCCGAAACCGACGACCTCGCCATCGACCATCGCGACGGTGACGACGCGCACGACGCTGCGCGACGCGGCGCTGATGTCGTCGGCGGCATGGGCCGGAAGCGAGAGAGTAAGAAGGGCGAGCAGCAGCGCGAGGAGGCGGGTCATGGCGCGGAACCTAGTCGCTCGCGGCGCGAAGGCAAGCGCGGCTAGATATAAGGGCTCCACATCATCATCCATGCGCCGGTGCTGCCGGCAAGGATGACGAGGCCGCTGAACGCCAGGATGATCGCGACGCCTTTTTTCGCTGCCGGGGTGCCGTGCGCGCCCGCGCGTAGATAAAGCTCGGCGAGACCGAGCGGGATCAGCGAGCTGGCGAAGGCGAGGAAAAGGTCGAACGGCCCGCTCATCCCCTTGCCGATCCCCGCGCCGCCGGTCGCGATGCCCCACGCCATATAGGCGACGCGCATGAACCACACCGCCGAGGCGACCGCGAACAGGCGCAGCGCCCAGCGGCGGTGCTCGACAAAGCGGCGCGCGCGGGCGGCGCGCCACGCGAGCGCGGCAAAGGCGAGGATGAGCAGCGCGTCGAGCGTGATCCCGATCGCGCCGGCGAGCACGAGCCAGGTTTCGCGCACCCAGGTGAGCCACAGCCCGCCGAGCGCAAGGGTGACCGCACTGACGAGGTAGAGCCGTCCGTTCCAGCGATGCGCCGCGGGCCAGCGGCTGCGGATCGCGGGGACGAGCTGGACGAGCCCGCCGAAGGTGATCACCGCCGCCATCAGCACATGCACCGCGAAGAACAGGTTGCCCGCGCCGTCGCCCGCGACAAATCCCTTGATCAGCGGCTTGTCGTTCCACGCCGCGAAATTGCCCGAGAGCGACGACGGATAATAGAAGAGCAGGATGAAGGCGGTGAAGAGCAACTGCCCCGCGGCGATAGCGAGATAGCAGAAGGTCGCGCTGCGCCCGAGCCAGTCGGTGCGGCGCGCGGGCCGTGCGGGTGCGATTGCTGCGTCGATGGTTGCCATGCTCAGCTCCCCGATTTCTGGCGGGAGCGTGCGCCTTTCGCGCTAGTGAGTCAATGATATAATACAGTAACACAGCTGGGCCGAAATGTTTGAACGCAAGCATCGGGACGCGGCGCGAACCGGGCGGTGGCATTGAATGTCCAACGCACGAGAAAGGATATTCCGATGACCTATTCGATCCAGGGACTCAGCCCCGAACCCTTTGCCCCGCTCTTCGCGCTCGACGACGCCGGACTCGCCGCACTCAACGCGCGCCGCGTCACCGCGACCGCCGATCGCGGCTTTCCGTGCCGGGTCAGCCTCGAGGACGCGAAGGCGGGCGAGGCGCTGATCCTGCTCCACCACACCAGCCACGATGTCGAAACGCCGTATCGCAGCGCCTATGCAATCTATGTGCGTCCCGGCGTCGAAGCGGCGACCTATCGCGACGAACTGCCCCCGGTGTTCGAGGGCCGCGCGCTCGCGCTGCGCGCCTTCGCTGCGGACGGCATGCTGCAGACCGCGCGGCTTGTGGGGCCGGGCGAGGCCGACGGCGCGATCCGCGACCTGTTCGCCGACGATGCGATTGCCTATATCGATGCCCACAACGCCGCCTATGGCTGTTTTGCCGCGCGAATCGAAAGGAATTGACCATGGACTTCAAGGCCATGACCGACGACGAGCGTTGGGAAGCCGTGCAGGCGCGCGACAAGGCGCAGGACGGCCGTTTCGTCACCGGGGTGCTGACCACCGGCATCTATTGCCGGCCAAGCTGCGCAGCGCGCCATCCCATGCGCCAGAATGTCCGCTTCTTCGCCGACGGCGACGCGGCGCGCGCCACGGGCCTCCGCCCTTGCAAGCGCTGCCTGCCCGACGATGTCGCGCGCGACGAAAATGCGGTGATCAAGGCGATCGCGGCGATCAAAGGCAGCGAGGAACCGCTCGCGCTCGGTGATCTCGCCGCGCGCACCGGCTATTCGCCGACGCATTTCCAGCGCGTCTTCACCCGCCACACCGGCCTGTCGCCCGCGGCCTATGCCCGCGCGCTCCGCGAAGAGCGCGCGCGGCAGGCGCTGAGCGATGGCAGCCGGGTGACCGACGCGATTTACGACGCGGGCTTTTCGGGGCCGTCGCGTTTCTACCAGAATATGGAAGGACGCATGGGCATGACGGCGTCGGCGTGGGTGAACGGCGGCAAGGGCACCGAGATCCACTGGGCGGTCGTGCCGACCAGCCTTGGCGAAATGCTCGTCGCGGCGACGGAGAAGGGCGTGTGCCGCCTTAGCTTCGACGAAGGGCGCGAGGCGCTCGAGGAGCGTTTCCCTGCGGCCGAACTGGTCGAAGGCGGCGAAGAGTTCGAAGCCTTGCTCAAACAGGTCGTCGACGCGGTCGAGGCGCCGGTGAATGGCTTCGATCATATTCCGATCGACGTGAAGGGCACCGCCTTTCAGGAAGCGGTGTGGCGCGAGCTCCGGAAAATCCCGGCGGGCGAGACGCGCAGCTATGCCGACATCGCCGCGGCGGTCGGCAAGCCGAAGGCGGTGCGCGCGGCGGGGAGCGCGAATGGCGCAAATAACGTGGCGGTGCTGATCCCGTGCCACCGTGTGGTACGCAGCGACGGAACGCTCGGCGGCTATGCCTATGGCCTGCCGATCAAGGAAGAATTGCTCAAAAGGGAGAGTTTTTGATGGCCGACAAAGTTGCCGAGTTCCGCGCGTTGCACGTTCCGGGCGATCCGCTGATCCTGATCAACATCTGGGACGCGGGAAGCGCGAAGGCGGTCGCGGCGACGGGCGCCAAGGCGATCGCGACCGGCAGCTGGGGCGTCGCGTCGGCGCACGGATCGTCCGACGGCGAGAATTTTCCGCTCGAAGCGGCGCTCGCCAACCTCGCGCAGATTCTGGCGGTCACAGACCTGCCCGTCACGATCGATATGGAAGCGGGCTATGGCGACGACCCCGCGGCGGTGGGCGAATCGGTGGCGCTGGCGCGCAACGCCGGTGCGGCCGGCATCAACATGGAAGACCGGCTGCCCGGGCAGAAGGAACTGCTCGCGACTGCAGATGCCGCCGCACGCTATCGCGCTGCCGCCGACACCGGCATCTTCGTCAACGCGCGCTGCGACCTGTTCCTGGGGCAGGATGCGGCGAAGGACGGCGACGCGCTCGTCGCGGCGACGCTCGAACGCGCGCGCGCCTATGCCGATGCGGGCGCGGGGTCGCTGTTCGTGCCTTTCCTGCTCGATCCCAAATGCATCGGTGCGATCTGCGACGCCTCGCCGCTGCCGGTGAACATCCTGCGCGGCAAGGGTGGCCCGACGCACAAGGAGCTTGCCGCGCTCGGCGTCGCGCGGATCAGCCACGGGCACCAGCCGTGGGCCGCGGCGATGGCATGGCTGGCGGCGCAGGCTGCCCAAGTGCTGGGCGGCGCCGAACCCGACTATTGAAGAAAGGCTAGTCGTCGTCGGCGTCGTCGGCGACGGCTTCCTTGCCGGTTCCTGCCGCGCCCGCGCGGCGGGCCTTCATCGCTTCCAGCCGCGCGAGCATCGCTTCGCCCCGGCCATTGTCGTGCGGATCGAAGGCCACCGTCCGCGCCAGCCGCAACGCCGGGTCGAACTCACCCTGATTCGCCAGCGCAAAGGCATAGGCGACCCGCATCTCGATATTTTCCGGCGTGAGGACAAAGGCGCGCTCGAGCGCCTTGATCGCCATCTCGCTCGGCCGTTTGCCTTCGGCCAGAAAGCTGTCGAAATAGGCGTAGAGCGGCACCGCGTCGTCGGGATCGGTGCGGTTGGCGAGCTGGATCGGTTTGCGTGCCGCGCGCCATGCGGCGGCGTCATCCTCTCCCTTTTCGCGCAGTTGATACAGCTTCAGCCGGCCGAGCAGGACATTGGCGCGGACATGGTCGGGCCTGGCCGCGAGCACCTTGTCGAGCGCGGCCTGCATCGCCGCAAGGTCGCGCTTGTCGCTGTCGATGTCCCATTCGGCGGCTGCAAGCTCGAACTGGACGTCGGCATTGGCGGGCTGCGCGGCCGCCAGTTTGCGCAGCGTATCGCGCGCTTTGGTCAGCCGCGCCGCGTCGCCACGCGCATTCAGCCGTTCGAGCCGCGCCATGACCACGGCATCTTCGTCCGCCGAGAGTCGCGCGATCTGGATGTTGGTCGAGACGGGAACGGCCTCGCGCGTGGTGCGGTAGCTGAGCCTGCTCTCGATATAGCGGTTCAGATCTTTGTCGAGCAGCGCAAGGTCGCCAAAGGCGTCGGTCGCCGCCTGTCTGGGGTCGGTGCCGGCATTGATCGCATTGGTATAGACGTTGATCTGGTCCCCCCGCGCGGCGCTGTGGAACAGCATGTGGGTGAGCACCCAGGCGCGGCCGTAATAGACATCCATCTGCCCGCTGTTCCGCATCGCGCGGGGTTGTTCGAACAACAGTCTTTCGGCGGGAATTTTCGGCATCGCCAGCAGGCCGTAAGCGCGGCGATAGACCGGATGGCCGATCATCGCGCGGCCCTGCTTGTCGAAGTCGACCGTCGAATAATATTCCGCGAACCCTTCGATCAGCCAGGCAGGAAACGCCGCGCGCAGGTGGCGCTTCATGAAATGGTGGCTATATTCGTGGAACAGCACTTGCTGTGAGGCCGATGTGCCGGCGACGTTGCTGCCGCCGTTCTGGCGAAAGGACATGGCGAAGCTGCCGTCGCGGTCCTGCCGATAATAGCCCGCGATCGACGCGCTCCGCGATCCGGTTGCCAGTTCCGCGACGTCGGGCGCCGCGGCGACCAGATAGATCGGCAGCTTGCTTTCCTCACCGGGCGTTTCGACCTTGAAGAGCAGGCGCAGCGTGGTGTCGAAACGCTGCAAATTCTGCGCGAATTCGCGGAGCGATTTCTCGTTGCTCTCGCTGTAGATGATGAAACTGTCGGTGTCGGCGCGCAGCCATTTGGCCTCGGCCGCGCCCGCCATCCCGACCGCCGCGATCCCGGCCAGCAGGCCCAAGCCGATTCTCTTCATTCTGCGCCCCCGCATCATACCCTTAGGGGATGCTGCCAGTGCGCCCGGCTACAGTAAAGCCCTGTTGCGGCTAGACAAAGCTATAGGGGTCGATATCGATCGCGAGGCGCGCCTTCGCCGGCCAGTCGACGCTGTTCACCCAGTCGCGGATCGTGCCCTGCAGGTCGAAGCTGCGCGGCGCGTGGAGCAGCAGGCGGAAGCGGTGGCGTCCGCGCAGCATCGCGAGCGGCGCAGGGGCGGGGCCATAGACGGCGAGGCCTTCGGCGACGGGTGCTTTCTGGCCCAGCCGCTGCGCGACGCCGCGCGCGACCTCGATGTCCTCCGACGAGATGACGAGCGCGGCGAAGCGGCCATAGGGCGGCGCTCCTGCAAATTTGCGCGCCGCGGCCTCGGCCGAATAGAAGCCGTCGCGGTCGTTGGCGACGAGCGCGGCCATCACCGGCGCGTCGGGAACGCGCGTCTGGATCAGCACCTCGCCGGGCTTGACCCCGCGCCCCGCGCGCCCCGCGACCTGCGCGATCTGCTGGAACGTGCGTTCGGACGCGCGCAGGTCGCCGCCGTCGAGGCCGAGGTCGGCGTCGACGACGCCGACGAGAGTGAGGTTGGGGAAATGATAGCCCTTGGTGACGAGCTGGGTGCCGATGATGATGTCGACCAGCCCGCCCTCGACATTGTCGACGAACTCGGCCGCCTTGGCGGGCGACCACAAGGTGTCGCTGGTGACGATCGCGACGCGCGCCTCGGGAAAGCGCAGCGCGACCTCGTCGGCGACGCGCTCGACGCCGGGGCCGCACGCGACAAGGCTGTCCTCATCCTCGCATTCGGGGCAGAGCCGCGGCGGCGGCATGACATGGCCGCAATGGTGGCACGCGAGGCGGTGGACGAGGCGGTGCTCGACCATCCACGCGGTGCAGTTCGGGCACTGGATGCGGTGGCCGCACGTCCGGCATAAGGTCAGCGGGGCGAAGCCGCGGCGGTTCAAAAAGAGCAGACTTTGCTCGCCCTTCTGGAGCCGGTCGGCGAGCGCGTCGACGAGCGGCGGGGCGAGCCAGCGGCCGCGGTCGGGCGGGTCCTGCCGCATGTCGATCGCGGCGAGGTCGGGCAAGGTCGCGCCGCCGAAGCGCGCGGGAAGCTGGATATGGCGGTAACGTCCCGCCTCGACCATCGCGAGGCTTTCGAGCGCGGGGGTCGCGCTCGCGAGGATGACGGGAAGCCCCTCGAAATGCCCGCGCATCACCGCGACGTCGCGCGCGTGATAATGGACGCCATCCTCCTGCTTGAAGCTCGTTTCGTGCGCCTCATCGACGACGATGACGCCGAGATTGGCATAAGGCAGGAAGAGCGCCGAGCGTGCGCCGATGACGATGCGGGCGTCGCCCGCCGCGATCGCGTGCCAGGCGCGACGGCGTTCGGCCGAGCGCAGCCCGCTGTGCCAGGCGACGGGCTCGCAGCCGAAGCGCGCGGTGAAGCGCGTGAGCATCGGTTCGGTGAGCGCGATTTCGGGAAGCAGCACCAGCGCCTGCTTGCCTGCATCGATCGCGGCGGCGATCGCCTCCATATAGACTTCGGTCTTGCCCGATCCGGTGACGCCGTCGAGCAGCAACGTGTCGAATTTCGCGGCATGCACCGCGTCTCTCAGCTGCGCCGCGGCGGCGGTCTGTTCTTCGGAGAGGTCGGGCGGGGCGAAGCCGCTGTCGGGTTCGGGGTAGGGCTGGTCGGCCGATACGGTCACGGCTTCGAGCGCCCCCGTGTTCACCAGCCCGCGGATCACCGCGTCGCTGACCTCGGCGAGCGCGGCGAGTTCGCGCACCATGCCCTGCCGGTCGCCGATCGCCTCGAGCGCGACGATGCGCTGCGGGGTCATCCGTGCGGGCAGTTCGCCCGTCGCGCGATATTCGACGATCGGGCGGCGCGCGTCGGCAAAGGCGACCCCGGGGAGCACCATGCGCAGCACCGCGCCGGGCGGCGCGAGATAATAGTCGCTAGTCCATTCGACGAGACGGCGGAGCGGCGCGGGCACCGGCGGGACGGGCACGACTTCGTAGAGATTGCGCAGGCGATTGTCGCCGACCGCCTCGGGCGCGCCGAAGCTGGCATCCTCCCACACCACGCCGCCGAGCCGCCGCGGCCCCAATGGCGCAATCACGACGCTGCCGAGCGGCGCTTCGCTTTCGCGCGGGACGCGATAGTCGAGCGGGCCGAGGGCGGCGGTGAGGAGGAGGACGCGGGCGCGGGTCATGGGCTGCGCAGGATATAGGGCGGCGGGTAAAATAGGAAAGCGCGGGGAGCGGTGCTCCACCTTCTTTCGTCATGCCGGACTTGATCCGGCATCCATTCCTGCGTCCTCGACATGGACCCCGGATCAAGTCCGGGGTGACGATGAAGGTCAGGTGGGGGCGAACGCCGCCTTCTTCACCCGGCGCTTCGCCGGCTTCGGCCGCTTGAACCAGAAGGTCCACACCGCAAGGCTGCCGAGCATCGTCAGCGAAAGACCCGAGATCGTCAGTATGATGCGCCACGTCCAGCCGCCGACCTTCGACGCGTGGATCGGGAAGGCCATGTTGAACGCCTGCGCGCCGCCCGGCATCGCGAGCGCGTCGCGCGCGCCGAGCAGCTCGCCGTTCGCCGCGTCGAACCACAGGGTCGAGCGGCCGTTGGGCAGCCATTCGGCCTGCTGGCGCATCCGCAGCATGATTGGGTCGCCCTCTTTGCGCGGCAGGCTGAGGATGCGGAATTCGGCGTCGGGGAAGCGGCGCCGCGCCTCGGTCAGCATCGCGGTGTAATCGGGCTGTCCGGCGAGCGGGCCGCCCTTGTATTTCGGCGGCTCGATCGCCTTCGCCGCCTCGGCGGGCGAACCGAAGGGGGCGATCATCACCATCGCGAAGGGGCGGAAGATCATCATCGTGCCCGTGACGATCGAGATCAGCAGCAGCGGCGCGGCGATGATGCCGAGATCGCGGTGATGCATCACGATCGACGGGCGGCTCATCCGCTTCGGCCACAGGCGGAGCTGGAAGGTCTTGCGCGTGCGCCACCACAGGATCACGCCGCTGATCACGAAGAACAGCCCGCACAGCCCGGCGATCCCGATCACCCATTCGCCATTGTCGCCCGCGAAGAGATGGTGGTGGAAATCGAAGATCCAGAGCTCGGGCCGCTCCCACTGGCTCGCCCAGCGCGTCACGATATCGCCCGACTGGCTGGCATAGGCGCCGGCCTCCTTGCCGAGACGGAGCTGGTGGAGGCCGAAGCGCTCGTCGGCATAGATGATGCCCTGCGCGCCCGGCGCCGCCATCAGCTTCTCGGTGGTCGCTGCGACCGTCGCGAGGTCGCCGCGCAGCGGATCGCCGGTACCCGGGAAGCCGATCCACAGATGCTCATAGAGCAGGATCGTGCCCGACAGGCCGAGCAGCGCGAGCACGAGCCCGATCAGGCCCCCCGTCCAGCGGTGCAGCGTGTCGAGCAGCTTCATCATCAGAAACGATAGTCCCAGCCGAGCGTGAAGGTGCGCCCGCGGCCCGCGAAATAGGACAGCTGGTCGCTCGGCAGACGCGTGTCGCTCGAATAGTCGATATATTGCTTGTTGAAGAGATTCTGCGCCGACAGGCTGATCCCGCCAAAGCCCGTCTGGTAACGGACATAGGCGTCGGTCAGCGTGTAGCCGCCAAAATCATTGTCGCGCAGCTTGAGCGGGCTGCCCCGCGCATCGTCGGCGGCGCGCGCCTTGCCGTCGAAGCGGCGCTTCAGATAGACCTGCGTCTGGATGCGCGCCGAGAAGGGGCCGCTGTTATAGCTTGCCGCGAGGTTGACGCGGTCGGGCGAGATGTTGACCCCGTCGAGGTCGCTGTCGACCTTGCCGTCGGGCACCGCATCGCTGTCGAAGCGGCCGATCAGATGCGCATAGCCGATATTGAGCTTGAGCCCGTCGATCGGCGTCTGGACGCCGAGGTTGACTTCGAGCCCCTGGATCTCGACGCGCAGGCGCTGGACGTCGAAAATGCGGTCGGGGCGCGTGATGAGCAGCTGGCCCTTGTCGCTCGACGACCAGAAATAGGCGGCGCTGGCATCGACCGGTCCGCGCTTCACCTCGAAGCCGATCTCGCGGTTGTTCGACACGACGGGCGAGATATCCAGGAAATTGTCGATATCGACCCCGGTGCGGTTCACGCCGCGCGTGATGCGGCCGATGTCGGGAACGGTGAAGCCCTCGGCATAGCTCGCATAGGCGCGGATGCCGTCCCACGGTTCGACGATCACGCCGCCGTTGATCAGCAGGTCCTCGAACTTGGGCTTGCCGCCGGCGACGTCGACGCCGCCATAGCTCGCGAGGCCGCACGGCACGGGCTGCGTCGCGGGCGGCGCGGGGCAGGCGACGAAGGTCGTCGAGGCCAGCGTGTGGAAATCGTCGATCTTGATCTTCACATTTTCCCAGCGGAGCCCGCCGGCGAGGCGGACCACGCCGTCGAACAGCGCAAGGTTCGCCTGCCCGAAGGGCGCGAGGCTCTGGAAATCGCTCGGCGGCACCCAGACGCGGTTCGTCGCGATCAGCGCCTGCTCGGTCTTGTCGACGAGCGCGTCGAACCCGATCGTCAGCGTCAGATCCTCGAAGCCCGGGACGGCGCGTTCATAGCTGAACTTGGCGCCGAGTTTGCGGCTGCGGTTCTGCGACTGGTCGAACACGGTGCCCACCGGCGCGATCGCCGGGTCCTGGAAGGTCGCGATCGGCGCGATTTCGCCGCCGAAGGTGTCGCGGCTGCGGTTGAAGAAAATCTGGCTGACGAAATTGCCGCCCCAAAGGTCGGTGTCGGTCAGCGACAGCGCGACGCTTTCGGTGCGGTTCGCCGCGGGCACGCCCGGCGGGGTGCCGCGGACCGCGCTCGTCGGCAGCCCGAGCGCCCGGTTGCCGGGGATTGCGACATAGTCGCCGTCGCCCTTCAGCTCGAAGCGGCTGGCGATCAGGTCGAGGCGTGCGCTCGGCGACAATTCATAACCCAAACGCGCGAAGAAATTCGTCGCCTTGCTGTCCTGCGTTTCGCCCTGCGTCAGGTTGAGCCCGATCGGGCGGCCCTTGGCGTCCGAAAAGACGCCGCGGATTTCATAGGTCGCGCCGACGCTCGCGTCGAACCGTCCCGCCTTATACTGGACGAGGCCGCCGGCCTTGCCGCCCATCCCGGCCTTCGAAAAATCATTGTCGGCGGTGCCTTGCAGCAGGAAGCGGCCCGAAAGACCCTCGTCCTTCGGCGCGCCAACGGTGACCTGGTTGACGATGCCGCCGGTGCCGCCGATGCCCTGCAGCGCATTCGACCCGAAGATCAGCTCGACGCGGTCGACGAAAAAGCCGTCGATCGTGAAGCCGTCGCGGCTGCCGTCGCGCATCGGGGTCGATTGCGGAATGCCGTTGATCGCATAGAGCGGCGAGCGCCCGCGCAGCGATTCGCCCGAGCCCGAAAGCTTCTGCCGCGTCGGCGAGAAGCTGGGGGTCAGGTTCGCGACCGCGTCGGTGACCGAACCCGAAATCGCGAGCTGCTGGTCGAGCGCATCCTTGCCGATGATGTCGATCGTCAGCGGCAGCGCGTTCGGCGGCAGGATCGTGCGCGCCGCGGTGACGACGATCGTCTCGCCCGCCGCGCTGTCCGCATCGACGGGGGCGGTGTCCTGCGCAAAGGCGGGCGACGAAAGCGCGGTGGTGAGCAGCGCGGCGGCGGCAATTTTGCGAATCATTATCAACTCCTGTTGGCAGGGCCGCTAATGAGAGCGATTCGCATAGGCAAGGAAAAACCCGCCCGATCGATGCTGTTTTGCTACTTTGTCCCGCCGCGTGGAAAATTCGCCACAGTGCCGAAAAGCGCGCTATCAGACTGCCGATGCGGGAAAAGGAACTGCGCTTCGCCCTGATTTGCTACGGCGGCATCAGCCTCGCCGTCTATATGCACGGCATCACGAAAGAGGTCTGGCGGCTCGCCGCGGCGTCGCGTGCCTTTCACGACGGCGCGTCGCTGAGCGGGGCGGGCAAAGTCTATGGCGAGCTGCTCGCGGAGATCGCGGGGCGCAGCAATGTGCGGCTGCGCGTGCTCGCCGACATCGTCGCGGGGGCGAGCGCGGGGGGCATCAACGGCATCTTCCTCGCGCGCGCGCTGGCGACGGGGCAGTCGCTCGACCCGCTCACCGACCTGTGGCTCGACGGCGCCGACGTCGACCGGCTGATCGATCCCGACGCACGCCCGCTGTCGGCGGCGACCAAATTCTGGGCGGTGCCGATCGCCGGCTGGATGATGAAGAAGCGCGGCAATGCCATCGACCGCACCGTTGGCGAAGGCGCGCAGGACGAGGTGCGCGTCAAGCTGTCGCGCTTCGTCCGCGCGCGCTGGTTCGAACCGCCCTTCGGCGGCGAGACCTTCACGAACCTGCTGCTCGATGCGTTCGACGCGATGGATGCGGGGCCGCGCGGGCCGGTGCTGGTGCCGGGCGGGCAACCGGTCGACCTGTTCGTCTCGGTCACCGATTTTGCGGGGCACAGCGTGCCGCTCGCGCTCAACAGCCCGCCGCGCGTCACCGAGGACGAACATCGGCTGATGCTGCATTTTCGCAAGGACAGCCAGTTCGGCAAGCGGCTCGACGATGTGCCGGGGCTGGCCGCGGCGGCGCGCGCGACGGCGAGTTTCCCGGGTGCCTTTCCGCCCTTCACCTTGCGCGAACTCGACCGGGTGCTCGAAAAGCGCAAGATCGCGTGGCCGGGGCGCGAGGCTTTTATCCATGCGCAGCTTCCGGCGGGGGGCGAAGGCGATCCCGCCGACCGCGTGCTGATCGACGGCTCGGTGCTCGCGAATGCGCCCTTCCGGCCCGCGATCGCGGCGCTCAAGCAGCGCCCGGCGCGGCGCGAGATCGATCGCCGTTTCGTCTATATCGACCCCAAGCCCGATTATCGCTCGATCAGCTTCGGCAAGCCGGGCGAACAGGTGGCGGGCGAGGCCGCCCGGCTTCCCGGCTTTATGGCCACCATATTGGGGGCGCTGTCCGAAATTCCGCGCGAACAGCCGATCCGCGAGAATGTCGAGGCGATCGAGGGGATGTCGCGCCGCATCCGCCGGATGCAGCATATCGTCGACGCGATGAAGGTCGAGGTCGAGGAGCAGGTCGCGGCGCTGTTCGGCACCACCTTCTTTCTCGACACGCCGACGGTCGCGCGGCTCGAAAAATGGCGCGCCAAGGCGCAGGACCAGGCGTCGGCGCGCGCGGGTTTTGCTTATGCGCCCTACGGCCACCTCAAGCTGTCGGCGGTGGTCGAGGAGATGGCGAGCCTGATCGACCGGCTGTTGCCGCCCGAGGGCGCCGTCCATCAGGTCAACCGGCGCCTCGCGCTGTGGGAAGAGGCGCGCGCGCGCGGGCTCGACCGGATTTCGGGCAAAAAAGGTGCAGGCGCGAGCAGCGACGCGGTCGTCTTTTTCCGCACCCACGACCTCGGCTTTCGCATCCGCCGCCTGCGTTTCCTCGCGCGCGAACTCGACACCGCGGTCGAGGCGACGCGCGATGGCCGCGACCCGGTGTGCGAGGACATGCGCGAGGCGATCTTTACCGCGCTCGGCCTCTATCTCGATCGGCAGGGCGACAGCTGGCTCGCCGATCTCGACCTGCCCGCCGACGCCGGGCCGGGCGACTGGATCGACGCGATCGCGGCGCGGCGCGACCTCCGCACGGTCGATGGCGAGGCCGATGCGCTCATCGCCGCGGGGCTCGCCGCGATGCCCAAGAACGACCGGCGGACGCTCCTGCTCGCCTATCTCGGCTATCCCTTTTACGACATCGCGACCTTGCCGCTGCTGCAGGGCGAGGGGTTCGACGAGTTCGACCCGATCAAGATCGACCGCATCTCGCCGTCGGACGCGACCGCGATCCGCACCGGCGGCGCGGCGGCGATGCTGAAGGGGGTCGAATTCAACAGCTTCGGCGCCTTCTTCAGCCGCGCGTACCGCGAGAATGATTATCTCTGGGGGCGGCTCCACGGCGCCGACCGGTTGATCGATATCGTGGCGAGCAGCGTCGGCGGCGAGGGGGCGCTGACGGGCGAGGATCTGAAGGCGATCAAGCGCCGGGCGTTCCACGCTATCCTCGATGAGGAGGAGGGAAGGCTGCCGAAGGTGAAGGCGCTGATCGACGAGCTACGAGGAGAGATCGGATAATTGATCCGTCGCCCCCGCGAAGGCGGGGGCCGCTGGAGGCCATTATCCGCAGCTGCTGCTTAAACCGATGGCGGCCCCCGCCTTCGCGGGGGCGACGGGCATTCCTAGTCCGTCAGATCGTCCCACATTTCCTTGATCCGCCCGAAAAAGCCCTGACTCGCCGGGCATTCCTCGCCCGTCTCGGTTTCGCGAAACTCGCAGAGCAGCTCCTTCTGCCGCGCGGTCAGTTTCGTCGGCGTCTCGACGTCGATCTGGACGACAAGGTCGCCGTGGCCGCGGCCGTTGAGCACCGGCATGCCGGCGCCGCGCTGGCGTAGCTGCTTGCCCGACTGGATGCCCGCGGGGATGGCGATGTCGTGCATCTGACCGTCGAGGCCGGGAATGCCGATCTCGCCGCCGAGCGCCGCGGTCGTGAAGCTGATCGGCGCGCGCGTGAACAGCGTCGTGCCCTCGCGCTCGAACACCTTGTGCCGCGCCATGTGGAGGAAGATGTAGAGGTCGCCCGGCGCGGCGCCGCGTGCGCCGCTCTCGCCCTCGCCCGACAGGCGGATGCGCGTGCCCTCGTCGACCCCCGCGGGGATGTTGACGGTCAGCGTCTTGCGCCGGTCGACGCGGCCTTCGCCATGGCATGAATTGCAGGGATCGGCGATGACCTCGCCCGCACCCTGACAGGTCGGGCAGGTACGCTCGACCATGAAGAAACCCTGCTGCGCGCGCACCTTGCCGTGACCGGCGCAGGTGGTGCAGCGGTTGGTCTGTGTGCCCGGCTTGGCGCCCGATCCGTCGCAGGTGTCGCAGCGCGCCGCGACATCGACCTGGATCTCGCGCGTGACGCCGGCGAAGGCATCCTCGAGCCTGATCTCCATGTCGTAGCGCAGGTCGGCACCGCGCGCGGGGCCGCGCTGCTGGCGTCCGCCGCCGAACGCCGAGCCGAAGATCGATTCGAAAATATCGCCGATGTCGCCGAAATCGGCCCCATTGCCGCCGCCGAAACCGCCGTTGCCGTTGACGCCGGCCTTGCCGAAGCGGTCATAGGCGGCGCGCTTCTGCGGGTCCTTCAGACAGTCATAGGCTTCGCTGATCGCCTTGAAGCGCGCTTCGCTGTTGTCGCATCCCGGATTCTTGTCGGGGTGATATTTCATCGCGAGCTTGCGGTAGCTCGCCTTCAGCGCGGCATCGTCGGCGGTGCGCTCGACTTCCAGCAGTTCGTAATAATCGATGTCGAGTGACATAGAGGCCCCCTCTTCAGCCCGTCACCCCGGCGAAAGCCGGGGTCGCTATCGGGCTGGCGGTGCCTTGCCGAGAGCGATGCCAGCCTTCGCCAGCATGACGGTTGAAGATCATTTTCTTACTTCTTGTCGTCTTCGACTTCGGAGAATTCGGCGTCGACGACGTCTTCGTCGGCTTTCGCCTCACCAGCTTCATCGGCGCCGGGGGATGCGGCCGACTGCTGCTCCTTCTCGTAGATCGCCTGGCCGAGCTTCATCGCGACCTGCGCGAGCGCCTGGCTCTTTTCGGTCATCGCGGCGGCGTCGCCGCCTTCGACCGCGGTCTTGGCTTCGGCGATCGCGGCTTCGATCTCGGACTTGAGGCCCGCGTCGACCTTGTCGCCATGTTCGATGATCTGGCGTTCGGTCGAGTGGATCAGGCTTTCGGCGTTGTTCTTCGCCTCGGCCGCCTCGCGGCGCGTCTTATCCTCTTCGGCGAACTGCTCGGCGTCCTTGACCATCTGGTCGATGTCCGAATCGCTGAGGCCGCCCGACGCCTGGATCTTGATCTGCTGTTCCTTGCCGGTGCCCTTGTCCTTGGCGTGGACCGACACGATGCCGTTGGCGTCGATGTCGAAGGTCACTTCGATCTGCGGCACGCCGCGCGGTGCCGGCGGGATGCCGACGAGGTCGAACTGGCCAAGGATCTTGTTGTCCTGCGCCATCTCGCGCTCGCCCTGGAACACGCGGATCGTCACCGCCGACTGATTGTCGTCGGCGGTCGAATAGACCTGCGACTTCTTCGTCGGGATCGTCGTGTTGCGGTCGATCATCTTGGTCATGATGCCGCCCAGCGTCTCGATGCCGAGGCTCAGCGGCGTCACGTCGAGCAGCAACACGTCCTTGACGTCGCCCTGCAGCACGCCCGCCTGGATCGCGGCGCCGATCGCGACGACTTCGTCGGGGTTCACGCCGGTGTGCGGTTCCTTGCCGAAGAAATCCTTCACGACTTCGCGCACGCGCGGCATGCGCGTCATGCCGCCGACGAGCACGACTTCGTCGATCTCGCTCGCCGAAATGCCGGCGTCCTTGATCGCCTTCTTGCAGGGTTCGAGGGTGCGCTTGACCAGCTCTTCGACCAGCTTTTCGAGGTCCGAACGCGTGATCGTCTTGACGAGGTGCTTCGGCCCGTTGGCGTCGGCGGTGATGAAGGGCAGGTTGACCTCGGTTGTCGCGGCCGACGACAGTTCGATCTTCGCCTTTTCGGCGGCTTCCTTCAGGCGCTGGAGCGCGAGCTTGTCACCGCGCAGATCAATGCCTTCGTCCTTCTTGAAGCCGTCGGCCAGATATTCGACAATCTTGCTGTCGAAATCTTCACCGCCGAGGAAGGTGTCGCCGTTGGTCGACTTCACTTCGAACACGCCGTCGCCCACCTCGAGGATCGAGATGTCGAACGTGCCGCCGCCAAGGTCATAGACCGCGATCGTCTTGTTCTCGGTCTTGTCGAGACCGTAAGCGAGCGCGGCCGCGGTCGGCTCGTTGATGATGCGCAGCACTTCGAGGCCCGCGATCTTGCCGGCGTCCTTGGTCGCCTGGCGCTGCGCGTCGTTGAAGTAAGCGGGAACGGTGATCACCGCCTGCTCGACCTTTTCGCCCAGATAGGCTTCGGCGGTTTCCTTCATCTTCTGAAGGATGAAGGCCGAAATCTGCGACGGCGAATAATCTTCGTTGCCGGCCTTGACCCACGCGTCGCCGTTGCTGCCCTTGACGATCGTGTAGGGGACCAGCTCGGTGTCCTTCTTGGTGATCGGATCGTCGAAACGGCGGCCGATCAGGCGCTTCACGGCGAAAACGGTGTTTTCGGGATTGGTGACGGCCTGGCGCTTCGCCGGCTGGCCGATCAGGCGCTCGCCATCCTTCGCAAAGGCGACGATCGACGGGGTCGTGCGCGTGCCTTCGACATTTTCGATAACCTTGGGTTTTCCGCCTTCCATCACCGCGACACAGCTGTTCGTGGTGCCGAGGTCGATCCCGATCACTTTGGCCATTGGTATTACGTCCTTGTTGCTTCTCAGGCGCCCTGAAAAGGCACGCCGTCCATGGTTTTGATGGGGGCGATATAGGTGCGCTAATCCTTGGCACAAGAGCTTTCAGGGCTTATCGAGGGCGTGAAATGACGCGCTTTTACGGAGTCCTCCCAAAATGAAACCTTTTGCGATCCTTGCACTTGCCGCCACTGCGCTGACCCTGACGGCCTGCGGGGAAAATCTGGGCAAGGGACAGCCGCTCAATGTCGTGAGCGGCCATATCGTGATGGGCGCGACCCCCGACCGTCCCGCCGTCGGCTATTTCCGCGTCCAGGGCGGGCCGCAGCCGGTCCAGCTCGTCGCGGTGACCGCCGACCTCGCGCAGCGCGTCGAAATGCACGAAAGCGTCAAGGAAAATGGCGTCGTGACGATGAAGCCGCTGCTCCGCGCCGACGTCCCCGCCAAGGGCGAACTGGTGTTCAAGCAGGGCGGCAAGCATCTGATGATCTGGGGCATCAACGGCGCCGCGGTGCGCGCGGGCAAGCTGCCGATGGCGTTCGTGTTCACCAACAACAATAATGAACGCATCCTGTTCGATCTGGTGATCAAGCCGGCCGAGGGCGCGGCTGCCGAGGGCGAAATGGACCATGGCGCGATGGACCATGCTGCCGAAAAGACGGCGCCGGACGCGGCCAAGAAATAAGTCCGCGTGCCGCGCCACGCGCGTCCCCTGACGACAGGCGAGGTTGCGCTGGCGCGCAGCGTGTTCGGCGACGCCATCGCTTACGACCGCGTGCGCGTATGTCACGCCAAATGGATCTTCTTCCAGCCGCGCCACATCGTCATGGCGCCGATGGGCAGCCTGCACTTCAATCCGCATGGCGAGCTGTATTGCGAGGATTTCAGCGCCGCGTCGCACAGGTTGCAGGGGCTGTTCATCCACGAGATGACGCATGTGTGGCAGGCGCAGACGCGCGGGCGCTGGTATCTGGTGCTGATGCGCCATCCGTTCGCGACCTACAGCTACAGCCTCAAACCCGGCTGGCTCCTCGAACGCTATGGGCTCGAACAACAGGCCGAAATCGTCCGCCATTACTGGCTGCTCACGCAGGGCATGGGCGTCGGCGGCGCGCCGGGGATCGATGCTTATCGCGCGATCCTGCCCTCATCGTGGGACCTCGCCTAGATGGATGATTTCGAATTCGTCTTCACGCTCTACAGCCTGCTGCTCGGGCTTTCGATGGTCGAGCTGCTCGGCGGGCTCGGCCGCGCGCTTGAGGTGCGTTTCGCCGCCGAAGCCGAGCGCGAGACATTCGCGATCGGCTGGCTGACGCCGCTGCTCGCGATCTTTGTGATGCTCGACCTGCTCTCCTTCTGGAGCGCGGCATGGATCGCGCGCGGCGACATTGCGGTATCGAGCACCGCCTTGCTCGGCGTCGCGGCGTTCGCCAGCGTCTATTTCCTCGCCGCGCGGCTCGTCTTTCCGTCGCATCCCCAGGGGTTCGCGAACCTCGACGTCCATTATTTCCGCGTCCGGCGGATCGTGATGGGGTTGCTGCTCGTGCTGCTCGCGGCGCAGTTGGCCTATTACGCATCGCAGCCCAATCTGGCGGCGGCACTAGCGCATCCGGTCGCATGGCTCATGACCGTCGTGCTCGTCGCGCTGATGGCCGCGGCGATGTGGGTGAAGGATCGCCGCTGGAGCATCGCGATCCTCGCGGCGCTGATCGGGCGTTACGTCGTCATCTATCTGCTCTGATCCGAATTACCGACTAGCCAGATGGGCGGCGTTCGTCCTATGTTCCTCCCATGGATGGAACCTCGCTTGTCATCGCCCTTGTTGCCCTTGCCGTCGGCGGCCTGATCGGCTGGCTCTTCGCCGGCCGCCAGTCGGGCGCGCTCCAGGCCGAGCGCGACGGGTTGTCCGAGCGGTTCAAGAGCGCGGTGACCGACCTTGCCTCCGAGGCCGAGGCGCGCAAGACCGCCGACATCCGGCTTGCCGCGCTGCTCAGCGAGCAGAAAGCGCGCGACGAGGCGCATGACGCGCAGATTGCGGGGCTGAAGGACGCGCAGGCGGCGCTCACCGCGCAGTTCCGCGAGGTCGGGCAGGTGATGCTCGATGGCGCGCAAAAGGCATTTTTAGAACGCGCCGACGCGCGCTTTCGCCAGAGCGAAGAGACGGCGGGACAGAATCTGAAAGCGCTTCTGAATCCGGTGCACGAGCGCCTGCAAAAATATGAGGAAGCGGTCGGCAAGGTCGAGGCCGAGCGGCGCGATGCTTTCGGCCTGCTCCACGGCCAGATCGCCGCGATGCGCGAGGGCACCGAACGCGTGTCGAGCGAGGCGGCGAAGCTCGTCAACGCGCTGCGCAACGCGCCCAAGGCGCGCGGGCGCTGGGGTGAGCAGCAGCTCAAGAATGTACTCGAAAGCTGCGGCCTCTCCGAACATGCCGATTTCCAGACCGAGGTCAGCGTCGACGGCGGCGACGGCGGGCGGCTGCGCCCCGACGTCGTGGTGAAAGTTCCGGGCGGGCAGAGCCTCGTGATCGACGCCAAGGTTTCGCTCAACGCCTATCAGGATGCGTTCGGCGCGGTCGACGAACGCGAGAAGGCGGCGCACCTCGCGGCGCACGCCGCGGCGATGAAGGCGCATGTGAACACGCTCGGCGCCAAAGCCTATTGGAACCAGTTTCCCGATACCCCCGATTTTGTCGTGATGTTCGTTCCCGGCGAACATTTCCTCGCCGCCGCGCTCGATCAGGACCATGAGCTTTGGGACTATGCGTTCGAGCGCAAGGTGCTGCTCGCTACCCCGACCAACCTCATCGCAATCGCGCGCACCGTCGCGGCGGTGTGGCGGCAGGAAAAGCTCGCCAACCAGGCGCGCGAGATCGCGGCGCTCGGCAAGGAGCTTTACGCACGCATGTCGGTGATGGGCGCGCACATCGCCAAGGTCGGACGCAATCTCGACCAGGCGACGGGGGCGTACAATGCCTTCGTCGGCAGCTTCGAAAGCCAGGTGCTGACGCAGGCGAAACGTTTCGAGGCGCTCGATATCGAAACCGGCGACAAGGAAATCCCGTCGCTACCGGTTGCTGAACAATCGGCGCGTCCGTTGGCGAAGCTGGGTTCGGCCCCCGCGGCGGTCAACGACGGCGAGTAACCCTCCTCCGTCATTCCCGCGAAGGCGGGAATCCAGCTTTTTCCTTCTTTGCGTCTTTGCGTCTTTGCGTGCAATTATTTGGATCGCGCAAAGGCGCAAAGAACACCAAGGGTTCGGGGTTGATTGTCGGTGCGAACGGAGAGCTCAGAAGAAGCCGGATTCCCGCCTTCGCGGGAATGACGGTTTTGGAATGTGGCGCCCGTCAAATCACCCGCCGTAGCACCGCGGTCCGGCCTTCAATCCCCGTCAGGATCAGCGTTCCGTCGTCGGCAAAGGTCAGGCTGACCGGCGTCGACATCAATTTGAAGAAGGCCTGTTCCAGTTCCATGCCCGGACACGCCATTTCGGTCGCCATCAGCGGCCCGGCCTTGAGTGTGCCGCCATCGACCGAATAAGTCCCCGAAAAGCGGTTGCAGCCCGCGCTGCCGCTCATCCGGTTGCCGTCGAATTGCAATGCCGTCGGCCGACCCCCAGCGACCGCGACGCCGCCGATCGACACGAAGGTCCAGTTGGTGCCCGCAAGCTCTGTCGGCGGCAGGATCTTGCCGCCGCATCCCTTTGCCGTCTTGCCGTCTGCGATTACGGTCACCGTATCGCGATAGCGGCGGTCGCTCATCCCGTCGCTGCATTCGGCATGGGTGATGTCGACGGTGAGCCGGTCGGTGACATAGCGCTCGCCGTTCATCGACGGCTTCGCGCCGGGGTTCGGCACCATGATCTTGGTCTCGCCATAGTCGCCGTCATAGTTGAGCCGCGATGGCGTGATTTCGAGCGTCCAGCCGGGCTCGGTGCCGAGCGCCATATAGGCTGCGGCAGGTTGCTCGCCGGGGCCTTGCGGCGGCGTTTCGGCGGCGGGGGCGCAGGCGGTGAGGGTGACGCAAGCGGCGAGAAGAGGCGAAAATTTGAGCATCGAACAACTCCTTGATCTCCGTTCGTGTCGAGCGAAGTCGAGACACCCGTCGGGGTCGCGCTGCGCCGAGGGGCATCTCGACTTCGCTCGATGCGAACGGGAAGAGGCGTATAGTAGCACGCCAATGGCCGCGTGCTGAACGGATCGTGCGGTCAGCCTCGCCGCTGGTTCAGCACCTCATACGCCATCACCGCGGTTGCGACCGCGGCGTTGAGGCTGTCGGCCTTGCCCATCATCGGCATCTTCACGCGCACGTCGGCGGCGTCGGCATATTCGGGGGGCATGCCCTGCGATTCATTGCCGGTGAGGATGAAGGTCGGCGCGGTATAGCGCACCGCCTGATAATCCTGCGTGTCGCCGCCGAGCCACGTTGCGACGAGCTGGCCCGGTCCCTGCCGCAGCCAGGGGAGAAATTCGTCCCAGCGCGCGACCACCAGTTTCTGCGTAAAAATCGCCCCCATGCTCGCGCGCACCGCCTCGACCGCATAGGGATCGGTCGATTCGTCGAGCAGGATCAGCCCGCCCGCGCCGACCGCATCGCCCGTGCGCAGCATCGTGCCGAGGTTGCCCGGATCGCGCAGCCGTTCGGCGACGAGCCAGATCGGCGCGGCGTCGCGGTCGAGATCGGCGAGCGACGTCTGCGGTTCGGCATAGATGCCGACGACGGTCTGCGGATTATCCTTGCCCGACAGTTTCGAGAGGATCGCGCCCGTCGTGTCGATGACCTCGCCGCCCGCCGCCAGCGTGTCGGCAACCAGCGCCGCCGCGAGCGGGTGCGTATCGCCCTCGGGCCCGAGGAACAGCCATTGCGGAAGTACGCCCGCCTCGCGCGCCTCGGTCGCGATGCGCAGCCCTTCGGCGAGGAACAGCCCCTCGGCGCGGCGATGGCGTTTCTCGCGCAGCAACCGCATCCGCTTCACCAGCGGGTTCGACAGGCTCTCGATGGTGGAACGACGACCGGTCATCCGGTCAATCCTCGCCGAAGCTGTCCTTGACCAGCCCGACGAGTTTCAGCAGCGCCGCGTCGGCGCCGTCGCCGCGCGTGTGGATGGTGATCGAATCGCCCTTCGCGGCGCCGAGCATCATCAATCCCATGATCGAGGTGCCGTTGACGCGCGACCCGCCCTTTTCGACCTCGACCGACACGCTTTCGGGCAGGCGGCTGACGAAGGTCACGAACTTGGCGCTCGCGCGCGCGTGGAGGCCGCGCTGGTTGGTGATTTCGACCGTCTGGGAATTTTCGTTCAAGGGCCCACTCCCAGCATTTCCGACGCGACCGATATATATTTCTGGCCGGCTTCCTTCGCGGCGATCACCGCGGCGCGCAGCTCCATCGTCTTGCGCGCGCTTTCGAGGCGGATCAGCATCGGCAAATTGACGCCGGCGATCACTTCGGTGCGCCCCGATTCGAGCAGGCTGATCGCGAGGTTTGACGGGGTGCCGCCGAACAGGTCGGTCAGCATCACGACGCCGCGGCCTTCGTCGACCTTGCGAATCGCGTCGGCGATTTCCTTGCGGCGCATTTCCATATTGTCGTTGGGGCCGATGCACACGGTCGCGATGGCGCGCTGCGGCCCGACGACATGCTCCATCGCGCGCACCATTTCCTCGGCGAGGCGGCCGTGGGTGACGAGCACCATTCCCAGAAGCGGCAGAGCCTTATCGTTCGGCATGGGGGGTCAGAACCTGTTCTTTGCACGTTCGAGGCGTCGAAATGGCGAAGAGCTCGCTTTCGCGTGGTCGCCGCGGATGGCGGTTTCATCTGCAAGGCCGCGCGGAAGCGAGATCGAAGCCATTTCGGCGTCCCTGCGGGATTTGACCGATTTTGTCCATGGCTGCGTCAGCGAGCCTTGGGATATACTCATATGCCTGCGTCTCGCTTCCTAGCCTTGAACAAAATCGCCTCAAACCTCGAACGTGCAAAGAGCAGGTTCTGACCCCCCGACCCTTATGTTTTGCCGCCGGGCGCGGAAGCCGCGGGCGGGGGCCTGCCCTCAAGCCCATCTTGCGGGGCAGAGTCAAGATTGCGGTGAGTCAGCGTTGGCTCATATCCGGATTCGCGTAGCGTTTGGGCAACACGGCTGGCGACATGGACCGACCGGTGGCGGCCGCCGGTGCAACCAAAAGCAATGGTGACATAGCTTTTGCCCTCGGCGCGGTAGCGCGGCAGCAACGTCAGGATCAATTTCTCGATCTGCGCAACGCTGTCCTCATAGGCGGGGTCGGCGATGACATAGGCGGCGACGTCGGGATCGAGTCCGGTGCCGGGCTTGAGCTTCGGGTCCCAGTGCGGGTTGCGCAGATAGCGCATGTCGAACACCAGGTCGGCGTTGCGTGGCAGGCCGCGCGCGAAGCCGAAGCTCATCACGTTGAGCACCGGCTCGCCTTCGTCGGCGTCGCCGAAGCGCTGGCGGATTTCCTGCTGCAAATCATTGCTGCTGTAGTTCGTCGTGTCGACGACATGCTCGGCCCAGCGGCGGAGCGGCTCCATCATCTCGCGCTCGCGCGCGATGCCATCGGCGGCGGGGCGGTCCTCGGCCATCGGGTGGCGGCGGCGCGTTTCGGAAAAGCGGCGCTCGAGCTCGGCGCCGGCGCAATCGAGAAACAGCGTCTGGATGTCGCGGCCGCCCGCTTCGCGCAAATCCTTGATCCGGCGCACGAGCAGAGCGGGACGGAAGCCTCGACTACGACTGTCGATCCCGATCGCGAGCGGGCGACCCGCTTCGCTGCGCTGCATCGGCGCGTCGATCAGCGTTTCGAGCAGCGCGAGCGGCAGATTGTCGACAACCTCCCAGCCGAGGTCTTCGAGCACCTTGAGCACGGTCGACTTGCCCGCGCCCGACAGACCGGTGACCAGCAACAGGCGCGATTCGGCGGCCGGACTCATCGTCGATGCATCATGCGCCGGGCGCCAGCCGTTCGAGCGCGAGCAGGATCTTGATCGGCGCCGACGCCTCGAACGCTGACAAGAGCAGCGCGGGCAGCGGGCGGCCCGCGACCATTTCGACCTGGTTGATCGACGGCATGCGGTCGTAACGGTCGGTCAGGCGTACCGCGAGCGCGAGCGGCACGGGTGCCGTCCACGCGCGTTCGATGATCCCGATGCCGCGGACCTCCAGCTTGCCCGCCAGACTTTCGGGCGGGCGGCACCAGAGGCGGTCGCGTTCGAACCAGATATCGCAGCGATCGTCGGCGACCAGCTTGGCGCCGCGATCGATCAGCCGCAGCGCGAGGTCCGATTTGCCCTGTCCCGAATTGCCGAGGATCAGCACGCCGCCATTGCCCGCCGCAACGCAGCTGGCATGGATATTGACGATATCGGTTCTGGTCCGGCTCGGAAGCATGGCGCATGGCTTACCGGCGACGATGCGTGGCCGCAAGGCGATAGAAGGATCGTCGCCCCCGCGAAGGCGGGGGCCGCCGTCGGCCTTGCGCGACGTCTCCAGCGGCCCCCGCCTTCGCGGGGGCGACGATCACGCCGCGTCCTGCCCGCCCTCGCGCGCGGGGAGGGTGATGAGCAGGCTGGCGCCGGGCTTGCCGTCGTCGCGATCCTTCGCGCTGATCGTCCCGCTATGCCCCTCGACGATCGTCCGAGCGATCGCGAGCCCCAGCCCGCTGTGGCGGCCAAAGGCCTCGCCGGCGGGCCGCTCGCTGTGAAAACGGCGGAAAATGGCGTCGCGCTGCGCGGGGTCGATGCCGGGGCCGTCGTCGTCGACCTTGATGTGAACCTCGTCGCCGAGGCGCGTCGCCGAAACGCACACGAGGCCGGCTTCGGGCGAGAAGCTGATCGCATTGTCGATGACATTGTCGATCGCGCGTTCGAGCCGGTGGCCGTCGCCCATCACCACCGTCGTGCCTTTGCGCGGCCGCGCGAAGGCGACGCGCGGCTGCGGCGCATTCGCATCGACGCGCGCCGCGCGCGCCGCGAGCATCGATTCGATCATGATGCCGACGTCGATCGGTTCGAACAGCGTGCGCGACAATTGCGCGTCGACGCGGCTCGCCTCGCTGATGTCGCTCACCAGCCGGTCGAGCCGGCGGACGTCCTCGTCGGCTATGCTGAGCAGTTGCGCGCGCTGCTCGTCGCTTTTGACGCGCCCCAGCCCCTCGATCGCCGAGCGGACCGAGGCGATCGGATTCTTGAGCTCGTGCGTCACGTCGGCGGCGAAATGTTCGCCCGCGTCGATGCGTTCACGAAGGGCTTGCGTCATGTCGGACAGCGCACGCGCGAGCGTTCCGATCTCGTCGCGGCGGCTCGGCAGGCGCGGGACGACGACTTCGCGCGCCCGGCCGAGCCGGACGCGCACCGCAGCGCGCGCGAGGCGGCGGAGCGGGCGGACGATCGTGCGTGCGAGGAACAGCGAGAGGAGGACCGAGGCGAGCAACACCATGAAGACGACGACCGCGATGCGGAACCGCTCGGCGCGCACGGTGCGCGTGATGTCGCGCGCGTTGAGCGTCATCAGCACCGTCTGCGGCGTCTCGAGGTCGACGACGCGTGCGGCGCTGAGCAGCGGCGTGCGTTCGGGGGCAAAGCGGAAGCGGCTCGCGGCGACCCCGCCGGTCTGTGCCTCGACGACTTCGGGCCAGGACTGCGCCCGGTCGACGCGGGGTTCCTCGAAATCGGGATAGGTCGGCGCGCCGACGACCCAGTCGATCCCGCGGTCCATCGCGCGCGCGGCATCGCGCTTCCATGGCTGGAGGTCGGGATCGCGCAGCGTATAGGTCGGCGGACCGTTCTGGAAACTGTCGGAGATGCGCCGGCCGTCGGGGGCGTAGAAGCGCAGCCGCGATTCGGTCGCGGTCGCGAATTCTTCGATCAGCCGCATCCGCTCCTCGGGGCGTGCCGCCTCGAGCGCGCTGTCGAGCATCGCGAGTTGGTCCTTCATCACCTCGATGCGCGTATCGACCAGGCGGCTGCGATAGGTGTCGAGATAATAGAAGCCGCCCGCGAGCAGCGCGATCGCGAGGATGTTCACCGCGAGGATGCGCGTCGTCAGCGACCAGCGCGCCGACCAGACGAGCGGCGATTCTTCCTGCTCGGCGACGCTCCCCTCGGGTTTCTGCCCGTCGCGTTTTTGGGCGTCAGCTTTCATCGGCAAAGCGATACCCCGCGCCATAGAGGGTGGCGATCGCGTCGAATTCGGGATCGACCTCGCGGAACTTGCGGCGCAGGCGCTTGATGTGGCTGTCGATCGTGCGGTCGTCGATATAGACGTCGTCCTGATAGGCCGCGTCCATCAACTGGTTGCGGCTGCGCACGATGCCGGGGCGGCTGGCAAGCGTTTCGAGGATCAGGAATTCGGTGACCGTCAGCGTGACGTCCTTGCCGTCCCACGCGACCTTGTGGCGCGCCGGGTCCATGCTCAGCCGGCCGCGGGTGATCGGTTCGGCGACGGGCTCGTCGCCCTCTTCGGACGCGCTTTTGTTGAGCTCGACACGGCGCAAGATGGCGCGAATGCGCGCGATCACCAGCCGCTGGGAAAAGGGCTTGGCGATATAATCGTCGGCGCCCATCGCGAGCCCCAGCGCCTCGTCGATCTCGTCGTCCTTGCTGGTGAGGAAGATGACCGGAAGCTGGCTCTTTTCGCGCAAGCGGCGCAGCAGTTCGAGCCCGTCCATGCGCGGCATCTTGATGTCGAACACTGCCAGGTCGGGCGGATTGTCGATGAGCGGTTTCAGCGCCGCTTCGCCGTCCGAATAGACGCGCGTCACGAAACCCTCGGCCTGCAGCGCGATGGAAAGGGATTGCAGAATGTTGCGGTCGTCGTCGACCAGCGCGATAGTTGCCGTCATGCTCTTTCCGTTGGGCGGGCCCGGCAGATCGATTAGCCTATCCGGGGCGCAGCGACAACAGCGCGCGCATGGTCACCGGTTCCCTCGCCGCGCGTTCGTCGCAAGCGCCGCGCGGCCCCGCTTTAATCTTTTGACCTCCCCCGCCAAGCGAGCTAACGCGGCCGGGATTTCGGAATCGGCGGTCACGTCGGCACCCATGCAAATGCGGGCCAACCCATTAGTGCGCTAAGCATTGCATAGGTATGCAACGACGCCGCCGGACAAGGAAAGGCGAAGGCAGATGACCAAGATATTGATCGGCGCGAGCACCGTCGAGACGAAGGCGGAGGTCGCCGAGAACTGGGGCACGCCGCAGCTGATCGAGGACGCGGTCCGCCACGGCGAGGGCGTACTCGCCAAGGACGGCCCGCTGGTCGTCGAAACCGGCAAGCACACCGGGCGCAGCGCCAAGGACAAGTTCATCGTCCAGGACGCCGAGACCGCCGACACGATCTGGTGGGGCAAGACCAATGTCCCGATGACCCCCGATCATTTCGCGGCGTTGAAGGCCGACTTCTTCGCGCATCTCGCGCAGCGCCCGCGCCTCTATCGCCAGCAACTGTTCGGCGGCTCGCAGCCCGAGCATCGCGTCGCGGTGCAGGTCGTCACCGAATTCGCCTGGCACAGCCAGTTCATCCGCACGTTGCTCTGCCGTCCGACCGCGGCCGAACTCGCCGCGTTCGCGGCTGAATATACGATCATCGACCTGCCGAGCTTCCGCGCCGACCCCGCGAAGCATGGCACGCGAACCGAAACCGTCGTCGCGGTCAATTTTGCCGAGAAGCTGATCCTGATCGGCGGCACGCAGTACGCCGGCGAGATGAAGAAATCGGTGTTCGGCATCCTCAACTATCTGCTCCCCGTCGATGGCGTGATGCCGATGCATTGCTCGGCGAATATCGGCCCCAAGGGCGACACTGCGGTCTTCTTCGGCCTGTCGGGCACCGGCAAGACGACGCTGTCGGCCGACGCCTCGCGCACGCTGATCGGCGACGACGAGCATGGCTGGTCGGACACGGCGGTCTTCAACTTCGAGGGCGGCTGCTACGCGAAGATGATCCGCCTCTCGCCCGAGGCCGAGCCCGAAATTTTCGCGACAACCAAGCGCTTCGGCACCGTGCTCGAAAATGTCGTGATCGATCCCGTGACGCGCGAGCTTGATTTCGACGACGCGAGCCTCGCCGAGAACAGCCGCGGTTCGTACCCGATCGACTTCATTCCGAACACGTCGGACCATAATATGGGTCCGGTGCCCAAGACGGTGATCATGCTGACGGCCGATGCCTATGGCGTGCTGCCCCCGATCGCGAAGCTGACCCCCGACCAGGCGATGTATCATTTCCTGTCGGGCTATACCGCGCGCGTCGCGGGGACCGAAATCGGCGTGACCGAGCCCGAGGCGACCTTCTCGACCTGCTTCGGCGCCCCCTTCATGCCGCGCCACCCGTCGGTCTACGGCAATCTGCTCAAGGAGCGCATCGCCAAGGGCAGCGTCCAGTGCTGGCTCGTCAACACCGGCTGGACCGGCGGCATGGCGACGATGGACGGGATCAAGCGCATGCCGATCAAGGCGACGCGCGCGCTGCTCAACGCCGCGCTCGACGGCAGCCTCAACGACGCCGAATTCCGCAAGGACCCGAATTTCGGCTTCATGGTCCCCGTCGAGGTCCCGGGCGTCGACAGCAGCCTGCTCGATCCGCGCGAAGCGTGGGCCGACAAGGCGGCCTATGACCGCACCGCGCAAACGCTCGTCGGCCAATTCATCGACAATTTCGCGCAATTTGCGGACCATGTCGACGAAGGCGTCCGCCAGGCCGCACCGCAGGCCGCCGTCGCGGCGTAATTGACCCGGATCGCTTCCGGGTGGCACATCACCCGGAAGGACCGGACTCATGACCACCGAATATAAACCGCGCCTGTTCGCGCGCGACGACGAAATCCGTGCGCTCGGCGAAGGGCTGCTGGCGTGCGCGTTGCCGCGCGAGGCGTGGACGCACGAGGCGCATCTCGGCGCGTGCCTCTGGCTGCTGACCGAGCGCCGCGACGTCGATGTTGACGCCGAGATTGGCACCATCATCCGCCGCTTCAACGAAAGCGTCGGCGGCGTGAACGACGACCATGGCGGCTATCATGACAGCATTACCCGCGCCTATGTCGCAGGCGTGCGCCTGTTCCTGTCGACGACGGCGGAGACCGAGCTCGCGGCGCGCGTCAACGCGCTGCTGCTTTCCGACATCGGCCGTCGCGACTGGCCGCTACGCTTCTACAGCCGCGAGCTGCTCTTTTCGGTCCCGGCGCGGCGGGCCTTCGTCGAACCCGATCTCGCGCCGCTGCCTGCCTAAAGCTTCATTCCGGGCGTCCAACCGCTCTCCGCGAGGAAGGCGGCGGGGTCGCGCATCTCGATGATCGCCTTGATCGCCGCGGCCTTGTCGGGGGTCCGGCCGTAATAGCTTTTCGCGACGCGATAGCCGACCCAATAACCAAGGTCGCCGGGCCACCCGTCCGCGCCTTGTTTGTTGTAGAGCCAGCGCGACCCGATCGCCTTGGCGTCCTTCTCGGCGAGGAAAGCCGTCTCCAGCTCCTTCTCGCGTCCCTTGGCCCATATGTGGAGCAGCGGATAGCCGACCGAACCCGACATCTGTTCGGCGACAAATTCGGCGGCGCCCTCGACGAGCGCGGCGCGCAGCACCGATTCTTCGCGATCCTCGACTTGCGCAAGCGGCTGCTGCGCGTGGACATATTCATGCGCGATGACGTGGACGAAGCGGTCCTCGTCGTCGGCTTCGATGAATTTGGCGGCGCACAGGGCTTCGAGACCGATGTACAGCCCCTTCGCATTCGCCGTTCCCGCCGTCGTGGCGCGGCCGATGGCGATGGTGATCGGGGGGAATTTCGCAGCGGGATAAAGCTGGGCGAGGCGGTCCGTCGCGGCGACAAGCCGCGTGCGGACATCGGGAAGATGGGTCGCGCAACCACGCGCGTCGTCAAAGACCTGGCGTTTGTCGCGCAGCGCGGCGGCGAGCTTTTCGGGGGTGATCCGGCGCATCACCATGAATTCCGCCAGCCCCGGCGTGGGGGCGGTCAGATAGCGCGTCGCCACCACATCGGGCTGGCTTGCGAGTGCGGGGTCATCATAAAGCGCGTAAAAGCGATCGACGTCGCTCGTCACGATGGCGACGCGCGCGCCGCCGTGCGGCGGGGCCGATTCGGATGCCTGCCCCGGGATCGCCGCGAGCAGCGCCACGCCGAACAGGCTTTGCATCATGCGCCGCGCCGTCATGCCTTCTTCTCCGCCACATAGGCCGCGACATTCTGCGCGAGCACGTCGAGCGGGACGTTGCCGCCCTCGACGACGACATTGTCGAAATCGCGGAGGTCATATTTTGCGCCGAGCGCCTTTTGCGCGAGTCCGCGCTGGCGGACGATCTCGCTGTGCCCGACCTTGTAGCCGCACGCCTGTCCGGCCCAGCTGCAATAGCGGTCGACCTCGCTCGCGACCTCGAGCGGGTTCGAGCCATTTTCCTTGACGAAGAAATCGACGCCCTGCTCGCGCGTCCAGCGCTTGGCGTGAAGGCCGGTATCGACGACGAGGCGGCAGGCGCGGAATGCGAGCGACTGGAGGTAGCCCAAACGCCCGACCTCGAAATCGTCGTAGAGGCCGAGTTCGTCGGCGAGCTGCTCGGCGTACAAGGCCCACCCTTCCGAATAGGCGTTGAACGCCAGCATCGTACGGATCAGCGGCATCTGGTTCGCATATTCGCCCTGCCACACATGCCCGGGGATCGCCTCGTGCATCGTCAGGTCGGGGAGCGAATATTTGCTGTGGAGCTCGGTCGTGCGCAGGTTGATCCAGAATTTGCCCGGAACGCTGCCGTCGATCGACCCCGCGCCGCCATAGGCCGCGGGCGCGCCGGGCTCCTCGGCGAGCGGTAGGCGCTTCACCTCGACATTGCCCTTCACCAGCGTGCGGAACGCGCGCGGCAACTGCGCCCTGATCTTGCCGAGCCAAGTCTGGATATAGGCGTGGATTTCGGCGCGGCCGGCGTCATTGTCAGGGAATTTGAAGCGCGGATCCTTGGCGAGCGCGTTCATCCGGTCGCCGACCGAGCCTTGCGTGTAACCGAGCTTCTTGAGGATCGGGTCCATGCGGCCGTGGAGTTCGGCGAGTTCTTCGCGGCCCATCGCGTGGATCTCGTCGGGGGTCATGCGGGTGGTGGTCGAGGCGCGCAGCCCCCACGCATACCATTCGTCGCCGCCCGGCCGCGCCCACATGCCGGCGTCCATTGTCGCCTTCGGCCGCTGCGCCTTCATCTCGGCGAGCTGGCGTTCGAGCGCCGCGACGACGGGACCCTGCACGATCTTCGCCGAGCGTGCGCTCCAGTCGCCCGCGATCTTCGCCGCGCCGGTGCGGCGGACGAGGCTTTCGACCATCGAGCCGCCCGCCTTCGCATCGGCAAGGCTCGCCTCCATCTGCTTCACCGCCTTGTCGATCAGGAAGGCGGGGGCGATCATTCCCTGTCCGCCCGCGGCCTTCAGCCGGTCGGTTTCGCCATCGAGCGCGCCGGGAAAGGCGCCCAGACGCGACAGATAGGCTTCGGCATCGGCGGCATTCTTCACCGGATGGTCGCTGTCGAGGAATTTTGGGACGTCGAGATAGGCGCCGACATTCTGGATCACGACATAGGGCGTGTTGCGCCAGCCGCCGACCGCGACGTCGCCATAGGGCAGGGCAAAGCCGTCGAGCGCGACGCCATAGGCGCTTTCGACGACGGCAAGGCTGGTGCGCGTACTGTGATCGAGTCCCGCCTTGTCGAACGCGCGCACGCGCGCGAGGTCGGCCTTGAGCGTGTCGGCGACGGTTTTCTGTCCTGCCGCCGACCGGTCGCCGAGACGCCCCCGCATCGCGGCGCGCGCGCCGGTGTCGATGCCGAGCGACGTCGCGCCTTCGGGCGACAGCGCGAGCAGATTGTCGGCGACCGAATCGAGCAGTTTCTGCGCGCCGGTCTTCGGCGGCGACTGCAGCGCGGCCGCGGGGCCGGCGAGGGCAAGCCCCGCGGTGCCCGCGCCGAGTGTGGCGAGCGTCTGGCGGCGGCTGACGGGGGTGGAAAGCGGATTGGACACGGGCTGCTCCCTGGCGACTTGTTTCTTGTGAAACCTGTCTAGGCGCGGGGGCGCGCCGGTCAACGAAAAGGGGCCGGGAAAGCCTCCGCCCTCCCGACCCCCGTCGAAAATTATCGGCCGTCTATCAGTCGGTAAGGTCGGCGGGCACCTTGCCGCCGTTCGCCGCGAGTTCGCGCATCACCGCCTTGTGCAGCCAGATGTTCATTTCGGCGCTGCCGTCGAGTTCGCCGGTATAGCCGAGTTCCTGCGCCAGTTCCTTACGGTTGGCGAGGCTCGAATCGATCCCGAGTAGCTTCATCAGGTCGACGATCGACGTGCGCCAGTTGAGATCCTGCCCGGCATTGGCGGCCTCGGCGGTGAGGATGGCATCGACATCGACCGGCGCGGCGGCCGCTGCTGCCATGGCTTGCGTCGCGGCGTCGAGCGCGGTGCCGACGGGGCTGGGGGCGGCCGGGGCGGCGGGTTCTGCGGCGACGGCCTTCTTGCCGAAGATGGCGTCCTTGATCTTGCCGAAAATGCTCATTGTGTAGCTCCCACTAGAATAGCGGCCCAACCCGGAAGAGGCGAGTCGAACAGTTGCAGGCTAGGACTATGCATTTGAGAATGACAGTCAAAAGACCGACTCGTTCTTCGCTCGCGCGCTGCTATACTCATTCCAATCGGCGCGGTGTCCGATCCGCGCCGAAGCGGGAGTATGACGATATGAATCTCACCGACATTTTGGCGCAGGCCGGCGGCATTGAATCGATGGCGAAAGAGCTGGGTATTCCGCCCGCGATGGCAAAACAGGGCGCCGACGCGCTGCTTCCCGCAATTCTCGGCGGTTTCAAGAAACAGGCGCAATCGGGCGGCGGGGTCGAAGGACTCGGCGGGCTGCTCGGTCAGCTCGGCGGCGGCGGCTTGCTCGATTCGGTGCTCGGATCGCAGCCCACGGAAGTGAGCCAGGGCAATGACGTGCTCGGGCAGATTTTCGGGTCGAAGGATGTCAGTCGCACCGTCGCCGGACAGGCGGCGGCGCAGACGGGGATCGATTCGGGGATTCTCAAGCAGATGCTGCCGATGCTCGCGATGATGGCCGCGGGCTATATGGCGAAGCAGGGCGGGCAGGGCGGCGAGAGCGGCGGGCTTTCGGGCGGCCTCGGCGGTATGCTCGGCAATGTGCTCGGCGGCGCGATGGGCGGCGGTGCGGCCCCGTCGGCCGGCGGCCTTGGCGGAAGCCTGGGCGGCCTCGGCAAGATGCTCGACATGGACGGCGACGGCAATCCGCTCGACGACATCATGGGCATGGTCAACAAGATGCGGGGGTAATGAAATCGTCGCCCCCGCGAAGGCGGGGGCCGCAATCGGAATAGCGTAAGGCTGCCAGCGGCCCCCGCCTTCGCGGGGGCGACGCTAATCTTCAAGCCGCCATCAGGCGCAATTCCTCACGGAAATCCTCGTCCACCCCGATGCGGCTTCGCATCGGGGTGACGACAGCATCGGCATCGGCGTCGCCTTCTTCGAACAGCGCACACGCCGCCTCGCCGCCGCGCGCGAGGCTATAGCGCTGCGCGACCTTGCCGGTGGGCTTAAAACCAAGCTTGCGCAGCACCGCGCCCGACGCCGGATTGTCGAGGAAGTGGCCCGCCGACAGCTTCGGCAGGTTCATCGCGCGCGCGATATGGACAAGCTGGCGCCCGGCCTCGGTCGCAAAGCCGAGGCCCCAATAGGGCCGCGCGATCCAGTAACCCATTTCGAGCGGACCCTCGGGACTCGGCGAAATGCCGCAGCCGCCGACGAGGCGCGGCGCGCCGCCGGTGCGCGCGAAGATCAGGAAGCGCGGCTGGTCGGGATCGATCGGCTGGCTCAAAAATGCCTGCGCCTGCTCTTCGCCATAGGGCCAGGGGGCGCGAGCGAGATTGCGGACCACCGCTTCCTCGCCGATCGCTTGGGCGAGCGCGGGGGCGTCTTCCAGCCAGCCGGGCCGCAGCAACAGTCTTTCGGTACGCGCGAACATCTTTTCTAACTCCCAATGCCTGTCGCCTTGGCGCCAGATGGTGACGCTTTGACGACATTCGATAATGGAGGGAGATGGATGGCCCCGTTTTCGCGCCCGATCGTCACAAGTGACGGATTTTGGACAAGAAAAAAGGGAGATCGGGGGCGACCCGTCTCCCTCTTTTCGAACTTTGTTTCCGCTTGCGGCGGAAAGGACCGTTCCGGGTCATCCCTTGATGGACGACCCTGGAAGATCGTCCTTATTCGGCGGCTTCTGCCATGGCGTCGACCGACACATATTTGCGGCCAAGCTTGCCATCGTGGAATCGGACCTGGCCGTCGGCGGTTGCGAACAGCGTGTGGTCCTTGCCCATGCCAACGTTGACACCCGGGTAAACCTTGGTGCCGCGCTGACGCACGATAATGTTGCCGCCGATCACTTCCTGACCGCCGAACTTCTTCACGCCAAGGCGGCGGCCGGCTGAGTCGCGACCGTTGCGCGAAGAACCGCCTGCTTTCTTATGTGCCATGACTGATGCTCCTTAATTCGTTCGTTCGAGAGGCCGAGCCGCGTTGCCGCGCTCAGGCTTCCTTCTTGGGGGCTGCCTTCTTGGCAGCGGGCTTCTTTGCGGGCGTCTCGGCAGCGGCTTCGGTCTTCGGAGCAGCGGCCTTCTTCGGCGCGGCTTCCTTGGCGGGCGCAGCAGCCTTGGCTTCGGCGGCCGGAGCGGCCTCTGCCTTCGGAGCGGCTTCCTTCTTCGGCGCGGCCTTCTTGGCATCGCCGACGGCGAGGATGCGCAGCAGCGTCAGCGACTGGCGGTGACCGTTGCGGCGACGATAATTGTGCCGGCGGCGCTTCTTGAAGACGATGACCTTTTCGCCGCGCGTCTGGGCGATGATCTCGGCCGAAACGACGAGGCCATCGGCGCTCTTCACTTCGCCGCCGTCACCGGCCAGCAGGATGTCGCCCAGCGACACGGTGTCGCCAGCTTCGCCGTCGATCTTTTCAACGGCGATCTTGTCTCCAGCGGCGACGCGATACTGCTTGCCGCCCGTGCGCACGATTGCGAACATGGTCTTCCATCCAATCAGAAACTAAAACACCCACGCTGCCAGTCACCCGCCAAAGCAGGCGATTTTTCCGGCATGCGGGAAAGTCAGCGCCACTAGCGAGCCAAGCCGTCGCTGTCAACCGCCAAATCCCGTGCTTTTCATCCAAAAGCGCGGGGCTGCACCGATTATCGCGCGCGCCGCCGATTCGGTGCTTGCTGCGCCGTCGGTGCGCCCATATCAGGGGCGGCGATGAAGCGCGCCTTTCTTTTTGCTCCGCTGCTCCTGCCGCTGCCCGCCTGCGCCGCGACGCAGGCGAACGACGGACCCTCGCTGGCAAAGCGCGCGATCGAGGGGCGATTCGACGTCGCGCCCCCCGCGGTCGTCGTCGCGCCCCCGGGGCCGCTGCCCACCGACCTCGCCGGACGGCTTCAGCGCTGGGAATCGGATGGTGCCGCGGGCCAGCAGGCCTTTGCCGCCGAACGGGCCGCGACGGCGTCGGCGGTTTCGGCCGCCGCGGGCGCGCCCGTCGGCAGCGAACGCTGGGTCGTCGCGCAGCAGGCGATCTCGCGGCTGACCGCGGCGCGCGCGCCGCTCACCGCGGCGCTCGCCGATATCGATCGCCTCTATCTCGAGCGCAGCGTCGACGAGCAGATCGACGGGCTTCCCGACATCTATGCGCTGCGCGACCGGCTCGCCGATCTCGCCTCGACGCAGGACGCGGTGCTGGAAGCGTTGAACGCGCAGTTGCCGGGGCAATAGGAGCTTCGTCGCCCCCGCGAAGGCGGGGGCCGCTATCGGTCTCAAGCTACTTCTCCAGCGGCCCCCGCCTTCGCGGGGGCGACGATCATTGATTCAGCCCATGCTTTTTCAGCGCGTGGCGGATCTGGTCGTAACTGAGGCCCAGCGCTTCGGCCGCGACCTTCTGGTTGAAGCGGCAGCGTGCCATCGTGTCGGACAATATCTGCTTTTCATAAGCGTCGACCGCCGCGCGCAGGTCGCTGACCGGGCCCGAGGGCGGGGCGGTGGCCGCGTGCGCGGCGTCATTCGCCGGCGCCGGCGCGGACGCCTCGGGCCGTGCGGGGACCTTGCGCGATACCGGCTGCCACGGGCTCGCGAACGGATCGAAGCTCAGCGCGTCGACCGGCTTTTCGGCGTCGGCCCAGCGATAGATCGCGCGCTCGATCACGTTCCGGAGTTCGCGGACGTTGCCCGGCCAGTCGTGGCCTTCCATCGCCGCGAGCGCGCGCGGGCCGAAACCCGGCCATTCGTCCCAGCCGAGCACCGCCGCCATGCGCTGCCCGAAATATTCGGCGAGCACTTCGATATCGCCTTCGCGCGCACGCAGCGGGGGCAGGGTGATGACCTCGAACGACAGCCGGTCGAGCAGGTCGGCGCGGAAGCGATTATCGTCGGCGAGCGCGGGCAGATGCTCGTTCGTCGCCGCGACGATACGCACGTCGACGCGGATCGGGCGCGACGATCCGACGCGCGTCACCTCGCCATATTCGACCGCGCGCAGCAGGCGCTCCTGCGCGCCCATCGACATCGTCGCGAGTTCGTCGAGGAACAAGGTGCCGCCATCGGCCTCCTCGAACCGCCCCGCGCGCGTGCGCGTCGCGCCGGTGAAGGCGCCCGCCTCGTGTCCGAACAATTCGGACTCGATCAGCGTTTCGGGCATCGCGGCGCAGTTCATGATCACATAGGGGCGATCCCAGCGCGTCGACAGCCGGTGGAGGCGTTCGGCGATCAATTCCTTGCCCGTCCCGCGCTCGCCGATCACCAGCACCGGGCGGTCGAGCGAGGCCGCGAGGCTCGCGCGTTCGACCGCGTCCTGAAACGCCGCCGATTGGCCGATAAATTGGGTCTCGCGCTCCATTCCCAATCATTGGCAAATTTTCCCGCTGATTGGCAAGTCAAATCGATTGGGGGCGCCGTTTCAGCGTGAAGTTCGGTGGTTTTCCGTGGGCGCACGCAATTGGCACGCCCTATGCATTGTTTCAGACGAACCGGCGCAGATCGCACCGGTGCAGCGAAAACACAGGGAAGGTTGATCCATGAAAACGATGTTTGCCCAGGCCGCCACTTTCGCGCTCAGCGCGGTCGGAGCGCTTGCCATCCTCGTCGGCGTGATCGACCAGCCCCAGGTTGCCGCCAGCGTCACCGGCACCCCCGCCGGCCCGCTGGTTGCCGCTGTCATGTCCCCGGCGGTCAGCGCTTTGGCCTGACCGGCACTGGTGCCGGGGCACTCTCCCCCCTTGCCCCGCCCCGGCACCAGCTTTTTTCCAACGACACCCAAAAAAATACCGGGTCTCAAGATTTCGACAGGAGTTTCAAAATGGGTATTTTTTCACGAACCCGCGACATCATCGCCGCCAACGTCACCGACCTGCTTGACCGGGCCGAGGACCCCGAAAAGATGATCCGCCAGATCATCTTCGAGATGAACGAAACGCTCGTCGAAGTTCGCGCCTCCGCCGCCCGCACCATCGCGGACCAGAAAGAAATGCGCCGCCACATCGCCAAGCTCGAAAGCCTGCAGGACAGCTGGAAGGAAAAGGCCGAACTCGCGCTGTCGAAGGACCGCGAAGACCTCGCCACCGCCGCGCTCGTCGAAAAGCAGAAGGCCGGCGACATGGCCGAGAAGCTCAAGGCCGAGATCGCCGTCCTCGACGACGCGCTGACCGGTTACGAGGCCGACATCGCCAAGCTGCAGAAAAAGCTTTCGGAAGCCCGCGCGCGCCAGTCGAGCGTCGTCAACCGCCTCGAGAGCGCCGAGAATCGCTACAAGCTGCGCGAGATGACCAACGGCGACCGCGTCGAAGACGCCTTCTCGCGCTTCGAGATCCTCGAACGCCGCGTCGACGAAGCCGAAGGCCGCGCCGATGCGCTGAGCCTCGGTTACAAGAAGTCGCTCGACGAAGAGATCGCCGAACTGCAGGCCGCCGACAAGGTTGCCGACGAACTCGCCGCGCTGAAAGCCGCGCAGGCCAGCAAGCAGTAAGGAGCCGGACCGATGGAAGAGATCATCATCGTCCCGATCGTTATCGGAACCCTCTTCCTCGGTCTGCCTTGGCTGATCCTCCACTACATCACGAAGTGGAAGCAGGCCAAGACGCTGACCGGAGAAGACGAACAGCTGCTCGACGAACTCTATGATACGGCACGAAGGCTCGAAAACCGCCTGCACACCGTCGAACGCATCATCAGCGCCGACCATCCCGACTTCCGCCCCGCGGTACGCAGCGATGAAGAACTGGCGCAACTCGAAAACAATAGCCGGAGGAACTGAGATGTCTGCCAGCCGCACAAAATTCTACCTCGACAAGCAGAACGGCAAATGGAGCGGTGTGTGCGCCGGGATCGCGGATTATAGCGGGATCGACGTCCTCTGGGTCCGCGTTGGCGCGGTCCTCCTGACCCTGATGGGCGGCTTCCCCTGGACGCTGATCGCCTACTGGATGGTCGCCTGGATGGGCACGCCCAAGCCGTTCGCGCTCTATGGTTCGAGCGAGGAAGCGAAATTCTGGCAGGGTGTGCGCAGCAACCCGACCGCATCGACCCGCGACATCAAGTCGCGCTTCCGTGACATCGACCGCCGGCTTGCCGACATCGAGCAATATTATACGAGCCACAACCGCCGCCTCGCGGACGAGATCGACGCTCTCCGCTGATCGGGCCTCACGCGGAAACGGCAACAGGGAGGAAGATACATGAATTTCGGTGGCACTACTTTTGTCCTCGCTATCATCGCTTTGTCGATCGGCGGCTGGATGTTCACCACCTGGATCCGCGCCAAGCACGGCTATCCCGTTGAGAATGAATGGGGCGGCACGGTTCATCGAACCGACCCCGACGCTGATCGAAAAATCGCCCTGCTGACCGATGACAACGCCAAGCTGGCGGGGCAGGTCAGCCGGCTGGAAGAGCGGATTTCGGTGCTCGAACGCATCGCGACCGAAAACCATGGTCAGGCGGCAGAGCTCGCCAGCCAGATCGACCGCCTGCGCTGAGAGGATAGAAGACAATGAATCTGGATGTCCTGAACGCCATCGCCCCCGTCATCGCCACCATCGGGCTGGCCGGGGTCGGAGGGTGGGTCTTCACCACCTGGCTCCGCGTCAAGAACGGTTATCCGCTCGAAAACAGCTGGGGCAAGGCGGTCTATCCCAAGACCAGCGACGAGGCGATGGAACGCGTCAAGCTGATCAGCCAGGAAAATGCCCAGCTGCGCGCCGAGCTCGGTTCGGTGAAGGATCGCCTCGCGGTGATCGAGCGCATCGTCACCGACGAGAGCCACCGGCTGAGCCACGAGATCGAAGCGCTGCGGCGCCCCTCGAACTGAGGAGATTGAACCATGGAAGTCATCTTCATTCTCGCCATTGTCGTCGGGCTGCCGGTTACGCTGGCCATCGGCTACGCCGCTTATGAGCGGACCCTGAAATTCAAGGAAAAGCAGTTCCAGGCGATCACGCACGAGACCGCCGAAAAGGCCGCGCAATATGCGGCGCAAACCGAACGGCTGGAGGCGCGCGTCCGCGTTCTCGAGCGCATCGTTACCGACAAGGGAATTGATGTCGCCGACGAGATCGAAAAGCTGCGCGACGCTCCGCTGAACTAAAACAAAGATATACGGAAAGGATCTTCCCCATGGGCCCGTTTGAAATGGTTGTCGGCATCGTCCTGATCGTGACCATCGGCAGCATTATCCGCGCCAAGCACGGCATCCGCCGCGATCACAAGGGCGGCGACTATTTCGTCGCCACCGACAATGGCGAGACCAAGGCGCTGCAGGCCGAAATCCGCGCGCTGAAGGACCGGATCCAGGTGCTCGAACGCATCGCCACCGACCACAACCGCGCGGTCACGCTCGATCAGGAAATCGAGAAATTGCGCGACAACAGCAAAATCTGAATGCCGGAAAAGGAGCAACGCTCATGGCTTTCATCACCCCCGACTTCACCGCCGCAGCGATCGCGCTGACCGCACTGACCATCGTCAGCCTGGTCGCGCTGCGCGGCTGGCGCGACTGGATCCAGCTCAAGCGCGAGGAACTCGCCGCGGGCCACCACGCGCCGCTCGCGCAGGATCCAGGCGTCCCGCACGCCGGGTCGCGGATCGAGATCGCCGACCTCAAGGAACGGCTGCGCAAGCTCGAAGCCATCGCGGCGGGGGTCGACCTCTAATCCATCCGCGACACCCGCGCGGCACCGGCCCGTTCCCCTGTCCGTCGCCATCCGTCCGGCGGCTGACAGGGGAGCGGGCCGATGTCGTTTCAGGGCTCTTTCAACTTGGCGCCATCTATGCGAGTGGCGCGGCCATGCGCAGCCTGACCGACATCTTCGACGAATATGATTTTCTCGACGGCGACGATCGCTATCGCCTGCTGATCGACCTCGGCCGGACGCTCGAGCCGATGCCCGACGCGCTCAAGACCGACGCGACATTGGTGCGCGGTTGTTCGGCCAGCGTCTGGGTCTATCCGGTGCCACGCGAAGACGGGCAGCTCCACTTCCTCGCAGACAGCAACGCCGCGATCACCAAGGGGATCGTCGCGCTCGTGCTCGCCGCGGTGCAGGACAAGCCCGCGGCCGACGTGGCCGACATGGACGTCGCGGCGGCGCTCGCGCCCTTCGACCTCACGCGCCAGCTGTCGTCGAACCGGACGCAGGGCGTCCCCAACATGATCGCGCTGGTGCAGGCCACCGCGCGGCGGATTGCCGCGGGCTGAACCCCGCCCCGCTTTCCGCTTTCACCGCAATGAAAAGGGCGCGGGAGTTGCCTCCCGCGCCCTTTTCTTTTTGGCCGAAGCCGGATGGCTTAGAAGTTGACCTTCACACCGACGCGGACGCCATACAGCGACACGCGGTTCGTGAGCACTTCGTTCGGTGCGAGAACGTTGCTGTAGCGATACTGCGCACAGGTCTGTGACAAGGAGGCCGGTTGACCGTTGGCCTGCAGGCAGGCAACCCGCACGATCGCGGCGTTATACGGGAAGTCGACCTGGCGCAGCGAACCCCAGTCGCTGTCGATCAGATTCAGCACATTCTCGACGTCCGCGAACAGCTTGAACTTCGCATTGCCGACAAAAGCCGGGATTTCCTGGCTGAAGTGGAGATCGACCTTGAAGAAATCGGGCGAGGTCTGGCTGTTCTTCTTCACGATGCGGCCGCGATATTTTTCGAGGCCGAGCTGCGAAATGAGGTTGTTGAACGCCGCCTCGCTGGCTGGCGAATCGAAGCTGACCTTCGAATCTCCCCCGGCGGTCGGAACATACAGCAGCATGTTGCCAAGGTTCCCGACCGTGCCGAAGGTGGTGCCACGATTGCCGCTGTTGTCCAGCATCGTCGCGCTGTACGGCCGGCCCGAACGATATTCGCCGAACAGGCTGATGCGCGTTTCATTGTCGCCAAAGAAGTTACGCTTGAAATCGGCGCTGAACTTCCACTGATGGGTATATTCATAGATCGACCGGCCATAGGCCGCACGGTTCGGGTCGACGAAGGCGTTGTTGCCATAGTTCGACGACGAGGTCGAAGAGGTCATGGCCCCTTCATCCTTGACGTTCGAATAGGTGTAGCTGCCGTCGATCGACAGGCCGAAATCCCAAGCCTTGGCGAAACGGGCGGTCGCAAAGAAGGAGCGACCCTTTTCGCTGTTGGTCAGTTGAAGATCGCGGTTGGTCGTGGCCGGGCCAAGCACATTATAACGCGGGCGACCGTCGGGCAGCGTGCCGTTCGGCACCGAACGCAGGTCGGTCCACGTGTAACCATAGATGTTCTTGTCGTACAGGAACTGGCCACCAACGAACCAGCCGTCGCCGATTTCATAGTCGGCCTGCAGCGATGCCTTCCACTTGCGCGCGACCTTCAGGTCGGGATCGATATTATCGGTCGGCGCGAGGCTCTGCGAACCGCCAATGAGGAAGGTGTCGACACTGGCCGGAATGGTGCCGCCGGTAAGACCGTTCAGCGCATTACAGGTGGCCGAGGCCGCGCAGTTCGAGCGGTTGATATCGACCGAGTTGGTGAGCAGGCCGGTGTTCGAGAAGCTGTTCGACAGATAGACGTCGGGCGTGCCGCCCGAGAAGATGCCGACGCCGCCACGGACGATCAGCTTGTCCGTGGCCTGCCAGTTGAAACCGAAGCGCGGCTGAAGAACGTCGCGGCCGTTGAAGGTTTCACGGTTGTGGAAACCATAGCGTGCCAGGAAGTTGGGGTTCAGCGGCGGCTTCACATCGTTGCCGAACAGGTCGTAACGAACGCCGAGCGACAGCGTGAGATCGGGGGTGACCTGCCAGTCGTCCTGGATGCCAACGGTATAGTTCTGCGTGCTGAAACGGGCTGCGGCATCGTCCGGATCGAGGCTGGGCACCGCGTTGCCGTAGCGCAGGCGATTCGCATTGCCGGCGGCGAAATCGGCGAGGCTGTCGAAATAGAAATCGCCCAGCGAACGCTGCACAAACAGGTTGTAAACCGACACATCGGTGTAACCCGCGAGCAGGCGGAACGAATGATTGCCGGCGTCGAGGCGCGCGGTCAGGTCGAACGACAGGTTTTCGGTGTTCAGGTCGTTTGAATGGCGGCTGACGTCGGGACCGAAGAACAGGCGCGTGCCATTGCAGCCGGTTGCCGTGCTGGCGCTGGTTGCAACCGGATCGGTGCAGACTTCCATCTGCGCGAAGTCGCGGCCGCCGAAGGGCGTCTGGTCGCGATTATAGTCGCGGTATGAAGCGCGGAAGGTCGTCGAGAAACTGTCCGACCAGGTCGAGTTCAGTTCGAACGCGCCCGAATTGACTTCTTCGGCCAACTCATAGCCGTTCGACTGGAAACCCAGCGCGAAGGGCGTGGTCAGGAAGGTGTTCTGCTGGAACTGCTGCGTGCCGACGTTGCGGATATAGGTCAGCGAGGCGCGCTGCGTGTCGCTGATGTTCCAGTCGAGCTTGCCGATGATCTTTTCATCTTCCTCGGTGGCGTTTGGCGACAGGCCAAGCGTGTCATAGCCATAGCGCGACTGCGCGATGCTGCTGACCTGGTCGATCACCGCCTGCGTCAGGCCGGGGACCTGATTGGCGAAGCCCGGACCAAAGCCGCTGTCGAACGGATCAGTTTCCTTGGTCTTTTCATAGGCAAGCATGAAGAACAGCTTGTCCTTGATCAGCGGGCCGCTGAGGTTGGCGCCATATTGCTTGCTGTCGAAATCAAGGTTGACGTCGCGGCCGCGGGTGCGGTTGCCGGTCAGGCTGTCGTCGGTATAAGTGAAGAAAGCGCCGCCGTGAAACTTGTTGCCGCCCGAGCGGAGAATGACGTTGACCGCGCCGCCCTGGAAATCGCCCTCGGCGATGTCGAAGGGGGCGACCTTGACCGAGAATTGCTCGATCGCGTCGAAGGGAACCGGGCCGCGCGAGGTCGGCAGACCGCCGTTGTTGAGGCCGAAGTCGTCGCTCATCTGGACGCCGTCGACCGAGAAGCGGTTGAGACGGCCGTTGTTGCCGGCGACTTCGATCGTGCGGGCGTTCGTCAGGTCAAGCGTGACCAGCGGATCGCGGCGTGCGAGGTCGCGGATGTCGCGGTTGATCGAGGCGGCACCTTCGATCGCTTCGCGGTTGAGCGCGGTGATCGGGCCGTTCGACTGTTCGACCGCGCCCTTCACCGACGATGCGGTGACGACGATCGCCGTGTCTTCGAGCGTGATCGGCAGGCGGAAAGGCTGGCCGGCCTGCAGGAACAGGTCGGTGACCTGCGTGCTGTCGAAACCGTCAGCGGTCACTTCGACCGTGTAGGGGCCGCCGACGCGAAGGCCGTTGGCGCCGAAATTGCCGCTGGCGTCGGTGGTCGTGCGCGACACGGTGCCCGACGGGACGTGCGTCACGGTGACGGCGGCGCCGGCGACCGGGCCGCTGGCCGTTTCGACGGTCCCGCGGAGCGACGAGCTGGTTTCCTGGGCTGCGGCGGGAGCGGCGAGCGCGACGCTCAGGCTGAGCGCAGCGGCGCTGGCAGCCAGATAATGACGGAAATGCATTTGGATTGTCCCCTTTGGTGTGCATTTGGCAGGCGCCCGAATGGGGCGCGCCTGACCTGCGAGCGCCCCTGAAGCCCGCATGTGGCACGATTGTGACAGCAATTGTGACAGTGCAAGCGGGGAGGGCCGCGCCGCTCAGACGCGGTGCGAAAAACCGCTAATTTTCGTCAGGTGCCCAAACTTATCCACAGGCGGGGATGCGTTTTTTCCGGAAACTGTTGCTGCAATGCAACATAAAAGGGCGCCCCGCGGGGCGCCCCATGTGCGACTCAGGCGGCGTCGCCCGCGGCTTCCTTCGCCTTGTCGGCATAAACGCGCACCGGATCCTTGCGGCCCTCGACGACATCCTTGTCGACGACGATCTCGACCACGTCGGTGAGGTCGGGCAGGTCGAACATCGTGTCGAGCAGGATCGCCTCGACGATCGAGCGCAGCCCGCGCGCGCCGGTCTTGCGTTCGATTGCCTTCTTGGCGACCGCGACCAGCGCGTCGTCGGTAAAGGTCAGCACGACCTCCTCGAGATCGAAGAGCTTGCGATACTGCTTCACCAGCGCGTTCTTGGGCTCGCCCAAAATCTTGACCAGCGCGTCGATGTCGAGATCCTCGAGCGTCGCGATGACCGGCAGGCGGCCGACAAATTCGGGGATCAGGCCGAATTTCAGCAGATCCTCGGGCTCGATATTCTTCAGCACTTCGCCCATGCGGCGCTCGTCGGGGCCGGCGACATGCGCGCCGAAACCGATCGACTTGCCCTGCAGGCGGTCGCCGATGATCTTTTCGAGCCCGCTGAACGCGCCGCCCGCGATGAACAGGATGTTCGTCGTGTCGACCTGCAGGAATTCCTGCTGCGGATGCTTGCGCCCGCCCTGCGGCGGAACGCTCGCGGTCGTGCCTTCCATCAGCTTGAGCAGCGCCTGCTGCACGCCTTCGCCCGACACGTCGCGGGTGATCGACGGGTTTTCGGCCTTGCGCGAGATTTTGTCGATCTCGTCGATATAAACGATGCCGCGCTGCGCCTTTTCGACATTATAGTCGGACGACTGCAGCAGCTTGAGGATGATATTCTCGACATCCTCGCCGACATAGCCGGCTTCGGTCAGCGTCGTCGCATCAGCCATGGTGAAGGGCACGTCGAGGAAACGCGCGAGCGTCTGCGCGAGCAAGGTCTTGCCGCTGCCGGTCGGGCCGACGAGCAGGATGTTCGATTTCGCGAGTTCGACATCGTCGCCGCGGCCGCTGTTCGCGAGGCGCTTGTAATGATTGTGCACCGCGACCGACAGCACGCGCTTGGCGGTGTTCTGGCCGATGACATAGGCGTCGAGATGCTGGCAGATCTCCAGCGGCGTCGGCACCGCGCCATCCTTGCGCGCGGCGATCCCGCCCTTGATCTCTTCGCGGATGATGTCGTTGCACAGTTCAACGCATTCGTCGCAGATGAACACGGTCGGTCCTGCGATGAGCTTGCGAACTTCGTGCTGCGACTTGCCGCAGAAGGAGCAGTAAAGGGTGCTCTTGCTGTCCGAGCCGCTCAATTTCGTCATAAATCTTCCTCTGGCAGCGCCAAAAGGGCACCGCCGCCTTTATCCTAGCCCGCGGTCACCCAATTACAATATGGCAATTGGGTGACATCGGTTCAATGTCCCGCGTAGCGCCAGAGGGCGAAGCGGGCGTCAAGAAACGCGGTTACTGGTTCGTTTCGGGACGTGGCACTCAGGGCGTCGGGCCTTCGCTCACATCCTTCGGCGCGTCGTCGCCCGGCAAGCCCGGACGGCGGTCGAACACCTGGTCGACGAGTCCGAATGCCTTGGCCTCGTCGGCTTCGAGGAAGGTGTCGCGGTCCATCGCTTTTTCGATCTCTTTCAGCGGCTTGCCGGTATATTTCACATACAGGTCGTTCATCCGCTTGCGGATGCGCAGAATCTCGCGCGCCTGGATTTCGATATCCGATGCCATGCCGCGCGCACCGCCCGAGGGCTGATGGATCATCACGCGCGCGTTGGTCAGCGCGACGCGCATGCCGGGCTCACCCGCGGCGAGCAGAAAGCTGCCCATCGACGCGGCCTGACCGACGCACACCGTGCCGACGCGCGGGCGGATATATTGCATCGTGTCGTGGATCGCCATGCCCGCCGTGACGACTCCGCCCGGCGAGTTGATGTACATATAGATGTCCTTCTTCGGATTTTCCGATTCGAGGAACAAAAGCTGGGCGGTAATCAGCGAGGCCATATTGTCCTCGACCTCGCCGGTGACGAAGATGATCCGTTCGCGCAGCAGGCGCGAGAAAATGTCGAAGCTGCGTTCGCCGCGGCTCGTCTGCTCGACGACGACGGGAACAAGGGCTGCGAGCGGGTCGATCATTGGGAATTCGTCCTTATGTTATCGGGATGCCGCGCCGGAGAATCCGGCGGGCTGCCCCTCCATGATCCTACATCGTCGCCAAGCGGAGGTCTTTCAAGGGGGCAAAAAGAAGGGGCGGGAAAGTCCCGCCCCGTCCGGATTGTCTGGTTTCGCCTCAGTCGCCCTCGCCGGGTTCGGGCGAAAAGAGCGTCTCGAACTTGTTCTCGACGCCTTTGAACTCGTCGGCGTCGGCGGGGCTGTCCTTCTTGACCGTGATGTTCGGCCATTCGGCGCTGAACTTGCTGTTCACTTCGAGCCACTTTTCCAGGCCGCTCTCGGTGTCGGGCAGGATCGCCTCGGCCGGGCATTCGGGTTCGCACACGCCGCAGTCGATGCATTCGTTCGGATTGATGACGAGCATATTCTCGCCTTCATAGAAACAGTCGACGGGGCACACCTCGACACAGTCCATATATTTGCACCGGACGCAGGCATCGGTGACGACATAGGTCATGGGCTTTCGGCTCCCTCAGATGACGGCAATCGGGCCGTCAGGCTCTCAATATGGGCTCGCCTCTATGCCGCGTGAAGGCGGTGCGTCAACGCTAAGCGACAGTTGCGAATCACTCTCACTGAATAGGACGATCGGGATGCCGCGGGTGCAAAGCATTTCCATCGGCGTCGATAGCCGATTGTGCGGGCGGCAACGCCCCGGGATCGAGCCGCTGGTAACAAGCCTGCGCCTCGGGCGCGGGGCCGCGGCGGAGCGGCAACGAAAGCAGGCGGATCACCTCGATCCGCTCGCCAACCGGCAGAACGAGCGTCGATCCGGCGTGGACCGCGCATGATGACCGCGTGATGCGCCGCCCGTCGAGCCTGATATGCCCCGCTTCGACCATCGCCTGCGCCATGCTGCGCGAGCGGGCGAAGCGCAGGAACCACAGCAGCTTGTCCAGCCGGATGCTTCCCGCGGCGCCCGGACTTGCCATCAGTCTTTGCGTGCGTCCGCGAGCAGCGCAGCGAGGCCGGCAAAAGGGCTGTTCGGCGACGGGCCGCGACGTGGCTGCCGGTCGGGGCGGTCGGGACGCGGCGGGCGCGGGGCGTCGACACGCACCTTGTCGGGCTTGCCGCGCTTGCCCTTCGCCTGATGCGCGGGCGGGCGCCTTGCTTCGCCGTTCGCGGCGCGCGTCGGCGCGTCGGCATTCTTGCGATGCGGATGCGGTTTGCGGCGCGGGCGCTTTTCGGCCGCCTTGCGCAGCCCCGACCAACGCCAGCGCTGCAATGCGGGCTCGCCGATGCTGCGGAAACCGAAGCTGCCGAGCAGCGCGCGGCGCGTCTCTTCGTCGAGCCCGAGCGAGGTCGCGAGCGCGGGGTCGATGACGAAGCCGGGCGGCGGCGCGGCGCTGACGCCGTCATGCTCGTCACCCGCATGATCGTCATGATGCTCGTCGCGGCCGGCCAGCGGCGCGGTCGGCGGTGCCGCCGCCTGCATCCGCGCGGCATGCGCCTGACGCGCGAGCTTTTCGGCCATGTCGATGCGCAGCCAGCCCGACGCGCAGCGGCGGAACCCCGCGATCACCAGCCCGGCGTGGCTGCCCGCCTTTTGCAGCACCGCGCCGTGCGGCGGCAGCACGGGAACCGGCGCGCCCTGCTGCGCCGCCGTCAGCGCCGCGCGCCAGCGCACCGCCTCGGGCTTGAGCAGCAGCGGGTGGAAGAGATCGAGCGAGCCGATGGTGAAACCGAGCTTGCGCAGCTGCGGACGTTCTTCGGGCGTCAGCGCGCCCAGCTGGTCCTCGACCGCCGCGCGGCCGATCGTCCCGCTGTTGTCGGTGAGCGCGGCGAGCAGCGCGCGGACGCGCGGCGGGGTGAAGAGGTCGCCCGCCGCCTCGCCCATCGCGGCGAGCGGGCCCGCGTGGCGCGCGAGTTGGGCGGCAACAAAGCGCTGGAGTCGTTCGGAAATCGCCTGCACCTGATGCAGTTCGAGCCGCCGCAGCGACGGGTCGATCTGGATCGCCGGCTGGACGAGCGTCGGCCCGCGCGCGAGCGTCGCGATCGCGTGGCCGTGCCAGGCGAGGCGCGGCGCGGTCCCCGGCTCGGCGATCAGCGACAGCGCGCTGTCATCGCCCTCGGCGAGCGCGGTCGCGCGGCGCGCGAGTTCGGCGCGCAGATGCTTTTCGGCCGCTGCGAGCAGCATCCGGTGGTCGCTCGCTTTCGCCACCGGATCGACCTTGAACTGAAAGCCTTTCAGCGTGCCGATCGCCTCGCCGTCGACCGCGACGGTGCCGTCGGCGCCGACCGCGACGGGTAGCGCGGCGCCCCGCTGCCCCGCGTCGCGCAGCAGCAGCGCGAGCCGCCGGTCGACGAAACGCTGCGCCAACGCCGCGTGCAGCGCATCGGACAGGCGCGATTCGAGCGCCTGCGTTTGCTCGGTCCAACCCGCCGCGCCCGCGATCCAGTCGCCGCGCTGCGCGATGAAGCAGAGTGTGCGCACCGCGGCGATGCGGCTTGCGAGCTGGTCGATATCGCCCTCGACATCGTTCAGCCGCGCGAGGCGGCGCGCGAACCAGTCGGCATCGATCATCCCGTCGCCGCTCGTGCGCCACTGCCACAGCTTGAACACCGTACGGCTATGATGTTCGGCGCCCAATTGCTCGAAATCGGGGAGGCCGCAGACGTCCCACAGACGCTGCACCGCATCGAAATCGCCGCCGCGCGCGCGTACCTCCATGTCGCCTGCCAGATGCTTGAGCACCGCGATGTCGACCGCCTCGGGCGCGGCGCGCAGCATCGGCTGGTTCGGCGGCTGCGCGAGGTCGGACAAAAGCTGGTCGAGCGAGCCGAAGCCCGGGGTCGGGTTGCGCCAGAACAGGCTGGCGAGCGGCGGGAAGTGATGCCCCTCGATCGCGTGGATTTCCTCGGGCGTGAAGCCGCCTTGCGGCAGCCCGACGGTGCCGAAGCCGCCATCCTGCTGGTGGCGCCCGGCGCGCCCCGCGATCTGCGCCATTTCCGAAACTGTCAGGCGGCGGAGGCGGCGACCGTCGAATTTCTGCAGGCTCGCAAAGGCGACATGCTGGACGTCGAGGTTGAGCCCCATGCCGATCGCGTCGGTCGCGACGAGATAGTCGACTTCGCCCGCCTCGAACATCGCGACCTGCGCATTGCGCGTCTTGGGGCTGAGCGCGCCCATCACGACCGCGGCGCCGCCCGAAAAGCGGCGCAGCATTTCGGCGATCGCGTAGACTTCCTCGGCCGAAAAGGCGACGATCGCCGAGCGTTTGGGAAGGCGCGAGAGCTTCGACGACCCGGCGTAGCTCAAGGTCGAGAAACGCGGCCGGGTGATGATCTCGGCCTCGGGCACCAGTCCCTTGACCAGCCCGCGAAGGCTCGCCGACCCCAGGATCATCGTTTCCTCGCGTCCGCGCGCGCGCAGCAGCCGGTCGGTGAAGACATGGCCGCGCTCGGGGTCGGCGCCGAGCTGCGCCTCGTCGATCCCGACAAAGGCAACGTCGCGTTCGACCGGCAGCGCTTCCATCGTGCCGAGCAGATAGCGCGCGTCGGGCGGCAGGATTCGCTCTTCGCCGGTGACAAGGCCGACCTGCGCCGCGCCCTTGATCGCGACGACGCGGTCGTAAACCTCGCGCGCGAGCAGGCGCAGCGGAAAGCCGATCATGCCGCTCGAATGGGCGGTCAGGCGCTCGACCGCCAAATGGGTTTTGCCGGTGTTGGTGGGGCCAAGGACAGCCTTGACCGGCTGGGAGGAGGATGACGTCATTTTCTTGGGAGCCAAGCTGGCATGCGCAAGGTCCGCGCGCAACAGCCGATCGCGCAATGGCAGGACGGAGGCCGATTTTTTCCACACTGTTGCATAATATCCCGGCCCCGCCACGCCTTGCCGCAACGCGCCGCGGCAAATCCGCCATTAAATTGACTTTAACGACCTTTCTTTACAGACAGTGCGTCGAAAACATCATTCGGCAGCCGGGGATATGCGAGGCTGGCCGAGCGGGGGTTGCAATTTGTTCCAGCGTCACGAACCCATCGCGGGGATGTCCGGCAACGCGGCCGCCCTCACGATGTCGCAAGCGATCCCGCTGCGGCGCTCCGTTGCCGACGCCGAACAGCATCTCGGATGGCGCGACCGGCTCGCGCAGCTCGACCTCGTTCCCGACCTCGGTGACAATATCGGTTCGGCCGAATGGTGGCGCGGCCTTGCGACATTAACCCTGCTGTGCGGAACCGCGATCGCGACCTTCCCCGGCATCCAGCCGCTTCAAGTCGGCGGAACCCCAGCGCTCGATGCCGCCGATTTTAACGAAGCGCGCGCGCAGATGATCGTGCCATTGGCGTTCGGCGGCGACACCGGACGGCATATGGCGGCGACCGACGCGGTGCGCCCGCTGACCCAGACGCCCGAACGGCCGCAGATCGAACTCACCGCCACCTTGGGCAGCGGCGACAGCTTTGCCCGCCTGCTCGAACGCTCGGGCGTCGGCAGCAGCGAGGCGCAGGCGCTGGCGCGCCAGGTATCGGGCGCGGTTCCGCTCGCCGACATCGCGCCGGGCACGCGGATCGACCTGATCCTCGGCCGCCGCGCCGCGCGCACGATGCCGCGCCCGGTCGAGGCGCTCGCGATGCGCGCGCGCTTTGACCTCCGCATCGAGATGGAGCGGCAGGGCGGACAGCTCGTGATGCGGCGCATCCCGATCGCGGTCGACGCAACCCCGCTGCGCATCCGCGGCCGGGTCGGCGACAGCCTCTACCGTTCGGCGCGCGCCGCCGGTGCGCCGCCCGCCGCGATCCAGTCGTACCTGCGCGTCGTCGGCAAGCAGATTTCGGTCGGCAGCGACATTCGCGCCGGCGACGAGTTCGACATCATCGTCGACTACCGCCGCGCCGAAACGGGTGAGACCGAGACGGGTAAATTGCTCTACGCCGGGCTGATCCGCGGCGGAAAAGCGAAACTCTCGATGCTCGAATGGAATGTCGACGGCCGGACGCAATGGTTCGAGGCGTCGGGCGTCGGCGAGCAGCGCGGCGGCATGACGCGGCCCACGAATGGCCGCGTAACCTCGACCTTCGGCATGCGCCGCCACCCGATTCTGGGCTACAAGCGCATGCACAGCGGCATGGATTTCGGCGGCGGCTATGGCGCGCCGATCTATGCCGTCACCGACGGCGTCGTGACGATCGCGGGGCGCCACGGCGGTTTCGGCAATTATGTGAAGCTCAATCACGGCAACGGCCTCGGCACCGGCTATGGCCATATGAGCCGCATCGCGGTGCGCTCGGGCCAGCGCGTGCGCCGCGGGCAGGTGATCGGCTATATCGGCTCGACCGGCCTTTCGACCGGCCCGCACCTCCATTACGAACTCTATCGCAACGGCCGCGCGGTGAACCCTTCGTCGGTGACGTTCGTCACGCGCGCGCTGCTCGAAGGCAAGGCGCTCGCCGATTTCCGCGCCCGCATCCGGTCGTTGACATCGATCGCGCCGGGCGCCGCGCTGACCCCGATCGCGGCGAAACAGGTCGAGGGGCCGAAGCTCGGTTCGCTCGCGGACGTCGCCTCGAAACGCGCGGGCGACGGGATCTGATTTAGCCTCTCCGCGCTTCTAAATTCCGTTCGCGTCGAGCGAAGTCGAGACGCCTCTCGGCCGTGCGCCTTGCCGATGGGCATCTCGACTTCGCTCGATGCAAGCGGAGAAGTTGGCACGCTGGCAGCCCAATATCCATTTGCCCCGCGCCCGCACGCCGCTATGCACCCCGCATGACCCAAGCTGCTTTTCCCGACCTGCGCCTGCGCCGCACCCGCCGCACCGGCTGGAGCCGCGCGATGGTGCGCGAAACGCATCTTTCGCCCGCGAACCTGATCTGGCCGCTGTTTGTCGCCGACGGGTCAAACGCCGAAGAAGCGATCGCAAGCCTGCCCGGCGTATCGCGCTGGTCGGTCGACCTGCTCGTCGAGCGCGCGAAGGATGCGGTCGCCGCGGGCATCCCGTGCCTCGCGCTCTTTCCCTATACGCAGGCCGATCGCCGCAGCGCGGATGGCGGCGAGGCGCTCAATCCCGACAATCTGATGTGCCGCGCGACCGCCGCGATCAAGCAGGCGCTCGGCGACGAGATCGGTATCCTCACCGACGTCGCGCTCGATCCCTATACCAGCCACGGGCAGGACGGGCTGATCGACGATACGGGCTATGTCCTCAACGACGAGACGGTCGAGGTCCTCGTCGGACAGGCGCTCAACCAGGCGCGCGCTGGCGCCGACATCATCGCGCCCAGCGACATGATGGACGGCCGCATCGGCGCGATCCGGCAGGCGCTCGAGGCCGAGGGCTTCGGCCATGTTCAGATCATGAGCTATGCCGCCAAATATGCCTCGGCCTTCTATGGCCCGTTCCGCGACGCGGTCGGCTCGCGCGGGCTGCTCAAGGGCGACAAGAAGACCTATCAGATGGACCCCGCGAATGCCGAGGAAGCGCTGCGCGAAGTCGCACAGGATCTCGCCGAGGGCGCCGACAGCGTGATGGTGAAACCCGGGCTTCCCTATCTCGATATCGTGGCAGCGGTGAAGGCGAACTTCGCCGTGCCCGTCTATGCGTATCAGGTGTCGGGCGAATATGCGATGATCGAGGCCGCCGCCGCCGCGGGCGCGGGCGACCGCGACGCGCTCGTTCTCGAAACGCTGCTCGCCTTCCGCCGCGCCGGCGCGTCGGGGGTGCTCAGCTATCACGCACTCCACGCGGCGCGGCTCCTCGGCGCATGATCGAAACCGAACGTTTGGTGATGCGGTCGTGGCGCGGCGAAGATGTCGCGCCGTTTCAAGGCATTTGCGGTGATTCGGAGGTCATGGCGACGCTGGGTCCTGTGCTGGATATGGATCGGACGCTGGCGCTGGTAGAACGCGTCGCCGGCCTCGAGGCGCGGGATGGCCACACTTTCTGGGCGCTCGAACGGCGCGAGGACGCAAGGCTGATCGGCTGGTGCGGGATCGTTCGCGGCATCGTCGGGCCGATAGTGGGCAGGGCCGAGATCGGCTGGCGGCTCGCGCGCGATTGCTGGGGTTTCGGCTATGCGACCGAGGCGGCGCGCGGCGCGATGGACTGGGCGTTCGCCCATCTGGCCGACGATGAGGTCTGGGCGATCACCTGGCGTGACAACGATCGCAGCCGCGCGGTGATGGAGCGGCTCGGCATGATCCGCCTTCCCGATCTCGACTTCGACAATCCGCAACTGACCGAAGGTGACCCGCTTCGCCCGCACGTCACCTATTCGATGTCACGCTCGACATGGAGTTCCCTATGACGCAGCTGGCGTCCGCCTCGCCGCGCCGCTGGCTGTTCGTGCTGACGATCCTCGTCGGCAGCTTCCTGCTTTTCCTCGTCCAGCCGATGGTTGCGCGCATGGTGCTGCCCAAATTGGGCGGTGCGCCCGCGGTGTGGAACAGCGCGATGCTTGTCTACCAGGCGCTGCTGCTCGGCGGCTACGCCTATGCGCACTGGCTCGGGCGCTTCACCGTGCGGCGTCAGGCGGTCATCCACCTTGCGCTCTTCCTTGTCGCGGCGCTGTGGCTCCCGATCGGCATCGCGCAGATCGCGGCACCCGGTCCGGGGCAGGAGGCGCTGTGGGTGCCCTTGCTCCTGCTCGCGTCGATCGGCCCCGTCTTCTTCGTCGTCTCGGCGCAGGCGCCGCTGATGCAGCGCTGGTTCGCCGCCGATACGCGCGCGGGCGATCCCTATTATCTCTATGCCGCCTCGAACCTTGGCAGCTTCGCGGGCCTCATCAGCTATCCGGCGCTCGTCGAGCCGGCAATGCCGCTCGCGGCGCAAAGCTGGGGCTGGACCGCGGGCTATGCGCTGCTCGTGCTGCTCGTCGCGGGGGCGGCGGCGGCGCGCTGGCACGGCGCCGCCGAAGCGCATGCCGCCGTCACCGACGAACCGCGTCCGAGCCTGCGCCGCCAGCTCCACTGGCTGCTGATCGCCGCGGTGCCGTCGGGGTTGATGCTGTCGACGACGACGCACCTCACGACCGACATCGTCGCGATGCCGCTGCTCTGGGTGCTGCCGCTCGGCCTCTATCTCCTGAGCTTCGTGATCGCCTTTTCGACGATGGAGCGGCCGACACAGATCATCACGCTGATTGCACCCGTCTTGCTGCTCGCGGTCGGCGGGCTCGGGCTGCTGAGCTCGGGCGGCGGGTCGATGATGGTCGCGCTCGCCAGTCTCGCGATGCTGTTCGTCGTCGCGACGGCGCTCCACGGCTATCTCTATCATCTCCGCCCGGCGGCGCAGCATCTGACGCTCTTTTACCTCATCATGTCGGCGGGCGGCGTGCTCGGCGGGCTGTTCGCGGCGCTGTTCGCGCCGCTGATCTTCGACTGGGTGTATGAGCATCCGCTGCTGATCCTCGCCGCCGCGATGCTGTTGCCGCTCCCCGCGCTGCTGCCGTGGGACAAATGGCTGGGGCTCGAAGCCAAGACCGCGCGGATCGTGGCCGCGGTATTCGTCGCGCTCGCCGCTTTCGGCGCCTGGCATATGGTCGGCGACTGGACCGGCCGGCTCGACAGTGCGACGACCTCGTGGGGCATCGCGATCTTCGTCGTCGGCACGCTCGTCATCGGCTGGCGCTGGGCCTATGTGCCCGTGCTCGCGCTGCTGATGATCGGCGTCGGCGGCTGGGACACGATCCAGGAAAGCTTCACCGGTGCGCGCGTGCGCAGCTATTTCGGCGTCTACACCGTCACCGATTATCCGGCATCGAACCAGCGCCGACTCGCGCATGGCACCACGCTCCACGGACTTCAGCGTACCGACGCCGCGCACCGGCGCGATCCGACGACCTATTATGGCCATCAATCCGGCGTCGGGCTGACGCTCGATAAGGCCGCCGCGCTTGCCGGGCCGAATGCGTCGATCGGCATCGTCGGGCTGGGGGCAGGCACGCTCGCCTGCTATCGAAAGCCCGATCAGCACTGGACGATCTTCGAGATCGATCCGGTGATGGTCGACATCGCGCGCGATCCGTCGAAATTCACCTTCCTCTCCGATTGTGCCGGCGACACGCCGATCGTCATCGGCGATGCGCGGCTCCAGCTTGCCAACCAGCCCGCGGGGCGCTTCGACGTCATCGTCATCGACGCTTTTTCGTCCGATGCGATTCCGCTGCATCTGCTGACCCGGGAAGCGATCGGCATCTATGCGCGTGCGCTGAAGCCCAACGGCATATTGCTCATCCACATCTCGAACCGCTTCTTCGATCTGGAGCCGGTGCTGGCGGCGGAGGCGAAGGCGCGCGGCTGGGCGAGCGCGATCCGCATGGATCCGGGTCCGGTCGGCGACGAATATGGCGACCTCACCGGATCGAACTGGGTCGCGCTGACCGCGACGCCGCAGCGGATGCAGCAATTGACCGGCGGGATCAGGCCGCGCAAGGATTCGCGCGACCTCGACGCCTGGGTGCCGCTCGAAGCGCGTCCGAACTTCGAACGCTGGACCGACGATTATGCCTCGACGCTGCCGGTCCTGATCTGGAAGAATCTCATTGGAGGCCGCGACGAATGAACGACATCAGCATCATCAGCGTCAATGGCAAGACGCCGCAGATCGACCCCAGCGCCTTCATCGCGCCGGGATGCCGCATCATCGGCGACGTGACGATCGGGCCCGATGTCAGCATCTGGTATAATTGCGTGCTGCGCGCCGATGTCAGCAGCATCGTCGTCGGCGCGCGCTCGAACATCCAGGATGGCAGCATCGTCCATTGCGACGGCCCGATGCCGCACCGCCCCGAAGGCTTTCCGACGATCATCGGCGAGGATGTGCTGATCGGCCATCTCGCGATGGTGCACGGCTGTACGCTCGCCGACCGGGCGTTCGTGGGTTTGAAGGCGACGGTGATGAACGGGTGCCGCATCGGCAGCGACGCGATGCTCGCGGCGGGCGCGCTGCTGACCGAGAACAAGGAAATCCCCGATCGCGAACTGTGGGCCGGATCGCCCGCGCGCCGCGTGCGCGAAATCGACGATGCGCAGGCCGCAGGGATGCAGCTGGGCGTCGCGCATTATGTGATGAACGGCCGCATGCACAAGGCGGCGATCGATCAATAATCGTCGCCCCCGCGAAGGCGGGGGCCGCTGGAGATGTAGCGTAAGGCCGATGGCGGCCCCCGCCTTCGCGGGGGCGACGGACAAAAAAAAGGGCGCTCCGGTTTTCCGAAGCGCCCTTTCTTTAAGCGTTGCCAGTCGGCTTAGCTGAAGTTCACCATCGCATAGAGCATCGGGATCGACAGCAGGGTGTTGGTCCGCGAAAAGATCATCGCGGTCCGCGCGGCCTTCGCCTTGGTCGCATCGTCGGCTTCGACGATCCCCAGCGCCTTCTTCTGGTTCGGCCAGATCAGGAACCACACGTTGAACGCCATGATCAGCCCCAGCCACATGCCGACGCCGATCAGCTTGTACGGGTCCTGAAGGCCCAATGCGGGCACCAGATATTTGGCGTGGCCGGCGATCGCGACGCCCAGCAGCACGGTGACCAGCGCCGCCCAGCGGAACCAGAACAGCGCGGCGGGCGCGATATGCTTGCCGACCGCGGGTTTCAGTTCGGCCGGGATCTTCGGCATCGTCGGCATCTGGACGAAGTTGAAATAATAAAGCAGGCCAATCCACAGCACGCCGAAGAAGGTGTGCAGCCAGCGCATGATCGCGTTGCCCGCGGCGACCCCGTCCTCGAAATTCTGGCCGTTCAGGCACAGCATCAGGATGATCGCGAGCACCAGGCCCGCGCCGAGCACGGCGTGCAGGTTTCCGAAAAATTTATCCATGGCAGTTCCCCCTGTTTATCGCGGCGCCGCGTGCGACCCGGTGCCGGTGACGCAGCTATGCCAGCGCGGTGGGGAAATGCATCAACTTTTGTCGGTTGCGGCCTCTTCGGGAACGGCGAGGCCGTTCTTCAGCATCACCGGAACCTGGCTGAAAGTGAAGAGGAAGGAGAGGGCGGTGACCCCCCAGACCTTGATCGTCAGCCACAGGTCAAAGCTCATCTGTTTCGCCTGGATCATCTCGTACATCACATGGTTCGCGATGCCGAGCGCGGCAAAGAAGATCCCCCAGTTGCGCGAGAGCAGCAGCCAGCCGCGGTCGGTGAGCCCCTCGAGCGCCGATTGCAGCAGATATTTGAGCATCGGCTTTTTGAACCAGTAGCCGCCGAGCAGCAGCGCGGCGAAGGCGCCATAGATGATCGTCGGCTTCATCACGATGAAGCGCTCGTCGTGGAACCAGATGGTCAGCGCGCCGAAGCCGAGGACGAGGATGCTCGACATCCACAGCATCGGCGAAATCTTGCCGAGCTTCCATTTCGACACGACCATCGCGATGACGATCGCGACCATGAACGCCACGGTGCCCTTGATCGCCGCGGTCGTCGCGGCAAACGCGCCTTCGCCGCCCGACGAGAATTTATAGGCGAGGAAAAAGACGAGCAAAGGCCCGAAATCGATCACGAAGTTGAGCCAGCCATGCTTCGCCGGCGGCGGCGCCGGGACCGACTCGGGGCCAGTGGGAAGCACGTCGCTCATCGGATATTTCCTGCAATAATTCCCGCGATCTCGTCCGCATCGAACGGGCGAAGGTCGTCGATGGTTTCGCCGATGCCGATCGCGTGGATCGGAAGCCCGTGGCGCTCGGCGGCGGAGACGAGCACGCCGCCGCGCGCCGTGCCGTCGAGCTTCGTCATCACCAGCCCGGTGACACCGGCAACCTCACGGAACACGTCGATCTGCGACAGCGCATTCTGCCCCGTCGTCGCGTCGAGCACGAGCACGACATCGTGCGGCGCGGCGGGGTTGAGGCGGCCGAGCACGCGCTTGATCTTGGCAAGCTCGTCCATCAGCTCGCGCTTGTTCTGGAGCCGCCCGGCGGTGTCGACGATCAGCACGTCGATCCCCGTCGCGGTCGCCTGCTTCACCGCATCGAACACGATGCCCGCGCTGTCGCCGCCCTCGGGCCCGGCCATGATCGGCACGCCGAGCCGCTCGGCCCAGACCTTAAGCTGTCCGATCGCGGCGGCGCGGAACGTGTCGCCGGCGACGAGCATCACGCCATAATCCTGTTCCTGGAACAGGTGCGCGAGCTTGGCGATGGTGGTGGTCTTACCCGACCCGTTGACCCCGATCACGAGGATGACCTGCGGTCGCGGAAAGGCGTCGATGTCGAGCGGTTCGGCGACGGGGCGCAACACCGCGGCGATTTCCTCGGCGACGACTTTGCGGAGTTCCTCGGTGCCGTTCGCGGCGATGTCGCGGCGTTCGGCGAGGCGGCTGCGGATACGGTCGGCCATCGCCGGGCCAAGGTCAGCGGTGATCAGCGCTTCCTCGATGCGGTCGAGATCATCCTCGTCGAGCCGCGCCTTGCCGGTCAGCCCTGCGAGATTTTCGCCGAGCCGCTCCGACGTGCGGCGAAATCCGCCGAGCAGCCGTTCGCTCCAGCTTTGGCCGGTCATGCCGCGATATCCTTTGCTTCGATTTGGGTGGCGATCATGCGGTCGCCGTCACGCGCGCCGAGGCGCACGTCGATGATGGTGCCGGGCGCCGCGGGTGCGGTCAGCGCCACGGCGGCGAAATTTTCGGCATGGCCGCTGACGCCGTCGCGCTCGACGAGCATCGATGCGGTTCGGCCGATCTGCGTTTCGAGCCAGTCCTGCCGCCGCCGCGCATTGGCGTCGCGCAGGATTGCGGCGCGCTCGCGGGCGATGGTGCGCCCGACCTGCGGCATCCGCGCGGCGGGCGTCCCGGCGCGCGGGCTGTACGGAAAGATGTGGCCAAAGACGATGTCGCAATCGTCGATCAGCGCCAGCGAGTTCGCGAACATCGCGTCATCCTCGGTCGGAAAGCCTGCGATCAGGTCGGCGCCGATCGCGATCTCGGCGCGCGCGGCCTTCAACCGCTCGATCAGTGCGACGGCGTCGCCGCGGCGATGGCGGCGCTTCATGCGCGTCAGCACCATGTCGTCGCCCGCCTGCAGCGACAGATGGACATGCGGCATCACGCGCTTTTCCTGCGTCAGCAAGGCGAACAGCGCGTCGTCGATCCGGTCGGGGTCGAGCGACGAGAGTCGCAGACGTTCGACCGGCAGCGCCAGCAAGGCTTCGACCAGCGCCGCCAAGGTCGTGCCGCTGTCGTCGCCATAGCTGGCAAGGTCGACCCCGGTCAGGATGATTTCGCGCTGCCCGCGATCCAGCGCGGTTCGCGCCGATGCCACCACCGCATCGACACTCGCCGATCGCGCCGTCCCGCGCGCCAGCACCGTCGCGCAAAAGGTGCAGCTATGCGAGCAACCGGTCTGGACGCCAAGGAAAGCGCGGGCGTGATCGGCGCCCGAGAGGGCGGGGGAGTAAGGCGTCGTGTCCCCGCGAAGGCGGGGACCCATCTCCGATGGGTTCGAATTTGCACCGGCGGGAGATGGACCCCCGCCTTCGCGGGGGAAGGGGACAGGATTTGAAAGGTAGCTCTGAGCCAAGCCCTTCGCATCATTGGACACCACCCGCGCGCCCATCGCGGCAAAGGTCTCGCGCTCCAGTTCGGCGGCGCACCCGGTGACCACAACCTCGGCGCCCGGCCGCTCGCGCAGCGCGCGTCGCACCGCCTGCCGCGCCTGCCGCACTGCTTCGTCGGTCACCGCGCAGCTGTTGAAGACGATCGTGTCGCGCACGCCCGCAGCCTTGACGGCCGCACGAACCCCTTCGCCCTCGGCGATGTTCAGCCGGCAACCGAAATTGACGACCTCTTGCCGGTCGGCGAGGGAAGCGCTCATCCGAACTGCGCCCAGTCGGTCTCGCCCTCATAGACGCGCGTCGCGGCGCCGCTCATCACGATCGGCTCGTCGGGCGCCCAGCGGATGACGAGGTCGCCGCCGGGCAGCGACACCGTCACCGGCGACTGGACAAGTCCGGCGCGGATCGCCGCGACCGCGGTCGCGCACGCGCCGGTGCCGCACGCCTGCGTCAGCCCGACGCCGCGTTCCCAGACGCGCAGCTGCAGCTGGTTTTCGCCGTCGAGGCTTGCGACATTGACGTTGACGCGCTCGGGGAACAGCGGGTCGGTCTCGATCCGCGGGCCCAGCTCGTCGAGCGCGACGGCGTCGGCCTCGGGCACGAAAAAGACGATGTGCGGATTGCCGACATTGACCCCGGCGCCATGCTCCAGCTCGTCCCATGCGACCGGCATGTCGCGCGTGTCCATCGGCATCGCGAGCGGGATATGCTCCCAGTCGAATTCGGGCTCGCCCAGCACGACTTCGGCGCCGCCATCGGCGGGGGTGACGCGCAGCATCCCGCCCAGCGTCTCGATCACCGCGGGCTTGCCGATCAGCGTCGCGACGCAGCGCGTTGCATTGCCGCACGCCTCGACCTCGCCGCCGTCGGCGTTGAAGATCCGCATCTTCACGTCTGCACTATTTGACGGTTCGAGCAGGATCAGCTGGTCGCACCCGATGCCATGGCGGCGGTCGGCGATCGCGTGCGCGCGCGCCGGCGTCATCTCGACGCCATGCTCGCGCGCGTCGATCACGACAAAGTCGTTGCCGAGGCCGTGCATCTTGGTGAAGCGGTCTGCCATAGTCCGCGCATGTAAGGGCGCGCGGGCGCGAAGTCTAGCGATGCGGCGGGATCAGGCCGTCTTGCGCAGCGGCGCGTCTTCGCTGGTGTCGGGGCCGGCGGGCGGCGCCATCGGCGTGCGCAGCAGGCCGCGGTCGGCGAGCAGCCGTTCGGTGTCGGCGGCCGACGAGGCGCGGCCGAAATACCAGCCCTGCCCCTTCGAACAGCCGAGGCGTGTCAGCTCGATCGCGGTCGCCTCATCCTCGACGCCCTCGGCGGTGATCGGCATCGCGAGGCTTTCGCCCAGCCGCACGATCGCGACGACGATCGCCTGCGCATCGGGGCTGCCGCGCATCGCGGCGACAAAGCTGCGGTCGATCTTGATCCGGTCGAACGGCAGCGCGCGCAGGTGCGACAGCGAGCTGTAGCCGGTGCCGAAATCGTCGAGGCTCAAGGATACGCCCTGATTCTTGAGACTGGTGACGATCGAGCGCACCAGCGGCAGATTTTCGAACAGCGAGCTTTCGGTGATCTCGACCTCGAGCTGGCTGGCAGGAAAACCGACCTCGATCAGCAATTTGGTGAGCTTCTGGCTGAACCACGGATCCTTCAGCTGCTGCGGCGAGATGTTGACCGCGAGCATGATCGACGGGTCCCAGCGTTTGGCGGTCTCCATCGCCTCGCGGATCACCTGCAGCGACAATTCGCCGATCAGGCCGCTTTCCTCGGCGACGGGGATGAAACGTTCGGGCGGGATCATGCCATATTCGGGCGATTCCCAGCGCATCAGCATTTCGAAGCCGATCAGGCGCCCGCTGGCGATGTCGACCTGCGGTTCGAAATGCGGGACGAACTCGCCGCGCGGCATGCCGTCGCGAATGCCGGTTTCGATCTGGTTGCGCACCTGCACCGCCATCTCCATCCCGGCTTCGAACCAGCAGAAGCGGTTCCGGCCCTCGTCCTTGCAATTATACATCGCGATGTCGGCCTGACGGACCATCGTTTCCATCGTCACGCTGGCATCGCTGGCGAGCGATATGCCGAGCGACGCGCCGACGCGGATCTGCTGCCCATCGTGCGTGACGCTATTGTCGAGCGCCATGACGAGTTCGGCGGCGAGCGCATCGACGTCGGCGCGCGCCGCGGGTTCGAACACCAGCATCGCGACGAACTCGTCGCCGCCCAGCCGCGCCTTGGTCGCGTTGGGCGGCAGCACCGCCGAGATGCGCTCGGCGGCGACCTGCAGCACGCGGTCGCCCGCGGCATGGCCGTGAATGTCGTTGACGGTCTTGAAATGGTCGAGGTCGAGCAGGAACAGCGCGACCTGGCGCTTTTCGGCGATCGCGCCCGCGATCTGCCGCTGCCCGGTCGCGAGCAGCGCCCGGCGGTTGAGAAAGCCCGTCAGCGGGTCGGTATCGGCGAGGTAGCGCGCGCGCTGCTCGGCCTCGGTACGCTCGAGGATTTCGCGGTTGAGGTCCTTGTAGCGGCGCCAGCCGAACAGGATCAGCGCGACATTGAGGATGACCGCCGTCGCCAGCGCGCGGTCGGGGCCGCCGCCGATGCCGATGAGCGCGCGAACGGCCGCCTGCATCACATTGCTGCCCGTCCCCACGAACAACAGGATCGCGGCGACGACGATGCCGCCGGCGATGATGTCGCGTTTGGCGCCCTCGCTGCGGTCGAATGGCTTCGGCGTCGATGTCATATGAATTTGTCCCACCCTTAGGGGCTCTATGCGGGCAAAGCGGTGAAATTTGGGTTAAGTGCGCCGCGGCCGTGCCCTTCGCGCGCGCAGGGCGCCCCACCGCTTGCTTTCGGCGGGGCTTTTGCGTAAAGGTCGCCGCGTCCGCGCGCATTTTGCGTTCGGGCATATCGACATCCGCGACGGAAACACTGTCCACGGATACCGCTGGTTGGCGAGGTTTCGCTCACCGGCGTGTTTTGCGTTGCGGGCGTTGTAGGCAAGGATTTTGGCTGTGTTCGATAGTCTGAGCAACCGGCTTGGCGATGTTTTCGGGAAGCTCCGCGGCCGCGGCGCGCTGACCGAGGCCGACGTGCGCGCCGCGATGCGCGAAGTGCGAATCGCCTTGCTCGAGGCCGACGTCGCGCTGCCCGTCGTGCGCAGCTTCATCGATCAGGTCACCGACCTCGCGATCGGCGCCAATGTCCTGCGCTCGGTTACCCCGGGGCAGCAGGTCGTCAAGATCGTCAGCGACGCGCTGACCGAAATGCTCGGCTCCGAAACCGCCGAGCTCGACCTTGCCGTCACCCCGCCCGCCGTGATCATGATGGTCGGCCTGCAAGGGTCGGGCAAGACGACGACGACCGCGAAGATCGCGAAGCGGCTCAAGGAAAAAGAGCGCAAGAAGGTGCTGATGGCGTCGCTCGACGTCAATCGCCCCGCCGCGCAGGAACAGCTCGCCGTCCTCGGCACGCAGATCGACGTCGCGACCTTGCCGATCGTCGCGGGGCAGGGCCCGGTCGAGATCGCGCAGCGCGCGCTCCAGGCGGCGAAGCTTCAGGGCTTCGACGTCCTGATGCTCGACACCGCGGGCCGCCTCCACGTCGACCAGCAGCTGATGGACGAGATGCAGGCGGTGTCGCGCACGGCGAACCCGGCCGAAACCCTGCTCGTCGTCGACAGCCTGACCGGTCAGGACGCGGTGCAGGTCGCGCAGCGCTTCACCGATCAGGTGCCGCTCACCGGCGTCGTGCTCACCCGCATGGACGGCGACGCGCGCGGCGGTGCCGCGCTCTCGATGCGTGCCGTCACCGGCAAGCCGATCAAATTCGCGGGCACGGGTGAAAAGCTCGACGGGCTCGAACTCTTCCAGCCCTCGCGCATCGCGGGCCGCATCCTCGGCATGGGCGACGTCGTCAGCCTCGTCGAACGCGCCGCCGAGACGATCCAGGCCGAAGAGGCCGAGGCGATGGCGGCGAAGATGGCCAAGGGCATCTTCGACCTCAACGATTTGCGCACGCAGCTCAACCAGATGCGCCGCATGGGCGGCCTCGGCGCGCTCGCCGGCATGATCCCGGGGATCAAGAAGGCGCAGGCGCAGATGGCGGCGGGCGCCGCCGACGACAAGATGCTCATCCACTTCGACGCGATCATGGGGTCGATGACCCCCAAGGAGCGCGCGAAGCCCGAAATCCTGACCGCGAAGCGCAAGATCCGCATCGCCAACGGGTCGGGCACGACGGTGCAACAGGTCAACAAGGTGCTGAAGATGCACCAGGAAATGGCCAGCGCGATGAAGAAGATCCGCAAGATGGGCGGGCTCAAGGGGCTCGGCGCGCTGTTCGGCAAGGGCGGCGGCATTCCCGGAATGGGCGGTATGGGCGGCGGCGGTGGTCTCCCCGGCCTTGGCGGGGGTGGATCGATCCCGCCTGAACTCGCCAATTTGATGAATAAAAAGAAGTAATTAAACCCGAATTTCAGTTTAGAAGTAAAAGGAAAATATCATGGCAACCTCCATTCGCCTCGCACGCGGCGGTTCGAAAAAGCGTCCTTATTACAAGATCGTCGTCGCCGATTCGCGCAGCCCGCGCGACGGCCGCTTCATCGAACGTATCGGCAGCTACAACCCGCTGCTCGCCAAGGACAATCCCGAGCGCATCAAGCTCGACGCCGACCGTGCGAAGCATTGGGTTTCGGTTGGCGCGCAGCCGACCGACCGCGTCGCCCGCTTCCTCGACGCCGCGGGCGTCCTTGAACGCGCTGCCCGCAACAACCCGAACAAGGCGGTTCCGGGCGAAAAGGCCAAGGAACGCGCCGAAGAAAAGGCCCAGAAGCTGGCTGACGCCGAAGAAGCCGCAGCCGCCGCTGCCGCCGCTCCGGCACCCGAACCCGAAGTGGTCGAAGAAGCCGCTCCGGAAGTGGCCGCTGAAGAAGCGCCTGCTGCTGAAGAAGCTGCCGCTCCCGAAGCTGCTGAATCGGACGCAACCGGTTCGGTGAAGAGCGAAGCGACCGCCGAAGCGGTTGCCGAAGCCGTCGCCGACGAAACCCCGGCCGACGCGACCGCCGAAGACGCGACCGCGATCGCCGAGGAAGTCGCCGAAGGCGGCCCGGTTGCCGAAGCCGCCGAAGAAGCTCCGGCTGCTGAAGAAGCGCCCGCTGAAGAAGCCGGCGAAGAAAAGGCCGAAGGCTAAGCCTTGGCCGACGCGTCGCGCCCCGTCACCCTCGCCGCCATCGCCGGCGCGCATGGGGTACGGGGCGAGGTGCGCCTCAAATTATTTGGCGAAGGCGCGGAGGCTCTCCGCGCCTTTTCCGTTTTTGAGGCGGGGGGTCGCAAGCTGACCCTCAAATCGGTGCGTCCCGCCAATCAGGGCGCGGTCGCGACCTTTGCCGAGGTCAATGACCGCAGCGCCGCCGAAGCGCTGCGCGGCACCCTCCTCACCGTCCCGCGCTCGGCGCTGCCGCCCTTGGGCGAGGGCGAATATTATCACCACGACCTGCTCGGCCTGCCGTGCGTGTCGACCGATGGCACGGCGATCGGCCATGTCGCCGCGATCGAGAATTTCGGCGCGGGCGACATCCTCGAAATCGAGAAGGCGCCCGAGCCCGGCAAAAAGGCCGCGCGCTTCATGGTGCCGATGACCGCACAGGCGGTGCCGGCATGGAACGACGATGGCGTGACCATCAACGCGGCGTTCGTCGAGTAACGGATAGTCCCATTCTTCCATCGTCACCCCGGGCTTGACCCGGGGTCCCGCTTCTTCGGCACATCGGTGACCGAAGCGGGTTGACCTCAAGAGCGGGACCCCGGATCAAGTCCGGAGTGACGGACAAGGAAATGCCGCGTCAGCTTGTCCAGGGAGGATCGTCATGCGCTTGAAATCGGGTCTCGTTTTTGCCGTCATTCTTGGCGTTTCCGTACCCTCCACCGCGCAAGAACCAACTCCCAAAACCCTCGGCCAGCTCGCCCCCGAAATCGACGCGCTTTTCGCCAGATTCCAGACCGAGCAGCATGTGCCCGGCGTCGTCTATGGCGTCGTCAAGGACGGCAAGCTGGCCTATGTGAAGGGCCTTGGCGTCCAGAACATCACTGATAAGCGCCCGGTCACCCCCGACAGCCTGTTCCGCATCGCCTCGATGACCAAGGCGTTCACCGCGCTCTCGATCCTGAAGCTGCGCGACGACGGCAAGCTCCGCCTTGATGACCTCGCCGAACAATATGTGCCCGAAATGAAGGGCTGGACCTATCCGACCAAGGACAGCCCGCGCATCCGGGTGCGCGACCTGCTCCAGCATGTCGGCGGCTTTGTCACCGACGATCCATGGGGCGACCGCCAGCAGGTGCTGCCGCAGGAGGACTTCACCCGGATGATCGCGGCGGGGGTGCCGTTCAGCCGCGTGCCGCAGAGCCAGCATGAATATTCGAACTTCGGCTACGCGCTGCTCGGGCGGATCGTGACCAACGCCTCGGGCATGCCTTACACCGACTATGTCCAGCGGACGATCCTGACCCCGCTCGGCATGACGAGCAGCGGCTTCGACGCGCCCAAAGCGCCCAAGGCGCGCTACGCGCTCGGTTATCGCTGGGAGAATGAGCGCTGGACCGCCGAGCCCGAGATGGTCGACGGCGCGTTCAACAGCATGGGCGGGCTGCAGGTCAGCGCGAACGACTATGCCAAATGGGTGGCCTTCCTGCTTTCTGCGTGGCCCGCGCGCGACGATGCGGACAATGGCCCGGTCAAGCGCGCTACCGTTCGCGAGATCGCACAGGGGTTGAACTTCGTTTCGGTCGTCAACCGCACCGGCGCGAGCGGTGCCGACGCGTGCAAGCTGTCGAGCGCCTATGGCATGGGCTGGCGCGTCGCGCAGGATTGCGATCTCGGCCTGACGCTCGCGCACGGCGGCGGTTATCCGGGTTATGGCAGCCATGTGATGCTGATGCCCGATCACGGCGTCGGGGTGTTCGCGCTGTCGAACCGCACCTACGCCGGCCCGTCGGGCCCCGCATGGGACACCGCGGTCGCAATGGACAAGGCGGGGCTGCTCGAAACGCGCGCCGTGCCGTTGTCGCCCGCGGTGGCGGACGCCTATGCGGCGGCAAGGGCGGCTTATGCCGCGGGCGATCTTGGCCCGCTGCAGGGCAAGCTCGCGATGAACTTCCTGCTCGACCGCTCGGCCGACAATTGGAGGGCCGAATTCGCGAAATTGAAGGCGGAGGCGGGTGAATGCCCGACCGACGAACCCCCCGTGCCGACGGGTGCGATGTCGACCACGTTCCGCCTCAATTGCGCGAAGGGCAAGCTCGACGGAATTTTGCTGCTCGCGCCCACGACGCCCGCCACGATCCAGGCGCTGCGTTTTCGCGTGGTGCCGCCCGAGGCGCGCTGATGTCGACGGGGTGGGGCCTTTAGCAAGGGACGGCCCCACCCCGTTTCGCCCTGGACCTTGAGGGGAGGGGCAGGGATTCTTATCGCGCCCGGCGCGGACGCACGCCGCAGCGTGCGGCGACGCGGGTGAAGACGCTGTCTTCGCCCGGCGCGCTCGGCACCGCGATCCATTCGCCGAGGCGGCGGAACGGGGTCGCGAGCCAGTGGAGGCCGCGGGCGATATCGGCGCTGAAATGATCATGACCGTCATTCCAAACGCGCATGAACTGCTCGTCTTTCATCGTTCATCTCCTTTCGCTTGATGTTGCCTAGATGCACTTCCCGGCATCGCTCCGCCAACAAAAGGCGTAGACCATATTATAAGCTGAGCTTATAAGGTGGCATGTCTCGCCTGCCGCCCCTCGCCGCCGTACGCACCTTCGAAGCCGCCGGTCGGCTGCAGAATTTCTCGCGCGCCGCCGAGGAGTTGGGGCTGACGCAGGCCGCGGTGAGTTATCAAATCCGCCAATTGGAGGACCGCCTCGGCCGCGCGCTGTTCGTGCGCGAGAAAGGCCGCGTGCGGCTCTCCGAAACGGGCCAGCGGCTGCTCCCCGCGATCAGCAACGCCTTCGCGACGATGGGCGACGCCTTCGCCGCGCTCGGCAGCGACGAGGCGGACGTGCTGACGATCAACGCCGCGACCAGCTTCGGCGGCACCTGGCTCAGCGCGCGCATCGGCAGCTTTCAGCTCCAATATCCCGAACTCGCGGTGCGCATGGCGATGAGCAACGATCTGATCGATTTCGATGCCTCGAACGTCGACGTCGCGATCCGCATCGGCAAGGGCGTCTGGCCCGGGCTGCGCAGCGACTTCCTGATGCGCCAATATCTCGCGCCGATCGCCTCGCCGGCCTTTATCGAAGAACATGACATTCGCGAGCCCGCCGACCTGCTGCGCGTCCAGCGGCTGGCGCCGAACGACAGCTGGTGGGCCGAATGGTTCGCCTTGGCCGGCGTGGCGAGGCCGCCGGCGTCGACACGGCGCGGGATCGAACTCGACAGCCAGTTGCAGGAAGGCAGCGCGGTGCAGGCGGGCTTCGGCGTCGCGATGATGACCCCGCTCTATTGGCAGGGCGAACTCGCGAGCGGGCGGATGGTCCAGCCCTTCGACACGCTTTATGTCTCGGCATCGTCGGGCATGTGGCTCGTCCATCGCGACAATCGTGTCGGGGTGCGCAAGATCGAGCGCTTCCGCGAATGGCTGCACGCCGAAATCGAGAAGGATCGCCACCTGCTCACCGACGCGCTATTGGAGCCGCCGTCGCCGCCCGAACTGCGCTAGCGCCTCGCGCGGCGTTTCAACATGCTCGGCGCCCGGCGATAGACCTGCTGGAAAGCCGCGTTGAACGACCGCACGCTGCCAAAACCCGCTGCCAGCGCGATGTCGGTCATGCCCAGGTCGGTGGTATCGATCAGTCGCTTCGCGCGCTGGATGCGCGCGGTGCGCGCGGCGGCCAGCGGTGTGGTGTCGAGATGGCGGCGGAACAGCCGCGTCAGGTGGCGGGCGCCGATGCCGAGCCGCCCGGCCAGCGCCTCGACGTCGGCCTCGTCGAGCGCGCCGTCCTCGATCAGCCGCAGCGCGCGATCGACGGTCGCGCGGGTGCCGTTCCACGCCGGCGAGCGCGGCGCCGTCTCCGGCCGGCAGCGGAGGCAGGGACGAAAGCCCGCGCGCTCGGCCGCCGCAGCGCTGCGATAATAGCTGACGTTGCGCGAGAGCGGCTGGCGCACCGGGCAGACCGGGCGGCAATAGATGCCGGTCGATTTGACCGCGATGAAGATAATCCCGTCATAGGCCGGATCGCGCGCATAGCGCACCCGTTCGCACAGCGCGAAATCGAGGTCGGGTTCGTCGGGCGGGGTCATGCGCTCTTTATACGGGAATCGGCCGCGCTTGTCCGGGGGTGTCGGTGACCGCGTCCGATTCCTGCCAGCGATGGTGCGGCGACGCCGCTATCATCGGCGGCATACCCAGAGCAGGAGCAAGCCCGATGGCCTCGATCCACCACGACATCTTCATTGCCGCCGACCCCGCCACGATCTGGGACGCTGCACGCGACGTCGGCCGGCTCCACGACCGGCTCGTCCCGGGGTTCGTTGCCGCCACCGAAATGATCGAAGGCGACGGCGCGCCGGTTCGCCGTGTCACCTTTGCGAACGGCGCGGTGGCCGACGAAACGATCGTCTCGGTCGACGACGACCGCCGCCGCCTCGTCTGGGCGATCAAGACGTTCCAACATCATAATGGCGTGCTCGAAGTCGCCGGGGCCGAAGGCGGCGCGCGGGTGCGCTGGACCGCCGACATCTTGCCCGATGCGCTCGCGCAGCAGGTCGCGCCGATGATGGCAGAGGGGCTGGCGCGCATGAAGGCGCATATGGAACGCGTGCGCGTCGACAGCTGACGCTTGCCAAGCGGGGTCGGTGAGCGGCATGGGGTGGCATGACCTTCACCGCCGTCCCCCTGACGCTTTACCCCGACATGTTTCCCGGTCCGCTGGGGCACAGCATGGCGGGGCGCGCGCTCGAAAGCGGGACCTGGCACTGCGCGCCGGTGCAGATCCGCGATTTCGCGACCGACAGGCATCGCACCGTCGACGACACCCCCGCGGGCGGCGGAGCCGGGATGGTGCTCAAGGCCGACGTCCTCGGCGCCGCGATCGACCATGCGGTGACGGCGCATCCGGACCTTCCGATCCTTGCGATGACCCCGCGCGGCACCCCGATCACGCAGGCGCGCGTGCGCCAGCTTTCGGCGGGCCCGGGCGCGATCATCCTCTGCGGCCGGTTCGAGGGATTCGACGAACGCATCTTCGACGCGCGGCCGATCGAAGAGGTGTCGATGGGCGACATCGTCCTGTCGGGGGGCGAGATGGGGGCGCTGTTGCTGCTCGACGCTTGCATTCGGCTGCTTCCCGGCGTAATGGGCGCGGCTTCAAGCGGTGACGACGAATCGTTCGAAAACGGTTTGCTCGAATATCCGCACTATACCCGGCCCGTAAATTGGGAAGGGCGCACGATCCCCGAAGTGCTGCGATCGGGGGATCATGCGAAGATCGCGGCCTGGCGGAAACAACAGGCGGAAGATCACACACGGTTACGCAGGCCGGACCTTTGGGAGCGTCATGTCGATGCTCGGGACCGACCTGCCTCTGGCGCGCGGCGACAAGAAAAGGACTAGAGGACATGAACCTCATCCAGACGATCGAAGCCGAAGAAATCGCCAAAGCGGCGAAGACCATTCCGACCTTCCGTCCCGGCGACACGCTGAAAGTCGGCGTGAAGGTGGTCGAAGGCGAACGCACCCGCGTCCAGAATTTCGAAGGCGTGTGCATCGCACGCTCGAACAAGGGCATGGGCTCCAACTTCACCGTGCGCAAAATGTCGTTCGGCGAAGGTGTCGAGCGCGTGTTCCCGCTCTATTCGCCCAACATCGACTCGATTACCGTCATCCGCAAGGGTGCCGTGCGTCGTGCGAAGCTTTACTATCTTCGTGGCCGCACTGGTAAATCGGCGCGTATTGCGGAGCGCCGCGAATACCGGTCGGAAGCCGGCGAAGGCTAAGGAGAGCTTCTCTCACCCAAAGCCGAAACAGCTTTCAAAAACGACCGGTTCCGCCAACAGGCAGAGCCGGTCGTTTTCTTTTGGGCAAAGCGAATTTCATGCAGCAGTCCGTCCTCCCGTTCCAGCCGACGCGGCGCGCCTTTCTTGGCGCGGTGCTCGCGTTCGGCGTGTCGGGCGAGGCGGTGGCGCTCACCAATGCGCAGCGCGTGGTGAGTGCGGCGCGGCGGCAGGTCGGCGTGACGCTGTCCTATGATCCGGCGTACAGCGTCCTTCGCTTTCCGAACGGCGATGTCGACCGCGCGAAGGGCGTTTGCACCGATGTCGTGATCCGCGCCTTCCGCGATGCGCTCGGCGCCGACCTGCAGGCGCTTGTAAATGCCGACATGCGCGCCAATTTTGCAGCCTATCCGAAGAATTGGGGATTGGGGCGCCCCGACCGCAACATCGACCATCGCCGGGTGCCCAACCTCGCGACCTATTGGCGGCGGCAGGGCGCCTCGCTGCCCGTAACGACCAATCCCGCCGACTGGCGCCCGGGCGACATCTTCACCGCGATGGTGGGTGGCCGTCTGCCGCACACCGGCATCGTGTCCGACCGCAAGGATACGACCGGCGTGCCGCTCGTCCTCCACAATATCGGTGGCGGGACGCGCGAGGAGGATGCGCTGTTCGACCACAAGCTGACCGGCCATTTCCGCTGGAAAGTCTGAATTATCGTAACGTTTTCAACCGAGTTCTTGCCTTGAGGAGTGAGTAAATGGGTTATCGTATCGTTGTCGCCGGAGCCACGGGCAATGTCGGGCGCGAAGTGCTCGCCATTCTCGCCGAGCGCGAATTTCCGATCGACGAACTGGCAGCGGTTGCATCGTCGCGGAGCCAGGGCACCGACGTCGAAATCGGCGACAGCGGCCGCACCGTCAAATGCCAGAATATCGACAATTTCGACTGGGCCGGCTGGGACATGGCGATTTTCGCGATCGGTAGCGACGCGACCGCGATCCACGCGCCGAAGGCCGCTGCGGCGGGCTGCGTCGTGATCGACAATAGTTCGCTCTATCGCATGGACCCCGACGTGCCGCTGATCGTGCCCGAGGTGAACCCCGATGCGATCGACGGCTATACGAAGCGCAACATCATCGCGAACCCGAACTGCTCGACCGCGCAGATGGTGGTCGCGCTGAAGCCGCTCCACGACGCCGCTAAGATCAAGCGCGTCGTCGTCTCGACCTATCAGTCGGTGTCGGGCGCGGGCAAGTCGGGCATGGACGAACTGTGGAACCAGACGCGCCAGATCTTTGTCGGCGACGAAAAGGACATCCAGAAGTTCACCAAGCAGATCGCCTTCAACGTCATTCCGCACATCGACAAATTCCTCGACGACGGCTCGACCAAGGAAGAGTGGAAGATGGTCGTCGAGACCAAGAAGATCCTCGATCCGAAGATCAAGGTCACCGCGACCTGCGTCCGCGTGCCGGTGTTCGTCGGCCATTCGGAAGCGATCAACATCGAGATGGAAGACGAGCTGTCGGCCGAGGATGCGCAGCGCATCCTGCGCGAAGCCCCCGGCGTCGTGCTCCACGACAAGCGCGAGGACGGCGGCTACATCACCCCCGTCGAATGCGTCGGCGATTTCGCGACCTTCGTGTCGCGCGTGCGTGAGGACCCGACGGTCGAAAACGGCCTCAACCTCTGGTGCGTCAGCGACAACCTCCGCAAGGGCGCGGCGCTGAACGCGGTGCAGATTGCTGAGCTGCTCGGCCGCCGGCACCTCAAGAAGGGCTGAAAGTAGAGTTGGTGTGCCCCTGCGAAGGCAGGGGCCCATCACCTAAGGTTCCGGCACCATGCCGCGGTTCTTTTGAGTCGCGACGGCGGGAGATGGACCCCTGCCTTCGCAGGGGTACGGCTTCGCGGCATCTCGACTTCGCTCGATGCGAACGGATAAGAGGGGCAGATGACTAGTCCCTACGCCTTCACCCACGCCCTCTGCCGCGCCCCCGCCCGTTCGGCGGTCAAGGGCATCCGCGCCAACGGCGGTCCCGACCCCGACTTCGCCGTCCTCGCCGCCGAACATGAATCCTATGCCGGCGCGCTCCGCGCCCTCGGCCTCGCCGTCGAAGTCCTGCCGCCGCTCGACGATTTCCCCGACGCGCTGTTCACCGAAGACGTCGCGCTGACCTTTCCCGAGGGCGCGATCCTGCTTCGCCCCGGCGCACCGAGCCGCGCGGGCGAAGTGGCGCATATCCGCGAGGCGCTCGCGGCGCGCCACGCCACTGTGCTCGAAATGACCGGCCCCGGCCATGTCGACGGCGGCGATGTGCTGCGCCTTGCCGACCGCGTGATTGTCGGCCTGTCCGACCGCACCGACCGCGCGGGCGCCATCGAACTCGCGGCTTTGCTCGATCGGCTCGGTTATCGCGCCCAGATCGCGGTCACGCCCGCGGGCGTGCTCCATTTCAAGACCGGCTGCAGCCTGATCGACGAAAGCACGATCCTCGCCGTACCCGCGATGCGCGATTGCCCCGAATTTGCGGGCCTCGAAGTCGTGCTGACTCCGACCGGCGAGGAAGGCGCGGCGAATATCCTGCGCGTGCGCGATACCGTCCTCATCGGCGCGCGCTGGCTGGCGACGCAGGCGATGCTGGCGGCGCGCGACGTATCTTTCCGCCCGATGGCGACCGACCAGATCGCGCGCATCGACGCCGGGCTCAGCTGCATGTCGCTGCGCTGGTGACGCATCGAAAATCGCTGTCCTACAATATCTTGCTGCATTAGGTCTTCGGCATGATGAAAGCCCTGACGCCGCGCCCGATACATGCATTTGCGAGTGAAGTTAGGCAGTTTTCCGCCATTTCTGTCTCGGCGGATTTCGATCGATGACGGCCGGTTCGGCGCCCCCCAAAACGCAAAGGCCGCTGATCGGCCTGCTCCTTGCGCTCCTCCTCCTCGCGCAGATCGACCAGCCCTATCCCGAGGTCGCGCTGCTCCAGCATATCCCGACGATGCTGCTGATCGTTGCGGCGCCCTGGCTGCTCCGCCGCTGGCCGCTATCGACGCCCGCCGTCGCGTGCATCGTCGCCTTCATGGCGCTCCACACGCTCGGCGGGCGCTACGCCTACAGCAATGTCCCCTATGACGATTGGGGGCGCGCGCTGACCGGCACCAGCCTCTCCGACGCCTTCGGGTGGACGCGCAACCATTATGACCGGCTCGTCCATTTTGCCTTCGGCGCGCTGTCGGTCATCCCCGTCGCCGAAATCGCACGGCGCTGGGGCGGCCTTGGCTCACGCGGCGCGGCCTTTGCCGTGCTTGGCTGGGTGCTGGCGATCTCGAGCCTCTACGAAATCTTCGAATGGCTGCTCACCATCGTCGCGGCGGGCGAAACCGCCGATCGCTACAACGGGCAGCAGGGCGATATCTGGGACGCGCAAAAGGATATGGCGCTGGCAACGCTCGGTGCGATATTGGGGATGGCGATGGGGCCGATCGTCGGAAACAGGAGATAGGCATGCGCAAGTTCACGACCCTCGCGATGGTGGCGCTGCTCGCCGCGTGCAAACCCGCCGCCGAAAAGGCCCCCGTCGATGCCGATCCCGTGGCTCCCACGGTGCCCGAGGCGAAGGCCGACGGGCCGAACGCGGCGACCACCGCGGTCAGCCTCGACGGCGAGGGGCTGCGCTTCGTCGACACGAACAGCGGCAAGACCAGCCTGCTCGCCTTCGGCGTCCCGCGCGCGCAGGCGGAGGCCGCGCTCGCCAATGTCGCGGGCAAGGAAGACGACCGCAGCACCAACGAGGAATGCGGCGCGGGGTCGATGGAATTTACGCGCTACGATGCGATGACGCTCAATTTCCAGGACGGCAAATTCGCCGGCTGGTTCCTCGGCAACGAACCCGGCGCCGACAGCTATTCGACGATGAGCGGCATCGCCATCGGCACGACGCGCGCCAAGGCGGCGGAATCGGTGACGATCGTCGACCTCGAGGACAGCACGCTCGGCGAGGAATTCAGCATCGGTACCGGCGACAAGGTCATCGGCGGCATGTTCGCCGCGCCCGGCGACGCGGCAAAGATCGACGCGTTGTTCGCCGGCACCAACTGCTTCTTCCGCTGATATGGCGCGGGAAATCACCGGCGGCTGCCGCTGCGGCCAACTGCGTTACAGCTTCGAGCAGGACGGGCCGCTGCTCAACTATTGCTGCCATTGCCTCGATTGCCAGAAATCGACCGCGAGCGCCTTTGCCGATCAGCTGATCGTATCGACCGATACGCTGACGCTGACCGGGCGGAGCGTGACATTCTCGACCGAGCGCCCCTCGGGCGGCACCACGACCAACCAGCATTGCCCCGACTGTTTCAGCCGCGTGTGCAACGCGAACACCGTCTATCCCGCGATGACCATCGTCCGCGCCGGCACACTCGACGATCCCTCGGAGCTTGAGCCTTTCGCGCATATCTGGGTGAAGCGAAAGCGCGGATGGATCGCGATTGCGGACGGCGTGCCGACCTTCGACGAAAGCCCCGATCCGATGGAGTTCATGCGCTTTGCAACGGCGCGGCGCGGCGCCTGATGCGTCAGTGCCCCATATCCGCCGCCGACGCCTTCGGCCCACCCGGCTTCGGCGGGCGTAGCAGCAGCACCAGCGGCACCGACGCCAGCGTCACCCACATCATCGCCCAGAAATCGTCGATATAGGCGACCATCGCTGCCTGCCGGTTGATCTCGGCATTGACCATCGCCAGCGCGGTGTCGCCGGCGATGCCGAAGCGGTCGGCGGTCGACGGGTCGAGCAGGGCGACCGAGCTGTTGGTGACATGCGCCGCCAGATCCGCGTGGCTCCGCTGGATGTTCGACCCGAGCAGGGTGGTGACGATCGAGATGCCGACCGACGCGCCGAGGCTGCGGAACAGGTTGAGCAGGCTCGACCCGTCGGTGCGATATTGCGGCTGGATCGTCGCGAACGCCATGGTGTTCAAGGGAATGAAGATCAGCCCCATGCCGAGGCCCTGCACCAGCCCGCTGATGATCACCGGCTGCATCCCCATCGCGAGCGACCAGTGGCTCATCTGCCATAACGAATAGGCCGCGGTGAGCAGCCCGGTGCCGACCAGCCAGCGCGCGTCGATCTTGCCGAGCAACTGCCCCGCGACCCACATGCTCGCAAGGATGCCGATCCCGCGCAGCGCGAGCGCGACCCCGGTATCGATCACCGGCCAGCCGAACAGATTCTGCAGCATCGGCGGCAGCAACGCCATCGACGCGAACATCACGACGCCGATCACGACCATGAACCCCATCGCGGTGACGAGGTTGCGGTCGGCGAGCATCTTGCGGCTGAACAGCGGCGCCTGCGCGGTGAACATATGGACGATGAACATCCACAGGCAGGAGACGGCGACGCCCATTTCGATCCAGATTTCGATGCTGTCGAACCAGTCCTGATGCGCGCCGCGGTCGAGCATCAGTTGGAGCGCGGCGAGGCCGAGCGCGAGCATCGAAAAACCGAACAGGTCGAAGCGCCGTGTGACGGTTCGTGTCTTGGGCAGCAGCGCCCACATCATCGCGAGCGTGATGAGCCCGACGGGCAGGTTGACGTAAAAGACCCAGCGCCAGTTGACGCTTTCGGTCAGCCACCCGCCCAATATCGGCCCCAGGATCGGCCCGATCATGATCCCCATGCCCCAGATCGACATCGCGCGCGCGTGGCGTTCGGGCGGGTTGATGTCGAGCATCACCGACTGCGACAGCGGCCCGATAAAGGCGGCGCTGACCCCTTGCAGGAAGCGGAAGGCGACCATCTGTTCGAGCGTCTGCGCGGCGCCGCACGCCATCGACGCGACGATGAAGCCCGCGACCGCGGCCATGAACAATTCGCGCCGCCCGATCCGGTCGGCGAGCCAGCCGGTGATCGGCATCGCGACCGCGCTGGCGAGGATATAGCTCGTCAGTACCCACGTCACCGTCTCGCTCGTCGCGCCCAATGCCGACTGCATATGCGGGATCGCGACGTTGGCGATCGTCGTGTCGAGGATCTGCATGATCGACGCGCCCATGACGGCGACGGTCAGCAGCCCGCGATAGCGCACGCGTTCATGCAGCGGGATCGACTCGTCGTCGGGGAGCGCCGCGGCCGACGGCCGGCGGGGGAGGGCATTGCTCGCCACGGGACCTTACTTCGTAAACACCCGCACATCCGCCGACAGCCCCGCGATCATGTCGCGCGCGGGCTTTTCGTCGAAGGCGATGCGCACCGGCACGCGCTGCGTCACCTTGACCCAGTTGCCGGTGGCATTCTGCGCGGGCAGCACCGAAAATTCGCTGCCGGTGCCCGCGCCGATCGTCAGCACATGGCCGCGCACCTTCACGCCGGGATAGGCGTCGAAGCTGATTTCGGCGCGCTGGCCGACACGCATATCGGCGAGGTCGGTTTCCTTGAAATTGGCCTCGACCCACGGATGCGCGGTATCGACCAAAGTGACCGCGGGAAGCCCGGCGACCATCATCTGGCCGACCTGCAGCCGGTCCGACTGCGCGATCCGGCCCGCGCTCGGCGCGCGAACCGTCGTGCGGCCCATGTTCACCTCGGCCTGCGAACGCTGGACGCGCGCCGCCTCGACCTGCGGGTTGATTCCGCTCGATGGGCCGGCGGCGAGCTTGGTGCGCGCTTCCGCGGCGGCGGCTTCGGCTTGACGTACGCTCTCGCGCGCCTGCTGGAGCGCGTGGCGCGACGCGTCATAGGCGGCTTTGGTCGTGAAGCCCTTTTCCATCAACGCTGCCTGCCGCTCGAAAGTGACCTGCGCGAACTTCACATCCTCGCGCGCCGCGGCGATGTCGACGCTCGACGTGTTCGCGCTTGCCGACAGATTGCCGACCTCGACCTCGGCGGCGTCGATCGCCGCGGTCGCCTGCGCGACGGTCAGTGCATAGGGTTCGCCATCGATGCGGAACAGGAGCTGGCCCTTCGCGACCTGCTGGCCGTCGCGCACTGCGACCTCGGTGATCCGCCCACCGACTTCGGCGGCGACCGACACCTTGTCCATCTGCACATAGGCGTTGTCGGTCGACACCGACCCGCCGCTCATCAGCCACCAGCCGGCACCGCCCGCGATCAGAGCCAAGGGCAGGCCGAACATCAGGATGCGCGTGCGCCAGCTTGCCTTGGGCGCGGCCTCGTTTTCGAGTGCCGGGTTCGGCAAGGGGTCGGCCTTTGGCGCGGCCTTGGGCGGCGTCACCTTTTCGGCCTTCGGGCGGGACGGGGAGAGCTGGTCCATCAAACGGTCTCTTCTTCTTTTTGGCATATACGGCGGGACAAATTGGCGCGAACGCGTTCGACAAGATCGATCAGCTGGTCGCGCTCGGCGTCGCTCAGCCCTTCGGTGGCTTCGGCGGTCAGCGCGTCGGCCATCTCGCGCATCCCGCCAAGCAGGTCGCCCGCGCGGGGGGTCAGATAGAGGCGCCACGCGCGGCGGTCGGCGGGGTCGGCGCGGCGTTCGACCAGCTCGCTTTCGACCAACCGGTCAACCATGCGCGACAAGGTAATCGGCTCGACCTCGATCAGCTCGGCGAGCGGCCCCTGACGGATGCCTTCGTGGCGCTTGAGATAGGTAATCAGCCGCCATTGCAGCGCGGTAATGCCGCTGCCCTTCGTGCGCGCGTTGAACGAACGGCGAAACAGCCGCGCCGTGTCGTTCAGCAGGAATCCGATGGTTTCACTCATGGACTAGGATATAATAGCAATTGCTACTATTTTCAACATCCGGATGTTGCGGCCAACAATCTCGAATCCGGTGTAAATTTTCTTTACACTGCTTGCGCCGCGCGTGTTTTTCGGCAGGATGACGTCATGAGTTTGACCGCAGACCTCTTCTGGTCCTTTCGCTCGCCGTACAGCTATCTCGCTATCGGCCGTTATCGTGCGCTCGCCGCCAGCCACGATGTGACGATCAACCTGCGGCCCGTTTATCCGCTCGCGATCCGCCAGCCCGACTTTTTCGAGCGCAACCATCCCAACTGGCTAAGCTATACGGTGCGCGACATGATCCGTGTCGCGCAATTTCATGGCATTCCCTTCGGTCCGCCGCGTCCCGACCCGATCGTGCAGGACATGGCGACGCGCACGATCGCGGCCGAGCAGCCCTATATCTATCGCCTGACGCGGCTCGGGCAGGCGGCATCGCGGCGCGGCAAGAGCCTTGCCTTCGCGCACGAGGCGGCGCAGCTCATCTGGGGCGGCGCGCAGGACTGGCACCTCGGCGATCATCTGGCGGGTGCGGCGAAGCGCGCGGGCCTTGACCTGGCCGAACTCGATGCCGAAGCCGTCAGCGACGCCGAGCTACTCGATAATGAAATCGCCGCCAACCAGGTCGCGCTCGAAATCGCCGGTCATTGGGGCGTGCCAACCCTGGTGTTCGATGGCGAACCCTTTTTCGGGCAGGACCGCATCGAAATGGCGAAGTGGCGCATGGAGCAAAAGGGCCTGCGCCCACGCTGATCGGCGCTTGCCGAACCGGGCGTGAAGGGCGCATAGCGCGGCGCATGACGATCGAACCTCAATATTTCGAGGCGCGCGACGGCGTGCGGCTGGCGTGGCGCGAGATGGGTCCAGAAACGGGGGGCGGGCGGCCGCTGTTGCTGCTCCACGGCCTGTTTTCGAGCGGCGAGGTCAACTGGATCAAGTTCGGCACTGCCGCGCGCGTCGCATCCGAGGGCTATCGCGTGATCATGCCCGACCTGCGCGTCCACGGGTCGAGCGACGCGCCGCACGAGGAGGAATATTATCCGTCCGACGTGCTCGTGCGCGACCTTGAGGATCTGGTGGCACATCTGGGCCTGACTGATTTCGACCTCGGCGGCTTTTCGCTCGGCGCGCGCACCAGCGTCCGCGCGGTGGTCGCGGGGATGAAGCCCAAACGGCTGATCCTCGGCGGCATGGGGCTCGCGGGCCTCGCCGGCTGGCAGCGGCGCGGACAATTCTTCAAGCGCGTCATCGCCGAATATGAGACGGCGAAGCGCGGCGACGACACATGGCTGTCGATCCAGTTCATGAAAACGATGAAGGTCGATCGCATCGCCGCGGGGCATCTGCTCAACAGCTTCACCGACACGGCGCCCGCGATGCTGGCGGCGATCACGATGCCGACGCTCGTCGTGTGCGGTGCTGACGATCAGGACAATGGTTCGGCGCCCGAACTCGTCGCCGCTCTCGCCGACGCGCGGCTCGCAACGATCCCGGGCACGCATATGTCGAGCGTCACCCAACCCGAGCTGGGCGAGGCGATCGCCGCCTTTCTCGCGGCTTGACCGGACTCGCGCGAAGCGCCTAGCTGTTGCCATGTGCCGCAGAGCGCTGACAAAATATTCCAGAGGACGCACCCCATGAAAGCCATGATTTCGACGCTGTCGCTTGCCTTGTCGCTCGCGGTGGCAACCCCCGCTTTTGCCCAAACTGCGCCGACGGCGGCCCCCACCGCCGCTGACGCCGATGCCTTTATCGCGTCGGTCGAAAAGGACCTGTTCGACTATACGGTCGAGGCGAGCCAGGTGAACTGGGTCAACAGCACCTATTTGACCGAAGATACCGATGCGATGGCGTCGAGGATCAACGCCGTCGGCACCGAGAAATCGGTCAAATATGCGCTCGAAGCCGCCAAATATAAGGATGTGGCGGGGCTCGGCGCCGACACCAAGCGCAAGCTCGACATATTGCGCACCGGGATTGTGCTGCCCGCGCCGACGACGCCGGGCGCCGCGACCGAGCTCAACACGATCGCGACCGACCTGCAGTCGCAATATGGTAAGGGCCGCGGCACGCTGGACGGCAAGGAAATCTCGGGCTCGGACATCGAGGCCGCGATGGGCGACCTCAAGCACACGCCGGCGCAGTTCGCCGAAATGTGGACGAGCTGGCACGACAAGGTCGGCGCGCCGATGAAGGACGATTATGCCAAGCTGGTCGGCATCGCGAACGCCGGCGCGAAGGAACTCGGCTTCGCCGACACCGGCGCGATGTGGCGTTCGGGTTACGACATGCCGCCCGAGGAATTCGCCAAGGTCACCGAGAAGATCTGGCAGGATATGAAGCCGCTCTATGTCGCGCTCCACACCTATGTCCGCTGGAAGCTGAACGAGAAATATGGCGACGCGGTGCAGGCCAAGACCGGTCCGATCCGTGCCGACCTGCTCGGCAATATGTGGGCGCAGGAATGGGGCAATATCTACCCGCTCGTCGCGCCCGCGGGAACCGGCGACCTCGGCTATGACATCGGCGACCTCTTGACCGCGCAGGGCAAGACCCCGCTCGACATGGTCAAGGCGGGCGAGAATTTCTATTCGTCGCTCGGCATGGCGCCGCTGCCCGAAACCTTCTGGAAGCGCAGCCAGTTCCTGAAGCCCGCCGACCGCGAAGTCGTCTGCCACGCCTCGGCGTGGGATATCGACAACAAGGACGATATCCGCATCAAGATGTGCATCAAGGTGAATGCCGACGACTTCATCACGATCCACCACGAACTCGGCCACAATTATTACCAGCGCGCTTATAACAAGCAGCCATTCCTGTACCTCAACGGTGCCAACGACGGCTTCCACGAGGCGATCGGCGATTTCGTCGCGCTGTCGATCACCCCGCAATATCTTGTCGACATCGGCCTGCTCGACAAGGCGAAGGTGCCCGCCGCCGACAAGGACATCGGCCTCTTGCTCCGGCAGGCGATGGACAAGGTCGCCTTCCTGCCCTTCGGCCTGCTCGTCGACCGCTGGCGCTGGGGCGTCTTCGATGGTTCGATCCAGCCCGCCGACTACAACAAGAAATGGACCGAGCTGCGCACGCAATATCAGGGCATCGTCCCGCCGGGCGAGCGGCCGGCGAACGCGTTCGATGCGGGTGCGAAATTCCATATCCCGGGCAACACCCCCTACACGCGCTATTTCCTCGCGCGCGTGCTGCAGTTCCAATTCTATCAGGCGGCGTGCAAGCAGGCCGGGTGGAAGGGGCCGCTTCACCGCTGCTCCTTCTATGGCAACAAGGAGGTCGGCGCGAAGCTGAACGCGATGCTCGAAATGGGTGCGTCGAAGCCGTGGCCCGATGCGCTGCAGGCGTTCACCGGCAGCCGCGAGATGTCGGGCAAGGCGATGGCCGATTATTTCGCGCCGCTGAAGACGTGGCTCGACCAGCAGAACAAGGGCAAACCGCAGGGATGGTGAGCCGGGCGATCGACGACAAGTAGAAAGGCCGGGGTGGCGACGCCCCGGCCTTTTTCATTGCGCCTCGACCGCCTGTTTGAAGCGGGCCAGCCGCGCGCTCGCGGCGGCGGCGTGCGGACCGATCCAGCGGTCGTGGATGTCCTGGATCGGCACCGCGTTGAGGTGGTTCCAGCGTTCGCGGCCGCGGCGCTCGGCGATCACCAGCCCCGCATCCTCCAGCACCTTCAGATGTTGCATCACCGTGCAGCGGTCGATGTCGGCAAAATGGGCGCACAGCGCGCCAGTGGTCAGCGGCTGGTCCTTCAGATCGTCGAGAATCTGGCGCCGGATCGGCGAGGCGAGCGCCTTGAAGGTCGCGTCGAACTGGTCGTGAATTGACATGTTACATAAATATAACATAAAAGAGTGCGACTCAAGCGGAGAATGGACATGGAACTGAAATTCAGGGTCGCGGCGCGGATCGCGAAGCCGGTGCACGAGGTGTTCGAGGCGGTCGCAGACCCCGCGAAGCTGTCGAACTATTTCACCACGGGCGGCGCAAAGGGCCGGCTCGAGACCGGCGCTACGGTCGAATGGGACTTTCACGACTTTCCCGGCGCCTTTCCGGTCTGGGTGATCGAGGTGGTGCCCGACGAGAAAATCGTCCTCGAATGGCAGGCGAACGAAGGCGAGCCGCCCAATGTGGAAGGCGGCGCGCACAAGGACGCCGATTACCGGACGCGGGTGACGATGAGCTTCAAGGGGCTCGACGACGGGCGCACGATGGTCGAGATCGCCGAGGAAGGCTGGCGCGAAAATCAGGGTGCGCTCGGCGCCTCCTATGGCAATTGCCAGGGGTGGGCGCAGATGCTCTGCGCGCTCAAGGCGTGGACCGAGCATGGGATCAACCTGCGCGAGGGCATGTATATCTAGCCGCGCGATCGCCGACAGAACGGCCATTGCGGGCGGCGTTGCGAACGACGCGGCCGGGCGATAGGCTGGCCGCATGACAAGCGCACCGCCGGTGATGGTCCTCGGTTGCGGTCGAAGCGGCACCTCGATCTTCGGCGAGCTGTTCGACGGCCTCGATCGCTACATCTATCAAAGCGAACCGGCGTTCGAGGCGGTGTTGGCGGCCGACTACAGCACGCCGCAGGCGTTCAAGGTGCCGCGCGAAAGCGACCTTCATCCGGCAAGGCCGGGCCTGTCCTTTCCGCTCGACCGCTTTCTGGAGGTGGCGCCCCGCGCCCGCCTGTTCTGGATCGTGCGGAATCCGCTCGACGCCGTCTGTTCGCTGCGCGTCGGAATCGCGAAGCGATGGGGACATCATCCGAGGCCGCCCGACTGGAAGGACTGGCTTGCCGAGCCCCTGATCGCGCGATGCGCGCATCATTGGGCTTTCCTCAATCGCGCGGGATATGCGCAGGTCGAACATTGCGCCACGCTGGTCCGGTTCGAGGAGATGATCGCCGATCCGGCGCAGTTTTGGGCCCGGATATGCGCGGCTCTGGCGATCGATCCCGCCGCCAATGCCCCGCATCTCGCGAGGTGGGCGAAACGGGTGCAGAACAGCAACAACAAGGAGTTTATCGAAGCGCAGACCTCGCGGAGCTATTCACGGCCGGACCATAGGGTCCGCGTCGACCGCTGGCGCGAGAATCTGACCGACGAAGAGGCCGCCGCGATCTGGGATGTCGTCGGCGAGACGGCGCAGGCGCTGGGCTACCGCGCCCCGGCTTGAAATCGGCGCTGAGGACGGGCGTCAGCTCGGAATTTCCAAGTGCAGTGGCCGCGAGCCGATCGGGGCGCCGGTGTTGGCGTCAACCACCACCGGGCGCACGACCTCGCCCGTCGCGGCGTCGAGGTGACGGCTGAGCGCGCCGGCGCCGTTATATTTGCGCCCCCACGCGCCGATCGCCATCAGGATCGGCAGGAAGTCGCGCCCCCCCTCGGTGAGCAGATATTCGTCGCGCGGCGGGCGCTGACTGTAGCGCCTCTTCTCGATCAAACCAGCATCGGCAAGCGCCGACAAGCGCCGCGACAAGATGTTCGGCGCGATGCCGAGGCTGGTGCGCAATTGCTCGTACCGCGTCAGCCCGCGCTCGATATCGCGGAGCACCAACATGCTCCAGCGGTCGCCGACGCGCATCAACCCGCGATCGACGGGGCAGGTGCCCAAATTATTTTCGTCGCTGCTCATTGAAGTCACATAAGGCAGTCACTATCATTTTGCAAGCGACTCGCGGCGGGCTTTTCTCGTCCTCGGGGCCGCCTCACAAGGAGCAATGATTTGACTATCCCGAGTGGAACGGCCCTGATCACGGGCGCTTCGACCGGCCTGGGCGCCGTCTATGCCGACCGCCTCGCCAAGCGCGGGCACGACCTGATCCTCGTCGCACGCAACGGCGCGCAGATGGAAGAACTCGCCGCAAAGCTGCGCGCCGAAACCGGCGCCCAGGTCGATGTGATCGCCGCCGACCTTACCCACGGCGACGATGTGACGCGGATCGAGCAGCGGCTGGCGGGCGATGCCGCGATTACGCTGTTCGTCAACAATGCCGGCATGTCGCTGAACGGCGGCACGCTGGAGAATAGCCCCGCCGAGATCGAGGCGATCATCGCGCTCAACATCACCGCCGCCGCGCGGCTCGCGATTGCGGCGGGCAAGGCGTTCGGCGCGCGCGGCAAGGGGGCGATCGTCAATATCGCCTCGGTCCTTGCGCTCGCTCCCGAAGCCTATGAAGGCGTCTACAGCGGTTCGAAGGCGTTCCTGCTCAACCTCAGCCTTTCGCTCGCGAACAGCCTGCGCGAACAGGGCGTGACGGTGCAGGCCGTGCTGCCCGGTGCAACGCGCACCGAAATCTGGGAACGCTCGGGCAAGGACATCGACGCCTTCCCGGCCGAGATGGTGATGGGTGCCGGCGACCTCGTCGATGCTGCACTGCTCGGACTCGATAGCGGCGAGGACGTGACGATTCCGCCGCTTGCCGATGAAAGCCAGTGGGGTGCCTATCACGCGGCGCGGCTCGCGATGGGGCCGGGACTGTCGCGGCGTGACGTCGCCGAGCGCTATCGGGCAACAGAAGCGGTTTGAAACCCCGTTGGGTCAGTGACGTTCCCAACATTCGTCATTCCCGCGAAAGCGCGAACCCAGTGGCTATGGCAGCTCGCTGGGTCCGCTTTCGCGAGGATGACGAAGTAGGAAATTGAGCGGCAACTACGGGTCGAAAGCCGCCGTCAGCGGAACGGCGGCTCGTTGAACGCGCGGAGTTTGCGGCTATGGAGCTTGGCGCCCTCGTCGCGCATCGTCTCGCACGCGCGGATGCCGATCTGGAGATGCGCGGCGATCGCTTCCTCGTAGAAGCGGTTCGCCTGTCCGGGGAGCTTGAGTTCGCCGTGGAGCGGCTTGTCGCTGACGCAGAGCAGCGTCCCGTAAGGCACGCGGAAGCGATAGCCCTGCGCGGCGATCGTCGCCGACTCCATGTCGATGCCGATCGCACGCGACTGCGAGAAGCGCAGCGCGCTGTCGGTGTAGCGCAGCTCCCAATTACGGTCGTCGGTGGTGACGACGGTGCCGGTGCGCATGCGTTTCTTGAGGTCGGCGCCGGTGGCGCCGGACACCGTTTCGGCGGCGGTCGCGAGCGCGACCTGCACCTCGGCGATCGGCGGGATCGGGATGGCGACCGGCAGCACCGTGTCGAGGATATGATCGTCGCGGAGATACGCGTGGGCGAGCACATAATCGCCGATGCGCTGGCTGGGGCGGAGGCCGCCGCAGTGGCCGATCATCAGCCACGCTTCGGGCCGCAGCACCGCGAGATGGTCGCAGATCGTCTTGGCGTTCGACGGGCCGACGCCGATGTTGACGAGCGTGATGCCGCCGCCGTCGGGCGCGATCAAATGATAGGCGGGCATCTGGTGCCGCCGCCACGCGCTGTCGGCGACGAGCGCGCTGGCGTTGACGCCCGGCTGGTCGACATAGAGCCCCGCCGCACCCGCGAGCGCGGTGTAGCGGCCTTGGCCGACCTGCGATCCCGCCCAGGCGACGAATTCGTCGACATAGCGGTGATAGTTGGTGAACAGGATGTAACGCTGGAAATGCTCGGGCGCGGTGCCGGTGTAATGACGCAGGCGCGCGAGCGAAAAGTCGGTACGCAGTGCGTCGAACAGCGCGAGCGGCTGCGACGCCGAGGGATCCTGTCCGAACAGCCCGTCGGCGAGTTCGTCGCCGATGTCGGCCAATTCCGTGGTCGGGAAATGGCGTGCGAGTTCGAGCGGGGTGACCCCGCCCATGTCCGACCCGTCGCTGGCGTCGAGCACGTAAGGGAAGGGGATCTGCTGTCCGGTGCGCGTGACTTCGAGCGTGATGTCATAGTGGCGCGCGAGGAGCATGAGCTGGTCGCGCAGATAGTCGGCGAACAGGTCGGGGCGCGTCACCGTGGTTTCGAAGGTGCCCGCGCGTTCGAAGCGGCCGAAGGAGAGATTATGCCCCTTCTGTCCCTCGCGCTGTTCGCCGGTGGTGACGAGGCGGATCGCGGGATAGTCGAACAGGCCCTTCGCCGCGGCGTCGGCCGGCGGCAGCGTGCGATCGCGGACATAGGCGGCGATGGCCGATTTGAGATTGGAGACCGACGTCCGGAACGCGGTTTGAAGTTCGGCGATGATGTCGTCGACGAGCGCGGTGGGGTCGGTGGTGTCTTGCGATGAGTTGGATGTCATCGCGTCGCTGTTGCATGAAAATGTGACAAAAGGGAAGGGGGCAGCCCGTTGGCTGCCCCGCCCCGGATTCTTACAGCTGCTCGAGCATATGGTCGGCGCTCGACACCTTGAATTCGCCGGGAGCTTCGACGTTGAGCTGTTCGACGACGCCGTCGTTGACGATCATCGAGAAACGCTGGCCGCGCTTGCCCATGCCGAACGCCTTGCCGTCCATGGTCAGGCCCACCGCTTCGGCGAAATCGCCATTGCCGTCGGCGAGCATCGTGACGCTGTCGCCGGCATTCGCATTCTTGCCCCATGCGCCCATCACGAAAGCGTCGTTGACCGCGGTGCAGACGATTTCGTCGACGCCCTTGGCCTTCAGTTCGCCCGCCTTGTCGACATAGCCCGGCAGGTGCTTGGCCGAGCAGGTCGGGGTGAAGGCGCCGGGAACCGAGAAGAGCGCGACGCGGCGGCCCTTGAAATAATCGGCGGTGTTGACCTGTTCGGGGCCGCTTTCGGTGACCTTTACGAAAGTGGCGTCGGGCAGCTTGTCTCCGGTCTGGATCGTCATGGTCGGCATCCTTTCACTCGAGGGGATTTTGATGGCGGTGACATCGGGTGCGCCGGTCGCCAAGTCAAGCGCGGCGCGGCGGTTGATCGAAAAGCTGGACCGCGCCGCCGCGACGCGGCATGGTGGCGCTTATGAGCACAGACCCCACCTGGTTCACCGGCCAGCTGCTGCTTGCGCTGCCGGGCATCGGCGATCCCCGTTTCGAACATTCGGTGATCGCGATGATCAGCCATGACGAAGAGGGTGCGATGGGGATCGGCATCGACGATCCGATCGAGGGCATGACCGTCGGGGCGGTGCTCGACCAGCTCGAAATCGCGCACGAAGTGCCGCTCGACCAGCCGGTGTTTCTCGGCGGACCGGTCGAGCCGTCGCGGGGCTTCGTCCTCCACAGCCTCGACTGGGGCGGGCAGGAGGCGGTGCAGGTCGGCGATCGCTGGATGGTATCGAGCTCGCACGATATCCTGCGCGCGATCGGCGAGGGGCGCGGCCCGTCGCGCTGGCTGGTCGCACTCGGTTATGCGGGATGGTCGCCGGGGCAGCTCGAAGGCGAAATGGTTCGCCACGGCTGGCATGTCACGCCGGGCAGCGACGGCCTGTTATTCGAAACGCCGCCCGCCGAGCGATGGCAGGCGGCGTTTGCCGAAGCGGGAGTGGACGCCCGCTTGCTCACGACCGAAGGCGGCGAGGCTTAGCGCGCGAGCGCGAGCAGCGGGCGGCCCGTGTCGAGATTGGCGCGCGCGGTGCGCGCGGCCCAGCGCGAATCGACATAGCGGCCGTCGGCGAGTTCGAGATCGTAGCGGATCGGGCTGCCGATTGCGTTGTCATAGGCGGCGGCGGCTTCGGCGGTGCGACCCAGACGAGCGTAAGCGGTGCCAAGATTGATCAGCCGCGACGGGTCGCGGGCATCGAGGCCGGTGTCGCCGGTCAGCTTTTCGACAGCAGCCCGATTTTCGCCGGCCTTCAGCTCGGCATAAGCGACCGGAAGAACCTCCGAATCAGCTTGCGGCGCGGTAACAACGACGATCGATTGCGCCGCAGCGGGGCTCGCGAAAGCCAGTGCGAAGAGCGGCAGCAGAATTTTTTTCATCTTTCGTATCTCCCCGAAAACTTTCGCCGATTTTCTCGCGCGCCGGGCAAAAAGTCAATATTTTCGGGGGTTTGTAACACTGTTGTCACAATAGCGAATTAAGCTGAACGCAAGGCGCACTATAAGTCAGGATTTTCAGAATCTTGGCGATAGCGACTCGTTGTCACAAAGTCGTGGCAGCGATTGTCACAATTGCGTCCGCTAAAAATTATTTTCGTGAGGCCGGTGCATTTTGCGCCGCCGATTCGTGCGTCCGGCATCCGGGCGGGCGGTGTCGATATTGCGATATAAAGAAAAGTTTATATTTGATCGGCGGCGACGTTTCGGCTAGGGCGCCGGGCATAATTACCTGACTTTTCGTGGCCGCTCGCCTGCGGCCGAACTCGCCTACAGGAGACTTAACCGTGGCCACTCTCGCCGCCGATACCCGTGATTATGTGATCGCCGACATCGGCCTCGCCGACTTCGGTCGCAAGGAAATCAATATCGCCGAAACCGAAATGCCGGGCCTGATGGCGCTGCGCAGCGAATTCGGCGCGGCGCAGCCGCTCAAGGGCGCGCGCATCGTCGGTTCGCTCCACATGACGATCCAGACCGCGGTGCTGATCGAGACGCTGACCGCGCTCGGCGCCGACGTCCGCTGGGCGACGTGCAACATCTTCTCGACCCAGGATCACGCCGCCGCCGCGATCGCCGCGACGGGCGTGCCGGTGTTCGCGGTGAAGGGCGAAAGCCTCGCCGATTATTGGGACTATGTCGGCCGCATCTTCGACTGGGGCGTGGAAGATGGCACGACCTGCAACCTGATCCTCGACGACGGCGGCGACGCCACGATGTTCGCGCTGTGGGGCGCGAAGCTCGAAGCCGGGCAAGAAATGCCCGCGCCCGAGAATGAAGAAGAGATCGAGATGCAGCGCGCGCTGAAGGCGTTCGTTGCGGCGAACCCCGGTTACCTCACTAAGACGGTCAAGGCGATCAAGGGCGTGTCGGAAGAAACGACGACCGGCGTCCACCGCCTGTACCACATCGCCAAGAAGGGCGAGCTGCCCTTCCCCGCGATCAACGTCAACGACAGCGTCACCAAGTCGAAGTTCGACAACCTCTATGGCTGTAAGGAATCGCTCGTCGACGCGATCCGCCGCGGCACCGACGTGATGCTCGCGGGCAAGGTCGCCACGGTTGCCGGCTTCGGCGACGTCGGCAAGGGCTCGGCCCAGTCGCTCCGCAATGGCGGCGCGCGCGTGCTCGTCACCGAAATCGACCCGATCTGCGCGCTGCAGGCGGCGATGGAAGGCTTCGAGGTCGTGACGATGGACGAGGCGGTCAAGCGCTCGGACATCTTCGTCACCGCGACGGGCAACGCCGACGTGATCACCGCCGAGCATATGGCGGCGATGAAGAATATGGCGATCGTCTGCAACATCGGCCACTTTGACAGCGAGATCCAGATCGCGGCGCTTGCGAACTACAAGTGGACCGAAGTGAAGCCGCAGGTCGACCTGGTCGAATTCCCCGACGGCAAGCAGATCATCATCCTGTCGAAGGGGCGCCTCGTGAACCTCGGCAACGCGACGGGCCACCCGTCGTTCGTGATGTCGGCGAGCTTCACCAACCAGACGCTGGCGCAGATCGAACTGTGGACGCGCAGCGAGCAGTATAAGAACGACGTGTATGTCCTGCCCAAGCATCTCGACGAAAAGGTCGCGGCGCTTCACCTCGAAAAGCTGGGCGTGAAGCTCAGCCAGCTGAGCCAGAAGCAGGCCGATTATATCGGCGTGCCGGTCGCAGGCCCGTTCAAGCCCGACCATTATCGTTACTGACCGGTCGAGGGCCTCGCCCTCTTCGCAACGATAAAAAACTGTGGACGGCGCGCCCATCGGACGATGCGGCGCGCCGATCCGTATGACATGCGATTGAAACATGACTCCATCGCCTTTAGGGCTGGCGAGAATGGCACCGAAGACAGCCGAAGCGTGGAAGATTGAAGCGGGATGAGCGGATCGCTTTCCCCGACCTTTTTGTTCGCCATCGGTCTGTTCGCCGCACTCTGGCTGCTCGCCGGATTTTGGGCGACCGTGCGTGGGATCGCGATGCAGCGGCGCGCGGCGTTCGTTGCGGGGCAGGCTGAAAGGCTTGCAAGCCTTGTCGAAGCGTCGCCCCAGCTTCCCGTCATCGTCCGCGCCGACTGGCGGATCGAGGCGAGCGAGCGGCTCGGCCGCTGGTTGGGGCTCAGCCAAGGCCCGCGCAATTTCGACGAGCTGCGGGGGTTGGGCAGCGGGCTCGACGCGGCAGGCCATGATGCGCTGCGGCAGGCGATCCTCGGCGCGCAGCGCGGCGCGAAGCCCTTTACGCTCAGCCTGAAGCCCGAGGGCGGCGACCGGGCGATCATCATCCATGGCGCCGCGGCGCCGAACGCGGTCGGCGGATCGGGCGGCGTGCTGCTCTGGCTGAGCGACGCGACCGACGGGCAGCGCGCGCTGGCGCATGCGCGCAGCGAGCGCGACGAGGCGATGGCGGCGTTCGAGGCTTTGTCGGGACTGATCGAGGCAGCGCCCTTTCCGATGTGGTTCCGCGACACCGATCTCCATCTCGCGCTCGTCAACACCGCCTATGTCCGCGCGGTCGAGGCAAAGAGCGCGGTCGCGGTGATCGATGGCGGGGTCGAGCTGTGCGAGACCGTGGCCGGCGTGAGCGCCGCCGAAGCCGCCGACGAAGCGCGCATTGCGGGATCGGCGCAGGTCCGCACGATTCCGGTGACGATCGAAGGCGAACGCCGCATCATGCGCGTCGTCGACGTGCCGCTGGCACCGCAGGGCGGCCGCGTGATCGGGATCGCGGGCTATGCGATCGACATTCAGGAACTCGAAACCGAGCGCGGCGCGCACCGCCGCTTCGTCGACACGCAGCGCGAGCTGCTCGACCGTTTGTCGGCGGCAGTGGCGCAATTCGGCCCCGATCAGGGGCTCAATTTTGCCAATCTGCCGTTCCGCCGCCTGTTCGGGATCGAGTCCGACGATGTCGCCGAGGCACTGCCGTTCGCGCGGCTGCTCGATGCCTGGCGCGAACGCGGGCGGACGCCCGAGGTGCGCAACTATCCCGAATGGCGGCAGGTCCATGTCGACTGGTTCGCGCAGCCGGGGGCGAGCGAAGAGGATTGGCTGTTGCGCGACGGCACGCACCTCCATGTCGTTGCGCAGCCGACCCCCGATGGCGGGCTGCTGCTGATCGCCGAGGACAAGACCGAGCAGGTGCAGCTTGCGGGCGCGCGCGACACGCTGCTGCGCGTGCGCACCGCGACCTTCGACAATCTGTTCGAGGCGGTGGCGGTTTTCGCGCCCGACGGGCGGCTGCATCTGTGGAATCAGCGTTTCCGCCGCCTGTGGGGCATCGACGAGGGGACGCTCGCGGCGCATCCGCGTGTCGATGCGTTGATGAGCGGGCTGGCCGACCGGCTCGCGAAGCCGAACCAGATCAGCATCGTGCAGGAAGTCATCCGTGCCGCGACGCTCGAACGCCAGCAGCGTGTCGGCGAGGTTCGCTTTGCCGACGGGCGCCATTTCGATTTCGCGTCGATCCCGCTGCCTGACGGCAATGCGCTGCTCATCATGCTCGACATCACCGCGAGCCGGAAGATGGAGGGCGCGCTCCGCGAACGCAACGAAGCGCTCGAAGCCGCCGACAAGGCCAAGACCGCCTTCCTGTCGCGGATGAGCTATGAACTCCGCACCCCGCTGACCTCGATCGGCGGCTTCGGCGAGATGCTGCAGGCGGGCTATGCCGGCAAGCTCGGGGATCAGCAGCGCGCCTATATCGATGCGATCATGGATTCGGTGGCGGTGCTCTCCCGCCAGATCGACAATGTGCTCGACCTTGCGCAGGGCGAGGCGGGGACGCTCGCGGTCGAGCGTGCGCCGGTCGATATCCGCGCGCTGCTCGAAGGCGCGCTCGCCGACGCCAAGCCCCTTGCCGACAGCGAGAAGGTCGAACTCGTCGGCAATATCTCGGCGAACCTCGGCAGCATCGACGGCGACGCGCCGCGGCTGTCGCGCCTCGTCGCGGGGCTGCTCGACAATGCGGTGCGCTTCACCGCTCCGTCGCGCAAATCGGGCGCGCGCGTGCTGCTCCACGCCGATGGCGACGCGCGCGGCGTCGATATCATCGTCTCCGATAACGGTCCGGGCATGCCCGAGGCCGCCGTCGCGGTCGCCAAGGGGCAGCAGGCGGGGACCGCGACCGGCGGCATCGGCCTCGCGCTCGCGCGCCAGCTCGTTGCGGCGCATGGCGGGACGATGGAAGTCGTGAGCGAGCAAGGCCAGGGCACGCTCGTGCGGATCAGTCTGCCGCGCGGCGCATGACGGTTTTTACCTGCAACTATGGCCTGGACGATGCCGGGCGGATTGGCGCGGCGATCGGGACGGCGCTGATCGCGGGCGACGTCGTTTTATTGTCGGGCGACCTTGGCGCGGGCAAGACGACGCTGGCGCGCGCGATGCTGAAGGCACGCGGGCTCGCGGGCGAGGCGCCGAGCCCGACCTTTGCAATCGTGCAGCCCTATGCGCCGCCCGAGGTCGATCTGCCCATCGCGCATGTCGACCTCTATCGCATCGAAGATAGTGAAGAGCTGATCGAGCTTGGTCTCGACGACTATCGTTATGACGGCGCACTGCTGATCGAATGGCCCGAACGGCTGGGCGACGAAGGCTGGCCGGACGCGCTGCTGCTCACGATTTCGGGTGAGGGCGACGCGCGCGTCTTGACAGCCGATGTGCCTGCCGCTTGGGGAGCAAGATGGCCGCTCCGATGATTCCGCCCGCCCATGCCCCGGCGTTCCTTGCCGCGCATGGCTGGGGCGATGCCCAGATATTGCCGCTCGCCGGCGACGCGTCTTTCCGCCGCTATTTCCGGATCGTCGCCGGCGACCGGCAGGCGGTGCTGATGGATGCGCCGCCGCCGCACGAGGACCCGCGGCCGTTTATCGCGGTCGCCGAGTTTCTGTGCGAGCAAGGGCTGACCGCGCCGACGATCCTCGCGCGCGACCTCGAACGGGGCCTGCTGCTGATCGACGATTTCGGCGACGTGCGGCTGCGCGAAACGGTCGATGAGGCGCCGCATACCGAGGCCGGTTATTATGCCGGGGTCACCGACCTGCTCGTCCACCTCCACGCGCGGCCTCCGATGGAGGGGCTGCCGGTGCACGGGCTTGACCAATGGCTCGACGAGGTGATGCTGTTCACCGACTGGTATTGCCCGGCGTTCGATATCGAGGTCGACCGCGACGCGTTTCGCGCGGCATGGACGCAGGTTTTGACGCCGGTCGAAACAGACGGCCTGCCGCGAGTGACGGTGCTGCGCGACTATCATGCCGAAAATATCATGCTGGTGCCGGGGAAGGACGGCATCGCGCATTACGGCCTGCTCGATTTCCAGGACGCGCTCGTCGGGCACCCCGCCTATGATCTCGCCTCGGTGCTCGAGGATGCGCGGCGCGACGTCAGCCCGGCGGTCGAGACGGCGATGCTCGCGCGCTACAGCCAGGCGACCGGACAGGATATCGAGAGCGCCTATTGGGCGCTCGCGGCGCAGCGCAACACGCGCATCCTCGGCGTTTTCGTCCGGCTGTGGAAACGCGACAACAAGCCGCATTACAAGAGCTTCCAGCCGCGCATGTGGGGGCTGCTCGAGCGCGATTTGACGCATCCGGCGCTTGTCCCCGTTCGGCAATGGTTCGACGCCAATGTGCCGCCCTCGAAACGGGCGGAGATTTGGTTGTGAGCGTGAAGATCGAAAGCGCGATGGTGATGGCGGCGGGGATCGGCAAGCGCATGCGCCCGCTCACCGCGACGCGGCCCAAGCCGCTGGTGCGCGTCGCGGGCAAGGCGTTGATCGACCATAGCCTCGACCGGATCGAGGCGGCGGGCGTCGAGCATGTCGTCGTCAACGTCCATTATCTCGCCGACGCGCTCGAAGCGCATCTGGCGGCGCAGAAGCGCCGTTTCAGCATCGCGATTTCGGACGAGCGCGACCTGCTGCTCGAAACCGGCGGGGGGATGGTCAAGGCGCTGCCGCAGCTTACGGGCGACCCGATCCTGATCGTCAACAGCGACAATATCTGGACCGACGGGCCGCAGGACAGCATCCGGCACCTCGCGCGCCACTGGGATGGTGAGCGGATGGACGCGCTGCTCCTCCTGATCCGGCAGGCGAGCGCGACCGGGCACGGCGGGCGCGGCGATTTCCACATGGACGGCGATGGCAAACTCAGCCGCCGCAAGCCGGGGCGGATCGCGCCCTTTGTCTATACCGGCATCCAGCTCATCTCGCCGCGGCTGCTCGACGATGCGCCCGAGGGGGCATTTTCGACCAACATCCTCTGGGACCGCGCGATCGCGGCGGGGCGGCTCTATGGCCTGTCGCACATGGGGCAGTGGTTCGACGTCGGCACCCCGGCGAGCATCGCGCCGACCGAAGCCGCGCTGACGGATGGCTGATCGCTCGATCCTCCCTGTGCCGAAGTCATGGGGAGGTGGCAGCGGCGGAGCCGCTGACGGAGGGGCGATGACGCGACGTCGCAGCCCCTCCACCACCCTTCGGGTGGTCCCCCTCCCCGCGGCTGCGCCGCAGGGAGGATCGGCTTGCGTATCGAAGCCCTGCTCTAGATAGGGAGAGGATGACCCCGCATCCCACCGTCTTTTCCATTCCCGTCCAGCGGGCCTTCGCCGACGCGCTCGCCGCCGGATTGATCGCGCGCTACGCCGACGGTGCGCTGGGGCTGGCGCAGGGCCTGATCATACTGCCAAGCAATCGGGCGCGGAGCGCGGTGCAGGCCGCGTTCGTGCGCGCGGGCGGCAACGGGCTGCTGATGCCGCGGCTCGCGGTGATCGGCGACGCCGACCTCGACGAAAGCATTGCGCTCGCGCTCGACCCGATCGACGAGAGCGATGCGATCCCGCCCGCGATCGATGCGCTCAAGCGGCGGCTGATGCTCGCGGGGTTGATCGAGAAGCATAATCCGGCGGGCGAAGAGCCGATCACCGGCGCCGCGGCGTTCCAGCTCGCCGAGGGGCTGGGGCGCGTGATCGACCAGCTCCATTATGAAGAGATCGCGCCCGCGCGGCTCGCCGATATCGAAAGCGCGCTCGGCGACCTTGCCGGGCATTGGCAGGCGTCGTGGCGGCGGTTGTCGCTGCTCGTCGATCAGTGGCCGAAGCGGCTCGCCGCGACGGGGCATATCGACCGCGCCGATCGCCGCAACCGTCTGCTCGGCCGGGTGACCGAGGGGTGGCGCGTCGCACCGCCCGCGCGTTTCGTGGTGGCGGCCGGTGTCACGACGGCCGCGCCCGCAATCGCGCGGCTGCTGCGTACCGTCGCCGATCTGGCCGACGGCATGGTCGTCCTGCCGGGGCTCGACCTCGGCATGGCGAGCGAGGAATGGGATGCGCTCGGGCCGGTGAAGGCGGATCCCGAGAAACCCGGTGAACGTCCGCTCGAGACGCACCCCCAATATCATCTGAAGCTGCTGCTCGGCCGCATGGGCGTGGCGCGCGATGAGGTACAGGCGTGGGATGCGACGTCGCCCTTCGATGGCCCCGATGCGCGCGCGCCTTTCACCTCGCTGCTCTTCGCGCCCGCCGCCTACACCGCACGCTGGCAGCGGGCGGGCGACCTCGGCCCGGGCATCGCCGGGGTCACCGCGGCGGTGTTCGCCGACGACGGGCAGGAGGCGCAGGGCATCGCGCTGTTGATGCGCCACGCGCTCGAAACGCCGACGCGCACCGCCGCGCTTGTGACCCCCGACCGCGCGCTTGCCACCAGGGTCGCGGCGGCACTCGCGCGCTGGGATATTTCGGTCGACGACAGCGCGGGGCAGCCGCTCGGGCAGACGCCGCCGGGGGCGCTGCTGCTCGCGCTCGCCGAATTCGCCGCGGCGTTCGATCCGGTGCGGCTGGTCGCGTTGCTCGGACATCCGCTCGTGCGCGCGGGCGCGGCGCGGCTTGGCTGGCTCGATCAGGTGCGGCGGCTCGATCTTGTGCTGCGCGGGCCAGGGCTGGTGCCGGGCTGGGGCGGTGTGACTGCGCGGATCGCCGAACGCACCGATGATTCCAAAGGGCGCGGCCATGCCGAAGCTGAGGCGATCGGCGACTGGTGGGGCGATGTCGCCGCCGGACTGGGCGCGGCGCTTGCGCCCTTCGCGGCGGGCGTTCCCGCGCCGCCTTCGGTCCTGCTCGGCGCGTTGCAGGCGGCGCTCGGCTGGCTGACCGGCGAGGGGGCGTGGACGGGCCATGCCGGGCGCGCGCTGTCCGAATTGTTCGACCGCTGGGCGCTCGCGAAGGGCGATGGCCCGGCGCTCGTCGCGCCTGCCGATTTCCCCGCGATGCTCGCTGACCTGTTGTCGGGGGAGAGCGTGCGGCCGCCCTATGGCGGGCATCCGCGCCTGTTCATCTGGGGCTTGCTCGAAGCGCGCCTGCAGCGCGCCGATGTGATGATCCTCGGCGGGCTCGACGAGGGCCGCTGGCCGCAGCAGCAAAGCCCCGACCCTTGGCTCGCGCCGGGCATCCGCCGGATGCTCGGCCTCGCCGCGCCCGAGCGTCAGCAGGGCGCGGCGGCGCATGATTTCGCGGGCGCCTTTGCAGCGCGCGAGGTGGTGGTGACGCGCGCGCAGCGCAGCGGCGGTGACCCGGCGGTGGCGTCGCGCTTCTGGCTGCGGCTCGCGGCGCTTGCAGGCGAATTGCCCGAGGCGCGGCTGGGCGAGCAATCGGTGGTGGCGCTTGCTGCGATGCTCGACGTGCCGCCGGGCGTCAGCGCGCCGGCCGAAAAGCCGCATCCGGCGCCGCCGCTCGCGGCACGCCCCGACCGGATCAGCGTGACCGGGGTCGACCAGCTCGCGCGCGATCCCTTTGCCTTTTATGCGGCAAAGATATTGGGGCTGAGCGAGCTCGATCCGCTGAGCAGCGGCCCCGACGCGAAGTGGTTCGGCATTCGCGTCCATAAATTCCTGCAGGATTGGCAGTCGGCCGGACTGACCGAGGCCGCATTCGATATCGAACTGGCGGCGCTGCGTGCCGACCCGGCGCTCGATTCGCTGGCCAGCGCTTTCTGGTTGCCGCGGATCGAGCCGTCGCTGCGCTGGGCGGCCGAGCGCGTCTGGGCATCGCGCGACGAACGCTGGCCGGTCGCCAATGAGGTGCGCGGCGAACGGATCGTCGACGGCATCCGGATCCATGGGACCGCCGACCGCGTTGACCAGACCGCCGACGGCACCTTGGCGATCGTCGATTACAAGACGGGTGCGGCGCCGTCGGCTAAATCGACGGGCGAAGGGCTCAACAGCCAGCTTGGTCTTCTGGGCTTGCTGGCGCAGGAGGCGGGCCTTGGCGACCTCGCGCCCGAAATCGTCGACGCATTCGAATATTGGGAATTGAAGCGCGACCGGAAAAAGGATGTCGATGGCGCCGTGAAAGCGATCCGCGGGCAAAAGCCCAAACCCGCGACGGCCGCGGCGGTCGTCGAGCGCGCGCGCGAAGTATTCGGCGATCTGATCGCGCGTTACTTGTTAGGGCAGGAGCCCTTTGTTCCGGGCGATACGGGCAAGCGCCATGCCGATTTCGACCATTTGATGCGCCGCGACGAATGGTTCGGGCGCGGCGACGCCGACGATCGCGGAATGGAAGCGGGGGCGGTATGATCGACCCCGACAAGCTGCTGAAGATGCTCGACAACGGGCAGCGCGCCGCGGCGCAGCCCGACGATCATGTCTGGCTGGGCGCGTCGGCGGGGACGGGCAAGACGCAGGTGCTGTCGGCGCGGGTGCTGCGCCTGATGCTCGAAGGCGTGTCGCCCGAGGCGATCCTGTGCATCACCTTTACCAAGGCGGGCGCGGCCGAGATGGCGCATCGCATCCACGAGCGGCTCGCGATGTGGGTGCGGATGGACGACGGCGACCTGCGCACCGAACTGGGGGCGCTGGGACTGGACCTTGAATTCATCGGTTATGACCGCGGCGTCCCGGCGCTGATCGAACGCGCGCGATCCTTGTTCGCGACGGTGATCGACAGCCCCGGCGGCGCCGTTCGCGTCCAGACGATCCACAGCTTTTGCCAGACCCTGCTCGCCAGTTTCCCGCTCGAGGCGCGGATATTGCCGGGGTTCCGCGCGCTCGAGGATAGCGAGGCGCGCGCGCTGCAGCGCGAGGTGCTGGGCAAGCTTTTGTCGCAGCAGGGAGGCGACGGCGATCATATGCGAAGCATCGCCGCGATGTTGTCGCGCCGGCTGGGGCAGGATGCCGCCATTGCCTTCCTCGCGCGCTGCGCGAGCAGCTTTACCGCGGCGAATGCCCCGCGCCTCGCGCCGCGGGCGACCGACCTGCGAACCGCGCTCGGCCTGCCGCAGGGCGACCCCGCCGACTGGCGCGCCGCGGCGATTGCGGGCGGCGCCGTCGCCGACGCCGATATTGCGGCCGTGGCCCTCAGCGGCCGCGACTGGGCGACCAAGACCGGCGATGCGCGCGCCGACATCATGGACGACTGGCACCGCGCCGATCCGCATGGGCGCGCGGCGATGCTCGCCGCGGTGCGCGGCTGCTTCCTGACCGGGACGGGCGATCTGCGCGCCGACTACACCAAGGAAAAGGGCGCGATGCGCGGCTGCCTGGGCGCCGCCGAACGGATCGTTGCCGCCACCGGCGATCTTTTGGCAACCGCCACCGCGATGCAGGTCGCCGACGATCTGGCGGCGGCGTGGGACCTCGGTAGCCGCTTTGCCGAAGCCTACGCCCTCGCCAAGCGCGACAAGGGTTATGCCGATTTCGACGACCTGATCAGCATCGCCGGTCACCTGCTCGCCGCCGGCGATTTCGGCGACTGGGTGCGCTTCAAGCTCGACCAGCGCACCGATCATATATTGGTCGACGAGGCGCAGGACACCAACGCGCGGCAATGGGCGATCATCCTGTCGCTCGCGGCGGAGTTTTTCGCCGGGCTGGGCGCGAAGGACGACCGCGTCCGCACGATGTTCACCGTCGGCGACCGCAAGCAGGCGATCTTCGGCTTTCAGGGCACCGAACCCGCGGCGTTCGAGGCGGCGCGCATTCGCTTTGGCGAGCGCGCGATGGCGGGCGGCAGGCCGTTCGAGGATGTCGATCTCGACACCAATTACCGCTCGAGCCCCGCCGTGCTCGACGTCGTCGATGCATGGATCGCGGCGGGCGCGCCCGAACTGATGGGGCTGGAAAGCGACGAGCCGCCGCACATCCCCGCCGATTTCAACCGCGACCGCGCCGGCCGCGTCGAGCTGTGGGAGCCGCTCCCGGTCGGGAAAGCGCTCGATGCCGCTGCCGACGACGAGGGCGATCGCGAGGACGGCGACGAAGACACCGGACCGGGCGACTCCTCCGCGGCGGCGAGCGACCCCGCGAGCCTGCGCCTGTCGCGCGCGATTGCCGACGAGGTGCAGGACTGGATCGAACATGGCAAGGACGGGCGGAGCGTCGCGCCGGGCGATATATTGATCCTCGTCCGGCGCCGCCGCGACCTCGCGGCGCGGATCGTCGCGCGGCTGCAATCGCGGCACGTGCCGGTCGCGGGGGTCGATCGTTTTTCGCTGACGCAGTCGCTCGCGGTGCAGGATCTGCTCGCCGCGATGCGCTTCGCGGTCCAGCCGCTCGACGACCTCAACCTCGCCGCCTTGCTGGTCTCGCCGCTGCTCGGCTGGACGCAGGACGATCTGTTCGGCTTTGCCCATGGCCGCAAGGGCCGCGCCTTGTGGGAACAGCTGCGCGCGCGCGAAAGCGATGCGCCGCCCGAAACACTGGCGGCCTTGCGCGGATTGCTCGGCATGGCCGATTTCACCACGCCCTTTCGTTTCCTCGACGCCATCCTGTCGGGGCCACTCGACGGGCGGCGCAAGCTGTACCGCCGGCTCGGCAGCGAAGCGCGCGATCCGATCGACGAATTGCTCGGACAGGCGCTCGCCTTCGAACGGCGGGAGGCGCCGTCGCTGCTCGGCTTCCTCGCCCACATCGCCGCCAGCACAGCCGAGATCAAACGCCAAACCGAGGCGCGCAGCGACGTTGTGCGGGTGATGACGGTGCACGGGTCGAAGGGGCTGCAGGCGCCGATCGTCATCCTCGCCGATGCGACCGACGATCCGCGGCCGCGGCGCCTGACCTTCGACCTGTCGATGGACGCGTGGGAAAAGCTGCCGGTATTCGGGCTGGCCAAGGACGAACGGCACGGCGCGATCGCCAAGGCGCATGACGACAAGGAAGCGGCCGAGCGCGAGGAGCATTGGCGATTGCTCTATGTCGCGATGACGCGCGCCGAGGAATTGCTGGTGGTCACCGGGATCACCAAGACCGCCGACCGCAGCCTGCCCGACAATAATTGGCACAGCGCGGTCGATGCGGTGATGGCCGACATGGGCGCCGATTGGCAGGACGCCGGGCCGCGCTGGGGCCGCAAGCGCGTGTATGCGGTGCAGCCGAAAAAATGGGCGCGTCCGCCGAAGGACAGGATGAGGCAGGTGGCGCCGCCGGTTGTCGTGCCGCCCTGGGCGACGAAGCCCGCCCCCGAGGAGGCGCGCCCGCCGCGGCCGCTCGCGCCGTCGGCGCTGGGCGAGGACGATGTGGCATCGCCGCCGCAGGGGGGCGAGCGTGCGGTCGCGGTCGAGCGCGGTTTGCTGCTCCACGCGCTGTTCGAGCGACTGCCGCCGGTCCTGGCCGCGCGCCGCCGCGCGGCCGCGTTGCATTGGCTGTCGGTACAGGCGGCGGCGCTCGACGAGGGCGCGCGCGCGGCGATGGTCGACGAAGTGCTCGCGGTGATCGAGGATCCGGCGCACGCCGCGCTTTTCGGTCCCGGGTCGCTGGGTGAAGTGCCGCTGTCGGCGGTCGTCGACGGCGTGGTCGTGGCGGGGATCGTCGACCGGCTGCTCGTCACGCCCGACACGGTGACGGTGATCGACTATAAGACCGGGCGGCATGTCCCCGCGTACGCCGCCGATGTCGCGCCCGCATACCTGCGGCAGATGGCGGCCTATCGCGATGCGCTGCGGGTGATCTTTCCCGGCCGGCGCGTCGAGGCGGCGTTGCTCTACACGGCCGGGCTCCGGCTGATCTTGCTCGGAGACAACCTGCTCGACGCTTACAAGCCGGGCTTGCCCGCAACCAAGGCGAATTTGCCGGGTTCCACCCTTGAGCCGGACGCGCCGACGCCTTAGCTTGGGGACAACAGAGTTTCAGGAGTTCAGACTATGGGTACCAAAGCCATCACCGACGCCACCTTCCAGTCGGACGTGCTCGACAGCGACACGCCCGTG